>Ga0209758_1000316_pt1 | contig 93634 bp, 74 predicted proteins | sample AraplaMF_Col_mMF_FD_184258 | JGI IMG/M metagenome (GOLD analysis project Ga0209758, IMG submission 184258) | Arabidopsis root microbial communities from the University of North Carolina, USA - plate scrape MF_Col_mMF (SPAdes) (version 2) | ecosystem: Host-associated > Plants > Roots > Endosphere... | reverse complement strand
TCTGCGTTCCGGTATTGTCGATGGTGATCGTTTCCAGGCGATCGACCACCGCGTCGCTGTCGATCTTGGAGCTTATCGTGGTGGTTTTCTGGTCGGCGCTGACGGTGGTGATCGTCTGCGAGATCAGGGTCGCGTCGGCTGCCTTGACCGCCTGCGTGGTGGTGACCGATCCGGCCGGATCGAGCGGCGTTTTCTTCCAAGATGAAGTCTTGTCGACCGTGCCGTCGCCGTCCAGGTCGTAATCGGTCTGGCCGTTGAGACCATTAAGATTGGTCGTCACCTTCGTCGAATTTGCGAGCATCGTTCCCCGGAAATTCGATACGGTCTGGAACTTTAGCCCGTAGGTGTCGAATGTCGTCACATCCGTCGTCTTGGTATCGACGACGCCATCCCCGTTGAGATCCTCGCTCGTCGTGATCGCCATGCCATTGCCACCGCTGAGGATGGTTTTCTTATTGAGAAGCGTGGAATTGCTGCTCCTCAGAGCTATCGCTTGGGTCTGGCGTCCATCGACATGGAGCGTGGTCACGTCGTTTGTGATCCTGTCAGCCACGCCGTCGCCGTTCAAATCAGCGGAGGTGGTCGTGGTAAGACGATTGCTGCTGACGGCAACCGTGCTCGTGCCGATGACCGTACCGTTCGGCGCGTAGCCTGTCTGCGTTGTCGTGACCGCGCCGGTTGCCGCGATGACCTTGACCTGGCGCGTATCGAGATTGCCGTCGCCATCCGCATCGACAGTGATCGTGGTCGTCTGGCGATCGGTGCTGACGACCGTAGTGGATTGCGCGTTCAGCGTTCCGTTGGCGCTCTTGCTGCTGACGGTTTCCGTCCTCTTGCCATCTGCACCGAGAACGATGACATCGGTCGTCGTCTCCTCAAACACACCATCGCCGTCAGCATCGGTCTTGACGGTCTGGATCAGGCTGTCGGCCGTTGTGTTCGTGACTGTTGTAGCGATGGCTGCCCCGTTGGCGTTCTTCGACGTCACAGTTTCCGTACGGCTGCCATTGGACTCGGTCGTGATGACATCCGACACCACGCGATCGTTGACCCCGTCGCCATTCACATCTGTGCTTGTCGTCTTCGACAGGCCATCGGCCGATGTGACCGTGACGGTCTTGCTGACGAATGAACCGTCGGCGTTAAAATCGCTGACCGTGTTGGTCGTCCTCCCATCCGTACCGACCAATATTCCAGTCAGCTTGTCGGTCTTGGCGTCACCATTCGCATCCTCGGCGATCGTGATCGACTTGCCGTCGGCGCTGGTCGTCGTGACCGTCTTCGACAGAAGCGTGTCGTTGTTGCTGACCTGCTTGACCGTTTGCGTCCGGTCGCCGTTGGCGGCAATCACCGTAGTATCGCTATCGGTGAAATCGATGATGTTATCGCCGTTCACGTCGCTCTTCACGGTCTTCGACAACCCGTTGGCGCTGATGACCGTCGTCGTTGCTGAGCGCAGGATCGAGGACGCGTTCGTATTGTAGACCGAGCTCACCAGCGTCACGTCGCCGTTCGCTGCCGTCGAGGACGCGGTGACGGTCTTGGTTTCGCGGGGACCGTTGCCGTCGGTATCGACCGAGACTGTAATGGTGCGGCCATCGGCACTGGTTGTCGTGTCGACGGTGGAGAGAACCGTATTGTTCGAACCGCGATCGACCGTCGATTTGGTGCGGCCGCCATCCGCCGCGATCGTGGTGGTCTCCGTGACGATATCGTCGTAGGTGCCGTTGCCTTCGCGATCAAGGCTGGTCGTCTTGATCAGGCCATCGGCGGACGAGGCGACCTTCGTCGTCGTCAGCACCGCTCCGTTGGCACTGAGCGCCTGCGTGATGGTCGTGGTCGAGCCGTCGGCGTTCTGGACGTAAGTCTGCCGCTGGTCGATGATGCCGTTGCCATCCTGGTCCAGCGTTGTCGTCACCGTCAGGCGATCGGCGCTGGTGACCGTTATGGTGCGATCGACAAGCGATCCGTCGGCATTGAAGTTGGAGACGGTCTTCGTCTGGACGCCGGCGGCATCGACAGTCAAAACATTCGTCTGCGAGCGGTCGAACGTGCCGTTGCCGTCGTCGTCGAACTGCGTCTGGATGCTGCGCCCATCGGCGCTGGTGGTCACCACATTGCGGAAGGCAAGGCTGCCGTCGGCATTGTAGGCCAGAATCGTCTTCTCGACCGAGTTGTCGGCCTTCGTCGTGCTGGTCGTTTTGATGATATAGGCGTCGTCATCGTTCGCCAGCTTGGCGTCGCCGACCGTTCCTTTCGTACCGTTGGCACGGGTGAAGGTGGTCGTTCCAGTGATCGCGGAGCCATCCTCGAATGTCTGGCCGCTGCCGGTCGGCGTCAGATCGATCGAGGTGATGCCGAGACTGTCGAGGGTCACGAGTTGCCCGTTGACTTCCACCCGGAACTTCGACCATTGAGCATCGCCCGCATCGAGCTTGCCGTTGGCGTTGGTGTCGAAGATATGCTTCAGCGCCTCAAGATCGCCAGTTGCCGCAGAATCCCATTCCGTAAAGGCGAATTCGCTCGACCGGCTTATCTTGCCGTCGCCATCCGCATCGAGGACAAGAACGCCGGTCCCCTGGGCCGCCCAGGCGGTTCTATGTTGGTAGCCGTCACCATCGAGGTCCAGAAACTTCGAAGAAGTCGACAGGGTCTCGACGCCCAACCCATTGCCAGAGATATCAAGAAGGACGGGCCTCCGAGAGGAACGCATCTCAGCTTGTTCATTGCGCTGTTCTTGGATGTTGCCGCGGGAACTACCCGTCGGAGAACGAACGGATTGCTGTTCGTGACGCTGATCCTGGATGTTGCTGCGGGAACTGCCGGTCGGAGAGCGAACGGATTGTTGTTCCTGACGCTGGGATTGGATGTTGCCGCGGGACGACGTGTCACGCGACCAAGAGCCGTAGGAACCCGAATTCTGATTGTCGCGTAGGGGGCCTTGCGGGGTAATGCCCGGTGGTGCCGAAATCGACATTATCGGCTGTGGATGCAGTAAAGCGGCAACCTTTTCAGGACCGTCGAGCTCACGTCCCGCGGCAATCGCCGCTGCCTGCATGGCAGGCGTGTAGACAAACGGCTGCTGTTCTATCGGATGTGCCAGCATATAGCCAGCCGCCGCCTTTTCGCCGAGAACAATCTGCTGTTTCATCTGACCGGGTGTAAGCCCGGCCTGCCTAGCCTCCTCTAAGTCAAACCAGGACAAATGTACCTGGTCGTAGTGAATGGCTCCTTGTGGAGCGTGAGCCAGGCCGTCCAAGAAAGCTTGGTAGGTTTTGGGCGAGGAGAACGAATTACGCTCGCCGTCGATCATATTATCAAGTAATTTAGTGATATCGTCGCGAGCATCGCTGCCAAAAACAAGTGAGTACACGCCTCCGGCAAGTACACCTGCACCTAATGCAACCCATCCCACAGGCGTCCCCACTAACGCGCCCCCGCCTAGGAACGCCAATCCCTCTCCGACCACATAAGAGGTTCCCCATCCTATTCCTATTCCTAGTAGATCATCACCTAGGATCCCAACGCCCCTCGTCGTCGTCCTGGGACCCTGGTAAGTCTGGAGGTCATAACCGGCGTCTATCACCATTAGAGGCCCCATAGCATCGCCGAGACGACTTCCCGCACGCGCATAGGACAGAACTGTTTCGCTGCGGGCTATTCGGCCGATCTCATCAAATTGTCCCGTTCGAGCCAACGCGTCGATCGGAGGCAGTACGAATCTTGAGATGCTGGGAAGTCTGGAAGTCGGCAGCGAAGTATAGACTTCCAGCAGTTGTTTGGCTTGATAAGTTTGCCGTATTCCAGCGTAAAAACTGAACGCGGTCGCCGCGTTGTTAACGACTGACCGCCCGGTCTGCCACCCTTCCCAATCCTGAATGCCAGCCATTTATATTCTCCCAGCTCGTTGCGTGGTCAATCATGCGCTCGTATTGTTGAGATAATTCGGTATATTATTAAAATAATCCCGGCCAAAATTATAGATCCAATGGAATTTACGAAGTACAATATGGAAAAATTGTAAATCTTTCCTCCAAATAATAACTCAAGTACGTAGCATCTTGCAATTGTGCAAGCTTCATTTATATGAAATGCAAATATCAATACGCTATAAATTATGTAAATTATTATTATAAAGTACAAAGTCCAAAACATATTTCGAAGATTAATTGTCTTTTCCATCGGCGCCAACGGCGGGTCGTCACGACGCGTCTTCTCAGCAATATAAATTGCGATAAAGCACAGAGTTGTTGTGAATTGCCCCGCAGCCGAGACTACGCGCAGATCGTATCTGGGCAAAAAAGCCAGCGAGACTGCAGCAATGGTTCCTAACGGAAATAGAAATGCGGAAACGAAACGCTCTCCCGTCATTTCTCTTCGATGTACAAGAGCTGTGGCAGTTATATAGGCGGACCATATTGTGGCTACGATTGGAACCGGTCCGACGACCCACGGCAAGCTAAAAGAAGGCATGAACTCCCCGGGGGTATATCAATAATTGGTGCGCCTAAGATTTATACAGCTATAGTAGATTAAGTTAACGCGTTGCGTGCATTTCGCGTTCTCTGGGTTATACGAATGGCTTAACCAGCCCCCCGTTGTCAATGCCAGTTATACGGGAACCGAAATAGAAAATTCCATGGAATTTCGCGTTACAAAGAAATTGGTGGCGTGATCCCTAATTATTTATGGGATATATAATATTAACTATCTAAAACACGAAGGCTGTTATTCGGTGTTGTTTCCGGGTCGGCCGCATGTTGTTAAGCGGTATAAGTCGGCACAAAGCCTATTTTTTCACTTGCGCCGTTTGCGATTCAGATATTTGACGGTTCACTAACAAACGACGTCCGAGACAACGCTGGAACCGCTACTTGATTTCGTATTCGTGCCCTTCTTCCAATGGGGCCGCTATGTAACAGTGATGTTCGCCTTTTTCCACAATTCAATGACAACCGCTAACTACGGAGCTCGTCGAAAAAAGCAGCGATTGGCTCACAATCAGCGCGGAGATGGAGTCCGTTTATCGCACGGTGGGTCCGCCCCGGTTTCGCTTTCGGTCGTTGCCGACTACGTCGTCATTTTTCAGATTTCACATCGTTGACGTTGAGACGTGGAGCGTGAGCATCATCTCTCAAGTTCACCTTTTAAATCGAACGCCGACGCCACCGCCATTGCTTGCGATGAATTCGATACCGGCAATTTCAAACGCTGAAACGATGCTCGCGAGATTGTTGCTAATCGGAACATGCGCTCCACGCTCGAAATCAGCGATAGTCTGGCGGGACACCTTGGCTGCTTTCGCAAGCTCTGCTTGGCTCCAGCCCAACATAGCTCGTGCCCCACGGCATTGCTCGGGTATAAGCCCCCTGCACCTCATTCCGGCTTCTTCAATCGCACTCCGACCCCGCCGCCGTTGCTTGGTATGAATTCAATCCCGGCAGTTTCTAGGGTTATTCTGATGAGTTTTAAATTTGCGGCGGTAATCGTTGGTTGACCGTCTTCAGCTTCGGCACGACGCACCGTCATAACTCCAATACTTGCTGTTTTCGCAAGATCTTGCGCGGTCCAGCGGAGGAGCGCCCTCGCCGCTCGAATTTGACCACCGGTTATTCCGCTCATTTTCTTCGATTTCTCATTGTAAAATATGACACCACATGGTACTTAAAACATCACGCGGCTGGACTGGGTGTTTGCACCACCCGATCCAGCCTGACCACAACCTAAGCTTTAGGGAGCTCGGATCATGGCTGATTCCGACAATAGCAGAACTTTGCCCGCGGTCACGCGGGGTGAGCTTCATTTGTCCGTGGCGGCATCCCTGCCGCGATTTCCAATGCACAACTTTTTGACGCCGAATTGCCCGGTCGCTGCCTCCGACGAGCCGCTTCTCTCGCTCTGGACCCAATGGCGCCAAGCGCGGGAATCCGCGCTGGAACTCAGCCGGCGTCAACAAGAGCTGGAAGCAAACCTGTTTCCCGCAGTCGGCTGGTCGGACCGACCAACCGAGGCGGCTGACGCGATCGCCCGCGACATCGAACACAACGAGGCCCTGGAGGCCGAGGATCATGCCTTCGACGCCGAAGCGACACTCGCCGAAAGGCTCTCGGACACTCCGGCATTCACCCTCACCGGCACGATCGCCAAGCTGCATGCCGTCCTCGTGAGGGGACAGCCCTCGGCCACCCATGACGAATATCCCTGGCCGCCGCTCCGCGCCGTCCTCACCGATCTCCTGAACCTCGACATGGGCATGTCGCCGAGTGGCGATAACCTTCGTCCGACAACGGTGGCGGAAAGCCAAAGAGAACTGCGAACCGGCTAGCCTCGCCATCGTCGCGCGGCCGGCTCCCGATCCTCGCCTCACTGGGGCGCAGCATCGGATGTTCATATGCCCGGCTCCGTCTTAAAGAAGTCGATGACCTCAATTCCGAGCGGGGCTGCGAGCTTTTCCAGCATCTCGACCGTCGGGTTGTATTCGCGACGTTCCAGCGAGCCGACATAGGAACGGTCGACATTCGCCAGAAAGCCTAGCTGCTCCTGGCTGAGTTCGCGTGCCTCCCGTGCCTGTCTCAAATTCCGCGCGATGGTGTCCCGGATCATGTGCACCTCATGGCGTTCGGAAGAGAATTCACCGACGGAGTATACACCGCAAACACAGCAGATACGACCTTCGTGTCGAGACCATCATCCAAACCCAGTCGCGATGGCGTGGTGAGCCTTCACCGCGGCGAGCGCGGCTGCGGCAAGAATTCAAAAAGGGAACAAGATCATGACATTGACCACTCGACGCCGCCCGCTCCTGCTTTCCATGCTGCTGACACTGGCAGCGCAGGCCGGCGCCCTCTCGGCGCTATTGGTTGGCATGGCTGGACCAGCCGCCGCACAGGAAGAACTGCGGATTGCGACATCCTACAAGCTGATGACGCTTGATCCGCAGTACGCAAACCTCAACGAGAACAATTCGCTGCTCTCCCAGATTTACGAACGGCTGATCTATCAGGACGAGCATCTCGCCCTGACGCCCGGCCTTGCCGTCTCTTGGCGCGCGCCATCGGACACGCAATGGGAGTTCAAGCTCAGGCCGGGCGTCCGGTTTCATGATGGCTCGCCGTTCACCGCAGACGACGTGATCTACTCGATCGACCGCATCCGCAATTTCCTCAAGCCGCCGGGAGAGGGTTTTCGGGAGTATCTCAGCGGCATCAAATCGGTGTCCGCGCCCGATCCGCTGACGGTTATCATCGACACGGAGGGTAATGTTCCCGACCTGCCGCTCTCCTTCTCCTCGATCTTCGTCATGCATCGGCCAGCACAAGGTTTCCAGAGCACCGAGGAGCTCAATGGCGGCGCGGTCCCGATCGGCACCGGCCCCTACAGGTTCGACAGCTGGAGTTCGGGCGAGACGCTGAAGCTCATCAGGAACGACGGCTATTGGGGCCGCATGCCCACCTGGCCGGCCGTCCTTTTCCGGATCATCGAGAGCCCGGCGGCCCGCGTCGCCGCGCTGACGACCGGTGACGTCGATCTTGCCGATTCCATCCCCGCACGCGATGTCCAGTCGCTGAAGCAGCGTGGCGTGAAGGTCGAAAGCATCGGGGCCGCCCGCGTCAATTTCCTACAATTCGACGTGGCAAGCGACACGGCACCTGGTATCACCACGAAATCGGGAGAGGTGATCGGCAATCCCTTCAAGGATCCGCGCGTGCGGCGGGCTCTGGCGATGGCAACAGATCGCTCGGTGCTGGTCGACAAGATCCTGTCGGGCTACGGCACGCCCGCCGCACAGTTCTTTCCAAACGGCTTGCCAGGCACCTCGCGGACACTCAATCCCGAGACACCCGACTACGAGACGGCCAAGGCGCTTGTGGCGAGCGCGGGCTACCCGGACGGTTTCAGGGTCGTGCTCGCAGGACCTGTCGGCCGCTACCCCGGCGACGGCGAAAGCCTGCAGGCTGTCGCGCAAAGCTGGGCGCGTATCGGCGTGAGCGTGGAGCCGGTCGCAGCCCCCTTCTCGGTGTTCAACACAAAGCGGGCCGCAGGCGATTATGGCATCTGGTACGGCGGCTGCTCCGGAGAGGCCGTCGACGTCATTCTCGATGCCCTGCTCGCATCTCCAGATCCCAAGCGCGGTCTCGGCGCCCTGAACTTCGGCCATTACCGCAACGCCGCCTTCGATACCATGCTCGCCAAGGCAGAAAGCTTGCAGGACGGTCTCGAGCGCGATGCGGCGCTTGCCACTGCCACAGAATTCGTGATGGCCGACCAGCCAATCATTCCCCTCTATCATTTCCACCACATCGTCGGCTTCGGCCCGAAGGTCGGATCCTACGTGATGCATCCGCGCGGCTGGACGACCGCCATGCAGACGATCCCGGTGACGGAGTAACGCCAATGGCATTGTTCTCTCTGGCACTTGGGAGGCTGTCGCAGGCATTGCTCCTGCTTGCGGTCATGTCCGTCATCGGTTTTGCCGGCATCCACGCCGTCGGCAACCCGGTCTTCAACGTCGTCAACATCGAGACGGCCACCGCCGAGGACATCCGGCGCGCCACGGTGGCGCTCGGGCTCGATCAGCCGCTCTGGCGTCAATACCTCGTCTTCATCGGCAATGTGATCGGCGGCAATTTCGGCACCTCCTATATCTATCACCTGCCGGCGTCCGAGCTGCTGCTGAGCAAGCTGCCGGCGACGCTCGAACTCGCCTGCGTCGCGATGCTGGTCGCAGCACCTCTGGGAACGGGTCTGGGGCTCGTCGCCGGCTGGCGCACCGGAACGTTGCTCGACCGGATCATCCTGCGGACCAGCGTCTTCGCTCTCAGTCTTCCCTCTTTCTGGCTCGCCATGATGCTGATCCTCGGCGGCGCCGTCCTGACGGGCTGGTTTCCTTCGGGGGGCAGAGGGACGACGGCCGACCTTCTCGGCGGCCAATGGAGTGTCGCAACAGCAGATGGGATTTGGCACCTGATCCTTCCTGCTCTTGCCCTCGCGATCCCGAACATCGCGCTGATCGCACGGTTGGCCCGGTCAGGCACGATCGAGGCTCAGGGCCTGGAATTTTCGCGCTTCTGCCGCGCCAAGGGCCTGCCCGCCCGACGGATCCTTCTGCGCCACACGCTGCCGAACATCGCCGTGCCCATCGTCACGATCATCGGCCTGCAGTTCGGGGGCATGCTTGCCTTCGCCGTGGTGGTGGAATCGATCTTTGCCTGGCCGGGCGTCGGCAAGCTGCTGATCGATTCCATCCAGCTCCTCGACCGCCCTGTGGTCATGGCGACGCTGACCTTCATCTCAGTCGCCTTCGTCGCGCTGAACGCGCTCGTCGATCTTTTCCACGCCGTGCTCGACCCGCGCGTGCGCCTCTCCACATAGGTGAACCCTCATGAAAGCACACATCATCCGAGCATATCGGTGGCAGGCCACTCGGCCGGCCTTGACCCTCTCCGGGATCGTGCTGGCAAGCTTCGTCCTCGTCGCATTGCTCGATCCGGTCTTCGCCCCGCAAAACCCCTACGATCCCCTGCAGCTTTATGGATGGGACGCGTCTTCGCCCCCAGGCACGCGGGGCAGCGGTGGATTTGTCTACCTTCTCGGCACGGACGGGCTCGGGAGGGATATTCTGAGCAGCATTGCCTATGGGCTGCGCATCAGCCTCACCGTCTCTATCACCAGTGCGGCGGTCGCCGCCGTCATCGGCCTTTGCGCCGGTGTCAGCGCCGCCTATCTCGGCGGATGGGCCGACATCGTGATCATGCGCATCGTCGACCTGCAGCTCAGCCTGCCGACGATCATGATCGCGCTGATTGCCGTCGTGACACTCGGACCGGGTGTCGACCGCATCATCCTGGCGCTCATCATCGCTCAATGGGCGCCCTATGCGCGGGTGGCGCGCGGCGTCGCGCTCAGCGAAACCAGGAAATCCTACATGGATGCGGCCCATCTGATGCGGCTGCCGGCCTCGAGAATCGTCTTGCGGCATCTGCTTCCAAACAGCATGGGGCCGGCGGTGACCCTGATCCCGATCGAGATCGGACACGCCGTGGCACTCGAGGCAACGCTTTCCTTCCTGGGGCTCGGCGTGCCGATCGACAGGCCGTCGCTCGGTTCCAGCGTGGCGAGCGGGTTTCAGTATCTTCTGACCGGCCAATACTGGATCAGCCTTTTTCCCGGTCTCGTTCTGTTCGGTCTGATCGCCAGCATCAATCTCGTCGGCGAGGACATCAGACGCCGCCTCGATCCGAGGAGCCGCGCGCTATGATACATGCATCGGCGAATGAGACTGTCCTCGAGGTCAAGAACCTCAATCTTCAATATCGGTCGTCGGCAGGACCGATACCTATCCTTCATGACGTGAGCTTCGCGCTGCGGCGCGGAGAGATCCTCGGCATCATCGGCGAGTCCGGGGCCGGCAAGTCGACGGTCGGCAACGCCCTGATCGGCCTGCTTGCGCCTGGGGTCGAACGGGCCGCCGGCGAGATCCGCTTCATTGGCGGACCAGGTGACGCCGGGGATAGAGGCAGGCGGCAAGACGACGAAAGTCGGCGAATATCGGCGGTCTTCCAGGATCATACGGCCTCGCTGGACCCGCTGATGAGCGTCGGCGGGCAGATCGAGGAGACGATCCTTGCCGCCAACGCCTCCTTGTCGCGGCGGCAGGCCAGGACTCGGGCGACCGAGCTTCTGACGCGTGTCGGAATTCCGGAGCCGGGCCGCCGCTATGCCGACTATCCCCATCAGTTCTCGGGCGGACAGCGCCAGCGTATCGTCATCGCCGTCGCGCTTTCGGCGTCTCCTGCCGTCATCGTCGCCGACGAGCCGACATCGGCCCTCGATGCGACCGTCCAGAAGCAGGTTCTCAAGCTGCTGCGCGACCTCGTCGACGAAACCGGAGTCTCGATCGTCCTGATCACCCACGACATGGGCGTCGTCGCCGAGATCGCCGACAGGGTTCTGGTGATGCGGGGCGGTATTGTCGTCGAGACGGGGCCGACGGCCAGGATCCTTGATGCACCCTCCAACGACTACACGCGCGCCCTGCTGGCGGCAGTGCCGCAGCTGCGCACGTCGCCAACCGCACGCCCCGGGCAAGAAGGCGCAATGCCAGCCGCATCGCTGCCGTCAGCAGACGGCCGCGACATCCTCTCGGCACAGGCAATCTCGAAGATCTTCGAGGGGCGAAGGATGCCATGGGGCCTCGGCGCCGATCGCGGCAAAACCGCGTTGCGGGATGTGACGATCCGGATCGCCCGCGGCACCATTACCGGCATTGTCGGCGAAAGCGGCAGCGGCAAGACGACGATGGGCCGCATCATTGCCGGACTGGACACGGCGTCGTCCGGAACAGTCGTTCTCGACGGCATCACCTTCGATGCGTCTCGAAACGGCTGGCGCACCGGCCTCCTCGGACGGGTGCAGATGATCTTCCAGGATCCGGCCGTCTCGCTCAATCCGCGGATGACGATCGGCCAGACCCTTCAGGAGAGCGCAAGGTTCGGCGCGCGGGCCGGCCGGGAGGACAGCCGATCGGCGGTGACATCGATGATGGACCGGTTGGGTCTTTCCCGCGCCCTGCTCTTGCGCCATCCCCACCAGCTTTCCGGTGGCCAGAAGCAGCGTGTCTGCATCGCCCGCGCCCTTCTCGCAAAGCCAAGCATCATCGTCGCCGACGAGCCGACATCGGCGCTCGACGTCACGGTGCAGGCCGAGATCATCGCGCTTCTGAGGCAGAGTGTTGTGCAAGACCAGATCTCGATGCTGTTCATCTCGCACGATCTCGCTTTGGTGCAGGACCTCTGCAGCGATGTCTACATCTTCAAGGATGGGAAGGTCGAGGACGCCGGCTCGGCCGACGACATCTTCACGCACTCCGCAAATCCCTACACCCGCGATCTCATAGGCGCGCGACCGAGCCGGTTCGTCGTCTGACGGACCGCATGTCGCGGCGCACAAACGCACATGCCGCCGCGACGTCCACTTCCGCCCGATCGAGCCGACGGGCTCCCAGCCGCAATGAAAGAATGACAGATGCAAAAAAGCTTTACCGTGGCCGTCACCGGCCAGTCCCTCATCAAGCATGATGTGCGTGAAATCCATGCACCGGAATTTTCAAGCATCCGTGCGCTGCTGCACCGTGCCGACCTTGCCTTCACGAACTTCGAGGGCACGATCGACGGTCGCCATGGCGGATGGCCGCTCAAAGGATCGTTCTTCGGAAGCAGCGACCCGGTCGTTCTCGACGCCCTTCAGGAGATGGGGTTTCAGGCACTCTCGCTATCGAACAACCATGCCTTCGACCTTGGCCCATCGGGCGTCCTATCGACATTGGAAGAGGTCGAGAAGCGAGGTTTCCTGCACGCCGGTCTCGGACGCAATCATCTGGAGGCGACGCGGGCGAAGCATGAAACGATCGGAGGACGGCGTGTTGCGCTGGTCGCCATGGATGGTGGACCTGGACCCGACTTCATGTACGCGGCAGACGCTTGCCGGGGAAGACCCGAGCGCCCGGGGGTCAACCGGCTTCGATTGTCGCAGGTGATAGAGGTCGATGACACCGCATTCGAGCAGATCCGTTCCGTTCGCGACAAGGTCGGCTACAGCATGATCGATCTTGCCAATGACAGCCAGCCCGACGATCCTCCCTGTCTCGATGGGCAGACGGAAGTGGCGATCGCGCGCGCCGTCTTCACCCGCTCCGCCAGGTTCGGACGAAGCGTCAAGGTCGATGCCGGCGACATGCAGGGGAATCTCGAGGCGATTGCATCGGCATCGGCGCAGCGATCCCTCGTCATTGCCTATCTGCACCACCATCATTGGGCGGCCGACTGGTATCAGGTTCCCGACTGGGTGAGCAGCGTCGCGAAACGCTGTATCGACGCCGGCGCCGCCATGTTCGTCAGTCACGGCGCGCCCGTTCTGCAGCCGCTGGAAATCTATAAGCGGCGGCCGATATTTTACAGTCTCGGGAATTTCATCTTCCACGTGCGATCGGAAAAGTCGACTTGGACCGCACCGGAGGTCTGGGAAAGCGTCGTTGGCCTTTGCTCGTTCGCAGACAATGGTGACCTACTCGGCGCCACCTTTTCCCCAGTGGTCATCGGCGGGACTGAAGGGTTGACGGATCGCGTTTTGGAACGGCGGTTGGTTCCGCATCTTGCAAGCGGTGCGAATGCCGAGAAGATCCTTCACCGATTCCGCGAGCAGTCGGCGCGCTTCGGTACGACCATCGAAATCTCGAACGGGATCGGATTGCTGCGTGTCTAGCTTGAGAGCCGAGGACACGACCTTCTGTCGTTTGATTTGCTACCGCACATGCGAAAGTGTGTGCGATGTGCTCGCGTGCCGTTCTTCGGACCGTGGCCAGGCGAAAACGACGGCACCTATGGCGGCCTCACGTGGGAGGATATCGTGAGCAGACGGGACGAACTCATAGAACGTTTTTTTCGCTATGTGGCGATCGAAAGCCAGAGCAACGCGCGTTCGAACGTCCTGCCCTCCTCGCCTGGCCAACTCAAACTCGCTTGCCTGCTGGCGGAAGAACTGAAGGGGCTCGGCATCGACGACGTGCTGATTGATGACCATGCAATCGTGACTGCGGTCAAGCGTGGCACGCGGCCCGGCGCGCCCAAGATCGGCTTCATCGCGCATCTCGATACGGTTGATGTCGGGCTTTCTCCCGACATCAAACCGAAAGTCGCTTCATTCGACGGGACGGATATTTGCCTGAACCTGGACAGAGACATCTGGCTGCGCGTGGGCGAGCACCCCGAAATCCTGCCCTGGAATGGGCATGACGTCATCCTCAGCGATGGGACCAGCGTGCTCGGCGCCGACAACAAGGCGGCGATCGCGATCATCATGACGCTTCTGGCGGGCCTCGGACCCGACGATGCACATGGGGATATCTTCGTCGCCTTCGTGCCGGATGAGGAGATCGGACTGCGCGGCGCCAAAGCCTTGGATCTCAGCCGTTTCGCCTGCGATTTCGCCTACACGATCGACTGCTGCGAACTGGGCGAACTGGTGCTTGAGAATTTCAACGCGGCGTCCGGCGAGATCCTGTTTACCGGCGTCAGCGCCCATCCGATGTCGGCAAAGAATGTGCTCGTCAATCCCCTGCTCATGGCGCTCGACTACATCGCGCATTTCGACCGGCGCGACACGCCGGAATGCACGGACGAACGGGAGGGATTTTTCTGGTTCAAGGAGCTCAACGCAAACGATAGCGAGGCGCGATTGAATGTCATGATCCGGGATTTCGACGACGTTGAATTCGAAAGACGCAAGGCGAAGATCCATGCGGTTGCCGAACTGGTGAAGGCAGGCCATCCGGGAGGCGGCGTCGAGTGCCGGGTGACGGACACCTATCGGAATATCGCAGGCCATCTTGCGGCCGATACCCGTCCCGCATCCTTGCTGATCAGGGCCTTTGAGAAGGTCGGGGTTGAGCCGAAACACATTCCCATGCGCGGCGGCACTGACGGCGCGGTTCTGTCGGCGCGCGGCATTCCCACCCCGAACTTCTTTACCGGCGCCCATAATTTTCCTTCGCGGTACGAATTTTTACCGGTGCCGGCGTTCGAGAAGTCACTCGCGGTCGCATGGGCAATCTGCGCGCTCGCGGCGGAGGAAGCTTCGTGAGCGCCAATTACATAGAGTTGATACGGTTCCGCAGTGAAGCGGCCTCTCGTGAGCCAATTATGACTGCTCCGCGAGCAGTTTCTTGTGGTCGAGAGGCTTCAACATGTCGGCGGCTTCGACACCGAGAATTTTTGCGAGCCCGTTCACCATGTCAATCTTCGGTCTGTACTGGCACCGCTCCAACGCGCTGACGTATGTGCGGTGCACCTCAGCCCGGTGCGCGGGTTCCTCCTGCGACAGGCCACGAGCATGTCGCAGGGAGCGAAGGTTCAACGCGAAAATCGGGATCTATGCGCTTTCACAGAACATAGATCTACGGAGCATTTTCCGTGGGTGAGGCCGTAATCGGAAACATGTTCGATGATGCGCCTCTCTCTGATCAACTTCATCAGGCTTAGCCCGGAGAGGATGACGGTACGCAAGGTGTCCCCCCAACTCGTCTTACTCCGAACGGCGTTGCCAGGGCCTTTGGATGGGTTGAAGGACGTGATTTGAGCTTCTCTTACGCGCGTCCCGCAATGCCGCAAGCAAATCGATCAGGGTCAAGTTAGGGCGATCGGCCGCCTTGAGAGGGCATGAACTCTCGACACGTAATTGTAGGCACTGAGATTGGTTCATTGACCAAACAATTCATGCGCTTGCTTGATTCCAGACATTGAAGAAAACCGACAACGCGCCGCGACCAAGCGGTCACAGCACAGACTCTGACATCGCAGTAACATGTAACGGAAATTAAAGCCCCATGCTGTTTTCTCCGGGAGGCCATTCATCCTTTTGGAGCAAAAATGCTGCACTATCTCCTTCGGAAATTGAGTTTCTTGTCGCCTCGAAGTGAGTCTGCAATCGCGGACTTACCGACGATAAAAGAAATCGATCCGCTCAAAGAGCCAAAACACGTTTATCCGCGCGCGATACTTTCCTGCGACGACCGAGCTTATGAGATCTTTGTCCTAGAAAGTGATTACAACTGGTTTATGATCGCGGCCCGGCGTCTCGGCGATGTCGGGGAGAGTGTTGCGGTGAATATCGCTTCGCTGAAGTGCAAGCAGATCGGAAACACTGAAAAGTGGTCGATAAGTAAGGCATCTCTGCCGAAATCATACGAGGGCCTAAATGACGCCGATCGCTATGATGTCGCAAATGCTATGCTCCAATATTGCGTGCAGGTAATCGAGGTTGAGATCGGGCCTGAAGGATATCAAACAACACATGACGACAGTGCTTGGGCTAGATGGAGAGAGCATTGTGCCGAACCTAGATTTCAGCTCGAAATCGCCCCCCATCCTCGCTGAGCAGCCTGATCTCCACTATGGATCTGGTCTTCGCCGGGAAAGATCCAGCCTAAGGGCCGAACAGCAGCCAATGGTCGTCTGTTACCTTTTCACCTTTGTACCATCTATCCGTGACAGACGTACAGGCGGTCCTATGTGGCTTCGATGGAAGGGCCAACGCGCGGCGGAAAACGCTGGTCCGGAACGATCGCAGGAACACTTCCGCCCGCTATGCCACCGGTGGGTCAGAACCGTGCTCTGTCGTCGTCGCAGTCACCCAATCTGCGATCGCGTCATGCAGCATCCAGGGTGATGGGGAGCTTAGCGTGACCTCAGCAGCATCAATCGCGGTAAAAAAGCACCACTCCTCGTCATCGGACTCCCATTCGCCAATGAATTCGCCGTCGACAAGCAGTACATCACCTCTAAAGGCGCGATTGTGGTAGCCGAGCATAATAATGCCATGGCGAACCATGCCTCCCGCATCGACCAATTCACAAATGGATTCAAACTGAGCGCGCACAGCATCTACACTGGCGCCAGAGATTAGCCCAACCTCAAAGACTTTGTATTTCAAAGTCCCGACGTAGAGGCCCCCAAGCTTGCCGACATCGATTTGACAAGACATCTCGCCACGGGTCTTAGTTTCGATATGCATGATGCCAAAAATACCTTGTGTTAAGCCTTGAGCTTACTTGATCCAGGTGCATTCCATTTCGCATTTTCTTGCCGCAGGCAATCTTCAAATTCCAGTGGCGGGTCAGTTCCAGAATGGGAGAGCATGAGGAATTGTGTGGCAGTGCCTGATCTGGCTTGAATGGGCTATGGGGGTGGCGATGATTTTCGCGGAGGCCCATGGTTTTGAAACCAACAACCAAGAGACGTCGGTCGGCGGCGGCGACGAAAAGTCCATCCACGCCGGATGGGTCTCCCACGATCCTGCAATTCCGGATCTTTCTGAAAGACGTGAGCCCCATGGTCTGGCGGCGGGTTCAGGTGCCCTCGACCATGACGCTACGCGAGTTTCACGGTGTGCTTCAGGTCGTGATGGGCTGGGAGAGCATTCACCTTTATCAGTTTGTCATTCGTACGGTGCGTTACGGCTCTTGGGAAACGGCCGCTAACTCTCCGAAGGTTGAGCTTGACGATCTGAAACTGCGCAAGGGTAGCCGCTTTCTGTATGAGTACGACCTCAACATCCCATGGGAGCACGAAATCCGACTGGAAGAGCGCGGGAACGTCAAGCCGGAAACTCGCTATCCGAATTGCCCCGGAGGGGACGGCAATTGCCCGCAGGAGGATTGCGGTGGCCCGAAGGGCTGGATGTGGCGACAGGACAACGCCTTCGGGTACGAAATGGTCGAAGATCTGGCCACGACGGTGGCGCTTTTCCAGGAAATCAGCGACACGAACTCCTTTGCAATGATGCATGATCCGGATCGTTGGGAAGAGTTCCGTGAAACGCTTGAACGGATCGACCAGCGCGTCTCTTGGCAAGGCCAGCCATTCGAACGCCGGAACGTGAATGAGCGCCTGCGGCAGGGCGACCATCTTGTACTCATGCATCAGCAGATGTGATCTGCCTTATGCTGCGATTTTCCGAGAAAAGATCGGCAGCCAGAAGCGCCGCGTTGTCACCAGCCTGCGCACGGGCGTGCACCGCCTTGCTTTGCGGGTAATCGATCCCCTTCCTGATCAGGATGGTTGCGATAGCACTTGCTGCGCGGTCAATCGAAGTCACGACGGTTTACCAAAGAATTTTCGGATTGCTAACTCATGCGGAATACCACCGTCCCCGACAATACTGGAGAACGGCAAAGCGTGTTGCAGGCGTAACCGGTTTTCCACTCCGGTCATTATGGAAAACTCGTCACGGGAAAATGATATGCGGGCACGGCTGGTACTGGAAATGGTGGGGGACGACGGCACACCGATTGCGACCGAAACGGTCGCCGACCTAGTGAAGGATGCAAAAGGTGTAGAAGATCTTGGCCTCTCATTATCGGAGGGCAAAGCGCTGCTTGTGAAGCTCCAGCAGAAGATAGTGGAGACGCAGGTCGATGTGTGGCTCCGGCAGTACCGTAAGGATGATGGGCGTGCCTTGCGGCACAAGGGATACTACCCGGTCACATTCCACACACTGTTCGGCGATGTTCGCCTGAAGAGCCCGCGATACTGCCTGCCGCGCAGGGAGGGAAGCAACGGCCCGGTGACAGTATCGCCTCTGAGGCAACTGATCCCCGATCATGTCGCGCCCGAGCGTCTCTATCTCGAAACACGCTGGGCCTCGCTGGTACCCTACGCAGCGGCAGCAGAGTTGTTGGCGGATGTGCTGCCGATCGACTGCGGATCCAACGCAACGACGGTGCGGCAACATGCGCTGCGAACGGCAAGCCGGATCGAACAGGAACTGACGGAAGAACGGGTTTCCTTCATGGAGGATTCCTGTCCACGCGACTGGATGAGCTTGCCCATTCCTGATGGGCGGATCGTCATAGGCATGGATGGCGGATATGTTCGCGATCGCGACGACCGCAAGAGAAACTTCGAGCTGATCGTCGGCCGCTCGCTGCCCGAAGACGGCGATCCACGTTACATCGGCTTCGTTCATGGCTACGATCGCAAACCGCAGCGCCGGATTCTCGACCATCTCAAAAAGCAAGGCGTGCAGGCCAACCAGGATATCACCTTCATCACCGACGGCGGCGAGGAAGTCCGCTCACTCGCGAAAATGATTGCACCGGCCAGCGAGCATGTGCTGGACTGGTTCCATATCACCATGCGGATCACCGTTCTTCGCCAGTTCGCACAAGGGCTCGAAAACCACGATGCACAGGCCGGACTGGATATGCTTGATGCCCTCAAAAGGATCAAATGGTATCTCTGGCATGGCAACGGATACCGTGTGCACGACGAAATCAGCGATTTGTACTGCGACGCTGAAGCAATCGAAGCGGTTTATCCGAACATGCGGAAATTCCTGACGGCGATCCGCGAATTCCGGTCCTACATCGCCGCAAACGATGCCAGCCTGATCAACTATGGTGAGCGCTACCGGTCCGGCGAGCGGATATCTTCGGCCTTCGTCGAAGCCACCGTGAACGCCGTCATCAGCAAGCGTTTCGGCAAAAAGCAGCAGATGCAATGGAGCCGGACCGGCGCGCATCTTTTACTACAAACCAGAACGCAGACCCTCGACGGCTCCCTGCGCTCAACCTTCGAGAAATGGTATCCAGGCATGGCAAACGACAATCACGAACCCGGCAACAATTCCGTCGCAGCCTGATTGCCACACAATTCCTCATGCTCTCCATTTTGCCGTCTTCTCCGTCCTGTGGCCTACACCACATCATCTTGGCATATTGCGATGCCGTGAGGGGGGAGGACGGCAACCATCCCATCTTGTTCTGGCCCCTCTTCGGCATTTCCGTCGGGGGGATTGGCTTGCTTCTTTACTTGATACGGCGAGGACAGGTATCGAAGGCGGCGTCTCTCATTTACCTCTGCCCGCCGACCGTGGCGATCCAGGCGTTGGTCGCGTTCGGCGAGCCGCTTACGTTGCCGCTGATCGTCGGCACTGTGATCGTCGGCACCGGTGTCTATCTAACAAATCGGAAAATTATACGGACAAGCGCGGCCTGATCGGACGAACAGGCAAACGGCAGATACGGAAGCGCAGCGTCGGCAAAGATATTCCTATTCGAAGCGGGTGTTGCGCGAGAGGTTTTCCTGAGCTTCTCGGTGTCGCTCATCGGCAACCAACCTCCGCAACCAGGCCATAGCGTTTTCATGGTCTTCGATGAGTCCCGGATCTGCTTTTGTCGGCAGCGTTCGTAGCAGTTCCAGTCGGCCCTCGAGCTTGGTCGCCAACGAGCCGCTCCAAATCATTGGGCGAAGCCGGACGACGATCTCGCCAAACACTTTGCGACGATCTGGCGCTTCCTCCAATAATCGAAGCGCCAACGGTGTCCACTCGTGATGTGCCCCGGGTGAGGAGCGTGCGAAAAGTTTGACAGTAGCGGCGGCGAGCGGGAAACGGCTTTCTGGCTCGCAAGCTACCCAGGCGAAGAGAATGTCATCCGGCACCGACCCCAACGCCGGCTTCTCATGTCGGGCCATAGTGTTGATCAGTCTGACGCCTGCCCTTCGGACCTTTGCCTCACTGGGGAAAAGTTCGTCCAGCGTGGCCCCCGGTTGAACCTTGAGAAGGTTCTCACACACGTCATCGAAGTCATAGCCCCGGATTGCGTGGCCCGCTGCTGCTGTGATGAACTTGCGGGCGAGCTTCCTCGCAGTTTCGACGCCTGCATCACCGGAGAGGGAGTGGCGGATGATGCGCCCCAGGTCATGGTCCAGGCGTGTTTGCTGATCCCCGGAGGATGGAAACTCGAACATGTCGAGAAGACGACGGCCTGTCTCAACCAAGGTGGCCGTTGGTTCGGTTCTGCGGCTGTCATTCGAAAACAGACGCGTTGCGATGATTTCCGTTGCGATCGGCAGGCCACCCGGCTCGCCGGCGATTCGAAGAATGAGGTCCATCTCGGTGATCTCAGGAACCCGATCGCTCAGCCTCCCATGCGCAAGTGCGAAATAGGCCTCAATTGGCGCCAAGCCGCGGTCAAGAGAGTTATGAAGACGTCCGAAACCCTCCGCATCCAAAGGAAGATTTGCCTGGAGCTGCGGAAAATGAGGCGCTAGGTCCGGATCGTCGACCGCCTCCTCCAAAATAGCCGTCGCAAGTTCCGGCTCGCGCTCATATGTGCCGGCCAAGAAACCCGATAAAAACGCCAATCGCTGTATAGACGCGCTGGCCAAGGCGCGGACGCTATCGTCCCATAGCGATCGGAGCCGCATTGTGTTTGCTGCTAACGCGTGGCCGAATGCATAGACCCTCCCGTCAGCGCTCAGCAATTCAGGCAGGAGGATGGCCAGTGTATCTGGGTCGAGGGCCGCATCCTTGGCAAGTTGCTCGATGGTCTCGGCAGAGCGGGTCGCCTGGGCGCGATACGACCTGCTGAAATCTTCCTCGTCCTCTTCCAAATCGGTCTCATCCAGATCCTCGAAATCGTACCCGGCCCCGCGCACGCCGATAACCGCAGCGCGAACACGATCCAAAAGGTCCAGCGGACGCAGAAAGCTCTCAAGCGATGCCAACCGGTCGCGGCTCGACGAAGGCATGTCTTTGCCACCGTGCAAGAGCGTCTGGCGCGTCGCTATCCAGCCCTCGCGCCAGAACGCGTCGCGTCGTATCGCGCGAGCAAGCATATCCAGCCGTTCCTGCTGCTCGGGCAGCCCCCAGAGCTCCTTGAATGCGTCTGCAAGAACGCTTCGAACTTCGCCTGTGCAAATGCTTGGCTCCAGGGCAAATTCTTCCGCGAGGGCGATTGCGCGCGCGAACCAGTCCTCAGCATCTTCATCGGTCGAGGGATAGTAGCCGTAGTCTCGCGAACGTGCCCCAAACTCGAACTCATAGTGCGACGAAAAATGGCTTGTCTTCAGCAGGGCCGCGAGCGCCTTTAAGCCGAGGTCGCGTTTTCGACCGTCATCAGAAGTCAGCAAGTTCCGTGCGACGCGAATACGCATGTCGATTGGAGCGTGGGTCCCCGACAAGGCAACGAAAAACAGCGATTCGACGATATCAGCGACATTTTCATCCGATGGTCGTCTGCGCAACATTGCAAAGGGGACAAGCAGGCCCACGGACCGCTCGAAGTATTTCTCCTCATATGCAAGTGAGCGGATCAGTCTGGCAAAGCCGATATTGTGGCCTAGGGTCACATCGTCTACGCCGGAAAAGCCGTTCTCCAGCACCGTCATTACTGTATCGGGGACAAGCGGCGCGATATTGGTGAACATCGTTCGCTCAAGCTCTGTCAAGGATGTTACGTCGGCAAGCAGCCCGCCTGGCAGGAGCCATCCCGTTGCAAGTGCCCGTGCCTCCTTGCTGTCGTCAAGATAGCCCAAACGGCGTGAGAAGGAGCGGCGAATGCGATCTGATGCTTTCTCGACAAGGATTGAGTTCACCCGGGCCGGTGGGAAATTCTGTAGAGCCGTCTTGGCGAGTCGGTTGGCGATGGCGTGCGGAAGGATCGCGCGCCATTCGGCGCGAGACTGCAAGAGATCGCGCCGCTTGAGTTCGGCAAGTGCGCCATATAAGTCGTGGGCCGATCTGCCAACAAGCTCGCCAAATGCAGGAAGCTCGGCTCCCTCGCCCTCGAGTTTTTCGCCCTCGAAGGAATAAACCAGCGAACAGACCTGGGCGACTAGCAACAGCAGGGGGTCCGGGTCATGGCGCTGCTGGAAGAGTCGCCTGAACAGTTCCTCGTGATTGAGGCCTACCACTGTCTCGGTCTTCTCGATCCGGGAGGCGAGTGCCAGAGCAATGCGAGCATTTCCGCCGGAAAACTCCGCAACGGTGCTCACGTCAATCGACGATAAATCGGGGTAACGGTTTCTGATCAACCTATCGATCATTTCCGTCGAGGCCACATCCAGCGAAAACACTTCTGTGCCTTCGGGCTCATCGTCACGAATATCATATTCGATCGTCAGAAGGCTGATCGCCGATCCGGTCTGGCGCGTGACATCTGCCAATTGGCGATGAAGGTCGGGTGAGCAATTGTCGACGATGAGGATGGCGCGCGTTCCGGAGGCGTTCAAGTCGGACGCCATCGTCTTCGGAGGAGGATTGGGTTCATCGGCAATGTCGGTATAGATAGCAAGCGAGGGATCGAGAGCGCTGGTCCCGATTTCCCGGTCGAAAAGGGCCTCTGCGAGCCTAGTCTTTCCGACCCCCGACAAGCCAATCAGCCTGACGACCTTGCCGGGCGAATGCAGGCTCTTGCGGATTAGATCGATGCCATCGGCCACCCGCACACCGTCTGCATCGCTGTCATGACTTGCCGTGCGGATGCGGGCTTGGTTGTCGGCCAGATATGCGGGGTCCGAACCCTCCGGGATACGCGACCATGATCCGAATGCCTGCCATCCGGGCACGGCTTTGCCGATGCGTCCACGCACCCATACGATCATCCCGGCATGATCGCGGACCCAGGTTGCGACACGGCTGCGATCGAAGAAGTCGACGTGAATCCTGCTCTCCGCCGCCGTGCCAGTTACGGCCTCGGCCATTGCCTCAAGCCTCTCGTCGAGCGCAGTATCTGACGTCGATGCACCGGAACTGACAATGATATAGGCTCCGGAGGCTTCCGCGAGTTCGATCAGCGCGGGACGCAAAAACCCGTCAGGCTTCATTTCCTTGATAATCTTTTTCCGTGGCATATCGGGTTTCTTGACCTGATAGCCAGTATTGGCGCGAGGGACAGCGCCGGTAATTGCCGAGCCGACGGGCAGCCGCACACGGACATCGACGCCACCATCCTTGGCGTTCTGATTTCCCCCCTGGGTAACGGCGACCGTCGGATATCCGCAACGCCGCAGTTCCGCTTCGCACAAACGCCCGATCAGTGTTGCGAGATCGGTGTCGTTAAGGGCGGCGATATCGTCGCCAGTTATCTCAAACATAAGTACTCAGAATTTTGTGGCTTCTCTCATGATTGCACGGGTCGGCGTGCTTCGCGCATGAATATCTGCCGTTCGAAGTTATGCAATCGTTTCGTGTCGGAGATCGACAGCAAAAGATGGCAGGTGGTCCTTGCCCCCGTCCAACAAAACGCGGCCATAAAGACAGAAATGCCGCTGGACCGTGCTGGCAAGGAGCATTGTAAGCGTCAAGTTACGCTTGCTTAACGGTGTAGTATTTCCGGCCGTAAGATGATGCACGGTTGGGGGCTGTTCACGTCTCGCGCGGGAAGTGAGCGAAGATGTAGGCGAGTTCCTCCTGCCCGTCTTTCCAGATCATCCGCGCCTGAATAAGTGTCGGCCCGTAATAGGCAAAGACTGCACGAAACTGAGGGTCAGCGACGACTTCACGCACGTAAATCTGTTTGAAATACTCCCGGCTCGCCGCCCATTCTACACGGACCGGCAGCTCGTAATCGCGCTTGTCAACTTGACCGTTAATCCAGAGTCTTGCCTCATAGGCTTGGCCTTCATGAAGGGAGGGGACAATCTCAACGCATGGGAAATTGCGGCGCAGACGTTTTTGTTCGTCAAATCTGGAGACTTCGCGGCCCTCGTCGTGTTCCGTCCAATCGCGCGTTTCGAACCGCGAAGCCTCAGACCAGTTCGACGCAGTGAGCAAGCGGTCATCGACCCTGAGGGTTTTCCAATACCAGTTCGGTGACGGCATGCGCCTATGATGCTCGTCGGTCGATACATGTCCGCGAGTTTTTATATTAACTCGCGCCTGTGACGTCTTCGGGTGCCACTTGATATCGATAACGTTGTAGGTGTTGGGCACTCCTCTGGGAATCTCGTTGCTGCCGGCAGATCCGCCCGCGACGACGAGAAGCGGTTGAACACCATCGGTCGTCCAGGCCGAAACGGCGTCATAGCTGTACGTGACAGCAGCATGCTTGTGGCCATGCAGGACGAGGTGAAACCCATATTTTTTAAGGAGCTGAAACAGGCCGTCACTGTTCAGCACGCCATCATAGCCCGCGTCAGGTTCGTAGAGGACGGGAAGGACGACGGGGTGGTGATGGATCAAGGCAACCTTGATCGATTCATGACGAGCCTTGGCATCTATTGCTTTTAACTGTTGTTCGAGTGAATGGAGCGCATCGTCGTGAACTTGCCCGCGCCGCTCATCGACGGTTTCCTTCTGCACATAGGCGCAGGAGTTGATTTCGGCAACAATAAGCCCGTCGCTCGATTGATCGACAATAGTCGTCAACACGAGCGGATCGCGGGAATCGAAGCGGCGCGGATTGTCTTTGGTGCCGGACTGCCGCAGGTCGTAATGGTCCTGATAAAAGTGAACAAATTGGCTCCATCGTACGCCTGGATCGTCTTCGGCATATTTCAGGTCATGATTGCCTGGGATGATGAAGATGTCCGAAGGCTTTATCGTTCTGCGAAAGACGGTCGAATGGTAAAAACCCTTCAGGAAGGTTTTAGACTTCTCAAATTCGGGGGTCGTGCATCGCTCGTTGAAATCTCCCGTGAGCGCGAAGATCACGCGCGGAGCATTGGCAGGATCCGATGCCTCGGACGAGACAGGGGATCTTGGTGCAAGCTCTGCTTCGATTGCTGCCAAGTCTTTCAGAATGGATAATCCAAGGGCCTGTCCGTCAGACTCGGCGCCGTTTCCTGGCGGGTTAAAGAAATGGTGCCGCCCGAAATGCATGTCGCTGATATGGACAATGCGAAATTGCTGCCATTCACGCGCACTCATGACACGGCCTTCCACGCAATCGCAGCGAACGGAGCTGGTCCGTCACTCTTCCGATGCTTGTGAGATGGACCTTCCGTAAGCCCGACCCTGATCAGGTGCGCAGAGACGCTGCAAGTATTGCCTGGCCACAGTTTCAAGTTGATATCCGCCGGCTTGCTGTCATCCGGTTTTGTCGTATTCCAACCTTCAACAAGAACTGAGGACGGCCCGGAATTAAGTACTACCAATCTTGCTGGCGTGCTTCCTTCCGAAATGATCGGACTACGCACAGGATCTACATAGGTAATGCCATCCCACATGTTCCCCTCCACTAGGTTTATTTGCAAGGAAAGATACATCTAAAACATGTTCTTGCCTATCCGGTCGCTTTCGTTAAAGTTGTTTCGTTTTCATGATGTTTGGTATCAAGTCGTCGCTGTCTCGAAATATGTGTGAGCGCCCGTACAACCGGCCTCCGGGGCCGAGAAATGCGAGCGTTTACTTTGTCTCGAATTTCTTCTTTTGGTTCTTAGGCGGAGAATGAATGGCAAAACTCGAATTCTATGCCCGACCGAGCGAACTGTTCCGTTACCGCTCCCTCGGTTTCGATCAGGGCACATTTTCCATGACTAGGCTCGACCGCGAAATCGAGGCTATCGTGGAGGGTTACATCTATTGCCCAAGATTCAATCAAATGAACGATCCGATGGAGGGTTTCTTCGAGTCTGCAAGGAGCATCCGCAGAAGGGAAAACTATGAAGAGGTGGTCAGCCAGATCAGGGATCGCAAAGTCGATATGGGGATCGCGTCTCTGGCGGAGGGCTGGTCGAACGAACTGATGTGGGCGCACTATGCCGACGGCTTTCGCGGCATCTGCGTTGCCTATAGCGTCGACGGACTGCTTCAGGGTTTCAATGACAACTGTGCGCTCGCGCGCATGCAGTATCTCGATCGCCCTTACAAGCTGGATCTCGAAACGCTCGATCAGAAGGATCACGTTCGAGCCATTCTCGCAACGAAGAATTTGAAATGGATGTACGAGCGCGAGTGGCGGCTGTTTTCGCCGGTCTCGGGCAAGATCGCTCACGGCAGATGCCGCGCGCATGCCGTCTATCTTGGGTCTCGCATGTACCCGGATCATATCAATCAAGTGACTGAGCGCCTGCGCGAAGTCCCAGGCCTCGAAATTATTCGTACAATCGTCGACGGATATGACGTAAAGCAAGCGGAGTAGATCCGCGTCCGCAGCGCAAGAGGCCGGCGGCTAACTGTACCGCCGGTTTCACCAGTACAGGTTCATGAAACAAGACCATGGCGTCTCTGTGCAAGCGCCTCTTCCTGTGCGAGAGGCTCGGTTGCAGGTGCCGGTTGATGGCTGTTTCAGGGGCCGGAATATGGGATCATTGATCGACGACACCTCGGTGGTGGCGGAAGGGAACGGGTTCTCGGCCTGTCTTTCCAGCGATTGGGGACTTTGGGGGCCGAACGGCGGCTATCTTGCGTCGATCGCGATGCGGGCTGTCGGAGCAAGCGTGCCGACGGGTCACCGGCCGGTCAGTTTTTCCTGCCAATATTTGGCTTCGCCGCTTTTTTCGCGCGTTGACCTGCTTGTCACTGCTGTTCGGCGCGGGCGTCGTGCCTGGTGCCTTGCCGTCGAAATGCGACAGGAAGAAAAACTCTGCCTGCTGGCACAAGCCTGGACGACCGATTGCGACGGTGGTCCTCAAAAGGTCGATGTCGCTATGCCCGCGGTTCCGCCACCGGCGTTGCTCCAGTCGTCAAAAACTTATGTTCCTGCAGAGTTTCGCGATTGCGGTTTCTGGCAGCATTTCGACAGCCGGCAGGTCGATCGCAATCCCGTCGCCGCGCCCGCTCCGGCGCGCCTTTTGACCTGGCAAAGGTTCGTCGATTTAAATCCAGCCGGTGACCCGTTCGTCGAGGCGATGCGATTGCTCGTCCTGCTTGATACGATGCCGTGGCCGACCTTCTGTCACGGTCTGGGTGACGTCCCCCCTTATGTCGCACCGAGCCTCGATCTTGCTGTCTGGTTCCACAAGCCTGCAAGCGGAGCCGAATGGATGCTCGTCGAATCCTCCACCGAGATTGCGACAGGCGGATTGATTCATGGCAGCGGCCTTGTCTGGAACAGCGCAGGCGACCTCATCGCGTCAGGCGGAGGACAATTGCTTGTCATCGACAGGAGCGGCTAGGGGCCGACAACGACATCGGCCAGCGCAACGACATCGAGCAAAATCGGCGTGAACGATGTGGACTGTTCTGATATCGGGGAGCGCGGCGATCCTCCTGAAAGGACGGCTGAACCGATCAGGAGGCACCCAAAGACGGTTACAACGATCACCCATGACACGCGCTCACAAAGGCGGGTCCGCCGCCTTTAACGAAGAAAACATCGCCAACATATCCGAACTCGAAAATGGCCGTGCGGAAGAGCCGCGTTCGGCCCAGAAAGTTTCTTCCGAAGCCTGTCGACTGCGTTCTTCCTCCCATTGCTCCATGATATCGTCTTCGTCCTTCTGAAAGGTCGCCAACCGCTCTCGAAGTTCGTTTACCTTATGCGTTATCGCAGGTGTTGTGGTCAGGGACTCGATCTTTTCTATCTCACTTACCCAACCGCTGAGGATCTGATAGGGGTACTCCCCATCCATGAAATTGTCGGGGTTGAGTGCATCCACCGCCTCCTCGGCCGACCGTTCGAATTTTCTGAAGAACTCATCGCACATGGCAACCCGCGAGGAACTAAGGTTGGATGCAAGTGCACCAAGTTCCTCCAATTCGAGGCCCTGATCTGGATCGGCAGAAATGAAGTTGAAAATTCTAAAACGAAGAAACCGCCCATAGGCTCGCGCATAGGGGAGTTCTTTGAACTGCCCGCCAGTCAAATCATCGATTAGGGCAGGGAGGAACGTTTCGTTTATCCGTAAGCTTTCGCCGAAATTCTCCTTGCGGATGCGTTTGAAAAAGCCCTTGTCATTCGCACGCACCAAGAGCTCGCCGAGAAAGTTTGCACCCTCATGCAACGGCATCTGACCAGCCAAGCAACCGTCCAGATACAATTGCAATAGTTCGGAAGCGATTCTTGCTCGATCCTTGCCGGAGGTCTTCGGATCAATTTTCTGCCAAAGCGACATCGCAGTTTGTAATGTGGGTGCGCATCCGGCAAGCGTTATGACAACGTTAGGATCTGACGCCGGGCGATACAGATAGTCTTCCAAGGACGGGTTTATGAAGTTCACGTTGCCATCGTCGTTAATTACGATGAATGAAGATTCCAACTCGCGCAGGGTTTCCTCAAACATCACAATTCGTAGCTGCTGTCTCGTCACCTCTCCGAAAGCAACGACCGCGGAATCGAAAAACACACGAAGCTTATCGATCTTTGACCCACTCTCGAAGAAATGGCCCCGCTCGATGTAATGCATGCAATACAGTAGGATTTGCGCTTTTGTGCTGATGTGTTGTCGGAACGGCTTGTCCCAGATCTCCTGCGGCTTCTCGAGCGTCTGCATGAAAACGGCCGGATAGGCCTCCGGAGCGATGTGTCTCTGCCAGAGTTCGTCAGTCATCCGCTGAACAATACGAGGCATGTAGTTTCGGTGATCCACAATCCGTCGCACCGTATCCCCCTTCAGAAGGGCCTGGATCAATGATTGATCAATTTGTGAATGGTAGAGATGGTTGTAGAGGATCCGCGCCTTCAGTTCCCTCGTGTAGAACTTAAGATCGAGTACCATTTCGGATAGTTCGACAATCTTGTGTTCCAGCACTTCGGAAATCTCTCGGGCTGCCTGAAGGAGGTATGAGCGTGTCGTTAGGACAAAGCGCCTATTTTCGGCCTTCCGTACCATCGACATGAAGGCCACGGTGCTGTTGTCGCTTGCAGACAGCGATGTGGGCTCGAGCTTTGTAGCCCCAAGAAAGTCATCAAAGACAAAGATTTTCGGCTCTTCGCCGTCGAACACGTCGAAGCCCTCATCGATCGATCTGAGGGCGACAACGTTCCATCCTTTGTCGCTGTACTCGGCCGCCAGATATTGCGCCAGTGTGGTCTTGCCCGCGCCCGGTGGACCCGAAACGATGAGGCAGTGGTGGTCGGCGAGGATTCGCGACGCCTTGAGATGTCCAGGGTTCGGAACGAAGACTTTGAGAATGCGCTTGATTTCCTCGTGCGTTGATTGGGTAAACACCGCGATCCCGCTTTTCAGAAGACGCTCAAGAACGGCCACGCTCGATAGCCAGAGCTTGATGTGCTGTTTCTCGACGCCCGCGTTGTTGCCAAGGTAGCCATTCAACTCCCTTCGTCCCCAGATGTTCGAAGCGGTTACAGACGGATGATCAAGAATCTTGATCAACTCGTTTTTCCGCGGTGGCGTCAGTCGTTGAGATGTGAGGAGATAGTATTGCGATGGATTCAAGCGCGCTACATTTGCCTTCTCGTCCTTCACCGCCTTCTTGAGGGTTGCCCAGGTGCTATCCTTGTAGTGTTTCGCTTGAAGAATTACATCGCCGTCCGAACGACTGTGCCGGCCATCCATTCCTTGGTCAGGTCCGGGCGAAAATCGCTCGAACCGCAACTTGGTTACGGCTGATACCAAGTCGACGCAGAGATCTTCAAATTCGATGGGTGAAAGATTGGCAAAGTCATAACGGTCGGCCATTGCATGCGAATCCCTACTGAGCTTCAGCGATGCTATAGATCAATTATCGACCGCAAGGCGAGTGCCTCTTCGCGCAACAACCGCCTAATCGATAGACTACCCTAAGGTCTCTCAACACCCGACACTCGTTGCCGAAATCGAACATCGCGATAGGTATGTCGAAGGGAAATTGCACCACGCCCGACAGCGTGAATAGCAGGACATCGCCGGCACTCTGCAGAAACGCGACCGAGGTATATTGGTGAAGCGCCTCTCGACAATAGGTTGTATCGGCACTATTGTTGCGGGGAGGGGATTTTTATACAATGCTGAAGCATCTGATGGTGGCCGCGCTTGCGGCTTCTTTGACTGCGTGCGGCCATGCGCCGACAAGAATGGATTCGGAGCTTGTTCGCGTTTCTTCGATACTTGGGGCGCTGAAGTGCGCTTTCGCCACCGCGCTCGTGAAGGAAAATGAGAGCGGCAATGTACCGAGCCTTGCCGAGCAGATAGCCTATGGCACACTCACCTTGAACGTTGTCTACAAACGCAGTGCGGATTTCGGCATCAAGGGCAAGGCCGTCGAGGGCGGCCCTTTCGTGTTTAGCTATTTGGGCCAGGCCGGGAGCATCCTGCCGCGTTTCAGCGCCAGCTCGGAAGAAACGAATACCATCAAGACCGAGATCAATTTCCGTTACTATCTCTCGGCAACCGACAATGAAGTCTGCGGCAATGTCGATGCGAAGACGCAAGCGCGATATGGGTTCACCGAGTGGCTGGCGTCGATCATGAGCGGGCTCGACAAAAATGCCTATCAATATCCGCTCGGAGTGGCGGATTCGGTTGTCTACGACGCGCAATTCGGCGTTCTCAAGAAGAACCAGACGGGTGTCGATTTCGACGTCGTGTTCCTCGCCGGAAACGTTGATGCAGCCAGTGAGCGAAACGACATCCAGTCGATCAAGTTCACCATCGCAAGCCCATCCGATGAGCAACGGGCACCCAACATATGGAGCGACAAATATGTCAAACGATACAACGAGTACTGGAAAAAAAGAGGACAAAAAGTCGGAGGCTAAACCCGTGAAAGGTGTTCCGCCCAAGCCGCCGGGTACACCCGTCAAACCGGGCAACGGCTTGCCAAATAAGGACGAGCCCTTGAAAGAATAACGCTCTTGGTCCTGCGACTTCCCGCAAAACGCGTCTCGCACCGGTCGTTGCTCACTTGCTCGGCCTGCATCCCATCGTTTATGGACGCTACGAGCGAACAGAAGCAAAGCTGTCTGTATCTCGCCTGATTCACCTTAGTGAATTGCTTGGTTTCTCACCAATTGATCTGGTCATGGCGGCGGCCCCCTACCGTTTTGGAAAAACCCCGGCGAAAGCTGATCGCCGGCGGAAGTTGATCGAAGTTGTCGAAAACCTGCCGGATGAAGCCGTCGAATCACTTCTCACCCTTGTGGAAGCGATGCCAAAGTTGCGACCCAGCGACGATTGACAGGCGTCATATCTGCGCAGTGTAAAACCCACTGATGCGCAAACATCGCCGTTCAGTTGAGCTGTCTCAAATATACAAATCTGAAGAGACCAGGAAGGCGCAAAAGCACTTTTAACCGGAATTCTTATCACTTTTTGTGAAAAAGTCATTATATTCAAATGCTTAAGGGGCGAAGCCAAGCAGACTGCACCCTTCCACACTTTAGATTGGGCGCCATAGCGCCTTTCAGCGTCTAAATAGTAGGGGCGCTCGGAAAACGGCGGCGTACAGCTTTTGGCCGAGCTTCAAAGTCTTGGCCCTACCACCTCAAGCCCGTATCGAGGTCTGATCTCACTGCGCGGCACTGTATTGGCCGCAATCTCCAGACTAAATCGATCGAAGCCACTTGGGCTGAAAAGGATCATAAATCGAAGGGCTGTGTCCGACATATTGTTCCACGAATGCGGGATACCGCGCGGCATCGTTATTGTTTGACGCGCAGGCGGGTCCAATACCTGTTCGCCCAGCCGTAAATGCGCCACCCCCTCCAGGACGAGAATGTGTTCGTCTTCATTGTGATGAATATGAAGTGATGATCCCGTGTTTGGTTCAGCAATGCATTCGATACACGCGAATGCGCCCCCTGTGTCCTCTGTCGGCGTGAGTACTCTAAATCGCACGCCTGGCTCGGCTAAAAGCCATTCTCGTTCCCGAGTTGCTACCAGGTTCGTCGATTTGGACGGATCAGTTGTCATGAAGCTGAGTCCTCTAATTACTTCGGTCGGAGACGGTTGCGCTTGGGTCGCATCCGGCGGCCAGCATGACCGCTATCGGGCGTCATCGTTCGATGGGTTCGTTCATTAAGGCGGCAATTGCCGCTCGTTCGTGCCGACCGAGGATCGGCTTGCCGATTTGTCTAGCCGGACCTCTTCGATTGGAAGATCTAAGCGTCCAAAGCAGCGCTTGCATATCTTCAAGAACGCAGGGGCATTGTGCTTCGACGAATGGATCGACGACGTAGGGATCTATCCCGAAGGGTAGCGACAGCGCTGGTCGAGGCGTCTCGTCATGACGATGTTCAATTTCGAACATCGACGTAGCGATTGTGTTTGCCACAGCATCGGTGCTCGCGCTGCTCAAACCGATAACCGGACGGGCTTGCGCCTGCGTGGCTATCAAAGGAAGGCTGTTACCCACGCTTCTGTCGGATGAAACATAAGACAACGAATTCCCTGAAGGGACAGGTGAAGGGCCGTCGACCGATGACATTGCTGACCTCTCCTATCGATTGGAAATTTGTGTTTCGAGCAGCCGCATGAATCTGAAAACTCGACGGCGCAATGTCTAGGAGCAATAGCCGGCCCGAAGGATCGAAATTGTAGGCGTCTGTATCTGACGGTCTTCTTGACACACTGTATTACAAAATTCTCAGGTTTTGTTCCGACCGCACCGACGATCGTCGCCAGCGGCCTCGTGAAGCGGCCTGGGTTTTCGTCCAAGTGATACTCCTGTGTGCGGCAGCAACCGAGTTCTAGCAAACTGGACTCCTGGGTCTCTGCGTCACATCACCCAATAAAATAAATCTCTCGGTGCAACTTGCCGAATAAATAAATTTAAGATTGTAGATCGCTGCCACTCGTGGCATGATTTCAAGAGGGGAAATCTTCAAAGCAAAGTATATTAGAATGGATATTCAAACCGTTCTCGATTTTTTGACTCCTGAAAACCAGGCTCGCTTGACTTGGATTGGCAGTGGCGTAGCTGCGGTGTCCGGAGCAATCTGGATTGTTGTCAAGTTCTTCTTCGCCGCGCATAACAAGAACAATAGTCCTCCGAGCCCCCCCGATAACCCGACAAATTATGCATATGGCAATCATGCGAACATCGGCAACGTCGGAGGCAACGTCGAGATCACGCAGACTATCGGCGCGACAATTTCGAAAATCGCCCTTGCCGTACTTATTGTGGGCTTGCTTCTAGTTTGTGCCGGAATTGCAGGAGCCTGGTTCCTTGCCAGCGGCGCTCAAGCAGCGGCACTACCCTCCATGGACGTAACAATCGGATGTGGCACGGATAACTCCGATAAAAAGAAAATCTACGCAGCCGATGCGGAGGAGGCCGCCGTCCTGAACAAGCTTCTCAATTTCGGTCAAGGCTATAACAGCGACGTTGTCTACCTTTCAATAACAGTGCAGAAACCGTGCGGCGCGTGTGAGTGCTATCGCTTCGAGAAAATGCCGATAGAGGACGAGGGGGCAGACCAGTCTCAGACCCCACCTACTGACGTCGAAGCAAATGATGGTTCCGCCGATATCGGCGAGGAAGAGTCGCCGGAGCAGTCTGCCGGGCACATCGAAATGGAATGGGCCGAAGAATACGATTTCGATCCCTCTACTAAAGGCAATCTGCAAGTATCCGGTATGATGTATGAATACTGGGCTGCAACACACTCATTTTTCTTTCCGGCTGCCGGGCAAATACCGCGGAACGGCCTGTACATAAACAATACTATACGCAGCTACGTGATCGCATATTCAGGACCTTTTCTCGTAGAATCAAATTACGACACAGGTTGGGGCTATGTGAAGTTTACGCCGATCAATGATCCCGACGAACTTGTGAAGCGAAGGCTCAGGTGCACCACCACGGATATATCCTGGCGAGCAAAGGTCATTGATCGATGTGGGCCAGTGCCGAAGCCAGTGGACGATGAAGCAGTTGAAGAGCCGGAGACAGATGAGAATGCGCAATAGCGTCGTCTCTGGTGCTTAAACAATCGATATCTGGTACCGCGTCGACCCGATGATCCCTCAATGATGGCGTAATGTTATAACATATCGACAACCAACATTATGGAACTGTTGTCTTTTTGGCGTAGTTGAAGTGCCGTTGGACTAAACATCATAATTAATTGGTTTAGTGCCCAATACCACAAGGAACTACAAAGCACATGGATGAGGGCGCAGAGAAAGAAAGCATCTGTTATTGCAGGTGTTTTCTGAAGAGTGACGTTCGTAGAAACAGGAATATATACATAATAAGAAGCATAAATCCCAAATATAAATTAAAGATACGGACAAACCATAAGAAGCGACTGCACTAGTACTATGATTTGGTGGTAGATTCCGTTTGCAATTTTTAGGTGTATGTGGTGTTTTATCTCCAGGGGAATAAGCAAGACGCTCTGGGGGACGGATATGGCGTTTGGCACCGCGCGATTGGCACTTCTCGCCCTGGCGACCGAACGCCAGTCAAAGTCCTCTGTGATCATCGCGATCGGCACGAAAGCTGACGGCGCGAATGCCGATTGGCTGGCGGCGATCATCGACCCCGGCGTATTTAGCAGTTATTTCGATCCGGTCAAAAGCGGGGAATACTCCGCAGCAGAGACGTTGTTCGACCTACCCCCGTCTAAGGAAATCAATGCTTGGCTTCAGAAGGGCAATTACAATGTCGGTGTTTCCGACGGTGTTGGCGCAAATGTTGTCAAGCGCATCGTTGATAGTCGGTTCTGGATCGATGGGATATCGCGCATCCATTTTTACACAAAGGATACCGAGTTTCGCGGTGGCCAACCATTCCCTGCCCCGCTGGCGTGGCTCGATACCGCCGCCTCTGTCGTCGACGAGGTCAACAATAGCGAAATAACCGCACCCGAATGGGTCGTCTCCAGGCTTCGTCTCGATGCGGTTTCCGACTGGCCGAGTGACAGCTCGGACGCTGCGTTTCCAAAGGCGCTGATGGCTTTCCGCTTCGTCGGACATGTGCCTATCGCGGTCAATGTTCATAATTATCGTAGCGAGCCGGACGCGTGGGCGAAGCGATACGATACACGCCTCATCTTTTTTGCTCATGCCATCCGTGCAAGCGGTTCGCTCTGGTTTGATCGGTCGTCGGGTGGTGTGGCCGCGGGGAAGCGCAGCGCCCGTTTCAATGGATTGACGATCGGCTTTTCAGATGCCGATGGCATCACTTTTGAAAGCCAGACCGAAAAAAAGAATGCTGACGACCCGCCGACGGTCGGGACCATCCGTGGACTGCACGACCTCGCGACGAATGCTCCGGTTCTGTCTGTAGAAGTGAATGGAGAGGGTCAAAAGGCCCGCTATTTTGCCCACGCAGGCTTTGCTGGCGGCCCACCAGGAAATATCGTCGATGTAAACCGGCGCGCTTCCTTCCGACAGGTTTCCTCGACTGGTAGCCAGCGTCTGATTCTTCGATGCGAACTCAATCTCAGCGTCAGAAGCCGGGCTGACTGGGAGCAGTTATGGAATGCCATCGCCGAACCGTTAACGAAGGAGCCTTGGAACGAGAATTTTGCTCTCTTGACAAACGCGCTGGGTTCGACAGTTACGTTCTCTCTCGCCCAGGAGCAGATCGCGTCGGACGCAAAAACACGCTACGATCAATCTCTTCCGATTGATTGGTTGGCGACAGCAACGTTCTTGCAGGGAGCCTCGGCCAGCGCGACTCTTCGGATCGAAGACCGCCTGAAGACATCGATAGATGATACTCGCGCGCCCACCGCCCTACGAAGGTTGCGTCCCCAAACCGGTATGACCGTTATCGCCGGAATCAACCGGATCGACAATCCGCTTCCGTGGCAAGTCGTCGGAAAATTGACGACCAATTCCCCTCGCCGCCGAATCCTGCGTAATCCTTTCACCACCCATCTCGTAAGAGACTGGAAAAGATTCGCCGCAGACCCAGCCGTAAATCTCGAACCGCAATATTTTGCACCCGTTTCCGTAATCGACCCTTGGCGGAATCCACTCGGCCCCGCTGCGTCCTGTGGTGTGAGAGTTGACCTTTCAGCCATTACTACGACGGATGGCCGATCACTCGGCAAGAATGTTCAAGGAAAACTGTCTGCGGCTGCGAGTGATGAGCAGACAGGTCAGCCCGAATTGATCGCCCCTCCTGCGGACGGCGGTTGGGTCCGATACAAAATTTCGGTTCCAAACCCTTGGCTATCGACAAAGCCGGCATTGCATGTCGCAGGTTTGGAATTTGATTTGATACCAACGGACCTTGAACAGGTCATCGTGCTCCATCCGCTCTCCACCGACATCGATGATGGCAACGCGAAGCTGGTGACCGTTGAGATGGTTCTCCAAGCATCGGGTGCTCGGCCAGTGGCGCAAACTGCTTTGCCGCAGCAAGCATCCGCTGTGCAGCCAGAGGTGGCCGGAATTGTCGGGAACGCCCTGATCTTTCCGCTCGGCAATCCGTCAAAACCTGCCGACTATCGGCTTTCGGCGACCGAGAAAGCCGGGGGAAATACCGACCAAGGCGTTTCCTGGGCACTCGACCGCGGCGACAACCCGACGGAACCCGACCAGACGGGAAAACTGATCATCATCGATCCGGCGCCCTTTCGAGTTGCCGCCGTCGAGACTCTGCGTCCCGACACGAACGACGCCAGTTCGCGCATTGCCCTTCTCGGCGTCGCCGACGATGGCGTGCCGACCTGGCGTGTCGTTGATCGTGCGGAAACCGTCAGGCTGTTGTTGCCGCCACAGGCAATCGGCGAAGCCATGGAGAAAAATGCATCCACGATACCGGGCCGTGGGCGCGACATCGCTCCTGGCGAGGCCGCGGATATACGGTTCGGTTCTCTTACCCGCATCGATCTCGATCCGACCGAGCGCGACACCAATTATCACGAACCGGGCTGGAACACCGGCCGGTTGTTCAATCGAGTCGCCGACGCCGCTCCGGGTCCGATCGTGCGTAACTTGCGCTTCGAACTGGCTTACGGGCTGCTGGTCGAACACAAACCGGTGCAAACCACACGCCTGGCCGAAATGGCGGGCATCCTCGGCCGGCCTCCGCGCGTCGCCGATGTCGAGGGAGACAGCGAGGTTCTGCGGCGTACCAGAAACTTGCTCATGCTCGAGTCGACCCGCCTCGCCGTCGACAAGCTGTGGCGCACCGACCCCAGCGAAGATTTCGAGACAGACGAAGGTCTACGCTTCACGCTGCGCTACAAGAGGCAAGGAGTCGGCCCTGCAACGCAGTTCCGCTTTCCTGCCCCTTCAGGTTATCCGGATTCTGGTAGCACCGATCGCGATGATTTGGCCATTCTGGAAGGTTTCGCTGACCCCGTTGACAAAACTGCCGACAATGAAGCGTTCGCCGGTGGGATCCCCTGGGCCTTCGACAGCGCCAATATCCTGCGTGAATGCTACAGCGACCCGATATCGATCAACGGACGGATCGGCGGATTGCATTTTTCGGCTCTCGGTGGCTGGGGGCGCCAGCGCGCAGCCTTTGCAGGCGGGAAGAGCGTCGTGGAGACCGATACCGCCATGGGCCGCCTCAGTTTCTACAAGCTGGAGCGGCTCGGCAGAATCGGAGGACTTCACAATCGTGCCAAACATGTGATCGTGTACCGCCGTACCGTTGCCCCTTCGGCCCAATTCTATAACGCGGATCCCTCCATCGGCCGCAAACAGGACGAACATGCCGGCCGTCCCATCCTTCGCAAAGTCGAAGAATATGTCGATATTTTGCAATCGGAACGGCGGTATCCGGAGGACGGTAGTGCGGTCGCCGAAGCCGGCTGCCTCACCGGTGCCCGCTTCATTTCCAAACGGATATTCGTCGATTCCGATTGGGGAGGCGACGTGCGCAATGAAGGGTGGATGGTCCCACTCTGGTCAAAGGACCTTGAGAAGGCTCCGCCATCGAGCGATCCCGACAGTCCCGCAAGTCTTTATCCAAAGCCCCTCATCCAGCTGCTCATGCCCGGCGAAGACGGCAACGAGGTCGGCGTCGACATCGACACGCCCGAACGCCTGGTGTTCTACACCTCAACGCTTAAATCGGAGACGGGTGATCTCATCGACAGCTGGCACCCGGTAGAATCGATCGATTTCTGCGATGCGCCGCCCCCTGTCGTTAAGGAACAACAGAAGCCCAAGAGCGAGGACCTGCATGAAGGTATGCTCGCACCCGCACCACGTTCGGCAGGCGGGCACGATCGGCTGACGCTGGAGCTCGTCGATGGTAAGATGCCGATCAAGCTCGGTGCAGGTCGGGTTGCCGATGGTGCGGCGGCCGTTTTGAAGAACGTGTCGATCTCACGGGCCCGGCCGCTGGCTGCGATCCCCGTGAAATCACTGGATGCTATCGATACCGAGATACCGATCGAGGCTTCGCGCAATGCTGGCGCCGACGCGGCCCAACTCTCAGCCGACCTCCGTGGAGGGGTCGATCGTCTCTTTGGACTTGTGACAGCTCGTTTCGAGGAGTTGTCACGCAAATTGTTGCACGACCCCAGTCAGATGACGAATGGTCGCCAGTACGCCAAACAGCTCGTTCGTGATTGCCAAGAAGATCTCCTCCAGCGTCTTCAAACGCTGCACGAACACGATCAGACTGCGGTCGAAAGGCTCGACAAACGGGTTTCGAAAGCCAAAGTCGACATCGTCAAGCTGCAAAAGCAATGGCTCGGCGAGGTGCGGCAGGCCACCAAATCGGAAGCAGGTCGTATTTTCGGCCGTATCGAAGGGGCAATCACAGAAGCGCGCGGAGATGTATCGCTGCGAGCGCAGGAAATCTCCGACCGTTGGCTCAAGGAGCTCGATACGTTGGCGGCCCTTCTCCAAGCGTTACGGACGGGCGAGCCAATCGGCGATCTTCAAGCGCGGGCAAAGTCCGCGCTGACAGCGGCGAAGGCACGCGCAAGCACTCTGATGAGTAGCGAATACACGAGCCTGAAAACGGAGATCGAACGCGTTTTCGCCCAGATTGGAACCAATCTGACTGCCGTGCGTCGCGCCCTGCCGGCCGCCGAGGGGGATATTCACGCATTTGTCGAAGAAGCGCGCAGTGCGCTCTTCAGGCTAAATCAGACGAAGACCCTGAAAGACGCAATCGATGGCTGGCAGCTCTCCACCGAGGAAGAAATCGCTGCCGCAAAGAAAGTCCTTCGCGATTTCCTCGTCATCGTGCGCGTGGAAGCACTGAAGGCGATCAATGCGATCGATAAAGGCACAAATTCCAGAGGTGTTCCAACTGCGGTCGCCGGGGAGCTACAAAAGGCGAGCGCTACCATTCGCGACGTCATGGCGGCTGTTGATGTCTTGCAAGACAAACTCGACAAGGAAGCATGGCCGTCTGCCGATCTTGATCAGTTTAAGAAGAGCCTGTTTGCTGAAGCTGACAAGATTTCCGCTGCCGTTGGCGCGATTGTCGGGGCCGTCGGTATTGTCGGAACCCTCAATACCGCGCTCGATCTACTGACAGTCGCGGTCGAGGGCTATTTTCGTTCGATCAAGACGGAATTTGATGCGCTGCTCACAACGCCCGATCTTGCCGGCTGGCAGGCAAGCCTCGAGAGCAGTATCGGCGTTGCGGCGACAACGCTCCATACCGGCATCGAAGGCGTTGAAACTGCCGCCGTTGACTTCCTTGACGCGCTTGCAGCGGTTGCCGACGACCCAATCGTCAAGGCAGCGCAGGACGGCGCCTCGGCGATCATATTGATGAAGGCAACCTTACAGACTTTTGCAGAAATTGCGGAGAATGCTCTTAAGATCGCGGATCAGACAGTCCGCAAACCACTGCCGAGTCGCCAGACAATCGACAACAAGATAGATGGCTTTACCGACGAGAAAAGCGACTTGGTAAAATACCTGCAGAGCATCGCCACAGCGATTGGACCGGTCGGAGACAGTCTACAGAAAGCAATTGCGGGCGTCTCGAGCCAAGAGACTGATGCCGTTCAGGCGATCAACCGGCGCATTTCCGCTTTTGCCGATGCACTTATCGCGACGATCGACCAGGTATTCGGCGAAATCGAAACCGCCGAAGAAGCGGTGAGCGCGCTTCGCTCACAAATCGACAAGGCCGTAGCCGATCAAGCACGCCAGATCAGCGGCCGCGTCGATCGGTTCTTGGATGGTGTTCAAGACGAATTTTCGCGCCAGCTTGGCATCAGGCCCGGCGATGTCATACAGGGCGCGACCGCGGCGGCCGAACAGGCGAGGTATCTCTATCAGGAGGGTGACAACGTCCTTCGCCTCATCAGGGCGGTCGGCGATCCTCCGAAAGGCGACAGCCTTGGCTTCAACAGGCCAGAAGTCGCCTATGTTTTTGATCTCATTAAGCCCGTGGTGGACGTCACTCCGGTCATTGCGCTCGCCAACCGGGCAACCGACACTTTGGCGGCAGCCGACCAGGCGGCGAAGGCAGCAGCCAAACTGCTCGAGTCCTTCGGCCTGCGCCTGCCAATCGAAGGGATCGGCAACAACCTCATTCCGAATAGTCTGAAGGATCTTTCGATCGCAAAACTATTTCCGGATCTGGCCGGCCTTGATCTCGAGGGGCTGTTGAAGGATGCAGGCTTTCCCGATCTTTCGGGCAAGGACAGCCAGGGCGTCAAAGTCACCCGCGGATTTGACAAGAATGTCCGTGAAGCCTGGTTGCGGGCGGAAATCGACGTTGAGCTTTCAAGGAGCGCCGCGATCTTTGAGTTCGGACCTGTCGCCCTCAAGCTCGACAAGGGACGTTTCAGGGCGGAGACGGAAATGCGGCTCGACGTTTCCGGTGGGATGAAGAAGGAGGCCAAGGGTCAAATTGCCGGCGATTGGCGTGTGGTCACCGGCGGCATGGACATCCTAACCTTCGAAAAGACCCCTCTCCTATTCGATAAATCAGGCAAGATCGACTTCAAGATCGCAACCGAGCGCGTCCGTCTTGCTCCCAGCCTTGAATTTCTTACCAACCTGATGGCAAAGCTCGGGAAGTCGATGCCGGCAGGCGTCGAGCCCCTGATCCGCGGTGGCATTCCCGTCGGCCTTGTTTCGCGGCTGACGATGGATTTGCCGCCGGTCGCTACCGGTGCCTTCGCCATCATCGATCTCTCGCTGGCTGCAAGCTTTGGAATTATCGCGCTGCCGGAATTCGAGATCGCCGTCGGCCTCGACATTGCTTCCCGCGACGCGCCGTTTACGCTTGCGGTCTGGCTGCTGAACGGCGGCGGCTACATCACCCAGCGCCTTTCCTATCAGCCGATGGCCCGCCCGGTTCCGCTCCTGGCCTACACGCTCGACGTCTCGATCTGCGCTGGCGTCGGCCTCGGCTTCAGCTTTGGAGTGGTTTCCGGCGGCGTGTGGCTGCAAATCGGCTGCAGCGTCGCGCTAAGCTGGACAACGGGGCACGGTGGCAACGTCACGACAGTCACGGCCTATCTTCTGGCACGCGGCAATGTCGATGTAGCCGGCCTCGTGAGCGCGAGCATCATGCTGCGGCTCGAAATTTCCTATGACGGTTCCGTCATGGTCGCGCGCGGCACATTGCGCCTGAGCTTCCGGATCAGCTGCTTCTATACGCTGCGGGTCGCCCAGGGTGTGGAATACAAATTGGTTGGCGAACGCCGGTCCGCAACCACTGCAACAGATTATGCCGAAAGCTTTGGCTGAAGCACAAACCGGATCACAGAGTCGAATGGCGTAAGAGAAAGAACGGGCAAGATGTCGACGCTTGAGTTCAAGGTTCAAAGCGACCGGGTACAGTCCAACGACGAAGCCGCAGGGGTTGCCGATGCCGTCGCCTGGATCGCGGTGAAGGTGTCGGCTGGCTTCGACAGGCCGCCCTCGGCGCCAGGAATGGACGACGTTTCAGCGCTCATACCTTGGCGATGGGAGCCTATAGCTTCGGACACTGCCGGCCCGCTCTGGAACCCACATGATGCTTCCTCCTGGGCGATATGGACGATTGAAGAAGCGTCAGGAAAGATCACGGCGGTCGATTCTGCCCGCGTCACGGTCATATCGCGAGACATCACGCGGGCCGGACTGCATCCGGCTCTCGATCAGGCCGTTGCCGGGATCGCGTTTGACGCTGACGGCAATGTGCGAGCCGCCAGCCTGTCATTCGACCCGCCGGATACCGAGACCGACCTCGCTGGAACCGTGCCCGGTTTCGTCGAGCGGCTGGCCACGCTGCCAGATCCTCTGCCCCGCGCCAGCCGCGTTCATGCGCTCCTTGCCATTGAACCGTCTGTCGAGGATAACTTCGAGACCGTTCGGTTTATCGCCGCTCCGCGCCTTCGCTTCAGCACCGGCAGCTTCGATCCGCTTGGGGGCATGCCCGCACCTATCGCAAACGTCAACGGGCACAAGCTTGAAGCTTGGCAGGTCGACAATGCGGGCTGCTGCGTCCAGATGGTCGCGAGTCTTAAAAAGGAGGATATGAAAGCCAGTCCCGCCGATGGACGGGTCATCGATCTCTTTGAGCAGACGATCGATGTCGATGGCGGAGAAACGGCCTATCTCAGGACGCTCCCAACCGCCGAAGCGGTCGCCGAGCTGCCGCAAAAACTCGCCGACGCGATGGATCCGATAGCGCGAATTCGCTCCGTGCTGGAGAGAGCGACAACCGTGTGGCTGACACCCTTGGATGACAGTCCCGAACAGCAGATCATCGCCAACGCACGCAAGGAAGCTCTAAGGGCGGATTTCGAAACCGGGAATGCGACCCCCCCTCCCCTCCGGTTGAAACGGGCGCTCGACATTGCAGCCATCCAGGTGCTTGGACAGCGGTTCGACATGGTCGGGCGCTTCGAGGTGCCTTTGATAGATGCGCTGACGACCGATCGCGGGAAGGCCGCGCAGATCCTCCTCAAGGCTCATCTCGCGGCCTTGCCATGGCTCGCAGACGACGAAGACGTCCCGGCAATGAGAATTTCAGAAAGCGACATCACCGCGCTCCACGACGACGACGGCAATAACTTCACGCTCGACGAGGCGTCACCGTTCAGCGTCGTCTTCCTTCGCGCTGCACTCGGACTTGCCGGGACTGGAACTGGCGTTGAACCGGTCGCGGAAACCGAAATCCTGCGCCGCCTTTGGTCTTCGAAAGGTCCCGTGCCGGCAGCGCAACCGAACCGCCGACAAGGATTGCGCTATTTCGAATTCGGAGATCAGGATGTGGCCAAGGGCGAGCTTCGCCTGCGCCTGCAATGGCGAGAGCCGCCCGCCTACGAGGATCCCACCGATCCAGGCGGCGACGCGAGCGTCTTCAGCGCCGTATCGTTCGAACATGCGCGCGCAAGCGCTTCCCTTGCCTATGGTGCTCCTTTCATCGAAGGTATCGTCTCCGGACGGTCGAATTGGTATCAGGCCCCGGTGACCGCGGCAGCCGACACGCCACTGTTCGAGAGGCTGAAAACGGCGATGCAGGCACTGTTGTGGAGCGAACCGGCAACGCCCGGCCTCTATCGGTCGCTGCTTGCTCAGATGCCTCCCGTTGCCGCCGACGATGTCTTGCCTTCGCTGTTGGAAGCCATCCTCACAATGGCATCGACGGAAGCTGCCGTGATCGCCGGGCGTCTTGCTTTTCGAGCCGATCCGTTCGACCGGATTACGCCGCTCCCGCTTCCCATGGCGCTGCAAGTTGACCAGCTGCGGACATTTCCGCGCGAGACCGATGCATGGACGAGGCTCGCAGGTTATGGGTTGCTTGTTGCCCGCACCGGCTACACGGCAGAAGACGGAAGCGTGAACCCCACCCATGCTTCGCCCTATGTTTCACTCAATCCTGCGACCCTTTACATTGGCGGTCTCAGCGAGGAGCCCGATCCCGTTGCCAAGGCTGGAATGGCCAAGGGCCTTCTCATCTCGGGTGCGTTTGCGGATGGAACCGAGCGGGATTTCGTCGATCCGTGGCCCTATTCTCCCGGCGACGGGATCGGTATCAGCGATGCGGTTGCCGAATTCACCAACAGTTGGGCCACCGCGCCGATGCCGGGACACGCCGTCGTCGACCAGCCGGGTACCATACAGGGCGTTGCCGCCGCTCGAATCGTCGCCGGACCACCCCCTCGACCAGGCAGCAGTCCAAAGGCACCGCCGCGCCGTCTGCCGGCTTTTTCCTTCGGCCGTCGGTACGAGGTGCTCGGTCACCTTGTTGCTCAAGGCGGTGTCCTTGCGCCTTTTCTCCGGCATCCCGACAACCCTTATGTTTTCGCCGAGACGCTCGATCCCGGCAGCCGGGCGCGGGCCACACTCGAAAACTACATGCGCACGACTGGGCTTGGCGCGCCGACCATCGCGCACGATTTGCCACCCCTGCCGATCGAGATCACGCTGATTGCCAACGAGTTGCCGAAACGTCTCGCACCGAGCCGGCTTTCGCGCGGCGGACTGCGCATCAACTACGATCAGGATACCGGCGGCACGCTGATCGACTGGCCGGGCGGTCGGGACCCTGGCCTGCGCTTCGAATTCATCGTCACCAATGCCGGCTCGGCAGTTTCGATGTTCACGGCGAACCTCGCGGATGAAGCGGGTGACTACTGGACGTTTGACCTTACCGTCGAACCAAGTCGGTCGGCAGGGGAGCGCTGGTGGCGGGTCGACGTGACCCCGGCAGGTGACCTGAGGGCGCGGTATCAGGACCTCCCACAGCTCGCCGAAGAGCATCTTCGTCGCGACTTCGACGACGACACACGCTGGATCACCCACGACGTCGAGCCGGCGTCGCGCGACAGGTTGCCGACGGGCAAGGAAGGCGCATACCTCCGGATCACGGGCACCGATCACGAACTGACGATCGAGCCGTTCCGGGTCGTTCCTCTGTCGAACACGATGGATCTGCCCAAGCTCTCTGAAGTGCCGGGCGTCAGTGCGACGCGGCGTGCGCGAGCCAATGCCTCCGATCCAATACTGCTTGACGGGTTTGATGTCCTCCCGCATGGACCGAAAAAAAACTCGAACCATATTATTCGGGCCAGCCTTAATGCCATTATCACAGGCCCAGGTACCGACCGGCACACGTGGGAGCGTTGGACCAACTGCGCTTTGTACTCCCTGCCGGCGGGCAACCTCGTCCGAGATACCGTCTTCAAGACCCTGGTTTCGCTGCAGGCCAAGCCCGCCCCCACCGACGACAATGATGCCCGAGAGGAAATGCCTGATCCTGCGGTAACGGCGCTCTGGGCAGAACTCTGGGAAACGTTTCCCAGACGTGCCAGGATCGGCAAGCCGATATGCTTCACTGCTGCCTTCCCCAGTCGGCCGGAAATTACCGCCAGAATGAGGGCGGGCGACACAGCGTCGGTCACGTCGTCCGACGGAAGGGTCTTGATTGCCTTCCTGCAGCCCGGCCGTGTGTATGAATTGCGGGTGAGAGCTGCCGTCGAAGCAGATGCCAAGCTTTTTGATGGTACGCGAGAAAACAGTCTTCGGTTCGGCAGCGCGGTTATTGAGAGCTGCACGGTCGAGATCGACGAAACCATGAAAAAGTGGCTTCTCGGTCAGACTTCGGTGTTGACGGTGGAAGTCGCGACCCACGAGTTGCCAGAGGCAAAAGTCATACAACAGGTGCTGCAACCCTCGAAGGCACCAAGCGGACGCGGCATCGATCTTGTTCTACCACCGATTTTCGGTGCTGAGACGCGGCGGATACTGCGCTACTGTAAGGAGGCTGGGCTCGTTCCCCAACGATGGTCCTGGCGGGGAACACCGCGACCATTCCAGGCGGCTGATGCTTTCGACGGCCGAGCCGACACTGATATCGGTCGCATCGAATTCGGCTCTTTGCGTGCCGCGCATGTTCTTGGAGCAGCGGGTGTTCCTGCGACGGATCCCGCCAGACTTCCGGTTGTTGCAACCAGGGACCTCGACTGGCGGGGGGGCTGGAACCTCTGGCGATTCAAGCTTCGATTGACGAGCCGATACGCCCCCCTCTTCGCTAAAGAAGAGTCCTCGCGTGTCACATTCGATGGCGGGGAAGGTTGGCTTCGCCACGACGAAAAAGACGCCGACAATGGACGTAGCGTTACACGACCACCACCGGCACTCGTCGTGCCCCTGACAGAGGCCGATGACGATGGGAAAAGCAGCGTACCGCCACTGCTTGCTCTGTTCTACGGGCCGATGCACATCAACGATCACTTCGGCGACGTGATCTCCGCGGCAGCAGAAATTGCTCGTCACCCGGCGCCGGATTTCACCGCTGCAGCCGACACCGCCGACGGTGAACCCTACCCCCGCAACCGATTAAAATTCTTGGTAGAGGCCGGATCGGACCCGGCCCGAACAGGCGATGGTCATTCAGGTGTCGCCATCCCGCTCAAGATCGAAGGACCGATCGGTTATTCCTTTGACCGGGATCGCAACGCGGGCCGGTTCAACAATTCCGGCTTCCTGGTGACGCCTGCATCGGCAACGCTGGCGCCGTGGTCGATGATCAAGCTGAAATTCCGCCGTGAAGAGGATCCAGATGGCCTCGATCATCTCATCCCTTATTCTCCCGGGGCGCCGATCGTCATTGCCGGCGTGGTGCAGGGCGCGTCAGGCGGCCGCACGATTCGTCACGAGGGGATTGTGCTGGATTTCCCGCGATTGCGCGCTGGCGGCACGGTCGAGCTGGCGCTGGACGAGCCGCCGGCGCTACCAAAGCCCGATGGAACGATGCCAAAAGGCGGCCAAAGGATCAAATTGAAGGTAGATCTTAGCGGGCCGAAGCTGTCGATCGCGGCTTGGATTCTGAAGGTTAGTGACCAGGACGAACACAACAGTGACTGGGCTGCTCCGACCGGCGAGCCGAATGCGGGATGGGTCAGTCTCAACCTTCCGCCGAACGGCTGGTTTTCTCTGCGCCTTGTCGTCTCTACGAATTCCAAGCCTGCGGAACAACAATCATGGCGCCCCTCCGGTATCGTCGCGGTGCAAGCGCGGGTCAATCTGGACGAGACGAAGGAGGCTTGGCAATCCCTCTTTTCATTGCCGATGGAAACGCTCTCCGAAACAATTCCGATCGGTGAGAGCGCACGCGTTGCCCTGGCGAGCGGACTTGGCGACGCCTTGCTCGTCAAACCCATTCGGCTGTCTGGCTACAGCGCCTCGCTCTGGTGCCAGTTTACGGTTCCAAGCTCTCACTTCTTCGTCACTGACGGCGGTCCGTCCCGCAACATCGCGGTTGACAAAGTTCGGCTCGCCGCAGTCAACGGCGGAGCCAAATGGTCCGACATAGTGCTCACGGGGCTAGAGGGGCAAAGGCTGAAGCTTCTTTCCGACACGCCCGCAACGAGCGCCAACGAGACCGACCGTGCTCAATCTGCCGTCACGGAGCTCATGTTTGCCGTGCTGACCGAACCAACCTTTGACAGCTTAGGCCGGCGGAGTGAAAGACCGCTTGCGATTGTTCCGTTAGTTGACGGGGCTGCCGGAACGCAATGCGGCGCGCCGATTTGGCCTCTTCTCGCGAACCCTACCGAAGCGCGTCCGCCGACGCAGGACGAAGGTCCCGGGCGTTTCAGGATCATGCGCGTGCTGGTCCGAAAGGGCACGGTGCTGGATCGCTTCGATGATTTGTTTGATGAGCCACTTCGCCCAGAAAATGGGACCGAGCCATCGTTGCCGGGTGATGCAAAAGCGCTTGTGCTCAGTATTTCAAGACCCAGCAACTGGTCATTTTAAACGCATTCCCGATCGTTCATTCTCAAGAAGGTAGCATCATGCCGAGGCTGAACTACATCGTACCGCCACCGATCGACGCCGTGGATCAAGGCGTTGCCGATCTTTGCTGGTTGGCCGCAACCACAGTGCTTTATAGCTGGAGAGATGCTCGTCGTTGGACGATGAGCGAAGCCGCAAAACAGCTAGGCGTCGAATTTGTGGCTCATCACGCGGCAGGATCCGCCCTCGCCTACGCCGAACTTGCCTTGTGGCGAAGCCGCGGATCCTTCGGTATGGAATATCAACAGTGCATCGCGGGCGACGGCTGGAATACGTTGCTGCGCAGTCATGGACCGCTTATTACCCTTATCGATGGAACGGGTTCAGGGTCAATCGATCACGCCGTTGTTGTTTATGGGATAGAAGGCGATGGAGGATCCAAGAACACCTTCCTCAGCGTCGCCAATGGGCAGGGGGGCACGTTGCAGAAGTTCAGTCTGCACGATTTTGTCACCATTTTCGAAGTCGGACCTGGCAGCAATCAGTTGTTCAGCGTCATGTATTGCAAACGATGACGTAACGCTTCTGCTCCATACTTTTTCAACTGCAGATATCGTCACGCAGGTGCCATCCACGTGGACCCGCGGTGGATAGATTACTGCGCTGGCGATTTGAAAGCCAATTGCCTTGACGCCGGTGAGATGAATCCCGTCTGGTCATTACCAGCGAACGTGCCGCATTTTACGCGTGCCATTGCAGTTGTCGTCGATATCGATCTTCGACACATCACGCGACAACGAAAGTCCGCTCCAAGTGGTCTGGAAAGACGCTTGGGCAAGGAGATTATTTTGCGACGCTTATTGACCTCTACTCTTGTACTAATCGCGATTAGTGTCGGGATCATTGGAGTGATGAGACTTCGTGGCAATCCGGACGCACTGCGCGCGATCGTCGAACGAAGGTGCCTCCCCGCGGACCTGGCCGGCACCGCCGAACCACTTCCGTGTATTTTGGTCGATCGACGAAACGACTACGTCGCCCTGAAGGACCAAAAAGGCTCGCGGCACTACCTGCTGCTTCCGATTAGTCACATAACCGGAATTGAAAGCCCGGTCCTGCTGGCGCAATCAGCGCCCAATTTCTTTGAGTTTGCCTGGAAGAGCAGAGGATTGCTTTCGACGGGACGGACAAAGCAAATCGCAGATGACGAGGTTCTACTTGCTGTAAATTCAGAGACTGGTCGGACACAGAACCAGTTGCATATTCACATCTCGAGTATCAAGCCTGCGATAAGGGACCGATTGCGGGAAATTCAAACAGCGATTTCCGAACAATGGGCACCCGTTACCGGCGATCTGGCTGGCCACTCGTACTGGGCCCGCCGTGTTTCGCTCAGCGAGTTCGAGGCGACGGGTCCGTTCAGGCTTTTGGCGTCAGGGCTTCCGAACGCAGGCAACGCCATGGGCCGCTTCTCCCTTGCGGTCATCAAATCACCACCCGACTTCGTCCTACTGGCGACGGAGCGCAATTTGCTAGCTCTCAATCTGGCATCCGCAGAGGAACTGCAGGACGAGGGCTGCGGCGATTCGAACTAAGAACCGTTGCGCGGCATCTTTACTCACTCAGCCCGATGGAGTCTCCGGGCCGGCAAATGAGGCGGCAGCGCGCGTCAGCAGGTCTTGATGCATGGGGAGCAGATCTGCTGTCGATGAGCGACGATTTACTTTGCCGTAACGGCGCGTATTTAATCGTGGAGCGAATAGCACAGTGCGGAGGCTGACATCGTGGCGAATTTTCTCGAAAAATGGTCGGCAAAAAAGTCTGATAAACCGAAGCCTGGCTCAAAAAACGTGGTGGACGTGTTCATCGGACGCGTGGCAGAGCAAAATACCTATCTGCAGGAATACGAGCACGATGCCGCCGGCTTCAAGAAGTGGCGGCCAATATCAGGATCCGCTCGCCAGGCTATCGGACCATGTCATTGCCGATGAAATTCCAAAGGCCGAAACAATCCTGACCGCGGAAGTCCTGCCGCGATCACGCGATGTCACCGCGGCGATCGATGGCCTCCTTGCTTACAATGAGCAGACGACGCAGGCGGCGTACCTTGAGGCAAAAGGCGTGTCCTCCACTGCGAGCTTCTGGAGCTGGTCTTCGATTACCGGATGTGCTCTGGTCGTTCTTTCATCCATCGCCTTCTCAATCGGAGGCATTGCCCGGCCGATCGAGCGGATAACCGCGGCGATGCAAAAGCTCGCCTCCGGTGAGCGTGCAATTGCCATTCCTTACGCGGGCCGCAGCGACGAAATCGGCGCCATGGCTGCTGCCGTCGAGGTCTTCAAGAAAAACGCGATCGAAAACGAGCGCCTTGAGGATGAAAATCACGCCCAGAGAGCCGCAGCCGAACAGGAGCGACTGACACGGGAAGCAAATGACAAGGCCCGCATGCGCGAGATGCGGGCGGCGACGTCCGGTCTCGGCCATGCCCTGCAGAAGCTCGCAAGCGGTGATCTGTCCTTCCAGCTGGAGACGCCGTTCGCAGTCGATTACGAGCCATTGCGAAACAACTTCAACCGCTCGGTGACCCAACTTGGCGGTGTGCTCTGCACGGTTGCCGCAAGCATTTCGGAAATCGATCACCGCGCGCGCTTGTTGCGCACCGGAGCGGACAGTCTGTCGGAGCGGACCGGTCAGCAGGCCGCATCACTCGAGGAGACGGCGGCCGCCTTCGAAGAGATCACCGCAAATATTTCGATCTCTGCCGGTCGTACCGAGGAGGTGCGCCTCATGGTCGGACAGGCAACGGGCAAGGTTATGTCGTCGAAAGTCGTCGTCATCGATGCGGTCGATGCCATGATGCGTATCGACCGCTCGGCAGAGCAGATCGGCACTATCATCGGCGTCATCGACGAGATCGCCTTCCAGACCAATCTGCTTGCGCTCAATGCCGGAGTGGAGGCATCGCGGGCCGGAGAGGCAGGCCGCGGATTTGGTGTCGTCGCCCAGGAAGTTCGCCAGCTTGCCCAGCGCTCTGCCGGGGCGGCAAAGCAAATCAAAGACCTTATCTCCAACTCCGCCACTCAGGTCGCGGACGGTGTCCGTCTGGTGTCGCAAACGGGGCGGCATTGGCTGAGATCGAGCACGCTGTCTCGGCGACCCACGACAATATGGACGCGATCGCCGAGGCTGCGAAAGAGCAATCGACGGGATTGAGAGAGATCAACCGGGCGGTCAATCAGATGGATGGGGTGACGCAGCAGAATGCTGCCATGGTCGGGGACGCAAGCGGGTCGAGCGCCAGTCTGGAAACGGAGGCTTCCAAGCTGCGCCGACTGATCGCGCAGTTCCGGCTGCCGATGGAGGCAAGCGGACTGGCAATGGCAGCCTAGGACCCGCCGGTTCTTCGGTCGACGCTTTCATCGTGGTTCTTTGGGTCTGTACCGTGTCGCCTCGGGACAGACCCGAAGATAGATGCCGAGGCCGACCGAAAGTAGTCCGACGAAGGCAAGATAATAGATGTGTGACATGGCATTCAGCGACAGGAGCGCGGCCACGCTGACCGGCGTCAGACCACCCAGGATCGCGTAGGCGACGTTGTAGGAGAAGGAGACACCCGTAAATCGCACGAAGGACGGAAAGGACGAAACCATCACGACGGGCGCACCGACCACGACCGCGCCCGAGAGGCCGATGATCGCACTGAAAAGATAGAGGTACTCACAATCCGACGATGAAACCTGATAAAAAACGATATCGCCGAGAAGCAGCAATGAGCCGCCGCCGATGAAGAGCCTGGCCGCTCCGATCCGGTCGAGGCTCACGCCTGAGATGACGCATCCGATCGACAGGAAGAGCGAGCTGACAATGGTTGCGATCAGCCCTTCCTGGCGCGTGTAAAAATGCGCGCCTTGTAGGATGGTTGGCACCATGAGCGTCAACATGACCACGACGGCCGACAGGATCCAGGTACTCAGCAGCGAAACGGCGACGCCGTGCGAATAGATACGAGCCACGACGCGCAGCGCAAGCTCGGGGACCAGATTTCGATTTGCGCGCATGGCGATGAACACAGGAGTTTCGCGAAGCATGCGGCGAAGGTGAACGTTTACAAGCCCACATATTCCGCCAAGCAGAAAAGGTAGCCGCCAGACCGGCAATGCAAATTCGAAGATTGTCGATTCTGAGTTCGTCGAAGCTGTGCATGGTCACTCCTGTTTGTTAACAGGATGATCGATGCTGCGAGTTGTCGCGTGGTGTCAGGTGAGCGTGGCTTTTGTTACATCTGTCATCCCGGCGAAATATTCGTTGCTCAGGTCGCAAACACCAGATGATGAATGAAGTGGCCGCGGAGATACCCGGTGACGTAAAGCGCCCATTCGCGCGTGAGACCTCGGCTGTTTCGAGAGAGAGCGCGGTGACAGTCGGCGACGATGGCCCTTAGCAGTTCGACCGCTTTGGTAGATTTCAGGATTCGATCGAGTGTTCGAGTACTGAGTTTTTCGCGGCGTTCCGTGTCGGTTTCCGATGACCAGAGTACGGCAATGAAGTCCGCGAGGACTTCGCTCGCCGAAGATGTCTCGGCCCGATCGCTTCCGGTCGCATCGACAATTGCCGCAAAGTCATCACTTTCGCCTTCCAGGGATGATGCGATAACGAGGTCATGGCTTTCGATCGACAGAAAGCCGACCCTCTGGCGCTGCAAGGCCGCAAGCAGCGAGACATATTCGCCCCTCGTGATCGCCTTTTCGCCGAGAAGCCGGATCAACATCGGCTGCGTCCAACCTGATGCAACAGCGCCCATCTCTGAAGCCACCGCACGCAGGCGCCTGTCCTCCAGCACCATGGTGGTGCCCATTTGGATTGCAACAGCGATAGTGTCGAGGCTGGCATCGGACAAGTACTCTCTGATAGGCAGGTTGGCCGAAAGCGGCAGGCTCGGGGTCGGGACTAGTATGGCGTGCTGCCGGACCCAATCCAGGAGCTCTTGGCGGTTGGTCGCTGTCGCTTCGCGCTGCTCGCGACTTGATGGCACGATCGAAATGCTTGTTCCGCGCGCGCTTATTGACCCCGTTCCCTGCCCCAACTGACGCGCGTGATCCGCCCGGACCGTGAGCGCATCGATCGTCGACTGGACAACCTGAATGCGGACCGGAAGCCTGGCCGCAATGTGCAGAAATCCGATCTCCTGCCAGATCCCGAGAGTGATCGGATCAAGCAGGAGGGCTTCCTGGCGCTTGAAATGCTCGACCGCTGCTTGCAGCTCCGATGGCGCGCCGGTCGTCGTGTCGAACCATGCGTCCGTCTCGAAGCGGATTCCCTGTGATGCGTCGAGTGGTTCGAGCCCGATGATCTTTGCGAGGACGTCGATCGGTATGATCTGTTGCCCGTAAATTTCAACGGCAGTTTCAATATGGCGAGATCGTTCGCGGGCATTCTCGAAGAGAGGTTCGAAGGAATTTTTGTCGCTGATATCGACGCGGAAACGGCCAATCGCGCGGCTGTCCGGAAATAGCTTCGAGTGAGCGTTCAGGGCCACGTGAAAAAGGTCGAGATATTTGTGCTTGAGTCCAACGATCTTCCACGTCGTCGGTTGACCAATGCCCCGATGAGCGATCTCATCGCCAACAGACTTTCCGATGAGGGCCTGAGCGAAAGCATGCGAGGGATCGAGGACGTCCGCAGCTGGTGGTACGTCGGACTCGATGCGATATCTTTCTTTCTCCCCGAACTGGTTTTCGAGGAAAATGACAGTGTCGACGGCGGCTGTCTTCACATCAAGGAATCGGTCACGTTTTTGATGCATAAGGAATAGTGAGAGATAGGCGAGGTGCAGTCGCTCCTCTCGTCCCCAATTGCACAAGAGTGTGTCGTAGCCGATACCGAGGGCATCCTTCCGGCGATTGTAGCGGTCGAAGATCTGCGCCAGCTCCATGCAATCACCCGGGCTCTGGACGCGCGACACGCAAGCCTTCCGCACCCACTTCCGGACTAAATCCTCGTTGCCGTTGCGCAGTGCAATCCGTACCCAATCCAGTCTGGAGCGCAGATCCTCTTTATCAAGTCGGATCGCCTCTTCAAGTTCGCTGAGAGCCATTGCCAGCATGCCGGAACGTTCATAAATCGCCGCTCCGAGCCTGCGTATATATGGAATTCGAAGAACCTGCCCGCCGAGTGATTCATAAAGGTTGCGGGCTGTTTCCCGTTCCTCGGCGTGGAGGAGGTAAAACAACCGGCGCCTCAGGATTTCTGTTGGACGGTCGAGGGGATACAGATTCTCGAGAAGCGCCGCGGCCTTGCCATACAGGCCGTCGTCAGCATACGCATCGGAGAGTTCAAACCGTTCCACCGCGTTCAATGGCAAAAGTTGACAATCGGCGAGCCTTTGGCGCGCCGCCGCCATTTCGTCGGCATCGTCCAGCCGCCGCGCGATTGCAGCTGCACCGCATTCAAACCCGACATTGAGTGGAAATTCCAATCTCAGGCGGTCGCAAGACGTATTGCCTCCGCTCCGGACGTGAGATTGGCGGTAGCACGGACCATCAATTCCGCGACACGCGCTCCGCCCGACGTGCGGTAACGCTCTGCCGCCAGGGTCCTCTGCGCCCACATGAGGCAAGCACCCCAGTCGGACGCTTCGCCAGCAATCGATGCCGCCAATTCCATGTCGTCGGGATTGCCACGTCCGGCAAGCGCGAATACCAAATCCTTTGCGGTCGCGATTTCGCGGCGGCGCATATGAGTGACGATAACGCGTCTGATGAGGTCGGGATCGTCTGGCGCAGTTGAATGCGCTTCAACGGCCCGCGCATCCGCATCATCCTCACGGCCCACAAGCCGCAATACCGCAACTAGATTTGCGCCGACAAAGCTCCAGTGACTTCGATCCGTACGGGTCTTGACCTCGTCCCAGGCGCGTTCGAGTGCGATGCGCGCCTCCTCGATCAGGAACTGGTCGTTCTGTTCAATTGGTGCTCCTACTTTCAGATCAACATTACCGTCGAAACGCATGAGGATGGCTTCGGCAACAATTGCGTCCTTGTAGAAGCTCTGGGGAACAATGCCGCGCGCAACGCGAAGGGCAGCATCGTGGTCTTTTTCGATACGTGCATAGCGCTGCGATAGTTCGCTGGCCACATCTGCGTCTTCGAGACATTTCTCGACCAGGGTTTCGATTGTGCTCGTCGCGTCCTCGTCAGGTGCACAACCAACTAAAATGAGAGCCGCCTGGGTGTTCGCGGGATCGCTCTTCAAAGCAGCCGTGGCAAGTGCGAACGCTTCGGTCGGGTTCTGGCGAGCCAATGCTGCTCGAGCTTTGTAAGCCAGACCCGCCGCGCTTTGCGGGTCGGCGTCCGCAGCCTGATCGAGTGCAATGAGCGCACCTTCTTGATCGCCGCTTTGCATTAACGCCGGGGCAAGATTTCCATAAGCGCGAAGCCGTGTCCGCGGCCCGGTTTGCTCGTCCATCTCCTGGATGAAATTCCGCAAACTTTGAATGACATGGATGCCGTTTCCGGCGCGTGTCTGCTCGCGATAAAGATCGAGTTTCGCATTCGCTGCCGCCTCGCTCGGCTCACCGGCAGGAGCAACCAAAGCAGAGATTCGCGAATGGAGATCGGCGACGAGAGAATCGACGTCGTCAGCGCGACCATGCGGACGGCCCGGCTTTAGCGCGGATCCGGCCAGCGGTATTCGGTTGTTCACCAGGAGTTCCTGGGCGAGTTCGGGAAAGCTGAGCGCTCTCTCGACAATGTCTGGCCATGACCAGACAACGACACGGAACAAGTCTTCCTTCGCATTCTCGCTCGACAGATCCTCTGCTTTTCGCTCGAGCGCGGCGTCTTTTTTGCCGCAGTAAGCGACGATCAGTATGTCGAGCTTCGGGACGAAACCCTTCGCTTGCTCGACCTCGGCGACCAATTCCTTTTCGCTCAGAACTCTTGGATCATCACTTTCCGTGCCCTTGCATTGGACGGCGGCGTGCTGAAAACCATTGCGGTTGTCACGTCCCTTGATGTCCACGCCGAACTGACCCTGGCCCCTTCGGCCGTGGGCCGAGGCGTAGTCATCCTGCCAATACCGCCTTACAAGCTTTAAGCAAAAATTCTGAAAGGCGGTTTCACCTTTCAGACGTGTGTGCTGGATGTCGGATGCGGTCGCCATACGGAATATGCCCTGATTATCTGCAATTCGATTGCTTGACTGAAATTAACAGGTCGTCAGAACCCATCCACACGCCGGGCGCGAAATCCCACAGGAAAATTCCGGGTCGGATCGCGCATGTCGAGTTCATCTTTCAACCGACGATACCGGCCGCCGTCCAAACTGATCGGACAGAATCACATTGCACCTGTGGTTGCAAATGCTATTGTCTGCGTGCAAGAGGGGGCGCGACCGTGGCTAGGAAACCGACACCAGCAACAAAAATCCAAAGGACGCTGACGAAGACGCGTATCGGCAGGGATCTCATTGATCACCTGGATGAACGAGACAACAAGAAAACTGCCGCATCCGGGAAGGTCTTCCCTGTCATTATCGAATTCAATCGTGACTTCTGCGGTGGCGCGATTGGCGCCAGGAATTTCCTTCGCGCGGTCCTCGATGAGAGTTTTGCTCGGGTCTCCCCTCCCCTCCTCCCTCCCATTCCGACAGATCAACCAGCGCTCAGAGCGATTTTTCACTCACCCGCGTCAGCCGACTTCGTGAAATCCGAATGGACGGATACATATCTTTTCGCCCGATTGACACGCGAAGGCATAGCCGCACTGGCAAACCAGAAGTTCGGAGCGCCTCTCGTCTATAAGGTCTGGCGCGACCATCCGATCAAACGATGCGTCTACGAATCGGTGCGCACGATAAAGTGCGATGCGGCTCAGGCGTCGTTTGCTGCGAGCGGCAAGGGCATTGTCTGGGCGGTCGCCGATACAGGTATTTCCGGTGAGCACCCCCATTTCAAAACTTTGAAAACGCTCGAAGATCTGTCCCCAGGTCTATCCCATCTAGACTTCACCGGGAATCATCCGAATGAAGAGAGTGCAGCAGACGCGGCCCTCATCGACGAAGATGGTCACGGAACGCATGTGGCGGGCATTATTGCCGGACGTACCTCTTCCAAATCGGAACCGCTTTCCGACAATGTCACAGAACTGGAGATCATCTCCTCGCTCTTGACGGAAAGTGGACGAACGAAAAAGGTCAAAGAAACGTTTGATCAGAAAACGATCTGTGGCGTGGCGCCTTACACGAAACTCTTGAGTTTGAAAGTCCTGTCGCGTCACGATGAAGGATTGCTCAGCAACCTGCTCGCAGCGATCGGGTACATTCAGCGCAAGAACGACAATGGCCGCAATCTGAAGATCCATGGGGTCAATATCAGTCTCGGTTATGCGTTCGACCCGGAGTGGTTCGCCGCGGGCCAAAGCCCGCTCTGTGTCGATATTGACCGGCTGGTGCGATCGGGTGTCGTCGTGGTCGTTGCCGCCGGCAATGCCGGCTATGGCTCAATCACTCAGTATAATGGTGCGATGGAACGTGCCGCACATGTCGGCACGATCATGGATCCGGGCAATGCCGAACTCGCGATCACCGTCGGGTCTACTCATCGCGACATGCCGCATCGCTACGGCGTCTCGTTTTTTTCCTCTAAGGGACCAACGTCTGACGGACGAATGAAGCCGGACCTCGTTGCACCGGGCGAGCGGATCATCTCGTGCGCCCTGCCCGATCCCGCGTCGCCGAAGACAGCCCACTTCCGCGAGGATTCCGGAACGAGCCAGGCAGCTCCCCATGTGTCGGGAGCGATCGCTGCGTTCCTGTCGGTGCGCATGGAATTCCAGGGGCAGCCCGAGAGGATCAAGGAAATTTTCTTGGGATCGGCAACCGATCTTCGCCGGCGCGCCGAGTTCCAGGGCGCCGGCCTGGTCGATCTCATGCGCAGCTTGCAATCGGTTTGAGGGATTTCGACAAAATGGGAAAACTGGGTGTTACTGAATTTTGCTGGCTCTCGTTTGACGAAAAGGGGAAGGTCTCTTTCGAAGACGTCGAGGAGCTAAAGCGGTTGATCGGTTCTTTGAACCCAACCGATATCGTCGTGATGTCGCATGGATGGAAGAATACCAAGGGAGATGCCGAGAAACTCTATGGCGATCTCTGGAAAAATGCCGTCAAAAGCGCCCTTCTCGCCGATGGGCAGGCGGAAAAGACGCTGATCGTCGGTGTTGTCTGGCCCGCCAAGGAATATGAAACGGATTTCGATGCCGCTAAGCCGGTCAGTGCGGCGAGTGCGGCCGCACTGGCAGTCGAAGCCGGCAATGCTGTCAAGGACCTTGACGCAGCGACCTTTGAAAAGGCCCTCGTCTCCTTTTCTAAATTCATGGGAACCGCTTCCACAGATGTAATCGCGGCCGCTCGCGCGGCGCAAGACGGCATCACGACCAATACCGCTGCCGACCTTGTCGAGGAGGGTGTCAAACTTACTGGCATGACGGCAGCGGAAGGCGATCCCGAGCTGAAAGCCTATAGCAAGCCGTGTCTGAACGCTGCGTCGCAGGCGACAAGCGCGCAAGCTCTGCTTTCTGGTCTGGCGTCACCGCCGACCATGACAATCTCCGACACCGTCGGCTCTGCACAAGGGCTAAAGAGCAATGTCAGCAGCCGCATTGCCGGGTTGCGCGCGGCAATCGGGCGGTTCCTCAACCAGCTGACCTACTACGAGATGAAAAAGCGCGCCGGGATTGTCGGCAAGAGCCTTGGAAGGAACGTCCTGCAGACGCTTGCGCCGCAATCACGGGCAAGGCTTCATCTCGTCGGCCACAGTTTTGGCGCGCGCGTCGTCACGGCCGCGGCCAACGAGGGGTTGGGCAATGACTTGTTATCATTCTACTCGTTGACACTGTTGCAGGGGGCCTTTTCCCACAATGGTCTCGCAAGTACCTTTGCTCCCGGTCTTGCTGGCGCCTTCCCAAATGTCGTCGGCAGACCGGAAGGGCCGATCGCGATCACTCACACCCATAACGATGAAGCGTGCACGATCGCCTACGCGATTGCTTCGAGACTGTCGCGTGATGTGGCGGAAAGCATCGGCGACAAGGACGACCAGTTTGGCGCAATGGGCGCCAACGGCCCGCAGCACCTGTCGGAAACGGTCATTGCCGTAGGGTCAACGCATCCTCCTTTTGCGCCCCGAGCCAAGATGGTCAACACGTTTCTTGCCAATGACTATATCGTCAAGACTGCCGATAGCGATGCCCACAACAATGTCACCAATGAAACTGTCGGACAGCTCCTAGCGGCGGTGGTCACTCGGAAAGCTTAGACACGCGACGTCATTGGTAGAGCGGCGGTAGTGTCCCCGTTCGAGCAAGCCTGGCTAGCGATCGAGGGCGCGGGTAAGACCCTGCGCCCGTTCAAGCACGTCGCTTTCCTCGACTTTCAGGCGAATTGGAACGAGAAATGTCTGGACGTGTCTGAGGTTTTCAGCGTGGACTTCAATCTCGATGGCACCCCCTGCAGAGGTGGCGTCCGCAGCCGCGAGCTCGACTTCCAGGATCTCTGTGGTCTTTCCGTGTCGCCACTGGGGGCACTCGAGTTCGAAGCTTGAGACAAAAGAAAGCGGTCGCCCAGCCCGATATTCAAACCTGTTCCGGTCCAAAGTGGCGGAGGCGTTGGCTTGCGCCAAAAGGGGCTGCGGCGAGGACGAAGATCTGTCCTTCTCCCCCACTCTTTTCCGCTTTGGAAGGACGATCGTCTTCTGGCCCGCCTGAGACCATCTTCCTCTCGGGGGTTCCGGAGCCGCTGGCAGGCACTTTGACGGACGATCGTCAATGTCACTCGGAAGGTAGGGGCGGACGAGGATCGCGCCCTTCGTTCGAACGATAAGCAATGTGTCACGCGCGGGCTCGCTTCCGATGTTCTCGAGCACGAGATGTAGGACCGGATGGTCGTGGTGCTCGTTTTCGGTCAGGTGCAGGTCGGTCAGAAATTGCCTCACACTCGCGACCCAATTCGGGTAGTCTCGCAGGGTGTATTGCTGCTTTTCCGCATCACTTGCCGGCGTAAAAATTTGCGTCGAGGACAGTTTCGGTTGCCTGATGTTGATTGTCTGCCGTTCCGCCCGGCTCGTCTGTCCGAAATCGGTCGCCATCGGCCGCGCGGACGTTACTTGGAGCATCAATTCTGAGATCTCGGTGTCGGCCAGCGGGCGGTAATATCTTGTGCTGAGGTTGAAATGTGAAGCCGACGATCCGTCCGGCGATGTGCACTTGAAGTCAACGATCGGTCCGGATGCCTGAAGCGCCGCAACCTGGGCTCGAAGCTTCTGGATCGTTTTTTTGTCATCCGATTGCTCGGGGGCAAGCAGCCAATCCGCCGGGATCTCGATCCATTGAATACCAACCGTCTTGGCGCTTAGGATGGGACCCGTGTCATACGTCAGCAATGCGACATCCGCGAGGCGGAATGTTTGACTACAGGACGCGGCAATCCCAACCAGTTCGTCATCGCGCTCGTCATAGTCAAGCACGTCGGCAAGAGACGGATCGGCGCGCACGCTGTTCGTGAGAAACATCGTCACTCGAGGATTGGATTGTCGGATGACCAGTTCGTTGTCATCGTTTAGAACCATCCGGCGGAACTGGCTGGAGGCTCCTCGAGCTCGCTTCCCGATCCGACCGCTTCCGACGTTCTTCTGCCGGTCGATTTCGACCTGTACCGGTCGGGAAATAAGCAGTCGGATGTGCTGGTAGCCCGGAAACGTTTCCACCCAATTCAGCTCTTCGAGTGGCTTGCACTGGATGAACAGATTTGTATCCGGAAGCAACAGGAGGTCAGCAAGCACCCGCGATTATTCCTTGTTTCGTTACCGGTGTTTTTCGAGCGTATTTCGCCGATGCGTCAGGCCGCTATAGCCTTGTCGGCCTCAAAGTGGAGAACCCGTGGCGTTGCGACCGCCGCGCCGTTGAAGTTTCGTGTGATCTCGACCGCAATCAGGCTGTCGCCGGGATAGGATGGGCTAAGTTCCAGCGTGAGATAGTCGAAAAGCGCTCTTTCGTGAACCGCAACTACCAGCTGCTTTCCATGCCCCTTCGATAGGGTTCTGAGAAGGGCTGCGAATTGCGCGATATGGACGTCGTCCATCGACTGTACCGGATCATCAAGAACCAGCCACGGCATACGGGCCGGGACCGACAAATGCAGCGCAAGAAACAGGGTCAATGCCGCCGTGTTCAGATTGCCCTGACTGAGCATGGCACCTGGTGATCCGGACGTCTGTCCTGATCGATGGATGGTCTCAAGAACGGCTTCCACTTTGTCTTTCTCACCCTCCGGCAGCTTGAACATCGGCACAAATTGTTCCGATGGCGCGAGCCTGACGAAGAGGTCGCGCCAGAGTTTGTTCAAGGTATTGTTGAAGACCGACTTTACAATCTTCGAGCGTGCCTTTTCGGCGGCATCCGAAATGACCTTTGCACCGGTTCGGACGCCGTCGACTTTTGCGATCGCCGTTTCGAGTTCGTGTTCCTCGGCCGTCAACTGCTCGCGGCGCTTTGTCAATTGCGCGACTACCCGAAGGTCCTCCTCATAGAGCCTGATTTCGGAAAGTGCCTGCATGCGCTTGGCCACTAACGCCTCGGCGGCTTCAATCCGCTGTTCGACCATCGTCATTGTCCGAGGCAACGCGTCGTCGATGCGCTCCGAAATCATCGCCGCCGCACCGGCGATCCATCCGAAGAGCGAGTGTACATCGGGGACAATCGAAGCCGAGAGCTCGTCCTGGCGTCGGGCGAGGGCCGCATCATCGCGTGCCGTCGATGCCGATCGTGTCAAGCGCGCACCTTCTGCGGCGCTTTCCTTCAGCACCTCGAGCCGCTGAACGATTTCCTCCATTCTTGCGGCGCGATTGGCAAAATCAGCCTGATCTTCGGGAGAGAGTAGCTGTTGCTCGACGCTCAGGCGTTCGCGCTGCGCGCTCGTCAAGCGACCCGTCTCATTCGCCCGTTCCGCCGCGAATGCCTGAAGCCGGCCGGCTTCGGTTGTCAGCGCGGCAATCCTCGCGGCAATGTGGAGCGTAAGAGGTTCCGAAGTATGTTCGCTATAATTTCGTTCGCAGACGGGGCAAACGTCACCGTCGACATGCGGCGCGATTCCGGCAAGGGCGTTGGCGAGCGCGCGAGCATCCTTGGCGCCGGCCGACAGGGCAAGATCGATCTCGCCAAGACGGGCGGTCGCCCGCTGTATCGTTGAGTCGATCGCTTCGAGGTGCTTACTGGCGGCTAGTCCGCTCGCGAGCAGGTTTCGGGAGCGCTCGGCTTCTGCCGCGGCCGACCGAAGCGCGGCCTCAACCGCAGATTCGGGATCGGCGTCAAATTCGGGAAGATCTGGAAAATCCGGCTTCAAATCGGCCAACAGGGACTGGATGACCGAGCCGCTGATCTCACGCCAGGCAGTGAGATTTGCAGACGAAACCGCTTCGAGGCGTTCCCTTTCCGCGCGGTTGCGGGCTAGGCCCTCGGGCAACGCCTGCCAGCGCGCGCTCAGTGAGCTTATCTCTGAACGCTGACGTGTTAGTTCTGTGAGAGTATGGTCTTCGTCACGCGCTGCGATCAGCCGCGACGTGATCTCGCCGACGGTGGCTTGGCTGATCGTGTGCTTCTCACCAGGCAATAGATCCTGCAGCAGCCCATTGATCGCCTCTTCTCGGCTCCGCGCCGCGGTCCGTCTCGTTTCGGTGAGTATGGTGTTCGATTTCAGATCTTCGCCAATCGCAGCCTTCTGCGTCTCGAGGCGTCGGAAATCCGGTACGAGGCTTCGGATTCTGGTGACATTGAACACCGGAAACAGTCCATCGACGAGCGCATCGAGTGGATCAAGGCCGAGAAGCTCCTTGACGAATTGCGTCAGCGGCGATGACGTATTGGTTTTCCGCGCATCATATATTTCCAGAAGGCGGCCGAGTGTCGCTTGCGGCAGATAGGCTCTTTCGGAAAAGAATCGTGCATTCTCCGCGGTTAAAAGCGGGTCCGACGAAAATGCCTCGTCGCTGAAGTTCAGCCTACCGCTTGTACGCCCATTCGTATTCAACGGCTCCGAAGTCGTCAATTCGATCGAACCGCCTTCGGTTCCGAGATTGGTAATATAGCTCTGATAGCGGCTACCGCTGTTCGAGAGGTGGTTGATCTTCCCGGTAAGCCCGAGTTCGATTGCCGAAAGTACACTGGTCTTGCCCATTCCGTTCGACCCGTGAACAAGAACGACTTGTGCGTCGAGGGGAATGACGACCTTGCCCCGAAGACTTCGGAAATTCTCGATGACGAGCGTTTTTAGCCTAGCGGGCATCTGACAGAGCCTTTGTCATGGCGCTCTCTACAGGCGCCGAAATATTTTCTTTCAGGACGTTTTCGACCGCCTCCTTGCCGAGAGGAGCGGCATTCAAGAGTTGGCTCGTCAACGGATCGTCCGTCTCCTGCTCAAGGAGCGCCTGGATGTCGCGTTGCCAGTCGATAATCTCTTGAACGCCTTGTGGTGGGGTCAACGGAAGAAGGACGGAGAGCCAGTCGCGGATGAGGCCAAACGAATCTTGGCCGATCGGCGCCCCCACCGGCAAAACACGGCACACGCGGCTCATTGCCTGGACCGTCTCCGGTTTGGGCTGACCTGAGGTCAGGACCGCGGTAACGGATCGGCGAGATTCCAGTACGTCAAGCGCGCGGGTAAGGGCCTGGACCTTACGCAGTGTCAAATCGTCACCCGACTCGCCGGTGATGTCGATGACAACGACGATGTCATTCGCCTTGTCGGTCCCGACGAGTGCTGCCGTAAACTCGAACGTCAGCGATCCGATCTTGAACGGCTTCGGCAATTCGCGGTAACCGCCTTCCTTCACAAGGATTTCGACAACCCGTTCGCTTGTCGTCATATTGCGATCTCCGAGCGAAAATCGTTTCGCAATGTTTCGATATCCGATGCGTTTTCCAGCATCGGGCCGAAGGAAATATAGCGCAGTCCGACAGCCCCAGTTCGATAGCTGCCGCTTGGACTGCGCTGTTGGCGGGCCGTTACCTTGCGCGAGCATATCACAACGACATCAGCGTCCGCCTCGTCAAACGCGCCGGCATCCAGCAATGCGGTCACATTATCGTCGTTCGCCGCGAGAAACACGCGAGCAGTCGTCGAGGAGGCGTCTACCAGCCGCAGAGCTCCCGATTGCGGATCGGCCGGATCATCAAGGGTGATCGACCAGGTTCCCGCCTCGGCCTCGATGCCGATCAGGCCCAGCGCATTTGCAGCCTCGCGCTGGCCGGTCATCGATAAGGCCATGTCCGATTTCATCATCTGCAGGGGCCGGCGGTCGATCGGATAATAGGCTTGTTTGCCGACAGGGCTCTTTCCGTCCTGCAACTGCTGGCGCGTCCGCCCGACGCAAGCGGCAATCATCTTCACGGCCGAGAGCTTGTCGGCCTCGCCAGCCATCGCCGCGGCGTTTCGCAGATGAAGCAGGCCAGTTCCGATCCTGTCGCGGTCGGCACGGGGCAATTTCGGCGCTGTCGCTTCGTGGGCGAGCTGTTGCATTTTTTGGCAGAGCACCGACAGAAGCAGGGCGGTGAGCAACTGCTTGTCGTAAGCGCGAAGATGCGCACTGATTTCGATATCGTGTCGATTGGGCCAAAAATCGTCGCCATAGGCAACTTCGAGTACGGTCGTTTGGCCTTGGCTCAACCGGTCGGCCGAAAAGACTATCGGAGTCGGATCGGAATTCCATTTCCAGCCCTGATGTGCGCCGACCGCCGCAAACATGTTCTGGATGTTCAGGTCCTGTGCCGACAAGCCGATCATCAGTGTCTGGCGCCGCTGGATCAGCCCCAGAAGTTGATCGCGCACGATTTTGAACGTGTCATTGTTCATCCATCGGACGATCTGGGCATTCCTCGCGATCAAAAGGTTGCGATAGGCTGCTTCGTTTTCGATGGCGCGCAGCGCGCAGCCATGAAACTTGTAAAGAGTGCTGGCAGCCGGTGGGCCGCGCAGGTCGGCGCCATCGACGGTAATCCGAAAAAACGTCTGAGGATCGTATCCGAGATCGTTTACTGCGGCCTCCAGAAGACCGTCCCAGTTGGCCGTTGCCACGTCGCTGACGCAGCCCTCCAGGGCGAGCATCGCGGTCGCCAGATGCCCAACGTCGGGAAGCTGATTGGCGAATGTCGCCGGAAAGTCGAGCGCGTCCCACAGGAGGAAATCTTGGCCCTCGCCTGAAACCGGTACGGAAAGTACTTCCGAATATTTGTTCCAGAGACGCGAGATGATACCCTTCAGACATGGCCACTCCGTTGCCGGACGAGCCATATCGATCGCTTCCATGTCTGCGTCAGCGGGTTCCGCCATCTTCAGGATCCGCATGAGCGCATCTTTGTACCGGCAACCGACGGCATCGGTTGCATGCTGTCGCAGAAATTCGATGAGCTTCGACAGGATACCGTCGAGGCCGATGACCCGGTCCCGCGAGATGCCCGATCCAAGCCAGAACGCGTACGAGCCTTGGGCGACACCGGATTTGACGCTCGAGAACGGACCGTCAAGAAGATCAAGCGTCTCCCTGAGAGTAATAGAACTAGCGGTAGGCACTCATGAATTCCCCATTTCCCGCTACAGCTGTATCGCAGGACATTGTGCCAATAAAGGGGGTGAGCCGGCAGTTCAGCTAGAAATGTCGTCATGGAGGATCCTCGCGAGTTCAGCTGCGTCGAAAGCGATGTCATGACGATCACGTTAAAAGGTTGCCGCGATGAACGCATGTTCGGGGCGGCGAAGACTTCTGGCGGCAAGACTGCGGCGCGACCCAAGTAGCCGGTTGCCTCTATCTGCTGCCTGCCGGTCTTTTACAATTAGGTACATTTTACCTGGTTTTCGAACATAACTGGGATAAGTCGCGCTGGTTAGATGACGCGGCTTCCGGTCGCCCGACGGCGCCGCCGGATGCTGGTTTTCATATCCAGGACGATGATGATGCTTTTTGATCATTCCCTGCTGGCGTCGAAGCGTATGCGTTCACCTTCGGGTAAATCCGTGGTGGATTTATAAAAATGTGTTGGGATCCGAGTTAGCGCAGACGCGAGCATGATGGAGACGCAACGTTGGGTGCCTATGTTGTCCAAAGCCTTCGAGTCGGATCTGTCGCGCCGCTTGGCCCCCGCGGCGTCCTGGGCGGCATCGCGAAGCACGAAGTTCACGGCCCCGTATCGCTTTCAGCGAGAGGCTTTGCGGGAGATATGCAGGGCGATATTGCAAAGCATGGCGGGCCTGAAAAGGCCGTCCATCATTACCCATACGACCATTATGCAGCCTGGATCGACGATCTCGGGGATCATCCGTTGCTGGTCTCGCCCGGTGCCTTCGGCGAAAATGTCGCGACGACCGGGTTGACGGAGCACGACGTGGCAATCGGCGATGTGTTCAAGCTCGGTTCTGCAGTCGTCGAAGTCAGCCAGGGAAGACAGACTTGCTGGCGCTTGAACGAACGCTTCGCCCGAAAAACGATGGCTCGTGATGTGCAGACGACGGGACGGACGGGATGGTATTATCGGGTGATCCAGAATGGTATCGTGGATCCGGCCGACCATCTGACACTGGTCGACCGGCCTTCACCGGGATGGACGATCGCACGGATCTGGCGGGCCTTTTACGTCGACCCGCTCAACCAAGAAGAACTCTCAGGGATTACGGCACTTGATCGCCTTGCCTCCGGTTGGCGCAGCTACGCCGCCCGGCGGCTCCAAAGCAACCGGGTCGAGGATTGGAACCCACGGCTGGATGGAGAGTTCGTCGCTTGACAGTCGTCCGAATATCGTGCCCGCCGGCCAGAAACGCTCGTTCAGCGGCTCTTCAAATCGCCTCAGACTGTTACACTTGCGCCGCTTTCGCCGGAGTTAGCTTAAGCCTCGCGACAGCTCGTTGAAGCCTGGGAGCCTCCTGGTCGCAGGGATTTGCCGTTGCCGATTGGTGTTGTGAAGCGAAACAACGAGATTCGCGCGCCGGCACCCGCGAGGACTAAGCTAGAGCCAAGCAAGTTGGTCATGGAGGGCGAAACGCAGATCGGTGCCGGTTCACTTCTCTCAGTCGTGCCAGATCTTGATCGGCATCTGGGAGAGTGTAGAGGTCGACGCTTCACACGCTGCGGGCCTCGCATTACAGTTCAAAAACACGCTCGCAACTGAACAATTGGATCAATTCCCTATTGCCAGCATTCAATGCATGGGATGAGGCCTTGAAGGTAAAAGGCTACGAAGCCAAGTCCGTCGATCTCACGCTGGGAGAACGGGCAGAAGTCCGGATGGTGGCCGAAACGATGCCCGGCAGGATAATCGCGAGGCTATCGCCGATCCCGATACGCTTGATGCAGCCGCCAGGAAACGCCAGGTGACATCCAGCTGCCCAGAGCTGCGCAAGGAAGAAGGCTTAGCAAGCTGCTTTTCCAATGTTGTATTAAGCGTCAGCGAGAGTTGATCGAGATAGGCAAGGGCCTCAAGTCCCACCGTTCCTTGTTCGATCTTTCCCCGAGCACTTAGAATGTTGAGGGCGGTACAAACGCGTTGCCACTCGATATAGACTAACCCGTTCGCGACTATCTCCTCCGCCTGGCGGATCAGTCCATCTTCTGTCTCCGGATCTTGCAGGGTGATCTTAGCGACGGCCTGTCTTTCCCGCCATGCGACGGCCGTCGCAAGTGGCCAATCGCATGCGCTCGCGAATGCTTTCGCACAAGCCGACCACGTATAGTGCGTTCTCAAGAACGACGCGAGTTCCATGGCACTGTGCTTGCGTCGACTATAGCTCCCGGTGACCCCAAGAATCACCTTACTCATGGCCTCGGCGTCGACGCCCTTTTCGCCAGTGAGGGAAATCTCGGCCACCCCCTCGCTGCTGACACCAACATTTCTTCCCCAAACATTAGCCTTCAAAAACTGGAAAAGCCCGGAATGGCTGGAACAGATCAGCGGTACACCAAGACAAATGGCTTCCCATCCCGACAGACCGAAGCCCTCGTGCCACGACGGCATCATGGCGAAGTGAGAGTTCGCGAGCGTCTTGAACAACCGTTCTGTATCACCTGTGTAGGCAATCGGATCGAGCGTGATATGCTCACCGTATTCATGGAGATTCTCCGATCTGGCTGCTTCGGGCGATGCGCCGAACAGGGTCAGGATGCCTCTCTTGTGGAACCTGCTGTCACCGCTCTGATAGACTTCTTTCGCCTTCCGATAGGCAGTGGCCACCGCCGAAACTGCGAGCTGCGCGTTCTTGATTCTGTCATCGTCCTGGCCGAGACGTCCGCTCATGAAGATCTGCCAGGCCGGTTCGTTATTCTCTGCGACCGGCTCGACCAATGGTGCGCCGGGTATCAGCATTGTCACGGGCGTTTTACCACTTGCACCATAGGAGGTCTGGACAAGAAGCGGTCCAACAGCCAGAACAAGGTCTGCACGGTCCGCCAACTCGGTTTGTAGAGCCTCCTCTGCCGCTCGCTCTTCCTGGGAAAGCCCTTTTTGCAGGTCATATTGCTTGTAGTGCATATGCTTGATAACAGCAGATCGAACCTTCGAGAGGTTGAGCGCCTTGAGATGTCCCACCGCTTCAATCGCCAAAAAACCTGTGTGTACGTCGTGGCCAACCACAACGACGTCGTTTTGAAAATTGTTGGAAGCCGCGAGAACAGCTTGGATACGGTTCGCGATCGCCTCCGCGGAGTCGAAATCTTCGCCGATTTCAACGACAACCTGATTCTCGACCGAGGTTGCCGTCGAACCCTTCACCAGACAGTGGCAGGTTCCGGTAGAGCCCAGCTCAGCTGCGACGGCGTTGGCGAGATCTTGGTTGAAGACGTTGATACCGCCGTGTGCGCGTCCCCAGTGCGTTGCAAGAAAAAATGCAGAATAGCTCATCGTTACTACCAACACCCGAACAATCATCGCGTTTAGTTTCCGTCGTGACTATCACAACCAGCCTCGGTGGAAAATCCACCGGTCAGCTGACGTTGATGCCAGCGATCGAGAAAACGCTCTCCTTTTCGCGATTACCGCCAAGAGTTCACGGAGATCGCGAGCGCGAATGAGACGATGGTGCAGACGTTCGGCAGTACAAGCTGGTGGGACTATGACGCTTGTCGCTGAGTCAGGGTGGCGGTGCTTCAGACGTATTGGCTTGCGACCCTGCACGATGATCAGTTTTGGGAGTAGCCCCCTTTTTTGAGGCCTCCGGAACGTCGTCGAAGATCGTTAGCAAGCCGTTGATATACATGGTTAGGTCGGAGTAAACGGAAACGATATACGCATTTGTTTCCTTCATTCATGCGAGTCACCGGTCGAGCGAATAACCATCGATAAGTACCTCGTATCGATAGTGAGCGATTTCGATCTTCAGAATGCAAATTTGACATCGGACGTATAGCTAATCGCTACGACTTGCCGATCGATGGGCCTTGGCGCGGACAAGCGCGACGAAGCGTTGTTTGACAGCGGCAGCAGTGACAGCCGATGTCATTGGCATACTCCATTTTCCGTAAAATACGGGATTTCCGGACAATTTTCGATAGCGCAGCGAGCTGCAAGGACGAATCCTGGCGCGCGAAATCTGCGAGAACGTGTTCTCTCCCGCGGGTCACCTATCCGCGACTGCGTCTCTTGGGAGGATTTTGGGACTAACTAGGACGCGGACTCGCAAAATGAGGCGATCCATATTCTTGCGGCCACAAGCTTGAGTGCGGCCATGTAGTTGTCGGCACGGCGGTCATATCGTGTTGCTAATCCGCGCATGTGTTTGATGCGATTGAAGAAGCGCTCGACGAGGTTTCGTTGACGATAGACCCAGCGGCTGAAGCTGAAGGTCTGCTTACGGTTAGCCTTTGCCGGAATGTTGGCCCAGGACTTGCGCTCTTTGGCGAAATCACGGATTGCATTGGTGTCGTAGGCCCGGTCCGCAAGAAGCGTGGAGCCGGGCTGCAGATCGCAAAGAAGCTTCTGTGCCATGGGTGCGTCGGCAGCTTGGCCTGCGGTCAATTCCAACCGAACCGGCCTGCCGTCGGCATCGACGAGCGCATGGATCTTGGTGGTCAAGCCGCCGCGAGAACGTCCCATGCAAGGATCGGCAGAGCCCCCTTTTTTGCGTTGGCACCGTGCTGGTGAACGCGAACACAGGAAGAATCGATCATCACGATGTCCCCATCGTAACGTCTTGAAACCGCATCAAGAAGGTGATCCCAAACGCCAGCTCTGCGCCAACGGGAAAAACGATTGTAAAGCGTCGTGCGCGGTCCATAACGATCCGGGATGTCACGCCAGGACGAGCCGGTGCGAAACCACCAGAGGATACCATTGATCACACGCCGATCATCGACCCGCTCCACACCACGGCTGTTCTTCGGCAGAAGCGGTTCGATGACGGCCCATTCTTCATCGCTTAATTCGTGACGGCGCATGGCAATCTCCTTTCAAAGAGATTGAATCATCCAATCACATCCAGGGAAACCTTTTTTATGGGGACGCGGCCTAGATTATCACGCGCCAGCTCGCTCGCTAATTCGGCGTCGTGCTGATGTAGATCAAGTATCGGCGTGATAAAGACATAAAGCCGGGCGTGGCACCGCCTGGCAGAAGCTATTCCTCTTCTTCGTCCTGTCCGATTGAGTCAAACCAGGCGCCGACAAAAAAAGCGGCTATGAAAATAAGGAGATAAACCAGATACTTAGCATCGAGACCCAGGCTGTCGTAGCCGGCTAGGGCCGCGATTGTAATAAAACCTAAGATAATTTTCGCGTTCACGACAGTTCTCTAATACTCTCCTAGGGATTGAAGAGCGAGGTTGATGGCGCCTTCTTCACCAAGTCCGCGAGTAAATCAAGAAATATTCGGGAACAAGACAAAGCAGGAGGACCTGCGCGTGTATGTGCGCTGTCTTGGCAACACCTAATCGCTGCTCCGGCGAGCACGTCGGCGCATACCATCGGAACGCCTCTCCCGCGGATTGGGCGTCAGCGCTCTTTTGGCAGGCTCCCCCTCTTCAGCTATCACCGATACCGCTGTTTTTCCGGCATTTCCGCCGCAGAAGCCCGCTGACGCGCCTTTGCTTATCCGGACGCTCCGTTGCTCGTCCACGGTCGTATTTCGAGTCTGGCGGGCCGCTGTTCGACACCTAAAACACGCTTGCAATCGGTCATTTTCTCACGCTTTCCTTATCTGTACAAAGCACTTTAAAAACGCGCGAGAAAACCATGGCAAAACGGCAAGCCGCCAAACCGTCGCCTGCTCCCAAACGTCTTATCGGCTATGCACGCGTTTCGACCGACGATCAGGTCCATGATGCGCAGATGGACGAGCTATGTGCCGCCGGCTGCGAGCGAATTTTTCAGGAGCACGGCTCAGGAGCGTCACGGGCGCGCCCGGTTCTGACAAGACTACTTGGGGATCTTACCGCCGGCGATGTGCTTGTCGTCGTCCGGCTGGATCGCCTCGCCCGGTCGGTCAGCCATCTTCTGCGGGTGATCGAAGATCTCGAAGAGAGCGGAGTCCATTTCCGGTCGATCCGCGATCCGATCGATACGTCCACACCACAGGGCATGTTCTCTGCAGGTCCTTGGTGCCGTCGCGCAGCTCGAGCGGGCGCTGATCGCCGAGCGAACGAAAGCTGGCATCATGGCCGCAAAAGCGCGTGGCAAGCCGCCAGGGAACCCCGGACTTCGAGAGCGGCGGCCAGAAGCGATCAAGGCGGTATCGAAGGCGCGAGAAAAACTCTATCTCGACGAGCTGATCTCGTCGGCCCAAACCTGGCTGCCAATGGTCCGGCAACTCCGCCCTCAGCATAGCTGGGACAATGTCGTCCGGGTGCTCAATCGCCGGGTCCATGCCTGGACGGTGGAACGCCTGCGCCGCGCGGTGCATCGTATGGTCCGCGAGAAGTTGGCCGACCCCGAGCTCCTGGCTCGTTCGCCCCGCCGTGCTCCAGAAGATCATCTGATGAAGCTCGTTGCGGCGATTGCCATTGCCGATCCGACCCTGTCGCTGCGCGACATTGCCAGCCAGCTTGATCAGATGGGCGAAAGGCCCGCGCGAGGCGGCAGAAAATGGCAACCCTCTTCAGTCCGCGACCTGCTGGACGAGGCACATCGGTTTGGCCTCATCCGTCATTGAGGGCACGCAGCATCAACTTGCCGATGGCGCGGCTTCGCGCTCTCGTTTAGACCATTTTCGCGGGATTATTTCTTGTCATAAAGCCACCATTCGATTCTTGCGCTCTAATCGGTGCCTCGCCTTTTTGTTTCACATTAGGCCGTGCCCAATGCCGGACTTGGGTTCGCACTGCGACGGCTAAGCCGCAGCAGCGCAAATCCGGACAGCGGGATGAAGATGTCGGTCCAGAAGATGATGCCGGCATTGCCCGGCGCGAAATTATGCGCGGTCATCATTTGATAGAGATGGCCGACTGCTGCCCCGAGCGTGAAGATGCTGGGGCCGAGCACGGCGGCGAGGCGCAGATCATAGCTCCGGTAGGCTGCGAGCAGCCCGACCGCGGCGAAACCCAGGCTCGCGGTTCCGACCTCGAACTGGAACGGACTATCGGCCCAGCCGATGAAGCCGGCGGACAGTTTGCCGAACAAGACGTGCATGACAAAATTATAGAGATTGTCGATGCCGATGCTGAAGAATACGTACCATGCGAGGAGCTTTTCGACGACAAGCGGCTGGTCGATGGAAAGCCCCGATCGTGCAATCGCGACAAGGGAGACGATCAGCCCGACCGCGAAGAAACTCAGCGAATAGTTCGACATCACGAATGTGACAATCGCTTTGATCAGATCAGCCAGCATGATGGAAACATCCTTCAACGTGAGAGGGAAATGACTGTCGCCCCCGGCGCAGATCAAAAGAGTACCAAGGGCGACGAGCGAGAGATTGAGGTTGCGCCATTCTGAAAAGACCACGCTCCCGACAAGGACGGCGATGAGAGCGTTGCTGTTGGTCAATGGCGCGATGATTGAAACCTGCAGTTTCAGCACGCCCATCCCATAGGCCATGCAAGCGATTGCCAGTGTCCAGGTCGTCCCCATCGCCGCGGCGAGCAGAATTGGCCGGACAGAGAGAATTGGACCACCTGTCCAGATGAATGCGGTCCAGCCGAGCAGCGCCACGACGCTGCCTACGACCGCCAGGTAAAGGGAAATGGATGCACCGGCGCCGAGGCTCGCCCGCATGAAAACGGTACCGAGTCCGAGGCACACGGCGGGGATGGCCCCGCCGATGAAAAATCCGGAAAGCGTCATGACTGGTACCCCGTCACTTTGGGAAGTGCTCGACATGGGTCTCGGCGGTGCGGCCGAAATAGACGACGCGCCGGCCCAGGAACGAGACGAGGTATCCCGCGCAGCCGGCGGCTTTCGCCTTCTCACAGAAGGCGACGTAGCTGTAGTCGGCGGGGTTCACCTGCGCCCATCGCACCAGGCGCTCGACCTCGGTGGCATCGAAGGCAGCGGCGACGTTACCAGCGGAGCGATGCATGTCGATCGTTACGCTGTCGCCATCCGGCAGATAGTTTGTCTGGCTGTTGCGGCGATAGTCGACCATGTAGCCCTCGAAGCCGGCACCGATTAGCTTTCCGACAATGTCCGGAAAGCTCAGGCTTCCATCGTGAGCTGCATGCAGGCAAGTTTCGGCAATAGAAATCCGTTCCGCGTCCATGGCGGTTTCCTTTCGTTTCAATATTGAGTTTGGCTGGCGGCTTAGTCCACCGGGGTTGCTTTCAGCTCGCGCTTTTCGGCGAGAACCCTCAGGATACGGTCAAGCGTTTCGTGCTCTTCCTTCGTCAACGCGCCGAAGAATTCAGCGTCATTCTGGTCGGCAAGCGATGCCAGGACCGGGATCTTGGCCCGGCCCTCCGTCGTCAAGGACAGGCTGTGGGCGCGCTTGTCGTCCGGGCTTTCCTCCCGCGCAACCAACCCTTTAGCTGTCAGCCTCTCGGCGAGCTTGCTGATCGCGCCCTTGGTCATGCCCATTCTCTCTGCCAGAACTGACGGAGGCGTCGGTTCGACATCGTAAAGCGCCCGCATGAACGACCACTCCGCGACGGTGACATCTTCGCCCGATACCTTACGCGCGAACTCCTGCGACACGGCGTTGGACACCATTCGCATCCAATACCCGGTGTGATCAGTCAGTTCCGAGGTCTGGGTCATGAGGTACTCCTTGTTGACCAGGAAACTAAATCGATATTGTTTCCTAGTCAACAACAATTTGAGACCGTATCTTCGCGCGCCACCGATTGTGACGGTTGGCGGGCTCAGGTCACATCCCTTGGCGATTGTCGGCGTTCGGCCCTATAGGCTCAGGGGCAAGATACAGCATTAAAATGGCCTATCCGCGGAGCTCGCCAGGACCGGGCAGTCCAGTTCCAGCCCCAAGTCGGTTGGTCAATTTGAGAGTGCTGACGTTCCCAATTGGCGGATTCCGGTCGACCAAGAAGATTCCATCGATCTTGGATGGCAAAAACCAGTATGAGTACAACGAAATAGATTCCGCTCGACCAAGCCAATCGACAAGCGAGAATCTCGGCAAAATCACGGCCGCCGCGGCCGTGAATAATGCCGGTTCAGGGATAAGATTAGCCGCTACTCGCTTCTTGGTGTCGCCCGATGCCGCTGCGACCGGGCCAGTTCGACAAAGCGACGCTTCACCTCGTTAAACAGCGCCGGCGGCAAAGGCCCGGCATATCCCGTCTCGCCATCGACCGGTCGGATATCCGGACCCGGCCAGACAAAGCGGTTGCTCTCGGTCAGCACAATCCAGGATCGATCGTCGTCGAGCCCAAGCCGTCGCTTCGTCGCCGGCAGAATCTCGATCGCGTCTTCTGCCTTGCCGGGTGGCGTGTGAGTGATCGGCAGAACGCGAACCGTCGGTGTGCCGTCGTCGAGACGCGCGACGATGGCCAGCACAAGCGCCGGGCGATCCTTGTCACCCTCCTCGCGGCCTTCGAGATATTGCCAATGCCAGAGATAGGAGTAGCGAAGGACCCAGCCGACCTTCGGCTCAATCGGCAGCATGCTTGCCGGTCAACTCGGTGTTGAGATGATCCAGGCCATCATCCATCTCAGACGCTTCGATCACTGCCAGCTCGTTGTCGCTGAGCGACGACGTCAACTCAACACGCCTATCCCGCCTCGTCAGACGCATATAGTCTTCGTAGGCGATCAGCACCGTTCTTGGGCGACCGTTCTTGGTGATGATGACGGGATCGCGGACAGCCGCGTCCTGATAGGCGCCGAAATTCTTCGAGACGGCGGCCGCCGTGACAGTGGAGGTCATGTCAAAACTCCTTTTTACGGAATATACGGGTTTTCCGGAAGATTTGCAATGTTGAGCTCGGTGTTAACGACAGCGCAGACCGCCAGACGTGACAACGGGTTCGCGAAGATCAAGACCTTGTCGGTTGGATAGAGCGAGTAAAGGAATACTGTATGCACATAGTCATCGATGCGGACGAAGCGGCCGAACGGCTGGAGGAGCTTCTGGATCTGATTGTGCCAAAAGACGAAGTGATCATTTACCGCGATGGCACTCCCGTCGCCATCCTCAGGGCGATAACCAAAGGCGACAAACAGACCGGCAGGGGTGAGCGCCAGTCATTGGCGGGCGAACCCTTAAGCGGCGCCGGGAGTGCCAGCGCGATAGATGAGTTCTTGAAACTGGCCGCCGAAGGCCGCGCCGGTGTCGACCCCAACACCACTTCGGCACATGACGATCTTTACGACGAACACGGTCTCCCGAAATGAACACCACCATTGATCGCCGCGCGAAAGAGCTGGACACGATCGCCGCGGTGCTGCCGATCGACCGGCGCGATGAGCTCGCCGAGCTGCTCACCGACCAGGATGTCGAAACCCTGCGGCATCTGGTCAACGAGGGCATGGGCGACAACAACACGCTGCGGGCTTTGACCTCCGATCTTGCCTATCTGCAGGCCTGGTCGCTTTCCGCCACCGGCTCTCCCCTGCCCTGGCCGACGCCGGAAGCGCTGCTGTTAAAATTCGTCGCCCATCATCTGTAGGACCCAGCGAAACGGCAGAGCGAATCCGATCGTGGCATGCCGGCCGGCCGAATCGCCCCGACTGTCAGCACAAATCTTGCTTATCTATCTCCGGTTGCTATTGATGAGATAATCCCGTAAAGATTACAGATGCGCAACGATAGGTGAGCCGCTAGGATGGAGACGAATCCCACCGAAGGCTTTGACGCGGCTTTGACACTGACTGATACTCTCGACCATCTGCCGGCCAACAAAAGGCGCGAGCTCGCCCGCGTGTTGGAAGTCATTTTTTCCGAAGTCGAGCAATTCCGCGCCACCAAACTGTCGGCGAGACGTGCTGGCAGCCAGATCCTCAAGGTCATTCTCTATGGTTCTTATGCCCGCGGCGACTGGGTGGAGGATCGCTCAAGCGGCTATCGTTCCGATTACGATCTGCTGATCGTTGTCCACTCGGAGAGCTTCGCGCAGGAGCACGAACTGTGGCTGTCGCTCGACGAGCGGCTCTTGCAGGAGCAGATCGCTCACCGAATCGAGACACCGGTCATTCCGATCGTCCACAGCCTGCATGACCTCAACGACCAGCTGTCGCGCGGTCGACCCTTCTTCGTCGATATCGTGAAAGATGGCAAAGTCCTCTACGAGGAGGAAGGCCATCCCCTCGCGCGGCCGAAGGTGTTGACTAAAGAGGAAGCCAAGGTTGAGGCAGGACGGAGCTTCAACGAGTGGAGCCAAAACGCAAAGGGATTCCTAAAGGCTGAGGAGGGTTTAGGCGATGAATATCCCAGGCAGCGTGCCTTCTTCCTTCATCAGGCGACAGAAGCACTATATCACTGCCTTCTTCTAACCCTGACGCTCTACAGTCCGAAATCCCACCGCATCAAGGTGCTGCGCTCAAAGGCTGAGGACCTCGACAAGCGACTAATCGAAGCCTGGCCACGCGATAACCGTGTCGCCCGCCGGCGTTTCGAGCTCCTGTCGCGCGCCTATGTCGAAGCGCGGTACTCGCCGAATTACGAGATCAGTTTACAGGATCTCGCGTGGCTGGTCGGGCGGGTGAAGATTCTTCAGCAAACGGTTGAGTCAGTGTGCAGAGAGAAGTTGGAGGATGCCGGTTAGTAAGAAGAAGCCGTCGCGACGGCTGACTTGGGGGGCGAGGCGCTCACGCCAACGACGCGCGGAAAGCCTATCCTTCCGCGACGATCGAGCGGCGGCTTTCAGCGCTGACCTGGAGCTATTCCCAGCGCGGCACGCCGCTCGACCGCAAGGATCGCCATTTCGCCACCGTGTTCACCGGCATCCGCAACACCCACGCCGCCCCTCCCCGACTGAAGGAAGCGGTTCTGCCTAACACCTGCTTGCCATGCTGGAGACGCTTCCTCGAGGCACGCTGCGGGGCCTGCGCGTCCGGGCGATGCTGGTGATCGGCTTTGCCGGCAGGCTGCGGCGTTCCAAAATCGTCGGGCTCGACGTCGGCCGTGACCAGACGAAGGACAGTCGCGGCTGGGTCGCCCATGTCGCCGTTAAGAACGTCCGATAACGTTGCATTATCCGACGTTATTTGACGCGGTCGTACGCTTAAGGTAGAAATCGCGCAAAAGGTAGAACAATAGAGTCTCTCGTGTCTCTCAACATCAAGAACCCGGCCACCGTCGCCCTTGCCGATGAACTTGCCCGCCGCCAGGGCATCAGCAAGACCGCAGCCATTCATCAGGCCCTCACCGAACGCCTGCATCGCCTGGGATATAGCGATATGGCGCAGGAGCGTCTGCTTGGCGACTTGCGGGCCATCCGCGAACGTGTGGCGCGATTGCCAGACCTCGACAATCGCCGCGACGGAGACATCGTCGGCTATGACGAGAACGGCATTCCGACCTGATGGTGATCGACACCTCCGCCATAGTCGCAATCCTGCGCAACGAGCCAGAGGCATTGCGGCTGGAACGCACCCTAGTTGCCGATCCGATCCGCCTGGTCCCCGCCACCTGTGTGCTGGAGGCGCGGATGATGCTTGTCAGCCGGCGTGGTGAGCATGCGCTGGCTGAGATTGACCTCTGGCTGAGGAAAATCGAAGCGGAGATTATTCCGGTCGATGGCGATCTCGTGGATCTGGCGACGCAAGCCTGGCTGAGCTACGGCAAGGGCCGGCACCCGGCAGGTTTGAATTTTGCCGATTGTTTCTCCTACGCCCTGGCAAAACGCGCCGATGAAGCTCTGCTGTTCATCGGCAACGACTTTTCCCAGACCGATGCCGAGGCGGCGTGATGACCCGCGACACGGATCTCGATCACGATCGCACGGATTGCATCCCTTCCCCCACCTCACCGTCGGCATCCAATCTGCCGGCGCACCTACAAGAGCTCACCGAGCGCCCGCGCTGGATCAGATTATACCCCAAGCCCGGTAGCGGCCACGACCGGTGAATTCGCGGATACCGATCTCGTTGATCAAGTTCAGCGCGCCGCGTTGCGTGACGCCAAGCTCGCGGGCAACCATAGCGGCCGACACCATTGGGCGCGACAGGACGAAATCGGCAAGCTGCGGCAGGCTGCTGTTCGATCGGCGACCGCGAAAGCGCAACTCCATCTGCGTGCGCGCGAGCGACAGGCGATCGATCTCCTTGAGGCCCGCGGCGGCACTCTCCCGCATCGCACCGAGAAAGGCCTGCAGACGCGTCAGCCGATCACGCGAGCGCCGGCGCTCATGGCGGATCTGCTTCAGCCCTGTGTGAAAAGAAAAGAGATGCGAGGCGACCTTGCCTCTGGCACGCAGGCTGCTGGCAATCAGCAGGCCGCCGAGCCAATGCTGACGGCGCAACGGTTCGATCCGCTCCCAGGCGTCGAAAAGAATCGCAGCCGCCAGACTGGGCGGCAGCTCATCGGCGAACGGGATCAGACCGCGCCATTCCTGCAGCCGTTCCTCCTCGTTCCATTCGTCATCGCCGAACAGGCCGAGCGGATCGTCATCTCGCTGCGGGGGTGCAGCCTCCGCCGGCCCCTCCTCGGCGGTCTTGCCCGCATGCCGGTCGAGAAGCCTCTGCGAGCGGGCGAGCAAGGCGTCGAGCTCGGCGATTTCGGCGGAGAGCGGCGCTTCGTCATCCTCATCATCAGACTCGGTCTCGGAAGGCGCAAAGGCTCCCGTCTCCGGCACGCTCTCCTCCCCTTCCAGAGTACTGGCGGTCAGCACGCCGAGACCTGTCGGGCTGAGCGCCCAACCAGGATCCGCCGTCTCGATCCGCCGCCGTGTGCGCAGAACGGAATGGGCGATCGTCAGCTCATGGCTCGGCGCGCGGCTGTCCATATGCGCATCGTGCAGGACGAGATCTTCGACATGCACGAGCTCGCCCGCCACCCACAGCGCGCCGGCCGCATCGAAGAAATGGCTGCGCTCTGCAAAGCCTTGCCCTACCGGTGAACGCGCCGCCCGCTCATCGAGGCGCGCCAGAGCATCCTCGGCCCCGGCGATGGCCGGAAGCAGCGTCTGGAGCGTTGCGGCGTCGATATCATAGCGCATTGTTAGGCTTAATGGATTCTCGCAAAGGGAAGCGAAACCCGCATTATCTTCCGTTAGTTATCGCATGGAGAAAACATGCGGACAACATCATGGCGGACGAGTTCGAGGTTTTCACCCGGTTTTCCGATGGGTTCATTTGCCGACATCGATGAACGGCACAGGCGGACAAAACAATCACCACCTGTTGGATGTTGATCGAGCCATCCACCAAGGCGCTTCCTCGCGACCCGGTTCGGCTCCGATTCGCCGCCTCTTCCAACTTACTTCCCGGCGATCGGCTCCCCGGCCTTGTAAGCCTCGTAAAGCTCATCGAGGCGGCCTGAGAGATAGGCGCCAAAATCAGGCGCATCGCCGGTCTTCAGCGCGATCGTGAAAGACGTGCCGGTGCTTTTGATACGGCCGGCGATCTTGCCGCCGTTCGCAGGCTTCCACTCATATTCCGTGCTCTCGGGCTTCGCCTCTTCCTTCTTGGAAAGCTCGGCAATGACCAGTTCGAAACGGCGATCACTCTCCACAGCATTGAAAGTGGAGGACGCAACCAGCTTGGTCAGTCGCGAGACGGCGGCATCGGTCCAATCCTGGGCAAGCGCCATCCATCGCCTGCGGCCGATGCCGGGAGCAGCACCGACGGCCTGGATGATATCGGCAGGAATAGCTTTCGCCACGGAGATGAGCTTCGACAGTTCCGTTTTGTCGGTCGAGAGTGCCTTCATGATAACGGGACGATCGAACTTCTTCAGTTCGAGATTGAGCGCGAAGACGGCTCGCTCGATGTAGGACAGATTGCGCCGCGCCGAGTTTTCAATGCCCTGAGCAATGACGAGATCGGTATCGTCGAGCTTGCGGATGACCGCCTGCACCTTGCGGCCGAGCAGCTTGACGGCCTGAAGGCGGCGATGGCCATAGGCCACCTGATAGCGTCCATCATGATGCGGATTGCGCCGCACGAGGATCGGCACTTCCTGACCGTTTTCGGCAATAGACTGCACGAGCTCGTCGTCCATATCGAGCGGCTCGTCGCCGAGGCGATCACGAATGAAGGAGGAATCAATCAGATCAGGATCGAGTTCGACAACATGTTCGCCTGAAAGCAGGGCCTCTTCCATCGCCCTGCTCTCCTCCTCCATACGGCCGAGTGTCAGCGCCATGGTACGTACCGGACCGGCGGCTCCGCGCACGGATGTCTCCTCGAAGTTGGCCGCGGCCAACTCCTGCGCCGTATCAGTGAACAATCCCTTCAGTCGATCTCGTCGGCTCATATGCGACCCCATGCTTTGTGGATGCTGGTTAGAATTTCGCCATTGGCGGCGTTAACCGATTCCAGTGCCCGGTCATAAGTGGAGCGGCGAACCTGCCCCTTTTCAATTTCATAGAGGGTCTGCTTGGTCAGACCCGCATCGGCAATTGCCGTCGATTTCAGGATCGTCGCCGTCAAAACATCATCGCCGAAGAGACTGCGCAAGAGTGCCACGATCTGCGATTGCGGTCCGTCGAAAGGTTCATGGCGGGTAACGACATATTTGATGAAATCATGCTGCAAGTCACCGCCGGCCTTGCGCACGACCGACAGAAGGTCCGATGTCATCAGCAGGAATTGCGACATGGAGGCGACATCGACCATCTGCGGATGAACGGTAATCAACAATGACGTGGCGGCGCAGACGGCGCCAAGCGTGAGGTAGCCGAGTTGCGGCGGGCAATCGATGACGACAATATCATAGTCCCCTTCGACTTCCGCGATTGCATTGCCGACGCGACGGAAGAACAGCTCTTCCGGCTTCTGGCGATCATTCAGCGCACGCGGCGTTTCATGCTCGAACTCCATCAGCTCGAGATTGCCGGGGACCAGATCCAGACCGTCGAAATAGGTCTTGCGGACGATATCCTTCAGCGGACGCCGCTGCGCATCGTAGCGAATGGCACCGTAAAGCGTGTCACCATCTCCGAGATCGAATTCCGGCTGAACGCCGAGCAAGGAGGAAAGCGAGGCCTGCGGATCGAGATCGATCGCCAGAACCCGATAACCTTCCAGCGCCAGATGCTGAGCCAGATAAAGCGTGGTCGTCGTCTTGGCCGAACCGCCCTTGAAATTGGTAATGGCGATGGTCTGCAGCTTTTCCCCATCCCGGCGGCTGGGCAGGTAGGAGAGCGCATCCTTCGGCTTGATCTTCGCCATATGCTGGCGCAGCTCGTTGATCTGGCCGAGCGTGTAGGAGCGGCGGCCATTCTGCGAAACGTCCGGCTGCGGACCTTTGCCATCAAGCGAAAGCTGGCGAAGGTAACCGTCGGAGACACCGATCATCTGCGCGGCTTCGCCTGATGTGAATGTCCGGAGCGTCTTTTGCGAAAGCGGCGGAAAGAGCCTTTCCCGCAGCAGCTTCAGCTGGCGCGAGAGCTGCGTGGCGTGCCTTTCGATGCGAACGTCCGTGGTCGATACGCTAATGTTGTCCAAAACACTTGCCCCTTCTTAAAGCGCTTTTCTGTCAACATAGCGTCAAAAAGCGTATCGAAGATGACATGATTCGGGGATAGCGACAATAAACGGTTCGCTAACCACACAGATAGAAAGTTGGCCGCGGCCAACTCTTCGGTTCACTCTTGCGAAAGACCTGCTTTAGCGGCACAAACCGCTGGAAATCGCGAGGGCGGAAAACGTGCGGCACATCCATATCATCGGCATCGGTACGGGCAATCCCGAGCATCTGACCGTGCAGGCGATCAACGCCATGAACGCGGCAGACGTTGTGTTCATCCCGACCAAGGGGGCCGCGAAGGCGGATCTCGCCGAGGTCCGCCGGGAAATCTGCGAGCGATACCTGACCCGCGAAGGCGTCCGCATCGTCGAATTCGAGGTGCCGAAGCGAGCGGTCCAGGATCGAAGTTATGTCCAAAGCGTCGACGACTGGCATGCGACGATCGCCCGTATCTATGAAGGCCTGATCGGCGATCTGCCGGAAACCGGTGCCGGCGCCTTCCTCGTCTGGGGCGACCCGAGCCTCTATGACAGCACGATCCGCATCATCGAACGGGTGCGTAATGCCAGTACCTGCGCCTTCGACTATCAGGTCGTTCCCGGCATCACGAGCATCCAGGCACTGGCGGCCAGCCATCGTATTCCTGTCAATCTCGTCGGCAAGCCGGTCGAAATCACCACCGGGCGGCGGCTGCTGGAGGAAGGGCTGACGCATGAGAGCACCGTCATCATGCTCGACGGCGAACAGGCTTTTTCCAAGATCGCCGATCCCGACGCCGAGATCTTCTGGGGCGCTTATCTCGGCACGAAAGATGAAATCATTCGCTCAGGCCGGCTTGGCGATATCGCCGACGACATCGTCCAGCTCCGTGCCGACGAGCGCAGGCGCCATGGCTGGATCATGGACATCTATCTCCTCCGCAAGGGACGGGATTTCGACGACTGAATGTCCCGGTCACCGGGCCGATCTCGCTTTGCTGCATGTGGCGCGATCATGTAAGACATGGCCAAAGGATGGATGAATGCGTAGCGTTACCGGCAAGATCTTGGAAGCAGAGAGGCCCGATATAACGAGCATGCAACGCGGCGCCTGCCCGGCACTTGCAGCGCCCATGCAGACCGGTGACGGCCTGCTCGTGCGCCTGAGGCCTGCTGGCGGCGCACTCACCATCTCCCAGTTTCGGGCGCTGGCTTGGGCAGCCGTGCGCCATGGGAACGGCATTCTGGAAATCACCGCCCGCGGCAATCTGCAGATCCGCGGCCTTCGTGCCGGGTCCGTCGGAGCGCTGGCGGTGGATATCGACGCCGCCGGTATCGCCGTGCCTGGTGGCGTCGCGATCGAGATTTCACCGCTGCATGGCGTCGATATCGATGAGATCGCCGATGCGGCGGAGATGGAAGCGGCACTGCGCAACAGGCTCGGCGCGTTTCTCAGCTCTCCGCGCCTTGCTCCGAAACTTTCGATCCTGGTCGATGGCGGCGGGCAATTTTTGCTTTCCACTCTCGTTGCCGATATCCGCATCGTCGCACAACATGCTGGTCAGTGGCTGGTCTCGATAGCCGGCGATGGACAGGACGCGACACCGCTGACACTCGGCAGTGCGGATGCAGCCGTCGACGCGGTCGGCGATCTGCTTCAGATCCTGATTGGGCGCGGCAGGCAGACACGCGCCCGCAACATCGACGCAGCAACGTTGCGCGCCCATTTTCCGCAGATCGACAGCATCCGATCTACCCGTCCGGCGCCACAGAAATCCTCCTTCGTCGGCGTTACAAGGCTTGGGAATGGCAGCGCCATACTCGGCGTGCGGCTGAAATTCGGCCAGGCCAGGGCCGCCGATCTGATCTCTTTCCTGGCTTCCACCGAGAGTGCAGATGGGCCGGAAATCCGGTTGGCGCCTGATCGCGGCTTCTTCCTGATCGGCATCGGCGAGACAGAAATGCCCGCTATGCAACAAGCGGCTGTCGATCATGGATTCAGCGTCACGGCGCACGAGCCGGCCGAGCAGATTGCCGCCTGCGTGGGAGCAGGGGCCTGTGTCTCGGCCTTCTACGATACGAGGGCTCTGGCTGGCCAGCTGATCGATCGGGTTCCCGATCTCTTCGACGGCTCGCTGAAGCTTCATCTCTCCGGCTGTGCGAAAGGTTGTGCGCACCGACGCGCGGACCTCGCGATCGTCGGTTCGGCTGAAGGTTACAGTTTTGTCCTCGACGGGCTTGCCGCCGACAGGCCGGCCGCAAGGATTGCTGGCGAACGGATCGATTTCGCTATAGAGAGGCTCGCCCGGCTGATCCAAGCCAAGAGAGGTGCCGGCGAGTCGAGTGCCGATAGCTTGAAAAGGCTTGGGGTCATCGGCCTCGCCGAGGCGCTACAACAGGAATAAAAATGCCAGACTACGACTATATCCGCAGCGGAGACGCAATCTATGAGCGCTCCTTCGCGATCATTCGCAGCGAAGCCGATCTCTCGCGTTTTTCGCCCGAAGAGGCCGATGTCGCCGTCCGCATGATCCATGCCTGCGGCCTGGTCGAGGCGGCACAGAACTTCGTCTTCTCACCCGGCTTCGTCCATGCTGCACGGATCGCCCTGCAGGACGGTGCGCCGATCTTCTGCGACGCGGAAATGGTGGCGCATGGCGTGACGCGCGCGCGCCTGCCGGCGAAGAACGAAGTGATCTGCACGCTGCACGATCCACGCACCCACGATCTCGCCCACGAGACCGGCAATACCCGCTCGGCTGCCGCCATCCATCTCTGGCTCGACCGGCTCGCCGGCAGCGTCGTTGCCATCGGCAATGCGCCGACAGCTCTTTTCCATCTCCTGGAATTGCTGGGCGATGGCGCACAGAGGCCGGCAGCGATCATCGGTATGCCGGTCGGCTTCGTCGGTGCTGCCGAATCCAAGGATGCGCTTGCGGAGAATTCCTACGGCGTTCCCTTTGCCATCGTACGCGGCCGCCTCGGCGGCAGCGCGATGACGGCGGCCGCGATTAATGCGCTGGCGAGGCCAGGTCTATGAGCGGCCATCTGATCGGCGTCGGCACTGGACCCGGCGACCCGGAACTGCTGACCCTCAAGGCGGTGCGCGCCATCGAGAGTGCCGACGTGATCGCCTATTTCGCCAAGCAGGGCAGGGGCGGCAACGGCAAGGCTATCGTCGAACATTTGCTGAAGCCCGGCGTCGAGCTACTGCCGCTCTATTATCCGGTCACGACCGAGCTCGACAAAAACGATCCGCTCTATCAGAGCCGCACCACCGGCTTCTACAATGACTCCGCCGACGCGGTCGCCCGCCATCTCGATGCCGGCCGCACGGTGGCAGTGCTCAGCGAAGGCGATCCACTATTCTACGGCTCCTACATGCACCTGCATGTGCGGCTGTCGCAGCGTTATCAGACCGAGGTCATCCCCGGCATCAGCGCCATGTCAGGCTGCTGGTCGCTGGCTGGCATGCCGATCGTGCAGGGCGACGACGTGCTTTCGGTGCTGCCGGGAACGATGGCCGAACAGGAATTGACCCGCAGGCTTACGGACACCGAGGCTGCCGTCATCATGAAGGTCGGTCGCAACCTGCCGAAGATCCGCCGCGCGCTGCGGGCGGCCGGACGTCTCGGTGACGCTCTCTATGTCGAACGCGGCACGATGGCCAATGCCGCGATGGTGAAGCTCGCCGAACGCGACGAGGGCGAGGCGCCGTACTTCTCGCTCGTGCTCGTGCCCGGCTGGGAGGCCAGCCGATGAGCGGCCGGCTCTTCGTGATCGGCACCGGTCCCGGCAATCCCGGGCAGATGACGCCGGAAGCACAGGCAGCTGTGGAAACCGCGACCGACTTCTTCGGTTATGGTCCCTATCTCGACCGGCTGGCGCTGCGCGCCGGCCAGACCCGGCATGTCTCCGACAATCGCGAGGAGCTGGACAGGGCGGGGGCTGCGCTGACGATGGCAGCCGGCGGCGCCGATGTCTGCGTCGTCTCCGGTGGCGATCCCGGTGTCTTTGCCATGGCCGCTGCCGTATGCGAGGCGATCGACAAGGGGCCGGCGGATTGGCGCGGCGTCGATCTCGTCGTCCTGCCCGGCATCACGGCCATGCTGGCGGTGGCCGCCCGCGTGGGCGCACCGCTCGGTCACGATTTCTGCGCCATATCGCTCTCGGACAATCTGAAGCCCTGGACCGTTATCGAGAACCGCCTGGAGCTCGCGGCCCGCGCGGGCTTCGTCATCGCCCTCTATAATCCGATCAGCAAGGCGCGGCCCTGGCAGCTCGGCAAGGCCTTCGAACTTCTGCGCCAGCATCTACCGGCGACAACGCCTGTCATCTTCGGCCGGGCGGCGGGACGGCCCGATGAGCGGATCACGGTGCAGCCGCTGGATAGAGCCGATGCCGATGTCGCCGACATGGCGACCTGTGTCATCGTCGGTTCGCCCGAGACGCGGGTGATTGCCCGTGAGGGGCAAGCGGATCTCATCTATACGCCGCGCTTCATGGCCGAGGACGGGAGATGATCGATCGCTTCGAGCGCCGCTTCAACCGTTTCGACCGACGTCATGGCGGCGGCGGGCGCGCGGGCGATCACAACAACCTTGATGCCGAGCAAGCGGGCGGCCTCGATCTTGGCATAAGCGGCCGAACCACCGCTGTTCTTGGTGATGACAGCGTCGATGCGATATTTCCGCATGAGCTCTATCTCGCCTTCGAGCGTGAAGGGGCCGCGGTCGAGCACGTATTCGACGTCAGTCAGAGCGAGAGGCGGATCGACGGGATCGACACTGCGCACGACGTAGAAATGTTGAGGGGCGACCTCCGCATGGTGGGCACCTTGTCGGCCTGTCGCCAAAAAGACGCGCCGCGGGGCCGGGCCGAGCGTGGCGACGGCAGCAGGAATGTCCGCCACGACATGCCAGTGATCGCCGGCTTCAGGAACCCACTCCGGGCGGACGAGCGCGATGGCGGCAATGCCGCTGCGTTCCACTGCCGCTGCGGCATTGGCCGAAATGCGCTCGGCGAAGGGATGGGTGGCGTCGATCAGCAGATTGTAGCCTCCCGCCACCAGGAATTCGGCAAGGCCTTCCGCGCCGCCGAAGCCGCCGATGCGGACGGAAACGGGCTGTTCGGCTGGAGCCTGCGTGCGGCCGGCCAGCGACAGCAGGATGTCGAGATCGTCTCGGCCGGCAAGTTCCGCGGCAAGCCTGCGCGCCTCGCTCGTACCGCCCAAGATCAGAATGCGGGTCTTGTCCATGTCTGATATGTCTCCCACCGGCCCGCGCTGGCTCACTCTTATCGGCATCGGCGAGGATGGTCCAGAAGGCCTTGGTGATGAAGCCAAGCGACTGATCGCAGCCGCGCCTGCCGTCTTCGGCGGCGTGCGCCATCACGATCTTGCCGATGCGCTGATTTCAGGCGAACGGTTCCTCTGGCAGAGCCCTTTCGAAAAATCGGTCGAAGCGATCCTGGCGCGGCGAGGCACGCCTGTTGTCGTGCTCGCCTCGGGCGATCCCTTCCTCTACGGCGTCGGCGCGACGCTCTCGCGTCATGTCGCAGCAGAAGAGATCTACACCATTCCGGCACCATCCGCCTTCAGCCTTGCCGCCTCGCGCCTCGGCTGGCCGCTGCAGGAGACCGCGTGTGTTTCGCTGCACGGACGGCCGTACGATCTTGTCCGCCCACATCTCCATGCCAACAGGCGCATTCTGACGCTGACGTCGGACGAGAAGGGACCGCAGACACTTGCCGAACTGCTTGCCGCCAATGGCTTTGCCGACACACGGCTGACAGTTCTGGAGGCGCTCGGCGGCAAGCGGGAAAGGATCAGGAGCACCACGGCAGGCAATTTCGATCTTGCCGATATCGACCCTTTGAATGTCTGTGCGCTCGACGTGATCGCGGCGCCGCGGGCTCGTATCCTGCCTTATGTCTGCGGCCTCGACGACGATCTTTTCGAGCATGACGGACAGATTACCAAGCGGGAGATCCGTGCCGTCACGTTGTCGGCGCTGGCGCCGCGGCATAGCGAACTCCTCTGGGATATCGGCGCCGGCTCGGGATCTGTCGGCATCGAGTGGATGCTCGCCGATCCGTCACTGAGGGCAATCGCCATCGAGCAGTCGCCGGAGCGCGCCGCCCGCCTTGCCCGCAATGCCGCAACCTTCGGTGTGCCGCAGCTTGCCCTCGTCGAGGGCGTCGCACCGGCGGCAACGGCCGGCCTGCCGGCACCGGACGCGATCTTCATCGGCGGTGGCGGCAGCGAGGCCGGTGTCATGGACGCAGCGATCGCCTCCCTGAAACCGGGAGGGCGGCTCGTCGCCAATGCCGTGACGCTCGAAATGGAGGCTGTGCTCTTGGTAGAACATGCTGCCCGCGGCGGTACACTGACGAAGATCGAAATCGCCCGCGCCGCACCTGTCGGCGGCATGAGCGGCTGGCGGCCGGCCATGCCGGTGACGCAATGGCGCTGGATCAAGGAATAGGAAAATGACGATTCATTTCATCGGCGCCGGACCGGGGGCTGCAGATCTCATCACGGTGCGCGGACGCGACCTGATCGGCAAATGCCCGGTCTGCCTCTATGCCGGCTCAATCGTCTCGCCCGAACTGCTGCAATATTGCCCACCGGGCGCGCGCATCATCGATACGGCGCCGATGTCGCTCGACGAGATCGAGGCCGAATATCTGCGGGCGGCTGCGGCCGGCGAAGATGTGGCACGACTGCATTCCGGCGATCTCTCCGTCTGGAGCGCGGTTGCCGAGCAGGTCCGCCGGTTGGAGAAGCATGGCATCGCCTACACGATGACGCCGGGCGTTCCGGCTTTTGCGGCTGCGGCCGCCGCACTCGGCCGCGAGCTGACGATCCCGACCGTGGCGCAGAGCCTCGTGCTGACACGCGTGTCCGGCCGCGCCTCGCCGATGCCGAATGAAGAGACGCTCTCGAAATTCGGGGCGACAGGCGCGACGCTTGCGATCCACCTCGCCATCCATGCGCTGGCGCAGGTGGTCGCGGAGCTGACACCGCTTTACGGCGCCGATTGCCCCGTTGCCATCGTCGTCAAGGCCACCTGGCCGGACGAGCGTATCTTGCGCGGCACGCTCGCCGATATCGAAGGGAAGGTGGCAGCCGAACCGATCGAGCGCACGGCAATCATCTTCGTCGGCCGCTCGCTTGCATCAGAGGATTTCCGCGAAAGCTCGCTTTACGATCCTGCCTACCAGCGCCGCTTCCGCGGCCGCGAATAAGCTCAGACCTTCGCCGCGAGATAATCCATGCTTGCCTTCAATGCGGCGCCTGGATCTTTCAACGCATGGACTTCGGATGCGAAGGGCTCGAAGGAGAAGGGGCCTTTGTAGCTTGCCTGCAGCAGTGCGCGGATCTGGGCGGCGTTGCCGAGCCGGTCATCGGCATCGACGAGAACGCGGTGCGGATCGCGCATGTCGGCGACGGAAACGGCAGCATCGCTGACGCCGGAAATATGCACCAGCCCGGTCAGATGCGCGAAGAAGGGTGTTTCGCCGGCAAGGTGATGGTGGAAAGTGTCGTGCACCAGCCGGAAGGTCGGCTGTGCGCCGAGCGTCTCGATCGCATTGGCCGCTTCCGCCTTGGAGCGCAACGAGCAGATCTCGAAGCCGAGCGGCTCGACAAGGCCGACAAGGCCGGCCGCATCCAGCATCGGCCGCAGTGCTACGAGCGACTGGCGCAGATTGGCCTGGCGTTCGCCATCGGCGCGGCCCGTACCGTCATTCTTCGGCACCAGGACCAAAGCCTGCGAACCGACGGCCTTGGCATAATCGATCAGTTCGCGGGCTTCTCTTTCGCGGGTCGCATTCCATTCGTTGAAGCGCTGCAGCGCATTGATGGAGATGATGGCGACGCCATAACGGGCAGCGGTTTGCCTGATCACCTCCGGCCGGGTGCCATCCAGAATGGCGTTACCGGCGAGATCGTTGCGGATCTCCACAGCATCGATGCCGAGCGAAACGGCAAGCGCAAAGAAATCCTCGATCGAAAGCGAGGGCGCTGCCATGTGGTTCAGCGCGAAACGAATGGATGCCATGCGAAATCTCTCCTCCTGACCCCCGCTGCCTTGAGCGGGGGAATTTGACGATTGAGAGAATCTCTACTTCAATTCGGCGGACCGTCCATCGGCAGCAAGGCCTCAAAGCCTATCATTGCTGAGAGAATCTCAGCGGCAATGATAGAATTCCATCATTTCTTGATCTTGTTTTACGCAATCCTGGACGAAAACCGCCGCACAGTTTTTCTGGAATTGCTTCAGATATTCTCAGGCAGAAAAATTTCGAAGGGCAGAAAGGATTGGCCGGGGACGGCGATCTCGCCATGTTCCAGCGCGCCCGTCATCAGCGACACCACTTCCTTGCAGAGCGCCGGCAGCGGCGTGCCGATCGCCATGGTGACGATTCCGTCGGCAAGGCCCGCCTTGCTGTCCGACGTCAGCTCGTTGACGACAAGCACGATGCGGCCGCCGATCCCCTCTTCACGGAATGCCGAGATAGCGCCTTCCATTCCGCCACCGCAGACATAGAGACCGACGAGATCGGGATGTTTCTGCAGGAGCGTCAGCGTCGCCTCATGGGTGATTTCGGGCGTTTCCAGATTGATCAGCGTTTCGACCACCTCGAAGTCGGGTGCTTCCTCGCGGAAATAAGAGCGGAAGCCCATTTCGCGCAGCTCGTGGCCGTGAAAGCGATGGCTGCCGACGAAACAGGCAACCTTGCCGGGTCGGCGGGATGCCTTCGCGATCATCCAGGCGGCGGTACGGCCGACCTTGCGATTGTTGACGCCGACATAGGCGTCCCGTATCCCGGTCGCGAGATCCGAAAGCAGCGAGAAGACCGGAATGCCGCGATCCTTCAATTCCTCGACTGCTGCCGTCACCGCCGGATAATCCGGTCCGACAAGGGCAACGGCCTGGTTTCGGGCGCCGAGCAGCCTGATCTTTTCGATGATCGCCGCCGGCGTTGCTGCGGCAGGATATTCCACCTGCGTCTGGATGCGGGCGGTCGTGACGTTGCGGGCCGCCGTTTCGATCTCACGGGCAAAGGCCTGGTAGAAGGGCTGCGCCGGCTTCTGCAACAGAAAGGCCAGGCGATATTGCGGCAGGTCCTCGAAGACGCGTTGCCGGATCAGCCCGACCGCGTGATAGCCGATCGATTGAGCCGCATCATAGACGCGCCGCGCCGTTTCCTCCCGTACCCGGTGGCGGCCGTTCAGCACGCGGTCGACGGTCGCAACGCTGACGCCGGAGGCCTGGGCGAGATCGGATATGGTCGGGCGGCGCATGGTCTTTCCTGATAGTTTTCAATCACGAATGAAAGCCACTTTTGATGGCTTTTGATAGAATATATCAAGCCTGCATTGAGCGCCTTCCGAAGTCAACTTATTCTCCGGGTCAAGAGCTGAGCAGGGAGGACGGCATGGCTGGCGAGGCAAGAAAACGCGATTACAGCCTTTTAGGCGAGAGCGGCCGCACGGCGGTCGAAACCGGGCTGGCGGCGGCGGAATGGTATCACACCGATATTGCCCGCAAGGAGATGAAGGCGCTGATGCAGCGTTCCGACGCGACAGCCATCCGCGACACGGCCCTCTGGCTGGGCAGCATGGTGGTCTTCGCCGCGCTCGGCGTCTATTTCTGGAGCTCCTGGATCGCCGTGCCCTTCTTCCTCGCTTACGGCGTTCTCTACGGCTCGGCCTCTGACAGCCGCTGGCATGAATGCGGCCATGGCACGGCCTTCAAGACCCGCTGGATGAACGACGCCGTCTACCAGATCGCCTGCTTCATGATCATGCGCAATCCGGTGACCTGGCGCTGGAGCCATACCCGCCACCATACCGACACCGTGATCGTCGGCCGCGATCCTGAGATCGCCGTCATGCGCCCGCCGGATCTCTTCCGGCTGATCCTCAATTTCTTCGGCATTCTCGATGTCTGGCATGCGATCGTCGACATGATCAGAAACTCGGCGGGCATCATCAGCGCCGAGGAGAAAACCTTTATCCCCGAGATGGAGCAGCCGAAGGCGATCCGCGTCGCCCGCATCTGGCTGGTGATCTATGTCGCCACAACAGCGCTTGCCGTTTACACCAGCTCGATCCTGCCGCTGGTGCTGATCGGCCTGCCGCGCCTCTATGGTGCCTGGCATCACGTGCTGACCGGCCTGCTGCAGCATGGCGGGCTTGCCGACGATGTCATCGACCACCGACTGAACAGCCGCACGGTCTACATGAACCCGATCAGCCGCTTCATCTACTGGAACATGAACTATCACGTCGAACATCACATGTTCCCGATGGTGCCTTATCACGCGCTGCCGAAGCTGCATGCGATGATTAAGCACGACCTGCCGGCACCCAATCCGTCGATCTGGTCCGGCTACAGGGAGATGATCCCGGCCTTCCTGCACCAGCTTCGCAACGAAGATTATTTCCTGAAGCGGGAACTGCCGGCGACGGCGCGGCCCTATCGCGAGGAATTCCATGCCGAACTGACGTCTGCTGCCCAATAACCGGATCAAGGGAGGAAAAGAGATGAGCGGAAACTGGATTGAGGTTTGCGGCAAGGACGAGATCGACGAGGAGGATGTCATCCGTTTCGACCATGGCGGGCGCACCTTCGCGGTCTATCGCAGCCCCGACGATGAATTCTTCGCCACCGACGGGCTCTGCTCCCATGAGCAGATCCATCTCGCCGACGGGCTCGTCATGGACGAGATCATCGAATGTCCGAAGCACAATGGCCGCTTCAACTACAAGACAGGCGAGGCCAAGGGCGCACCGGTCTGCGTCAACCTGAAGACCTATCCCGTCAAGGTCGAAGACGGTGCCGTCTTCATCGCGATCTGAGGTGCGCCATGGCCCATTTCGTCATTATTGGAGCAGGCGAATGCGGCGCACGCGCCGCCTTTGCGCTCAGGGAAAAGGGGTTTGACGGCGAGATCACGCTCGTCGGCTCCGAACAACATGCACCCTACGAGCGGCCGCCGCTTTCGAAGGCCGGGCTTTCGGGCAGTGTCGATCCGAAATTCATCGCGGCACACGAAACCTATGCCGCAGGCAATATCCGCCTGCTGACCGGCGTAACCGCAACCGGCCTCGATGCCGAGGCACATAGTATCACCTTGTCGGATGGCAGCCACCTCACTTATGACCGGCTGCTGCTTGCGACCGGCGCCAGCGCCCGCGGCTTTCCGAACGCACCCGCTGAAGGCCGCCATATCCGCTCGCTGCGCACGCATCATGATGCGCTGACGTTGCGCGCCATGCTGCAGCCCGGCAAGCGGCTTGCCCTCATCGGCGGCGGCTTCATCGGACTGGAGGTTGCTGCAACCGCCCGGAAGCTTGGCGCCGATGTGGTTCTCATCGAAGGGCTGGAGCGGGTGCTGAAGCGCGGCGTTCCCGAGGATATCGCCCAGCTCGTCGCCGAACGCCATCGCGCCGAAGGCGTCGATCTGCGCTGCGGCGCTTCCATCGAAGCGCTGTCGGAGCAGGAGGGTAGGGCCGTTATCCGGCTTTCGTCCGACGAGACGATCGAGGCCGATCTGGCGCTTGTCGGCATAGGTGCGCGGCCAAATGTCGAACTTGCCGAGGCGGCCGGGCTGGTGATCGACAACGGCATTGTCGTCGACGACCGGCTGCGCACGTCTGCGCCCGATATCTTCGCCGCCGGCGACTGCTGCTCCTTTCCCCTGGCGATCTATGGCGGCCGGCGGGTGCGGCTGGAATCCTGGCGCAATGCGCAGGAACAGGGCACGCTTGCCGCCGCCAATATGCTCGGCGCCGATACGCCGGTCTCCGCCGTGCCATGGTTCTGGTCGGATCAGTATGACATGGTGCTGCAGATTGCCGGGCTTGCCGATGGCGCGG
>Ga0209758_1000315_pt1 | contig 93638 bp, 79 predicted proteins | sample AraplaMF_Col_mMF_FD_184258 | JGI IMG/M metagenome (GOLD analysis project Ga0209758, IMG submission 184258) | Arabidopsis root microbial communities from the University of North Carolina, USA - plate scrape MF_Col_mMF (SPAdes) (version 2) | ecosystem: Host-associated > Plants > Roots > Endosphere... | reverse complement strand
CACGGCGTAGCCCGTCGGCAAAAAGGGGCCGACGCCCGCCAGTCCGGGATTCGCAACCAGGGCCGCTTCGGTCACCCCGGCGGTGCGCCCCAGGGCGCGCAGGCACAGGGCATCCAGGGTTTCGCCTTGCAGGGCCCGGACAATCACAGCAACTCGACCGTGGCACGCGGACGGCCGAGCAGGTCGCGGATCGCATACCGAGCGAGGCGGCGGTAGTCGTCCGCCGTGGACTCCACGATGTCGGCGCGCCGCTGCCCGGCGCCGGTGGTGTCGATATCCCGGTAACGCTCGGCCAGTTCCGCCTGGGCGGTCGCGTACACCGCGCGGCGGTACAACAGCACCAGGCGGGATTCGCCAGCGATCACCTTGCTCGGCACCTCGTTGAGGGAGGCGCGACCGAAGGCTTGTTGCTGGTGCTGCCAGGCATCGAGTTCGTCCTCGACCGAGGCGATTGCGAGGCTCAAGCATTCGACCAGGCGCTCGGTGGTGACGGTACCGTCGATGCGCATCACCGCGCGCGCATCGGTCGGATTGATGGCCGGAAACCAATCGCCGGAGGTGATGGGGGCGGGCGCGGGCGCAGGCGCCGCGGCAACAAAAGCGTTCATGGGCTCTCGTCAATCAAAGGTGCGGCGGTGGTCGATGGGTCAACGGGCGGGAGAGAGTCGGCCGGTGCCCACCGAGCCGCCGCGGCGCTCGGGGGCGAGCTCAGGTCGCGGGAGCCAGCTGCTTGGTCAGCTTGGCGATGTCGGCTTTTAGGCCGAGCCGCGGATTCAGTTGCAGCGCACGCTGCAGATGGTCGAGGGCTTGGGATGGGCTGACCGTGCGCAGCGCTAGGCCGATCGCTCGATGCAACTTGGCGCGCACTTCGTCGGGCATGTCACGCCCTTCCGTGAGCGCACCGACGCGCAACAGATCGTCGACGGTGACCTGGCCGCCGTCCGGGAGCCCCGCACGTTCGGCCACTTCTTCCACCACCAGCGTGGGCAGATCGCGCTGATAGTGCTCGGGCAGGCGCAGATCGTGCTTCAGGAGGTGCTCGGCCATATCCAGCGCGTGGCCGATGTCGCCGGTGTCGATGCTCCACACCATCACGGTGGCGAAGACGTCGTCCTGTACCGGCTGGTCGGCCTCCAGTACACCGCGGATCCACGCACTGTACTCAGGCAGGCGCTGTCGCTTGACGGTGATCTTCTGCTCGATCGATTTGATGTCCTTCAGGACGCGCTTGTCTTCGGTCAGCTTGGCGAGCATGAGCTCGTAGGCCGAACCGCCGGCCAGGGACGGTTCGCCGTTCTCGGCGGCACGGGCCGAGGCCCGTGCCGCAAGGATCCGCTGGCGATGCAATTGAGCGGGGGACGGCATGGCTTAGGCCGCGCCGCCCGCGCCGGCCAGCGCGATGTTCTCGATCAGGCAGCCGTGGCCGTAGTCCTCCACGACATAAGCATCGTTGGAGCTTTCGTAGTTCGTGACGCGCTTCCACTCCGGCTCTTCCTTGATGTAACGGCGACGCCCACCCTCCTGCCAGTAGATCGACAAGTTGTCATAGCTGGTGACCAGGATCGCGTTGCTCGGGAAGAACGGCACACCGGCTGCGGCCTGGTTGCCGACCCGGCGCTGCGCCAAGATCAGGTCGGTGGCGAGCACTTCGGTCGCCGGCTGGTCGCGGTTGACCAGCGGGAAGTACTTGTCGTGCAGCAGATCGCGACCGATCAGCACGACCAGATCCGAGGCATCGCGGTACCACGGATCGATTAGGCTGGCGACAGCGTCGTAGACCAGCGCGTCGAGGTTGGCGTAGTCGCCGTCCTTGCCGATCTGGATTTTGCCGGCGACTTTGCCGCTCGCCATCACACGATCCGGCGCCTGCGTGCGGTATTGCTGCAGCCAGCCGACATTGACATCCTGCAGCATCGGGTTCGTCGCGCGGTCGGTTTGCTTGGCGACATTGGTGCCGTTGAAGCCGATGGTCATGCGGTCCAGTGCCTGACGCTTAAGGATGGCGTCGCGTACGCGGGTCTGGAAATCGGGGAACTTCGCCCACGAATCGAGCTTGGCGTAGCCGAGGAAGGTGTCGTATTCGGTGTCGGCACAGCTATAGCGCTGGTCATCCAGGCCGCTGAGGTCGCGCGGCTGACGGGCGCCCTTGGTGACATCGGTGCGACCGGCGATCGGACCGGAGATCGACAGACCCAGCTTCTCGCCGACCAGCTCGGTCACCGGAGCGATATTGATCTTCGACAGGAACGCGCTGGATTCCTGCATCTTGGTTTCCAGGCGCTGCTGGACGCTGGGCTCCACGCTGAAATGCACGGCGGTGCTGTCCACCCCGTTGAGGGCGGCGATTTGCTGGGTGTACTGGTTGAAGACGAGGCGGGTGTCGTTACGCATAGGTCAAGCTCCGGAGACGGGCGCGAAGGGGAGGCGAGCGAAAAGGTCGGACCGACTAGCAGTCGGTCTGTGCGGCACCGTTGCCGCCGGTCGCCGCGGGACGCCGGGGCGTAGCCTCGGTCTGACCCAGCTGGGTGCGCAGCGTCGAGAACTCGGTCTGCGCGGTCTTGGCGTTGCGCTCCACGGTGGCCAAGCGTTCCTTCAGGGCGGAGAGCTCAGTCACCAGCACCGTGTCGCGCTCGGCGAAGGACTCGACCACCGCGGTCAGGCCATCCATCGCCGCGGCGACATCCGCCAGCTGCGCATCACTGGATCTGGCTCTAGTGGTGAGCTTGGCCAGGCGCTCCTTGATCTGAGCGAACAGCGCCAACGCCGGCGCCGGCTCGTCCTCGAATTCGATCTCGACGGCCTCGGTGGCGGCGGTGAACAGGTTGTCCGGCGATTGCTTGCGGGCAGTGAACGGGCTGATCGCTGGGTTGCCGGCCGCGAACTGCATCATGTCGGTGCCCAGACTCGCCGGGCTGTCAGTGATGCCGAGACCCACCAGGTAGGCGCGGCCCGTGTCGGCAAACTTCGGATTGACCTCAATGCTGGGGTAGATCTTCTGCTTGGCTTTCGCCATCGCGACGAGTTCGGGCGTCGGCTCGATCTGCGCGAACAAGGCCAGCTTGCCCTTGAGATCGCCCGTCGTGATCTCTTCGGCCTTTACCGCGGTGACATCGCCGTAGGCCTTGAACGGACCCTCGGGGAGCATGCCACGCAGGTGCTCCAGGAAGATACGAGCACCGTAGGTGTTGGGGCTGTAGTTTGCCGCGATGTCCAGAATCCAGCTGCGCTCCATCGTGCGGCCATCGGTGGTCGCGCCTTCGACGGCGACGCGAAAAAACTTGCTCTTGGCCATGGGGAAACCTCGGTGACGTGGACGCCGTAAAAGGCGTGTCCATCGTCGGCACGTGCGCACACAGCGGCAACTCGAGGCGGGTGTAGGAGTGGACTCATCCACCCGCGCGAACCCTGCAAACGCGAAGCGCTCGGCGACGATGCCGCCATGCTTATTCCGCCTCCCGATGTCGATCAGCGCCGCATGGCGCGTGCGCTGTATTGGCAGGGATGGCGCGTCACGGACATCGCGCAGGAGCTCGTGATTCCACGCACCACAGTAGAGGCGTGGAAGACCCGCGATCAGTGGGATGCGGCGCCGGTGATCGAACGCGTCGAGACCTGCATCGAAGCACGCCTAGTGCAGCTGGTCTGCAAAGACAAAAAGACCGGCGGTGACTTCAAAGAGATCGATCTGCTCGGCCGCCAGATCGAGCGCATGGCGCGCGTACGCCGCTACCAGGAGCCCGGCGGCAACGAAGCCGATCTGAACCCGAACGTCGAAGCACGCAACGCCGGTCCGAAGCGCAAACCTAAGCGTAACGAATTCACCGAAGACCAGGTTGATCACCTACGCAAAACGTTCCTGGGCTCCCTGTTCGAGTACCAGCACCTCTGGCATCGCGCGGCCGACGAACGCACGCGCATGATCTTGAAGAGTCGCCAGATCGGCGCGACGTGGTACTTCGCGCGCGAGGCGCTCTATGACGCCATCACCACCGGGCGCAACCAGATCTTCCTGAGTGCCTCCAAGGCGCAGGCGCATATCTTCAAGCAGTACATCCGGCAGTTCGCGATCGAAACCTGCGAGGTGGATCTCAAGGGCGACCCCATCGTCCTGTGGAATGGCGCGCACCTGTACTTCTTGGGCCAGAACGCCCGCACCGCGCAGGGCTATCACGGCAACTTCTACTACGACGAGTTCTTCTGGACCTGCAATTTCGAGGAGATCAACAAGGTCGCCTCGGGCATGGCCATGCACAAGCAGTGGCGCAAGACGTACTTCTCCACGCCCAGCGCCAAGAGCCACCCGGCTTATCCGTACTGGACCGGCGAGCGCTACAACCGCCGGCGTCCCAAAGATCAGCGCATTGAGATCGTCACCGCCCACGAGGCGCTGGTGGCGGGGCTGCGCTGCGGCGACAAGGTGTGGCGCCAGATCGTGACGATCGAGGATGCCGAGCGCGGCGGCTGCAGCCTATTCGACATAGACGAACTACGGACCGAGTACACGCCGGACGAGTTTGCCAATCTGCTGATGTGCCAGTTCATTGATGATGGCGACAGCCTGTTCACACTGCGAATGATGCAGGACTGCATGGTGGACAGCTGGGTCGATTGGTCCGACCTGCAGCCTCTGACCGCGCGGCCCTTCGGACATCACCCGGTGTGGGTCGGCTACGACCCGTCGCTCGGCAACGGTGGCGACAGCGCTGGCCTGGTCGTGGTGGCTCCACCGCGCATGCCAGGCGGGAAGTTCCGGGTACTCGAACGCCATCGGCTGAAGGGACTGGATTTTGAGGCCCAGGCGGAGTTCATTCGCACCATCACCAAGCGCTACCACGTGACCTATATCGGCATCGACTGCACCGGCATCGGCGCGGCCGTGCACCAGTTGGTGGTGCAGTTCTTCCCGCTGGCCCGGAAGTTCGTCTACTCGGTCGAGCTCAAGGCCCAAATGGTCATGAAGGCGCAGCACGTAATCGGTAAGGGCCGCCTCCAGTTTGACGCCGGCTGGACCGACTTCGCACAGTCGTTCATGGCGATCCGCAAGACCCTGACCGACAGCGGCCGGCACGTGAAATACACGGCCGGACGTTCCGAGGAAATCGGCCACGCCGATCTGGCGTGGGCCTGCATGCACACCCTGATTAATGAACCACTGGAAGGCGCCAACGGGCGCAATTCCGGTTTTGTGGAGATGTTCTGAACATGACCGAGATCAACACCGCCCCACCGCGCATGGAAGCCTTCAGCTTTGGCGATCCCATGCCGGTGCTCGATGGCCGTGATGTGCTGGAGTACATCGAAGCCTGGCGCAACGGGCGGTGGTATGAAACGCCGGTTTCCATGAGCGGACTTGCGCGATCGTTTCGATCGACGCCGCATCACTCCAGCGCGATCTATGTGAAGCGCAACATTCTGGTGTCGTGCTTCAAGCCGCACAAGCTGCTCAGCCGCGAGGCGTTTTCGCGCTGGGCGCTGGACTTCATGGTGTTCGGCAATGGCTACCTGGAGCGGCGTAAGAGCCGCCTGCGCACCACCATGGAGCTGCAGCCTGCGCTGGCGAAGTACATGCGGCGTGGCGCCGATGACATGGACGTGTATTTCCAGGTAACCGGATGGAAGGCGGAACATGAGTTCGCCAAGGGGGCCATCTTCCACTTGATGGAGCCGGATATTCACCAGGAGGTCTATGGCGTGCCCGAGTACCTGTCAGCGCTACAGAGCGCATGGCTGAATGAAGCAGGCACGCTGTTCCGGCGCAAGTACTATCTCAACGGGTCACACGCCGGGTATATCCTCTATGTCACCGATGCGCTGGCCGACGAAGAGCAAGTGAATGGTATCCGCGACGCGCTGAAGAACAGCAAGGGACCGGGCAACTTCCGCAACCTCTTCATCTATGCGCCGAACGGAAAGAAGGATGGCCTGCAGCTGATGCCGATCAGCGAGGTGGCGGCCAAGGATGAATTCTTCAGCATCAAGAACGTTACGCGTGACGATGTCCTGGCTGCACATCGCGTGCCACCGCAATTACTTGGCTTAGTGCCTACCGGCACCACCGGATTTGGCTCAGTGGTGCCCGCGGCGCAGGTATTCGCCATCAACGAACTACTGCCGCTGATGGCGCGTTTCCGCCAGATCAATGACTGGCTTGGCGACGAGGTCGTAGCGTTCAACGACTATGCAGTGCATCAGTAGCGGATGAGCTATCTGTTGAGAAATCCTGTAGCGCTGCTATTTCGTCATCCACATCGGCAATGCGAAGTCGGGATCAATTGTCTTATGTGCGGCTTTCAGATAACTGCTTCGTATGCGAGAAACGTCTTGAATAGGCATTGTTTTCACAATGCGAGACCATAACGATAGAAACCTATCGTCGATAACATCCAACAACCCTGACAGGTAATCAGCAAGCATCATGGGTAGATCTGGCGTCAGTGACCGTGTGTACGCATCCCACGAATCAGTTGAGCTCAAGCAAATTTGTTCAAAGTCGATGTCGCTACGACCATCGTTGGTCCACAGATTTTGGATTGCCCTCTTTAGCTCAACATCAATTTCAAGTAGGTCATCAGCCCCGGGCGCGCGCGCAAGTTGATCTGTCATCAGAGCAAGCATCGAACTGGAGGTCGAGTCATACGAACTCGTTAACTCATCGCTAGCTACAGTTTTGATGCATTCAATCAAAGACTTGTCAGCACCAGAGGCTATACAACCATCAATGAGATCGGATTTGGTCCTCGCCAAACGATCGGGTGAGAAGGATACATTCCAGTACACATCCGCTCCCGACATCATCTTTTTTACTACATTCCGACAGGCAAGCTGAATTGACGCACGCTGTCCATCTTCGGCTATTAGTCCAATCATCGACCAATAATTAAAGAACCAATCCGTGCTTAGCAGCATGACCAACTTGTCGGCATTCGCTTCGTTCACCTTAATGTCCTCTTGGCATGCTGGGTAAAGGCCTAGTGGCTAAGCCCCACGCGCCTGGCGGTATAGGGCAACCGTTCTCAATTGCTTTTTTTATCAGGTTACGTAGCCTATTCTGCCATCCTTGCGCTTGCTGAATATGACCCATCCATGTCCCAACCTCGGGGGGATAGGCAGGATTCCTAACGCTATGTGCTGTGTCATATAGCCGCCAAGAGTCCGATAGTAGGTCGTTGATGCGGCCCTGCAGTACCGTCATAGCCTCGTAAATCGCTCTCTGGATAGCTTTGCATTTGTCACTGTCGCCGGGGCAGTTGAGCTCCGCAGAAGGGTGAGGCTCATCTGTGCATGAGTCGGCGGTGGGGGACGGATATATCAACGCACCTAATGCACCAAGTGCTCGGCAAAGACCTCCGCCTATCGGTAGTGGCCTGGGCGCTAAAGGCTCGTTCGCGGCGGGCCCAAAGTTCGGCACACCGCCAGTTCCAGGAGCCGGCAGAGTTGTTGGTGCTGGTGCCGCTGGCGCTGGAACTGTTACTGCATCAAGCCCAAGCGGATCTACGCTAGTAAGCGGGTTGCCCCTCGCGTAACCAAATGTGCTGACACCTGCAGCCAGACCAACGGGATCACTTTGAATGTAGCGCCCACATTCTGGGCAATAATTTCGGTACCCGTTCTGGACCAGCCCCGACTCCGCATCTACGTACTGCCCGGGGAAACGCAAATTGAAAACGTAGCCGTTCGAAGAGATGGGCTGCTGCTCGCTGAACGGATTACCGGAGTTACTCAATTGCCAAATCGGAGCGCCTGTGGCGTCGGTAATCACGCGTGGTGTATTCAGGCCATCGGCGTGTACATAGCCCACGGTATTGCCGGCGCCGGAGTTGTCGATCACCGCCACCGGCAACGCTTCTAGCCAGACATAGCTACGACTGGTCGCTCCGTATTCACCGAGCAGCTGACTGTCTTCGTCGTAGGCAAATCGCTGAGTGCTTGTCGCCGATTTCGAAACACGCTGCCCCATTGCATTGTAGGCGTAGCTACCGACGGTCTGGCCGTTGTGCCGCACTACTGTCATGCGATTGCGGTCGTCGTAGCCGTAGCCAAACGTGTCGCTGCCAGTCGCATTACCCGTGGTGTTGCCATTGGCGTCATACGCTCGAGCGCTGTTGCCTATGCTTGTCAGCCAATGGGTGCCTGTTTGGTAACCGTAGGTGCCCGTGGCCAGCGCATTGCTCGCCTTGCTGAGGCGGTCGCCGGTTTTGTTATAGGTATAAGCTTCGATCGCGCTCCCCTGGGCATCCTTGAGGCCGGTCAACCTATACAACGGATCGTAGCTGTAGGTCTCAATGGCCGGATTGGCACCCGATGCATTGCCCAAGGCCGTGATGTTGCCCATCGCATCGCGTGCGAAGTGCAGGTTCAGCGCCGGGCTGACGATGTCCGTCACCGCGTAGTTCGCATCGTAGGTGCGGGTGAGCGCTTGGCCATTGCCCAACGTGTAGCTGGCGATGGGACCGAACGGCAGGTAGCTGACATTGGTGACCACGTTGCCGGCGCTGCTGCCCGGTGATTGCGCAGTGACGCCATTGATGCGGCCAGCGCTGTCGCGGCTGTATTGGATGATGGTTCCATCTGGCGTGCGGGTGCTCGCCAGGCGGTTGGCCAGTGTGTAGCCATAGCTGGCCATATCGACGGCCGTGCCCTGGGTCTGGCGCTTCTGCACCACGTTGCCGCGAGCGTCGTAGCAATAGACCGTGGTGACGGCCGTTTCCACCACGCTGGTCAGGCGGCCCACCGGGTAGGAACCCACGCAACCGGTGACGCTGTCAGCCTCGTCGTAGCGGTAGCTGATGTTAGCGTTGCTGTTCGGATAAGTGGTGGCGGTAATCCGATCCAGCGCATCGAAAATGCTGTGGCTAACCACGCCTCGCGCATCCGTAGCCTGGACGCGGTTGCCAGCCGCGTCGTAGGTATAGCTAGAAGTACCGGTGTCAGGGCTATGCACGGCCTTGGTGTTACCCAGGCCGTCATAGTCGTAGGTGGTGTTAAGGCCATCCGGATCGCTGACACCCTGGAGGTTGTCCCTTGGATCGTAGGCGAACACGCTCTGGGTGTTCTGCGTCGCCGGGTCCACGCCGTTGTAGTTGTCGATGGTGCTGACCAGGCGATTGAGCGCGTCATAGCCTTGTTTGCGCTGGACGCCCAACGCATCGGCGCTGCGCACCAGGTTGCCGATGCCGTCGTAGCTGTCGCTGAAGCTGGCGTCGAAGATCGTGCGGTTGAAGCCATCCTTGATTCCGACCAGCTGACCCAGAGTATTGTAGCTGCGGGCCACGGAGCGGCGCAGCGTGCCGGTGGCGTCGAAAGTCTCTTCCTTGGTCTTATTGTCGGCCGCATCCAAGGTGTAATGGATACGGTTGCCAAGGGCATCGGTGATGTCTGTGAGGCGATGGGCGGCATCGTAGGTATAGCTGACCTTGATGTTGTCCGGATCAGTAACCCCAATCACATTTCCCGCGCCATCATAATCAAACGTGGTGACTGCATTGCCGATCGCGCGGGTCTTCAGCCATCCACGAGGCGTATAGGTAAAGGTCGTCGCTACGCCGTTGGCATCGACCATTCCGGTGACGCGACCTGCCCCGTCATAGGACGTATAGGTCGTCACGTAGCCCAGTGCATCAACCGTTTGATAGACATCGCCCGCTTTTGCCGAGGCACTGCTCGTGGTGTAGTACCGGATGCTGCTGACCTGACTTAGATCCGTCCGCGGCCCAGTTTCGCTTAAGCGCAACCCCACGAATGGGCAACCCGTGCCGATCGTGTCGCAGTAACTGTATTGGCGTTGCCGCACACCGTCGGGCGCTGTAGCGGTGCTGCCACACACGTAGCTGAGTGCCGCGGACTTGGATGCGTCGATCTCGCAGGCTGCCGTGACTTGGCCCCTGCCGTTATACGACCACGTGAACTTCTCTATCAGGTTGTTGTTGTAGTCATAGATGCGACGCTCCGTCGGAAGATGAAAAACGTTATTCCAATCGGTTTGGATGGTGCGGGGATTCTGACTTCCATAGTTGTCGACGCTGCCGGTGAGCAATCCCTCGCTGTTGTGCTGATAGCTCGCGATGTTGCCGTTGAAATCGGTGGCTTTGCTGACCAACCCCGTGATGTCGTATTCGCGAGCACTTACAGTGCCGCAGGTCTTGCACGTTCCATTCAGGCCCACCGCTTTCGGCACGCCCTGGATGACCGTGAAGGTGTGATTTCGCGTCGCCCCGAGCGGATCTGTAACAGTGGCCGATCCATCGCTGTTGTAGGTGATAGCGAAGGCATCGACGCCTCCAGCCAACTCGTTTGCTATCGCTTTGCCATTCGCGTCATAGCTGTAGCTGACGTACCGGACCTGATTCTCATCGATGATGCCGGTCAGCAAGCCCGGCGCCAGGGATCCGCCTACGCGCGACGGCTCGTTATAGAGATAGGTTCGCTGCTTTCCATCCGGATAGCTTGTCGTCGACAGGTTTCCAGCCGCGTCGTAGGCGTAACCAATAGTTTGGCCATCTGGACTGGTCACCGTTGTCAAGCGACCAGCTGCGTCGTAAGTCAGATTGATGGAACGCAGGAACGGATCCGTCACGGAGATCAGGTAGCCCGCGCCTGGAGCGATATTGGCCGGCGTAGAGGCATCGCTGTAACCGAGGGAGATTAGGAAGCCTTCGGGATCCTGGATGGCGACTAGCCGGCCAGTAAGGTCGAATTGCTCCGTGCTGCGAGTGTCGACTCGCTTGAGCAACCAACCGGTGCGGTTCCCCGAGCCGTCTTTCTGCTCGACCAATTCGTCGAAGACATCCGGCTCACCCGCCCAGACACCGGAGATCAATTGGTAGATGACGACGCGGCCATCTTCTCGTGTGACCTTAACCGTATCTGGATTAGGAGCCGTACCAGCGATGAAGTTGACGGTGCGCTGATAGGTATGTCGCCAACGCAATCCTAACTGTCCCGCGCCACCGCTAGGCGCACTGTTGTAGTAGCGAGTAAAAACCAACCATCGTCCGGCCGCGATTTCCTCCTCACGTCGAAAGACATTGCCGGTACCTGCGTTGATCGGATCGCCTACGCAGTTCGGGCACGGCGGCTCGCCGTTGCTCTTGCCCGGATCCGGCGTGACGGGCGTCGGACAAAGCCATTGATTGCCGACGCCAGTGTCATAGCTGCCGAGGCCATTCACATTGTTGTGCAGGCCGTATACCCACGACCCGATAAGTGCTGTCTGGGAGGAATTGTTCCATCCGACGCAGCACGTGTGGCATGAGGCAGTGACGACCAGATCGGGATACTGCGACATGGCGCTTGGCACCATTACATTCACGCAGTGATCTTCGGCTTGGCTGTACGTCGGCCAGCCAGAACCATTAGGGGGACACCAATGACTATCGGCGAGCGCCGCCGTGGTGTGCATGGCTCCTGCGAGGAACAATCCTAAGCACAGGCCTAGGCGCATGAAGCTAGTAGAGGACGTCGCTCCGGGAAGGCGCGGTAGGCACCGGGCGATCCATCCCTGAATAGCCTTCAAGCGTTTCATCCGCAGTCTCCCTGGCGAGCATTGGCCAAGGAAGTCCGTTCGTGATTGCCTTCCTTGGCAAGGATGCTTATCTAAGCTTCACGGAAGTGAAGTTTCAGTGAGGGAGTATCCAAAGTTTGATGTTGCTCCATCCCGAGTTACTGCTCATAGGGTGTGCATGTCTTAAAGCATTTTACCCGGCTTAATTGAGGACGGCGCTACATGGGCTCCTGCCTAATCTAGCGAAGGTCAAAAGACCTCAGCTCGCGCGGTTACCCCCGCCGCACCCGCGCAGCCTTTCTGTAGCGATTTCGACGCAGTCATCCCCAGGCCCAGTGGATGGCCGACACCGCGCACAGCGGTGCGCCCGTCCCTTCGCGATGCCCCGCCCTCCGACGCGATACGACGCGCGCGGATGCCTTTCTGGCGGTGCATTGTGGCATTGCCACCGAAATGGGATGTGTGGCTCGGACGTAGGTAATCCGGGTGATTGCCGGCCGACCATCATCTAAGCAGTTGAATATAATAGCAATTACCATCACCCCACAAAAGTAATGACAGGTGATGCCGAAGGTAATGTCATTCTAAGTTATTGATTTCAATAGATCAGCTTACGTTTCAGAATTACCTTTTAGAGAGGTAACTAGTTACTCATTGATCACCATATAGTTACTCTTACGAATCATCCGCAAGTACGCGTATTTCATAACAAAACACCCAGGCCCAGGATCACATCACCCGAATTACCTTTTTCCGATAGGGGCGGACATTTTGAAAAGATGCTGCCGGGGCTGTTGGACCCTTTTCTCGTGCCAGCGATGCTGGTGCTCTTATTTGCACACGCAACGCTGACCTAGATCGTTTATAGAAGAATGCATCACGGCAGCACCCAGTGGGCCATCGCCGGCGCGGCCAACGAAACTAGTTGCAGAGGGCGCCAGCCGGCCAGATTTGGCCACCCTCCAACCACGTGTACGATGAGCAATAGCCAGGGCGAAGCGGAGCGCAGTCAGTTATGCATGCTGCAATGGATCTGGATGAGGGACTTACACGACTGAGAGACATCATCTCGGCTTTCCCGCCCGAAAGTGTTCATTGGAACGAGGCCCAGAACCGATTTCAGTTTGTTGACAGACTTCTCACGGAATGTCTCGGATGGCAGAAGCCAGATATTTCCGTCGAACAGCCGGATGGTGCAGGCGGGCGGTCTGACTACCACCTTGGACAGCATCCGATCAAAGCCATTCTTGAGGCAAAACGCGAGGCTGTTCGTTTTGAAATGCCGCCGAAGGCCGCTCGAGGCGTAGTCCGAAAGATAGGCCCCATTCTCGCGTCCTCAAAGGACTTCAAGGACGCAGTCACCCAGGTCATTCATTACTGCGCCATGCATGGTGCGCCGATTGCCATCGTTTGCAATGGGCCACAATTATCCGTCTTCCAGGCGCTGGTACCTGGACACTCTCCGCTGGAGGGCGACTGCTACTTCTTCGATGGATTCGACGACTACGTCAGCCAGTTTACCCTGCTCTGGAAGCTGCTGTCGCCCGAGGGTGTCACAGAGAACCATGCGCACCGCGCGCTCGCCTCACTTCGCAACCCCCGCCTTCCTCCGAAGGCTTCGGTTTCGATCCCCGAACCGTTCAAATACCGCTACCGCAACGACTTCCAGGAGGAGCTCCGCCGACTATCATCCTTTCTTCTCGAAGAGATTGAAGACAACCCGGACCTGAGAGGCGATTTCTACCGGGAATGTTACATCCCAATCGAGGCCAACAATCGGCATCTCCTTCTTAGTAAGAACATCATTGCAGCTCGCTATCGAAGGGTGGCCGACAATGGTGTCGAGCCCTCCCCCCTCGACAAGGCGACTTCTGTCCATGCAGGGAACATACAGTTCCAGGATTCAGTTGCCGAAACGCAATCAGGCTCTAGACCCATCGTCGTCGTCGGCGATGTAGGCGTGGGTAAGACGTCCTTTTTTGAGAACCTATTCGAGAACCTGAGCGCGACCGAGAAAAGCAACACTTATTTCCTCTATCTGAATCTAGGTGCCCAAGCAACACTTACAGACGATATCAAGACATACGTCCTCACCCATATCCCGGCTCGCCTCAAGAACAGCTACGGCATTGATATCAATTCCGCAGAGTTTGCGAGAACTATCTACTACCGAGAACTTTCAGATTTTGACGCTGGCGTTAAGGGTCAGCTCAAAGCCATCGACCCTATCGCATATGAGAAGGCAAGAATCGAGTTTCTGAGTGGAAGAATCGAGCACCGAGACCGCCATCTGCAATCAGCCCTTGGGCACCTGGCTTATGGCCGAAAGAAACAAATCATTCTCGTCCTGGACAACGCCGACCAGCGAGACTTCAATGTTCAGCAACAAACGTTTCTCATTGCGCAAGAGTTCGCGGCAACCCGCAACATGCTCGTCTTCGTATCCTTGAGACCGAGTACATTTTACGTTTCAAAGACGACCGGATCTCTCGCTGCATACCAGAACAAGATTTTGACCATTTCCCCACCTCCTGCGGATGAGGTTGTTCAAAAGCGCCTCTTGTTCGCTCTGCGAGTCGCGCGAGGAGAGGTCGCTCCATCGGCACTGCCCAACATTCGATTGCAACTTGGCAACGTCGTAACATTTCTGAAAGCCACGGCGCGCTCCATCAAGGCAAATGATTCAATCAAGCAGTTCTTGAGCAACATCTCCGGGGGCAATACACGCTCAATTGTGGAGCTCATCACCGGATTCTTTGGGAGCCCCAACGTCGATTCAAGGAAGATCGTCAGATTCGAAGAGCAAAGCGGCTCTTACCGCATTCCTCTGCATGAATTCACGAAGCATGCCCTCCTAGGTGAGTATGCGTACTTCAACGCTCAATCTTCCCTCCTTGCCTGCAATGTGTTCGACATATCTTCTGCAGACCCTAGGGAGCACTTCCTGGCAAGCCTGGTAGTGGCTTATTTGAGCTCGAACATTGGCGCTGTCGATAACGATGGCTTCGTCAATGGAACCGCCATAGTGGCTGAAATGGCCAGCCAAGGGTTTGTGGAAGATCAGATCACCAAGGTGTTGCAGCGTTTGGCAAAGAAAAGACTAATTGAGACGCCTCATGCTCACTACCGAGAGATCCCAGTCCCTGACGAAGACAACGCTGCGCAGTTCCACTTTCGCGCCACGTCCATCGGCATTTACCATGTCCGATACTGGTCCGGCTCTTTTGCGTTCCTGGATGCTGTCGCCACGGACACCCCTATTTTCGATGAGACAGCAAGAGTAGGCGTTTCAAAATTGGCCGCCTCCTTCGAAATCGCCGACCGACTAGAGCGTACCCAGCTTTTTCGGGATTATCTTGAAACGCAGTGGCACTCAGGTAATTTTGGGGCCAACTACTATGACTTCCCCGACTTGCTTCGGTCTCAGGCCAATACGTTTTCGGCGGTAGACTCGGTCGTAGCACGTGCGCGTCACTGATCGACCACCCAGCATCGTTCTGTGGGTGGTACATCTGGTAGTACATGAGTGATATCAACCGTGACTCGCGCCTTGAAAAACATGGCATTACGATCCTGATTTGGTGGGTGCTGGGCCCACCACTCTTCGACTCGCAAAGTTGGCGCTATGGGTCCAATCAATGATGAGGGGGACAAAACATGAGATATCTGTGCCTTTTGGCCACTATCTCTGCTCTGGTCTTTGGATCTTTCTCTGCATCTGCTTCCAAGGAAGGCATCCTCCGAATGGACACCTTCGAGCTAACCTCAGACGGAATAGGCGGGTCGGGTCCCGTGACGATCTCGGGAAAACAAGGAAACAACGGCATCTCGAAGCTCACCATCGCGGCCTTTGGAAAAAGGTTCGTGCTCAATGAGGTGCAATTGGCCGCGATCCAGGGTCTTCCCATCAATGGCCTTCAACTGTCCTACGAGGCCGGATACAAAGAACTTGGCGGTCGCACCGTATACCTTGTTCTTTCGAAGGGGTTCACATCGGGAACAGTCGGTCAGAAGTTTGTGGTCATTACAGAGAATGGAGCGATAGAGATCACTGACGAGCTCCGCTAAGTCGATTTTCGCGCTCCGGATGTCCCCAACGACGACGCGACCTGACGTTCGCTTCCGACCCCGAGCCGACTTAACCCACTGCATGAAGCAACGTTAGGAGATTTCCAAGATGCCCGATCTGCCGCCCAATGGCCTGCCTCGATATCGCTTGCTCACGGGCAAGGATGATGCCGCATTCTGTCAACGCGTGTCCGACGCACTAAGTCTTCGTTACGAGCTGTACGGCTCTCCTGCGGCGACATTCAATGGGGACCATGTAGTCGTCGCGCAAGCAATACTCTGGCCCATGAAAGACCAGGGTGTCAGGTGAAGTGCATCGACACTTATGCGACGTCCGCTTTCTGCCGAATCCATGTGAGATCGCGCACGAGTGGGCCGCCACCGCAAAGGCGGCTCCGGTCTTAGTATGGCCGGCATGGTGCCTGCCTGATCATCAGGAGCCTCGCGAGTGAACCGAGTTCTCGCAGTTCATGACGATCGAAAGCCGTCTCGCCAGGCGTACCTGATCGTCCTCGGTACGCTCTGCGTGCTGGCAGCCCCTCATCTGGGCTTGCCGATGTTTCTTTATCCGCTATTTGGCCTGGGGCTTTGCACAGCCATGCTGCGTTATCGGCGACTCGGCTGGGCCGATGTCGGTTTCCGTTGGCGGGCATTCGGCATCGTTCCGCTGATCGTTGGCGGTGCGCTTGGAGTGATTTACGCTGCCATCAATTACAGCGTCATCGGCCCGGCGCTGTTCCGCCTGCTGGGCGAGCGGCCCGACCTGACCGATTTCGCGTTCGTGCGCGACCACCTTTCCGGTTACGTGATCGCTCTCGTCATGGCCTGGCTGATCGGCGGCTTCTACGAAGAGCTGCTGTTTCGAGGCTTCCTGCACGACGCGTTCTTGCGTCACTTGCGGGTCTCAAGCTTTCGTCCCTTACTGGCATTTGCCCTGACGGCACTCATATTCGCCGCTTACCACTGGCAACTGGGTCGCTTCGGTGTCGCCAATGCTTTGGTGTTCGCTCTGTTCGCAGCCGCCATACGGTCCCGCTGGCCGGCGAATCTATGGTACGTGATCAGCTTTCATGCCTGCGCCGATATGAGCGCCTTCACCTTGATGCGCCTCGGTTATCTGTAGCGGGCAGATGCAGGTGCGTCCTGAACCATAGTTTGGCCGGTGTGGCCAAACTATGAGATTCCAGAAGCAAAGTTGGGGCCCAGGGTTTCCCTAGCCCGGCAAGCTGACCACCGCCTTGAAGCCGCCGAAGATCATGCGCTTGCCGTCGAAGGGGCAATCGCTGGCGGCCTCCATGCGTGGATCCTTCATGAATTTCTCCATGCCGGCGTCGCGGGTGGCCTTGTCGGGCCATTCCACCCAGGAGAACACCACGGATTCATCTTCCTTCGCCTGCACGGCGCGGCGGAAGTCGGTGACTTTGCCATCTGGCACGTCGTCACCCCAGCACTCCACCACGCGGACGGCGCCGAACTCCACGAAAATGGCATCAAAGGTGCGGGCGTGCGTGATGAACTTGTCGCGATTGGCATTGGGTACGGCGATCACGAAACCATCGATGTAGGACATGGCAGTTTCCTCAGCGGGAACGGGCGGCCGGTATGGTCGCCTTCAAGTATGCGACGAATGGGCGCGCGCGGAATCGACAAGGGCGATCAGCCTCGACCAGCGTGGCCCATCGCTCAGGAAGCCCGCCGGACCAGCCCATCGATGTAGTCCTGCAGCGTGATCGTGCCGCGCTCAGATGCAGTGGGGCGTTCGAAGCCCCCATCGACGCTGACCGCGGTCATACGGGCGTACGACGCAGCCGCGGCCTCCGAGAAACCGAGCTCGCGATACTTCGCTTCCCAGCGGTCGCGAGGAATGACCTCCACGGCGACCGGCTTGCCGATCGCCGCGGAAAAAGCTGCAGCGACATCGTTGGCCGAATAGCGCTCGGGCCCTTCGACATAGTGAATGCCGGATTCGCCGCGCGGCCCGGTAAGCAGCCGGGCCGCGGCCTGGCCCAGATCCTCCGGTGCGACCATCGGAATGGCCAGGTCGGCCGGGAGCATCGATTCAAGGCGGCCTTCCTTGATGACCATCGGCAACGATGCATCCCAGTTGCTCATGTAGTACGCGGCGCGGATCACGCTGGCCGGTATAGGTTGACTGCACAGGCCTTGCTCGAAGCCGTAGAGCACGCTCAGGTCGCCAATACGCTCGCCGGGCTGCGCACCCATGGTCGATTCGGCCACCACCTGCTCCAGGCCGGAGCCGTCCAATGCCTCCAGGATGGCGGCGACACTGCGCTTTTCCTGGGCATCCGTGTCGGTCGACGTATCGGCCGGCGGATTGAGCAGGAATGCGCGCTTGCCTTTGCGAAAGACATCGCGCAGTGCAGCCGGATCGACGACATCCGCGACCGCCAATTTGGCGCCGCGCTGTTCCCAATGGTGGCGTTGGCTGTCGTCGCGCGAGACGACCGTAACCGGCTCGCCCATCTCGATCAGCCGCTTCGCCGCAGCCGATCCAACGTGCCCCGTGCCGCCAAGAACGATATGCATGCGGGCTGCTCCGTTTTGCCGCGGAACACGCTAGCGTCGCCGGCGTTTCCGCTTCGTCAAAACAGGCCACGTCCATTGGCGCGGTGCGCGCCGCCCTCATGAGTGTCATCGAAGAACCGGCGCGAGTTGATCCTCGCGCCGGTCACGTGCATCAGCCTCGACCAGTGTCACCTCCCATGATCAGCGAAATGATGAGCAACACAACGAACACCACGAAAAGTACTTTGGCGATGCTCGCGGCCAGCCCGGCAACACCAAAGAAGCCAAAGAAACCCGCGATCAACGCGATGACCAGGAATATAAGTGCGTAGTAAAGCATGGCGCTTCCTCCACAGGCTGTCAGGCCTTCGATGTCTATCGAGTGGCGCACCCATTGCACGGTGCGGCGTGGTGTTTTAGGGATAGAACTGCATCGATGAGGTTCGTGTGAATCGGCGCGGTGCTTACGGTGATTCATTCACGTATGTCGGATGTTCGTCGATGGTGGAAAATGACGGGCTCGTTATGCGGATTGACGCCCGGTTTCGCCCTCTCATAACATCGCCCGGCGGAGCTGAGATCCACTTAGGGAAGAGGGATATGAAGGCGTTCATCGGCGCACGGCTGCACAACCTCAATAGCGCCCTGCTGCTGGTCACGCTGGCCCTTTCCATCATTGCCCCATTCGAGACGCTGCTTGTCTCTTATGCCGTGCTGGGGCCGCTTCATTACCTGACCGAAATTTCCTGGCTGCATGACCGGAAATATTTCCTGCCGCAGCGCCTGTCACGCTGGCTGCTGATCGGCGGCGCGATGCTTCTGCTGCCGCTCGCCATGGGTCTAGGCAAGCTTCCCGGCGTTTCGCTGCTCGAACCGCATCGGGTGCTTTTGCTCTTTCTGGTCTTTGGCGGGGCCGCAATACTCGCGTTAGCACGCACCTGGATACATCGCCTGCTGGGTCTCGTCGCTCTCGTCGCTCTATGGATGTTGCTTCGCGGCCGGATACTCGACGCGCTGGTCGGCGTGTACCTCGTAACCGTCATTCACGTCTTCGTATTCACGGCGGTATTCGTGTGGAATGGCATCCGCCGGCAACCGGATCGCGAAGGCGCGCTGTTCTTCGCCCTGTTCGTTTTATGTCCCCTCGTCTGCTTCGTGGTACCCGCATCCTGGAGCACATCTCCAGCTTCCTGGGCCATGGCCAACTATCAGCTGGCTTTCTCCAAGCTCAACCAGACTGCATTTTCGTCAGGCGGATATGCACTGACCGCCGAAGCCGTGTTCGCTTCCCCGTGGAGCATCTGTCTGACGCGCTTTTTTGCGCTCGCCTACACGTATCACTACCTCAACTGGTTCTCCAAGCCGACGGTCATACCGTGGCATCGCATGTCCAGTACACGCTGGGCGGCCATCATCAGCCTATGGATTGGCTCTATCGCGATCTATCTCTACGACTACGCGGCAGGGTTCTTGCTACTGCTGGCACTCAGCTTCGCTCACGTGGTGCTTGAGTTTCCGCTCAACCATCTTGCATTCAAGCAGCTATTGCTGGGTAACCACGCTCCTCGGGCCATCGCAGCGTCTTTCTCCTCACCCCGGTAAGTCGCTCATCCACCATCCTTGCTATTTAGCGCCGCCGTGGCCGTTGCTTAATTGAAACCAGGCGATGATTAATCCTACCCATGCTCTCTAATAGCCTTCTCTATGTATTTTCGAGCATCCCCGGCCATGATTTGATCAGAATCCAGCTGTGTGAGCAGCAACAATTTATTGAGGACATCCATATCGGGATTCCTTTTCAGCCACCAATGAAAGGCTCCATTTCGATCGTGCTCGCTCGCAGCCTCATCGCCGGGCCTATAGAGAGCCAGCTGCCCAAGAAAGAGCTCATCCGGATAGAGTCCCCACTCTTGCCACTGGGAAGGGAATTTCATGAGGGAGAGAAAATCTGATTTATTCATCCTTGCCCACCGGAATGTTGTGTTTTTGCCCAAAGCTTTCTAACACCTCTGGAAAGGTGTCTATGCAGAAGAATGGATCTGTACGACAAGTTGCAGTTAAGGAATCAAGAGCCATGGGGGAGGAAAGCTCTATAGCTTGAATGATTCGACCAAAGCGGAATATTTGTCGCTGCCTCAATCGAATCAGGCCCTTGCTTTCCTCCGCCAAACCCTCGCAGAACTTCTTCTGTCCTCTGGTCATGCGTCGCGCATCATCCGCCGAAAGCGGCTCAAAAGTTTCTGTGCTCACTCTAGGACCATCATTACTACCGAGATGCACATGAGGCGGATCATGCTCTGCCCTATAGGTTGTAGCTTCCGGGCCTGGATTAGCGTGAAGGCTATTATCTCCGGTAGCACCTGGGACCCCGGGTATCTTAACTAGGCCATAGGGATCTATGCCGTTCATGGGACTGCTTACTACATAAGCATAGGTACTCCAACCGCCCGCCAGACCCGCCGGATCGCTCTGTACGTAGCGCCCAGTCAGCGCCTCGTAGTCGCGATGGATATTCTGGACTAGTCCACGCTCCACATCGTAATACTGGCCCGGGAAGCGCAAGCTGAGCGTATAACCTGTCGCTGATGCCGGCTGTTTCTCGCCGAAGGCGTTGCCCTGATAGGGCCACTGCCACTGGACTACTCCCGCCTCATTTCTAACAATCCGCGGTGTCCCCAATCCATCCGCAAGCACATAGTTTGTCTTGGCCGTTGCTCCCGTGCCATCGACAACTGCCACCGGCAGATCGTCTACCCAAATGTAGTCACGATTGGTCGTGCCGTATTCACTCAACAGCTGGCTACCTTCGTTATACACAAACCGCTGATCCACCACCTGCGGAAGCGTCACGGACTTAGCCACACGCTGCCCCATGGCGTTGTAGCTGTACTGGGCCACAGTCTGGCCATTCCGCTGCACCACCGTCATCCGGTTGCGCCCGTTGTAGCCATAGCCAAACGCGTCGCTACCTGTCGAGGTCCCGCTGGTATTGCCGTTGGCATCGTAGGTGCGCGCGCTGCTGCCGATACTGGTCAGCCAATGCGTTCCGCTCTGGTATCCGTAGGCACCGGTGGCGAGACCAGTGGCGGCTTTGCTCAGGCGGTCGCCGGTCTTGTTATAGGTATAAGCCTCGACGGCCGTGCCGGTGGCATCGTTGAGGGAGGTCAGGCGATACAGCGCATCGTAACGATATGTTTCCGTCGCCGGATTGGCTCCCGCCGCATTACCAAGCGCCGTGATATTGCCCATCACATCCCTGGCGAAATGCAGGTTGAGCGACTCACTCACCAAGTCAGTCAATGCATAGTTCGCGTCGTAGGTGCGCGTAACCGGCCTGCTGAAGCCGGGCTGCCCCAGCATGTAGCTCGCGACGGGTCCGAGCGGCATATAATTGATCGAGTCGACGATCGTCCACGTCGTGCCAGCGGTGGTCACCGCTACCGACTGCACCCGTCCGGTGAGATCTCGCCGGTAAGCGACGACCGCGCCACTGGGATACGTCAGTGTCGCCAGGCGATCGGCGAGAGTGTAGGTATAAGCCACCACATCCGTCTGCGTGCCCTGCGTCTGACTCTTGCGCGACACGTTGCCGCGAACGTCGTAGCAGTAGATCGTGGTGACGTTGGCCTCCACCACTCGAGTCAGGCGACCGATGGGATACGAGCCCGTACAACCCGTCACGCTATCGGGCTCGTCATAGAACCAGGCCACATTGTCCGTGGACGAAGGGTAGGTCGCCGAGGTGCGCCGATTCAGTGCATCGAAGGCCTGCGTGACCTGGATGCCACGCGCGTCGGTCACCGAAATCGGATTGCCGGCCTTGTCGACGATCGCACTGGCATTGCCCGTGTCGGGACTATGCAACCCGACCTGATCGCCAAAGGCATTGTGGTCGTAGAGCGTATTGAGCGAATTCGGATCGCCGACGCCCGCCACCCGGTCGAGCGCGTCGTACTGATATACGGTCTGGGCATTGCGCGTCGCCTGATCGCTGCCATTCAGATCTTCGGTCACACCTACCAGACGGTTCAGCGTGTCGTAGCCACGCTGGAGCTGGACATTCAGGCCATCGACCGCATGCACCAGATTGCCATTGGCATCGTAGCTGTCCGCATAGGCGGCACTCATGACGCTGCGGCCATAACTATCCTGCACGCCCGTCAACTGTCCCAAGGCATTGTAGGTGCGGGTCAGGGACCGCTTGACGGTGGCATCGCTGGATGTGGTTACTTCTTCCTTGATGCGATTTCCCGCGGCATCCAGGGTGAAGTTGAGGTATTCGCTGTTGCTGTTGCGGATCTGCAGCAGGCGGTGAGCTGGGTCGTATCCGTAGCTGATCGAAGCGTTATCCGGATAGGTCACCTGAGTAACACTTCCGTCGTTCCTGTAAGTCCAACTGGTGACAGCATCGTTCGACGAGGCGGATCCATTGGCATTCGCACGTACCGTTCGAGAACTCAGCCAGCCGCGCGGATAGTAGGTCAGGTCGGTAATGACGCCATTGGGGTCGACGGTGCGCGTAGGCCGCCCGTTCTTGTCATAGGCGGCAAACGTGATGACCTGGCCGAGCGCGTTCGTCACCGACTTGAGGTCGCCGTGCTGCCATTGCGTGCCGTCGGTGAGGTAGTACTGATAGGTCGTCGTCTGCGTGACATCGGTACGCGGACCGATCGCGGTGAGCATCAGCCCCACCAGCGGACACTGCACCGCATCGACGGCCGTGCAATAGGTATAGGTCGAGCGGCGCACGCCCTCCGGCGTCGTCCCGATGTTCGAGCAGGTATAGCCCGCTGCGGACGGCGCCTGCGGATCGATCTCGCAATAGGCCAGCACCTGGCCCATGGCGTTGTAGGCCCAACCAGTGGAGTCAACCGCACGTCCCTGGCTGTCCAGCACGGTCCGGCTCAATGGGCGGCGAATCTGCTTGTCCCATACCGTGGTAGTCGTGCGCTGTTCGGTCGTGCCCACCGCCTCGATGGTCTGCAGCAACAGGCCGTACTCGTCGTAGGTGACCTGGGTCGTTACGCCCTTGAAATCGACATACGTCGCCGGGAAGCCGCGGCTGTCGTAGGTGCGACTCTTCCAGTGCTGCCCGCAATCGGGAGCGCACGGGGCGTCCATGGAGCTGACGCGCACCAACCCGGCAACCGACGACATACCGATCTTGACCGTATTGCCCAACGGATAAGTGACGGAAGCGGAGCCGTCGGCGTTATAGGCAATCTTGGTGGCGCCCACGCCGCCGACGAAGGTGGACGAGGTCGCCCGGCCCGCGTTGTCGTAGGTGATGCTCTCGTAGCGCGCGCCGTTCTCGTCCTGGATGCCGGTCATCGCATTGGGCAGGCTGGTTTGCCCGATGTAGGCAGCCTCGTTGAAGCCATAGAGACGATAGCGGGAGTCGGGATACGTCACCTGGGCGATATTGCTGCTGGCAGAGACGTAGTAGTAGTAGAGCGATTTATTGTCCGGCAGCGTGATGGAGTTCAGGCGCGCGGAGCTGTCGTAGAAGAACGTCAGCTTCCTGCCTTTGGCATCCGTGACGGTCTTCAATAATCCCAGGCGCGGGTAGGACGTCGACGTCGTGGTGCTGTAGGTCAGCGTGATGCCTTGGCCATCTTGTCCCAGCACCTGGATCAGCTTGCCCGTGCTGTCATAGGTTTCGGTTTCGCGGCTTCCGCCAATAAAGGCCGAGTAGCCGGTGACCACGCCCTGACCATCGCGAATTTCCGTCAACCGGTCGACCGGGAGATCCGTCGTCCAGGCGCTGCCTGATTTGGTGAATGTCTCCTGCTTGCCGTCCGGCCGCAGCATGATGATGGTTGCCACGGGAGTACCGATCAGGCGTAGCGAGCGATCAAAGCTGTGACGCCAACGGAAGCCCAGGTTGGCCGGCGCCACGGCACCGCTGCTGTTGTAGAAACGGCGGAACGACAGCCAATAGCCGGCGACGTAATCGTCTTCCTGAAGGTAGTAGCTGCCCGTGCCGGCATCGATGGGATCGCCCACTCGCGGAGCGCCCATGGCTTCCGCGCAGGACGAGCCATTGGCATTCCCGCTCGCACCCGAGCCGCTGCCGCCACCACCGCCGGAGGTGCCCAGGCCACCGTCGCAGAACGCGCCACTGCCAAGGTTCCTGGCCACGTCGCCGCCGTAACGGATGGCACTCACGGTACCCGGGCTGCAACCGGTCTTGGCGGTCCAGGTACCGCTGAAACTCGCACCATCCGGCGTGAGGTTGACGATGGTCGTGTCTTGGCAAGGCGTATTGGTGCCACCGCCTCTCGCCACCAGCGTCGTGTCGTTCAAGGTCAACGTATTGCCGGAGACCGTACCCGTGACGGACCAGATGTACCAGTTGGTGCCATTGGTCTGTGGCGTCGTCTTCCGGGTGCCCGTGACATTGCCGCTGTCGTCCTGGCGCAGGTCGAATTCTTCCTCCCACGCCGCCGCCGTGGCGTCGTTGGGGGCCTGCAGGTTGCCGTGCCACAGTCCGGTCACATTGACTGTCGCAGTAGCGGTAGCCCTGATGGTGGCCTGCGACTGAGCCAGCCTCGGAGCAATACCAGTCCCACCGCTGTAATCCTGCGCATGCCCCGCAGCAGCGAGGAGCAAGGCGAAGCAGCCGAGCAGGAATCTCGGCTGCGTGAAGAAGCGGTACAGACACTCGAGGCTCGGGCGCATCGAGATGGCGCGCAGACGCGCACGGGAAAGGCTAATCACCCATCACTCCTTTGACGGTTAAGCGGTCAATCGCAGGTGGCCAGGGCAGACGATGCCCTTGTGCAGATCCGGCAGGCCGGCGAGAAGCCTACTCAAGAATGTCGAAGATTTGCAAAGGGCACGTGAAAAACAGATGGGCGGATCGACCTGTAAGCTCCGCATCAGCCACCCCTGCAGCAGCGAGAAGCGTGTCCGGGTAAAACGCAGGGGACAGCATCTGGCGTAACCGCTGCAAGATCGTTCCCGCCACCGCAACCCATGCCCGTTAACCTGGGCATCCCTCACGATGAAAGGAGACATCGTCATGCCCTGGATCAAGACCGCCAATGCCGCGCAGTACGAAGGCGCCGACTGGTCGAATTACGTAAAGACCGTACCCAACTGCACGCCGGCCCAGGCGCAGTTGATCGCTTTTCAGGATCCCGGCATTTCTTACTTCTTCTATTGCCGGGACCACATGGTTCTGACCAACGGGCGCAGTTTCAAGCGTGGCGACGCGGTGTTCTTCAACAGCACGCAGGCCCCCTGGTACGGCAGCGCGCCGCAATGCGACGCTTATAAACGGCAGTGCGTGGCGGTGGCCTATGCCAGCATCGGCGGGGTGAAGGCGGCGGCCGACCTCACCTACAACGGCGCCCCGGCCCTGGACGCGATCCTGTTTCCAGCCAACCTCAATCTGAAGTCCACGGGGCTACCGAACGACACTGCCTGGGTGGATCCCAACGGCGCCGGCCCCACCATGCTGCGCGCCAACCCCGACATCATGCGGACACTGACCGGCGACGACATCGCCTATGCCCATGCCAAGGGCATCGCCGTGTTGCTGACCGGCCTCAACAACCATGACGCCGCCGGCTGGTCGGAGTTTCCGGCGACGGCGGCGGGGCAGGCCGACGCTCAGCAGTTCGCCGCGCAATGCCAGTACGCGCTGTCCACCTACCACGTGGACGGCATCGACATCGATGACGAGTATTCCGCCGGCACATCTGTGCAAGGATCGCTGGCCATGGTGGGTCATTATGTCCGTCAGAGCATCGGCAAGGCCTCGTTCTCTAAGGCCTTGTTCGACGACACCGACTATTTCCAACCCAGCTATGGCGGCACCAGCCTGGGCCAGGAGCTGACCTGGGGATGGACCATGTCGTATTGGATGGGTCCGCAGGACCAGTTGTCCCTTTATCAGGAGCTGATGCCCAACAGCCATTTGCTGTGCGGGTTTCAGGCTGGCTTTTACAGCCCTACGACCGGCGACCTGCAATGGATGGCGCAGCAGGGCTATGCGGGGGTCATGGTCTACAACGTCGGCGCGACGGACAACCAGGCCCTCTTGACCACGCTGCTATCCGGCTGGCCTGCAAGCTGACAGATAGGCAGGGAGAGGGGGTGGTAATGGCGAGATACATGCGGACAACTTCCATGTGAGATCGCGTAAGGGGCCAGGATAGTCCTGGCCTTGTCCTGCTGACGCGCGAGGCTCGCGGAACCAGCAGCCAGGTCACTCGCCGCTCATCCGGCGGCAACGGCAACCACGCGCCCGTCGCCGGATCCCTGGAATCGCACACACAGCGGCACTTACGTATTCGCGTGCCGCACGCATGTCCGCGCGCAAGACGCACGCGAAGGAACAGAAGCAACCGATAGTCCACAGGCTCCAATCCAACGCAAACCGTCTGAATCTAACGACGAGCACAGAATCAAGGGTCGAGTAACCACGCAAACAAGAAAGGCGTACCGGTTGCCTCTGCTTATTGCCCTCAGTGCTGCAAACCGAGCTGCCTCGGTAGACGACTCAATGATTCTGCCAACCGATCAGGCGAAGCCGCTCATGATTTGTGCTGGCGGAAGCGCTTTCTGGGGAGCTTTATATGACCCGTAGACCCGACAGTTCTTGGAGTTGGCTTTCAACGGAGTCGCGTAAGTAAAAGGCGTCTACTTCATACCGCTGCAAGATTGGATCGAATGCGGCGACGAAGAAATACGCGCTTTTCACAGGCCATGTACGGCCTTGAATCTAGTCTCATAAGCCGGGAATCCTGGCGCTCATCGCACGCAGTGATCACGTCTGTGAAGACGGGTGCCTCTTGGCAAACATCACGGCTGACAAAGTCGAATTAAGGAGCGTATCGGCTTCCTCCATTCGCGGGTCCAGCGATAGACACTCAAACTTTTGAGCACCCCCTCCCATATCGGAGCGGGGATCGTTGTGTTGTGTCCAGGCAAGGAGTGCGGCTATGTCTTCGAGTGACGCGAAAATCAATCTGACGCTGGCTTTTGTACTCAATAACGCCACTGTCGATGATCACGGCAACGCCATGCAGTATCCGGCGCCTTCGGCGGTGCAGGAGAACATCGTCAAGCGGGTGAAGCAATCGACGTACGCGAAAGACTTCGCGCTGGTGTGGGGGCCTTCCACCTTTTTGGATCCGGGGACGACCAGCGGGGATACCAAGGGGTACTCCGCCAACGTGACCGCGATTTTCAAAGGGCCCAAGGGCGACTATCGCGTGGTGACCAGCGGCACGAATCCGAAGTCCGACTTCGACATCAGCGAAGAGGACAACGACATCGCCCAGACGGCGTTGAGTGCGCTTATTTCTTCGGCGCCGTGGGGTACGTCCATATCGAAGGGCGCCATGGCGGGTGCGCAGAACATCCTGCAGGGCAGCACCCCCATGGGTGGCAGCCTGCTCGGATATCTGACCAACGGTGCGTCGAATGGGGGCACGATCACAGTCGTGGGGCATAGCCTGGGCGGAGCGCTGGCGTCGGTGCTGGCGCTTTATCTGAAAGCGGAGCTGTCGTCGGCAACCGTCAACTGCTTTACCTTTGCCGCGCCGACGGCGGGCAACGAGCAGTTTGCGGATTACTTCGATACGACCATGACCGGCCTTTCAACCAGGTTCTTCAACAGCAAGGACATCGTGCCGGACTCGTGGAGCGCGAGCACCATCAAGAACATCCTGACTATCTACAAGCCGGACATCGACACGCCGAAGAAGATCCAGGACGACATCAACAAGAACCTGGGGGCTCTGAAGTTCCTGAACTTCAAGCAGCCCAGCGAGGGGCAGCAGCAGCTCACCGGGGCCGTGAACACGGGGCTGATCAAGAATGACGATAACGACTTCGATCGGCAGGTGGGGTATCAGCATGTCGATGCGTATCTGACGTTGCTGGGTATGGCGGCGGGGGATGTCTGGTTGCCGCCGGCCAGTACGGTGAGGGGTGAGGATCTGGTGCTCGGTTAAAGGTCCGGAGGTAGTTAAGAGAGAGACGGAGGCGAAGGAAACGCCTGGCTATCCGGCCTCGACGTAGCTAGAAGTCATCCTTCAGTGATTGAAGGAGACGTTCTTCAGGCGACTTAACTACCTCCGCTCCCTTTACGCTAACCCCGCAACGGTGTCGACGCTGACGTTCTATAAGCCGTTCAACAATCTCTATCCCCTTATGCGGTGACCATCCTCGAGAGCAGTTTCTTCTGGCATTGCAATCGTCGAGCGGCTGCTTACTCATTGGTCGCGGCGAATATCTATACCATGCAGTCTTGAGCGCGTAGTTAGGCGCGACATCATGCGGACAGCTTCCCGGTCATGCTTCTGCCTCTAACCGGTCGCCGTGCTCTTCCGCTCCAGAGAGCTTCGCCGATGCCGGAGCAATTCGAGCAACAGACTGAGTGATCGGCCGCTCCGCAGTGAAATCTACGTCGTAAGCTTCCCTTCCAACTACAGCAAGATAGCTGCGAAGCATGGCAGCGGCGTACGGCGCACGAATACGACCTTCGCGCCTCAGGCCCCAGGCGACACGCTCGCCGAGTTTACTGTCTTCGAATTCAGTAGGCGCCTTCTGTTTGCACTGTGTGGCCTTTACCAGAGCGTCAGGACCACCAAAAACGAGCATCTGCTTCGGATCGTCGATAAGCTTCGAATCTTGTCCACGCAACGGTTCTGCAATGAGTGCCTCGAGTGCCTTCCTACTATTGTCGAGCTGGATTTTTAGGCCATCCAGCAACTCGACAGACGCTTGATCTTTTTCATAACAGACTCTTCCATCCTTCCGAACGCAAGCTAGATCCAGAATACCGAGTCGGACCATGGCCACGTCCCCAAAGTCAATAGCATAGTGATCATCATGAATCTTAAAGGGGAGAAGTGGCTTCTTCAGGCGATCGCAGTTCGCCAGATTATTTGGATCCTGCGCGGTCAGCGGAATTAAGAATGCTGTCCCTGAACGACGCGTCCCTGTGCTTCGAAGCTGCACATCGCAGGGCTGGCCGAGAAGAAGGAAGCGTTGAATCTTCCTTAATTTGCGGTCTTTAGCATTGAACTCGGCCATGTCGTAGGCGAATACGTCGCCCGACGCAAGCGGTGAAAGTCCTTCATTGATTAACGTCGCGTCTTCCCAGATCTCCAAGCGGCGAAAAAAGCTAAGACTCTCCTCCGCCTTCTCTATAGATACCGGTTTGAGCTGGATTGTTCGGAGCGTCCGCATTCGGGAAGCGCTATCCAACGCCATCTTACTCAACCCCAATTCTTTCCGAATTTCCGAACTCATTTGCGCAGTAACAGCCCTTTCGACAACATTGAGCTCCGACAGGCCTTCATCGTATCCCATGTCAACGATATAGCGATCTAGCTGCTCGGGCGCTAATCCATAAAGGGTGTCCTGAGCGATTGAAAATGCCTCGGCCATTTTCTCCTTTAGGGACCCGAGGACGTCGTGAAGGCTTCGCCGCAGACCTGCGCGCTTCAAGGCGATGCACAAGGACTCCTGCAAGGCCTCTTCGTTATTTGGATCTTGAAAACGCTCTTTTGAAATCACACATACGGGCGGAATATTTTGATTAGCGTTCTCTTCGATCAGACGCTTACGCAGGGACTTCTCAAGCTGGGCTTCAGAAGTTAGGTTCGCTTCGTGACTAAGCATGAATACGGTGCCGCGAAAGTTCTTCTCGGACAGATGGCGAAGCACGGCCAAACCGGCTTCAGCATCGCCGCCCAATGCGTTGTTGAGGTCCACAATGCAAGCAACTTTAGCTGTGGGGCTGGCGCAAAGCGCATCGATGTGGCCACCTGCATCTACGAAATCCCAGCAATCGTCCGCACCAATGTTCAAAAGTTCTCGGACCTTGAGGACAAAGACACCAGTGAACTCGCTAACGCCACCGCGCTTTGCTATTGCGTTTAGTAATGCGTCCCGAATTTGATCAATCTTTCCTTGCGGCGCCTCTTCAATAAGGGTGCGCAGAGCGTCGCGCTCACGATCGAATTCTGCGCCGGTAATGGCGTCCGCTAGATCGTCAAATCCGAGATCGACGATAAGATCCTCATTCTCCACAAGAGAATCGAAGACTCTCTGTCGATTTATGCCAAAAATGTCGTCAATCCAAACAGTCTTCTCGACACCCAAAACCTTTAGTGCGTCCTTAACTTCCATGATCCTCCCCCTATTTCCTAGCGTCCACTGCGCCGAGATCCACAACGAAACGATACATACGCCCAAAGCTGTTTCGGGCGGGATCCAAAGAGATACCACAACCATCCATCGCCAGGAGTTGGCGTGAGATAAAGAGGCCAAGGCCTTGTCCAGTTCCGCTCTGCGGTTTAGCCGAGACGAACATGTCGAATAGCGATAGCTCGTAGTGCGGCTCAATGCCCATCCCTGAATCGCTTACAACAAACCCCCTCGGTGTCGCAACAATCTCGATAACCTTGTTCGACTTAAGATCGCCAGTGAGCTCGGCACGATTGAGCCAGTAAATACTATTGTTAACTAGGTTATCAAGTACTTGCAGTAACCGTGCTCGGTTCATGCGCACACTAAGCGAGTCGTTCTGACCAACAATCTTCACCTCGATCCCTTCGCGATCGAAGCGCGAACGCCTGGCATCCGCATACTCTTTAATGAAGGAGTACACATCAAAGGTGTCTTTGACTGCGCGAGTGCGCGGAAGCATTGGATCAAGTAACGAGGCCTGCCCACTAATTGCGGAGCAAGAAGCTTTTATGGCCCGAATGTTTGACTCAAAATCGCGCTGGGATAAGCTCTGCTTCTTCACCAATGACTGGATCGCGGCTAATCGTTGCCGAATTTCGGTCAGATGGGTTCGCAGCTCATGCGTCAATCCGCGAGCACTTAAACCAATGGCGGCACTTTCAATTAACGAAGTGACAATCTCTCGCTGATCCTCCAGATCCTTGCGCAGAATCTGCATGGCGTCTGCCGCAGTCTCCGTCCGCAACGACTGATGAAGAGTACTGATAACTCCTACAGCGCGCTCAGCGATGGCGGTGGCTCGATCTACCCGCTTGTCAAAAGATAGCTCCTCGAAGAGCAAATTATCGAGCTCTTGTTGGATCTGTTGAGCAGAGCTTCCGGCGGACTCTCTCACCGAATCCGCCGTTTTGATGATGTTTTCGACGCTCTTCACAGATTGCGCAGTAGTCGGCCGAGAGTCGCCGGTCCCTTTCAGATCTTTTGCTCGGTCATCGACGGCACGGCGCACTGACTCAAGTGACTCATTCGCAAACTTGAGGCAAGTCCGCGCGATAGAGTGAAAGCCTCTGTATGCGGCATTATCAACAAAACCCTCTCGATCCGATTTCTCGACCAACAGGTAGTTGCGCTCGCCAGTAAGGGAGAAGAAGCCAACGGTGTTGCTGTAGCGCATTCCATACGAGCTTCCAGAAGTCATGCCTTCTGCGACACCTAGCCAGTCGCTCGTGGAGCGGACCCGAAATCCATCGCGAAGGATGCTGATGCCAGCCATCTTCTTAACCATGGGAGCCAAAATATCGGCGTTAACGACCGCAGTTTGCTGGAAGTAGCTTTTATCAATGTGGAAGAAATAGAACTCGCCATGAAAGACTCCCGGATCCTCGATTGTTTCCTTTGAATCCAGTAGGCAATCGGACCAGCCATATGTTCTCTCAAGCTCAAAATACCAGCCATTGCCGGGGGAAGCGTCGAGCGCGTATCCTTTAGTGCTCCTATATGTCCGCAAATGCTGCATGAACTCTACGTCGGCGTTTTCGCGATTGAAGACCTTCTGATTACGCTGGAGCTGCTTCTGGGAGCGCGCCGTCGTGAAAAGCGCTTTCTTGAAGTACGCGCGACAGAGAAGACGTCGCTTTCCCTGAAAGTCTTCCCACGAATAGGTGAACTTGGCCACTGCAGCATTCAATGCTTCGTCCGTAAAACGAACTAGCGAGTAATCGGCGCCATCCACTTTCACGACCACCGGAAAGGTGGACGCCGACTCAAAAGGCGAAATCAGACCAGCCAGACTGGAAATTAGCTCAGCCGGTCGGTTGGCTCGACGCCAATTTGCTATGTCATGCAGGCCGAAAACCGATACTCGCGTGCCTTTGAATCCTTCCGAGTTAATTGCAGTACTCGTGATTACAGGAACCAGGTCGATTGATTGTGCAACCTCACAGTCTTTCCACCGAAAATGGGCGCGTGAAAGGTTCGCTTCGGGCGATTGAGCTGATTCGACATGGAGAATGTCGCCCAGCTTCATCGTACCGAGTCGTCCGAGCCCCTTGTCGCCCAAAGGAGTCCTACCCTTGAACGTCTTTTCCTTGGGTTGCTGCCCCGATGCGCGCTTGCCGGAGTTGCTCACAACGAGCCAGGACTTGCGAATGTCAGACTCGGAAATGCCGTCCCCACTATCCTTGATGGTTATGCGTCCAGTGTAGGTTAATTGACGTGTAACCTCAGTTTCCTTGGATGTGGGATATTCTGGAGTTAGCTTTGCAATGACAGACTCGGTCGAATCTTTGAACGGACCGAGCCATCCAAAGGCTCCTATGTCCTCAATCGTCCCAGTTTCATTGGTGTCGATGTCGATTTCGCAGCCAGGAGAGTCCGCGTCGTATGCATTTTTGACACACTCTAGAAGCGCCTGTTCGACGTCCGTGACAAGCTCTGAGCCGAGTTGAATAAGGACGCGTCCACTAACTTTGATTTGCGCGTGCAGATCGTTCGGGGCATCGCTCACTATGCGAACTCCGCAATCAGTGTTGTTTCGGTGTTTATGAGCTCGCCAATGGAATTTCGGTTGGGCATGCGCTTCGTTGGGAGCTTTCGTTGAATGGAAATCAAGCAGCGACCACCAAGTGCTTCGACTAGGTCGCGATTGATCGCGTCAAAAGGGACTTTGAGTCCAGCCGCGTTGCGGTTTCCTGTAGTAAGTATCCAATGTGCTGTCGACATTGCTTTTGCGTTTACCCGACTAAGTGCCTGCCAGTAGTCATACATAAAGCAAGAAACTTTCCTAATGTCGCGAGCATCTCGTTTCGCTTCGCGACTGAATTTTCTGAAAGCAGGCGATAATTCGGAGATTTGGACGTGCTTCTCAGATGCCCCGTGAATTGATCCACCCAAGCTTGCAGCGTCTAGCGCATGGGTGTTGGCAAGCAGCCTTGTATCGGAGTTGCCTGGCAGGTCTTTAGGGTCAATCCAATTGAGCGCAAGAAACGAAAACTGACCGTAGGGAATAGTCGTGACGTTGTCACCATAAGGTGGAGAGGTCACGAGAATTTGGTGACGCGTCCGGAGCGTGGGCACTTTTGCACTGCGCACATCTCCACAGATGATTTTTACATCAGGAGCCTTGCGCCGTGACTCTGCAACTAGTCGCTGGTAGTCATGTGCACGAAGCAGTGCTTCGCGCAACGCAGCGAAGAACACCTCCCGGACACGAGGAATTGTCACAATGTCACTGTCAGGCCGGACGTGCAGCTTGTACGTGCTGGTCCGACTATTGGAACAACGCCTAATGGTGTCTGCGAAGGCCACCCAGAGAACCTTGCGCGTCCTAGCATCATCCACATGCATAATAGATCGACGAAGCTTTGAAAAATAAACTGCGCTTTCGTCGCTAAACCATTTTTCGCGGCCATTGAATTCAACGTCGATGGATGACTTGACGTCTCGAGCTAAGTGATGGAGTGCAACCTCGACGCCCCGCTCGACATCGATGCCCGCATCAATGGCGGCTTTCGCTTCGCAGACCAAAGCCGCCAGCGGGTTGATATCAACGCCGGTAAAGTCCAACCCCCGAATGAGAGCCTCGGTCATCACGGTGCCCGAGCCAACAAATGGATCCCATACACGGCACGGCGCGTCTACTTCTTCAAGCACGGCGTCAAGGATGTCCCCTTGCATGCTTGGAATCATCATTGCTGGATAACGCAGGAGTCCGTGTACATTCGGGCGCGCACCACGCCCAACGGTAGCCCAGCTTTGTGGCTGGACGGTAGCCATCTTCTTGACCCTACTCGCTAGGGGCGAGCGTGCTGTCCTTTTCATAGTCAAGCTCTCTTCATTCGAGGTGATTGGCTTACATACTGTCAATATGATGGCATCGCGGGCATTCGTAAAACACCATGTTTGCCAGATTGTGCCCGCGCTCCGGTCGGCAAATGCAGCAGGGGGCTGGATTGAGGGAGGAGAGGCTGCCCCCTCTAGGGCGCCCGAGAGGTGAATTCCAGCCCAGTGCCCGGGAGCACATACATGGAAGTCAATGAATATCAAGAATTTTTAGATGAACAGCCATGGCGTCCGGCTTCGCAGCCCCGGCTATGTCTCATTCGGATCACGCCCACTAGTGCGATCACAGTCGGTGGCCTCCTCGGTGGCGCCGATGTAGCTCAAGATTGGACTCGATCTGTCCAAATCCGCCCTCAGCGCCCGCTGTTTCCTAGCCTATCGCCCCATTCCAGCAGGCAGATAATTTGTGGCCTCTCGAAAAAAGTAACTGATACGGTGCTGCTTTGCGGCAACTGTCACAAGCTCATACATCGTCTTATCACCGTTGAGAAGCGCTGGATAGCACCTAACTAAGAGCAATAGCTCTTGGGTTTTACGCTAGGACGGGATGGAGATAATTCGCTACCCCATCCCTCCGAGCCTCCTAGGAAGGCTCACTCGCTACAGCGACGCCACCGGACGCCCTGCTTCCTCCCGCACCTTCTGCCACTGCATCCGCATATGCGCCTGCGTCGCACACCGCGTCCCCATCTCCACAAACGCAGCAATCCCTTCCAACATGATCGGCAGCCGATGCACATCGACACTGCCACGCTCATGCACCAACTCCGCCAACACCTTGACCGCGTTGTACGCGTACTGCAGCCACTCAGTAGCATCATTCAACAACTCATCCGGCCCCGCACTGGGATCGGAGAAGTAGTTGGTGTGACGGATGATCCACGGCTCGCCAAAAACATGGTTGTTCATAAGCAACTCCTTGCTAAGCACCGCACCCTCACTCCGAAAACGGCACGCCGCCAACATCACGACGTGCCGCGATCACACGGACTCGAGGGTTCACCGGCGGCCTGAGGGTTAGGCGCCGGGCGGCTTGATTGAGGAAAGGGGGTGCGGGGATCGGAGGGTTTCGCTGTCGCGCAAGGCACCGTGCCGTGTAGGACGGCTCGGAAAATTTCCAGCGAAAACTCTTACCCGCAGTTCTTCAACCGCGTCCGTATTGTCGTCGGACGGCCCGGATGGTCGGTGGGTGTGTCGCTGAGGGGATCAGCGAGCGTACGACTGCCGTATGATCTGGGGTAGCCATGATCAACTCCACGTAAGTTGGTGATGGTTAGCGGGTCAGGGGTGCTAGTAACACCCTTGGCCCGCGCTCTCACAGCATTGAACTGCCATGGTTGCCCGCGACGCGCATCGAAATCACACCGCGGGCAACACAACCAACGTATCAAATCGATTTTTGACTGTCTGTAGGCTCACGCCCGCATTGCACGTGCGTGTTGCACTTTACAGACCAGTCCGATGGCATTCGCTGCCTTAAAGCCCTTCGATCAGCTTGAGAATCTTCTGGAACTGATCCAGCTGATCCGGCGCCTTGATCATGTGCACCAGCACGGCCGCCGCTGCCGCTTGCTTGATCATGGACATGTCGGTTGCTTCCGTCACTTTCTGGAAGCCGCGCAAGGCGTCCGCGACCACGCCCATCAACTCGCGCGCCGCGTCGCACCACGGCGTGGCGTTGTCGAGCCCGTGGATGTGCGCCAGCCTGGCCACCTGTTCGAGCTGCGGCACGGCATCCGGCAAGGCAGCGGCCACTGCTGCCGGCGAGGCGTCGGCGGGCTTGCTGCCTTCGATTCTCGGGCCGCTATCGGCCGCGTCGATCGAAAGCAGCTGGATCACGGCTTGCGTCGTCGCCGCCTGGGCCAGCATGTCGCTCTGCTGCTGGCTGTTGACGGCGTTGTGCGCGGCATTGCCCAGGGCAATGGCCGCGACCTGGTAGAGGTAGGCGAGGGACGTGGCCGCCGCATCGCCGGCGGCACGGATATTGGTCTGCGTTACAGCGTCGGTAATCTGAGGATTGACCGTGGTCGGCGTCGACATGAGAACTCCCTTCTGAGTGTGGTCGCCTGATAGCGCTTGATCGGGTCCGCGCAGCAGGTTCGGTGGCCTGTGGTCGTGCAGGTTCGGATGCGGTCCAGCCTTCCTAGGATGATCGAAACGGAGCCGCGCCGTATAGCTCCCTCCGTCTCGTTCGCGGCGGGGCGGAAGGGGCGGCCGGGGCGCCGGTCCGGCGTCATCGCACCCCACGCTAGCCGCATTTTCTTGCGCCCCGAAGACACTTTCCCCCCGACGCAAAAAGCGTAGACCATGCGCGCCACGACCTTCGCCACGCCACCCGTCAGCCATCCATCCTCAGGGGGAAACACCATATGCAGACCCGCATCCTGGGCACGGTCATGCCCGTGCTGGAAGTCCAGCTCGACCCGAACGACAGCATCTTCGCGGAGAGCGGCGAGCTTTCCTGGATGACCTCATCGATCCAGATGACCACCCACACCCAGATGGGCGGCGGCGGCGGGCTGTTCGGTGCGCTCAAGCGCATGGTCGGCGGCGGCAGCCTGTTCATGACCGAATACAAGGCGCTGCGCACCACCGGCGAAGTGGCGTTCGCCACCAAGGTGCCGGGCCATATCGTGCCGGTGTCGGTGAGCCCGGGTAACGAGTACATGGTGCATCGGCATGGCTTTGTCTGCGCCACGCCGCAGGTCACCATCGGGGTGGGTTTTCAGCAGTCGCTGGGTGCGGGCATTTTCGGTGGCAGCGGTTTTGTGTTGCAGAAGGTCGGCGGTACCGGCACGGCGTGGCTGGAACTGTCCGGCGAATTGATCCGGAAGGACCTGGCACCCGGCGAGACCTTGCGCGTGCACCCGGGGCATGTCGGCGCGTTCCAGTCGTCGGTGAGCTTTCAGATCACCACGGTGCCTGGGATCAAGAATGCGCTGTTCGGCGGTGACGGCCTGTTTCTCGCGGTGCTGAGCGGCCCCGGCACGGTGTGGCTGCAGACGCTGCCGATCTCGCGGTTGGCGCATCAGATTGCGGAGTATTTGCCGAGCGGGGAAGGCGGCAGTGGCCGCGCGACGCTTGGCGGTGGCTTGGTCGGCGGCATCGTGGGTTCGCTGTTGAGTGGCGATGACAAGTGATCTGTAGCCCGGTGTGGGGCGGGATATCTCCCGCCCTTGTCCATTGATGGCGTCTTGCCCGCGGATGATCGGGCGGCGCGCCGAGACATCGCGAGGGATCCATGGCGGATATCGGTCAGACCGTTTGGAACTACGGCATGGTTGTCGTTGCCGTGGCCTTTCTGGGCAAAGTCATCTACGCGTGGCGGACGGGGACGATAAGAATGCCTGGCTGGAATCGAGGCCCCGAGCATGACTACCGGCGTGCGGTAGAGCCGAAAGCGTTTTATCGGACGGCGGTTGGTTTCGGCCTTGCGGCGATCTTTGCGGGGTGTATGGCTTGGGTGGGGTTTCATCATTTGGGGATGGTGGCGAGGTAGCTATACCGGCCCCCTTTAGCCCACTTCCGCTCGGTCAACAAACTTCACCTCGTAGTATCTGGTGAACAGACCAAGCCAGCGTATTTTGGCCAGGTAGTTGGTGATGAGCGGAAAGATTCTGGCTCGCTCCTCGTTGCTTAAAGCCCTGCTTTCGTGCGAGCGGCCAACGGTGCCCGGCAGATAGATGGTCCACACTCCTTTGACCAGGGAGATGTCGAATCGGTACAAGCCGTTCTCGTCGACATACTCCAGCCCCTCGTTCCGGGCGACCAGGTAAAGCTTGTAAGCCATGGAAGCCACCACGCCCAGAAGAATGAGGCCGCAGTCTAGACCTCTTCGCAGCAGGCAGCCTCGAAACTGAAGCGTCTTGCCGGCGACTGGCGACCCGCTCCAGCCGCCGGATAGACTGGCCACGCAAGGCATCCGGACATGGATGCTCGACCAGGCAACGATTCGGGGGAATCCATGGTTGTCAGCAGTTCTCGCCTTTCCGGCTTGCTCAAAGCCGGATGCCTGCTTGCGATCGCCGTGGCGATCCACCCGAAAGCCATGGCGACCGGCCAGGAGCACATCGAAATCAGCCTGACACGATCGGCCTGTTACGGCTCATGCCCCGCCTACCAGGTGACGATCCACGGCGATGGGTTGGTGCATTTCACCACGGGCACGTCACCCGTCGACGCGGTAGATGCCGTGCATCGGCGGTTTGCACGTGCAAGAGGGGTATTGCTGCCTGGAACGCATGAAGATCGGATCCAACCAGAAGCGGTGCAAGCCTTGGCAAGGCAATTCGAGGCGGCCGATTTCTGGCAACTCAAGGACGAGTATCGAGCTCGCGTCTCCGACTCGCCGACTAAGGTGGTGACCCTTGCGGTAGCCGATCGGAAGAAAACCGTGATCGATTATGTGGGCACCGAAGCCGGCATGCCGAAGGCGGTGAAAGAACTGGAAGAAGCGATCGACCGCCTCGCCGGCACGGACCGTTGGGTTGATGGGACCGCCGACCTGATCCCATGGCTTGAAAAGACGCACTTCGACTTTCACTCGAACCAGGCCGCGGTCCTGGCCGTCGATGCCGAAGCCACCCATGCGGACGAGGCCACGGTCATCGCGCTTATCGAGCGTGGCGCTCCGCTGGATCAAACCGCGTTGCCATCCATGCCCCTTCCCGGCAACGCGGAGGTCGCTGGCATCAGCTTGATCGAAGACTCGATCCGGCGAGGGCATGCGGAGGTGTTCAAGCGGATGGTGAAAGGCGGATGGCTCGACCGGCTTGGCAAGGCCAAGGCCGCCGCAAGCTTTGCCGACTTGGCGGCGGGCTGCTCTCCCGCCATGGTCGATGCGGCCGCCGATGCCGGCGTCGATATCGATTTTGCTGTGTCCCACCCGAGCCAGGACAAAGACGAGCCTCAAGAAAGAACCGCGCTGGCGATGCTCGAAGACTGGGGCTGCACCCAGAACGAGGCCGCGCACCTCCCGACCGCCGAGCGCCTTCTTGCGCGAGGGGCGAACCCCAATCATCGGGACAGCCTGGGACGAACACCGCTCTACGGCGTGCATCGACTGGACGTCCTGAACCTTCTACTGGCGCACGGCGCCGACGCAACCGCGAAGTCAAAGGACGGCAACAGCATGCTGTTCGGCAGCTGGGACGAAGCCGTCATCCTGCGGCTGCTGCAAGCCGGCGCGAGCCCAAGGGGGCGGTATGGCGATGACGGAAGGACGCTTGCCCAGATGGCCAAGGCACAGAACATGGCATCCGTGACGAAGTGGTTGGCGGCGCATCCTGGGGCGTACCGGCGCTGAAAGCCGGGCGTCAGCCGCTCGTATGCTGCTCGCGCCTCCCTGAGGCTTCAAGCATCCACGCCCCACGGCGTCGGCTAGACATTCTGTGTGCGAACGCCCCGCCTTCGTCACACACCCATTACCCCCACGTGAAATGTCATTGATGCCCACCGATCACCACCGTGATTCGGCGCGCGTGGCTACTCGTCGGCCTTGCACCCCGCCTAGCATCGGCGCTGCTCAGGGCATGACCCGGCCCCGCCTTGCAGAGCGTGCAAGCCAATACGGGCGATGACTCCAGTGCTGCTGGAGCTTCATTTCACTGTCGTATCAAGGGGTACTTATGCGCCTGTCAGCCATTGCCATCGCCTGCATGCTGGGCCTTTCCGCCAACGTATCCGCCGCGGACGTCAAATCGATCTCGCGGCTGGCCGCGGGGCCGGCCGATATTCTTTTCGTCGCCGACTGGAAAGCCGCGGAGGTTCACGCGATCAAGCTTGCGCCCGCGAGCCGCCAACTCACGGGCGGCGTGTTCAATGTCCTCGACCTGGAGAAGCTGCTGTCCGACCAGGTCGGCGGCGCCAGGGTCGCCGTCGAGGACATGGTCGCGCGCCCCGGCACCGGGGAAGTGTATGTGGCCGTCAGCTACGGTGCGGACAAGACGCCGGCGCTGTTCGTCGTGACCAGCGACAAGAAGGCGCGCCGGGTCGACCTGAAGGCCGCGCAAGGCACGTCGGTTGCGCTGCGCGATGCGCCCACGACCAATGAAAAGTTCTGGAAAGAGATGCCCGAGCGCAGCTTCACCGTCACCGATATGAAGTGGCACGACGGCGAACTGTTCGTGGCGGGGCTTTCGAACCAGGACTTCGCTTCGACGCTGCGGCGGATCCGCTATCCGTTCGATGCGAAGCAGTCGATCACGTCCGTCGAGATCTTCCATGGCGGGCACAACCTGATCGAAACGCGTGCGCCGATCCGTGCCATGAGTTTTGCGAAGCTCGGCGGCCAGCCCTATCTCGTCGCTGCCTATACCTGCACGCCGCTGGTGATCATCCCTCTGGATGAGCTGAAGGATGGTGCGCATATTCGCGGCAAGACCGTCGGCGAGCTTGGCTACGGCAACACGCCGGCCGACATGGTTTCCTACTCGCAGACCGAGCAGGGCAAGACCCGCGACTTCCTCATGCTGGTGAACTACAACCGCGTGTCGAACATCATCCCGGTGTCGGAGCTGGATGCGGCGCGCGCGGGTCCGGGCATCGACAAGCAGGTGCCGTTCGGGCAGATCGCCGGCCTGAACGTGGCGCAGGCGCCCCTGGCCGGCGTGATGCGGCTGGACAACCTGGACGACAAGTCGTTCATCGTCGTCCGGCGCGACCTGCAGCACGACGAGCTGCAGCTGGTGTCCATGGGCAAGGACCTGAGCTTCCGGTTGTCGGACCACATCTCCGAGTACGCCTTTCCGAACTTCAGCTTCAAGGGCAACGCGTTCCAGGAGAAGTACATCAAGCCCAGGCAGGACATGCTGCTGAAGGACGAAGGCTTTCCCGAGCTGATCAAGGCTTCGGACTGAAGCCATGCGATGGCCACTGGTAGTTGGCAGCATGGCGTTCGCCGCCATGTTGCCCATCGCACGAGCCGCGCAGCCGTTGCCGCAGGTGGTCGCTGTCCAGCCTACCGGCGCCGAGGTACCCGCCAACCTGTTGCGCGTGTCCGTCGTCTTCGCTGCGCCGATCGAAGGCGAGGTGTTGTCGAGGATTGCGCTGTCTCGCGCTGACGGACGTGGGTTGCAGGAGCCGTTTCTGCCGCAGGAGCTGTGGTCGCCGGATGGCAAGATCCTCACGCTGCTGCTGCATCCCGGCCGCGTAAAGACCGGCCTGGTGGCGCGCGAGCAGCTGGGCTCCATCGTCAATGAGGGAGACGATGTGGTGCTCAGCTTCGGTGGGCGTCCTATCAAGCGCTGGCATGTAGGCCCTGTGGACAGTAATGGCCCAGTCGCTTCTGCCTGGAAGCTCTCGCATGTGCGGGCGGACTCGCGCGAGCCTCTTGTCGTGACGCTCGATGGTGCCATCGATGGCTTGGATGTCGATTACCTGGCCGTCGTCGATGCCGGCGACCATCTCGTCGACGGCCGGCGCCAGTTGCGGAATGGCGAAACGATGTGGACGTTCACACCGGACGCGGCGTGGAAGGTCGGCGACTACCGGCTGATCGTGCGAGGCACACTGGAGGATCCCTCCGGCAATCGGCTAGGCGGGCACTTTGAAACGCCCACCGACGCTCCACAGCCGCCGGCGGCCGATGTCACGATGGTGTTTAAGGTTGGGGCGGATGGGGCGTTCTAGCGGATCAGCAGAGGCGGCGGATGGGCGCTCTCGCCATTCGGCCGCAGACATCGAGTACGCGCCTGACTGCGGCCCTGCATGGGTGTCTCAGTCGTTCAAATAAGACCACACCTTTGAAATGACCACGGAGCCTTCGCCCACGGCGGAGGCCACCCGCTTGACCGACCCCGCCCGCACATCGCCCACCGCAAAGATTCCCGGCTGCGATGTCGCGTACGGCGAATCCGCGCCCGCCGCTTCTCCGGTTTCGACAAAGCCTTTCTGATCCAGCTTGACCAGTCCCGACAGCCAGGCGGTATTGGGTTCCGCGCCGACCATGATGAAGAGGGCGCAGGTCGGCAGGGTGTAGTCCGCTCCGCACTGGCTGTTGTGGACGGTGACGGCCTCGATCCGCTCGCCGCCGTGCAGCAGGCGCACTGCGGAGCCATATTCGATGGTGATCTTCGGATCCGCTTCCAGGCGACTGGACAGGTAGCTCGACATGGACGACGCCAGCGAGGTGCCGCGCACGAGCAGACGGACACGGTTGGCAGAGCGGCTCAGGAACATGGCGGCCTGGCCCGCGGAGTTGCCGCCGCCGATCACCAGTGCCTCGCCATCTTTGCAATAGCGCGCTTCGTTCTCCGTGGCGGCGTAGTAGACGCCGGCGCCTTCGAACTCCGCCAACCGGTCGATCGGCAACCGCTTGTACTGCACGCCGGTCGCCACCACGATCGCGCCGGCCAGGATGCGCTGGCCATTGTCGAAGGTGGAGCAGAACTTGCCGTCGGGTCGGCGTTCCACGCTCACCACGCGCCGCGGCATGATGAAGCGCGTGCCGAACTTCATCGCCTGCACCTCGCCGCGCCAGACCAGGTCGGCGCCGGAGATGCCGGTGGGGAAGCCCATGTAGTTCTCGATCCGGCTGGAAGTGCCGGCCTGTCCGCCGATGGCGATGTCTTCCACCACCATCGCGCTCAAGCCTTCGGCGCCCGCATAGACGCCGGCTGCTACGCCCGCGGGCCCTCCGCCGACGATCAGCACGTCCACGGCCTCCTCGTCGGGCAGCTCGTAACTGAGGCCCAGGAGCTTGGCGATCTTGTCGGGCGTCGGTTCGCTGACCACGTGGTCGCGGCCGAAAATCACCGCCGGGTGATCCGCGGAAATCGCACAGCTGGTGGCGATCTGCCGGGCCAGCGCGCTGCCCAGCGCGTGGGATGCATAAGGGAGGCGGTTGCGGCTGGCGAACTCGCCGACGCGCTGGACATTGCGGTCGATATCCTCGCCGATCAGCACCAGCGTGCCGTCGCGCTCATCGAGCTGGCGGCGCCGGCGCGCCGAGAACACCGTGATGATGATGTCCGACATCTCCGGGATCTCGGACATCAGGCGCAGCATGGCGGCGCGCGGTACTTCCAGCACGCGGGTATCCGTCACGGCGCGCATGGGCAGCGCCCATACGCCACCGTTGAGGAACGAGATCTCGCCCATGAACTGCGTCGGGCCCAGGGTCGAGGGGAAGTGGCGTTCGCCGGTGAAGGGGTTGACCACCTCGATCTCGCCGTCCTCGACATAGACGAAGCGATCGATCGGGTCGCCCAGGTTGACGATGAGGCTGCCTGCCGCATAGTGCGCCACGGTGCCTTCCGCCCGCATCGCCGCGACGTGGCTGCTGTACAGCGGCACCCGCTGCATTTCCCTCAAGTCGCGCCCGATCGTTTCCACGTCGCTCTCCAAAGTTGCGTTGGCCGCTTATCCCATACGGGAAGGCGGGGTTTGTCCACTCCCTCGTAGGTTGGGGTGAGCCGCAGGCGAACCCCAACACCGCCACGTCCAAGCGCCCCGCAACGTTGGGGTTCGCCTGCGGCTCACCCCAACCTACGGGCGTCCGATCGCTTCCACGTCGCTCTCCGAACTTGGCGTTGGCCGCTTATCCCATACAGGAAGGCAGGGCTTGTCCACTCCCTCGTAGGTTGGGGTGAGCCAAAGGCGAACCCCAACATCGCCACCTCTCAGCGCCCCGCACCGTTGGGGTTCGCCTGCGGCTCACCCCAACCTACGGGCGTCCGATCACTTCCACGTCGCTCTCCGAACTTGGCGTTGGCCGCTTATCCCATACAGGAAGGCAGGGTTTGTCCACTCCCTCGTAGGTTGGGGTGAGCCAGAGGCGAACCCCAACATCGCCACCTCCAAGCGCCCCGCACCGTTGGGGTTCGCCCTTGGCTCACCCCAACCTACGGTTGCGTTCGAGTATGCTCCGCCGACGGTAGCCGAACGGGCAGCATGTGGCGACGGCGACCGGTTCGCCGCTCGTGCAACACCAGCAACCCGACAGCCGCGCCTGGAACGGCGACCTGGCCCCGGAGATCAATCCGACGCTCGCACGCATCACCGCTTCGCCGGGGGGAGGAGGGGGTCGAGGGTGTTTCGTTGCATTGGGATTATGAGGTGGTGGTGGGAGTATCCGGAGAGTGTGAAGGGGTAGATCTTTGAAAGCGTCGGGCGCAGAGAAGAAGAGCATGCGCAGGAACGCCATGTCGTCGAAAGCAGAGCGCTGAAAGCGACAGCAGGTCGAAGAGAAGTTTCCCAGAAAACGCAAAAGCCAGGAGATTCGACTATGGCTACAGAGAATGCCGGGAAAGCGTCACGCTCAACGTCTAGCGCCTTTGCAACCACCGCCATGGCCTTTTTCGGCTACGCCGCGATAGCTCTTTTGACACTGCACTTCCTGCGGCCCGATTACGCCCCGGCAACCAACTTCATCAGTAACTACGCTGTGGGTCGGTATGGCTGGATCATGACGACTTGGTTTCTTGCGATGAGCTGCGGTTTGTTGACGCTTGCAGCGGGGCTCTATACCAATGGCTTACGCTCTATCATCGCCTGCCTAGGGATATTTCTACTCGTAGTCGCGGCGATTGGGCTGGTCGTCTCGGCCATGTTTCCCACGGATGCACCCGGCGCGCCATCGACTCCAACGGGAGCCATCCACGACATGAGCTTCCTTGTGAATGTGGGAAGTATCTTCCTCGCAAGCGTCCTGCTATCCGTGAGTTTTGGCGCGCACCCAGCGTGGCGCTCCTATCGGCGAACCGCTTGGATACTGACTGCTCTGATATTGCTCGGATTCGTCGTCCAGTTCCTCACCCTCCACAAGGGGATGCCATACGGCCTCGCGAACCGGTTTTTTGTCGTGGTGCTATTCGCGTGGCTGTTCGCCGTGTCGTTTCGATTGCGAGCGTCACCGCGAGAGCTCCCAGTCAATCAGTAGTGGGCCACGAGCGGGGCATCAAATGAATCTCCTGAGATGTCCGCTTCCGACCCGTAGCGGACACTCCCGACGAGGCCGGAAAGGAGGAGGGATGGAACTGAAGGCAGATGGGGCCATGTCATGGAGTTCGCGATCCTCCTCGTGAACGAAGGTCAGGCTGAGCGATACCTTTCGGGAGACTGGTGAGGCCAATGCAGAAGGCGGGTATCGAGGAATCCGGCGCCACTCTGAGAGTGATTACGATTGGACGCTGGATTGCGTTTCTTCCGGCTGCCTGGCTGGCCGGATATGTACACCATTGGATACTGCGAGCCTTTGGCGTGTCGTTGAGCAGCAATATCGTTGCTGTCAGCGACAGTGATCTTCTTGCCTTCGGAATTGCCGGGTTTCTCACGCCAATTTGTGTGATTGCCGCCGGGACATTCGTCTGCCCGATCAAGAACAAGGCCTTGCCCGTGCTGGCTCTCTGTGCGGCATTTCTTGTGGCTGGAGCAAGGGACCTGAGTCGATCGATTGCCTCAGGGCAACTCTGGCACCCGCTTGGCCTGCAAACACTTTTTATTGTGGCTGTGCCGGCCCTGATCGCCGTCATCTACGTAGTGGTGTTGTGGCGATCAAGCCGATCTCAACAGTCGTCGCAGTGATGAGTGAACATCTAAGGTCGGCTTCCGGCCCCGAGCGGACACTTTCGGTAGAGTCCGTCCCGTATGATTTATCGTCCGTCAAAGGAGATCGTTTGGCTATGGATACCGATAATGACTTTTACAATCGCGCAGATGCTGTAATTCGCTTAGCGAATGATCAGCTCGCGGAGGTTTCGCGCGGAAAGGTCAGCGCCTCGTGCATGTATGCCTCGTCCCGCTTCAGTGCTTGGGTGAGCGCTTGCGGTTTCGAGTCGGGCGAGGACATGGCGGCCGCGAAACAGGAAACGATTGAGTACTTCGTCAAACAGTTCCGATCCATGTTGGAAGAGAACCTGGATGACTACATCGATAACTTTAAGACCTACATGGACCGGAAGGTTGGCTGACATCCGCTTGATTTCGTAGCGTCCCCTTTCGACCCACGGCGGACGTTTCAAAACGGGCAGGGGCACTTTCTCAAGCGACAGCGTACTCACCCTTGCGGATAGCCGGACGGATCGGCAGCGTGAGGTCGCCGGCGATGAGCTGCAGTTCGCCGTCCTGGATCAGGCATTGCAGGCGCATGCTGCGCTCGCACAGGGCAGCCAGTTGCTGCATGTCGGCGTGGTCGATGGCGAGCACGCTGAGGTTGTCGTGGCGGGTGAGCGTGCTGGCGATCTTGTTCCACCAGACGTCGACGGCATGGCCGCCATAGGCCAGCACCACGACGTGCCGCGACTGGTTGCAGGCTTTGCGCAAGCGTGTTTCATCAGGCAGGCCGACGTCGATCCACAGCTCGATCTCGTCGGTATAGGCCTTGCGCCACAGGGCCGGTTCGTCGGTGTCGCTGAGCCCCTTGCCGAACTCCAGCCGTTCGTCGGCATACAGCGTGAACGCGAGCAAGCGCGCCATCAATCGCTCCTCGGTTTCCGACGGATGCCGGGCGAGGGTCAATGCGTGGGTGGCGTAGTAGTGCCGGTCCATGTCGCTGATCGACAGTTCGGCCTTGTGGATGGTGGCGGTGAGGGCCATGGGGGCACTTGAGTGGGCGTAAAGCGACCATTTTACGCGGCTTTGCCCCGGGCGCGGAAAGGCACCGGGGGCCATGCTTGGGCCGCCCGTCTTGCGGCCATGCCAGGAGATTGGCCGTAGTCGTCCGTGGAATGCAGAGTCGGGCTTACGCCGTTGTCTGTGTCGCCAATTTCGCCCGCTGTTCCGATCAACCCGCCGGCGTGGGATAACGAGCTAGCATTGGTCCGCTTCCGACCCATAGCGGACATTCGCGAACTGAGAGAGAGGGGCCTATGGCTGGACCTGACTATCTAGTTGCCCATGCCTGCTTCAGGTGCTGCAAGAGCTTCAAGACACATCCTCGGAGGGATGGCAACCCGACATGCCCTCAATGCGGCGGACCGATTCACATTATGGGTCGATCATTTCGTGCCCCGAAGCAGCGCGACAGAGAGCAGTGGGAGAAAGTGCGACGCCTTCATCAGGCCGGCTTTCGGTTCTTCAGTTACCGCAGCACATCTGGCCCTGCATTGCCGTCCAGGCTCGCAGACGTTGAAGCGTTCATAGCTGAGAATCCGTCGCACCCATTGCGGGTCGCAGTGGCAAGGTAATTCGATAGGTCCGCTTTCGACCCGAAGCGGTCATATGTGCCTCCATGGGGATCGCGCGTCATGCCCGAGAGTAACGATAAGCGGACGTTGGGAGTCTTCGAGATTCTGGCTGCTGGACTCGCGCCAAGCGAAGCATTCCGCAAGCTTTTCGAACGCGGTTACGTGAGCACCGCCCCAGCCCTTGTGCACTTGTTATACGCAGAGCTCCCTGATCTTTCAGAGTCGGTGATGCCCGCCGTAATGGCCTGGAACAGGGGGACGCGAGCGGACCGAGCCGGAATCGGACTCACGGATGATCGTCTTGATCAGATCATCGGTGACTTCATAGCTTCGGCAGTGCACCGCAGGGAAGCGACAAACCGCTTAGCGGACAGGGAATGATCGCTTGTGGCCGAGAGCGGACATTTTGCGCAAGAGGCGGCCTGCGGTACTCATGTCCGCTTTCGACCCAAAGCGGACCTAACCATGAACCTTTTGGCCAGCATGAGAATGGAAATTCGCATGAAGTGGAATGTGGTACTGGCGGACGTTCTGATAGTGGTTGCGCTTTGCGGGCCGCTGTATGGGTTTGCCTTAGAGCGCAGCTACCAGATGTCACTTCCTCGATCACCGGAACCAAAGACCGGGCACGTAATCCCTCGAAACAACCATGGCGTGGTCGTTTACTACTCCGAGGACGAGGTGTCCAAGCTACGAGCGCTTTGGGTGGGTGGAGCACTCGTTGGTATCGTGGCTGGACTGATACACAAGTACAGCAAGTGACCGCTTTCGACCCAGCGGGGACATTACACGGGCGGTGCGCCAGCCGAGGAAAAAGAAGCCAGACATCCGCCACAATAGTCGCCGCGTATCGCTCGAATTGCAGTTCAGATTTAGCTCGATATCACTCAACCACGGAAGAGGAATGCGCATGCCTAGCGGCACTCAGGACTTGGAGCGATTTGTACGCAACTCGCTGATGCGTGGATGTACTCGGAAAAGCGTCGAAACCGTGCTCCTGGATGCAGGCTGGACACCGGAACAGGTGCGCGGCGCCCTCTCAGGCTTCGCTGATGTGGAATTCACGGTACCGGTTCCCAAGCCACGACCCTACCTGTCAGCGCGCGATACCTTTATCTATCTCGTGCTGTTTACAACGCTCTACCTGAGCGCTTATCACTTCGGAAGTCTGCTGTTTCAGCTGATCAACCGTACCTTTCCGGATGCCGCGATGCCCTACAACAATGGGGTATCGCAAAGCATGCGGTGGTCCGTTTCCTCCATCGTCATCGCTTTCCCCGTTTTCCTCTGGATCTCCGGCAGGATCCGCAGCGAGATCGCACGAGAACCCATCAAACGGCAATCTGCGGCGCGCCGCTGGCTGACCTACCTGACGCTGTTCGTTGCTGCGGTCGTGGTCATCTGCGATCTGATCACCTTGGTAGATGGTGTGCTCGGCGGCGAAATCACGGTGCGCTTTGTGCTTAAGGTTCTGGTTGCCGCGGTGATAGCTTGTACCGTGTTCGGTTACTACCTTTGGGATCTGCGCAGCGACGAGCGTGTCGCATGATGCCCCGCCATGGAGTGCGATGGTTGGCGATCGCGGCGTCGGTTGGCATGGCTGCGGCCGTGACGGCCGGCCTGTTTGTGGTGGGCTCTCCCATGCACCAGCGTGCGCTTCGATTGGATGGGCGCAGGGTATCGGACCTGAGCCGCATCTCGTTGCAGATCATGAGCTATTGGTCGCAACATAAGTCCTTGCCGCCTGACTTGACGGTGGTCGATGCGGGGGGCGGCCACATCGGCGATCCAGTCAGCGGCGCAGCCTACGGCTACGTGGTGACTGGCCCAGAAACCTATCGGCTATGCGCCGATTTCGATGCGCCATCCGAGTCGGAGGATAGGGGGCATGAGGGCTATATCCCTCCGTCTAGCGAGCAACGCTGGCACCATCCACCTGGAAGGCATTGTTTTGACATGGATAGAAAGTCCGTCGGGACACCTACGTTCTGAATTTGGTGCGCCGACAAGAAAGGCTTGGTTCCGGGGCTAACCAGCGAGCTTTGCGCCATTCATTGCTACCCGACATGTCTGCTTCCGATCCGGAACGGGCATCGCCGCCGATAAGATCGATACTTCAAAGGAAGGGGATATGGGGTTTCCGCTGCAATCGAAGAACCTTCGTCGCCTGAATCAGGTGAGGTCCATTCTGTACATTCTGATGGTCGTGATTGGCTTTGTGGTCTTGGGTATTAGCTTGTTGAGGGACCGCTAGGGCGACGTCGGGCTTGGATAGCTTGCTGTCCATGGACAAGCCAATGACGAGGCTCACTTTCGACCCAAAGTGGCCGTCGCCAGGCATGCCGTATTGTTCAATTCTGGAGAGGGAATGCTTCCGTACTTGCCGTTGATACTCGGGGCCTTGGCATGGTCAGTAGGCGGAAGCGTGATCTTTGCCAGGCTGGCGAAGCGGAACGGCCGTCGCTGGCCGATGCTTCCTCCGCTGTCTAGCCTCTCCATGTTGAGCCTTTCAGAAACACTGCTACTGACAGCCTTCTTGCTGATGGCATTCGGCGGTTTTGCGCTGACCGTGGTTCTGATAACACCATGAGCTTACGTCTGTTGCCGCGTACACACATGTCGTCATCGAGACATCTGGGGAGACTGGAGCGCCTTAGACGAAGAATGTCCGCGTCCGGCTGAAGTCGCAACCCAAAAGCAGACATCAAAGAGCGAATGAACGCAGAAGGTCATAGATGAACTTAACTGCAGCCATGACGTTGGGTTTCACGGCGATCGTCAGTCGCTGGTACTTGATGCTATTAGCAGGGAAGGCCTGGAGCCGAATTTCCAAGTCCGATACCGAGTACGCCACTGCACTTTATATTTCCGGATTGGACATGGCCTTCTATGGGATAGGCCCTCTCAACTGGAAGCCTCTATTTCGCAGACCCGCGCCCTTGGAGCTTCAGGCGATAGTGAAGCGTTTAAGGCGAGCAGTGCTGGCCACCTTCCTGCTTGGCGTGGCAGCTCTTATTTATGTACCGGCTACGTTCCTGTATCTGGTCATGGGCGGCTGACGGACATCCGCCTGCGCACCAACGAAACTCGCCATCGTGGACAGGCTGCCATCGACGACTGCCCCTCCGTGACAAAAGTGCCTTGACACGAAGAAATCCCCTCTGGAAGCTGCGCTATCGCCATGGGAGGCTTACGTATGCTGCGCAGGTATCCGCTTGGGTCGCTCGCCACTACGCTGTCGTTATGGCTGGTGTGCATCGCGTTTTCGCCTCTCAGTCTCGCCGCCTCGCCGAAAGCTGGTGACATCGTGGTCCAGACTGGTGTCGCAAAGGCCGCGGATGGAACCTCCGTTCCGTATGAAGTAGGCACGCTCTACGTGCCGGAAAATCGCCAATCGCCAACCAGCCGGCTTATTGGCGTAGGCTTCGCGCGCTTGAAGGCGAAGACGCCTACCGGTGCGCCTCCGGTGTTCTGGCTGCCCGGTGGTCCTGGCCTGAGCGTGCTGGATGCATTGGACAGCCAGGACCCGTCCGCCCGTGCGCGACTGGCCTCATGGCTGACCTATGCCAGCGTCGGCGACCTGGTCGTGATCGAGCAGCGCGGCTATACCGTGCGCGGCGAGAAGCTTGAGATCACGGCCCCTGCCCAGCCGCTGGACCGCCCAAGCAGCACCGAAGCGGACATCGCGAACATGGTCGCCCTGGCAAAGGCTGCGGTGGCCGCAAACCCGGGCAAGGATCTCGCCGGCTACACCATCGCGGCCTGCGCCGAGGATGTGAACGATTTGCGGCGCGCGCTGGGCTACGACCGCATCAGCCTGTTCGGCGGCAGCTTCGGTTCCCAGTGGAGCTTCGCGGTGATGCGCTTGCATCCGGAGATCGTGGCGCGCGCCGTACTGTCCGCAGTCGAGCCGCTGGACTTCGGCTATGACATGCCCTCGCAGGTGTTCGCCTCCATGCAGCGGATTGCCTTCGATGCAGACAAGGACGCAGGGTTGGCGCCATATCTCCCCAAAGGCGGCCTGATGGAGGCGATCCGCACGCTGGAGCAGCGTTTGGCCAAGGCGCCCGTGCGGGTGGAAGTAAGCGGTGCGGATGGTAGCCGGCAATCCGTTGTGCTCGGACTGCTGGACTTCCAGGGAGCGCTGCTGGAGGAAGCCAGCGACGCGGAAACCTGGCCGGCCTTCGTCCTGTCGCAGTATTACGGCCACCACGAGGAGTGGGCGCGCGAAGCCATCGAAAACCGCAAGTCGCAACCCGTCAAGCTGATCGGTCCGCTGATCGATACCAGCCTGGGCGCAACGCCCCAGCGCGAATACCTGCTGCGCAACGATGCCGGTGTCGCCATGCTGGGCACCTATGGCTTCGCCAGCTACATGGCTTCGGCGAAGGACTGGCCCACGCCGGACATGGGCGATGCGTTCCGCGCGTTCGCGCGCAGCGATATTCCCGTGTTGCTGGTGCATGGCGATTGGGACACCTCCACGCCCATCGAAAACATGCTGACGCAACTGGCGTACTTTCCCCGTGGCCACGGCGTCGTGGTGCATCGAGGCGGCCACGACGGCACGTTCTACCAGTTGCGCAATGAGCCTGCGGCCAAGAATGCGGTGTATGCGTTTCTTCGGACGGGCGATTTGGATGGCCTGCCGTCGGAAATCACTTTGCCTGCGCCGACATTCAAAGTCCCGGCATTTCCAGCCCCAGCGCGGATCGATGCTCGTCGCAGTGCCGATCATGCGGTTGATGGTGCGCATCTTTGATTGGGATCCGTGGGCTGGCCGGTGGTGTCGAGCTGAAAGAGGCGTCGCTCGTTCTTCATTCGCCAACGGGTGTCGATGAAACGCTGAAGCGAGGCAGGAGTTACTGGCAGTGAAGGTTTGATGGAGGTTGGCCTCCGAACCGAAGCGGACGCTTGCTCTCGAACATGGCGTTCGACGTCAGGTGGAAATCCATTTCCGAACCAAAGCAGACATCGCGCCCTTTAGATTTCCCACATGGAGACTTGGCATGAGCTGGATCGACCGGCTGAAATCGTCGCTTGGAGCTAAGGACAGGAAAGTCGTACACAAGATCATGGATACCGGCTCGATCCGCTATTCGATGCCGACGATTGCCGCTGACGACATAGCCTTCGTTGTTCCCACAGAGGCCACCTTCGAGGGGGCGCCGCAGTTTCACGAAGATGAGTGGTGTCAGATTGAATTCTTGCCGGCGGGTGCTCTGGACGAACTTCAAACCACCCTCGCCGCGTATAAGGTCTTTGAACAAGCCCATCGGCTGCAGCATGGCTGGTCCGAAATATTTGCCCGCAAGCTGGAAAGAACTCCGCTTATCGAGGGGGCCGACGCTGTCCGCAAACTGGCCGATTTGTTCGGGACCACGCCGATCAACTCACCTATCCTGACGACGACGTCTCGGCCGCTTGGGCAAGTCGATGGCGGTTTTGCCTTGAGGCCGTCGTCTGATGTGCTGCTCTACGGTTTGGCGGATGAGCGCGGCATCCCGGCGCTTGGAGCTATGGTCGATGGAGACGACATGCAGCTGTCGCAGGTTTTCTCGCAACTGCATTCCTCTTTCAGGCTCATCCTGGTCGACTGGCGACAGCAGCTTGCGCTTTGCTCGGTCGAAGCCGACGGCAACTTTGGCGTCTGGAGGCCATGAGCCATAAGTCTGCTTTGCATCCAGAATGAACACTGAGAATGTTGTCTACGCAGCAAGGAACGGGCCGGAAGTCTCGGCCACCGGTCAATGAAGGAATGCCTGATGAGTGCTGGAGATGCCGTACCTGACGGTGGAAATGTGGGCGTCGAGAAGGGATACCGCGCCTTTGTTCCGATGCTCATGTTTATTTGCTTGAGCGTTTTGGCCCTGGTTACGTGCGTGCAGAGGATTTCGGACACATTTCTGTTCTCGGCCGACTTTACGGTCGAAGACTCGTATCGAGTCTGTCAGCAACCGCTCAACAACCGCTGCGTCACTCACTATCGCATTAAGAGATTGGATGGAAGTACGGGCGACTTCGTTCCGTTCGGAGACCAGTTTGGCGAGGGGATGCTCGACCCCGATGTTCACGTAGCGAAGCGGCAATACAGCTTCTCTTACGAGATCGACGGCATGGGCAGGCGGTGGCCGTATCTATGGACACACATCCTGGCCTTTTTGGCAGGAACTGCTGGCGTAGTCTTATGGTTCCGACTCAAGGGCCCTTGCTATCTGGCTGCCTGGTGGAGAAGGGAGACTTGATTGCGGCGTGAAGTGCCCGACCCATAGCGGACGGTCGAACTTTAGGTGGCTCGGGGAGATAAGACGCGAGAATTACGGTCGGCCCGGTTATCGGCGAGTACGCCTTCATCCCCTCATAGACCGCAACCCCACTTACACCCCCAACACCTTCCTGTACTGCGGCACCAACATATGCGCCGACTTGGCCATGCGCACGAACGCTGGCCAACGCACGACACCCACACCGGGAAGGTGGACGACGCCATGGCGGCTGCCCAGCGTCACGGCCATTTTCGGATTGCCCGTCTGCGGCTCGTACGCCTTGAGCTTGCGCGCTCCGCTGGATTGAGCCAGTACGGCACCTATGTTGTGCGTAGCAACTTTGACGTGGCCGTTGATATGCCAGGCCATCTTGTTCTCATCCAGATCGGTGATGTCACCCAGCGCGAACACGTTGGCGTGGCCGACGACCTGCAGCTCGGGCGTCACGCGGATGCGGCCGCCTGCGTTCAGCGCGGAAGAGAAATGTGCCTGCATGTAGCCGGTGTTCGGCTTGCCGCCGATGCACCAGATCAGCAGGTCGTAAGCGATGCTGCGGCCGGTGTGCGTAAGGGCTTCGCCGCTCGTGCCGAAGACGTCTGTGCTGCCGCTGCCGGCCTTGTCCAGGCGCTCGTTGGTCAGGATGGTTACGCCCCGCTCCCGCAGGAATCGGGCAGCGTGTTCCGCGGCCGCTTCCGACGTACCCGCCAGCAGGCGTGGGCCAGCTTCCAGCACGGTGAGGGTTTTCTGCGGATGGTTCTCGATGATCTCGCCAGCCACCTCGACACCGATAGGACCGCCGCCAACGATAAGAATGCGCTGCGACTCGGCGATACGGTCGCGGTAGCTCCGATAAAAAGCCTTGCGCTCATCGATCGACGAACCCTCGATGGCACGCATCAGCGGATTGGAAAACACGCTGCCCGTCGCCAGCACGGTCACCTGGCCGCTGACCAGCTGCTCACGGCCGTCCTGCAAGCTGACGATGCCGCCATCGGCGCGTAGCTCGGTGAGCCTGCCGCGAAGGTGGCTGACGCCGGGCAAGGCGGCCTTGAAGGGAATGATCGCGCCGTCGGCAAACCCGGGTTGCACCAGGCTGCGCGGCGCCGACATCGGCACCTCGAAATATTCGTTGGGGTCGACCAGGGTGACCTGGTGCTTCGGCGACAAGGCCTTGGCCAACAGGGCGCCCGCCATGCCGCCGCCATAAATGACAACCTGTGAAACGGTGAGAGCGTTAGTCATGGAAAACATCCGGAAAGCGGGTGCGGATTGCCGGCCCTGTGGACTTCGGCATGTCACGTGTGAGTGGTGATTCGAAAGTTGGACAGCTGCACCGAAGTGCCGCTGCCTCAACGAAAGACGGGGATCGTTCCCGACTCGGTGCGCCGATCTCCGGCTTCCTGCAGCTTCCGCGCAAGCTCGGCGATGCGGCGCTCGCCGTTTGCCAACGCTTGCGCCGAGGTGTGGACCGAGTAATAGCCCAGGTGCAACGGATGCGGGTGCGGCACGGCCGAACCCAGCACGAATACGGCATCCGTCGCGCCCGACGCTTCGAGCTCGATCGCTGCATCGCCGGATTCGAATACGACCATCTCGCCTGCTTCGATGCGGCCATCGGCCAGCAGCGATCCCTTGGCCAGCGCCAGCCATCCGACGGCGTGGCCCTTGGGCGGCTGGTAGGTCCAGCGCTCGCCGGCACGCAAGGTGACCAACAGATAGTTGATGCCTTCCGGTGCGGGAACCGGGCTGTGCACGCCAGCATGCTGGCCAACGATCACATGCGCGGGGCCGGCCTGGGGCATGTCCTTCGCCTCGATATAGCGGCTGACCGGTTCGCCGTTCTCCAGCTCGGCCGGCAGGGACAGCCAGAGCTGGAAGCCCTGGATGCGCGGCACCTCGTCCGGCGTCATTTCCTTGCCGTGCCACACGCCACCGCCGGCACGCATCCACTCGACGCCGCCGTAGCCGATGGTGCCGGTGCCATTCGCCGGGTCGTTGAAGCGCATGCGGCCTTCGGTGAAGACCGTGACAGTGGCGATGCCCGAGTGCGGATGCAGCGGCATTTCTTCCATCATCCGCAGCGTGGCGCCGCCAGCGCTGAAAATGTCGAGGAAGACGAAAGGCTTCAGCAGCTGCCCAAGGTCCGAGGGGCTCATCAAGCGCGTGATGGGGCCGCCCGAGTCATGGCCGCGCGTGCGGCGCGCGATGCGCCGCGGTGCCGTCGTGGATGCATTAGAAGTAGTCATGATGGTCGTACTCGCGGATGGCAGGGCGCGCCGCCGCAGCGGCGAAGTGGTCGTATGAAGGCCGATGCGGCATGCGCGCCCTGGATACGTTCGCTGCGTCAGGCGGCGAGCTTGGCCACGTCCGCCACGGCCGCATCGATGGCAGCGCTGCGGCTTTCCGGTCCGAACGCCAGGCCTTCGGCGCGGATAAAGCTGACGTCGGTGATACCGAGGAAACCGAAGAATCCACGCAGGTAGGTTTCCTGGTGATCCAGCGCAGCCATGGGCGAACCCTCGCCATACATGCCGCCGCGCGAGGAGGCCACGATCACCCGCTTGCCGCCGGCCAGTCCTTCGGCGCCGCTCGCCGTGTAGCGGAAGCTCTTGCCGGCGACGGCCAGCCGGTCCAGCCAGGCGCGCAGCTGCGTGGGCAGCGAGAAGTTGTACATCGGCGCGCCGACGACGATGACGTCGGCGGCCAGGAAGTCGTCCAGCCACTGGGCGTTGCGGGCGGCATCCTGCCGCGTCGCGTCGTCCTGGGGCTCGACACCCTGGAACGCCATGAACTCGGCGGCGGACAGGTGGCCGGCCGGCTCAGCGGCAAGATCCTGATGAATGATCTCGGCGGCGGGTTCGGCCGCGAGCAGTTGCTTGACGATGGCGGCCGTCAGCTGGCGGCTCACCGACTGTTCGCCCAGGATGCTGGCGTCGATATGAAGAAGCTTCATGGCATGTCCTCGGTATAGAATTGTTACCAGGACTACCAATGTAACTATCATCAAAAACGTGCACAATACGGCACATCAGAGGTACCGAAGTATCATGGATGTGACTAATCACCCCCACGACCTCCAAACCACCGACTGTCAGAAGGTCAGCCAGGTGCTCGCCCGGATCGGCGAGAAGTGGAGCGTGCTGATCATCATGTTCCTCGCGGAGAAGCCCCGGCGCTTCAGCGAGATCAAGCGCGCCATCAATGGCATTTCGCAGCGCATGCTGACGCTGTGCCTGCGTGGCCTGGAGCGCGACGGGCTGGTCAAGCGGACGGTTTTCGCCGCGATGCCGCCGCATGTGCAGTACGAACTGACGCCACTGGGGATCTCGCTGACGACGCCGGTGGTCGCGCTTGGCAGCTGGGCGTTCGAGCACATGGCGGATATCGATGCGGCGAGAGCTGCGTTCGATGCGGAGAATTGAAGAGTCGCGCGTGGCTCTCCGCGCGGATCAGCGCTCGAATCGCTCGCGATACTCCGCGCGCACCGACTTGCAGTACGGCCCTCCCATCACGAATCGCCGGCACTCCCCCGGACGGCTTTCGTAGATACCGCAATTCATGCGGTTGCCGTTGAGGGCTACGCACCACCCCTCTTCATCGCGCTGCATGACGCGCATGCCATTCGCCAGGTGCGTCGTCAGGTGGGGAGGAACGTTGTCCTCCGGTTGCAGCACCACCGTAAGGCGGCAGCACACCGCGTCGCATGACGAGCATCGCGCTGCGTCGCTCACGAGGCATCGCGCCGGAAGATCGCAGGCTGGTGCCGGCTTGAACGAGTCGCAGCGGTCTTGAGGGGAGAATCTTGGGTCACTTTTTTCCTTGAAGCGAGGCATCCAGGTCGCGGCTCGCGCGCATGACCAGTACCCCATGGGCCTTGTTGCCTCATCGGGTGTGGTCGCAGCGACAGGTGAGCGTGCAAAGACCTTCGTGCTGCGTAGCCCTGGAGGGGCTCGCGGATACTGGACCGCCGCTTACTTCTGGCGCGGTCCGCGGCTGGAGGTCGGCATGTTCGGGGACTTGCCGGAGTGCGCCGGATCGCGCTTGAAATGAGCCGACTTGACGTACTTGGAGGCCCCGCTCCGCTCCGTGGTGTCCTTGGGTGCGGGCACGCTGGCGTAGGCCGAGTGGATATCGGCCACAGTAAAGGGCTTGGTGGGTTGGGTCATGGCGCTCTCTGAGCAGAAGGAATGGCCGGCATCGCGTGGCATGCCGGAATACAGATCGCCGAGCCAGAATGGCTACTCGGGGTTACCGGGCGATGTCTGCTTCTCGGAGAGCGGCTTGGCTTCGCGCGTGGTAGGCGAGGCAAGTATCTCTGACAGGCGGAGTAGCGCTTGCGCCGCAGCATAGCTTATCGGCCATGTTGCCGTAGAACCGCTTGCCGCCGCCAAGCCTGCTACCCTGCGTCCGAAGCCGGGAGGCACTACGCATGAGTTCGCCAGCCAGGCCCGTCAGCACCCCAGCACACTGTTCCGCATGCCAGGCCGTCTGTTGCCGTCTCACGGTCGTGCTGCAGCCGGAAGAGCCCATGCCCGGACATCTCACCGCCATCTCGCCCGAAGGCCTGCGTGTGATGAAGCATGCCGAAGACGGCTGGTGCGTGGCCCTGGACAGGACCCGCATGAATTGCGGCATCTATGAGAACCGGCCTTCCGAGTGCCGCCGGTTCGTGATGAACGGTCCGTATTGCAGGTCCATCCGCGCCGAGTTCTATGCCGCCGGCGCACGGCACGAGCCTTCCGCCCAGGTTTTACGGCCTTTCGACCCTGCCAGCGGGTAAAGTCGACCACCGATCCCTCACCACCACGGAACCATCCCTTGGCAAAGACCAACTATTCCTTCGAAAAACGCCAGCGCGAACTTGCCAAGAAGAAGAAGCAGGACAGCAAGCAGGCCAAGAAGATGGCGTCGCGCGACGAGGCCAAGCCTGAGCCCGCCACCGCGAAAGCAGCGCCCGACGAACAGGCCTGAAAAGAAAAAGCCCGGCGCAAGGCCGGGCTTTTCTACGTACTGACTGGCAAAGGCGATCAGATCGCCTGCACCTGGTCGGCCTGCAGGCCCTTCTGGCCCTGGGTCACGACGAAGGACACCTTCTGGCCCTCGACCAGGCTCTTGAAGCCATTGGACTGGATGGCGCGGAAGTGCACGAACACGTCGTCACCGCCCTGGTCGCGGCTGATGAAGCCAAAACCCTTGGCGTCGTTGAACCACTTCACGGTACCGGTTTCTGCCTGGGACATCTTTTTTCTCCTTGGAACGAATAAAGCCGCATGGGGCGGCGGAAGAGCTGGTCGCAAGGAGGAAGGGGTACCACGGTGTAGTAAAGCTTCTATCTAACATCGGGCCACAATTCATGCTGACCCTTGAAACTCAGCCCGCGTACGATAGAGAGCATTGCGCCAAAGTGCAAATCGCGGGCGCCCGGCCCGTTCAGGACCGGCGCCGCTCAGGACCCCTTGCGGCCCTGCCGGCGGGCTCTCAGGCTGGGATTCCCTCCCGCTTGATGGCCGGAAACGGGATCCCCAGGGCCCGCATCTGCTCGTAGGGGTTCATGAACTCGCGGCCCTGCTTGATCCTGCCGTTCTCCATCAGGAACGAATGGATGAAGTGGTTGCGGTAGATGCCCGGCGGGTAGCCGGGGAACAGGATCTGGCCCTCGCCGTCGCATTCGACCCAGAAACGGTTCGGGTCCTGGGTTTCGAAGATCTCCACGTTGAGCCATTGCCAGTCGGGGAAGCATTGGAGCGACCAGGCGCCGTGGGCTTTCAGGGCGCCGTGGCCGTGGGCGGCGATCGGACCGCCGGTGTCGTTGGTCCACAGGCCGCCGGAGCCGTCTTCGGTGAACAGCTGGTAGCGGGTGAGGCGAGATTCGCCGCGGCGGCTGAAGTAGTCCTCGATGACGCGGCGGTGGAGGATGCGCAGTTCGTGGTCAGTGGTGAAGGGTGGAGCCTGGTTGGTGTGGGGCATGGGACCTCCTCTCATCAATGCATCTACTTCCGAAAAAGAATCCTTCTCCCTCCGGGAGAAGGTGCCGGCAGGCGGATGAGGGTCCGGGCGGAGCGGTGCACGCCGCCCTTGCGCTCCGCCCGCACCCTCACCCCACCCCCTCTCCCGGAGGGAGAGGGGCTCTATTAAGCCTTCCAGCGCAGCAGCTCCCCGCGCGCCACCACCGTGGCCGAACCCGAGACCTCGATCGGCCCGATCGCATCGATCGACCCATGGACCGTCGCCCGCATCAGCGAAGGCCGGCCCATCTCGACGCCCTGCAGAATGTCGATGCCGGTGCCGAAGCGCAGCAGCCCGTGGCGGATCAGGTGCAATGCCAAGGGCCCCGCCGCGGAGCCGGTCGCCGCATCTTCGGCAACGCCATAGGCGGGCGAGAACATGCGCATCCGCCAATGCCGCCCTTCGCCGGCGAAGCAGTTGACCGCCACGTCGGGCAGCGTCGCCAGCACCCGCAGGTCCGGCTTCACCGCCGACAGCGCCGCGACCGTCGGCAGGCCGACGAATACATGCCGGGGCCCGTTGCGATACACCTCGACCGGCAAGGTCGAGCGTTCGAGGCCGAGCCCGTCGATCAGCACCTCGGCATGCTCGTACGGCGACCAGGTCGGCACCGGTTGCCGCATCGAGGCCGCGCGCACCACGCCTTCGCGGTCGCGCTCCAGCTCGAACGGGATCGTCCCCATCGCCGTCGCCATGCGCAGCGTGCCGCGGTGCCCGCGCTGGCCCAGCACGATGGCCGTGCCCAGCGTCGGATGCCCGGCAAACGGCAGCTCGTTGACCGGCGTGAAGATGCGCACGTGCACGTCGGCATCGGCCGGCGGAGGAAACACGAACGTGGTCTCCGACAGGTTGAGTTCCCGCGCGATCCGCTGCATGTCCTGCGCTTCCAGGCCCTGCGCATCGAAAAACACGGCGACCGGATTCCCTTCCAGCGGGTTCTCGGTGAACACGTCCGCCACGGCATAAGGCATCGCTTTCAAGGCTGCAGCCTCCGCCACTGCCAGCCCTGCCCGACGCGGTCGTAGCGCAGGCGCTGGTGCAGGCGATCCGCTGCGGCGTGCCAGAACTCGATGTTCTCCGGATAGATGGCGTAGCCGACCCAGCCATCGGGCCGCGGCAGGCCCAGCGAGGCGGCCAGCAGCGCATTCGCTTCGTCGCGCAGCGCGGCCTCGTCATCCAGCACGGCGCTCTGCCGCGACACGAACGACATCGCATTGGTGGTGAGCGGCCGCCGGCCCCACAGCGCATCGGAGACCTCGGCCGACACCAGCCGCGTGGGACCGGCCACCGTGATCTGCTGCTTGGTCTCGCGCCAATACAGCACGCCGGAGGACCAATGCGTCTCGTCGATCTCGCGTCCCTTCTGGCTATGCCGGTGCGTGGTGAAGATCAGCGCATCCGGCCGCACCTCGATCACGTGCACCATGCGCGTCGACGAGCGACCCTGCGCATCGGCCGTGGCCAGCGCCATCGCGCCGCACTCCGGCACGCCCAGCTCGCGCGCCTCGTCGAACCAGGCACGGATGGCGCCCATCGGATCGGCCGGCGGCGCACCGAAGAGGCTCGACTCGCGCACCGCCACCGTGGCGATTTCATACTCGGCCATGGCTCACGGCCCTCCCTGCGGAAAGCCGACCGGCGCGTGGCCCGGTGCCGGCGCGCCGATGCCGAACCATGCTGTCGGCAGCCCTTGGTCGATCAGCGCCTCGACATCGAAACTGGAGCGCCAGGTCGGCGGATAGCCGATCAGCTCGGTCGCGCGATTGGGCGGCAGCGACTGGCTCATCGCCTCGTGGTGTTCCCACAGCACCACCGCGCCCCACAGGTTGTTGGCCGGATCGGACATCCAGAACTTCATCCGCATGCCGGCGATCGCCTCCCACGGCGCGACACCTTCGCCGTGCAGATAGCTGCGCAGCGATTCGATCGTCTGCGCCGAGCGTTCGAGATTCCACCAACTAATCGTAGCGATCATGACGAGAGCACTCTCTTGACGTTGGACGCGATGATGTCCACGCCGCGCCGCGTCAGCAGCGATTCGGCGTGGAACTGGATGGAGGCGAAGCGGTCGCCGCGCAGGGCGTGCACTTCGTTGGATGCCAGGTCACGGCTGACCTCGACATGGCCAGTGCCGTTGACGGTGATCGCGCTCGCCTCGCACTTGGCCACGAACGAGTTGTAGAAGCCGACCCACTCGCGGCTGCCGAACAGGTCGATCTCGCGCTGCACGCCCTGGTTCGGCTCGGCGCGCGGCACCAGATCCAGGCCCAACTCCAGGCACAGGATCTGGTGGCTGAGACACACCGCGAGGAAAGCCTTGCGGCGCGCGAGCAGCTCGCTCATCACCTGGCGCAGGCTGGCCACCCGCCGGTCGCGGTGGTCGCGCGGATCGCCGGGCCCGGGCCCCAGCACCGCGACATCGCAGTCGCTGTCGAACAGATCCGGATCCGTGCAGCTCTTGATCGTCACCTCGAGCCCGATGGCCTCCAGCTGCTGGGCCAGCATCGCGGTGAACGCGTCTTCGGCATCGATGATCAGCGCCCGTCGCCCGCGCAGCGACGGATCGACGCAGATCCGCTTGCTGCTGTCGGTCAACCAGAAGTTGGCCACGTCACTGTTGCGCCTGCCCAGCGCCGCCTGCACCGCCGGCACGCCGGCGAAGCTCCGCGTGGTCTGCACGCCGAGCGCCGCCAGCAAGGCCCTGGCCTTGGCGCGTGTCTCCTCCGCTTCGGCATGCGGCTGCGAATGCCGCACGATGGTCGAGCCGACGCCGATCTTCATCGCGCCATCGGCCGCGATCTCCGCGGTGCGGATCAGGATGGCGGAGTCGAGCCGCTCGCCGCCCGCGGCGTCGTTGCCGATCAGGGCGATGACACCGGCATAGAAACCGCGCCCCTCGCGCTCCTGCCGCGCGATCACCCGGCAGGCGTTCTCGATCGGGCTGCCGGTCACCGTCGGCGCGAACAATGTCTGGCGCAGCACGATGCGCGCCTCGGCCTGGGTGCGCCCCTCGATGTAGTACTCGGTATGCGCCAGCCGCGACATCTCTCGCAGGTACGGCCCGCGCACGGTGCCGCCGGCGGGGCAGAAGTGCGCCATCATCTTGAGCTCTTCGTCGACCACCATGTACAGCTCGTCGACTTCCTTCTCGTTGGTGAGGAAGTCCAGCACGCCGTCGAGGGTGGGCCCGGTCGACGGATACCGATAGGTGCCGCTGATGGGGTTCATGGTGGCGACGCCGTCCTCGACGCTGACATGCCGCTCGGGACTGGCGCCGATAAAGCTGCGCTGGCCGGTATGCACCAGGAAGGTCCAGTAGGCGCCGGATTCCTGCACGGCCAGGCGGCGGAAGCCAGCCAACGCCGTGGTCAGCGAGTAGTCGTGCAGCCGCGCCCGATAGGTCCGCTTCAGCACGAAGTTCGCCCCTTCGCCGCTGCCGATCTCGTCGGCGATGACGCGGCGGACGGCCTCCTCGTAGGCTTCGTCCTCCATGTCGAACGCACCTTCGCAGAGGTGCAGCGCGGCCTCGGGCAAGCTGGCGAGTACATCGTCCAGCACGTGCGTCTCGCGCTCCTGGATCTCGATCGCGCACAGCCGCTCGCCGTCGTCGATGCAGGCGAAGCCACGCTCGCGCAGCTGCGCATAGGGGATGAGCACCAGCACGCCTTCCCTGGCACTGCCGGTATCCGGCAGGTCGACGAAGGACTCGCACCGGCGCGCCTTGCCGGCGAAGACCTCCAGCAGGCGCGGGCCGCTGCCGTGATCGCGCACGATCAGCGCAAAGGCGGCGTCCTGCAGCTGGCCGCTGACGATCCGCTCGAGCAGGCTCATTGCACGATCTCCGCGGTGGTGAGGACCACGGCGCAGCAGCGCGCCGCGTGCTCCAGCGCCATCAGGTGCCGCTCCAGCGAGAAGTCGGCGGTGGCGTCGGCCACGACGAAGGTCTCGATGTCGTGCGAGAACGATTCCAGTGCGGTGGTCAGGATGCCGATATGCGCATAGACGCCGCCGATGACCAGCTGGTCGCGCGCGTGCGCACGCATGCGTGCCTGCAGGTCGGAGCGCCAGAATGCGCTGTAGCGCCACTTCTTGAATACCCAGTCACGGTCTTCCGGCGCCAGTTCCTCGATCACGGCGCGATCCTCCGGCGCCACCTGCATGCCATCGCCCCAGAAGTCGCGCAGCAGGCCGCGCTCGTCGCGGCTCATGCCGCCCGGCTGCGCCGTATAGGCCACCTGCATGTCGTGGTCGAGCGCGTAGTCGCGGATGGCGCGCAGGTTGCCGATCAGCGGCGCATCCAGGCCGGCCTCGCGCAACGGCCGCAGGAAATAGCGCTGCATGTCGTGGATCAGGAACACCGCGCGCGCCGGATCGATGGTCCAGCGCGGGATGTTCCGCGGCAGCTGCCCGGACGCGGGCAGGGTATAGGCGCTGATCGCGGGAATCCCGGTCATGGCGTGTGCAAACCTCAAGTGGATGGGATGGGCCGGTTCAGATGACAGCGACGGGCCGGGGGCCGGCAGCGACGCGCCCGGTCACTTTCGGCGCCGCGCGGGCGACCTTGGTGATCAGCATCGCCAGCTCCATTGCCTGCTCGTAGTTGAGGCGCGGATCGACCGTGGTCTTGTAGGCACGCGACAGATCCTGCTCCTGCAGGCTGCGCGCGCCGCCGAGACATTCGGTGACATCCTCGCCGGTCATTTCCAGGTGCACGCCGCCAAGCCGCGTGCCCTCGGCGCCATGGATATGGAACGCGGCTTCGAGCTCGGAGCGGATATTGTCGAAGTGCCGGGTCTTGATGCCGGTCGGCGTGGTCTCGGTATTGCCGTGCATCGGATCGACCACCCACAGCACATGCCGGCCGGCGCGGCGCACCGCGGCAAGCAAGGGCGGCAGCGCTTCGGCGATGTGCTTGCAGCCCATGCGGGTGATCAGCGTCATGCGGCCCGGCTCTTCGTGCGGGTTGAGCACTTCGATCAGGCGCAGCAGATCCGCCGGCCTGGTCGAAGGACCCACCTTCATCGCGACGGGATTCTGCAGGCCGCGGAAGTACTCGATATGCGCGCCGTCGATGTCGCTGGTACGCATGCCGATCCACGGCAGGTGCGTGGAGAGATTGAACCAGCCGCGGCGATGCGGCACGCGGCGCGTCACCGCCTCTTCGAACGGCAGCAGCAATGCCTCGTGCGAGGTGTAGAACCCGGCGCTGACGCGCTCGGTGCCGACCTGTCCGCCCAACGTATGCAGGAACCGCCACGAGTTGGCGATCTCCTCGACTTCCCTGCGGTACTCGATCGCACGCGGCGACTGGTCGATCCAGTCGAGCTGCCAGTACTCCGGATGGCGCAGATCGCCGAAGCCGCCTTCGAACAGCGCGCGCGTGAAATTGAGCGTCAGCGCGGAGAACGCATAGGCCTGGAACATCCGCTCGGGATCCGGCCGGCGCGCCGCCGCATCGAACGCAGCCGCATTGACGATATCGCCGCGGAAGCTCGGCAGCGTCTCGCCGCCCACGGTTTCCCGGTCGCTCGAACGCGGCTTGGCGTACTGCCCCGCGAAGCGGCCCACGCGGATCACCGGCTGCTTGAGTCCATGGCCGAGGATCAGGCTCATCTGGAACAGCACCTTCAGGCGATTGACGATGGTGTCCGCATCGCAGTCGCCGAAGCTCTCCGCGCAATCGCCGCCGTGCAGGAGAAAACGGCGCCCTTCCTGCGCATCCGCCAAGGCGCGCTTGAGTTCCTGGATCTCGCCGGAGGTTACCAGCGGCGGAAGCTTGCCAATCCGGCGCGCGACGTTTTCCAAGTGCGCGCGATCGTCATAGCACGGCTGCTGCCGCGCCTCGCGCAAACGCCATGAAGCCGGCGTCCAGCTTCCGTTCTCGCGCATGCTGCCTTGTGGACTGTTCATCTCACCGACCTCCGTGTTCGACGGGCATGGACTTGCGGCGTGGTGAAGCCTTGCATCAGCGAGCGGGCAAGCTAACAAAACCCATCCGCGCAAAGAACCGTAGAAAACCCGTAACCGTAGCGGCGCCATGTGCATTACGTTGCGCCCGCCAGCTGTCGCAGCTGGCTCACGCCATCGCCCATTCAAAACGAGGAGCGCCACATGTCCACGCAAGCCGAAGCCGTGCGCGACGAACACGCTGTCGCCGAGGTTCCGCCGCATTACCAGCTGCTGCAGATGATCACCGGATACTGGTTGACGCAGTCCATCTACGTCGCCGCCAAGCTCGGCATCGCGGACCTCGTCGCCGACGGCCCGCGGCATGTCGATGAACTGGCGCGCGCCTCGGGCAGCCAGCCGGACCTGCTCAACCGTGTGTTGCGCGCGCTGTGCAGCGTCGGCATCTTCACCGCGCACGGCAAGGACAGCTACGGCCTGACGCCGCTGGCCGACCTGCTGCGCTCGGACCTGCCCAACAGCATGCGGCCGCAGGCGATCATGCACGGCGAAGAGCAGTACCGCGCCTGGTCCGATGTGCTGCACAACGTCAAGACCGGCGAGATCGCCTTCGAGAAAGAATTCGGCAAGACCTACTTCGGCTACCTGGCCGAGCATCCGGAAGCAGACCGCGTCTTCAACGAAGCGCAGGCCGGCTACACCAAGGAAGTGGCCGGTGCCGTGGTCGACGCCTACGACTTCACCCCGTTCGGCACGGTGATCGATGTCGGCGCCGGCTACGGCCCGATGCTGCTGAAGCTGCTGGCCCGCTATCCGCACCTGCGCGGCATCCTGTTCGACCAGCCGCATGTGGCGGAGGCGGCGAAGGCGCGCATCCAGGCGGCGGGGCTCGGCGGCCGTTGTCTCGCCGAGGGTGGCGATTTCTTCGTCTCCGTGCCGTCCGGCGGCGATGCCTACATCCTGTCGCTGCTGCTGCACGACTGGGACGAGAAGCGCAGCGTGACAATCCTGAAGAACATCCGCCGCGGCATCGCGCCGAACGGCCGCCTGCTGGTGGTCGAGCTGGTGCTGCCGGAAGGTGAGGCGCCGTTCTTCGGCAAGTGGCTGGACCTGCACATGGCGGTGCTGCTCGGTGCGCGCGAGCGTACGGCCAACGAGTTCCGCGAGCTGTTCGCCGCGTCCGGCTTCAAGCTGCAGCGGATCGTCCCGACGTCCACCGGCATGAGCATCGTCGAAGCGGTGCCGGTCTGATCGCTCCTTCGCGACTCACAGGCGATGTCGTCGTGCCGTCAACGCGCCGGTGCAGTGATTGCGCCGGACAAATTCGGCGACACGACGAGTCCGTAGAAATTACCGATGTGCTTCGCGCCACCGATCGCTACCGTCGCTGACGCCCGGCATCGAACGACCTGCCGGGCCCCCTCGCTGCATCCAACCGTTCCTTAAGGAATCCATCATGAGCAAGAAGCAAGCCGTCATTCGCGCCGACGAGACCGTCACCTTCATCAGCGTCTTCGACGTGGAGCCGGAGAAGCAGCAGCAGCTGATCGACGTGCTGAACGAAGGCGCCGAGAAGGTGATCAGCAAGCGCCCGGGCTTCATCTCCGCCAGCATCCTGGCCAGCAAGGACGGCACTCGCGTCGTCAACTACGCGCAGTGGAAGTCGCTGGACGACGTCAAGGCCACCCGCGAAGACCCCAACGCAGCGCCGTTCGCCAAGCGCATGGCGGAGCTGGCCAAGGCCACGCCGAACGTGTTCACCGTGTCGTCCATCCACACGGCCTGACCGCGCAGCCGGCGGACCCCGAAGCGCTGTCCTGCTTCGGTGTCCGCCGGACCGGTGCGCCGCCTCCCGCCCCTTGCCATCGAAGAGAGTCCGCATGAACTCATCCGGGTATCAACCGAGGATCCTCATCGCCGGGGCGGGCATCGGCGGCCTCGCCTGTGCGCTGGCCCTGCACGCGAATGGCTTTCGCAACGTGGTGCTGCTGGAATCCGCGCCGGCCATCGAGCGCGTCGGGGTCGGCATCAATGTGCAACCGGCGGCGGTGGCGGAACTCAGCTTGGTCGGGCTGGGCGAGGAGTTCGAGCGCAGCGGCATCCGCACGAGCGCGATCGCCTACCTCGACGAGGCCGGGCAGCAACATCGCAGCGAGCCGCGCGGTACGGCGGCAGGGCATCGCTTCCCGCAGTACTCGCTGCATCGCGGCGACCTGCAGGCGATGCTGTTGTATGCGGTAAGGGACCGCCTCGGTCCGGAAAGCGTGATCGGCGGAGCACGCGTGATCGCGTTTCACGACTGGGGCAGCGGCGTGACGGTGCGGCTGGCGTCCGCGCTGAGCACCGGGGTCGAAGAGATCTCCGGCGACATCCTGATCGGCGCGGATGGCATCCATTCGAACGTACGCCGGCAGCTGCACCCGGGCGCCATGGATGTGCGCTCCGGCGGCCTGCAGATGTTCCGCGGAGTGACGGAGCTGCCGTCCTTCTTCGATGGCGAAACCATGATCGTCGCTAACGACCCAAGCAAGCGACGGCTGATCGCCTATCCCATCTCGGCGCGGCATGCCCGGCAAGGCCGCGCGCTGGTCAACTGGGTCTGCATGATTCCCGACGAGCTGCTGCCGCCGTCGCCGAGCACGGCATCGCTCGAACCTGCTTCGCCGCGCGAGATTCGTGCCCAGTACGCCGGCTGGAGCATGGGCGCGTTCGACCTGCGGGCGCTGCTGGCCGGCAGCGCCAAGGTGATGCGTCAGACCATGGTGGATCGCCCGCCCCTGCCATGGTGGGGCCAGGGCCGGGTGACCCTGCTTGGCGATGCCGCGCATCTGATGTATCCGGTCGGCGCGCACGGCGGCTCGCAGGCCATCGTCGACGGCTTCGTGCTGGCGGAAACGCTGGCGGCCAGTGCCAGCCTGGTCGACGCCTTGCGCGACTACGAAACCCGTCGCCAACCGGCCACCGGCAACATCGCCCAGGCCAATCGCGACCGCGATGCCGCGGAACGGTCGCTGGCATCGACGGCGGGCGCCGACAAGGCCGCGGAAATCGAGCGCATCACGCGCACCTACAACGCAGTTGCCGAGCAGTCCTCTCGCAGCGGCTAGGCAACCCTCTCCCGTGCTGCACGCAAGGCCAAAGCCTTTTCCAAGGAGGTAGTGTCGTGGACATTCGTCAGAAATCTGCAGTGGACGCCATCGTGATCGGCGCCGGCATTGCCGGCATCTATGCGCTGCACAAGCTGCGCAATGAATTGAAGCTGGAGGTGCGCGGCTTCGAGAAGGGCGCGGGCGTCGGCGGCACCTGGTTCTGGAACCGCTATCCCGGTGCCCGCTCGGATACGGAAAGCTACGTCTATCGCTATTCGTTCGACCCGGAAACGTTAGAGGGCTGGCCGTGGACGCAGAAGTATGCGTCGCAGGAGCAGATGCTCGCCTATTTGAATGCCGTGGTGGACCGGCACGGATTGCGCCCGTCGATCCAGTTCGATACGCGGGTCACCGCGGCGACGTTCGACGAGCAGCGCGGCGTGTGGTCCGTGCAGACCAGTGACGGTGCCGTGGTGGAAGCGCGTTACCTGATTGCCTCCGTCGGCGTGCTGTCGAAGTTGAACGCGCCGGCCATCGCGGGGATCGATCGTTTCGAAGGACGCCAGGTGCACACGGGTGCGTGGCCGCACGACCTGTCGCTGGAGGGCAAGAAGGTCGGCGTGATCGGGACGGGCTCGACCGGCGTCCAGTTCATTCCCGCCGCCGCGGCCGTCGCCAGTCGCCTGACCGTGTTCCAGCGCTCCGCGCAGTACTGCGTGCCGGCGGGCAGCGATCAGGTACCGGCGGAATTCATCCAGGATTACCGCGCGAACTTCGACGGCTACTGGGATCGCCTGCGCCAGACGCGGATCGCCTGCGGTTTCGCCGAGGCCGCGATCCCCGCCATGTCTGTCTCCGCCGAGGAACGCCACCGGGTGTTCGAGGAGCATTGGCAGGCCGGCAACGGCTTCCGCTTCATGTTCGGGACGTTCTGCGATATCGCCATCGATCCGGCTGCCAACGAAGCGGCCTGCGATTTCATCCGCGGCAAGATCGCCGGCATCGTCAAGGACCCGGCGACGGCGGCCAGGCTTTCGCCGACGCAGGCCTATGCCAAGCGCCCGGTCTGCGCCGACGGCTACTACGAGACCTTCAATCGCCCGAATGTCGCGCTGGTCGACCTGAAGGCCAATCCCATCGTCGAGGCGACCGCACGCGGCGTCCGTACCGCGGACGGACGGGAGCATGAATTCGATGTGCTGGTCTACGCCACCGGCTTCGAGTGCGTCGAAGGCAGTTATCGCGAGATGGCCGTCCGCGGCCGCGACGGCGTCCTGCTGGTCGATCATTGGGGCTCGCGCCCGTGCAGCTATCTCGGCATCAGCGTGCATGGCTTCCCCAACCTGTTCATGGTGCTGGGGCCGAACAGCGTGTTCAGCAACCTGGCGCCGGCGATCGAGACGCAGGTGGACTGGATCGCCCACCTGATCGATCGCTCCGAACAGCTCGGCCAGGTCGTCATCGATACGGACTCGGCGGCGGAACAGGACTGGACCGGCCAGTGCGAACAGATGGCGGCCTATACGCTGTTCCCGCAAGTGAAGTCGTGGATCTTCGGCGCCAATATCGACGGCCGGCCGAACCGTGTGCTGTTCTTCTTCGGCGGGCTGGCGGCTTATCGGGAACGTCTGGCCGAGATCGCGGCCAACGGGTATGCCGGTTATGCGTTCGCGCCCGCCGAGGCGACAATCCTGGCCGCGTCGAACGATGCGGTGCTGTCGCCTTCGCCCTGGCTGGCCTGATCGTTCCCTAGCCGCACGGCAGACCTCGAAGGCCATCGCGACCGTGCGTCGCGATGGCCTTTTTCTTTGCGCGTAGCTTGCGCGGCAGCGCCCCGATCGACGCATGCCGGCGAGCGCTGCGCGAGCTGGATCGATTCGAATCCGGAACGATGAAGTCGATCACTTCGTTACACGCCACTTTCACACCGCCATTAGTCATAGTCGCCTAATTCATTAGCGGCCCAAGCCGTTATTCACTGGTAAACGCGCGCTCGTGAAGAGTGCGTCGAGGAGAAGGCTGCACGCGTATAAAAATCAGGCGGGCGCTTATTTTTGCAACAAGGCAACGGTTAATCGCGTCACGAAACCGAAACTGGTTTCGTGTTTACTTCCGGATCCCAACCGTGGCGTAAATACATCGATGTCCGTACTCGCGATTGCGCACGGCAGTCCGCGGGCAAACGGCTTCGCGCAAAGCTCGGGCGGCCGCGTGCTGGTGCATTTGGCCGTAATACAAATGACAGATAGGCGCAGGCTTTCCTGACGCGTATAACCGCTGCGCCATGAAAAGGAAGATCACGACCGGCAGGTATTTTATTCCGAATAAAATGCAGGCCGCGGCGATTATCTAATTACGCCATCGATACGGAAGGAGCCACCCATGCCGCAGGCCATCAGCAGCAATTTAGCGTCCATTATCGACCAGATCCCGGGCGCATGCGGCTGCAAGGACGAGCAGTCGACGTTCCTTCATGCGAACCAGGAGTTCAAGGCCATTGCGGGCCTGCGTCCGGAAGACTCCATCGCGGGACTGACCGATTTCGACCTGCCGGGCGAAATGGCGGTGCATGCGCAGACTTTCCGCGAGCAGGACCAGTACGTCCTGCAGCGCAAGAGCGCGATGACCACCTTCAACGTGTACCGGATGAAGTGCGCGCGGATCAACGCCTTCCTGGTGACCAAGAAGCCGTTCCTGGACCAGGAGACGCAGACCAGCGGCGTGCTGTTCCACCTGACCGACATGTCCGCCCTCAACACCGGCCTGCTCGGACCGTACCGCAGCAACGCCCCGCGCATCTTCAACGACCTGAGCCATCCCGGCGGGGTGAGCTATGTGATCGCCGGCGGCGACACCGACCTGGACATCACGCGGCGCGAGTACGAAGTCCTGTTCTACATGCTCCGCGGCGCCACCGCGAAACGCATCGGCGATTTCCTGTCGATCTCCTCGCGCACCGTCGAGCAGTACGTGACCTTCCTCAAGGAGAAGTTCAACGTGGTCACCAAGCAGGACCTGATCGAGAAGGCGATCCAGCTGGGGTATTACTACGTGATGCCGGAATCGGTGTTTCGCACGGTGACACGCCCTGCGACCGTGCATTATCCACGGCACGAATCCATCGGCAGTCTTCATGCATTGCGGGGCGGCGACGCGGGCGATTCCCGGCGTGCATCGCGGCAGGGCTAGCCGCCTTTCAGCCAGCGGAAGGCCTGCCTGATCAACGAACCTGCCCGATCCGGATACCACACGAACGTGCCCACGCTGCGCCCCGGCATCGCGTATTCGAATCGCGTCTGCCCCTCGGCCACCGAAATGGTGCGCGGCGTGGCGTGCGTGTTGACCACGATCAGCACCAGCGTTCCTTCGGCCTCGTTGAGGAACGCCACATTGGCAAAGCCCTTCTCGGCGTCGGTGTCGGTGGACTTCACCCGCACGGCGCCGGGCGGGACGAAGCGGCTGAAGTGCGCCAGCGCGTAGTATTCGTCGTTGCGCGTTACCGCGCCGGTTCTGGAATCGATCGTCACCACGCCCTTGCACAGGTCGCAACCGCCGAAATGCGGCCCGTGGGCTTCGTCCAGCGCCAGGTTCCAATAGATCACGCCGCGCGCCCATTGCTTGGTGCCCAGCACCAGCAGGTTGCGCGTGAACCAGATCAGCTCGCCGTTGACGCTGGAGGCCCAGTCGCCGCCGGAGCACTCGGTGAGATAGACGTCCTTCTGCGGAAACGCGCGATGCACCTCGCCCTGCGCGTACTGGCTGCCCTCATAGCAATGCCAGGCCACGCCGTCGATGTAGCGCGCCGCATCGGGATTGCCCAGCACCGCCAGCGGCTGCTCGGGATGGCTCCAGTTATGGTCCCACTCCAGGATGTGCGTGCGCGGCTTGCGGCTGGCCAGCTTCGGGCCCAGGTACTGTGCAATGACCCGCGCGCGCGTCTGTGCGTCCATCTCCATGCCCGGATAAGTGACCGGCGTGAAGCCGGGTTCGTTCTGCAGGGTGAGGGCGAAGATCGGGATGCCGAAGCCGCGGAAGGCGTCGAGATATCGGACCAGATAATCCGCATAGGTGCTCTCGTACTGCTCCAGCAGCTCGCCACCGATCAGGTTCTCGCTGGTCTTCATCCATGCCGGCGCACTCCACGACGAAGCGACGATCAGCAGGCCGGGATTGACGGCCAGCGCCTCGCGCACGGCCGGGATCACTTCCTGCTGCAGGTTCGGCGTGACATTGAAATGCGCCAGGCCCGGATCGGTCGCACCAAATGGCACATCGTCGAGCGTATAGGGCTGCAAGGAGAAATCGGATGCGCCGATGGTCAGGCGCAGCATGTTGAAATTGAGATTGGGCGGCGGCCCGAACAGCTCGTGCATCAGCGCCGCGCGCTGCAGCACGCTGAGCTTGTTCTGCAGCAGCCACGCCGACGCATCCGTCATCGCGGCGCCGAAGCCGGCCATGACCTGGTAGGTGGTCTTGCTGTCGATGATGATGTCCGCGTCCTGCTGCTCGCGGAAACTCATCGCGATATCGGGCTGCTGCTTCAGCTGCAGCCGGCGGTCCTCGGTGCTCAGCCAGAGCTCGACGGCCGGCATGACCGGGCGCGCCGACGTGACCACCCTGGACCTTACCGGCGCCTGCTCGAAGCGCGGAATGTACAGCGCACCCAGGCTGAGCAGGGCGATCAAAGCGATGAAGACGGCGGCCATCAACCGGCCGGATTCCGATCCCCGCTCATCCATGGTGCGTGAAAACCCTGTCGCCTGCGCTACCCATCATTCCGGATCACTGAGCTCCCCTGCCTGTGCCCCGCATCATAGCCGCCGCGGGCGCCCCTGCCTCAAGCGCGGGATGTGGCGCCGGCAAGATGCGATCTCCCGCAAGTTCCCTGGCCTTGCGCTGGTACTGTGCCGCCGATGCCGCCTGGCCCATGGCCCGGTACACGCAGGCCTGCGCCCAGGCCACGCGCCAGTCCAGCTGCCCCCAGGCCGAGAGCTGGCCGGAGATGGCAAAAGCCTCGCCGGTCTTGCCGCTCTCCAGCAGGGCCTGGCTGTAGGCGAGGCCGGTGTCGGCGATCAGCTCGGGGACGCCGTAGCGACTGGCCATGGTCATGGCCTGCCGCAGTGACTGCAGCACCTGCTCGCGGCGGCCTTCCGCCTGCGCCTGCACGGCTTGTGCACGCAACAGCTGGATGGCGACCCAGTCGTCCTGGTCGGCGAGCAACAGCTTGGCGGCCCAGGCCTGCATGGCGGGAACGGCACGCTGGATCTCCTTCACGTCGCCGGCCTGCTGTGCAATGAGCACGTCGAGCAGCCAGGCGTCGGCGGTGTCGCGCTCATCGCTGTCCCATTCCAGCAGCCGGCCCGCCAGCGCCTTGCCGATCCAGCTGCGCGCCGCGGCGGTCTCGCCGCGCTGCCAGGCCAGCCTGGCCAGCAGGGTATAGACCGTGCCTTGCAGGCCCGGCTCGCCATGGGGATCGGCCTGGATCTGCGCCAGTACTTGTTCCAGCAACGCGCTGGCTTCGGCGCTGCGGCCGATCCCGCCCAGGGCATCGGCGCGCTGGAACATCAAGATGTGCCGGCTCACGGTCTCGGTGAACTCGGGGAATTTCTGCTCCATCGGCCAATACGACTCCGTACTGGCAAACGCATCGGCGTGCTGCAGCAACAGCTTCTGCGCAACCACCAGGTGCACCAGCAGCTGCGGCATGTACTGGCGCATGCCCATGCGCTCGTATTGGTCATAGGCGCGCTGGATCACCGGAATCGCCTGCGCGAAGTGCCCGCGCTGCATGCTCAGCTCCGCCAGCGACTCGTCGATGCCCAGCGCGCCGGCCGTATCGCCGGCCAGGGCGTAGTTGACGCGTGACTGGCCGAAGTCCGCTTCCGCCTCCTCGTACCTTCCCACCATGTTGAGCAACTCGGCGCGCTGCGCATAGGCATACGCCAGGTAGCCGGTGTTGTTCTGCTGCTTCAGCAGCCGGATCGCCTCGCCCAGCACCTGGGCGCCCTCGTCGTACTTGTGCTCGCGGGAATAGACGTACCACCGCTGCGCCAGCGCGCGGCCGCGCAGCACCGGCCGGGTCTTTTCCGGCAACCGCGCCAGCAGTTCGTCCAGTTCGCTCTTGCAGGCGTCGTACTCGCCCTGGCTGCAATGGAACGCAGCCCTGGCGTAGGCGAATTCCGGCGATTGGCGCAGGCCGGGCGGCGCCTTTTCGACCAGCTCGCGCAGCACCGCGAACGTGCCGGTGTGCGAAGCAGCCTCCATGCGCAGCAGGTATTGCTCCTTGGCATCCTCGGTCGCCACATGGTCGGAATCGCCCGCGCCGATCTGCGCGAGCAGATAGGCATTGGCTTGATGCGCGGCCTTGAGCATGTTGTCGGAGAAGGCCTCGGCGTGCAGCGTGCTGCCATCGGCAGCCCTGGCCTCGAGCTGGATCTGCCAACGCCCATGGTCCAGCGTCACCTGCGGCTGGATCACCAGGGCGTACGACTCGAACGCCTCTTTTTCATGCTCGCCGGACTGCTCCAGCAGATGGACCACCGCCCGGCTGCCCTCGACCGGCACCTTGGCGCCGCGCAGGTCGCCGACAATCAGCTCCATCAGACCCAGGCGCAGCCACGACCAGTCGTCCGACGCATGGATCTGCGCAGGCAGCACGACGGCGGTGCCCTGGCGGAAAGCCTTGATGGCGCGCAGATGCATCCGCCATGCGCCATAGCCGGCGATGGCGATCAACAGCAACAGCGGCACGCCCCACCACCATCGGCGATGCCAGGGCGATGGCAGCTGACGCGTGACATCGGCGACGGCGGCCCCGGTTTCGCCACCCTGTGCCGCCACCGGATGGGGCTGGTCGGACACGGTCACCGTGGCCATCACCCAGCGGTAACCCACCCGCGGCAAGGTCTTGATGCAACGCTGCTCGTCGGCCGTATCGCCGAACACGCGGCGCAGGCGCACGATGGTCTGCGCCAGCAGGTTGTCGCTGATCTCGGTGCTGCCCCATACCGCGGCGATCAGCTCGTCCTTGCCCACCGGGCGTTGGCGATGCTCGACCAGGTAGACCAGGCAATCGAACGCGCTGCTGGCCAGGTCGACGAGCACCCCGTCCTGCTTCAGTGCCCGCGCCTGCGGGTCGAGTTCGAATTCACCGAAGCGGTAGCTGGTCGTCATGGGCGCCATTATGGCCATCGGCTTCGCGGTTGCTATCCGTCCGGCGCCGTGCACGCGCCTTCACGAGGCCCCGTGCTAGCGTCCCGCGCGGTCCGGGCAGCCGCCCGGATCGCGGGCATTCCCGCCCATTCATAAGGAGATGAGTGATGCATCGCATGCTCTATCTGGCAGCGCCGGCCATGCTCGGCGCCGTTGCCCTCCTGCTTCCCGCTGCATCCACGGCCGCTACCGGCACAGTCCCCGCCAGGTCCGGCTTCACCGCGTTCGCCACACCGACCCAGGCCAGCACGCCGCAGGGCGTCGACGTCGCCGCCGACGGCAACGTGTGGTACTCGGAAACCAGCGCCGGCAAGATCGCCGTGCTGCGCCCGGATCGCAGCTCGGCGGAGTATCCGCTTCCCGATGGCGGCCAGCCCTTCATTCTCAAGGCGGGCAAGGATGGCATCTGGTTCACCGACCAGGTCCATCGCGCGATCGGGCACCTCGATCCGCGCAGCGGCGCTGTCGTCGAGTACGCGATTCCGTCCCGCGAGAAACCGTATTTCATCCAGCTCGCGCCGGATGGCAGCCAATGGTTTACCGTCACCGCCGGCATCGGCCGCCTGGCGCCGGACGGCAGCATCACCGAATGGACCGTGCGGCTGGAGCATCCGGACGACCACCTCGAGCAGCTCAGTCTCGACCGGCACGGCAACGTGTGGTTCGTGGAACGCAACTACGCCGGCGCCGGCCCGAAGGGCACCAACAAGGTTCGCCGGCTGAATCCGGGCACGAACGTGATCACCACGTACCTGGTGCCAACGGCGGGAGGCACGCCCTCTGGCGTGATCGCGAACGCCGACGGCACGGTGTGGGTATCCGAGTACTACGGCAACGCCTTGGCCCTGCTCGATCCGGGCGTGGCGCCGCATACCGACGAGACCACCGCGCCGGCGACGCACGCTGCGAAACAGCAGGCCGCGACGGTCGCGCGCACCGTCACGGCGCGCACGTCGGCGACGCGCACGCCGGCGACGCCCAGTACCAGCGAGGTCAAGCCGTCGGTAACGCGCGGCTGGATCGAATATCCCCTGCCCGTCGCCAACGCCAATGCGGAAGACATGCGCGTGGACAGCCAAGGGCGAGTGTGGTTCGAGCAGGACGCGGGCTTCATCGGCATGCTGGATCCGAAGACTCGCCTGATCACCGAATATACGATCGCCCCGCCCAACAGCGGCTACTACAACATCGCGCTGCAACAGCGCGCCGGCCTGCTGTGGTTCACCGAGGCCGGCGGGTCCGGCGCGACGACGACCAGTATCGCCAACCTGGATATCGGGCACTGATGAAAGATGCAAGGGGCTCGCGGCGATGCGAGCCCCTTCGGCACAGGGATGAGCGCTCCCGGTACGGATGGACACCGTGGTCCGCCGCCGAATACATGGCATAGCCGCCGTTTTCACTGTGTTTTGACGCAGTTTGACTGTGCGTCTCAATTTCCCGGCGCATACGCTTTATCGGTGCGATGGCGACCTAGACTCCGCCGCAGTCATCACTGCATGGCCTGTGCACCGCCCTCGTCACGGAAGCCCACGCTTTTTTTCGCGGGCCGCTTTTTTCCTACTCCGCGCCGACAGGATGACTTTCGCGACATGCGTTCCGTTGTCACGCCACCGGCCCCGCACACCAGGGCCGGCCCAAGCTTCGCTTGCCATTTTTTGAGGAGAGCTGCAATGAATCAGGGGACTTACGTCGTATTCCTGGGCACCTCGACCGAGACGAAACTGCTTTGTCTCGGCACGAAGAAGCATCGAGGCACGGAGACCGTCTGCTGCGTCAAGAAGTTCGACGCCAAAAACCCGGACATCGTCTGGACGCTGGTTCCAGTGCCGGGAACGAAGGACATCCAGGGTTTCTATCTGAAGCACGAGCAGACAGGGCTGTGCGCCCGGTTCGGCGACAGCGAAGGCATCATGGTGGATAAGTTCGGGCCCGAAGACACCGAATACTTCATGCGGCTCGACAGCGTGGGCGATGGCTTCATGGCCATCAACAACCACAGCGCCGACCTTGTGATGGACGCATCGGGCGACGACCCGCAACCGGAGGCGACGGTGGCGCCGCACAAATGGAACCGCGGCGGGAATCAGCGGTGGCGCTTCGTTTCCACGTCGCTGCTGGCCTGAGCCGCCGCTGGCGGGCACGCTCGATGGGTCTTTGAGCAGGACTTCGAGACGCGCCTGCCGGCCAATAACTGCCGGATCATTCGGCAACTGCGCAGCCCGGCGCTGCGCAGTCCATCGTCGCAATCACAGGTGGATGCGCTTGCTCAATTCGCCAGCGATTCGCCTGACATCGGCCGTTGCACACTCAACGCCGTCCCCGCCGACGCCACGATGATCGCCCCGATCGCCAGCCACTGCAGCGTGGTGAGGTGTTCGCCGAGCAGCAGCACGCCGGCCATCGCCGCCACCGCGGGTTCCAGGCTGAGCAAGGTGCTGAAGGTGCGCGCAGGCAGGCGCGTCATCGAGATCATCTCCAGCGAGTACGGCAGCGCCGAGCTGAGGAAGGCGACGCCGAGCGCGTAAGGCAACAGCGTAGGCGACAGCAGCGCGCTGCCGGCGTGCGCCACGCCGAACGGAATCGCCAGCATGGCGCCGATCGTGGTGCCCAGCGTCACCGCATCCGCACCGTAGGCCGCGCCGGTGCGCTTGCCGAGCACGATGTACAGTACCCAGCCGACGCCGGCCAGCAGCGCATACATCACGCCGATCGGATCCAGCGATTGCACTTGTCCATGCAGCGGCAGCAGCAGGACCAGGCCGCCGATCACCAGCGCGATCCACACGAAGTCGATCAGGCGGCGCGAGCCGGCCATCGCCAGCGCGAGCGGGCCGGTGAACTCCAGCGCCACCGCGATGCCCAGCGGGATCGTGCGCAGCGACAGATAGAACACCAGGTTCATCGCGCCCATGGCGAGCCCGTAGCCCCACAGTGCGCGCCAGTCCTTGCCGCTGTGCGCGCGCCGCCATGGACGGCGCCACAGCAGCAGGATCAGTGCGCTCAGGCCCAATCGATAGGCCGTGGCGCCTTGCGCACCGACCTGCGGGAACAGGTGCTTGGCCAGCGAGGCGCCGCACTGGTACGACACCATGGCGATCAGCAGGACCCCGACCGCGAGTGCGACCTGGGCGGCGTTGGTGCGGGACGACATGAGCGGGACCGTGGCGAGGGGGACGGTTCGCACATGATGCCAGCAGTGATGGCGCCTGCGGCCAGGCAGGCGCCCCATTGCTGACATCACCTGTCAGCAACGTCCGACGTAGGTTGGGGTGAGCACAGCGAACCCCAACGGTGCGGCCAGGTGTGAGGCTCGTTGGGGTTTGCCTACGGCTCACCCCAACCTACGCGCTAAAGAAAAAGGCCGGGTCGCACGGACCCGGCCAAGGGGAGTACGCCGGCGGCCTCGCTGCGCCGGCGGGTGGAACAGACTCAACTCAGAACCACACGCCCAACTGCACCCCGAACGTCCGCGGCGGCAGATACTGCGACACGTACTGGAAGCTTCCGTCCGGCATCGCGAACCGCCCCGCGCTGGTGCGCACGCGCCCGTCGGTGAAGTTCTGCACGAACGCCGCCGCCCACCAGCGGTCCTGCGGCTCGGTGTAGCGCAGTGCCAGGTCGCCGCGGAAATACGCCTTCTGCTTGTCGCCATCGCCCAGGTTGAACGTGCTCAGCCACTGGTCGCTCTGGTACTGCCCGCTGATGCGCGGGGTCAGCCGGCCGCCGTTGCCCAGATGAAAGTCGTGCTCATAGATCGCCGTGAGCGATACGTTCGGCGCGTGCGGCAGATCGTTGCCGGTGATGTCCATGCAGGCCGAGATGCCGGACTGCGGCGCACACGCCGGCAGGCCCTGGTAATCGTTGCTGCCGGCGTACTGCAAGGTGCCAAGCTTCTTCTTCGGGATGAACGACAACACCAGGTTGGCGCGATCGTCCTGCTCCTGATACGCCAGCTCCGACTCCAGGCCCGCCACCTTGGTGCTGCCCTTGACGTTGTTGAAGCCCAGGCCGCGGTTGCCGTCCGGATAAGTGATCGGCGCGGACAGCTGGAAGTCCTTGAAGTCCTCGTAGTACGCCGCGGTATTCCAGGTCAGCTTGCCGTCGAGGAAGACGAACTTGCTGCCGATCTCGTAGTTGGTCAGCGTCTCCGGCTTGTACAGCGTGCCGGCGTCCTGCGTGCCGCCGGACTTGTAGCCGGTGGAGACGCTGGCGTAGAGCAGGCCGTGCTCGCCGACATCGGTGTCCAGGCGCGCCAGCCAGGTCACGCGGTCGTCGCTGTAACGGGCGTCGTTGCGCGTGGAGATGTTGAAGCCGTTCGCGGGGCTCGGATACGTGCTCGGCGCGATCGGCACCTGCGGCACGGTCGCATCGTAGGCCCAGCCCCAGCCGCGGCCGTCGATGTTCTTCTTGACGTCATCGGACCAGCGCAGGCCGCCGGTCAGGCGCCAGTGGTCGGACATATGCCAGGTCGCCTGGCCGAACGCCGCGGTGGACTTCACCGTCTCCTTCGGCTGGATGAAGGAGCCTTGCCACGCCACCGACTCCGACACCATCGTGCCGTTCATGATCGGGATGTCGAAGCGGATGTTGTTGTCTTCGTAGCCGTAGTACGCGCCGACGATCCAGTCGACGGTCTGCTGCCCCACCGACTTCAGGTCGAACTCGTGGCTGTAGCTCTTGTAATTGGACGAGTTGGTGCGGTCGTTCTGCGAAGAGGCGCCGGTGGCGAAGCTGGTCGGCACCTGCACGCCGGAATCCTGGTCGAACTGGCTCTTGCCGGAGAAATGGTTGTAGCCGGCGATATAGCTCAGCTGCATGCCATCGCTGATGTTCCAGTCCATGCGGCTGCGCAGCGTGCCGGAGTTGCGGTGCAGGTAGGGTGCGGTGTCGATCAGCGCGGACCAGAACTCCTGTCCCTGCCGCGGCTGCTGCATCAGGCTCATGTTGAGCGTGCCGCGATCGATGAAGTACTCGTACGAGAGGTTCCACTTGAACGCCTCGCTCGGTTGCCACAGCGCGCTGACGCGTGCGGCGGACTGGTCCTGCGCGCCGTACTTGTCGCCGCCCTGCACGAACAGGCTGGGGTCGATCGGGCGGAACTTGGCCGGATTGCCGCCGGCGGCGAGATACGCGGTCTGCTGCTGCGCCACGCTGGGCAACTGGCTGGACGGATTCTGGTAGTCGACGTAGCCGTCGTGCTGGGCGTGCACCACCGCCACGCGCATGGCGAAGGTGTTGCTCACCGGCAGGTTCACCGCGGCGCGCGCGCTCATCAGGTTGTAATTGCCCGCCTCGACCTGCGCATTGCCGTAGAAACCGGCGTTGATGTCCGGCTTGGCGGTCTGGAAGCTGATCGCGCCGGCGGTGGAGTTGCGGCCCCACAGCGTGCCCTGCGGGCCGCGCAGCACTTCGACGCCGTCCATGTCCAGCAGCAGGCCGGCGGCGGCTTCCGCGCGCGGCGAATACACGCCGTCGACGAAGGTGGCCACTTCCGGGTCCGCGTATTCGGTCTTGGCGCTGTCGTTGCCGATGCCGCGCATGGTCAGCGTCACCACGCCGTGGTCGCCCTGCGCGGTGGCCTGCAGGCCCGGTACCAGGCGGGTGAGATCCTGCACCGTCATCACGCGCTCCTTGTCGAGCGTGTCGGGCGTGATGGCGCTGACGGCGACCGGCGTCTTCTGCAGCGGGGTCTCGCGCTTGGTCGCGCTGACCTCGATGGCATCGAGCTGCTTGATCTTCTTGTCCGGTGCCTGGCTGCCCTGCGCCGGTATGTTCTGCGCCGGCGTGCCCGGCGCGTTCTGCGGATCGTCCGCCGCGAAGGCCGCGGGCGAGGCGAGCGCCAGGGCCAAGGCGACATGCAAAGCTGAGTAGCGCAACTTCATGAAAGTCTCCCCTACGTCTTAGCGATGGGCGCCACCGTCTCCCCGACGGCGGCGTGATGGCTCGATCTCAAAATGACAGCGCTGTCATTCGGCGATGATAGACCGCCTGCGCCGTGGAAGCTTGACGCGTGGCAGCACGCGTGAAATCCACGTCAAACCGTTGCTGTGACTGGTTCTGCGAGGCGACGCCGCCGATGCCGGCGGCGTCCATGCTGCGGAGCGGAGAGAAGGTCCGGGTCTAGCGCCGGACTTTTGCCTGCGCTCTCCGCGCCGTGGACCGCTTTACCTGGGGCAATCGACGACCTGGTCCGCGTCCGTGCCCAGGGCGACGCGCGCCAGCGCCAGCGACGACCCCGCGCCCGCGCCCCACACGAACGGCTGGTCGATGCGATGCATGTCGGCGCCCGCGGTGCGGAAACATTTCAGCGGCACGCCGACGCGCGTCCACGTACCGGCCGGCAGGCTGGTCAGCGTCGGGCCGAGATTGACGCGGCCCTTGCAGCCGGCGCCGCAGCCCATGCCGATCCAAGCGTCCTTGCCGGGCAGCGCATCGACGCGCAGCGTGGTCACCAGCAGCACGTCGCCGTTGGTCTGGCGATCGAGATCGAATGGCGCGCGCGACTGGATCGCGAGTTCCGCGCCGTTCTTCTTCCATTCGAAGCGGCGCGCGTCTTCCTGCGCCTTGTAGTCGAGCGCGCTCATGCGCAGGCTGCCGTCGGCCGTGCCGGACTTCGACGTATCGCCGGCCACCGCCACGCCATCGGCACCCAGCAGGCGGAAGGTGTAGCCGCGCACCGACTTGCCGCGCTCCAGGTAGTTGCCGACCGGGATCTGCTCGCCGGTGATGCCGGAGGCCTCAGGCAGGTCGAGCGCTTCCGCATGATCGGCGTAGCGCAGGCCGTAACCGAACGGGAAGCGCGATTCGCCCTGGCCATGCACGCCACTGCCGGGCCACGCATAGGCGAGCTTGCCGTGGAAATCGTTGGCGATCTTGCCGTCGCGCTTGCGCAGCAGCACGTCGGCCACGCCGCCGCCTTCGCTGCCCGGCAGCCAGGCGGCGACGAAGGCATCGGCCGCGTTGATCTCGCGGTTCACCCACAGCGGGCGGCCGCTGAGGAACACCGCCACCACCGGAATGCCGTCGCCATGCAGGCGGCGCAGCAGCTCCAGGTCGTGCTCGTCGCCGGGGCGATAAAGCAGGTTGGGCAAGTCGCCCTGGAACTCCGCGTAAGGGTCTTCGCCGAACACCACTACCGCGACGTCGGGCTTGTTCGTGTAGCGGCCGTCGGCGGCGATCTCGACCTGCCCGCCCGCCGCCTTCACCTGCTCGGCGATGCCGGCGCCGATCGATTGCGCGCCCGGAAAGTCCTTGTTGCTGAGCCCCGTGCCCTGCCAGGTCAGCGTCCAGCCGCCGCTCTGCCGCGAGATGTTGTCCGCCGCGTCGCCCGCCACCAGGATGTGCTTGCGCGGATCCAGCGGCAGCACGCCGTGGTTGTTCTTCAGCAGCACCAGCGATTCGCGCACGGCGCGGCGCGCCAGCGCGCGATGCGCGGCGCTGCCGATCACCTCGGCGGATTTCGTCGCCAACGGCTGCGTCGACGGCGCGCCGGCCTCGAACAACCCCAGGCGGAACTTCACGCGCAGGATGCGCGCGACCGCGTCGTCCAACCGCGCCGCAGGGATCGCGCCCGACTTCGCCTCGGCCAGCGTGTGCTCGTACAGGCCGCGCCAGCTGTCCGGCGCCATCAGCATGTCGACGCCGGCATTGATCGAGGCCGGGCAGTCCGTATTGCTGCAGCCGGGCACCTGGCCATGGCCGTTCCAGTCGCCGACCACGAAGCCCTGGAAGTCCATGCGGCCCTTGAGCACGTCGGTGAGCAGGGCCTTGTTGCCGTGCATCTTCTGGCCGTTCCAGCTGGAGAACGAGGCCATCACCGTCTGCACGCCGGCGTCGATCGCCGGCGGGTAGCCGGCGGCATGCACCTCGCGCAGTTCGGTTTCGCTGACCTGTGCGTCGCCCTGGTCCTTGCCGTCCTTGGTGCCGCCATCGGCGAGGAAGTGCTTGGCCGAGGCGATCACGTGCGAGGCGTCGAGGAATTTCGGCGTGCCGGCCTTGCCCTGCAGGCCCTCGATCATTGCGCTGGCGTATTGCGCTACGACTTTCGGGTCCTGCGAATAGCCTTCGTACGAGCGGCCCCAGCGCAGATCCTGCGGCACCGCCAAGGTCGGCGCGAAGGTCCAGTTGATGCCGGTGGCGCGCACTTCCGCCGCGGTGGCCGCGCCGATCTCGCGGATCAGCTGCGTATCGCGCGTGGCGCCGAGCGCCGAGTTCTGCGGGAACAGCGTGGCGCCGACGGTATTGTTGTGGCCGTGCACGGCATCGATGCCGATCAACAGCGGGATCGCCTGATGGCCGCCGCTGGTATCCATCGCGGCGCGATGAAAGGCATCGGCCAGCGCTTTCCATTGCTCGGCGGTTGCGGTGGTCTTGCCGTCCGGCTTGGAGTTGCCGCCGGCGAGGATCGAGCCGAGGCGGTACTTGCGCACGTCCTCCGGCGTCACCGCGGAGATATCGGCCTGGATCAGCTGGCCGACTTTTTCCTCCACGCTCATCTTCGCCATCAGCTCGGCGACGCGCTGTTCGAGCGCGGCATTGCGCGGCAGCGGCCATTTCGCCGCGGGCCATTGCTCGGGATGGACGGCCGTATCGGCGGCCGGTGCGGCGCCTAGCGGCAGGCAGGCCAAGGCGATGGCCAAGGCGATCGGTGCGATACGCAAACGACGGACAAACGCCAGCACGCTGTTCTCCCCTTCACGATAAAAATCATCGGCACTCCCCAGGAGCTGCCCCGAAGCCGTGAGCCTGCCAGAAATGACAGCGCTGTCAATTGGCGATGCACCAAGCGATAAAGAAGCGTCCACGTAGGTTGGGGTGAGCCGCAGGCGACTGCGAAGGCAGGATGCCGTAGCGAACATCCGCGTAGCGGATGGCCCGAAGGGCGGGCTGCTGAGGCAGCCCGTAACCCCAACAAACCTTCCCAAGACCTTGCGCCCCTCATGCCCCCAACCTACGCGGATGCTGTCATGCCGGTTTGGCGGTCGACTCGCGCAACTGCAATGTGTAGGGCACCTGCAGCAACAACCCCGTACCACGCCCGCGCAGCTTGTCCATCAACTGCAAGGTAGCGAGCTTGCCCATCTCGCGGCTCGGCTGCCGCACGGTGGTCAACGGCGGCCACAACTGCGTCGCCAGCGGCGTGTCGTCGAAGCCGCACACCGACAGATCGCGCGGCACCTTCAGCCCGCGCTCGTTGGCTGCCCACATCACACCGGCCGCCATATCGTCATTGGCCGCAAAGATCGCCGTCGGCCGCTTTGCCAATTCGAACAGACCGCGCGCCGCCATCACGCCCGAGCCGAAGGTGAATTCCCCTTGCACCACCAGCTTCGGATCGAACGCCAACCCGGCCGCCGCCAAGGCATCCTTGTAGCCCTGCAGGCGCCAGCGGCTCGCGCCGTGGTTGGCGATGCCGACGATATGGCCGATGCGCTTGTGCCCCAGTTCGACCAGGTGCTGCACCACCGCCTTCGCCGCCTGCTGCTCGTCCATGCACACGCCGATCGCCTCGTCGCGATGCAGCGGCGAGATGCAGGCGTACGGCACGCCGTGCTCCTGCAGCCGGCGCAGCAGCGGGGCGTGGTCGGTGAGCGGTGGGGTCATGATCACGCCGTCGATATGGTGGTCGGCGACCAGCGCGTCGATGCGGCGGATCGGATCATGCCCGCGCAGGCGCAGCGGGCTGACCATCATGCTGTAGCGGTGCGCGTCGCAGGCATCGAGCACGCCGTCCTGGATCTCGGCCAGGTAGGTGGACGCCGGGTTTTCGTTGTTGTCGTACAGCATGGCGATCAGGAACGAGCGGCTGCCGGCCAGGCCGCGCGCCGCGGGGCTGGGCCGGTAGTTCATCTGCTCCATCGCGGCCAGCACTTTCTTGCGCGTGGAGTCCTTGACCGATGGTTCCTCGTTCAGCACGCGGGACACCGTCTTGGGCGACACGCCCGTCGCGCGCGCTACGTCTTCCAGGCGGACCCGCATGCATGTACCCCACGTCGACTGCCGCAGGGGACTATGCCTGCCGCGCCGGACGCTTTACAAGGAGGCGCCCGGCGCGCGGAACCGCCGCACTATCCGGCAATCCCATGGGCCGGCCACTGGAACCGCTTCGATGAAGTCCACCAAAGCGCTCGACCTGGATGCCGTGAAGGCCTTCGTCTTCATCGCCGACCTGCAGAGCTTCACGCGCGCGGCGCAGTCGCTGGCCACCACGCAGTCGGCGCTCAGCCTCAAGCTGCGGCGGCTGGAGGAACAGCTGGGCCGGCGCCTGCTGGAGCGCACGCCGCGGCAGGTGCGCCTGTCCGCCGAGGGCTCGCTGTTCCTGGAGGCGGCACGCGCCCTGGTCGGCGCGCACGAGCGCGCGGTGTCGTCGTTCCACGTCGAGCGCCGCCGCCTCACGGTGGGCATCAGCCAGCTGATCGTCGGCAGCGAGCTGCCGGCCCTGCTGCGCCATATGAACGAGCATGACCCGCACCTGCTGCTGGAATTGCGCGTGGGCGGTTCGCGCGAACTGCTGCAGGCGTACGAGGAAGGCGCGCTCGACGCGATCCTGGTGATGCAGCCGGAAAGCCGCCGCCAGGAGGGCGAGGTGATCTATGCGGAACAGTTCGCCTGGATCGCCGCCGCCCATTGGCAAGCGCGCCCCGGCGAGCCGTTGCCGCTGTCGACGCAGGGCGAGTCCTGCAGCATCCGCGCGGCGGCGGTGCGGGCGCTCGACCAGGCCGGCATCGCCTGGACCGAAGTCTTTATCGGCAAGGGCGCGGCGGTGCTGGGCGCCGCGGCGGCGGCCGGGCTGGCCATCGCCGTGCTCGCCCGTCGCGCGGCGCCGGGTGGCACGGTCGATGTAGGACCGGCGCTATCGCTGCCGGCGCTGCCGCGGCAGGACGTGGCGCTTTACACGGGGCTCAACGATCGCCGCTCGCGGCAGGCCCTGCAGACACTCGCGGAAGCATTCAAGCAGCTGGCGGGGTAGGTTGGGGTGAGCCGCAGGCGAACCCCAACATCGCAACATGGATATGCATCGCAACGTTGGGGTTCGCCCGCGGCTCACCCCAACCTACGCCCTTCGAGGGGCGCCGCCCGCACGAGCAAGGGTGCCGGCGCTTGTCCCGATGGGCCAAACCGCGCCGTCCGGGCCATGCCCTCTCGCGCGCCGGCCGCGTCGGCGCTAATGTCGCTGCACTCTTCCCACGCCGATGATGGCCCGGGAGAACGCGGTAGGGCCGGCGATCCGGAAGATCGCCGCCTTGGGGCGCTGCCGGCCAGGCCGGCGGCACCAGCACAGAAACAGGGGTGGAGCAGTGGTGGTTTCGTTGTATTCCCGGCGCTGGGAAAGCGGCTGGCGGCACATCGCGCTGGGCCTGTCCCTGCTTGCGCTGGCCGGCTGCGCCCGGGTGAGCGTGATCCGTTCCGAAGTGAACAAGGCGCTGAACGGCCCGCCCACGCCGAAGTCCGCACCCGCTGACAGCGGCGAGGTTCGCGATGGCGACCTGATGCCGCCGGCCACGGTGGTCAACACCTATCTGCAGTACGGCCGCTACGCCGACGGCGAACGCCGCCTGCGCCAGTACCTGGCCCGCTACCCCGGCGACCGCGCCGCGCAGGGCCTGCTGCGCCAGCTCACCGCCGACCCGCGCGAAGCGCTGGGCGCGGCTTCGCGCAACTACGTGGTGCAGCAGGGCGATTCGTACAGCACGCTGGCCTCGCGCTACCTGGGCGACGCCAGCCGCTTCCTGATCCTGGCGCGCTACAACGGCTCGAACGACCCGTCCGCCTTGCACGTCGGCGATACGGTGCGCCTGCCCACCGCGCCGTCGCGCGCGCCGGCGGCGGACACCCTGGTGGTGCGCGCCACCGCCGATGACCTGCTTGCAACCGCCCCGGCTCCGGCGCCGGCATCGCCGCCGGCGGCCACGGCCAATGCCGGCCCCGTCGATGCGCCGCGCCTGCAGGCGGAAAGCACCGCCTTGCTGCGGCAGGGTCGCAAGAGCGATGCGCTGGCGAAGCTGGACCAGGCGCTCAAGCTCGATCCGCACCTGAAGCCCGCGGGCGACCAGCAGCTGCGCGAGCAGCTGCTGTCCACTTATCACGAACGCGCGGTGCTGCTGTACCGCGACCAGAAGCTGGACCAGGCGATCGCGCTGTGGGACCACGTGCTGGATATCGACCCCGCCTACGAGCGGGCGGTGATCTATCGCGCCCGCGCGATCGAGCTGAAGCAGCGCCTGAAGCAGCTCTAGGACCGCGAGTTCGCCTGCGGCGCGGGTTCTTCGCTGTCGTCGTCGGCCTGCAGCACCAGGGTCGGCTGCGCCGCCGCATCCGCGGCGGCGCCCGGCGCAGCGGGGTTTTCGCCCGGCTGGCGCGCCTGCAGCGAGCTGTTCATCAGGTTGAAGGTGGCGAACAGGCGGCCGAGTTCGTCGCGCCGTGCCAGCCGGATGCGGTAGCCGTATTCGCCGCGCGCCACGCGCAGCATCGCCTCGCCGAGCATGCCCAGCAGCGCCAGCGGGCGGCGGAACAGCGCGTAGGCGGCGCCCACCATCGCCGCCAGGGTCAGCACCAGCACCGCGGCGATCACCCAGAAGGTGGTGCGCTGGGCGGCGGCCAGCGGCGCCGTGCTGACGCCCAGGCGCAGCAGGCCGACGTCCTTGTCCTGGTAGCGGATCGGCACGTCGAACAGCAGCATGCCTTCGTCCGCGCCGTTCGCGCGGCGCTGGTAGCTGGTCACGCCGTCGGCCAGTGCGCTGCGCGAAGCGGGGGCCGTGGGCAGCACGCCGCCGAGTTCGGCCGGCGCGGTGCTCGCCACCACCGCACCGGCGCGGTTGGCGATGGCCAGGTAATGGATCTGCTGGTTGCGCGAGACATCCTGCACCAGGGCGCGGGTGGCCGCGTCGTCGTGCAGCAGCAGGTTCTCCGCCGCCTCGGCGGCGACCACGCGGCCGAGCGAGCCGCCGAAGTCCGTGGCCAGGCCGTTCACCGCGGTGTTCTGCTTGGCGTAGATCGCGGCCAGTCCGGCCAGCAGCACCACGCACAGGATCGCCGCCAGAGCACCGATCCAGCGCGTGCGCAGCGAAATGATGCGCGAGGCCAGCGGCGACTCGTGCGCGCGCTCGTACTCCTTGCGCGCCAGGCGCAGGTCGTCGATCACCTCGGCGCCGCGCTGGTAGCGCGTGGCCGGCGTCGGCGACAGCAGGGTGCGCACGATGCCCACCAGCATGGCCGGCGTGGCCGGGTCGATCGGATCGATCGACGGATGCGGCAGGCGCTGGCGTTCGCGCAACAGGCGCGGCAGGTCGGGCATGTCCGGCCAGGGCAGCTTGCCGGTGACCAGCCAGTACAGCGTCACGCCGAGCGAGAACAGGTCGCTGCGCGCATCCGAGGGCTCGCCGCGCAGGCGTTCCGGCGCCATGTAGGCGGGCGTGCCGCCGATGATGCGGCCGTCGCCGGCGCCTTCCGCGCGGCGCTCGGCAATGCCGAAGTCGCTGAGCTTGGCGTAGTGCCAGTCGTCGACCAGCATGATGTTTTCGGGCTTCACGTCATGGTGCAGCACGCCCTGGCCATGCGCGTAGTCCAGCGCGGCGGCCATCTGCGTGGCCAGCTCGATCACCACGGACAGCGGCGGCAGGCCTTCGCGCGCGACGCGGCTGGCCAGGGTTTCGCCCGGCAAGCGCTCCATCGCCACATAGGCGCGGCCGTCCTCGGTGCGCCCGGTGTCGAAGATGGTGACGATGTTGGGATGGACCAGCTGGCCGGCCGCGCGCGCCTCGGCCAGCAGGTGTTCTTCCAGGCCGCGCGCGGCGGCGCGGCGGTGCAGGCATTTGATCGCCACGGGACGGTCGATGCCCGGGTCGAAGCCGGCATACACCATGGCCATCGCGCCCGCGCCGAGCACGCCGTCGATGCGGTAGCGGCCGATCATCCGCGGCGCGGCGACAGCGTTCATGCGCGCGTGGTCGCCCACCAGGCCAGTGCCGCGGCGCCGGCCAGTGCCACCGCCACGGCGGCGATCAGCCAGCCGGTGACGGCGCGCATGCGGCCGCCGGGCTCGCGGGTGAGGAACACGAATTCGGCCTGGCCGAAGCGCACGCGGTCGCCGTGGCGCAGCGGCGCCTCGTGCACGCGCTGGCCGTTGACGAAGGTGCCGTTGGTGGACAGCGTGTTCATGACCACGTAGTGGCCCTGCTGATGCATGATCCAGGCGTGGGTGGACGACACGCTGAGGTCGTCGATCACCACGTCGTTATGCCCGCCGCGGCCCACCGTCTGGCGGCCCGCATGCAGGGCCAGGCGGCGGCCTTCGAAGCCTTCGGAGGCCCCTTCCAGCACCGGCGAGGTGGCGCTGGCGCGGCCGGCGGTATCCGGCTCGGTCTCGGCGGCGAGCCGCTTCAGTTCCTCGGCCGAAAACAGCCGCGTACCTTGCGGGCCGGCGGAACGGCGGGGCGGGGGGCTGGCTCGATGGGTTTCCATGACGCGTTTCGCTGCGGATCAGTCCGACACTGTAGCCAACATATGTCGGCTATGGCGATCAAAGCTTGATCGGGCGCACAACCGGAACAAGCGCCGTAGGTTGGGGTGAGCCGCAGGCGAACCCCAACGCTGCGGTGCACTTGCAGCTAACGATGTTGGGGTTCGCCTGCGGCTCACCCCAACCTACGTCGGCTTTGTCGCCTGGCGGAGTGATGGCCCGGCAGGCGCCGGGCAAGCCGCCGGATCCGTCGATCAGCGCGACATCGATCCCAGCTGCTGCTGTTGCTGCTGCTGGTTCTGCGGCGCCTGCTCCTGGCCCGGCGCGCTCTGCAGCTGCGCGCTGGAGGCGCTGCTCTGCGCCAGCGGGGTGTTGACCGCCTGGCCGACGTTGACCTCGGCGTGCTGCTTGAACGGCGAACGCAGGTCGCCCTGCACGGCCCAGGCACGTGAGCCGTCGTCGTTGAGCACCACGTGGTCGATCTTCTTCAGGCCGTTGCGCTGCGCCTCGACGGCCAGCGAGCCGGCGAAGTTTTCGCGCTGTCCGGCCGAGGCGCCGCCGCCGAGCTTCTGCACGCCGTCCAGCGCCTGGTTGTAGAGCGCGTGCTGCGGGTGCCCCGGCTGGTTCAGCAGCGGCTTGCCGGCCTGTTCCTGCGCATGCAGCCTGGTCTGGGTCTGCAGCTGCTTCTGGGTCAGCGGGCCGGCTTCGCCGTCCTGCTTGAGGTGGTGGTCGTGCTGGAAGGCCTCCACTGCGCCCTTGGTGCCCGGGCCGTAATGCCCGTCCACGCGCAGCGGCTTGCCGTCGGCGCCCTTGTAGCCCAGGTCGTGCAGCTGCTTCTGCAGGGCGCTGACGTCCTGGCCCTTGTCGCCCTCCTTGAGCACGCTGTGACCGGCCGGAGCCGCATGCTTCGGCGGCGACGCGGCGGGCGCCTCCGGCTTGGCGGTGGACGCGCCCGGGGCGGCCGGCGCGGTGGCCGACTTGGCCGGCACGCCCTTGTCCAGCTCCTGGGCGTACTTGGCGTACTTGTCCATCTGCTGGCCCATGCCCTTGTAGGCCTCGGCCACCGTCATGCTGCCGTCGCCATACAGGCCGGGATTGCGTTCGATCACCTTGTGCGACAGCACGTGATCCACGCGCTGGTCCGGGTCGGCTTTCAAGGCATTGAGGAACTTGGTGCCGCCGCCCTGGCCGAGGTTGTGCAGCGCATAGACGTTGGCATCCGCATCCGGGCCGCCCAGCTTGGCGCCGAGCTCCATGTTGGTCTTGGTGAACTCCGCCAGCATGCCGGCCTGCAGCTTGGAGTTGTTGCGCATCTCCGGCGAATTGATCTGGTCGGCGGTGAGCTTGTCGGCGTTGGGCACGCCGTACTTCTCGCCGTACTTGTGCACCATGCCGACCCAGGTGTCGTCCAGGAACTGGCCGTAGCCATAGGCCGAGGACATCGCCTTGGTGCCGTCGAACTGCGTCACCGTGTTCAGTTCCGCGTGCTTGGCGCCGGCGATGGGGCGCGCATGCGGGTTGTAGCCGGACTCGAAGCCAGCGATCTTGGCCATCAGGCCCGGCTCGATGCCGGCCTTGGCGGCGGCCTCGGCGAGATCCTGCTTGTTCGCTTCCCAACGTTCGTCGATCTTGGACATGTTCGTTTCCTCCGTGAACAAGGGCGCCCGGGCGGATTACTTGCCCGCGGGCAGCTGGTACGCGTATTTCTTCGGGTCGAAATTCACCGTGATGTCCTCGACCTTGGCCTTCGCCCGGGTCTTGGTCACGGTCAGCGGGAACAGGCCCGGGCCGGCGCGCTCGGCGACCTTCAGCTCGTAGGTCACGTCCTGCGCGCTGGCCTTGGTCTGCGGGATGCGGCTGACGTCGACGAAGCCGCCCTGGCGCGGCATGACGATGCTGTAGTCCGCCACCACCTTGCCCTGGATGGCGCTGCCGCTGACGAACAGCCAGCCGTAGTCGCCCTGGTTGCTCAGCTTGACGAAGCCGGCCTTGTTGCAGCCGCAGTAGCCGTTGCTGCCGAATTCCATGGCGCTGTCCATGGCCAGGAAGGTCCACTCGCCCTTGGCGTCGATGCTGACCTGGAACGCGCCCAGCAGGCCGGGATCGGTCTGGCCGTAGCTGTAGCGGTTGTCGTCGTGGATGTCGTACGCATTGGCGGCGTAGACGAACAGCTGCTTGCCCTTGGTCGTGTCCACCAGCTCGGGCTTGCCCGGCTGCATGCAATAGGTGAGGTCGTCGCCCTGCTCGGTGGTGTGGGTAAAGGTCCAGCAGGCGTGCTTGGCGTCGTACTGCTTGCCGTACTGGTCTTCCATGACCGCCTTGACGATGGCGTTGAGGTCCGGCGCGGGGGCGGCACACGCGGTCTGGCCCAGCAGCAGCACGGACAGGGCGAGTCCTGCCCCGGTGATCTTGTACATCTGACGTCTCCTTCGCATCACGGTCGGCTTCCTGCGAAATCACAGTAGTGGCGGGACTTTAGCCGCTTTGTGCGGGAGCCGGGTGTAAATGCGGTTAACGGTAACGCGAGGATGTGAACCGCTTCATGCCACGGGCAAATTCGGATAATTCAACGCTTGCCTGGCACGATCTGCGAGGGACTCACCCCCAGCACCCGCCGCACGCAGCGCGCCATGTGGCCCGCATGCGCAAAGCCTGCTTCGGCCGCGATCGCCGTGAGGCTCAGCCGGCCCTCCATCAAGCGCAGCCGCGCGCGCTCGACGCGCCGCTCCATCACGAAACGGTGCGCCGGCAACCCGGTGGCCTGGCGGAACAGCGGCTTGAAGTGGGACAGGCTGTAGCCGGCCACGGCGGCCAGTTCGGGCAGGGTGAGGTCTTCGTCGAGGCGGGCCTCGATGTATTCGACGACGCGGCGCAGGCGCCAGGCGGGCAGGGCCCGTGTCTGTGCCGGGGCTTCCCGGCGCGTCTGCAGCACCAGCAGGCGCGCGGCCAGCGCGGAGGCGAGGCTGTCGGCGAACAGCCGGCCACCCGGATGCGCGTCGCGTTCCTCCGCCTGCATCATCCAGCCGATGCGTTCGACCTGGGGATCGCGGACGTGGATGGAAGGCGCGAGGGCTGCGTCATAGGCGCCGGTGCCCATCGCCTCGGCCGTTTCCCGCAGCAATTGGGGTGACAAGCGCAGCAGCAGCGAGGTGGCCGGCGCGGCCAGCGTCCAGCGTGTGCTGGAACCGGCGGGGACGACGCAGAACTGGCCGTGCAGGCGGGTGCCTTCGCGCTCCACGCGGCCGGCGCGGTACGACACCGGCACCGGTACGCCCAGGTGCAGGCACAGCACGTGGCGATGATCGACCGGCGAGTCGAAACGGCCCGACGGCACCGGCGAAGTGAGCACGTCCAGCAGCGGCAACGGCCCCGCGGCGGCGGCAGGGGCGGGATAGCAGTCGGGGCGGCCGGTCATGCCCTCCATCG
>Ga0209758_1000313_pt1 | contig 93883 bp, 92 predicted proteins | sample AraplaMF_Col_mMF_FD_184258 | JGI IMG/M metagenome (GOLD analysis project Ga0209758, IMG submission 184258) | Arabidopsis root microbial communities from the University of North Carolina, USA - plate scrape MF_Col_mMF (SPAdes) (version 2) | ecosystem: Host-associated > Plants > Roots > Endosphere... | reverse complement strand
GCCACCGCATTAATCTTCGACCGAAAGCAGAAAGGAGACATCAATGGAAAACGCGCAACACCCGATCAGCTCCGGTTTCGGTGCTCGCTCGACGGCCGCCGACGTGCTCGCCGGCATCGATCTCACGGGCAAGCTCGCGATCGTCACAGGCGGCCATTCCGGCCTCGGGCTGGAGACGACGAAGGCGCTGTCGCGGGCAGGCAGCCATGTGCTGATCGGCGCCCGCCGGCCCGAAGAGGCGGCCAGGGCGCTCTCCGGTATCGCCAATGTCGAGGTCGCCAATGTAGAGGTAGAAAGCCTCGATCTTTCCGATCTCGAAAGCGTGCAGCAGTTTGCCGAGCGCTTCGTCGCCTCCGGACGCAAGGCCGATATCGTCATCAACAGCGCCGGCATCATGGCCTGCCCGGAAACGCGGGTCGGGCCGGGCTGGGAGGCGCAGTTTGCCACCAACCATCTCGGCCATTTCGCACTCGTCAATCGCCTCTGGCCGGCGCTGGCGAGGGGAGCCCGTGTGGTTGCCGTTTCCTCCGGTGCCCATGGCATCACGCCAATCCGCTGGGACGATGTCCAGTTCACCGAGGGCTACGACCGGTGGCAGGCCTATGGACAGGCGAAGACCGCAAACGCGCTCTTTGCCGTGCAACTCGACGGGCTGGGCAGGGATGCCGGTGTGCGTGCCTTCTCGCTGCATCCCGGCAAGATCCTGACGCCGCTGCAACGGCACCTGGAGAAGGAAGACATGGTCGCCGCCGGCTGGATCGATGCTGAGGGCAATGCCATCGACCCGAGTTTCAAAACGCCGGAGCAGGGTGCCGCGACACAGGTCTGGGCTGCAACCTCGCCGCAGCTCGAAGGGCTCGGCGGCCTCTATTGCGCCGATTGCGATGTCGCTGTCATCTCGGACGACGGCGCGGAAACCAGCGTGCGCGCCTATGCCGTCGATCCCGACGAGGCGGCCCGATTGTGGGCGCTCTCGGCGGAACTGACTGATATAGACGCTTTCACTCGCTCTTAGGCGGGGATGCCGGGCGCCTCGTAGCCGGTGCGCTCGACATATTCGGTATAGCCGCCGCCATACTGGTGGATGCCATCGGGCGTCAGCTCCAGCACGCGGTTGGAAAGCGCGGCAAGGAAATGCCGGTCGTGCGAAACGAACAGCATCGTGCCCTCGAAGTCGGCAAGCGCCTTGATGAGCATTTCCTTGGTGTCGAGGTCGAGATGGTTGGTCGGCTCGTCGAGCACGAGAAAGTTCGGCGGGTCGAACAGCATTTTGGCCATGACGAGGCGGGCCTTCTCGCCGCCCGAAAGCACGCGGCAGCGCTTATCCACGTCATCTCCCGAAAAGCCGAAGCAGCCGGCGAGCGCGCGCAGCGGCGCCTGACCGGCAAGCGGGAAGGAGTCTTCCAGCCATTCCAGCACGGTGCGCTCGCCGTCGAGCAGGTCCATGGCGTGCTGGGCGAAATAGCCGAGCTTCACGCTGGCACCCAGCGCCACACTGCCGGCATCGGGATCGGCAGTGCCCGTCACCAGCTTCAGCAGCGTCGACTTGCCGGCGCCGTTGACGCCCATGATGCACCAGCGCTCCTTGCGGCGGACCATGAAATCCAGGCCTTCATAGATGACGCGGCTGCCGTATTTCTTATGCACGTTCTTGAGGTTGACGACGTCTTCGCCGGAGCGCGGCGCCGGCTGGAATTCGAAGGCCACCGTCTGACGGCGCTTCGGCGGCTCGACGCGCTCGATCTTTTCCAGCTTCTTCACACGGCTCTGCACCTGCGAGGCATGGCTGGCGCGCGCCTTGAAGCGCTCGATGAACTTGATCTCCTTGGCAAGCATCGCCTGCTGGCGCTCGAACTGCGCCTGCTGCTGCTTCTCGTTCTGTGCCCGCTGCTGCTCGTAGAAGCCGTAGTCGCCCGAATAACTGTTGAGCGAGCCGGCATCGATCTCGATGATCTTGGTGACGATGCGGTTCATGAACTCGCGGTCGTGCGAGGTCATCAAGAGAGCGCCTTCGTAGGTCTTGAGGAATTCCTCGAGCCAGATCAGGCTTTCGAGATCCAGATGGTTGCTCGGCTCGTCGAGCAGCATCACGTCCGGGCGCATCAGCAGGATGCGGCCGAGCGCCACGCGCATCTTCCAGCCGCCCGAGAGCGCGCCGACATCGCCGTCCATCATCTCCTGGCTGAAGCTCAGGCCCGCCAGAACCTCACGCGCCCGGCCTTCCAGCGCATAGCCGTCCAGTTCTTCATAACGCGCCTGCACTTCGCCATAGCGCTCGATGATCTGGTCCATCTCGTCCATGCGGTCGGGATCGGACATGGCCGCTTCCAGCTCGCGCAATTCGGCGGCGACGATGCTGACGGGGCCGGCGCCTTCCATCACTTCGGCAACCGCGCTGCGGCCGGCCATTTCACCGACATCCTGGTTGAAATAGCCGATGGTGACGTGCTTCTCGACCGCGACCTGGCCCTCATCCGGCGCCTCTTCGCCGTTGATCATGCGGAAAAGCGTCGTCTTGCCGGCGCCGTTCGGGCCGACCAGACCGATCTTTTCGCCTCGGTTCAAGGCGGCTGTGGCTTCGATGAAGAGGATGCGGTGGCTGTTCTGCTTGCTGATATTGTCGATACGGATCATGTCTAACGCGGGTGCCTGGGAGAATTTGGCGCCCTTATGCCACGGGTTTTCGCTCCTGTCGCAGTTTTTCCGCGTCATGAAGCTGTGATGTTGGAAGCGACCCGCCCGATGTGACTGGAAATCCGGTGACCGCTCCTTATTATCCCCTTCGGTGGAGGAACCCTATGGTCGACAAAACGACTGACAAACAGGCAGAACCGCGACTGCTGTCAGGCGGCAATCCGCAGATCGCCAAGGGCGAGGGCGATGGCCCGGTGCAGGCCTATATCGCCGCCATGCCCGGCTGGAAAAGCGAGGTCGGCCGCTACCTCGACGGACTGATCATGCGCACCGTTCCCGATGCTCACAAGGCCGTCAAATGGAACTCGCCGCTCTACGGTATGAAGGGCGACGGCTGGTTTCTCGGCATCCACTGCTTCAACAAATACGTCAAGCTGGCCTTCTTCCGCGGCGCTGCCTTGCAGCCCGTACCGCCGGGAGAATCCAGGACTGTGGAAACGCGCTATTTCCACATCCATGAGAACGACCCGATCGACGAGGCGCAGCTCGCCGACTGGATCAGGCAGGCAAGCCTGTTGCCGGGCGAGAAAATGTAAGGAGAGAGAGAGCATGAAGAAAGCGGCGACGACGAAAAAGGAAACGGAACCGAAGGAAGTCTCTCCATCCGAACGCATCGATGCCAAGATCAGGGAATTGGGCGACTGGCGCGGCGAAACGCTCGCCCGTATCAGGGCGATCATCCGCGAGGCCGACCCCGAGGTGGAGGAGACGTGGAAGTGGAGGGGTGTCCCGGTCTGGGAACATGCCGGCATCATCTGCACTGGCGAAACCTATAAGGCCGTGGTGAAGCTGACCTTCGCCAGGGGCGCTTCGCTGGAAGACCCGTCCAACCTCTTTAATTCCAGCCTCGAAGGCAATACGCGCCGCGCGATCGATATTCACGAAGGGGAGAAAATCGATGAGGCAGCCCTGACGGCGCTGGTGCAGGCGGCAGTGGCGCTGAACACGGCAAAAAAGAAATAGCTGACGCTGGCGAAAAGCTGGGTGCCGATTTCTAATGAAAAATAGCTGGCAACAACTTCCGTTAAGCTTCACGGATATCTACCTTATCGCTATGATTGAAAGACTGCTGTCGGCTTGAGCATCCGGCGCGGCTTAAGACGGTGATTACGACAAATAAAAACGTCATAAGCGGAAAACGTCCGGTGAGGGGTTATGAAGTTAATAATTACCGATGTTACGGAAATGCATAGTGGAAATTACTGCGTTGCAGGATGGGATCAACAGACCCAAAGAATGGTTCGCCCGTTGCAAAACGGCCAAAACTGGACCACAGGACTCCTGCAGCAATGTGGTATTGTCGCAGGCGCTTCCATAGATGTAACTCCAACTGGACAGCAGCACCTCAGCTTGTTTCCTCATCAAACTGAGGATACGCTGATCGACATTGCCGGTTTCCAACTCATCCACCCAGGACCGATCGCCTGGTTTGGGGCCGACGCTCCCCCAACGTACGGAACGGTACATCAGGCATTCGGACGACACTTAGCCTATTCGAAAATTTGGAACGGAGCACAGCAAGGGGTGCACGTGCCGGAAAATACTCAGATCGGCTCTCTCAGTGCAGTAAGGCTGCCGGCCGGTGCTCTGAATTTGTTTGAAGACAGTTACAACGGAAAAACAAGTTTGCGTGCGTATCTCGATGACGGCCATTCATGCTACAATCTTCCCGTCGTTGCTAAGAATCTTCGGGAAATCTATCGTCTTAACGGAATTAATGCCGTGCAACAGATTTTACCGTTACAAGGCAATGTTCATGTCCGGCTTGGCTTGGCCAGAGCTTGGGCGGGTCAACCTGGAAAATGCAGTCTCATGATCAACGGCATTCATAGCTAACGACATGTCTCAACTAGTTACTTTCAGCATTGGCCATTCAACGCACACGTATGAGCGGTTTCTGGACCTCCTACGGCAGGCGGGCGTAACGGCGATTGCCGACGTGCGAACATCACCTTTTTCGCGTCATTTTCCGCAGTTCAACAAAGATGCATTAAGAAATGAATTAAAGATGGATGACATCGCTTATTCCTTTCTCGGAAAGGAGCTTGGCGGGCGACCGGCAGGTCGCCAATACTATTGCGATGGTATCGCAGACTATGAGCGAATGGCCCAGTCTTCCGAGTTTCAGCATGGAATCGATAGGGTTGTAGAGGGTGCTCGTAAATACCGCATTGCACTTATGTGTTCCGAACATGATCCACTTGACTGTCACAGATGTTTGCTTGTTGGTAGAGCGCTTGCGACGCGGGAGGTCTCAGTCAAGCATATTCTCGCCAATGGGCGCATCGTAGATCACACTGAAATCGAGGAGCGCCTTTTGAGATCAGAGAGACGAGAGGGCGAGGATTTATTTTTGTCTCCAGAAGAGCGCTTAGCTCAAGCCTATCGTGAACGTGCACGGAAAGTTGCGTACACCGAACAAATCGATAGTAGCGTAACCCGTGCAGCGATGTAGACGATGACGTTAATCAAAACCGCCACAATCGGCTTTACCAGGTCCAACGCCGAACATTTCTTTGAGCGACTGATAAAGGCGGGCGTGACGAAGGTAATTGACGTGCGGCTGCACAACACATCGCAATTGGCAGGTTTCGCCAAAGCTGAAGATCTTGCTTACTTCCTAAAAAAAATCGGTGGCGTCGAATATGTTCACCAGCCTATCCTTGCGCCGACTGATGACATCTTAAAGGCCTATAAGAAGGAAAAAGGCGACTGGAGCGTTTATCAAGGTAGATTTCTGCAGCTGATGGAGGAGCGTAAAATAGAGCAGCGTCTGAGACCAGAGATGCTGGAAGGCGTATGCTTATTGTGCTCCGAAGCGACACCGCATCATTGTCATCGCAGACTGGTTGTTGATTATCTCAATGGCAAGTGGGGCAATGTGCTAGCCGTAAAGCATCTTTAAACATCAATCGCTTCAACGGTGGTGCGGGCTGCGCGCAAGCCCGCTTAACTTCAGTTCGTGCCGCAACCGCTCATTGCCGATACCGCAAAGCGTCCTATCTGGGACCCTGTTCAATCACGTCGACTGAAACCCGATGAGACGGAGGCTCTCTTGAAGGATTACCTTCCCTATCTGGTCGGCGCACTGGTGGGAATGCTCATCGCCATTCTCCTGTCCAGCCTGTTGACGCTGACGGGAACGCCGCAGCTGATCCTTTTCGCCCTGCTGCCCGCAGTCGGCGGCGCGGTCGCTGAACGTGTCGTCCAGCGCCGCTCCGGCAATTCGTGAGAACCGATGGGTCGTTTGAAGGAAATCGTCATCGACTGCGATGTGCCCTCCCGCGTCGCCCGCTTCTGGGCCGAAGCGCTCGACGGCTATACGGTTCTGCCCTACGACGACGAGGAAATCGCCCGCCTTGCAGCGCTCGGCCTGACACCCGAAACCGACCCGGTGGTGATGGTGGAAGGCCCAGGCACACGCCTCTGCTTCCACCTTCGCCGGGGAGAGCGGCCGGCCCGCAACCGCGTTCATCTCGATATCGCAGCCGATGACCGCGAAAAGGAGGTCGCGCGCCTGATATCCTTGGGTGCGACCTTCGTGCGTGAAGCGGCTGACTACACCGTGCTGAACGATCCGGAAGGCAACAATTTCTGTGTCACCTCCGACTAACCCCGCGTCAGACCGATTTTACCTCGCCGCCATCCATGCGCATCGTCGTGCCGGTCATCCAGCACGCAGGGCGCTCTATCGGACATCATATCTCTCCGATCAGCCAAGGAAATCGCAGATGGCAGCGGCAATTTCATCCGCATGCGTTTCCAGTGCGAAGTGGCCGGTGTCGAAGAATTTGATCACGGCGTCAGGAATGTCGCGGGCAAAGGCCTCCGCGCCCGGCGGCAGGAAGAAGGGATCGTTCTTGCCCCAGACGGCAAGGAAGCGCGGTTTGTGGGTCCGGAAGTAATCCTGGAAGGTCGGGTAAAGCGCCACATTGCTCTTGTAGTCGCCCATCAGATCAAGCTGCACATCTTCCGCGCCCGGACGCGAGAGATAGAAATTGTCGAGCGAATAACCGTCAGGCGAAATCCCCGTCGTATCGGCAACGCCATGCGTATACTGCCAGATCGTCGTTTCCGGCCCGAGGAACGCCTTCAGCACGGCGCGGTTTTCTTGCGTTCCATCCTGCCAATAGGCCTGCAGCGGGTTCCATGCATCGCTGAGGCCATCGACATAGGCATTGCCATTCTGCGAGATGATGCCCGTGATCCGCTCTGGATGCTTCACAGCCAGGCGGAAGCCCGTCGGCGCGCCATAGTCGAAGACATAGACCGCATAGCGATCGAAACCGATGATCTCGGTGAAGCGGTCGATCGTCTCTGCAATGCTGTCGAAGCTGTTGACAGCAGGATCGCCAGACTGGCCGAAGCCCGGAAGATCAGGGGCGATGATGTGATAGTGATCGGCAAGCAGCGGGATAAGATCGCGGAACATGTGACCGGAGGTCGGGAAGCCATGCAGCAGCAGGAGCTTCGGAGCGCCCCGCGCGCCGGCCTCGCGATAGGCGATCTTGATGCCGTCGACGGTGGTGTTGCGGTAGCTGATCTTGGTCATGGTCATGTTTCCTTCGGTTGAGATGAGTGGCGATATGTCGGTCGTTCAGGCTGCGGCCACTGTTGCCGCCGCCTCGCGGATGACCTTCTCCTTCGTTTTCGACTTGTAACTGTTTAAATCGATATAGAGCGGTTACTCTCGAGGAAGGTAACTTGTCAACGGCATTTTGAGCGGTTACATATCAATCACGTTTCGAAAGGGACTGCTTTGGATTGCAAACGGCAGCCGGAATAGGACCTGTGATGGATAACCACTCTCCCGCCCCTTTTCTGGGTGACGCACTGGCGCTGGATTTTCTGAACTCGGTGGCAACACCCGTCGATGTGCCTGTCGACTGGATCGAGGACGGGGAGGGGTTGCTGCGCTGGCTCGATCAGGCAAAGCTCGTCTCGCCGGAAACGCTGGAAGCCATGCGGGCTCAGGCGCTGCCGGGAGAATTGGACAAGGTCGCCGATCAGGCGAGGAACCTGCGCGAGTGGTTCCGGACCTTCGTCCGCGAGCACAAGGGAAAGCAGTTGAAGCCCGACGCCCTGGCCGAGCTCGAACCGCTGAACCGTCTGCTGGAGCGCGACGAAGGCTATTGCCGCATCGTGGCGCGGCAGGCCGATGAAGGCGAGGTCTTCAACTTCCAGCCCATGCGCAAATGGCGCTCGCCGGAAGCGCTGTTGCTACCGGTCGGCGAGGCGCTCGGCCGTTTTGTCTGCACCGAGGATTTTTCCAATGTGAAAGCCTGCGAAGGCCCGTCCTGCACGCTGCTGTTTGCCGATCACACCCGTGGTCACCGCAGGCGCTGGTGCAGCATGGCGCTCTGCGGCAATCGCGCCAAACAGGCAGCACACCGCAACCGGGTCAGGCAGGCTTGAGGGCCGCTACAGGCAGCCTGGTTAGGCATAAGCCACCCAGCCTCTGAAGCTGAAGGCCGCGTAGAAAAGGGTGACGTCTGAAAAGCCTGCCGCGCGCAGCATGGCCTCCTCATCCTCGGGGGCGAGGATTTCAAGCCTTTCCCGCATGGCCTTGCGGGCATTGTTCAGCCGGGCAGGGTCCGCCCCATCGGGTGCGCCATAAGCGATATGCCGATCGATCCACATCGATCGCTCCGGCTCCGTTTGCGGGAAGCTCACATGCGCCAGAACGAAGGGCGCACCCGCTTTCAGGCGGTGCCGAATTTGCTGAAGTGTTTCAAGGCGTTGTTCGATGGGGATATGATGGAAGGTCAGCAGGCACGCCGCCGCGTCGAACGGACCCTCCGGCGCGACGCCGATGCTGCCCTCGTGAAAACCGATGCGTCTGCCGTGCTCTCCGGCGACCTGCCTCGCCAGTTGCAGCATGTCGGCGGAGGGATCCACACCGTCAAAAGTCCAGCCCTCATGCGCCTCGGCAAAAGCCTTGAGTTCCAGCCCGCCGCCCGCACCAAGCACGAGCACCCGGCCATTGTCGGGCGTCCGCTCCGCCATCAGCATCGCTGCCATGCGATGCAGGCTTGAGAAACCCGGAACCTGGCGCGGCGGACCTTCGAGATAGGATTTGACGGCATCCCCGGTGAAGGGGGATGCCGGCATGCGGGCCGCAGATGTGTCAGGGGTCGAGGGCGGGCGGTCATCTCTCATCATGTAACTTTAATTATTGCATGATGTCTGGACTGTCAATTCGCGAGCCTATTTCGCAAACTTGCGTGCCCCGGCCACGCAGAGAATGACGGCGACCGTCACGGCAAGCATGGACCAGCTCACCGTTTCCCGCAGCAGCGTTGCGGCAAGTGCCAGGCCGAAGAAGGGCTGCAGCAGCTGCAACTGGCCGACGGCGGCGATGCCGCCCTGTGCGAGGCCGCGATACCAGAAGATGAAGCCGATCAGCATGCTGAAGAGCGAGACATAGGCGAGGCCCAGCATGGCCGGCGTCTGGATATCGGTGAAGGACGGCGGCCGGTAGGCGATGGCGGCGACGATCATGACCGGCAGCGACACCACCAGCGCCCAGGAGATCACCTGCCAGCCGCCGAGCCGGCGCGACAGCCTGGCGCCTTCGGCATAACCGAGCCCGCAGACGATGATGGCGCCAAGCATCAGCGCATCGCCGATAGGCGAGGCGGTGAGCCCCTGCATCAGGGCAAAGCCCGCCACAAGTGCGCTGCCGAGCAGCGAGAAGAGCCAGAAGGCCGGCTTCGGCCGCTCGCCGCCCCTGATGACGCCGAAGATCGCCGTCGCCAGCGGCAGCAGGCCGATGAAGACGATGGAATGCGCCGAGGTGACATGCTGCAGCGCCAGTGCCGTCAGCAGCGGAAAGCCGACGACCACACCAAGCGCGATAATGACGAGCGAGATAAGGTCCTGCCGCGAGGGCCGCTTTTCCCGGAAGGCGATCAGCAGGCAAAGCGCCAGGATGCCGGCAATCGCCGCTCGCGCCACCGTCAGGAAAACCGGATCGAGCTGCATGACTGCCACGCGTGTGGCCGGCAGCGATCCGCTGAAGATGAGCACGCCGATAAAACCATTGATCCATCCGGTCGCTGTGCGATCCATGTGGGCACTCCTTTGTTTGCCCCACGCTTATCCGCCGTTCGCACTGGCGCTGCCAGCCACAGTTCGATACAGTTTGCTCAAACTGTTATGGTTGGGGAAACAGTACGGATGGACGAGCAGATACAGGCAGGCAGCAGGGTCGGCATGGTCATGGCGACGATCCGCCAGCGTATCGCCGGCCGCAGCCTCACACCCGGCGCCAAGCTGCCGTCGATCCGCAGCCTTTCGGGAACCTTGAAAGTCTCGGCCTCGACGGTGGTCGACGCCTATGAGCGGCTTGTGGCCGAAGGCGCGATCCTCTCGCGCCCCGGATCAGGCTTTTATGTCGCGAGCCAGACGGCACCACTCTCGCTCGCCGATATCGGCCCGAAGCTCGATCGCGCGGTCGATCCCTTCTGGGTGTCGCGGCAATCGCTGGAGGCGCAGGAAAGCGATCTCAAGCCCGGCTGCGGCTGGCTGCCGCCTGCATGGCTGCCGGAAGAGGCGATACGCCGGACGCTGCGATCCCTGTCGCGCGCGGACGCCGCAAGCATCTCCGACTACGGCTCGCCGCTCGGCCTCAAGCCGCTGCGCCAGCTGATTGCACGCCGCATGGCCGAGCGTGGCATCGAGGCCTCGCCGGACCAGATCATGCTCACCGAATCCGGCACCCAGGCGATTGATTTTCTTTGTCGTTTCCTGATTGAGCCCGGCGATACCGTGCTGGTCGACGACCCCTGCTATTTCAATTTCCATGCGCTGCTGAGAGCTCATCGCGCCAGGGTCGTCAGCGTTCCCTACACGCCCTCCGGTCCCGATATCGAACGTTTCGCCGCCGCACTCGCCGAGCACCGGCCACGCCTCTACATCACCAATTCGGCGATCCACAATCCGACCGGCGCGACACTCTCGCCGGTCACGGCCCATCGGCTCTTGAAGCTTGCCGAGCAGCATGGCCTCACCATCATCGAGGACGATATCTTCGCCGATTTCGAACTGACGCCGGCGCCACGCCTTGCGGCCTTCGATGGCCTTGACCGTGTCATCCATATCGGCAGTTTTTCCAAGACGCTCTCGGCCGCCGCACGCTGCGGCTTCATCGCGGCCAGGCCCGAATGGATCGAGGGACTGATCGATCTCAAGATCGCCACCTCCTTCGGCGGCGCTCGGTTGAATGCCGAACTGGTGTTGGGGGTGCTCAGCGACGGCAGCTACCGAAAACACACCGAGAGCCTGCGCGGCCGCCTTTCCAAGGTGATGTTCGAGGTGACCGGCCGGCTGAAAGTCTTGGGCATCCGGCCCTGGCTGGAGCCGCAGGCCGGCATGTTTCTCTGGTGCCGCCTGCCGGACGGTCTCGATGCCGCCGTCGTAGCGCGCGCCGCACTCGCACAGAATGTCGTGCTGGCACCCGGCAACGCCTTCAGCCTGTCGCAATCGGCCACCGGCTTCATGCGCTTCAACGTCTCCCAGACGTCGGATAGCAGGGTGTTCGATGTGCTGCGGGATGCGCTCAAGCAGGCGGAACCCTCTCCTGAGTGATATGCCAATATTTTGGATGACAGCATCATTGCGCAACAATATACAGTCAATTCCGGCCGGCTCTCGCTGGCCAACCATCCATTGTGGATCACGACATGAAAGACTGGCATCCTGATCTCAGCCGCTCCTCGAGCCCCCGCTATATGGCGATCGCCGATCTGATCGAGATGGATCTGCGCAGCGGCACGCTTGCGACGGGCGATAGGTTGCCGCCTCAGCGGGAACTCGCAAAACGTCTCAACATCGATTTCACGACAGTAGCGCGCGGTTATGTGGAAGCGCAGAAGCGCGGGCTGGTGGATTCGCATGTCGGCCGCGGCACCTTCGTGACCGGCGGGCAGGGCAGGGAGCGCCTGGGCTTCATGTCCGATGCCGCGCCCGATCCGCGCCGGACATCCGTGGTCGATTTTTCGATGAACCTGCCGCCGGAGCCTGACGACCCGGAGCTGTTGGCCCGCATGCGCGAGGGCATGTCGGCGGTGGCCGCCAATCTCATTCCGCTGCTGCGCTATCAGGCATTTGGTGGCTCGGGCATGGACAAGGAGGCGGCTGCCCTTTGGCTCGGCCGCCGCGGGCTTGTGCCGTCGCAGGAGCGGATCTTCGTGACTCCCGGCGCGCATCCGGCGCTGCTCGCGATCTTCGGCCTGCTGGCAAAGCCCGGCGAGACCGTATTGTCGGAAAACATCACCTATCCCGGCATGCGCTCGATCGCCGCCCAGCTTCGCCTCAATCTTTCCGGCCTGCCGATGGATGAGGAGGGCATCCTGCCGGATGCCTTTGCCGAGGCCTGCGAGCGGCTGCAGCCGAAGGCCCTCTATCTCAATCCGACGCTGCAAAACCCGCTGACGCTGACCATTTCGGAAAAACGCCGCGAGGAAATCGCCGCCGTCGCCCGCAAATATCACGTGCCTGTTGTCGAGGACGATGCCTATGGCTTCATCCCGCTGCACGGTCCGCCGCCGCTGGCTGCCATCGCGCCTGACCTGACCTGGCATATCGGCGGTCTTGCCAAATGCATCGGCGCCGGCCTGCGTCTTGCCTATGTGGTTGCGCCGGACACCAAGGCGATCTGGCCCTTCGTCAGCGCCATGCGCACCAACAATGTCATGGCCTCGCCGATGACGGTGGCGCTGGCCACCTGCTGGATCGAGGACGGGACCGCGGACACGATCCTGCGCTTCATCCGCGCGGAAGCAGGGGCGCGCCAGCAGATGGTGGCGAATATCCTGCCCGAGGGCAGCTACAGGGCCGATCCGATCAGCTTCAACATCTGGCTGCCGCTGACGAACGGCTGGACCCGCTCGACCTTCAGCAGCCACATGCGCTCTTCCGGCATCGGCGTGGTCGCAAGTGACGTTTTCACTGTCGAGGGTGCTGCCCCCGAAGCCGTGCGCGTCTGCCTCGGCGGGCCGATTTCACGCGAAAGGCTGAAGGGCGCGCTGGACTTCATGGCTCATGCGCTTGAGGGGCCGCCGGAAATGTCGGCGTCGTTTTTCTGAGCTGCTGGTCCGCTTTACGGCTTCAATGCAGGAGAGGGGCTTAACTTGCTGCGCCCGCCCTCACTTCTTCAATGTTTCAAGCTGGGTGAGGCGGTGCCAGGGGTTAGCCCCTCCCCCTTGTGGGGAGGGGTTGGGGAGGGGTTTTGACGAGTGCGCAAATGTGCCTCAGCAGCGGCAATTCTCCCGCCGTCACACGTCGCAAACCCAATCCGCAAAAACTCTGCGTCATTCTGACGAATGGACTGGCAATCCGCTTTCAATGTAATTATATTGTATGCATACATTATGGGGCATTGAATGGATTCGCCAATGCCTCGCAACGTCGAAAAGCGAGATCGCCATGGATACCGAATATCCTCCTCTCCCTCCGATGCAGACCGGCATCCGGGGCCGCTGCCCGCGCTGCGGACAGGGGCATATGTTCAAGGGTTTCCTTACGCTGCAGAAGGAATGCGAAGTCTGCGGGCTGGATTATTCCTTCGCCGATCCGGCCGACGGCCCGGCCTTCTTCGTGATCTGCTTCGCCTGCGTGCCGAGCGTGCTGCTCGGCGTCTGGCTGGAAGTCGCCTTCTCCGCGCCGCTCTGGGTCCAGCTGCTGGTCACCGGCCCCTTCATGTTCGCCACCTGTATTCCGCCGCTGAGGCCGCTGAAGGGATGGCTGGTGGCAAGCCAGTATTTCTACAAGGCGGAAGAGGGCAAGCTCGCCTGACGTCCATTGGAAATGCCGCGCTCTGAAAGCGCCTGATATGAGTGCCAGGGCCGTTCGAACTCCTCGAACGGCCTTTTTGCTGGGCGCATGCCCGCCCGCAAGTCAAAATGCCGCAGACGGCATCTGTCGAAACCACTTGCACCATCTGTACCGATCGGTACAATGCAAAACGAAAGGTACAATTAAACAAAGGAGACAAGACATGCCTGCACCGCTTCCCCCCTTCACCCATGAAACCGCAAACCAGAAGGTCCGCCTCGCCGAGGACGGATGGAATAGCCGCGATCCGCAGCGCGTATCACTCGTCTACACGCCGGACAGCCAGTGGCGGAACCGCGCCGAATTCGTCACCGGCCGCGCCGAGATCGTCGCCTTCCTGACCCGCAAGTGGGCGAAGGAGCTCGATTACCGGCTGATCAAGGAGCTCTGGGCTTTCACCGACAATCGCATCGCGGTGCGCTTTGCCTACGAATGGCACGACAGCAACAACTGGTTCCGCTCCTACGGTAACGAGAATTGGGAATTCGACGCCGAGGGCTTGATGCAGCGCCGTTTCGCCTGCATCAACGATCTGCCGATCAAGGAATCGGATCGCAAGTTCCACTGGCCGCTCGGCCGGCGGCCCGATGACCATCCGGGCCTTTCCGACCTCGGCCTTTGAGGACGAGGTGACCCAAAGGTGAATTGTGAAGACCGTTTATGAACGTGCCGATATCGTGCCGCTGCTTGGCGAGATCTTCCGCGAGCTTGGCTACGAGGGCACGACGCTCAGCCGCATCACCGAGCGCACCGGCATCGGCAAGGGCAGCCTCTATCACTTCTTCCCCGGTGGGAAGGAAGAGATGGCGGCCGCCGTCCTTGCCGATGTCGACGGCTGGTTCGAACGCGCCGTCTATGAGCCGCTGCGCCGCGATGATGCCGGGGCGGCGATCGATGCGATGTGGGCGAATGTGATAGACTATTTCCGCTCAGGCAGCCGTATCTGCCTCGTCGGTGCCTTTGCGCTGGACGAGACACGCCAGCGTTTTTCGCCGGTCATCCGGGATTATTTCGTCCGTTGGATCGAGGCGCTGCGCCAGGCGCTGGTCCGCGCCGGCTGCGATGAGGGCGCCGCGCTCGCCGCAGCTGAAGAGGCGGTATCCGGCATTCAGGGCGCGCTGGTGCTCTCGCGGGCGCTGGAAGACAAGGATATGTTCCGCAGAACCCTGGACCGATTGGCGGACAGGCTGGCTGCAGCGAAACTGGAGGGATAGGCGGTGGCCGCTGCCTTGGCAGGAGCAAGAATAACGCGGGAAGCTGCGGGTGAGGGGTTCAGGACGTCCTCACCCGTCAGGATTGTGCTTAAGAGTCGTTTTGGGAGGGCAGGCGGACCGGGCGCGGGTTCTCGCGCTGCGTGCGTACCTGGCGCCACTCGTTTTCCATCTGGTCAACGACGTGCTGGGGGATCTTGGTCGGAGTTTCTGCGGTGGTCTGCATCATATGCCTCTCTTCCTCAGCAAGGGTGTGCTTACGCATTGATGCATCGCACAACAAAAACCGCGTGTAAATCTACGCCGGTCACACTTGAAACGATTAAATTAATTTCAATCGATTAAGCCGACATTAACCACAGCAGGCCTCAGAGAAGCGTATCATGACTGTCTCACTCGACCGGCAATTCTTTTTCGACACTGTGCAGCACACCCTGTTCAAGGACAGCCTCACGCCGGCCCAGATCGAAGGCATAAACGCCATTTTCGACTACTGGGACGCGAATTTGGCTACCGCAGATCGGCGCTGGCTGGCCTATATATTGGCCACGGCCTTTCATGAGACGGCCTACACGATGCAGCCTGTGCGCGAGACGCTGGCAACAAGTGATTCGCGCGCCGTCGAGATCCTCGAGACCGCCTTTGCGTCCGGTCGGCTCTCCTGGGTGAAGACGCCTTACTGGCGGCCGGATGAGGACGGCAAAAGCTGGCTCGGTCGCGGCCTGGTGCAGCTCACCCACAGGCGCAATTACGAGGCAATGAGCGAGGTGACCGGCATCGATCTCGTCGCTGAGCCCGATCGCGCCATGGAAATGACGCCGGCTGTGACGATCCTGATCGAGGGCATGCTGCGCGGCAGCTTCGCCGGCCACCGGCTTTCCGACCACCTCAATGAGGAGAGGGAAGATTGGGTGAACGCACGCCGCATCGTCAATGGCACCGACAGGGCGGAAAAGCTTGCCGAATATGGCAGGATCTTCCTCGCGGCGATCCGCCCGGCGTCTGCGGCATTCCGGCCCGGTTGAAGGCCTGGGCGGCGCGTGTTATCGCCGGCTCAACCCCAGGGAATTGTCACAGGAGTGTCCGCGTGATCCGCCATATCGTCTTCTTCACCGTGCCGGAGGAAAACCGTGAAGCGGTGCGCAAGGGGCTCTCCATACTGACAGGCATTCCCCATGCCCTGACGCTGGAGATCGGCGAAAACGTCAAGACGGACCAGTGGGGCAACACGGTCGATTTCGTCGTCTACGGCGAATTCGAGAGCGAGGAAGCGCTCGCCGCCTACAAGGCGCATCCCGACTATGACCTCTCGACCCGCACGGTAAAGCCGCTCCGGGATACCAGAACTGCGGCCGATTTCGATAGCGACAAGGCGGTCACCAGACCCCTGCAGGATTGATGCTGATGGTTGTTGATAATCTATCCATTTGAAAATGAACGGGAATTTTCAATAAAGTCTGATTAATGCCGGGAATTTTCGGCTAAGTCATTGATAATGTTTAAGTGATTCACCAGGGCACGAAAATCTTTTGAATAATTCGATTCAGCAAACGCCTCTTCTGATTTTGAAATTCTTTACGCGTAATTTTGAGATAAGTGGATCACTTATTCAGAATCAATGACTTAGCCCCAAAAACGCTACACTAGTGGCTCATTTTGAAAATTCTTATTCATTTTCAAATGGATAGGGAGAGGCCGGAAACGATCCCGGTTGCAGATGAATCAGTCTGTGAAGGACCGGAAGCAACTCTTAAGAAAAAAGCCGCAAATGATTCAGACGCTTAGCGGATTGGTAGCTCTTACTGCATAATTCCTCAAATCGGAATCGATTTGAAGTCAGCCTCCGGCAGGCGAAGGCTGCTTTGCCTGCCGCCGGTCAGGCCGGCAGTACGCTCGGCTTCGCGCCGCGTACCAACGCCATCAGCATCAGCACGAAAACCAGTGCGATGGCCGCAAGCACCGCGTAGGTGATGATCGTCGGGCCGGCGCCGGCGCGATCGAGGATGGCGGTGAAGATGACGGGCGCAATCGCGTTGGCGAGGTTCTGCGGCATCGACAGGCGGGCCGCCTGCAGCCCGTATTCCCTGGCTGAGAAGAGGGCGAGCGGCAGCAGCGCGCGGGCAACCGCCAGCACACCGGCGCCGAAACCATAAAGCAGCACGAAGGTGATGAGCAGCGGCGTCGACGGCGGGACGATGAAGAGCATCAGGAAGCTGAACAGCATCAGGCTGACGCCCATGACCGATGTCAGGATCGGATTGCCGCGCTTGCCGAGCAGCATGTCGAGCGCGCGTGCCGAAATGCCGATCACGCCGCGTACCGAGCCGAGTTGCAGGGCAAGGGCCGTCGATGCGCCGGACTGGCGGAAGATTTCGAGCAGGGATGGCGAGACACCGAAAGTGATGAAGGTGCCGAGCGTGGTGGAGACGGCAATCAGCAGAAAGGCCTTGCGCCGGTCGGCCGGCGTCAGTTCGACCGGCGGCGCCTCCGCTGCTGCCCCCTGCGTATGGCTGGCAATCGGCTTCGGCAGGCCGAAGAGATGCAGCGGCAGGCAGACGAAGAATTGCAGCGCCGCGCAGACGAGGAAGGTGACACGCCAGCCGAAATTTCCATTGAGCAGCGTCAGGATCGGCCAGAAAATGGTAGCCGAGAGACCCGTGAACAGCATGAGGATGGCGATGACCCGTTTGCCGTTTAGCCCTTCGCGCTCCACGACGGCTGTATAGCAGGGCGCCGAGAGGCCGAGCGCGCCGCCAAGCCCGATCACGACCCAGGCGAGTGCATAGACGACGATATTGGTGGTGGCGGCAAGCAGCAGCAGGCCGATCGCGAAGGTGATCGACGAACCGGCCAGCACTTTCGCGGCACCATAGCGGCCGAGCCAGCGCCCGGTGGTGGGACCGGCAAAGGCGCTGATCACCATCATGATGGTCAGGCCGGCAAAAATCGCTTCATTCGGAAGCCCGAGCGATGGTGCGATGACGCGGCCCATGACGCCAAGCATATCGAAAGTGGTGCCCCAACCGATAAGCTGGGTGACTGCGAGCACGCCAACTGTCTGCGCCGTACGAAGCGAAGGTGATTTTTGCATGGATTCGAAAATGAAATTGATGAAGGCGACTGACCGATAGCAGCTTCAACCAGACGGTGAAAGGCTTGATCGAACAAATCCGGTACGGATTTGCCTCGCATCTGGATTTTCGTTGTGGCAGAAGGCGTTAGCGCGATCATTCAGAAATCATGTATATTTCGCGCAATAGTCGAGAATTGTTCTAAAATTCCCGCATTACCCTGCATTCATTTGCCATTCAGGTCGCTTGAGTACATATTCTGGACAAGTTGGCATTACATTGAAAGCACAGCACATGGCCTCTCCTCTGAGCGTCGCAGCATTGGCCGCCGGTCTGGCGGTTTCGGCGCCCTCACCGGACGACACCCACACGCTTGTCCTGCGTGTGTCGGGCGATTGCAGCGCCGCGGCCCAGCAGGTCGTGGACGAGACGGGCGGCCAGCTTCTTTCCGTGCAGCCGGTGGGCAATAGCTGCATCATCACCGTTCTCGTTCAGGGCAATGGCCAGCGTCCGCGCAAGGTGACGGTAAAGGTTCCGATGTAGGCGGAATCGGCTTATTCATAACATCAGTGATTTGCAGCGGATGAAGGCGAAGCGATGCGCATTCTGGTAGTCGAAGACGACGTCAATCTGAACCGGCAGCTCGGCGACACGCTGAAAGAAGCGGGTTATGTCGTCGATCAGGCTTTCGATGGCGAGGAGGGCCATTTCCTCGGCGATACCGAGCCCTATGATGCCATCATCCTCGATATCGGCCTGCCCGAAATGGACGGCGTGACCGTGCTCGAAAAATGGCGCGGCGCCGGCCGCACCGTGCCGGTGCTGATCCTGACCGCCCGTGACCGCTGGAGCGACAAGGTCGCCGGCATCGATGCGGGCGCCGACGACTATGTGACCAAGCCTTTCCACGTCGAGGAAGTGCTCGCCCGCATCCGTGCGCTCATCCGCCGCGCGGCCGGCCATGCCTCCTCCGAAATCGTCTGCGGCCCCGTGCGGCTCGACACCAAGACCTCGAAGGCGATCGTCAACGGCATGGCGCTGAAGCTCACCTCGCATGAATACAGATTGCTTGCCTATCTCATGCATCACATGGGCGAGGTGGTCTCCCGCACGGAACTGGTCGAGCATATGTACGATCAGGATTTCGACCGCGATTCCAATACGATCGAGGTCTTCGTCGGCCGTCTGCGCAAGAAGATGGGCGTCGATCTGATCGAAACGGTGCGCGGTCTGGGCTACCGCATCCAAGCGCCGACCAATGCGAATTAAGTCGCTCACCGCACGCGTGCTGCTTCTGACCACGGTCTGGTCGACGGTGGCGCTGGTGGTGATCGGCCTGTTGATTTCGACACTCTATAGACGCAGCGCTGAGCGCGGCTTTCAGGATCTGCTGCGCGCCCAGCTCTATAACGTCATCAATTCCGTGACGATCGGCGATCAGGGCGCGCTCTCGGGCAGCCCGCAGCTCGGCGACCTGCGCTTCGCCCAGCCGAAGACCGGCTGGTACTGGGTGGTCGAGCCGCTCGGCACCTATACGACCGCGCCGCTCGTCTCGCCCTCGCTGGGATCGGCGACGATCCCCGTACTCTCGGTGGTGGAAGCGCCCTTCGACAAGAATTACGAGCGCTATTATCAGGTGACGGATGCCGCCGGGAATGGCGTGCAGGTGGCCGAGACGGAAGTGGTGCTCGACACCGACGGCCGTGCGGCGCGTTTCCGCGTGACCGGCAATGTCGATGTCGTGGAAGACGATGTGCGCAACTTCTCCCACAGGCTCTATCTGGCGCTCGCCGGTTTCGGCGTCGGCAGTCTCATCGTCAATGCGCTCGCCATTCTCTATGGCTTGAAGCCGCTCGACAAGGCACGCGCCGCTTTGGAGCGTATCCGCGCCGGCGAAAGCGAGCAGCTGAAGGGCGATTTCCCGCGCGAGATCCTGCCGCTTGCCAATGAGGTCAATGCGCTGATCGACAGCAATCGCCGCATCGTCGAGCGGGCGCGCATGCAGGTCGGCAATCTCGCCCATTCGCTGAAGACGCCGATCGCCGTGCTGCTCAACGAGGCGCGCGTGCTCGAGAAATCGCATGGCGAACTGGTGCGCAATCAGGCCGAGGCCATGCAGGGGCAGGTGCAGTCCTATCTCAACCGCGCGCGCATCGCCGCCCAACGTGAATCCGTGCTTGCGCGCACCGATGCCGAACCGGCGCTGGAGCGGCTGGTGCGTGTCATGCGCCGCCTGAATGTCGAAACCGAATTCGAGTTGATCGTCCAGCCGCCGCACCTTGCTGTTGCCATGGAGCAGCAGGATCTGGAGGAAACAGTCGGCAACCTCCTGGAGAATGCCGCGCGTTTTGCCAAGAGCAAGGTGCGTCTTTCGGCGGTCGAAGCCGGCGAGGATGTGAAGGGAATAGAAGCAAGCGCCCGCAAGCATTGGGTGGAGCTTGCCGTCGAGGATGACGGCCCGGGCCTGGAGCCCGACCAGATCCGCGAGGCGCTGAAGCGCGGCCGGCGGCTGGACGAGAGCAAACCCGGAACAGGCCTCGGCCTTTCCATCGTCACCGAGATTTCCAACGAGTACCAGGGGCGTCTGGAGCTTACCCGCGGGGAATGGGGCGGGCTGAAAGCCAAGCTTATCCTGCCAGGTGTGACAAAGGATGTTGCATGAGCAACTGCTTGATGTCACAAAGATAGTGGCAAATGTATAGCATGCTTTGCCTTAATGCTGACACGGGGACGCTGCACTTCGATCGGCTCAACTAACACCCCTGATCGTGGTTCGATTGCAATGACTCTACGTTGGCAAGGCATGATCGTTTCTTCCCTTATCGCCGCCGTTGCGCTCTCTGGCTGCACGACGACGAAGGGCGCTACGACGCGTGGTCTTTTTGGCGGCGGCAAGCCCCCCGCTTCGGCGACGTTCATCGCTGCCTTGCAGGGCGGCATTGTTGGTCGCACCGGCGTAGAGCTCGGTGACAGCGACAAGCAACGGGCGCTGGAAGCCGAATACCGTGCGCTGGAAGGTGCGGCAGTCGGCCAGCCGGTCATCTGGACCGGCCGTGATGCCAATGGCAGCGTCGTGGCCGCTGCACCCTACCAGGTCGGCTCGCAGAATTGCCGCCAGTACACCCATACCGTGACTGTCGATGGCAAGGATACGCTGGCGCGCGGTGTCGCCTGCCGCAACGAAAACGGTACCTGGTCGCCGCTCGGCTGATCTCCCTTTCCCGTTATCCTTGCGGCCAATAGCCTCAAATCTTCGTCAACACGGCATTGGCAGTTGGAATGAGGGCGCGCTTCAAGTAATTGGGCCGATATGCTGTTCTGGATTCTCGTCGCTGTCCTGACGGCGGCCGTTGCCGCCATTCTGCTTTATCCTCTTTTGCGTGGAGCGAAGGCGGCCGAGGATACGCGCGCCGGCGAAGTCGCCGTCTATCGCGACCAGTTGCGTGAACTCGACAGGGACGTGAGCGGCGGCCTGATCACCGCGGACGAGGCCGATTATGCCCGCGCCGAGATCGGCCGGCGTCTGATCGCCGTCTCTGGCGCTGCTCCGGCCGAGGAACGCAAACCTGTCAGGCATCATCGCCTCACCGAAGTTTTCATCGTCTTGATCCTGCCGATCATCGGGCTCTGTCTTTACATCAATACCGGCAGACCCGACCTGCCGTCGCAGCCGCTGGAAGCGCGGCTTGCCAATCCCGGCAATGACATAGCCGTCCTCGTCGCCAAGGCGGAGCGGCATCTGGCGCAGAACCCCGACGACGGTAAAGGCTGGGATGTGCTGGCGCCGATCTATTTCAGCACCATGCGGGTCTCCGATGCCGAGACCGCCTATCGCAACGCCATCCGCCTGCTTGGCCCGAGCCCGGCGCGTCTCGATGGCCTTGCCGAAACGCTGATGGCGATGTCAGAAGGTGTGGTGACGGAAGATGCGCGCAAGGTGCTGGAACAGTCGCTCACGCTTGAACCGAACAACCCGCGCGCACGCTTCTACATTGCTTTGAGCCTGGAGCAGGCCGGCCAACCCGATCAGGCGCGCGGCGCTTTCGAGGCACTGGCCAGGCAGTCGCCGGCCGACGCGCCGTGGCTGCCGCTGGTCAACGAGCATATCGCCAAAAACGGCGGCACGGCCGTTGGGGCTGAAGCCCAGCCTGCCGCCCCATCCTCAGCTCCGGGCGGCCCGACGGCCGAGGATGTCGCCGCGGCGCAGACGATGAGCACCAGTGACCGCCAGCAGATGATCCGCACCATGGTGGAAAGCCTGGATGCCAAACTGTCTGCCGATCCGAACAATTTCGAGGGCTGGATGCGTCTCGTCCGCTCTTACGCCGTATTGAACGACAAGGATCGCGCCGCCGCCGCCCTGAAGCGCGGACTTGCCGCCTTCCCGGCCTCCGGCGATCAGGGCAGGCAATTGCTGGCGCTGGCAAAAGAACTCGGCATCGCCACGGAAGGATTGGTGGCCACGGAAGGATCGGTGGAATGACGCGCAAGCAGAAACGCCTGGCGGTGATTGCCGGCGGCATGGGCTTCATCCTCGCCGCCGTGCTGCTCGTCATGTTCGCCTTCAGCCAGTCGGTCGCCTATTTCTACATGCCGGGCGATCTGGCCACGAACCCTGTGGCCCCCGGCACGCGCATCCGCCTCGGCGGGCTTGTGGGCGAGGGCAGCGTCCTGCGCGGCGAGGGTTCGGTCGTGCGCTTTGCGGTGACCGACCCGAGCGGTGAGGTCGTCAATGTCCGCTACCAGGGCATATTGCCGGACCTGTTTCGCGAAGGGCAGGGGGTGGTGACCGAAGGCAGCTTCGAGACCGGCAGCAACGTCTTCACCGCCGATACCGTGCTTGCCAAGCATGACGAGACCTACATGCCGAAGGACGTGGCCGACAAGCTGAAGGCGCAGGGCCTCTGGGAAGAGGGCAAGGGAGCCGCGCCGCAGGGCAAGGCCGCAAAGAGCCAGGAAGCCCGGGCGCAAGAGACGAAGGCCCAGGAAACGAAGGCGACGCCATGATCATTGAGATCGGCCACTATGCGCTGGTTCTGGCGCTCGCAACCGCAATCGTCCTGTCGCTCGTGCCGGTCATCGGGGCCAGGCGCGGCGATCAGGCGATGATGGATGTGGCGCCCTTGGGCTCCGTCCTGCTCTTTGCCCTCGTCGCCTTCTCCTTCGGTGTGCTCACCTATGCGCATGTCGTCTCCGACTTCTCGGTTGAGAACGTCTGGGAGAACTCGCATTCGCTGGTGCCGCTGATCTACAAATATTCCGGCGTCTGGGGCAATCACGAGGGCTCGATGATGCTCTGGCTGCTGATCCTGTCGCTGTTCAGCGCCTTGGTCGCGATCTTCGGCCGCAACCTGCCCGAGACGCTGAGGGCCAATGTTCTCGCCGTCCAGGCCTGGATCTCGGTCGCCTTCATCCTCTTCATCCTGCTGACCTCCAATCCCTTCGTCCGCCTCGATCCGGCCCCTGCCGAAGGCAAAGACCTGAACCCGGTGCTGCAGGATATTGGCCTCGCCATCCATCCGCCGCTGCTCTACCTCGGTTATGTCGGCTTCTCCGTCTGCTTCTCGTTCGCCGTCGCCGCCCTCCTCGATGGCCGCATCGATGCTGCCTGGGCGCGCTGGGTGCGGCCCTGGACGCTGGCCGCCTGGACCTTCCTGACGCTCGGCATCGCCATGGGCTCCTACTGGGCCTATTACGAGCTCGGCTGGGGCGGCTGGTGGTTCTGGGATCCGGTGGAGAATGCCTCCTTCATGCCCTGGCTGGCCGGCACCGCACTGCTGCACTCGGCCCTCGTCATGGAAAAGCGCGAGGCCTTGAAGATCTGGACGGTGCTGCTCGCCATCCTCACCTTCTCGCTGTCGCTGATGGGCACCTTCCTGGTACGCTCCGGTGTCCTGACCTCGGTGCATGCCTTTGCCAGCGACCCGAGCCGCGGCGTCTTCATCCTCTGCATCCTGTTGATCTTCATCGGCGGGGCGCTGTCGCTGTTTGCCTTCCGCGCGCCCCTTCTGTCGTCCGGCGGGCTGTTTGCGCCGATCTCGCGCGAGGGGGCGCTCGTCGTCAACAACCTGATCCTGACGGTTGCCTGCGGCACGGTTTTGACCGGCACGCTCTATCCGCTGGTGCTGGAGACGCTGACCGGCGACAAGATCTCCGTCGGTCCGCCCTTCTTCAACCTGACCTTCGGCCTCTTGATGGCGCCGCTTCTGATCGTCGTGCCGTTCGGGCCGCTGCTCGCCTGGAAGCGCGGCGATCTGCTGGGCGCGCTGCAGCGGCTCTATGTCGTCGCCGGTCTCGCTTTCGCCGCGGCGCTGGCCTTCTTCTATATCGAGCACGGCGGCCCGGTGATGGCGGTGCTCGGGCTTGCCGCCGGCCTGTTCCTGATCCTGGGCGCGGTGGCCGACCTCTGGTATCGCGCCGGCATCGGCAAGGTGAAGGCGGAGATCGCCTGGCGACGGCTGGCCGGCCTGCCGCGCTCGGCCTTCGGTACCGCCCTTGCCCATGCCGGCCTTGGTATCACCGTGCTCGGCATCGTCACTGTGACCACCTTTGAGACCGAGCATGTGGTCGAGATGAAGCAGGGCCAGTCGACGGATGCCGGCGGCTACAGCATTGTCTTCGACGGCATGCAGCCGGCCACCGGCCCGAACTATACCGAGGAGCGCGGCCACTTCTCGATCCGCCGCGCCGGCGCCGAAGTCGCCGATGTCTGGTCGGCCAAGCGGCTCTACACCGCAAGGCAGATGCCGACGACGGAGGCCGGCATCCTGACCTTCGGCCTCAGCCAGCTCTATGTGTCGTTCGGCGACGCGACGAAGGACGGCGGCATCGTCGTGCGCATCTGGTGGAAACCGTTCATCCTGTGCATCTGGGGCGGGGCGCTTGTCATGGCCTTCGGCGGCTTCGTCTCGCTGACCGACCGGCGCCTGCGGGTCGGGGCGCCGAGCAGGAAGGCAAAGGCGAAAGCAGCCAAGCCGGCAGCACCGGCGATGGAGCCGGCGGAATGATAAGACGTTTCCTCCTCGCCCTGGCGCTCATGCTGGCGGCCGCACCGGCCTTCGCCGTCAACCCGGACGAAGTGCTGGCGGACCCCGCCCTCGAGGCGCGGGCGCGGGCGCTGTCGGCGGAACTGCGCTGCATGGTCTGCCAGAACCAGTCGATCGACGATTCCAATGCCGATCTCGCCAAGGATCTGCGCCTGCTCGTGCGCGAGCGCATCACCGATGGCGATAGTGACGAGCAGGTGCTGAACTATATCGTCTCGCGTTATGGGGAATTCGTGCTGCTGAAGCCGCGCTTCAGCATGCGCACGCTCTTGCTCTGGGGCGCGCCCGTGCTGCTGATCCTCGCCGGCGGGGCCTCGCTCGTCGTTTTCGCCCGCAAGCGGGCCGGCAAGCCCACCGGCAGCAAACTCACCGAGGAAGAGCAGGCCAAGCTCGCCGAGTTATTGGAAAAATAACAAACCCTTCCGCCGCGGCAAACCGGCGGAAGGGTTGATCCTCAAGCCTTCCGATAGGGAAAAAGCGCTCGCACGGCGGGATCCCGCAGCCACAACCCACCCCACATGAGCGGTCCCTTTTCGCTCATCGCCGATCCCCAGGGATTGTATTGACCATCCAGGGCGTGCCGAAGCGATCGGTGAACATGCCGAAGCCCGGCGACCAGAAGGTGGCGTTATAGGGCATGGTCACCTTGCCGCCTTCCGAGAGCGCCTCGAAGACCCGCTTCGTTTCCGCAGCATCCTCGCTGTGATAGGTGGCGCTGAAGCCACCCATATCCTCCTGATATCCGGGGGGAGCATCGCAGCCCATCAGGGACTGGTCGCCGACGTCAAGCCAGGCATGCATGATCTTGTCCTTGAAGGACGGGTCTATCTCCATGTCGCCCGGCGCCTCGGCGAAGGTGAACATGCCGTTCAGCTTGCCGCCGAGCACCTTGGCGTAGAATTCGAAGGCCTGCCGGCATTCGCCTTTGAAGACGAGATTGGTTACGAGTTTCATGGTCCTCACTCCCTTTGGTGTCCTTGCGTTGCAATCCAGCTTTCCAGCCTTCCGAAAGAACTCTCCCAGCCATAACGATGGCCGGTGAGGCTCTTTTCGGATTTCAGGTCCGCATGGGTGAAATCCATCCGCGTGCGGCCATCGGCCAGTTCCTCCAAGACGACGGTCACGAGTGTCACGGCCGGTTCGCCATCCTCGTGCGAATCCTCCCACTGGAAGGTGAAGGACAGGCGCGAGGGCTCGTCGATTTCCTTATAAACGCCGCTCTGCCATAGCAGGCGGCCGTCATCCGCATTCTTCAGGCACGCCCTGTACAAACCGCCGACACGCAGATCCTGTACGACGCTGACGGCCGGCCATTCGACGGGACCGAGCCAGGCGACGACCATTTCCGGCCGCGTCCAGGCGGCCCAGAGGAGCGCACGCGGTGCATCGAATATTCGCTGCATATGCAATGTGGGGCGCGATAGCTGATCGGCCATGATATTCCCCTCGTCATGATTGAAAATGTGGGGATCGACGTCAGTTGTGGGGGCCGCTGTCGTCCGCTGTCTGGATTTTTTGCAGGTAGCCGTCCAACCGGTCGAAGCTCGATTCCCAGAAGCGCCGGTATTGCTCCAGCCAGTCGGCAATGCCCTTCATCGTCTGCGGTTCGAGCCTGGCCGGTCGCCATTGGGCTTCCTTGCCGCGGCTGATGAGACCAGCCTTTTCCAGCACCTTCAGATGTTTCGAGACGGCCGGAAGGCTCATGTCGAAAGGGGCGGCGAGTTCGTTGACCGAAGCCTCGCCTTCGGCCAGCCGCGCGATGATCGCCCGGCGCGTGGGGTCTGCGAGGGCTGCAAAAGCGGCGCTCAAACTATCGGTCTGCATGATGGGCCTCGTATGTAACGTAATGGTTAAATACTGGCTGGAAGTCCGCTTGTCAACCAATTGGTTAAATAGGATGCGGCAAGCGGCTCGACCGCATCCCGCATGCAACCAAAAGCCCGCATGCAACCAAAAGAATGTCGCTACATTACGAATTTTTCATGGGCCGGACAGTTCGCAGTAAGGTCTGGCGTCCTATATCTCGATCACGGATCCGGCATCGCCCGGAACGAGATCTGAACAAGAAGAGAAGGTGCTCTAATGCTCAAAAATTTCCGCGGACGTCCGTCCCTCAAAACGGTGCTTCAGGCATCCACCGTTGCCGGTCTGGCAGCCGCCGTGCTCGCAACCGGTATCCCTGTCGAGATCTCCCGTTCTTACGCTGAAGCAGTCAATGTCCAGTCCCCCTCGGTTCCGAGCTTCGCCAATGTCGTTGACGCCGTTTCCCCTGCCGTCGTTTCCGTTCGCGTCGAAAGCCGCATGAAGCCCGCTTCCGATGACGGCGAGGGTTTCTCCTTCGATTTCAATGGCCGCGGCTTTGACGATCTGCCCGACGCCCTGAAGCCGTTCTTCCGCCAGTTCGGCGAACAGGGCCACCAGGGCCAGAACCAGCAGGGCCAGAACCAGCAGCGCCGCTTCGGCCAGCCGGGCGGTCCGGGCCGTCTGCGCCCGGTCGCTCAAGGGTCGGGCTTCTTCATCACCGAAGACGGCTACATCGTCACCAACAACCACGTCGTTTCCGACGGCTCGGCATTCGTTGCCGTCATGAATGACGGTACCGAGCTCGACGCCAAGCTGATCGGCAAGGACCCGCGCACCGACCTCGCCGTGCTGAAGGTCGATGGCAAGGGCCGCAAGTTCACCTATGTCAACTGGGCTGATGACAACAAGGTCCGCGTCGGCGACTGGGTTGTCGCCGTAGGCAATCCCTTCGGCCTCGGCGGCACGGTCACGGCCGGCATCGTTTCGGCTCGCGGCCGCGATATCGGCTCCGGCCCCTACGATGATTACCTGCAGGTCGACGCAGCCGTGAACCGCGGCAACTCCGGTGGCCCGACCTTCAACCTCAACGGTCAGGTCGTCGGCATCAATACCGCGATCTTCTCGCCGTCGGGCGGCAGCGTCGGTATCGCCTTCGCAATCCCGGCCTCCACCGCCAGGGATGTCGTCACCGACCTGATGAAGGACGGTACGGTTTCGCGCGGTTACCTCGGCGTGCAGATCCAGCCGGTCACCAAGGATATTGCCGACTCCCTCGGCCTCTCCGAAGCAAGTGGCGCCCTGGTCGTTTCCGCACAGGAAGGCACACCGGGCCAGAAGGCCGGCATGAAGACCGGCGACGTCGTCACCGCCGTCAACGGCGAACCGGTCAAGGATGCCCGCGATCTCAGCCGTCGCATCGGCGCCATGACGCCGGGCAGCAAGGTCGAGCTTTCGGTATGGCGTTCCGGCAAGGCCCAGTCCGTGACCGTCGAGCTCGGCACGCTGCCGGCAGACCAGCAGGCTTCCGCTGACGATAACGATGACCAGCAGCAGCCGGCCCAGCCGCCGGCTTCCGAGAAGGCGCTTGCCGATCTCGGCCTGACGGTCGGTCCGTCCGAAGATGGCAAGGGCCTCGCCATCACCGGTATCGACCCGAACTCTGATGCTGCTGACAAGGGCATCAAGGAAGGTGAGACAATCACCTCGGTCAACAACCAGGAAGTCTCGAGCGCCGACGATGTCGTGCGCGTCATCAACCAGGCCAAGAAGGACGGCCGCACCCGCGCGCTGTTCCAGATCCAGTCGAAGGACGGCAGCCGCTTCGTCGCCCTCCCGATCAACGGCCAGGGCTGATCTTCTGCCCTCAGAAGGCAGGAGCCGCGCAGGTACGAATGCTGCGCGGCTCCAAATTCTATTTAAGTCCGCTGATTAAGTCCGCTGAATTCTTCGCAGCCGCCAAATTCTTCAATTATGAAGGACGCCCGCAATGACCTCCGCACAACAGGAAGACGCTTTGAGCCTTGCCGAAACGCAACCGGCGGGTAATGTCGGCCGCATGAAGATTCTCATCATCGAAGACGATCTGGAGGCGGCGGTCTATCTCACGAAAGCCTTTCGTGAGGCAGGCATCGTCGCCGACCATGCGAGCGACGGCGAAAGCGGTCTCTTCATGGGATCGGAAAATACCTACGACGTCATCGTCATCGACCGCATGCTGCCGCGCCGCGATGGTCTCTCCGTCATCAGCGAGCTGCGCCGCAAGGGCATCCACACACCCGTTCTCATTCTTTCCGCCCTCGGCCAGGTCGACGACCGCGTCACCGGTCTGCGCGCTGGCGGCGACGACTACCTGCCGAAGCCCTATGCTTTCAGCGAGCTGCTCGCCCGCGTCGAAGTGCTCGGCCGCCGCAAGGGCACGCCGGATCAGGACGTCATCTATCGCGTCGGCGATCTCGAGCTCGACCGCCTCTCCCATGAGGTCCGCCGCGGCGGCAAGGAAATCCCGCTGCAGCCGCGCGAATTCCGCCTGCTGGAATATTTGATGAAGAATGCCGGCCAGGTCGTGACCCGCACCATGCTTCTCGAAAATGTCTGGGATTACCACTTCGATCCGCAGACCAATGTCATCGACGTGCATGTCTCGCGCCTGCGCTCCAAGATCGAGAAGGACTTCAGCCAGCCGCTGCTGAAGACGATCCGCGGCGCGGGATACATGATCAAGGATGAGGGATGAGCCGTTTCCGGGTTCTCTTCAAATCCACTGCAGTCCGCCTTTCGGCCCTTTATATCCTGCTCTTTGCCATCTGCGCCGCAACGCTCGTCATCTATGTGACGGCGATGTCCGAGCGGCTGCTGACCGGCCAGATCCGCGATGCTGTCGCCCAGGAGGTGACGCAGGTCCAGCGCGCCTATGATGCCGGCGGCATGAACCTGCTTCTGCGCACGATGGAGCGCCGTGCCCGTCAGCCGGGCGCCAATCTCTATCTCATCGCCGGCCCCTCGGGCGATATCCTTGCCGGCAACGTCGCCTCCGTGCAGCCGGGCATTTTCGAGGAACAGGGCTGGACCTCGGTACCCTTCATGTATCAGCGCTACACCGACAGCGGTGTGGTACGGCATATGGCGATTGCCAACATCTTCGTTCTCGACAATGGCCTGCGCGTGCTGATCGGCCGCGACCTTGGCGAGCCGGAACGTTTCCGCGTGCTGGTGCGCCAGGCGCTGATGATCGCGCTCGCCATCATGGGCCTCGGTGCCATCATCATCTGGTTCGGCATCGGCCGCAACGCGCTGAAACGCATCGACCGCATGTCGGATGCCGGCAAGAAGATCATGGCCGGCGATCTCTCGCAGCGCCTGCCGGTCGCCGGCTCGGGCGACGAGTTCGACCGTCTTTCCGTTTCGCTGAACAACATGCTGGAACGCATCGAGAAGCTGAACGAGGGCCTGCGGCAGGTCTCAGACAATATCGCCCATGACCTGAAGACGCCACTGACGCGCCTGCGCAACAAGGCCGCCGATGCGCTCGACATCGAGGATGGCGAGGTGCGGCGTGGGGCGCTGGAAGGCATCATCTCCGAATCCGACCAGCTCATCCGCACCTTCAATGCGCTGCTGATGATTTCCCGCGTCGAGGCCGGTTCCGTCGCCGCCGAAATGTCGCCGATCGAGCTGTCTGCCATCGTCGCCGATAGCGCCGAACTCTATGAGCCCGTTGCCGACGAGGCGGGTATGGTGCTGACTTCCGAGATCGAGCCTGATATCGAGATCCAGGGCAATCGCGAACTGATCGGCCAGGCGATCTTCAATCTGCTCGACAATGCGATCAAATATTCCGCCGATACGGAAGGGGCAGGCGCCGTCTCGGTGAAGCTCAGCCGCCGTCCCGACGGTATCTGTCTCTCCGTCGCCGATCACGGCCCGGGCGTGCCGCTCGACCGGCGCGAGGACGTGCTGAAGCGCTTCGTGCGCCTGGATGAAAGCCGCTCGAAGCCAGGCACCGGCCTTGGCCTCTCTCTCGTCGAGGCGATCATGGAGCTGCACGGCGGCACGCTGGAGCTTTCGGACACGGATCCCGGCAACGCGCAACGCCCAGGCCTGACAGTCAGCATGGTTTTCCCCGCCAGGGCAGCCTGATTTCCTTATCATTTTCATATTGGCGCTTTCACGCTGACACCCTAGTTTAAAGTCGCATTGCGGCATGGCAGGGAGAGCGAATGCTGACGAAATCGAAGCACGGCCTGAAGGATGTCGCCGAAGGGCTTCTGCGGCCGTTGAACCAGACGGAACTGAAAGCGGCGCTCGTCGACCTGCAGGATATCGGCAGGCGCGAGCCTGTTATCGCCGATATGCTGAAGGCCGAAGGCGCGCTGCGCGATTTCATCGCCGCCGTTCTGACCCTCTCTCCCTACCTGCGCGAGATCGCCAATCTCGATCCGGCCATCCTTGCCTCCGCCGTCGGCGATCCGCTGGAACCGCAGATCGAGGCGCTGATTTCAGAGGCGCGCGATTGCTGGAAGCCGGACGGTGAAGGAAACGCGCCGGGCGAAGGCCAGGTGATGACCAGGCTTCGCATCGTCAAGCGCAAGATGGCCTTTCTCGTAGCCCTTGCCGATCTCGCCCGCATCTTCGACGGCCGGGCGACGACCGGCTGGCTCAGCGAACTCGCCGAGGCCTCGGTGACGGCCGCCATCAATCACCTGCTGCTGTCGACGCATGAAAGCGGCAAGCTGAAACTGAAGAATGTTGTTGCACCGAGCGAAGGTTCCGGCCTCATCGTTCTCGGCATGGGCAAGCTCGGCGCTTCCGAGCTCAACTATTCCTCCGATATCGACCTCGTCGTCTTCTTCGACGAAGAGGCCGGCATCGTGCCTGATCCGGATGATGCGATCGAGATCTTCCCGCGCATGATGCGGCGGCTGGTGCGCATCCTTCAGGAGCGCACGGCCGATGGTTATGTCTTCCGCACCGATCTCAGGCTGCGGCCGGACCCCGGCTCGACACCGCTCGCAATCCCCGTCGATGCCGCGATGATCTATTACGAGGGCAGGGGGCAGAACTGGGAGCGGGCCGCCTTCATCAAGGCCCGCGCCGTCGCCGGTGATCTGCCTGCGGGCGAACAGTTCCTGCGCGGCCTTGCTCCCTTCGTCTTCCGCAAATATCTCGATTATGCAGCCATCGCCGACATCCACTCCATCAAGCGGCAGATCCACGCTCACAAGGGCCATGGCGCAATCGCCGTGAAGGGCCATAACGTCAAGCTCGGCCGCGGCGGCATCCGCGAGATCGAATTCTTCGTGCAGACCCAGCAGCTGATCGCCGGCGGCCGGATGCCGGCACTGCGCTCGCGCGTGACGGAGGAGACGCTCTCCGAACTCACCAAGGCAAAGTGGATCGATGCGGAAACGCGTGACGAGCTGACGGAGGCCTACTGGTTTCTGCGCGATGTCGAGCACCGCATCCAGATGGTGCGCGACGAGCAGACCCATCTTCTGCCGGAGACCGACGCAGAGCTGAAGCGCATCGCCTTCATGATGGGCTTCAATGACACGCCGAGCTTTTCCGAACGGCTGGTGGAGGTGCTGAAAGCGGTCGAGCGGCGCTACGCCGACCTCTTCGAGCAGGAAACCAAGCTCTCCGTTGGAACAGGCAATCTCGTCTTCACCGGCCAGGGTGACGATCCCGATACGCTGGAGACGCTGAAGAAGCTTGGCTTCGAACGGCCATCGGATATTTCACGCGTCATCCGCACCTGGCACTATGGCCGCTATCGCGCCACGCAATCGGTCGAGGCGCGCGAGCGTCTGACGGAACTGGCGCCCGAGCTTCTGCGCGTCTTCGGTGAAAGCAAGCGGGCAGACGAGGCGCTGCTGCGCTTCGACAGCTTCATTTCCGGCCTGCCGTCAGGCATCCAGCTCTTCTCGCTGCTCGGTAGCAATCCGGCGCTGCTTTCCTTGATCGTCAACATCATGTCCTCGGCGCCGAAGCTCGCGGAAGTCATCGCCGCCCGCCCGCATGTCTTCGACGGCATGCTTGATCCCGGCCTGATGGCCGAGCTGCCGACACGCGACTATCTCGGCGAGCGGCTGAAGGGCTCGCTGGTGCAGGCCCGACACTATGAGGAAGTGCTGGACCGGCTGCGCATCTTCGCTGCCGAACAGCGCTTTTTGATCGGCATCCGCCTGCTGACCGGCTCGATCAACGGGGACATGGCCGCGCGCGCCTTCACCCATCTCGCAGACCTCATTATCGAGGCGGCACTTGATGCTGTCATGAACGAGATCCGCGTCGCGCACGGCGATTATCCAGGAGGACGTATCGCCATCGCCGGCATGGGCAAGCTCGGCAGCTTCGAACTGACGGCGGGCTCCGATATCGACCTCATCCTGCTCTACGACTACGACGATTCCGCCGCCGAATCCGACGGCGAAAAGCCGCTCGATGCAACGCGATACTTCACCCGCATCACCCAGCGCCTGATCGCCGCCTTCTCGGCGCCGACGGCCGAAGGCGTGCTCTATGACGTCGACATGCGCCTTCGCCCCTCCGGCAACAAGGGACCGGTTGCCACCCGCATCAATGCCTTCGGCAAATACCAGCGCGAAGAGGCCTGGACCTGGGAGCATATGGCGCTGTCGCGCGCCCGGCTGATCTGCGGCGATCAAAGCCTGGTCGGCGAGGCGGAAGGCATCATCGCTGACGTGCTCTCGGTGAAGCGCGATGTCGCCAAGGTGACCCATGACGTCGCCGAGATGCGCGAGCTGATCGAAAAGGAGAAGGCGCCTGAGAGTGCCTGGGATCTGAAGCTCATTCCGGGCGGCGTGATCGATATCGAATTCATCGCCCAATATCTGGCCCTGATCGCGCCGGCCAAAGGTGTCGATATCAGGGTGAACGGCCTCACGACAGGTGCTGCCCTGAAGGCGCTCGGCGACAGGCTGATGAGTTCGGCCGATCTCGATACCTGTCTGGAGGCTTTCACCCTCTATACCGAGCTTTCGCAGCTGATCCGCCTCTGCATCGACGGCCTCTTCGATCCGAAGGAGGCGCCGGCCGGCCTGATCGAACTCGTCTGCCGTGCCGGAGATTGCCCTGACATCAAGACTTTGGAGGGGGAAGTGAAGCGGCTCGCCAAGGCCGTCCGCAAGGTGTTCCAGACGGTGGTGAAGACTTAGCGCTTGCCTCAGCCGTGATCGGGAATGCGCAGCGAGATGACCGTTCCGACGGACTCGCGCGAGCGGATCTTCATGCTGCCGCCGTGGAGATTGGTCAGTGAGCGGGAGATGGCGAGGCCGAGGCCCGAGCCGCCCTTGCTCTTGGCATACTGGCTCTGCACCTGCTCGAAGGGCTGGCCGATCTTGATGAGTGCCGCGCGCGGGATCCCGATGCCGGTATCGGCGATGGTGACGATGACGCCATCGGCGACGCGCCGGGTGCGCACGGCAATGCGCCCGCCCTCGTTGGTGAACTTCACGGCATTGGAAAGCAGGTTCAGCAGCACCTGCTTCATGGCGCGGCGGTCAGCCATCAGCGTCATGCCCGAGGAGATGCGCTGCTCGATGACGATGTTCTTTTCAGCGGCCGGAATGGCGGTGAAGCGCAGGCTTTCCTCGATCAGCGGCGCAAGGTCGGTGCGCTCGCGCGACAGCAGCATATGGCCGGCCTCGATCTTCGACATGTCCAAGATGTCGTTGATGACGTTCAGGAGATGTTTGCCGCTGTCATGGATATCGCGGGCATATTCATTGTACTTGGCCGAGCCGAGCGGGCCGAACATCTGGTTCTGCAGGATTTCCGAGAAGCCGAGGATGGCGTTGAGCGGCGTGCGCAGCTCATGCGACATGTTGGCAAGGAATTCCGACTTCGCCTTGTTGGCCGCTTCCGCGCGTTCCTTCTCCACGAGGTAGTTGGAGTTGGCGGTGGAAAGCTCGGCCTTCTGCGTTTCCAGCGTCTGGCGCGAGGCTGAGAGATCGTTGATCGTCGCCATCAGCCGACGCTCGGAGTCGCGCAGGCGCTCCTGGTGACGCTTCAAAGGCGTGATGTCGGTGCCGACGGAAACGCGGCCGCCGTCGCGGGTGCGCCGCTCGTTGATCTGCAGCCAGCGCTCGTCGGCAAGCTGCACTTCCGTCGTGCGCGAATAGCCGGAACCGTCGGCATCGGCGATCCGTCGCTCGATGACGGGACGCGCCGCAGCGGCATGGACGACCGTGCGCTCAGTGCCGGGCACCAGCACGCTGTCGGGAAGGCCATAGGCCTGCTGGAAATGCGCATTGCACATGACGAGCCGGTCGTTCTTGTCCCACAGCACGAAGGCTTCCGACGTGCATTCGATGGCATCGGCCAGACGCTGGTCGGCCTCGGCGTAGCGCTGGGCAAGGCGATGCTGCTCGGTCACGTCCATGGCGATGCCGATCATGTGCACGCGGCCGGAATGGTTGCGGATCACCTGGGCGCGGGCGCGCATCCAGACGTAGTGGCCGGCCGCATGGCGCATGCGGAAGATCTGGTCGACCTGGCCGGAATCGCCCTTGGCGACGGCGCGGGCGATCTCATGCAGGCCGTTGTCTTCGGGGTGCATCAGGCGGGCCGCCTCGGCAAAGCTCATCGTCTTGTCGGAACCGGCAAGCCCGAGCATGTCGTACATCGAGCGGGACCAGAAGAATTCACGGTTGTGGAAATCGAAATCCCAGAGGCCGCAGCGGCCGCGCGACAGCGCAGTCTCGACCCTGAGATTGGATTCCAGGAAGATGTCGTCGGCATCGCGTGCCCGCTTCACCTGCATGTAATAGGCGTAGAGGATGACCAGCAGGATGGAGGAAATGCCGGCAAACAGCGTGACGTTGAGCGTCAGCTCTTCGCGCCAGAGGCGGTTGATCTCGTTGAGAGAGGTGGCGGAGATGATGCAGCCGCCGGCCGTGCCCATCAGGGCGATCTCGGCATAATGCATCTCGCCGCCGATGCTCGTCTCGATGACATCGCTGCGGTCGCCGAACCGGCGGATGGCGGAGATCTCCGGAAAGAGGGTCGAGACATCGGCGCCGACATAGGCGGCACCCGCTGTCGTTGCCGCAAAGACCTTGCCGCTTGCCTGCACCAGCAGCACGAAGGCACCGTCTTCCAGCCGATCCTGCGGCAGGAACTTCGCAAGACGCGCCTGCGCTTCCGCAGCATTGCCGCCGTCGAACACATCGGTCGCATCGGAAAAGACGGCGGCAGCAGTTGCAGCAGAAAGCGCCGTCGCATGGCGCGCGGAGGCCGCCATGCGGCTGTATTCGCTGACCATGCCGAAGAAATGCGAGGTCGCCACGACGGCAAGGAAGGCGACGATCAGAATGGGAATGGCGCGCTTCAGCAGAAGCTCGGCCTTCGGCAGGTGGCGCAGCAATGGCTCAGGAGCTTTTGCGGTCTGTCCGGACAGGCTGTCGCGCCAGGCTTCGAGCCCGCCAAAATCGACACGCAGCCGTCCTTCGGCCGCGGTTGCCCGCCGCACGTCCATCATCTCTGAACCTTGTCCCTCGTGTGATTCGCGCGCCGCTCGCTCGAACTATACGTAGAGAATCATGCGTGATTCGCCTTGTCCAGAGCCGATGGTAAAAATTTGTTAACCATTTGTGATTGCTGATTTTTCAAAGAGATTCGCTGGTGGCGCGGCCTGGCTGCTTCACGGGATGAAGACAGCCAGGCGGCAAATCACTTGCGCAAATCAGCCCTTGAGAGTGCGCTCGACGATGTCGCGAACATCGGTCGAAAGGCTGGCTGCTTTTTCGATTTCGATCAGTGCCGAACGCGCGTGATCGGCGCGGGTCGATTCCAGCGAGCGCCAGGAGCGCATCGAGGTCAGCAGGCGTGCGGCCAGCTGCGGGTTGCGCTGGTCGATATCGAGGATCTCGCTGGCGAGGAAACGATAGCCTTCGCCGTCGGCGCGGCCGAAGCCGGTCGGATTGCCGAAGGCGAACGTGCCGACCAGCGAGCGCATGCGGTTCGGGTTCGTGCGCTTGAAGAGCGGGTTTTCCATCAGCGCCTTGACGCGATCGAGCGCGCCCGGTCCGGGAATGCCGGCCTGGATCGCAAACCACTTGTCGACGACGAGCGCATTGTCCTGGAAACGGCTGCGGAAGGTTTCGAGCGCCGCCTTGGCCTCTGCGCTGTCGGGGAAGCGATGGGCGAGGATCGTCAGCGCATGGCTGAGATCGGTCATGTTGTTGGCGCCGTCGAAGGCGGCCTTGGCGCGAACAGGGCTGCCTTCGGCATAGGAGAGGTAGGTCAGCGCAGCGTTGCGCAGCGCACGGCGGCCGGCACTCTTGGCATCCGGGCTGAATTCGCCGGGCGTGGTCATCGCCTCGTAGAGGGCCGCGAAGGTGGCTTTGCCGGCTTCGGCGATCTGCTTCATGACCGCCTGGCGGCCTGCATGGATGGCATCGGGGTCGATATTGCTGCCGAGTTCGCGGGCGATGTCGGATTCGCTCGGCAAGGCCAGCGCCTGGGCGCGGAAGGCAGGCTCGAGGCCTTCATCGGCAGCCGCCGCAATCAACGTGTCGACGAAGGTCTGTTCGCAGACGATCGCAGTGCCCTCGCGTGCATCGCGGGCAGCCTTCAGGAGGTTCGGCAGCGCCAGATCCGTCAGCGCCTGCCAGCGGGCGAAATGATCCGTCTCATGGCGGGCAAGCAGGGCGAGATCCGCCGGGCTCTGGTCGAAATGCAGGTTGATCGGCGCGGAGAAGCTGCGGTTGATCGAAACCACCGGGCGCGAGCCGATGCCGTGGAAGACGGCCGTCTGCGTGCGCGCCGTCAGATGCAGCACCTCGCCGGCATATTCGGCGCCTTCGACCAAGGTCGGCTCGATCTTGGAACCGTCCTCGGCAAAAAGCGCGAGGCTCAGCGGAATATGCATCGGCTCCTTGGTCGACTGACCGGGGGTCGCCGGGATCATCTGTTCCAGTGACAGGCTGAACGTCTTGGCGCCTGCATCATAGGTGCCCGAGGCGGTGACGAGTGGCGTGCCGGCCTGGTGGTACCAGAGCGAGAACTGCGAAAGGTCACGGCCGCTCGCATCCTCGAAGCATTTGACGAAATCCTCGATCGTCACGGCCTGGCCGTCGTGGCGGTCGAAATAGAGATCCATGCCCTTCTTGAAGGTCTCGCGGCCGAGCAGGGTCGCGATCATGCGCGTCACTTCGCTGCCCTTCTCGTAAACCGTCGTCGTATAGAAGTTGTTGATCTCGCGATATTTGGTCGGGCGCACCGGATGGGCGAGCGGGCCGCCATCTTCCGGGAACTGCTCGGATTTCAGGTGGCGCACCTCCGCAATGCGCTTGACCGGGCGCGAGCGCTGGTCCGACGAGAATTCGTGGTCGCGATAAACCGTCAGGCCTTCCTTGAGGCAGAGCTGGAACCAGTCGCGGCAGGTGATGCGGTTGCCGGTCCAGTTGTGAAAATACTCGTGCGCGATGATCGCCTCGATATTGGCGTAGTCGGCATCGGTCGCCGTCTCGGGGTCGGCCAGCACATATTTGTCGTTGAAGATGTTGAGGCCCTTGTTCTCCATGGCCCCCATGTTGAAGTCGGAAACGGCGACGATCATGAAGATATCGAGATCATATTCGCGCCCGAACACGTCTTCGTCCCACTTCATCGAGCGCTTCAGCGCGTCCATCGCATAGGCTGCGCGCGGCTCCTTGCCATGTTCGACATAGATCTTCAGCACGACCTCGCGGCCGGACATTGTGGTGAACGTGTCTTCGACGAGACCGAGATCGCCGGCGACCAGTGCGAAGAGATAGCTCGGCTTCGGATGCGGGTCGAACCAGGCGGCGAAATGCTTGCCGGGGCCATAACCGGCACCGCCGAGGAAATTGCCGTTCGACAGCAGCAGCGGATTGGCATCCTTGTCGGCGATGATGTTGACCGTATAGGGCGCCAGTACATCCGGCCGGTCGGGGAAATAGGTGATGCGGCGGAAGCCTTCGGCCTCGCATTGCGTGCAATAGATGCCGCTGGTGCGGTAAAGGCCCATCAGCTGGGTATTGGCTTCCGGATTGATGATCGTGGTGACGGTAACTTCGAAAGGCACCGTTTCCGGCAGGTCGCGGATGGTGAGGCTTTCGGGCGTTACCGTGTAGCGTTCCGGCGCCAGTTCGTTCTGGTCGAAGAGAAGGCTGGAAAGATTGAGCTCGTCGCCGTCGAGGACGAGGGGCGCGGAAAGATCGGCGCCTTCGCGGCGGTGGAAGATCAGCCGCGCTTCCACCTTTGTTTCTGTCGGATCCAGTTCAAAGGTCAGGTCGACACGTTCCAGTACGAAATCTGTTGGGCGGTAGTCTGCCAGATTGATGACCTGACCGGTATCTGTTCGCATGTTGCCTGAAGACCTTTATTAGACAATGGCCGAGTACAGAGGCGGGCGCACTCTGCTGAAATTCGGCCGTCATAATTACATTAAAGTCTGAACTAAACTTAAAGCAAATCGGCCGTGAACGCGCCAAATTATTATGGTCAAATTGTCGTGCATGTGCAGCTGAAAGGGGAATACTGCTATTTGAGATTGAGCGCAGCCTTGATCTCGGCGTCGCTTTCCGTCTGCTGGATGACGACGCCATACCAGCCGAGCCCGTCATAATCCTCGTAGCCGAGCGTGCGGGCAAAGGCGACGATCGAGCCGTTATTGTCGTAATAGCTGCCCTTCGGCTGGCCGGTCTGGTTGGCGAGTGCGAAATGGGTGAAGAGCATGGCCGGATTGGTGCTGGCAATCACCCGGCTTGCGCCGTCGAGCAGCATGACGGTGGTCTTTTCCGCAAGCTGCGGCGGCAGGTTGGCTTCCTTCTCGACGATCGCCTGACCCTGGTTCTGCCAGTCGAAATAGACGCCGAGCGTGCCGAGCAGCTTGCCATCGACCTTGCCGCCTTCGCGGATGCCCGTGGCGTAGACGAGCGCATGCCGCTGGTCGTGGAGAAGGCTCGGCTTCACCTCATCGACGATATAGTCGTCGCCGGAGGCGCAGCTGGCGGCGGCCCGGAACCAGGGATCGCCGGCAAGCGATGAGCTTGATATCTTGCGCTGGAAGGTCGGATTGGCCGATGCGATCACCCGGCCGGAGAGATCGGTCATCACGAGATCCAGATAGACGGTATAGAAGCGGTTGATGACGCCGAGCCGTTCGGCCGCCAAGGCGACGCTGTCCTTGTCCGGCGCCTGCAGCGTCTGCCAGAGCGCCGGATCCGTCGCCCACCAGCGCACGTCGGCGGTGCGTTCGAAGAGGTTGCGCACGATGAGCTGGACCAGTGTCTGCGCGAGATCGGTCAGCCGCACGCCTTCCATCTCGGTGACGAGCGAATCCGCCATTGCGCGGCTGAGGCCGATGCGCCCCAGCACATTGCTCTCGAACTTGCTGGTGATCTCGGTGGCGATCTGCGCCAGCCGCTGCACTTCATTGGCGACCACGGCAAAGCCCTTGCCGGTTTCACCGGCGCGGGCCGCCTCGATCAGCGCGTTGATGGCGAGCAGTTTGATCTGCTTGACGATGCTGGTGTTGTCGGTGCTGAAACGCTCCAGATCCGTACTGATGCCGTCGGTCACGACGCGCATCGAGCGGGGCGTTGCGTTCTGCGACTGGGATATGATCTCTGCGCTGAGCGGCTTCATTAAAAAAATCCTGAAAATCTGACGCGGCTGGCGGCGGAACGAATGCGATTTTCTTTATGACCAATTCGCTGAGAACGATGCGGTGGCATGGTTTGCAATCGGTTAACACAACAGGTTCAGATGTGAACATTTTCGGGGGAATGAGGGTAAAATGTGAAGTTTTTTCATCAGAAACCGGAATTGCACAGAAAAGCGGCAGATAAAAAAGCGGGTAAATACTTGCTGCTTGCTTGGCGCAGATTTTTTCCCAACGGCACATTTCTTCGGCTACGATGAAAAAACATCCGCTGCGTTCGAGTCGAACGCGTCTCCCCCCGCTCGGCATACCCGCATAAGAGCCTGGATCATGGAATCGGTTCTCAGAAACCCGATGAGAGGCATTGCGCTGAAAGTCTCGTCGGTCGTGGTCTTCCTGGCCATGCAGACATTCATCAAACTGGCTGGGTCGGATATCCCGCCGGGGCAGGTGACCTTCTGCCGCTCCTTCTTCGCGCTGTTTCCGATCATGGCCTATCTCGGCTACCGGCATCAGCTGCGCTCTGCCTTCTACACCGCCAATCCTGCCGGCCATCTGAAGCGCGGCACGCTCGGCATCATCTCGATGGGGCTCGGCTTCTATGGGCTTCTGCATCTGCCGCTCCCCGAAGCGATCGCGCTCGGTTATGCGACGCCGCTCGTCGCCGTCATTTTCGCAGCCGTCTTCCTGGGCGAAACGGTCCGCGTTTATCGCTGGAGCGCCGTCTGCTTCGGCATTGTCGGTGTCGCCATCATCTCTTGGCCGAAGCTTACGCTGTTCCGGGAAGGCGGCATGGCGGCCGAACAGGCAGTCGGTGCGCTCTGCGTGCTGCTCTCGGCCGTGCTCGGCGGCATGGCGATGATCCAGGTGCGCCGCCTCGTCGAGGGGGAGAAGACGGCGACGATCGTGCTCTATTTCTCGATCACGGCTTCGGTCTTTTCCCTGGTGACCGTGCCGTTCGGCTGGCTGCTGCTCGACTGGTCATCGGCTCTCTTCCTGATCGCTGCCGGTTTCTGCGGCGGTGTCGCGCAGATCCTGCTCACCGAGAGCTACCGGCACGCGGACGTTTCCACCATCGCCCCCTTCGAATACAGCTCGATCCTGCTTGGCGGCATCGTCGCCTATTATGTCTTCGACGACGTCCCGAGCAATACGATGCTTTTCGGCACCGTCATCGTCGTCGCCGCCGGCATCTTCATCATCTACCGCGAGCATCAGCTTGGCCTCGAACGCCGCGAAGCACGAAAAGCCGGCGCACCGCAATCCTGAGCGGCTGAACCTCTATCGCAAGGCGAATTTCCTAGCGCTATGATTGAAAAATTATGCCATCCGCCCCTCAAAAGAGAATGGGATGGTAAAATCTTAGGATATCGCTTTTCGCAAAAATATGGTTATGAAAGTGAATTACTTTCATTTATTCAAAGCCGTGCATAATCGATAGGCCATAGATGCCGGGGGAGTTTCGGTATCGCTGCTCCGAACGCTGGCTTGCGAGCGAGGGTTGAGGAAAGCATCATGGCGTTCACGGCAGAAGAACTGGCGCAGAACCCTTCTTTTGTAGTGAGTATTCGCTTTCTGGCCGGGCAAATGCGCGGCATGTTTGATGCGGGGCCGCGGCTGGCGCGCCTGCTGGCCTCGCATCAACGCTGGCTGCTGACGCAGACGGCTTATGCGCTGCATCTGGAATATGATCCGCGGGACGCGACCTCGGGTTTCACTGCCGTCCGGCTGACTGGCAAGATCACGGCGCACAAGATCGCCAGCCGCAATACGGTGCTCGCCTTCATCGAAGAACTCTTCACCTACCGCTTCATCACCCATACGCCCGGTGACGAACGCCGCCGTCCTCGCCATTTCGAGCCGGCCGAAGTCAGCCATCAGGCAATGTTCGGCTGGTTGCATGCCAATCTCGGCGCGCTTGATCTCATCGATGGCGGAAGCCGGGCGGCGTTTCTGCAGGAAAATCCCCTGCTTTTCCGCCAGATCCAGCCGCGTGTCGCTTATAATTGCCTCGAGGATGGCAACTGGCGCGAACCGCCGGAACAGGTGGCGCTGTTCCTCTGGACGGAAGCGGGCGGTATGGTCATCGACCATTTCATGTCTAGGCTCGATCTTGAAGGAACCGATCCGGCACGGCTGACGATCGGCAAGATGGAAACCCGCGCGCTTGCCGGTGATTTCATGATGTCGCGCACGCATCTCCAGCGGCTGCTCGCCAAAGGAGTACAGCGCGGCTGTCTCGGCTGGTACGACGAGCCGAAGAAGTCGCAACTGTGGCTGGCGCGCGATTTCCTGAGGGAATATGTCGGCTGGCAGGCGATCAAGTTCGCCTATGTGGACGAAGCCTTCGAATGGGCAAAGGAAAGATTCGAGAGCGCAAGCGCCTGATCAGAGCGCGATGGCGGAAGCCGGGGTCTTGACCTCGGACGGCGCGTCGCAAAGCTCGCGGCGATATTCGTGCGCGGCGCAGACGGCAGCACGGATATGCTCGAAAGAGTCGAGATGACGCAGCAGTGAAATCAGAATTGTTGACATTGGTCGTTACTTTTTGAAATGCGAAAAGGCAGGCGAACCGCCTGCCGGATCATCATTCAATATTCCTGGAAATCCGCGAAGATCATCGCCGGACGCGAGGTGCGGCCGTTGATGCCGGTACCGCGGGCGATCATCTGTTCGTTAGTGGCAAAGCCGAAACGGCTGTAGCCCTGGGTGGTGCGAACCTGATCGCTTGCTTGGCGCAGGGTTTCAAACCCGCAATGTATAGGACGAAAACGCTTGCTCATGGCCTTGGTTCCTGTTCATTCCTCCCAAGACACGCCTTCTATATTGCAGTGCAGCATTGATTCTTCAATGCACCCATGCAGGATGCAGCCATGCGTATATTGCATGGACCAATTCATAATATTTTCAAACTTGGCTAATTTGTAAGCAAAGAAAGCGACTTAAGTCTAGCCTGGAAGGCTAAGAGATCGCTCCAGGCGAGCCGCTTATTGACAGGCGCGGTTAACAGGTCCTGCGGATGCAGGCTGGCGATGGCCGGAATGACCTGATCTGCGACAGCGATCTCCTTCCACCGGCCGCGAAGCCCGTGAATCGTGTCATTCTCGCCGAAGAAGAATCGCGCCGTGTAATTGCCGAGCAGCAGAATGGCACGCGGCTCGGCGAGCGCGATCTGCCGCTCGATGAAGGGACGGCAGATCTCCGTTTCGGCCGCCGAAGGCATGCGGTTGCCCGGCGGACGCCAGGGAATGATCTGCGTCAGGAGAATAGCTGATCGATCAAGGCCGATCGAGGCCAGCATCCGGTCCAGCAACTGGCCCTGACGACCGGCAAAGGCCGTGCCCTCGCGCTCGTCATCGGCGCCCGGCGCCGGGCCGATCACCATGATGCCGCTGGCCGGATCGCCGCTCGCAAAGATGGTCGAGCGGACGCTGTTTTTCAGATTGCAGCCGTTGAAGGCTTCCAGCGCCGTCTTCAGCTCAGTCAGCGAACGTGCGCTCTCGGCCGCAAACCGCGCCTGCTGCACCGCTTCGCCGTCGGGGATAGCCGGCTGCGGGCGCGAGGCAGGGGCGGGAGTGGCTGCACGCTGCTGCGGGGCGGCCGGGCGCGAAGGCGCCTCACTTTGCGATTGTGCCAGTCTTTCCGGCTGCGCGGGCGCTGCCGCGCGGCGTGCCGCCTTCATCGCCTCGAATTCGGCGAACCGGTCGACAGCCTCGTCCTCCAGCAGCCAGTCCACGCCCGCCTCAGCATGGAAATGCAGAAGTGCGGCAAGTTCGGCCGGTGTCAGGTCGTTGGCGGAGATCATGGACGGACTTTAGCGGAGCGAAAACGGCAATGAAAGGGCGGGCAGGGCAGCCGGCGCCCTTTCGCCCGTTATTGCACAGTCCATTGGTCGATGTCGTCGCGTTCGCCGATCAGCGCCAGACCGTGGGCGATCGAGAGCAGTTCGCCGCCGCTCTCGATCTTGTCGCTGTCGAAGCGCTCGGTGAAGATGCGCCGCACGGCCGGCACAAAGGATGTGCCGCCGGTCAGGAACACCTTGTCGATGCCGGATGCATCCGTGTTGGTCTTCTCCAGCACCTCGTCGAGTGCGCCCTCGATGCGGGCAAGGTCATCGACGATCCAGCTTTCGAAATCGCTGCGCTTGATCGTTCGGTGACCGGCCCGGCCAAGCGGAGCGAAGTCGAAGGGGGCTTCCTCGGCGGCGGAAAGCGCCATCTTCGTTGCCGAGATCGCCTGGTAGAGAGGATAGCCCTCGTCGTGGTCGATGAGATCGATGAAGATTTCCAGTTTGTCCGGCTCCAGCGCCGTTCGCACCAGCTTCTTCAGATCCTCGAATTCCCTCGATGTCTTGAAGATCGACAGCTGGTTCCAGCGGCTGAAGCTCGCATAATAATTTGATGGAACCTCAAGGATCTTGTCGAAGCTCTTGAAATGACTCCCTTTGCCGATCTGCGGCGCGACGATGTTGTCGATCATGCGCGCATCGAAATGGTCGCCGGCGACACCGACACCCGAATGGCCGACCGGCGTTGCCGTTAGCTTGCCGGCCCTGGTCTCGAAGCGGATCAGCGAATAGTCCGTCGTGCCGCCGCCGAAGTCGGCGACGAGCACGGTCGCATCGGACCTCAGGTTTTGCGCGAAGTAGAAAGCGGCCGCAACCGGCTCGTAGACATAGTGAATTTCCGGAAAGCCGAAGCGCGTCAGCGCCTCGTTGTAGCGCTGCACGGCCAGCACCGGATCCGGGCTGGCGCCGGCAAAGTGCACCGGGCGGCCGGCAATGATGCGGGTAACGTCTGCAGGCCAGTTCTCTCCGGCATAGTGGCGCAGTCGCCGGATGAAGATTTCCATCAGGTCTTCGAAGCTCTGCCGCTTGCCGAAGATGATCGTGCCCTGGAAGAGGGCGCTTGCCGCAAAGGTCTTGATCGACTGCAGGAAGCGGCAGTCGCCGGGATTGTCGATGAACTGCTGGATCGCCGCATGGCCGGCCTCGACCTTCAGCGCCGAAGCGCCGAGTTGCGCGTCCTTCATGAAGGAGAGCGCGGTGCGCATGCTGTCGGCAGTGCCGGCGCTGCTGGTGAGCGATATGGAATGGGTATCGGCGCCGCTATCTGCCAGCGCCAGAACAGTATTGGTCGTGCCGAAGTCAAGCCCGAGCGCCTGTGCCATGGCCGTGCTCCCTTATCAGATTTGTCGAAAATCACTGAACCGGGGCAGGTGCCCCGAAATGCGAAAGGGCGCCTTATCGTGCGCCCCAGGATGTTGTGAGAGGCGCGTGATCGCACAGGAGAGGCCGGAAGGCAACCCGTTCCTGTCAGTTTTGAAGTTGCGCGCGCGTCTCCTCGGCCATCTTGCCGATCCACTTGCGGAACATCTCCATGGCGGGCGTGACGGAGCGGGATTTGAGCCTGGTCAGCCAGTAGCTGCCCTTGGAAATCCAGATCGGGAAGGGCTGTTCCAGTTCGCCTGCCGCAAGCTGGCGAGAGAACATCAAGGGCGGCGCCAGTGCCACGCCCGCGCCCTGCAGCGCCGCCTCGATCATCAGCACGGAGGAATCGAAGACCATGCCGCGGATCGGCGGGGAGGTAACCCCTGCCGTCTCGAACCAGCCCGGCCATTCGTCGGCGCGGTAGGAGCGCAGCAGCGTCTGATGGGCGACGTCTTCGGGGGAGGGGAGCTGGCGGGCGATCGAGGGAACGCAGAGCACCGAAAGCGGCGCTTCGAACAGGGCTTCGGCCTCTATGTCGTGCCAGGCGCCGTTGCCGAACTTGATCGTATAGTCGAGACCCTCGGCGGCAATATCGACGCGGTTGTTGTTGGTCGAAAGCCTGAGATCGATGAAGGGATATTGCTCGCGGAAATCGGCAAGTCGCGGCAAGAGCCAGCCGACGGCCAGCGTGCCGACAGCGCCGAGCTTCAGCACTTCGCGCACATGCCCGCCCTCGAACCGCTCCAGCATATCGGCCATGCGGTCGAAGGAATCCTGCAGTGCCGGTAATAAAGCAAGCCCTTCCTCCGTGATCATCAGCCCGCGCGGCAGGCGGCGAAACAGGCTGACGCCGAGCCGCTGTTCCAGAAGCTTCACTTGGTGGCTGACGGCAGCCTGTGTGACGCAGAGCTCGATGGCCGCCCGGGTAAAGGAAAGATGCCGCGCCGCCGCCTCGAAGGCGCGCAGCGAATTCAGCGGCAAATATGGTCGAACCATGCAATGGCCTAATTTGATTATGCCTGACCGGAAATATCATCGTTTGATCGAGCCTTCCAGGCAGGCCTGGAAAGCTCAGGTTGAACCATACGGAGAACGAAAGTGGCTTGAAAGGACGCCGGAGGGCGCCCTTTTCTGTCTTCTTATTCCGCGGCGATCGCCCGCGGCTTCTCCGTCACATGCGCTTCCGTCTTCCCGCGGCTGAGCATGCGATGGAGGAAATTGCCGAAACGGTCCATCTCGACGAAGATGACCGGGGTGATGAACAGCGTCAGCATCTGCGAGACGATGAGGCCGCCGACGACGGCGATGCCGAGCGGCTGGCGCAACTCCGAGCTGGCACCCGTGCCGAGTGCGATCGGCAGGGCGCCGAGCAGGGCGCAGAAGGTCGTCATCATGATCGGGCGGAAGCGTCGCACACAGGCTTCGTGGATCGCCGCCGTCGCCTTCTCGCCCGTCGTGCGCATCGTTTCCACCGCCACGTCGATCATCATGATCGCGTTCTTCTTGACGATGCCGATCAGCATCAGGAGGCCGATGAGAGCGATGATCGACAGGTCGAAGCCCATAATTTTCAGCGCCAGCAGCGCACCGAAGGCCGCCGCCGGCAGGCCGGAGAGGATGGTCAGCGGGTGGATGAAGCTTTCATAGAGCACGCCGAGCACGACATAGATGGTCAGCACCGCCGCCAGGATCAGATAGGGCGTATTGCCCTGCGACTGCTGGAAGATCTCGGCCGTACCGCCATAAGAGGTGAAGACATCGGCCGGCATGTCGAGGTCCTTCTTGATCTGCTCGATCCTGGCCGTCGCGTCGCTGAGCGATACGCCTTCCGGCAGGTTGAAGGACACGGTGGTCGAGACGAGCTGGCCCGTCTGGTTGATGGTGACGGGTCCGACCGTACGCTCGACATGCGCGAAGTTCGACAGCGGCACCAGGCTGCCATTGGAAGAGGCGACGCGGATCTCAGAGAGTTTCTGGTCGTCCCATGGCTTGCTCGTGTCATATTCGACGATGACGTCGTAGCTGTCGCCGGTCGACTGGATTTCCGCAGCCGCAAAGCCGCTGAAGGATTCCTGCAGCGTCGTGCGCAGTGTGTCGTTGTCGACCCCGTAGGCGGCTGCCCGCTCGGTATCGATGACGATACTGGCCTGCAGGGCATTGTTCTGCGCATCCGAAGTCACGTCCGTGAACAGGCGGTCGGCGCGCATGGCCTGCTGGATCTTGCCGGCCCACAGATTGGTCTGGTCGGCATTCAGCGCCTGTATGACCAACTGATATTGGCTGGCAGTCTGGCGGCCGCCGAAGCGCAGGCTCTGGTTCGGCGTCACGAAGGCCTGCAGGCCGGGGATCTTGTTGATTCCCGTGCGCAGCTCGCGCAGCGTCTGGTCGAGCGGTACACGCTGATCCTTGTCCTTCAGTTCGACGAACATCGAGCCGTTGTTCTGTGGCTTGTTGGGGTTGCCGCCGATGGTCGACATCACGTGGTTGACGGCCGGGTTCGCCTTGACGACGGCGGCTGCCTGCTGCTGCAGGGCCTCCATCGCCGAATAGGAAATGTCTTGGCGGGCCTGCGTGCTGATCGTCAGGCGACCGATATCCTCCTGCGGGAAGAAGCTCGTCGGCAGCGCCATGAAGAAATAGACGGTCAGCGCGACGGACGCGAGGAAGATGCCGAGGATGAAAGGGCGATGGCGAAGGCACCAGCCGACCGCATTGTCATAGCCGCGCAGCGTCCGCTCGAAACCGGCATCGAAGATGCGGATGAGGAGTGGCGGGCGACTGTGGTTGTTGGAAAGGCGCGAGCCGAGCATCGGCGTGACCGTCAGCGACACGATCGCCGAAGCGATGATGGCAATCGCCACCACCATGCCGAATTCGTTGAACACGCGGCCGACGACGCCGCCCATAAGCAGGATCGGGATGAAGACCGCGATCAGCGATACCGACATGGAGATGATGGTGTAGCTGACCTCGCCGGCACCCTTGATCGCCGCCTCGCGCACCGGCATGCCTTCCTCGACATGGCGCAGGATGTTTTCCAGCATGACGATCGCATCGTCCACCACGAGACCCACCGCGAGCGTCAGGCCGAGCAGCGATATGTTGTCGATACTGTAGCCCAGCACATACATCATGCCGAAGGTCGAGATCAGCGACAGCGGAACGGCAAGGCCTGGAATGATCGTTGCGGTCGCATGGCCGGTGAAGAGGTAGATGACGAGAACGACGAGGCCGATCGTCAGGAGCAGCGTGAACTTCACGTCGGAGATCGCATCGCGGATCGGCTTTGCGGCATCGTTCATGACGACCGTGTTGACCGACGGCGGGATTTCGGCGTGAAGCTGCGGCAGCTTGGCGTTGATCGCATCCACGACCTCGACCGTATTGGCATCCGGCTGGCGCTGGATGGCAAGGATGATGCCGCGCTGGCCGTCATACCAGCTTCCCGTATATTGGTTCTCGACGCTGTCCTGAACATCGGCGATATCGCCGAGATGGATCGGCGCACCGTTCGGATTGGCAATGACGAGCGAGCGGAACTGCTCGGCGTTGGTGCGCTGCGTATCCGCCGTGATCGTCATGGCCTGCGAACTGTTCTGCAGAGTGCCGACCGGCTGCTGGCTGTTGGCGGCGGCAAGCGCCTTGTTGACGGTATCGATGCCGATGCCGCGGGTGAGCAGCTTGTTGGGATCGACCTCGACGCGCACGGCATAGGTCTGCGCACCGAAGACGCTGACCTGGGCAACACCCGGAAGCGTCGACAGCGACGGCGAGATGATATCTTCGGCGATCTCGTCGAGCTTGCTGCGCGGCATGGTGTTGCTCTGCACCGAAAGCAGCATGACCGGCGCGTCGGCCGGGTTCGTCTTCCGATAGCTCGGCGGTGTCGTCATGTTGTCGGGCAGCTGCCGCGTCGCATGCGAAATGGCCGCCTGCACGTCAGCGGCGGCCGCATCGATATCGCGGTTGAGGTCGAATTGCAGCACGATGCTGGTGCTGCCGAGCGAGCTCGACGCGCTGATTTCGCTGATACCGGGGATCGTCTCGAACTGCTTGATCAGCGGTGTCGAGACCGAGGTCGCCATCGTCTGCGGCGAGGCACCACTCAGCTGCGCCGAAACGTTGATGGTCGGGAAGTCGACCTGCGGCAGCGCCGCGACCGGCACGAGCCGGTAGCCCGCAAGACCTGCCAGAATGGCGCCGATTGCAAGCAGCGTCGTTGCGACCGGGCGCTGAATACAGAAATTCGGGATCATCGCTCAGCCCCCACTGCGATCGTCTCGCCTTGCTGCTGTTGCTGAGGCGCGTCGGCGGACGCGACGTTCAGCATCGTCTCGTCGAACTGTTCGTTGACTGCCTGCTGGTCGTTGAGCTGGCCCTGGCCTTCGATAACCACATGGTCGCCTTCCGCGATGCCGGACGCAATGGCGGTGAATCCGCCATTGGCGCGGGCGACGGTCACCGGCGTCAGGTGCGATTTGCCATCCTTGGCCACGAAAGCGAAGAAGCCGTCGGGACCGGGACTGACGGCAACCGTCGGCACGACCACCTGCTGCTCGTCATTGTTGAAATGCACGACGATATTGACCGACTGGCCGGGCCACAGCGCGCCCGAGGCGTTTTCGAACTTCGCCTTGGCAAGGATCGTGCCCGATGCCGTGTCGACGGTATTGTCGTAGAAGCTGACCTCGCCCTTGCGCACTTGCCCCTTGGTGGAATTGGGCGCCGTGCTGACCTTGACCGGACCGGAGGCCAGCGCCTTCTTCAGGACCCGCAGGTAGCGCTCCTGCAGATGGAACTTCACATAGATCGGATCGTATTTGGCGATGGTGACGATGGCTGCACCGGCATTGACGAAGGCGCCCTTGCTGAGGGCGATATCGCCGAGCCTGCCGTCGAAGGGCGCACGAATATCCGTATGCTCGAGGATGACCTGGTCGGAGGCGAGCGTGGCCTTGTCGGCTTCGACGGTTGCTGCGGCGGTATCGCGGGCAGCCTTGGCCTGATCGAGGCTCTGCTGCGTGCCGGCTTTCTGGTTGAAGAGGTCCTGCGCCCGGGTCAGCGCCGTCTCGGATTCTGCAAGCGTCGCCGTATCGCGCACGATCATCGCATTGTCCTTGTCGACGGCGGCCTTGGCCGTCCGGTCGTCCAGCTTGGCGATCAGATCGCCTTCCTTGACCGTCGCACCGTCCTGAGCCTCGATGCTGACGACGAGGCCCTGTTCCTGCGCGGCGATCGTCGTATTGTCCTCGGCATCGGCCCAGCCGGTCGCCGTCACATCCATCGGCAGCGTCGCCGTCACGGCTGCCACGGTCTTGACTATGGTCGGGCCTGTCGCGCCGCGCCGCCGTCCGCCACCCTGCTGCCCACCACTCTGGGTCTGATCGCTTTGTGCCTGCTGTTGGCCGCCATTGCGGGTGCCCTCAGGCTTCTTGATGAACTGCGACAGGTAGGGGATATCAGAGGCATAGGGGATCCTGTCCCCGAACTGCCAGACGCCAACGGCGGCCACGGCTGCAATACTGACGGTGATCCAAAATTTCTTCATGGGCGAGACCGGTCTTGTCTTGGAAAATTGCGTGATTTTCTGCCGTGATTGAGCCGCCTATATTGCGGCGCAAAAAAGACATAATCACCCCGGCGGCGATCACTAAGCGGTTATGGCGGCTTAAATTTTCGTAATGAACAATCTGTAATATTCAAACTATTCTAATATATAGTCAGGTAGGCTGCGTCGTCCATCCTGGCGACCTGCCGGCGCAGGCTGTACCGGCGAAACACTATTTGATCCGCATGGCAGATCTTGCGCGGGATAGACCCTGGAAAACGCAGAGGCAGGCAGCCATGGCCGAGTTGAATGCTGGTGAACTTCGCTCACTCATCACAACCACTTTTCCCGAACTGACGGGCTCCGTCTTCAAGCTGGCGACCAAGGGTTGGGATTCGGTGGCCGTCGATGTCGACGACCGGCTGATCTTCAAGTTTCCCCTTAATCTGCATGCCGAAAGGGCGCTGGTGAGGGAAGCGGCGTTCCTCGGCGTTATCAGGCCATCTTTAACGATGGCTGTCCCCGACATGCGCATCCACGACGGCCCCCCGATCTTTTCGAGCCATTCCAAGCTGCGCGGCGAACATCTCATGACGGAGGATTACGAGGCTCTGCCGGAAGCAGCCCGTCAGCGCCTTGGCGACGATCTCGCCCGTTTCTATGCCGAACTGCATGACCTTGATGCCGACCGCATGCGCGCGCTTGGCGCTGGGCCGATCCTGCCCTGGCAATCGCCGGAGACTGTCAGGGACAAGGCCCTGCCGCTGCTGCCGTCCGAACTGACAAGCTATGCGGAAACCGTCATCCCGGGTTTCCAGTCCCTGCCGCCCGATCCCTACGGCATCACCTTCGGCTTCTTCGACGGCCACGGCTGGAACATGGCCTTCGATCACGGGCAGGGCAGGCTGAACGGCGTCTATGACTTCGCCGATTCAGGCTTCGGCCCGCTGCATCAGGAGTTCATCTATTCGAACTTCATCTCGCCCGACCTGACGGCGCGCATCGTCTCGGCCTATGAGACGCTGACCGGCCGCCAGCTCGACCGCCGGCGCATCGCGATCCTGACGGGCTTCCATCGCCTGTCCGAACTCGCCGAACTTGCCGATGATCCCGCCTATGTCGGCTCGAAGATCGACAGCGTCGCGGCATGGGCGGCTGCCTCGGCCCATACTGGATGATGCCGGCGATCAGACGGAGCGCGCAGCACCGCCATCGCAACGAATCAGCGAGCCGGTGATGTAGCTCGCCGGCTGGCTGCACAGGAAGGCAGCCGTTGCGGCGAATTCCTCGACCTTGCCGTAGCGCCCGACCGGAATGCGCGCTTCCTTCTCCACGCGGATGTCTGCGACGCTCTTGCCGGTCCGCTTGGCGGCGGCACCGTCGAGATCGTCGAGGCGCGCTGTCAGGATGCTGCCGGGCAGCAGCAGGTTGGTGGTGACGCCGTGGCTTGCCACTTCCGATGCCAGCGTCTTGCTCCAGCCGGCCAGCGCTGGGCGCAAGGTGTTCGACAGCGCCAGATTGGCAATCGGCTCGATCACGCCCGACGAGGCGACCGTCAGGATGCGGCCCCAGCCCTGCGCCTTCATGCCGGGCAGCAGCGCGTTGGTAAGCGTGATGACGCGCGCCACCATGGAAAAGAAATAGGTTTCGAGCTTCTCCGGCGTCATGTCCTCGGTCGTGCCGGGCGTCGGGCCGCCGGTATTGTTGACGAGAATATCGAGCCCGCCGAATTTCTCCTGCACGGCAGCCGTGACGGTGCCGACGAAATTGTCATCGGAGAGGTCGGCCCAGATCCAGTCGGCCTTGCCCTTGCCTTGCGCATTGATCGTCTTGCAATTGGCTTCCAACTCGCCGCGGCTGCGTCCGCAGAGAAGAACATTCGCACCCTCCTGTGCCAGGGCCTTGGCGATGCCGAGCCCAAGACCGCGCGAGGAAGCCAGTACCAGTGCGCGTTTTCCCTTGATGCCGAGATCCATGATTTTTCTCCATTTCCTGTTGCCCTTTCTATAGGGCGCAAGCGATGCGGATGAAAAGGACGAAGGCAGATCTGATCAGCTTCAATAATTGACGTTAACGTAAGCGTTATATAATCTTTTGTGTAGAGAACACTCAATGTGCGAATTGGAGGATCGCCTGTCGCTTCCCGGCTCGACAATGTTTTCTGGTTTTGACAAGACAGTTACCCTGATTAGGGAAAAACGGCCGTCAAACGGCCGAGCGGAGACGGATGGATGACCGACATGACTGAGCTGCCGGAACGCGAGAGCATGGAATTCGACGTGGTGATCGTCGGCGCCGGTCCGGCCGGCCTTTCGGCCGCCATCCGCCTGAAACAGGTCAATCCGGAACTGTCCGTCGTCGTGCTGGAGAAGGGTTCCGAAGTCGGCGCCCATATCCTGTCGGGCGCCGTCGTTGACCCCATCGGTATCGACCGCCTGCTGCCCGGCTGGCGCGAAGAGGAGGGTCATCCCTTCAAGACCGAAGTGACGGACGATCATTTCCTGCTGCTCGGCCCCGCCGGCTCGCTGCGCCTGCCGAATATCATGATGCCGCCGCTGATGAGCAATCACGGCAATTACATCGTCTCGCTCGGCAATGTCTGTCGCTGGCTGGCGACGAAGGCGGAAGAACTCGGCGTCGAGATCTATCCGGGCTTTGCCGCAGCGGAAGTACTCTACAATGACGAAGGCGCCGTCATCGGTGTCGCGACCGGCGACATGGGCGTCGAGAAGAACGGCGAGCCCGGCCCGAACTATGCGCGCGGCATGGCGCTCATGGGCAAATATGTGCTGATCGGCGAGGGCGTGCGCGGTTCGCTCGCCAAGCAGCTGATCGCCAAGTTCGATCTCTCGAGCGGCCGCCAGCCCCAGAAATTCGGCATCGGCATCAAGGAACTCTGGGAGGTCAAGCCCGAGAACCACAAGCAGGGCCTCGTGCAGCATTCCTTCGGCTGGCCGCTCGGCATGGGGACAGGCGGCGGTTCCTTCCTCTATCACCTGGAAGACAATCTCGTCGCCGTCGGCTTCGTCGTCCACCTGAACTACAAGAACCCCTATCTCCACCCCTTCGAGGAGTTCCAGCGCTTCAAGACGCATCCGGCGATCCGCGGCACTTTCGAGGGCGGCAAGCGCCTCTCCTATGGTGCGCGCGCCATCACCGAGGGCGGCTGGCAGTCGGTGCCAAAACTCTCCTTCCCCGGCGGCGCGCTGATCGGCTGTTCGGCGGGCTTCGTCAACGTGCCGCGCATCAAGGGCAGCCACAATGCCGTGCTCTCGGGCATGATGGCGGCCGACCGCATCGCTGACGCCATTGCCGCCGGCCGCGCCAATGACGAAGTGGTCGAGATCGAGACCGACTGGCGCAAGAGCGATATCGGCAAGGACCTGAAGCGCGTGCGTAACGTCAAGCCGCTCTGGTCGAAGTTCGGCACGGCTGTGGGCGTCGCGCTTGGCGGCCTCGACATGTGGACCAACCAGCTCTTCGGCTTCTCCTTCTTCGGCACGCTTGGCCATGGCAAGACCGATGCCGCCTCGCTGGAGCCCGCCTCGCAACATAAGCCGATCGCCTATCCGAAGCCCGATGGCGTGCTCACCTTCGACCGCCTGTCCTCCGTCTTCCTGTCCAACACCAACCACGAGGAGGACCAGCCGGTCCATCTGCAAGTGAAGGACATGGCGCTGCAGAAGTCGTCGGAATTCGGCATCTATGCCGGCCCCTCGGCGCGCTATTGTCCGGCCGGGGTCTACGAATGGGTGGAAAAGGATGGCGAGGAGACCTTCGTCATCAACGCCCAGAACTGCGTCCACTGCAAGACCTGCGACATCAAGGACCCCAACCAGAACATCAACTGGGTGCCGCCGCAGGGAGGCGAGGGGCCGGTCTATCCGAATATGTGACACGGGATGGTTCTTCGGTGCCGTAAATTCGGCGCCGAAGCAATATCTCATGCTGATCCGTAGTACTGAGGCTATCGCCGAGTAAAGCGTCGCCTATACCTGATAACGCATTCGTTATCTCTATTCGCAACATCGGTTTAGCGTTTCGTTAACCATAATCTCCTTAGCCTGCGACATCTTCTTGACGCACTAAGGACACGTTCATGACGATCTCGCGCCGGGGCTTCCTGATCGCTCTGCCCCTTTTCGTTGCCGGCTGCTCTTCGACCACTCTGAACAGCCAGACGAATTACGCCGCACTTCCGGATGAGAAGTTTCCGCTGAGGCAGGTGCCGATCGATCAGATCAAGCCGGAGCTTCGCCGCACCGAAGTCGCTTACGAGGGCAGCTATGCGCCGGGAACGATCATCATCGATACGCCGGTGCGGCGCGCCTATTATATCCTCGGTGACGGCAGGGCGATGCGTTATGGCGTCGGCGTCGGCCGCGAGGGTCTGGCCTTCGCCGGCAATGCCTATGTCGGCCGCAAGGCGGAATGGCCGAGCTGGACGCCGACCGAAAACATGCAGCGCCGCGAGGAGCGCTACCGCAGGCTCGCCGCGGGCATGCCGGGCGGCCCGAACAATCCGCTTGGTGCCCGCGCCATGTATCTTTATCGCGGCGGCAATGACACGCATTTCCGTATCCACGGCACCAACCAGCCGCAATCGATCGGCCTTGCCATGTCGAGCGGCTGCATTCGGATGATGAATCACGACGTTATCGACCTCTACAACCGCGTCGAAGTCGGCGCAAAGGTCGTCGTCATCCAGGCGACGGCCTGATGTAAAGTCACACAAAAAAGCCGCCGCAGCGGATCGCTGTCGGCGGCTTTTGCTTTTGGCGGCGGCTCAGCGGCGCTTGGCGGCGATGCCGGTCGAAAGCGCCACGCCGATGCCGGTGATCACGGCCGCACTGATTTCGGCAAGGCCCATCTGCTCGCCGAGCAGGAAGCCGCCGCCGAGCGTTGCCAGCACCGGCGTCAGCGCGGTGAAAGCAGCAGCCTGCGTGCCGCCGAGGGTGCGCACCGCCGTGCCATAGGCCACCATGGCGACAAGGCCGGAAAGAATACCCTGGCTCAGCACCTGCAGGCCGATTTCCGGAAGCGGTGCCTGCGGCAGCGAGATGCCGAAGACCAGCGCCAGGGCGGCCATGATCAGGAAGGACCAGATGGCGATGAGCGCGCTGGCCTGGATGGCGGTCAGACCCGAGCGGCGAAAGGCATGCGTATAGCTTGCCCAGAGAACGGCGCCCGCCGGCAGCAGCACGAAGCTCGTCCAGGGCAGGGAAGCATCGGCAAGGCTGCGCACGAGCAGGATCAGCACACCGGCGACGATCGCCAACAGCCCGGCGATACGGGTCGTATCTGGCCTTTCACGAAACATGAGAATGCCGATCAGTGCGGTGGCGAGCGGCATCGAACCGCCGAGCAGAATGCCGGACGAGGCGGCCGGCGTGGAGTGAATGGCAAGCGTCGTCACCAGGAAGAAGATCGCGCCGCAGCCGGCCACCATGATCGCCAGAAGAGGCAGCGGCAGACCCTTCGGCAAAAGCCCGGTGCGCAGCCATACCGGTGAGAGAACGAGCGCCGGAATGCCGAAGCGGATCAGCCCGATATCGATCGAGCCGAGCGGCGTTGCAGCACTATGGCGGGTTGCCAGAAACCATGTCGACCAGATCAGCACGGTGATCGTGCCGGCGGCATAACCCAGTGTCTGCGAAGGCGACTTCTCGTTTGAAAATGCGATCGTGCTCATCGTCCTGTCCTCTCTTCCGTCCGGATGTCATCCGATTGACAAGAAGATTAGCGCCTGACGCCGGGGCATGTCCTTGCTATCTGTGGCTCAGAAAACGTGCTATGCGCAATGATCTGCCAATTCATGCCGATGGATTTCGCAAATATGCCAAATCTCGATAAATTCGATATCGCCATCCTGAAATGCCTGCAGGAAGATGCGCGCGCCACCAATGTCGAGATCGCCGAAAAGGTGAATCTCTCGGCGTCCCCCTGCCTGCGCCGCATCCGCAACCTTGAAAAGCTCGGCGTCATCCGCCGCTACACGGCCGATATCGATCGCAAGGAGGTCGGCCTTGGCCTGACCGTCTTCGTGGAATTCAAGGTTGCCCATCACAGCCGGGAAAATTCCGAAGCACAGCAGGCGGCCTTGCTCACCATTCCCGAAATCGTCTCCTGCTTCCTGATCTCGGGCACGGCCGATTTCCTGGCGGAAGTCGTGGTCGAAGACCTCTCGGCCTATGAGCGGCTATTGACGGAGACGCTGCTGACCCTGCCGAATGTCACCGATATCCGCTCGAATTTCGCCATCCGCAGCATCAAGACGCATGGACCGCTGAAGCTGCCCGAGCGCAACTGACGCACCCTCCGCAAGTGGATGCACCATTATGGTTGTCCACGATCTCGATCACGCTGCTAAAAACTCGCAGTGGTTCTGTGTTGAAGCGATGAGATGGAGTTGATCTTGCACAGAACGAACCAGATCACTGGCACGGTGCATAGGATGCATAACTTGCATAGGATTTTTCATAGGCCGTGTGGGAAATGTCAGACGGTGACATGACAGATATTGAATCTGACATTTCCTAGAGAGCGTGGAAAACTGCCTATGCAAGTTATGCATCCTATGCAGGCAGTGAAGGCCTCGTCCGGAATTGCATCAGAACAAGGTTCTGGATGCGGATGACTTCAGGCCGACCGGCCTGAAATCTGAAACTGAATCTACAGCAACGTCCCGCTGAGGATCAGCAGCGCCACCGAGAAGTAGATGACGAGCCCGGTGACGTCGACCAGCGTGGCGACGAAGGGAGCCGATGCCGTTGCCGGATCGAGCCGCAGTTTCTGCAAGAGGAAGGGCAGCATCGAACCCGACATGGAGCCGAAGGTGACGATGCCGACCAATGCGGCAAAGACCGTCAGGCCGACCAGCTGCCAGTGCGGGCCGTAATCATAGAGCCCGGCCGTCTGCCAGAAGATCACCCGCAGCATGCCGACTAGCCCGAGGATGGCGCCGAGCGTGATGCCCGTCGGCAGTTCGCGCAGCAGCACCCGCCACCAGTCGGTCAGCTTCAACTCGCCGATGGCGAGCGCCCGGATGATGAGCGAGGTTGCCTGCGAACCGGAATTGCCGCCGGAGCTCATGATCAAGGGAATGAAGAGCGTCAGCACGACAGCCTTCTCCAGCTCGCCTTCGAAATGCTGCATGGCGCTTGCCGTCAGCATTTCGCCGAGGAAGAGGGCACAGAGCCAGCCCGCACGCTTGCGGATCATGCCGCCGAAGCTGATCTTCATATAGGGCTTGCCGAGCGCTTCCATACCGCCAAATTTCTGCGCGGCTTCGGTCGTATCGGCAATCATCGTATCGATGACGTCGTCGACGGTGACGATGCCGAGGATCAGGCCATGATCGTCGATCACCGGCAGCGCCAGCAGGTCGTGCTTGCGGATCAGCCGTGCGACATCTTCCTGCTTCATCAGCGCATTGGCCGAAACCGGCATGCCCTTCTGCGCGACCGAGAGGATTGATGCATCGGGCTCCCCGGTGATGAGGCGGCGAAGGGTGACGACATGCAACAGCGCGCCGGAATTATGGTCCAGCACATAGATCGCATAGACGGTCTCGCGCGAGCGTTCGACCTGGCGCACATGGTCCAGCGTCTGGGCGACGGTCCAGTCGTCGGGCACGCTGACGAATTCCGTCGTCATGATGCTGCCGGCCGTGCGCGGCGGATAGCCCATCAGATGCTGGATGGCGATGCGGACCGGTTCTTCCAGGCTGGAGAACAGCCGCACGCGGTCGTCGACGTCGAGCTCCAGCAGGACATCGGCGACGCGGTCGTTCGACATGCCGTGCAGCAGTCGGGCCGAATCCGCGCTGTCCATCAGCGCCAGAATGGCCGGCGCGTTGCGCAGCTCCGGACGGTCGAGAATGTTGACGGCATAGTCCTGCGGCATCCGCGAAAGGATGCGGCCGACTTCAGCCGGTGCGAGCCCGTTCAGCGATTCCACGCGCTCGGCAATGGTCGCGACACGGCTGTTGCTCATGAAGGCACGGGCGGCATAGCCGGCCCGCAGGGGGAAGCGATTGATATTCATTGGCTCGCCTTTCCGTCGATCCGCCGTAGCGTCCGAACGGGCGAGCCTGGAGCGTCCAGGTCAGCGCGCGACGGCCGCGTACGGCAAAGGCAATCGACTGCTACTGTCGCTTGGCATCTTGATGATGGCTCCGTTGATATCCGTGCATGACATGCGTCATCCACGTGTCATAGTAGGTGGTCTCGAATGCGGAAAAAGTCAAGCTGCTTAAATGCTTAACGCCAGAATGCCGCACCCTCGGCGCGGCATTATAGGTCAGCATCCTTTACGCAATATTTCGAGCGTCGGGAAAAGCGGATTTTCGACCTCGAAAACCTCAGAAGCCGGCGAGAACGACCTTGCCCTTCATCCTGCCGCTTTCGACCATGGCATGTGCCTTTTTCAGGTTCGCGGCGTTGATCGTGCCGATGGTTTCCGACAGCGTCGTGCGGATATTGCCGGCATCGACGAGCTCGGAAATCCGGTTCAGGATCTTGTGCTGCTCGATCATGTCGGGCGTGCCGAAGAGCGGTCGGGTGAACATCAGCTCCCAGTGAACGGAAGCCGCCTTGCGCTTGAAGGGGACGATATCGAAGGTCTTGGGATCGTCGATCAGCCCGAAGCGGCCCTGCGGCGCGAGTGCCTCCACAATATCGGCGACATGCTTGTCCGTGTTGGTGGTCGAGAAGATGAAACCCGGTGCACCGATACCAAGCGCTGCGACCTGCGGTGCGATAGGCTGCGAATGGTCGATGACGTGATGGGCGCCGAGTTCCCTGGCCCAGTCCTGCGTTTCCGGACGCGAGGCCGTGGCGATGACGGTGAGATCCGTCAGCGTCCGGGCGATCTGGATGGCGATCGAACCGACGCCGCCCGCACCACCAATGATGAGCAGGGCAGGGGCCGCACCCGGCACGGGATCGGTCACGCGCAGGCGATCGAACAGCGCTTCATAAGCCGTGATCGAGGTCAGCGGCAGGGCGGCGGCTGCAGCGAAGTCGAGGCTCTTCGGCTTGCGGCCGACAATGCGCTCGTCGACGAGCTGAAATTCGGCATTCGAGCCAGGGCGGTTGATGACGCCGGAATAGAATACTTCATCGCCCGGCTTGAACAGCGTTACATCGGATCCGACAGCCTTGACGATGCCGGCGGCATCAAAGCCGAGCACTTTCAACTCGTCGACCGGCGGCGCCATATGGGCACGAACCTTTACGTCGACAGGGTTGACGGAGACCGCCTTGATCTCGACGAGCAGATCGTGGTCCTTGGCCTCGGGTGTGGGCAGTTCGACATCGATCAGCGAGGTTTCGGCGGCGATCGGCTGCGGGGTCTTGTAAGCGACGGCGCGCATCTTGGTAACTCCTGTGTTTGTTGTACGAGAGCTAGATGCGACCTATGTTCCGGCAACGCAAGAATGCACAAATTCTGTACGTAGTACCAAAAAGGATACTGTAAATGTCGCTGCCGCGCGCCAAACTGGTCACGAATTTTCCGGGTTGCCCGGTGGAGGCGACGCTGACTTATCTCGATGGAAAGTGGAAGGGCGTGATCCTTTTCCACCTGATGGACAAGACTTTGCGCTTCAACGAGCTCAGGCGCCATCTGCCTGCTATCACCCAGCGCATGCTGACCAAGCAGCTGCGCGAGCTGGAAGGCTCCGGCCTGATCTCACGAACAGTTTACCCGGTCGTGCCGCCGCGCGTCGAATACGCGCTGACACCGCTCGGCTCCACGCTGAAACCGGTCATCCGGGCACTCGCAGCCTGGGGTGATGAATTCGTCTTCTGCAGCCCGGAAGGCCGCGAGTTGCGCATTGCAACTGCTTTAGGCGTTCCGGCTGCGGAGCTCCAGGCGTAGCGAAGCGGCAAAAACGAAGAGGCCGAGGAAAGACAGGACGGCGCCGACATAGCCGGTCGCCGCAAAACCGTAACCCCAGGCAATGACGAGACCGCCGAGCCATGCGCCGAGTGCGTTGGCGATGTTGAAGGCCGAGTGATTGGAGGCGGCCGCCAGCGTTTGCGCATCGGCAGCAACATCCATCAGGCGCGTCTGAAGCGCTGGGCCTGCCGCAAAACCGCAGCCGACGAGGAAGACGCAGAGCCCGAGCATGTAGGGGTTGGAGGCGGTCAGCGAGAACATCGTCAGCACGACGATATTATAGACCAGCGAACCGCCGATCGTGCCGAGCAGCGATTTGTCCGCCAGCCACGAGCCGATTACATTGCCGGCATTCATGCCGACGCCGAACAGCACCAGCATGAGCGCAACGGCCGTTTCCGGCAGCATCGCCACTTGCGTCGTGGTCGAGGCGATATAGCTGAACATGGCAAACATGCCGCCGTAACCGACTGCGGCAACGGCAAGCGTCAGCAGCACCTGCGGACGGCGGAAGGCGCTGAGTTCGCGCAGCGCGCTTGCCCCTTCCGAGACCTTGTCATGCGGAACGTAGAACCAGATAAGCGCGACCGTCACGAGGCCGATGATGCCGACGGTGAGGAAAGCGACCTGCCAGTCGAGCGCCTGGCCGAAGAAAGTCGTCAGCGGCGTGCCGAGCAGGGTCGCGACGGTCAGGCCGAGCATGACGCGGCCGACGGCCCGCGCACGGCGATGCACCGGCACCATGGAAGCGGCGACGAGCGCTGCCACGCCGAAATAGGCGCCATGCGGCAGGCCGGTGATGAAACGCAACACCGTGAAGCTTTCGAAGCTCGGCGCGATGGCGCTCAGGATATTGCCGACGGCAAAGAGCAGCATGAGGCAGAGCAGCAGCGTGCGCCGCGCCATCTTGGCAGCGAGCACGGCAATGACAGGTGCGCCGATCACCACGCCGAGCGCATAGGCGCTGATGACATAACCTGCCTGCGGGGTCGTGACCGAAAAAGTATCGGCCACATTCGGCAACAGACCCATGATCGCGAATTCGCCCGTGCCGATGCCGAAGCCGCCGGCGGCAAGTGCCAGCTGCACCAGCGCGACGGTCATGGAAGAGGGAAGCTCTGCCTCCGGCCCGGAAGCGATGGAATCATCGATGGAATCGTTGACGGCAACCTGGCTCACGGGCGGTCCTCGGAGGATCTGGGCTTGGTGACGGCCGCTGGCGGGACGCGCCGGGCCGGTCATTTGCAATTGGTGGGCAGAAATGGCGGGAGGCGGAGATATGATCTCCAATATCCCATCTATTGAACGCGAAGTCGGAAGCGTCGAGTGCTTTTTTTGCAGTGCAGCGTCCTGCTATCTGCATACGTCCATTGCAATATTTGCGTTTCGGCGATGTGACCGGGAAAACCATCCGGCTTGAAATCGCAGGTGCGCCAACCATTTCTTGAGGGCAGGACAGCGAGTATAGGGAACAGGCACCTCATGAAGCTCGTCGGCTTTTTCAATCGCGACGGCGGTACCTTCAGAACGACGGACATGCAGGCTTACGAGAAGCGCGCGGAGGAAGTCTTCCGCGATGCCGGGCATGATTTCGAAGCGATCGTCTTCTCCGGCGGCGAGATCGTTCCCGCCATGGAACGTGCCGCTCGGCGCGACGATCTCGACGGCATCGTTGCCGGCGGCGGTGACGGCACAATTTCTGCGGCCGCATCGATTGCCTGGAGGAACGGCGTGGCGCTTGGCGTCGTGCCGGCCGGTACCATGAACCTCTTTGCCCGCTCGCTGAAAGTGCCGCTCGATATCTGGCAGGCGCTCGACGTGCTGGCTTTCGGCGAGCTCGACAATATCGATATCGCCAGTGCCAACGATCGGCCCTTCGTCCACCAGTTCTCCGCCGGCCTGCACGCGCGCATGGTGCGCTACCGCAACTCCTACAGCTATCGCTCCCGCCTCGGAAAGCTACGGGCGAGCGCCCGTGCGGCTTTCGGCGTCGTCTTCAACCCGCCGGAATTCGAGGTCGAGTTCGAGGCGGCCGGCATGAAGGAGACCCGACGCGTCTCGGCGATATCAGTCTCCAACAACCCCTTCGGCGAAAACGCGCTGCTCTATGCCGACAATCTGCGCAGCGGCGAGCTTGGCTTCTACACGGCAAAACCGCTGAAACCGCTCGGCGTCGCACGGTTGGCGATCGACATGCTGCGCGGCAGGTTCCGCGAAAACGATGCGGTCATGGTCATGCATCCGGCCGAAGTCAATCTGCACTTTCCGAAGCTGCGCGCCAAGGCGAACTGCGTCATGGATGGTGAACTTCTGCCGCTGGAGCGCGATATCACGATCAAGCTGCATCCGGGTGAATTGAAGGTGCTGGTCAAACAGGGGCTTGCCGCACAGGAAGGCGAAAGGGAGCGGCGCGAGCCGGCGGCCTGACGCTCAGAGCGCAGCGGAACGCCTGGCTCTGAAAGGAATAAGAGCGCCTTCGACGATATCCCGGTCCGCCTCGTCTCCGAAAACACAGGTGCGATTGCGTCCCTTCTTCTTGGCGCAGTAAAGCGCCTCGTCGGCCGATGCGATGAGCTGGCGCCAGCCATTTGCGCCGCACCGACCGGAGGCGACGCCGATGCTGACGGTAATGGAGAGATCTATACCGGTTTCCGCGTCGCGGATAACATGCGCCTGAATGTGGCTGCGCAGTTCTTCGGCAAAATCCACGGTGTTCGAAAGATCCGATGTGGAAACGAGAACGGCAAACTCCTCGCCGCCATAGCGCGCAACGATATCCGTCGGCCGCATCGCACCCTGCAGCCGTGACGCGATTTCGATGAGCACGGCATCGCCCGTCAGGTGGCCATAGGTATCGTTGACCGTCTTGAAGTGATCGATATCGATCAGCATCAGGCAGACATCTTCCTCGTGCTCCGAAGGCGCATTACCGAAGCCTTCCAGCGCCCGGCGGTTCCAGACACCGGTCAGCCCATCCTTCTCGGCCTGCATCTTCAGCCGGGCCTCATACTCGGCCCGCTCGTCAAGCTTGCCGCGCAGCAGTTCCAGCGCTTCGAACAGGCTGCGCATCTCCGGTGCCTTGGAGATCGTCTCAAGGTCGGTCACGGGACTGCCGTCTGCGAACTCGATGATCTGGCGTCGTGCCGTCAGCAGTGGACCGAGCATGTGAAGGCGTATGGAGCGGAAGAGCGTAAACAGCATCGCAAGAGCGGAGGCCGTGATCACAGCGATGACCGCCAGGCGATAGGAAGCGGCGTAGTGCTGGGTCCGGTAGCGCTTCACCACATCGTCGAGGAAGACCGTGCGCAGCCGTTCGAGCGGCTGCAGGGTCGGAACATAGTCGCGCGTCAGGTCAACTGCGGAAACCGAATAATCCCCCGAGATCTTCCCTTGCTCGATCAATATCTTAACGAGTTCGAGGCCAGACCCGAAAAAGATCGTATCGACATCCTTCATGAGCTGCGCAGACAGCGCATCGTGATCGCTGACGATTTTCTGGCCCTGCATCAGTGCCCGCAGTTCCAGAAGCCGGCCAATGGTGCGGCCTGCGTCGGTGATATGGCTGTCGCGCAGCGGCTGGCGCGTGGCGATCGGACCCATGATCTGCGAGGCAGCCCGGCCGCCATATTCGCGCATGTCGCTGATCATCCGCCCCGTCAGGAATGGAGCGGTCAGTTCCGAGCGGCGGGTGGTGAAAGCGGCTATGTGCCAATCCACGACATGCTGGAATGTTTCGATCACCTCGATCATTTCGCGGATCGCGTTCTGCACATCGTCTGGGTCGCGGTCGGCGAGCGGTGTTGCGGCAACGCGGTCGACGGCTTCGCGAGCCCTGCGAAGCTGCGCCCTTGTCTCAGCGAGTGCCGCCTGGAGATCGGGAAGGGAGAATACATCGACTTCGGGCGGCTCATCGAGCGCCTCGAGCGAGAGATCGCTGATGCGCCGGAAGACCTTCAAGCGCTCTGTTGCGGGCGCACTGCTGTTTGGCTCGATCGCCATGATGTCGTTGGCCGGTCCGCGCTCCGCCGACATGCGGCTCGCCGCTTCCAGGACCTGGCGGAAGCGCTCTACAGCCAGCAGATTGTCAGTGGTGGACCGGTAGCTTTCATAAGTCGGAATGAGAGCGCTGGCTGTCAGAATGAGGGTCAGAAACGCCACGATGACGGTCGCAAACAGCAGCTTTCCCTCAAGAGTGATGCGGTTCATCAAACCGATCCCTTTCAACTCGTCATCCAATCCGGCCCCGTTGCCGGTTTATTGAGTATGCTGATATCGGGCATATATTACCGATTTCGAGTATAGATCATCGATAATGCCAACAAGGTTAAGAAAAGCGTCTAAGTGAAAGTTATGTGGCGGGCTCTATTAACTAGAGGCGCGCAAGATACGTGCGGTAGTCGAAATCCGATACCGTGCGCAGATGCGCTGTTCCTTCCTTGTACTTCGTGTCGCCATACAACTTTTGATACTTATCGCCGAAGATATTGGCGATGAAGGCCGACTGCCGGAAGGTCTCGACCGCCGTCAGGAAATCATGCGTCAGCCGCTTCGCGCCCGATGGTGTATAGGCGGGCGTCGTTTCCTCGCCGGGATCGAGATCGCCGTCGAGGCCGAGCAGCATGCCGCCGAGAATGGCCGCCAGCAGCAGATAGGGATTGGCATCCGCACCCGCCACGCGATGCTCGATGCGCGCCGCCGGCCCGTTGGTATCAGGAATGCGAATTGCCGTGCCGCGATGCCCGGTGCCCCAGGTCAGGTCGGTCGGCGCAAAGGAGCCCGGCTGGAACCGGCGGTAGGAATTGGCGAAGGGCGCAAAGACGAGCTGCGCCTCATGCATGGTCTGCAGCATGCCTGCCGTCACCGATTTCAGAAGCGTCGGTTCGCCACCCCCGGCATCGAGGATATTGTTGCCGTCCCTGTCGATGATGCTCGCATGCACGTGCAGACCGGAACCGGCATGCTCCGAATAGGGTTTGGCCATGCAGGTCGATTTCAGCCCGTGCTTGCGCGCCGCCTGCTCGGCAACGCGCTTCAGGTAGAGGCAGTCGTCGGCGGCAGCCAGCGCATCGGGCCGGTGCAGCAGGTTCACCTCGAACTGGCCGGGGCCGAATTCCGCCGTCGTCGCCTCCGCCGGCAGGTTCATCGCCTTGGCATAGGCGCGCAGCGTCTGCAGGTAGTCGTCGAGCGCATCGACGGCGCTCATGTCGTAGAGCTGGAAGCCGTTCGGATCGCCGCGATAGGTGAGGCTTGCAGGCGGGGAGGGAATGCCCGTCTCGCGCCAGTTCTCCTCGACGACATAAAATTCCAGCTCCGTCGCGACGACAGGCGTCAGCCCGTGCTCGGAATAACGTTCAAGAACGGAAGCGAGAATGCCGCGCGGATCCATGAAGCTGCGGCTGCCATCGAATTCGTGCATGGTGGCAAGCACCTGCATGGATCCTTCGGGCGCCCAGGGCATCGGGGTCAGGCTGCGCCTATCGGCAATGACATTGCCGTCGGGATCGCCGATCGTCAGCGACAGGCCGGTGATATCGTCATTGTCGTCGCCCCAGATATCGAGCGACTGCGTCGAGGTCGGCAGGCGGATATCGCCGGCCCAGACCTTCTTTTCGGCCGAAAGCGGAAGCTGCTTGCCCCGCAGATCGCCGTTCATGCCGACAACAAGGATCTCGAAACGCGGATCGCCCTCTCCAGCCTGTTTGCCGTTGCTCGCCATGACCTTGAAAATCCTCTCGCAGAAGGCCAAGCTCGTAAACTATCAGTCAAAGCCTTTCAATCCGAAGGTCCAATCATGTCCGATACTTACCCGCTGTCCAACCTTGCTGCGATCGATGCCGCCCATCACCTGCATCCCTTCTCCGACATGAAGAAGCTGAATGCCGAGGGTACGCGCGTCATCCAGCGCGGCGAGGGCGTGCATATTTTCGATAGCCACGGCAAAAAGTATCTCGATGGCTTCGCCGGTCTCTGGTGCGTCAATATCGGCTACGGCCGCAAGGAAATCGCCGATGCCGTGGTAAAGCAGATGAACGAGCTTCCCTATTACAATACCTTCTTCGGCACGACCTCGCCGCCGACGACCCTGCTGGCACAGAAAGTGACGTCCAAGGCCGGCCCGCGCTTCAACCACATCTTCTTTACCGGCTCCGGCTCGGAGGCCAACGACACCTGGTTCCGCATGGCCCGCGTCTATTGGGCGGCGGTCGGCCAGCCGTCGAAGAAGACGGTCATCGCCCGGCGCAATGGCTATCACGGCTCGACGGTCGCTGGCGCCAGCCTCGGCGGCATGAAATACATGCACGAGCAGGGCGATCTGCCGATCCCGGGCATCGTCCATATCGGCCAACCCTATTGGTATGGGGAGGGAGGGGATCTCACGACGGCCGAATTCGGTCTGAAGGTCGCCCGCGAGCTGGACGCCAAGATCGATGAACTCGGCGAGGAAAATGTCGCCGCCTTCGTTGCCGAACCGATCCAGGGAGCGGCCGGCGTCATCATTCCGCCGGAGACCTACTGGCCGGAGATCGACCGCATCTGCAAGGCGCGCAATATCCTGCTCGTGACCGACGAAGTCATCTGCGGCTTCGGCCGCCTCGGCGAATGGTTCGGCCATCAATATTTCGGCGTCGAGCCGGATTTTGCCCCGATCGCCAAGGGGCTTTCCTCGGGTTACCTGCCGATCGGCGGCGTGCTCGTCAGCGATCGCGTCGCCGATGTGCTGATCAACGAGGTCGGCGATTTCAACCATGGCTTCACCTATTCCGGCCATCCGGTCTGCGCCGCCGCAGCCCTCGAAAACCTGCGCATCATCGAAGAAGAGAAGCTGGTCGAGCGCGTGCGAGACGATATCGGCCCCTATTTCGCCAAGAAATGGGGCGCCCTTGCCGAGCATGACTTCGTCGGCGAGGCTGAAAGCATCGGCCTGATGGGCGGTCTGCAGCTTGCCGCCGACAAGAAGACTCGTACCCGTTTCGAGAAGCCCGATCCGATCGGCTCTCTGGTGCGCAATCACGCACTCGCAAACGGCCTCGTGCTGCGCGCCACCGGCGACCGCATGCTGGCCTCGCCGCCGCTTGTCATCAGCCACGAGGAAGTCGATGAAATGGCGCGCATCGCCAAGATCGCGCTGGACGCAGCCTGGAAGGAACTGCGTGGCTAGCTCGGTGATGTTGGGTGAGGACATCACTCGCATTGTCGTTGAACGCCGATCATTTGGGGGAATCTCGACCAATGAAGCAGATTTACACCACTCTGGGACCAAAACGCCGCGAAGAACTCGGCATGATTCTTCCGCACGAGCATGTGTTTGTCGATCTCCGAACCCCCGACCAGCCCGGCTACGCCAAGGCGGACGTAGACGATGTCGTGGCCTTGATGGTCCCACAAATAGAGGCAATCAAAAGACAAGGCATTTCACTGCTCGTCGAATGCACGACAGGGGGCGTTGGAAGACGCGCAGATATTGATCTTGCCGTATCGAGGGCCGCCGACTTTCCGATCGTCGTGCCGACCGGCAACTATCGCGAACCATGGATACCCAGGTGGGTAGCAGAGGCCAGCGAAGTCGATCTCGAACAATGGATGGTGGCTGAGCTTACCGAGGGCATCGAAGATACCGGCGTGCTCGCCGGATGGATAAAACTGAGCGCCGGCGACGATGGCATTACGCCACTGGAGGCCCGCATCCTGCGCGCAGCAGCTAGAGCATCCGTGCGGACCGATGCGGTCATCGGCTCACATACGATCCGGGGAAGGGTCGTGATGGAGCAGCTGGACATCCTTCAGTCAGAGGGTTGCGCAGCCGAGCGGTTCATATCCATTCATACCCAGGAGGAAAAGGACTTCCAGCTTCACAAGGCACTGGTGGAACGCGGCGCATGGATCGAATACGACCATGTCGGCAGGGCGCCGGATGAAGACGTGGTCGCGCTGATCATGGACGCCCTCGAAGCGGGATTGGGCAAGCGGCTTTTGATAAGCCACGATCTCGGCTGGTATGATCCGGCGCAACCGGGTGGCGGAACCCCGAGGCCTTATACACACCTTGTCGAGAGCCTTCTGCCAATGCTTCAGATCGCTGGCGTGAGCAGGGACACAGTGCGCCAACTCACAGAGGTCAATCCTTTCGACGCATTCGCACGCTAGTCTAGGGATAAGCCACCGCGTAGGCGAACTGATAGGTGTCACCCGGCTGGCCGTAAATATAGGGCAGGGTGACGACATGCGTTTCCGGCTGCTTCAATCCGTTCTGCGTCAGCACATCCCCGAAATATTCATTTGGCCAGGCGGGTGGCGTCCTGCCCTTGTCATCGCGCCAGACGAAGACGACGGGATGTTTCGCATCCAGACGGAACCTCGGCTTGAAGTCCGGATAGAAATAGGACTGCACCGGGGTGTCAGGCATCTGCAGCCGCATATTGCCGTCGAGATGCGGGTCGTAACCGACGATCAGCCCCGGCTCGCCGCCGATATCCTTGCGGATCGTCTCGGCGAAGCTGGCATAGGGGATGTTCAGCCGCTGATATTTGCCGAAGAGCGGGCCGTAATAGGCGCGCATGGCGAGCACGGCCAGCACGACACCCATGATGACACCGCCGACAGCAAGCGATTTGCGCAAGGGCGCTCCCGCATCGACTTCGGCACTGTCTGCCTTCATGCAGATATAGAGCGGCAGGATGAGGAAGAGTGGCGTCAGCCATCGGTCGGCGACATTGTCGACGCCGGCAAGCAGGATCATCAGCGCAATGGCGCCGATCTCGATCAGCAGGATGCGCCCGGCCATTCTTGTCCAGCGGCTGGAAGCGCGCCACATTGCCGGCAGCGATTTGGCAAAGAGCGCCAGAAAGATGACGACGGAGACGCCGGCGATGCCGACCATCGCGGAGATGAAGCGGAGAAAGCCGGTCGATACCTGCGACAGAAAGCCTTCACCCCCGCCGGTCATCTTGTGCAGCGTGCGATCGACGGCGAGGTCGAGATGCTGCAGGAACCAGATTGCGTGCGGCGTGACGATGGCGATCGAAATCACGATGGTCAGTATCAGCCGCCAGTCGAGCAGGCGCTTGCGGAAATCGGTATCGATCAGCGCAGCGACGAATGCCGCGGCCGGAAGAAGCGCGAAATTATACTTCGATATGATGCCGATGCCGGTCGCAATGCCGACGATGGCATAGGAGATGGCTGACGGCGACTTCAGTGTGCGGAAAAAGCCGTAGAGAAACAGCGAACCGGCAAAGATCGTCGCCACCGAATGTGTCAGGTCCCGCTGCGCCTCGAAGACGATCTGCGGCACGGTGAGCAGGCCGAGCGTCGCCACTACCACCAGGCTGCTGTTCTTCAATGTCAGCCGCGCCGTCAGCCAGTAGAAGACATAGGACAGGAACAGCATCGTGCATTTGAGGAGCGACAGCGAAAACAGCGACACGCCGATGAGCGATGTGACGCCGTACTGCACCCAGTTATAGAAGGGCGGCTGCGAATTATAGCCGAAGGCGAACCATTGCGAGAGCAGCATCTGCTCCGCTTCGTCCAGCTCCAGCGCATTGGGAATGCTGAGCCGCACGATCAGGTGGAGCAGAAAATAGGTTCCGAGCACCGCCAGGATCAGATTGGGCCGGCGGCTGAAAAGGCTCTTCACGTCAGCTTTCTCGGGAGAAGATCTGGCGCACGATATAATTCGGCGAGGCGTCGTCGCGGTAGTAGGTGCGGGCGATCATCTCCGCCAGGATGCCGGTCGTGATCATCTGCACGGACGACAGCAGCAGTACGACGCCGACCATCAGCATCGGTCGCGTGCCGATATCGTTGCCCATGATGAACTTGTCGAAGCCGAGATAGATGAGGATCAGCGCTGCGAGGCCGCCGAGGCCGAGGCCGAGCGAGCCGAAGAAATGCCCCGGACGCGCCTTGTAGCGCATGAAGAACATCACCGACAGCAGATCGAGAATCACACGGAAGGTGCGCGAGATGCCGTATTTCGACGTGCCGTGCTGGCGCGCGTGATGGGTGACGGCCATTTCGCCGATGCGTGAGCTCGGCACCACGCCGGCGACCCAGGCCGGAATGAAGCGATGCATCTCGCCCATCAGCTTCACCTGCTTGATGATCGAGGCACGGTAGATCTTCAGGCTGCAGCCATAATCGTGCAGCTTGACGCCGGTGATGCGGCCGATGAGGTAGTTCGCGCACCACGAGGGGATCTTGCGCAGCAGCAACCCGTCCTGGCGGTTCTTGCGCCAGCCGACGAGCAGGTCGAGTTCACGCCGTTCCAGCTCCGAGACCATCGAGGGAATATCCTTCGGGTCGTTCTGCAAGTCGCCGTCCATGGTGGCGATCAGCCGGCCCTGCGCCGTGTCGATGCCGGCCTGCATGGCGGCCGTCTGGCCGAAATTGCGCTGCAGCTCGACGATACGCAGCGTCAACCCCTCGCGGTTGACGAACTTGCGGGCATTGACGAGCGTTGCGTCCGTGCTGCCGTCGTCGACGAGGATCAGTTCCCAGCGATGCGGATAGTCGGCCATAGCCGCGGCAATGCGCTCGACGAGCGGGCCGATGCTTTCTTCCTCGTTGAAAACAGGGACGACCAGCGACAGTTCGAGCGGTTGCACCTGATCATTCGCACCGCGAATGGACTCTACCGTTGTCTGCAAGTTTCATTTCTCCTAAAAGGCGCGGCAATGGAAGCCAATGGAAGCCAGCCGCCGCAGCCAAACTTAGGAAGCCTGATACATGAAGACCCCGAGTGTTGAAAGCGGGCAATCCTGGTTTCTGCGCAATCGCATGAGCCTCCTGACGGTCGCAATCGTCGCAGCCTATGCACTTTTCATCGAATGGTTCTGGGGCTGGTCGGTCATACTGGAACAATGGGCGGCCGTCGGCCCACGTCCGGTTATCGGCGCGCTGATACTCCTGACCAGCACCTATTTCCTGCGTACATGGCGCATCTACGATTATTTTCCACGGGAGACAGCCGGCCGCTTCGCCACGCTCTTCCGCGTCACGCAGATCCATAACCTCCTCAACATCATGCTGCCCTTCCGCGCCGGCGAGACCAGCTTTCCGGTGCTGATGCGCACGGAATTCGGCATTCCCCTGACGCGCGGCACCTCCGCCCTGCTGGTCATGCGGCTGTTGGACCTGCATGCGCTGCTGGCCGCCGCCGGCCTCGGCGTTGCGGCGGCCGCCTCCAATGCCGCGCTTGCCTGGCTGGTCTGGGTGCTCTTCCTATTCCTGCCGGTCTTTGCCTTCGCTGCCCGCAAGCCGCTGCTGCGCCTCGGTGCAAAACTACTGCCGCGCAAGGCGCAGGCGCTGCTTCATGAAATCGAGAATGGCCTGCCTTTCGATGCCGTTGCCTTTAGCCGTGCCTGGGCGATGACGATCGTCAACTGGCTGGTGAAGGTGCTGGTGCTCGCCTGGGCGCTCGGCCTGATGGGCGTAATGCCGATGGCCGCGAGTTTCGGCGGCGCGCTGGGCGGTGAGCTTTCCTCCGTCCTTCCGGTCCACGCGCCCGGCGGCGTCGGCACCTATCCGGCCGGCATCACCGCCGGCGCGATCGCCTTCGGCGCTTCAAGCGAACGCGCAGCACTAGGCGCGCTGGCTCAGGCAAGCGTTAACGCCCATCTGCTCATCATCGTCTCGGCCCTGACCGGGACCGCCATCTCTCTTCCCCTCGGCCGCCGCCGCAAGGCTAGGTCGTAAGCTCCAGAATGCGCTTGCGCAGAAAGACCTGTTCCGGTTCCTGCCGGCAGAATGTCAGCGCCGTCTCGTAAGCTTGGATCGCTTCAGCCCGGCGTCCGAGCCGGCGCAGGAAATCCGCCCGCGCCGAATGGGCGAGGTGATAGGTCGTAAGTTCCCCCTTGCCGATGATAGCATCGACGAGCGCCAGTCCTTTTTCCGGCCCCTCCGACATGGCGATTGCCACGGCGCGATTAAGCTCGGCAATTGCTGAAGGGTGAGCGGCAATCAGCAGGTCGTAATAGAAGGCGATGCGCCGCCAGTCCGTTTCCTCGACGCTGCCGGTCTTCGCGTGCTCCGCCGCAATCGCCGCTTGAACCGTATAGATGCCGATGTCAGGCGTGCGCATGGCGCTTGCGAGCAGCGAAAGCCCCTCTGAAATCTTGCTCCGGTCCCAGCGCGAGCGATCCTGATCGGCAAGCAGCACCAGCGCGCCGTCACCATCCTGCCGGGCGGCGCGACGAGATTCCTGCAGGAGCAGCAGTGACAGCAGACCTGCGACATCGGGATGCGGCAGCAGGGTCGCCAGCAGCCGCGCCAGCCGGATCGCCTCTGCCGTCAGATCGGCGCGGACGATCGCGCTGCCCGAGGATGCCGAATAGCCCTCGTTGAAGACGAGGTAGATGACATGCAGTACCCGGTCGAGCCTTTCGGGCAGTTCGGTTCCGACGGGCACTTCATAAGGGATTTTTTCCGTCCTGATCCGGTTCTTGGCGCGCACGATCCGTTGTGCGACCGTCGGCGCCGGTACGAGGAAGGCGTGGGCGATCTCTTCCGTCGTCAGTCCGCAGACCTCGCGCAGCGCCATCGCCATCTGCGCATCTGCCGCAAGGGCTGGATGGCAGCAGATGAAGATCAGCCGCAGCATGTCGTCCTCGATCGGTTCCATCTCGCCGATCTCCGTTTCTGTGCCATCAGGGTAAAGCCCGTCCTCGATATGCTGCAGCGAGGCATTGAAGCGCGCCCGCCGCCTGAGGTGATCAATCGTCTTGAAGCGGCCGGTCGAGACCAGCCAGGCAACGGGATTGTTGGGCATGCCGTCGACCGGCCACGCCCGCGCCGCCGCCGCAAAGGCATCGTGCAGCGCTTCTTCCGCCCGGTCGAAATCGCCGAGCAGGCGGATCAGCGTCGCCAGAACCCGGCGCGAATGTTGCCGGTAGATATCTTCGATTACCTGTTCCAACGGCTGACCCTCACTGCGGCAGGGTGAGCAGTCTCACCGGGCGCAATTCGACCGCCCCGACGCGGGCGCTCGGAATGCCCGCAGCGACCTTGCGTGCATCTTCCAGATCGGTCGCCTCGATGATGTAGATACCGGCCAGATGTTCCTTGGTCTCGACATAGGGGCCGTCGGTCGAAGACAAAGTGCCGTCGCGCACCCTCAACACAGAGGCACAGTCAGGACCTTCCAACGCATCGGAATGGATCATGATGCCTTTGCGCTGAAGTTCCTCGTCATACTGGAAATGCGCCCTGACGAGCTCGTCACCCTCGGCCTGGCTGAGTGTGCCGTCCGTATCGGCGGAATTATAGATGAGGCAAACGAAGCGCATGGCTATCTCCCATCCTTGATCGAATAGGCGGGCCGGATTTCGATCGATGCATATTTGAGGATCGGGAAGGTGGAAATGATCGACTGCGCTTCCGCCATGTCCCTGGCCTCGATCACGACGAAGCCGCCGAGATGTTCCTTGATCTCTGCGAAAGGACCATCCGTTGCAGCGACGGTGCCATTGCGAACCCTGAGCGTCACAGCCTGCTCCGGCTCATAAAGCGCCAGCGCGCTCAGCATATGGCCGCTGTCGCGCCAGTGGTCGTCGCTGACGATGCATTCCTGCGTGACGGCCTCCCATTCTTCTGGCGTGACCCGTTTGCTCTTTTCGGTATCGAACCAGATCTGACCTAGAAATTTCATGGCATCACCTCCTCAGCCGAATTCGTGGATGGGGCGAACTTCGATCGCGCCGAGCTTTGCCAGCGGAATGCCGGCGGCAACACGGATCGCGTCATTGAGGTCCTTGGCGTCGATCAGGATGAAGCCGCCGAGCGCTTCCTTCGTCTCGATGAAGGGGCCGTCGGTGACCGACATCTCGCCGCCGCGCACCCTGACCGTGACGGCCGATTGCGGCGACTGCAGCGCCTGGGCAACGATCATATGACCGCTGTCGGCAAGATCGCGGTCATAGGCAAGCGAATCCCGGCCGAGCTTGTTCTTCTCTTCCTGCGACATGGACGACAGCACCGTGCCGTCGAACCAGACCTGGCAAAGATATTTCATTGCTTATCCTCCACGCTGTGCTTTCACAGACCTTGGACGAACAGCCTAAGTGTTTTTCGACAGGGAAGAAAAATATCTTTTAAGCGGCCTGAATGTCGAAAGGCGGAGGCAGCGCTCGACAAAGCTTCATCTGACAACATCAAGGAGATGAAGCAATGAGCATGCTTGAAATCGGAATAGCACATCTGATCGTCACACGCGGCGCACGTAAGATGCCGCCGCTTGAGAATGCCGAGGTGATAAAGGTGCTGGTCAGGACCGGGATTGCGCTGGCGGCGTTTGCCGGCCTGATCGAAGCGCTGCAGCTTGCCGCAAGCGCTTGAGAACATTGCGCGGCCCGGCGGACAAGGCCGGGCTGCGCCTGATATCTTATTGAAACGCCGTTTCGAAGAAGCTGCGCAGCTTGCGCGAATGCAGGGCTTCCGGCGGCATGGCGGCAAGCTTCTGGATCGCCCGGATGCCGATCTGCAGGTGCTGGTTCACCTGCGTTCGGTAAAAGGCGGTCGCCATGCCCGGCAGCTTCAATTCGCCATGCAGCGGTTTGTCTGAAACGCAGAGCAGCGTTCCATAGGGCACGCGGAAGCGGAAGCCGTTGGCGGCGATCGTTGCCGATTCCATGTCGAGCGCGATGGCGCGGGCCTGCGACAGTCGCTTTACCGGGCCTGCCTGGTCGCGCAGTTCCCAATTGCGGTTGTCGATCGTGCCGACCGTGCCGGTGCGCATGATGCGCTTCAGCTCGAAGCCTTCGTAACCGGTGACCTCGGCAACGGCAGCCTCGAGTGCCACCTGCACTTCGGCAAGTGCGGGGATCGGCACCCAGACCGGCAGGTCATCATCCAGCACATGGTCTTCGCGCATATAGGCATGCGCCAGAACATAGTCGCCGAGGCGCTGGCTGTTGCGCAGTCCGGCGCAATGGCCGAGCATCAGCCAGGCATGCGGGCGAAGCACGGCCACATGGTCGGTGATCGTCTTGGCGTTGGACGGACCGACGCCGATATTGATCATGGTGATTCCGGCATGGCCCTTCTTCTTGAGGTGATAGGCCGGCATCTGTGGCAGGCGGGCAAGCGTGGCATCCGTTTCCGGAACGCTCGATCCGGCCAGCGTGACGATATTGCCTGGCTCCACGAAGGCCGTGTAGCCATCGCCGCCCTCAGCCATCAGCTTGCGCGCCCAGGAGCAGAACTCGTCCATATAGAACTGGTAGTTCGTAAACAGCACGAAATTCTGGAAATGCTCGGCACTTGTCGCCGTGTAGTGCGACAGGCGAGCGAGCGAATAGTCGATGCGCTGCGCGGTGAAGGGCGCAAGCGGTGACGGTTCGCCCGGAGGCGGCAGGTATTCGCCGTTGGCGATCAGGTCATCCGTAATGTTGAGGTCAGGCGTATCGAAGAGATCGCGCAGTGGGATATCGACGAAAGCCGCAGCCGATGCTTCCACATGCGCACCTTCGCCGAAAGCGAAGTGCAGCGGGATCGGCGTGGACGATTCTGAAACGACGACCGGCACGTTATGGCTCTTCATCAGAAGCAGCAGCTGCTCCCTAAGGTAATGCTTGAAGAGCTTAGGCCGGGTGATCGTCGTCGTATAGACGCCCGGCGCCGTCACATGGCCGTAGGACAGACGGGAGTCGACATGGCCGAAGCTGGCCGTCTCGATGCTGACCTGCGGGTAGAAGGCGCGATAGTGGCAGGTGATGGGCGCACCCTGGGCGAGCTTCGTAAAGCTCTCGATCAGGAAAGACGTATTGCGCTCGTAAAGCGCCGTCAGCGCTTCGACAGCCTCTGCCGGATCATCGAAGGTTTGAGGCTCGAAAGGGGGAGGGGACGAAATATTGAAAGCGGACAGGGGATAGATTCGTTTGCTCATGACGCATTATAGAGGGTTGTTTTTAACAAGCAAACGACGCGCGAGGGCTGAGACCCAGATATTTTCCTGATATCAGCGGATGACGGTGCAGTAACCGCCGCTGCTTTCCAGGCACGTATAGTTCGCGCCGAAATGCGACTGCTGTGCCCCGCCGCCGCCGGTGCGCACGACCACCGCCGAAAACGAGATCGCGAAGATCGCCGCAAACAGCGTTATGATTGTAAACCGTCTCGCCAGAATGAACACGTCCACGTCCTTACCCTCTATATACGCCCTTCATGGTGCTGTTTTGCCATGATGCGGCTGAACGGGTGCTGAGATGGCGGTTCATTTGGCGTTCAGTTTCCGAGGCCGGCTAAGGTCCTCAGAGAGGAGCTCTTCAAAGACGTGTCCATGTCTGCGATTTGCAGAGGACGTTCGTCACGCAGCCCTTCAGCCTGAGAGAGCTGCCGGAAATATTGCCAAAACCGCTGTAGATCTTGTCGTCGGAGGGGTCGGTGATCTCCCCGTTGTAGCTGCCGCCGGTGCCGGCTAGCGTGCCGATCTTCTTGCCGGCATATTTGCCCGACTTCAGCGTAATGCAGTATCCGCCGCCGCAAGGGGCAATCACTGCCGTATCGCCGGCGACCGTCTTCCACTTGCCAACAATAGGTTCTTCGGCCTGGGCAAGGCCCGCCGCAAGTGCCAGCGCGCTGGCGAGAACGAGGGTACGGATCATCTCTTCCTCCATGAGATATGAATTGGCGCGAAAAATAACTGACGCGACGTAAAGGTAAATACGCCGCAGAAAGCGCCGGAAATCCGGCTTTCGCCTCCAGTTTTTTCTGCTGACAGCCTGATCCATGCTGATTTCATGGTAAACAAATCCTCAATTTCCAAATCCTAATTTTTCGTAAAAGGCGCGCGAAAATCCTTAATTCGCAGGGATTCCGATGTTTAACAAAAATCCAATTTTACCAAGCATTTGCACTTTGTTTGCGTCAAATTAATCATGCATTTTAGGCGTTTTTTGAAAGCCGTTTGGCATAGTGAACCCATCAAACGAGCGGGGCAAACCCGCCGGACCGGAGAGGCCAAAAGCCGCAGAAGATGGCAAGGCCCAAAGGTAAAACAGGGTACGTCTTAACAGGCTAAACAGGGATAGAACCGATGGCACGCTTTGAAATGCACAATGCTGAAATGGCCACCATGGGTGGCGAAAACAACAGCGCCGATGTCTTCTGCGAAATGGGTCTGATGTACGCGACCGGCCGTGGTTGCCAGATCGATCTCGTCTCCGCTCACAAGTGGCTGAACATCGCCGCAATCAAGGGCAACGACCGCGCCGCAGAGCTGCGCGCCGATGTGGCCGCTTCGATGAGCAAGATGCAGCTTGCCGAAGCGCTGCGCGCCGCCCGCGAATGGATGACGATCCACTAAAGCACGTCGTCGCTTGGCGCGACACGCTATAAGGACCGTCTCCAACAAGACAATTCGAAATAACAACCTCAAAAGAGGGGAGCTGGCGGGGCGCTTTGGACGGGGCCGACGCCGGGAGAAGGAAACCGCGACCGGCAACCTCCCGCCGGCCGCGGTTTACCCGTTTTGGTTTCTCATTGTCAGGCGAGTTTTTTCAAGACCAGCGGGAGCGCTTCTTCGAACAGCGCCATGTCGGCTTCCGGCCCGACGCTGATACGAATGCAGCGGTTGAGCGGTGCCACGCCCGGCATGCGGATGAAGACACCGTGTTCCATCAGCCCGTCGACGATGGCCCGCGCATGGGTGCCGTCGCGCCCGGCATCGACTGCCACGAAATTGGTGGCTGACGGCAGCGGCTGCAGGCCGTTCGCCTTGGCAATGTCGGCGATCCTGTCGCGGGCGGCATGGATCTTCCCGATTACTTCGGACAGGTAGGCCTGATCCTTGAGGGCTGCGAGTGCGGCGACCGTTGCCAGCCGGTTCATGCCGAAATGGTTGCGGATCTTGTCGAAGGCCTGCGCCGTGCCCGGTGTGGAAATGGCATAGCCGACGCGGGCGCCGGCAAGCCCATAGGCCTTGGAGAAGGTGCGGGTGCGCACGATATTCGGCAGGTCGATGAGGGACTGGATCGACGGCAGCGCGGAGGCCGGGCCGGTCTCGCTATAGGCTTCGTCCAGGATCATCAGGCAGGTTTCAGGCAGGGCGCGCGCAAAGGCGACGATCTCTTGGGCATCCCACCAGCTTCCCATCGGATTGTCGGGATTGGCGAAATAGACGAGCGGCGCGTTCTCGCGCTTGACCGCATCGAGCAGCGCGTCGAGATCCTCGCGGTCGCCGGCATAGGGAACGGTGACCAGCCGGCCACCGAAACCGTTCACATGGAAATTGAAGGTGGGATAGGCGCCGAAGGAGGTGACGACGGTGCCGCCGGGCTCGATCACCAGCCGCACGATCTGACCGAGCAATTCGTCGATGCCGCCGCCGATGGCGATATTGGCCGGCGTCACGCCGAGATGGGCGGCGAGCGCTTCGCGAAGCACGTAGTTTTCCGGATCGTTATATTTCCAGATATCGCCGGCCTGTTCCCGCATGGCGGCAATGACCGAGGGAGCCGGGCCGAAGCCGTTTTCATTGGCGCCGATGCGCGCTTCGACTTTAACGCCGCGCTGGCGCTCGATGGCCTCGGGGCCGACGAAGGGGACGGTGGAGGGCAGGGCGCTGGCAAGCGGCGTGAAGCGCGAGAAGGCAGACATGCGAGGGCAATTTCCCGGAATTATTGAAAAAGCCGCGCAACAATAGGCCCTCGCTTTGCCAAGGCAAGCAAGATTATTTCTCGTTCGTGACGGCTCAGACGCGGCTGCCGTTGCGGCGCGCGTCGATCGCTTCCGTATTGCCGATCATGAAGTCGGCGCGCACGACCTTGCGTAGAACATCCGGGTCTATCAGGTTGATGAAACGAACGCCGATACGCTCATGATGGCGATAGACCTCGGCGCAGCCGATGCGGTAGGCAAGCCCCAGGATGTTGAGATAATAATGTTTGGGCAGGCCTGCCGTGGTCGACACGACGAAGGTCGCGCCACCCTGGGAAATATCGAGAATTTCGGCGCTGCGCATCGAAATCCCGGTCAGGCAGGGGCGAACGGCGACGATACGGGCCGGTCGTTTGACGTTGAACTCCTCCCAGCGAATGTCGTAGACAGCCGACTTCACCGTGGCGAGGTGCGTTGCGCGGAGCATTTCCATTTCGCATTCTCCGTCAGGCAGTTCAAATTTCAGGCTGTTCGACGGTGAGGCTCACACGAATGTTTTTCACATTCGTCAAATATAAAACGACAATTTTAACGAGTTTGAAATTTGTGCGTTAGCGGCACAGCTATTGTGCCCTCTTGAGAATAAACCATTATCGCTCAGGCGGGCAATCTTGCCGCGCAATAGCCTCCAACAGCACTAAGTGCCGTCAGAAAAGTGCCCCACGCCATATCCATCAGGCTCATGACGAGCGGCCAGTTCTTCAGTGTCGACAAATTCGTGATGTCGTAGGTGCCGTAGGCGGCCAGTCCCAAAATGGCACCATAGAGAAGCGCCGTGCCGATCGAGCCGCTGGAGAGAGCCGGCAAAACCGCAAGTATGACAATCGCAACCGTGAAGAGCAGGTAGAAAAAGGCTGCGGCGGCAAGGTTCGGTGACGGCAGCATCAGTTCGCCGAGCTGATCGCGATAGAAGCTGCGGGCCACGATGCCGAGCCATAGTGCGTCGAGGACGGCAAGGGTAAGAAGGCAACCCGCATAGGAAACAAGCGCTGTCTTCATCCTCTCGATCTCCAGCTACCATGCTCTCTACGGCACGGCTGGCCCTTCAGATCGCTGTTGCCTCTCTTTCAGCAGAATTTTCCCGAACTCTTTCAATTGCCGGGCGTTTTTCCTCTAACTGACCGATGCGCTGCTTCCAATCATGAAAGCGAGGAAACTCAAATGACAAACGTCAAAGTTCCCTGGGAATCCTGGGTCGTTGTGTGCGATGGGGCCAAAGCCCTGATCCTGCAGAATGCCGGTGACGCACAATTCATGAATCTCCAGGTTCGCGAAACCCTGACCCAACCCAATCAGCCGACCCGCGAAATCGGTTCCGACAAGCCAGGCCGATCCTATGCGCCGGATGGCCTGAGCGGCAGCGCCATGGAGGAGACCGACTGGCAGGACCAGGCGGAAGAGGAGTTCCTGAAGGAGGTGGCCGGCAAGCTCGATGAACTCGTGCATGAGAAGGAGGCGAGCCGCATCATTCTGATAGCACCCCCGCGGGCGCTCGGCATGCTGCGTCCCAACCTGAGTGTCGATGCGCAGGCGGCGATTTCAGCCGAAGTGGTGAAGGACTATACCAATCTTCCCGTCGATCAGATCGAGCGGCATCTCGCCGCGTGATCGCCGAAAGCCATCGCTCTTCGAAACGCGGGTCGCAAGGCTCGCGTTTTCCTATGCGGATTGGAGGTCGGAAATCAGAGGCTGGTTTCGAAGCTCAGCCGCAGCACGTGATGCAGGAATTCGGGGTTCAGCAGCATGTTGAAGCTGATGGTGACGAACTCGCCTTCGCGCTTGACGACGGTCGAGCCGATCTCGTCATGGATGCCGAGGATCTCCAGGAAGAAATGCTGCGGCATTTCCAGGCTGGGGCTGACTTCCAGCAGCGCGCCGGCGAGCGTGATGGTGCGGATCAGGCAGCGCACTTGCGTGCCCGTGCTGAGATGGTGGCCGACGAAAATGATGTTGCCGGGCCGGTCGAGATTGAATTCCCTGTAAGCCTGTTCGGGCTTGGGATGTTCTGTGTCGAGGTGCATCTGAAAGGCCATATCAGCCTCCGCTTGTTGTATGGTCCGATTTTAACGCAAGATTGCTCACATCTGCTGAACAATATCTTTAAAAATTGAAAACTTGTGCAAAATCCAACGGCGCAACGCGTTTATCGCGGCCAATACTGTCCGGAATCTGCCCAATTTTTCACCATCCCTGTGCCATCATTGACTTACGACCCGTCTTCGCGCATAGAGGAGCCGGTTCGAGGCACCGGCCGCTCGCGGATGAAGATCCATGGTGAAGCCCTCGCGATCATGGTCACAGCCCCAGTGCATGCTGACTGACGGCAATGCGAGCCCCCCTGACAGTCGAATGGCATGCCTTTGAAAGGCTGAAACCCATGACTATGACCTATCCTGCGGTCGACGAACTCAAGGCCCAGGCAAAGCGTCTGCGCCAGGCCATGACTGAGCGCGGCAGTGAGATTACCCACGCCGCCGCCCTGGAACTGATCGCCCGCCAGCATGGCGCACGCGACTGGAATACGCTGTCCGCCCTTGCCGCCAAACCCAATGATAAGCCCGCCTCGCCGATCTTCCTCGGTGCGCATATTCGCGGCCGCTACCTGAACCAGCCCTTCACCGGCAAGGTTCTGGCGCTTTCGGCTGTGGCCGGCAGCGAGTTCTACAGGATTACCATCCATTTCGACGAGCCTGTCGATGTCGTGACCTTCGAGAGCTTCTCGGCCTTCCGCCGGCGCATCCACGCCCAGATCGACGAAAACGGCGTCTCGCCGCGCAAGACCTCCAACGGCCTGCCGCATCTCGTTCTCGATCTCTGATCGCCCTCTCGTTGCCCGTAACGCCCGGATTCCGTCCATGACCTCAAGTTCGCAAACCAATGCCTTCCTGACCGGTTCGCTGCCTTCAGTCTTTGCCCGCACGGCGCTGCCGATCATCCTGATCACCACCATCAATGGCCTCTTTGCCGTTGTGGACGCCTATTTCCTCGGCGCCTATGTCGGCGCTGGGGCGCTTTCTGCCGTAACGCTCATCTTTCCCGGCCTGATGATGCTCGTTGCTCTGCAATCGCTCGTCTCGAACGGCATGGCGAGCATCCTTGCCCGCGAACTCGGTGGCGGCAATCGCGATGCGGCGCGACGCACCTTTGCCGCCGCCCATATGCTGGCGATTGTCGTCGTGCTCATTGTCAACGCCCTCTACTGGGCGGTCGGCTGGCGGATCGTCGACAACGCGGCGGCGGGAGATCTCGCCGTTGCCGGAAATGCCCGGACCTTCATGGAAATCATGGTCGGCGCAGCACCCATTGCCTTCTTCCTGTCGCTCAACATCGACGCCCTGCGCAGCGAAGGCCGGATCGGCTTCATGACCCTGGTGATGCTGGCCGCGACAGCGCTGAACATTGCCGCGAACTGGTTCTTCATGGCGATCCTTGGATGGGGTGTCGCGGGTTCGGCTCTCGGCTCCGTGCTCGCACAGGCAATCTGCCTGGTCGCCGTGCTGATCTATCGCTGGCGCAACGAGCGCGTCCTGCGTCCGGCGACACGCTTCCCGCTTGCCGACTGGCGGCCGATCCTCGCACTTGGTGCGCCGATGAGCCTCGGCTTCATCGGCATCTCGCTCTGCTCGGCCGCCGTCATCTTCAACCTGTCGATCTGGGGCGAGGGCGATTATGTCGCAACCGTCGGCGCCTATGGCATCATCACCCGCGTCATGACCGTCGCCTACCTGCCGCTGCTTGGCCTCAACATCGCCTTCCAGACGATCTGCGGCAATAATTATGGGGCAGGCCTTTCCGAGCGCGTCGGCCGCAGCCTGCAGATCGCCCTGGTCGCGGCGCTCATCTACTGCACCGGTGTCGAGATAACGGTCGAACTATTGGCCACCCGCCTCGGCCATATCTTCGTGGCCGATCCCGTCGTCATCGCCGAGGTCTCGCGCATCCTGCCATGGACGGTCGGCGCCTATTTCCTGTTCGGCCAGATGATCGTGCTGTCGGGTTATTTCCAGGCGATCGGCGATGCCAGGCGTGCTGCGATCTTCGGCCTGTCGCGGGCCTATCTCTTCACGCTGCCGCTGACCTTCCTGCTGCCGCATGCCTTTGGTGAAATGGGCATCTGGATGGTGCCGGTCTTTGCGGAGGCCGGCATGTTCCTGCTGGCTTTTACCGTCCTTGCTCGGAATGCGAAGCGGCTCGGCTGGCGTTATGGGCTGCTGTCCGCTTGAAAGTGACAAGGCCGCGCCCGGCAGGCGCGGCCTTGTTTTCAATCCTTGCTGGATGCGGGTGTGGAAGCCGCTGCCGCCTCCGCTTCCCCGAGCGCCTGCGCGCATTCCTCGCAGCAGACCTCGACGGTCTTGCCGCCGAGCTTGACGTTGATCGCATCAGGTCCGAGTTCGCAGTCGCATGCAGCGCATGTGGTCTTCTTCATGGGATGATCCTCCGGTTGGGTGCCCGTCTGGGGCAGGATCATAGGACCACCGCCTGCCTTTCGTCGCTGTCGAATTCTTTAGCGACTTTACGCCCGAAGCCGTGTCGCGCGCTGGAACTCCGCCGGTGTCTGGCCATAGGTCTGACGGAAGGATGAGGTGAAATGGCTGTGGCTGGAAAAGCCGAGATCGAGGCCAAGCGCCGTCAGATCCTCATACTCGCCGAGAAGATCGAGCGCGCGGGCAAGCCGGAGCCGAAGCTGGTAGCGATAAAGCGGGGTGGCCTCGACCTGCTGGAAAACCTGCGTGAGATAAACAGGCGAAACGCCGACTTCGGTCGCGATTTCCGCGAGCGTCCAGCGCCGCGCAAGATCGGAAGACAGAACGAGCTTCGCCCGGTCGACAAGCTTCTGCCGACCGACGCTGGCACCCGCCGCATGCGAGGTGCGCTCGCCGAGCGAACGACGAACGAGGGTCAGCGCCAGCGTTTCCGCCTCCAGCGTCTCGGCCGCCTGCTGCCGCAGGCCGTGACGCAGCAGCGCAACAAGCGCCTGCGCGCGCGGATCGATGCGCCGGCGCTGGCGTTTGAAGCCGAACAGCTCGCCGGCCTGCACCTGATCCCTAGGCGCAAGCTCGGCAAGCAGGGATTCGTCGATAGACAGATCGATGCAGGCATCGCCGCCATCAACGGGATGGCTGATGCGGTAACCTTGCCCGGCATTGAAGAACAGCACCTGATTGGCTTCCGCCACAGTGTCATTGCGCCCGACATGGCGCATGAAGACACCGCGATAGGGATAGACGAGGCTGGTCTTGTGGGCGCATTCCTCGTCGCTCTTGTGACGGCATTCTCCATTACAGACGATGTCGCGGATCGCGACGGTCTTCGTCTTCAAGAGCAATGCGGTCGAAAATTGCGACATCGGTCTTCCCGGATTTTTGTGCGGCGAGTATCGCCCGCCGCACTCTATCACAATCCCTTGTTGTTCCAGTAGTGGCTTGAGATATGCACGTCGCTTTCGATCTGGCCGCGGGAAAGGCCGATATCTTTGAGCTGATCGTCTGACAGCTCCATGACGGCGCTGCGATTGCGCCGCTCGGCAATCTTGCACGCCACCCAGCGCAAACCATCAAGGAGTTTGGCAAGAAGACGGGATTGCCTGATTTCTGTCCTGCGAGTGGTCTGAGAGTAAGCAGTAAGGCTTGAGCCGCGCATGATGTTCCTCCATCCATTGCGTTTGAATGGGAGGATTGAACCATTTGCGCGGCTCGCCCGCTGTCAGATTATTTAGCGATCTGCGTCCGGTTCAGGCCTTCAGCAGCCACTCATGCTCCGGCGCATTGTAGAACTTCCAGACGCGTTTCGGCCCGGCCATGACATTGAGATAATAGAGATCATAGCCATGCGTTGCCGCGCACGGATGATACCCCTTCGGCACCAGCGTCACATCGCCGTCTTCGATGGCCATCGCCTCGTCGAGTGAGCGGTCGTCCGTATAGACGCGCTGGAAGCCGAAGCCCTGCGGTGGGTTGAGCCGGTGGTAGTAGGTCTCTTCCAGCATGCTCTCATGCGGAAGGTTGTCCTGATCATGCTTGTGCGGCGGATAGGAGGAAGTGTGGCCGCCGGGCGTGATGACTTCGACGACGAGCAGAGAATGCGCCGAGCTGTCATCCTCAGGCATGATGTTGTTGACGTGGCGAACATTCGTGCCCTTGCCGCGTGTCAGCGGGGCGTGGGTGCCGGGCGGAATGACCTTCGCCTCATAGGTGCCGCCGCCGGGTGCCGAGCAGACGGCAAGCTCCAGATCGGTCTCGGCCGTGACAGACCATGTCGATTCCATCGGTATATAGAGAGCGTGCGGCGCGCCGTCGAAGGGGCTCATGCGCTCGCCGAGCGTGCCGAAATCCTTCGTGCCGGCCGAAGCCTTGCCCTTGCCGCTCACCCAGACGAGGCAGACTTCGCGTTCGCCTGTTTCTCCAGAGGCCGTCTCGCCCGGCTTCAGGCGGTACATGTCGAAGCCGACATAGGTCCAGCCGGCGCTTTCGGGCGTCACATGCGTGACGCGGCCGGTCTTGCCTGACGGTTTTACCTTGAGGTTTGGCATTGGTATTTCTCCTCCTGAATTGGTGGGTGCGGCCCTCTCATCCGGCTGCCGCCACCTTCTCCCCCAGGGGAGAAGGGATGTGCCGCGCCCGCCTCCTTCCCTTCTCCCTTGGGGGAGAAGGTGCCCGAAGGGCGGATGAGGGGGCTCCTTGCTCGGCAGTTTTCAAGCTTTGTTGTTACCCCTTCGGGAAACCTTCCGTCTCCACCGTATAACCAGCCGCCGTCATGACCCGCATCAATTCCGCATGACCGATCTCGGCCATCTTCTGCGGCGGGGCCTTGCGCGGGTCCTGCTCGGCCTCGACGACGAACCAGCCCTCATAACCATAATCCGCAAACCGCTTGACGATGGCGCCGAAATCGAGCGAGCCGTCGCCCGGCACGGTAAAGGCACCAAGCGCCACGGCATCGAGGAAGGACTGCTTGCTGCGATCCAGGCCGTCGACGACCGACTTCCGTATATCCTTGACGTGCACATGGTTGATGCGGGCATGGTGATTGTCGATCGCGCGCAGCACATCGCCGCCGGCAAAGGCCAGGTGCCCGGCATCGAGCAACAGCGGAATGCCGGCACCCGAATTCTTCATGAAGGCGTCGAGTTCCGGTTCGGTTTCGACGACGGCCGCCATGTGGTGGTGATAGGAAAGCGGCATGCCCTGATCGGCGCACCATTCGCCGAACTCGGTGACGCGGCGCGCATAGGCCTTCATCTCGTCATCGCCAAGCCTCGGCTTGGTCGCGAGCGGCTTGGAACGGTCGCCCTGGATGGAGCGGCCGACTTCGCCATAGACGATGCAAGGCGCATTGACGGCCTTGAAGAGTTCGATCATCGGCGCGATGCGGTCCTTGTTGGCCGCAAGCTCCTCATTGACCAGTGTGCCGGAGAACCAGCCGCCGCAGAGCGTCACGTCGGCGGCGCGCAGGATCGGCAGCATTTCCTGAGGATTGCTCGGGAAGCGGCGACCCTGCTCCATGCCGGTAAACCCGGCGGTGCGAGATTGCCGCAGGCATTCCTCAAGGGACACGTCGTCGCTGAGTTCGGGAAGGTCGTCGTTCCACCAGGCGATGGGCGACATGCCGAGTTTGGCCTTCATCGATAGTCTCCTTAAATAGAGTGCGGAGGAGCGCTGCCGCTCCTCCGGAAAATGATAGAAATTGGATCAGCCGACGCGCTGGGCGGCGCGTGCCTTGACATAGGCCTCATGCGCCTTGTTGACCTCGCCGCGCGGGCTGACTTCCGGCACCGCGACATCCCACCAGTGGCCGCCGGCATCCGTGGTGATCAACGGATCTGTGTCGATGACGAAAACCGAGGTGCGGTCGTTCTTCTTCGAATCGGCAATCGCCTGCTCCAGTTCAGCGATCGAGGACACCTTGACCGCAATCGCACCCATCGCTTCGGCATGTGCCCGGAAGTCGATCTCGGGCATGACCTCGTGATAGGCGTCCTTCAGCAGATTGTTGAAGTTCGCGCCACCGGTCGCCATCTGCAGGCGGTTGATGCAGCCGTAGCCGCGGTTATCGAGCAGCACGACGTTGAGTTTGAGACCCAGCATGACAGAGGTCGCAAGCTCGGAGTTCATCATCATGTAGGAGCCGTCGCCGACCATGACGACCACGTCCTTTTCCGGATGCGCCATCTTGGCGCCGAGGCCCCCGGCGATCTCATAGCCCATGCAGGAGAAGCCGTATTCCATATGGTAGCTGCCGGGGACGGTCGCCGGCCACAGCTTGTGCAACTCGCCCGGCAGACCGCCGGCGGCGCAGAGCAGCACCGTCTTCTCGCCGCCGATCGACCGGACAACGGCGCCGATGACCTGCGCGTCGGAGGGCAGGGCGGCATTGGTGGTGCCCATCGCCTTGGCGGCAGCCTCCATCCAGACGTTCTTTTCCTTCTTTGCCTTTTCGGCAAGGGCTACCGGTGCCTTCCAGCCGGAGAGCCCAGCCGAGAGCGCCTTCAGTCCCTCGCGCGCATCGGCAACCAGTGGATGGCTGTCATGCTTCAGCGCGTCATAGGCCGCGATATTCAGGCTGAGCAGCTTGAAGTTCTCATTCTTGAAGAGCGCCCAGGAGCCCGTCGTGAAATCCTGGCAGCGCGTCCCGACGGCAATTACCAGATCGGTTTCCTCGGCAATCGCATTGGCAGCCGAGGTGCCGGTCACGCCGACCGAGCCCAGCGCCAGCGGATGACGCTCGTCGATCGCCGACTTGCCGGCCTGAGTGACGACGACGGGAACGCCACGCGCTTCCGCAAAGGCTGCAAGCTCCTTCGTCGCCTGCGAATAGAGAACGCCGCCGCCGGCAACGATGACCGGCTTCTGCGATGCCTTGATCAGCGCAATCGCATTGGCAAGCTCGTCGGCATCCGGCTGCGGACGGCGCACCGTCCAGACCTTTTCCTCAAACAGGCTCTCCGGATAGTCGAAGGCTTCCGCCTGAACATCCTGGCAGAGCGACAGCGTCACCGGGCCGCAATCGAGCGGATCGGTCAGCACCTGCATCGCCCGCTTCAGCGCGGTGATGATCTGTTCCGGCCGGGTGATGCGATCGAAATAGCGCGAAACCGGGCGGAAGGCATCGTTGGCCGATACCGTGCCGTCGCCGAAATCCTCGATCTGCTGCAGCACCGGATCGGGAGCGCGATTGGCGAAGATGTCGCCGGGCAGGAAGAGCACCGGAATGCGGTTGACATGCGCCACGCCGGCGGCCGTCACCATGTTCAGCGCACCGGGGCCGATCGAGGTCGTGCAGGCCATGAAGCGCTGGCGAAAGCTCGCCTTGGCGTAGGCGATGGCGGCATGCGCCATACCTTGTTCATTGTGGGCACGATAGGTCGGCAGTTCCTGGCGGACCTGATAGAGCGCCTCGCCCATGCCCGCCACGTTGCCGTGGCCGAAGATCGCCCAGACGCCGCCGAAGATCGGCACTTTCTTGCCGTCAACGATGGTCATCTGTACTTTGAGGAAATGCGCGACGGCCTGCGCCATTGTCAAACGGATTGTCTTACCCATCGGGTCCTCCCGAACCTTCGCTCTATCTGTTTCCCCTCCCCAACCCCTCCCCACAAGGGGGAGGGACTAACCTGTCGGGCTCTCCGCATTCCCGCTGCAACGTTTCATCCAGAGGACGCTTGCTGTGGCGTTAGGCGGCGCTCCAAGTTAAGTCCCTCCCCCTTGTGGGGAGGGGTTGGGGAGGGGTCTAAATTCTACTTCTACCGAAGCCCGCGCGTTTTCAGCCAAGCCTCTGTCAATTGTTTGAAACGGTCTGCCATATCGGCGATCGCTTCCTCGTCGTTGATCTTGCCCGAAAGCCAGCCCCGGGCCGCATCGGCAAAGATCGTCCGGCCAACCGCAAAGCCCTTGACAGAGGGTGCCGCCAGCGTTGCCTCGAACCCCTTCACCAGTTCATCGGCGGGAGCCTCAAGCCCCAGCAGCACAATACCGCGGCACCATGGATCATTTTTGGCAATCACCGCATCGATCTTCTTCCAGGCGCCGGTCGATGCCTGCGGCTCCAGCTTCCACCAGTCCGGCTTGATGCCGAGTGCATAGAGTTCTTCCAGCGCTGTGGAAACCGTGTCGTCGGTCAGCGGTCCGTTCTTGCTGGAGATGATCTCCACCAGCAGCTCGCGGCCGACCTTGCGTGCGGCTTCGAAGAGCGTGCGCAGCTTCTCCTGCTGTTCCGTCTTGAGCGCTGCCGGATCGTCGGGATGGTAGAAGCACAGGCACTTGATGCAATGGTCGAGCGGCCATTCCACCAGCTGCGAGCCGATATCCTGACTGAACTCGAAACGCAGCGGCTTGGAGCCCGGCAGCTCGACCGGCCGGCCGATCCAGGTGAAATCCTTTGTGGCGGCATCGAAAAAGGCATCGCGCCCGAAGCGCTCGTCGATCAGCATGCCATAGCCTTGACGTCCATCGGCGACGCGGGCGGCCGCTTCCACCGCCAGCCGCTTGAAGGCGACGATTTGCTTATAGTCGACGCTGAGTTCGTCGCAAACAGCGGTCAGCTGCGAGCGATGGTCGATGGCGAGCGCCATCAGGAGAGGGATCTCGCCCTTGCGGGTCGAGGCCCAGTGAATGTGGTTGATCGCTTCATCCTTGCGCAGCGCGCGATGTTTACTGCCGTTCTTCAGGAAGAAGTCGAGTTCCGCCCAGGTCGGATATTCCGGCGAGCAGAGCAGGCGGGAAACGGCAAAGGCACCGCAGGCGTTCGCCCATGTGGCGCAGGTCTTCAGCGGCTCATCCTTCAGCCAGCCGCGCAGCAGGCCGGACATGAAGGCATCGCCCGCCCCGAGCACGTTGAACACCTCGATCGGAAAACCCTGGCCGATGATGCCGTCTTCCAGATTGTCGCTGATCGGGCCGTCATAGACGATGCAGCCCATGGCCCCGCGCTTCAGCACGATGGTCGCAGGCGAAAGACGTCGAATTTCTTTCAATGCACCGAGAACGTCATCCGCACCCGAGGCGATCAGGATTTCCTCTTCCGTGCCGACGATCAGGTCGCAATCCGGCAGCGTCTCCTTCATCTTCGACGAAACACGGTCGGACTTCACATAACGCTCGAAACCCTCGGCGTGGCCGGCAAGGCCCCAGAGATTCGGCCGGTAATCGATATCGAAGATCACCTTGCGGCCGTTGGCCTTGGCTATCCGGATCGCCTTTCGCTGTGCTGCCTCGGTATTCGGCCGGGAGAAATGCGTGCCCGAAACGAGCACGGCGCGCGAGGACTTGATAAAATCCTCGTCGATATCGCCTTCGTCGAGCGCCATGTCGGCGCAGTCGGAGCGATAGAAGATCATCGGCGAAACGCCCTCGGCCTCCACCGCGAGCAGCACGAGTGCCGTCAGCCGGTCCTTGTCCGTCTTGATGCCCTTGGTCTCGACACCTTCGCGCGCAGACTGTTCGATGATGAAGCGCCCCATCTGTTCCGCACCGACACGCGTGAGCAGTGCCGATTTCAGCCCGAGCCGCGCCGTGCCGATCGCGATGTTGGCCGGGCAGCCGCCGACGGACTTGGCGAACGAGCCGATATCTTCCAGCCGCGAACCGATCTGCTGGCCGTAGAGATCGACGGAAGAGCGGCCGATGGTGATCACGTCAAGAGACGGCTCCGGCGAGCCCGGATTCGATTGTACCATGATATCCTCCCGCTAGATTCTTATACGGTCTGGGATGCCCGCGAATTTTGAATAATGAAACATCGGTTCCGTCTCTTTGTCAATTCGGAATGTTTATTCCATTTTGGTCTTTACGGGTTTTGCATGCTGCAACTTGCGCCGCCGTTCGGCAATGGCGACCGGCAGCGCCATGGTGAGCGCCATCGATGCCGAGAGCGAACGAAAACCACCGAAATCAGCCTCCGCTACCTCGAACCAGTGCGTCGCGCAGGCCGCCAGCGGCGAAAAGGCCGAATCGGTGATCGCAATGACCGGCACGCCGCGATCGGCAAGTTCCTGGCTCTGGGTAAGGCTGTCGGCGGCATAAGGCGAAAAGCTTGCCGCAATGGCGGCATCGCGCGGCGTGGCAAACTGCACCATCTCTGGGTCGACGCCATTCGGTGAGGCAACGATCTGATGGCGGATGTTCAGCTTGGAAAAGGCATAGGTCATATGCGCCGTTAGCGGATAGGAGCGCCGCTTGGCGATGAGATAAATGGTCTCCGCCGCCGCCAGGATATCGACGGCCTTGGCGAACGTGTCGGTCTGCACCGTTGCCGCAAGCCGGTTCACGGACTGGCTGGCGGCCGATATGAAACCGGAAAGCAGCGTTGCATCCTCGTCGTCCCCACCGGACTGTTCCAGCGTGACGAGGCGCTCCTCATAGCTCAGTGTCCGGTCGCGCAGCCGCTCGCGAAAGATGCTCTGCAGGTCGGAGAAGCCTTCGTAGCCCAAGTGGTGCGCAAGGCGCACCAGCGTGGAGGGCTGCACTTCCGAAGCGGCGGCAATGCTCGCCGTCGTGCCGAAGGCGATCTCGTCGGGATTGCCGAGCGCAAAGGCGGCCACCTGGGCCAGCCGCTTTGGCATGCTCGCCTTGCGCTCGATGATGGTGCTGCGCAGGCTTTCGAAATCGCGCGGCACGCGCGCTCTTTGGGTGTCACTATCCATGCTGACGGCTCAGAAGATGAAACAAATATTCCATATTCGGGAGCATAAACGATTTCCGCGAAGCCGCCTAATTGTTTTTAATAGGCTGAAAATCAAGGGTTTTGGACAATTTCTAAAGGGCAGAGACGAAATGATGCATCAAACCCTGCTTGTCAAAATGATCCAAATATTCCAAAAATCCCTGCGGATTTGAGGAGGAGACCCTGACATGAAGTCACTCGGCATCGGTTTGATCGGCACCGGTTATATGGGCAAGTGCCATGCGCTGGCATGGAATGCGGTGAAAACAGTCTTCGGCGATGTCGAGCGCCCGCGCCTCGTGCATCTTGCAGAAGCGAATGCAGATCTCGCAAGCGCCCGCGCTGCCGAATTCGGCTTCGAGAAGGCGACGGCCGATTGGCGGGCGCTGATTGCCGATCCCGATGTCGATGTCGTCTCCGTTACCACACCCAACCAGTTCCACGCCGAAATGGCGATCGCTGCCCTGCAGGCCGGCAAGCATGTCTGGTGCGAAAAGCCGATGGCGCCTGCCTATGCTGACGCCGAACGCATGCTTCAAGTCGCGAGACAATCCGGCAGGGTCGCCGTGCTCGGCTATAATTATATCCAGAACCCGGTCATGCGGCATATCAAGACGCTGATCGGCGAGGGCGCAATCGGCTCCGTCAATCATATCCGCGTCGAAATGGACGAGGATTTCATGGCCGATCCTGACGTCCTCTTCTATTGGAAGAGCGAGATCTCAGCCGGTTACGGCGCACTCGACGATTTCGCCGTCCATCCCCTGTCGCTGCTCTGGTATCTCTTCGGCCATGTCGAGGCTGTCACCACGGATATGGTCAAGCCCTATGCCGACCGCCCTCAGAAGGAAGGCGGCCGCCGCGCGGTGGAGAATCACGATGCCGCCAATGTGCTGATGCGCCTTGGCGGCGGCATCTCCGCTGTGCTGATGGCAAACCGCGCCGCCTGGGGCCGCAAGGGCCGTATCGCGCTGCAGATCTACGGCTCGAAGGGCTCGATCCTCTACGATCAGGAGCGCATGAACGAATTCGAGCTCTATCAGGCCGAAGGGCGCAGCGCCGAGCAGGGCTTCCGCAAGATACTGGCAGCACCCGCCCATCGGCCCTATGATCGCTTCATTCCGGCCCCTGGCCATGGTCTCGGCTTCAACGATCTGAAGATCATCGAATGCCGCGAGCTGATCCGGGCGATTTCCGGAGAGCCGGCGTCTATCGTGACATTCGAAGACGGTCTCAGGATAGAGAAGTCGGTTCATGCCATGGCACAGTCCTTCCATGAGCGCCGCTGGATCGAGATTGGCTGAGGTTAGACCTCGCCTCCGTTGACGGCGTTTGGGGCAGGGGATAGGCCTTGTCCCTGTTGAAGGCTGCATATTCGGGAGTGACATCGTGACGGACAGACTGGTGATCATCGGCGCGGGGCAGGCAGGCTTCGCATTGGCAGCCAAGCTGCGTGCACTGAAGGATGAGCGCCCGATCACGCTCATCGGCGCCGAAGACGTGCTTCCCTACCAGCGCCCGCCGCTGTCGAAGAAGTATCTGCTCGGTGAGATGGCCTTCGACCGCCTCCTGTTCCGTCCCGAGCATTGGTATCCAGACA
>Ga0209758_1000312_pt1 | contig 94114 bp, 80 predicted proteins | sample AraplaMF_Col_mMF_FD_184258 | JGI IMG/M metagenome (GOLD analysis project Ga0209758, IMG submission 184258) | Arabidopsis root microbial communities from the University of North Carolina, USA - plate scrape MF_Col_mMF (SPAdes) (version 2) | ecosystem: Host-associated > Plants > Roots > Endosphere... | reverse complement strand
CGATCGTCGCGCTCAGCGAATGTTCCTGGATGAAGTCGCGGCGCGGCTCGACCACGTCGCCCATCAGCTTGGTGAAGATGTCGTCGGCCTCGTCGACCTCCTTGACCTTCACCTGCAGCAGCGAGCGCACCTCGGTGTCGAGCGTGGTCTCCCACAGCTGCTCCGGGTTCATCTCGCCGAGACCTTTGTAGCGCTGCAGCGTGATGCCCTTACGGCCGGACTCGGTGACCGCCTCGAACAGGTCGGACGGACCGTGCACCACATGCTCGCTGTCCTTGCGCCGCAGCTTGCCGGAGCGGGCGTAGACGTCCTGGAGCTTGGGCGCGTACTCGTCGAGCTTGCGGGCTTCCGCCGAGCCGAGCAGCGCGTCGTCGATGATGGCCGCTTCCTTGACGCCGCGCACGGTGCGCTCGAACAGGAAGCCCTGGCCCTCGACGAACTGGCCGACCCAGCCGCGCTCGACTTCCTCGGCCTGGCTGTCCAGCCGGGTCGCAATGTATTGCGCGGCGGCCGTGGCGTTCTCGGGGTTGCCGTAAACCGACTTGTTCAGCACGCCGGTGATCGCGGCCTGCTCCACCACCTTGCGGTTATAGCGGCTGTGCAGGTTGCGCAGGATGCTGCGGACCACGCGGGCATCGTCCACCAGCGCGCGCAGATCGCGCCCCGAACGGTCGCCGCCGTTGCCGGGGATGTACACGCAGTCGTCGAGACCGGCGTCGATCAGATAGTCTTCCAGCGCGCGCTCGTCCTTCAGGTACTGCTCGGACTTGCCTCTGCTGACCTTATAGAGCGGCGGCTGGGCGATATAGAGATAGCCGCCGTCGATGATGTCGCGCATCTGCCGGTAGAAGAAGGTCAGGAGCAGCGTGCGGATGTGAGCGCCGTCGACGTCGGCGTCCGTCATCACGATGATCTTGTGGTAGCGCAGCTTGTCGACCGAGAACTCGTCGCTGATGCCGGTGCCGAGCGCGGTGATCAGCGTACCGATCTGCTCCGACGACAGCATCTTGTCGGGACGGACGCGCTCGACGTTGAGGATCTTGCCGCGCAGCGGCAGGACGGCCTGGAATTCGCGATTGCGGCCCTGCTTGGCGCTGCCGCCTGCCGAGTCACCCTCGACGATGAAGAGTTCTGACTTGGCCGGATCCTTTTCCTGACAGTCGGCGAGCTTGCCGGGCAGCGAGGAGACCGAGAGCGGACTCTTGCGCGTCAGCTCGCGCGCCTTTCGCGCGGCTTCGCGGGCGGCGGCGGCCTGGATCACCTTGCCGACGATCATCTTGGCTTCGCTCGGATGCTCTTCGAACCAGGCCTGGAGCGCCTCGTTGAGGACATTCTCGACCACGGGACGCACTTCCGAGGACACCAGCTTGTCCTTGGTCTGCGACGAGAACTTCGGGTCCGGCACCTTCACCGAGAGTACGGCCGTGAGGCCTTCGCGGCAATCGTCGCCGGTGAGTGCGATCTTTTCCTTCTTCGCGTTGGCCTCGGCATAGCCGTTGACCTGGCGCGTCAGCGCACCGCGGAAGCCGGCGAGATGGGTGCCGCCGTCACGCTGCGGGATGTTGTTGGTGAAGCACAGCACGTTCTCGTGGTAGCTGTCGTTCCACCACAAGGCGGCCTCGACGCCGATGCCGTTGGCTTCCGAGCGCACCATGATCGGCGCGGGCACTAGGGCCTTCTTGTTGCGGTCGAGATATTTGACGAACTCCTCGACGCCGCCGGAATAGTGCATCTCCTCGCGCTTCTCGACCGCATGACGCATGTCGGAGAGGATGATGTTGACGCCGGAATTGAGGAAGGCGAGCTCGCGCAGGCGATGCTCGAGGGTGGCGAAATCATATTCGACGTTCTTGAACGTCTCGGTCGAGGCCAGGAACGTCACCTCGGTGCCGCGGCGGCCCGGCGCATCGCCGACCACCTTCAGCGGTGCCACCGCGTCGCCATGGGCGAACTCGATGTAGTGCTCCTTGTCGTCGCGCCAGATGCGCAAGCCCAGCTTGCTCGACAGCGCGTTGACGACGGAGACGCCGACGCCGTGCAGACCGCCGGAAACCTTGTAGGAGTTCTGGTCGAACTTACCGCCGGCATGGAGCTGGGTCATGATGACCTCGGCCGCCGAGATGCCCTCGCCCTTGTGGATGTCGACGGGAATGCCGCGGCCGTCGTCGCGCACGGTGACGGAATTGTCGGCGTTGAGCACGACATCGACGCGCGTGGCGTGGCCCGCGAGCGCTTCGTCGATCGCGTTGTCGACGACCTCGTACACCATGTGGTGCAGGCCCGAGCCGTCGTCGGTGTCGCCGATATACATGCCGGGGCGCTTGCGGACGGCATCGAGACCCTTGAGCACGCGGATCGATTCCGCACCGTATTCGCTCGGATTGGAGGGCTCGTTTTCGGCAGCGGGCTGCCGAGCAGGTTCTGTCATGAGAGGCCTTCGAAATGTCGCCCGAATCAGCGGCGCAAAAGGCGCTGATTTGCAGGCTATTTGTGCCACGAAAGAGGGCTTGCGCCTAGCGCAAAGTATCTCCCGGCAACCCTTTGACTAAATGGGGTTTTTGAGCCGGTTTTCAAGGCATTCGAAGGCCGATTTCGGGCCCTGCAAAAAGGCCGATTCGAGAGCCAGTTTCGAGCCCTCGAAGGCGTGGATTTTGCGGGGGTGCGGAGGCTATTCCGGGTTGCCCAGAAACAGGGCGCCGGGCTCAGTAGATCTGGTCCGACTTCCTGTCGTCGTCATCGAACCTGAGCGACCAGGTCTCGCCTGCGGCCACGGTGATGGTGTCGGAGCGCAGCCGATGGCCGGACACCTGTAGCTCGTAGGGGTACGTGCCGGGCGGCAGATCCAGCATTTGCGGGTGATTGACGCCACCCTCGATCTCGATGGTCTGATCGTTGATCGTGAGCGAGGCCACATCAGGCACGAGATAACCGAATATCAGCCGCGCCTGTCCTGGCATCGGCAGGAAGTTGGCCTTGGCCGCGGCCTCGGTATTCCGCTGCACCAGCTTGATCGTGGTCTCGCCCTTGTCGCGGCCAAGCTTCAGCGTGCCCGGCCCCTTCGGGGAGGCGAAGGCGAGCTGAGCGCGATCGGCGGCGACCATCGCGCCCTCAGGCTTTTCCTGCCACCCGCGCTTTCCGAGCTCTGCGCGGTAGAAGGCGAGTACGTCGCTGAGCTCTGCGGGCACCTGGGCTTTGAGTTCGAGCCGGAGCGGGACTTCGATGCCGTCCACCTTCGTGGTGCTGAGATTTCCGTGGCTGGATCGCTTCGGCACCGGCATGTCGGCGTGGGAATCTGCTGCGGTCAGCGGCTCCTGCGAGCAGCTTGCAAGGAGCAAGAGGCCGCACGCCAACAGCCGCCATCGTGCCGGGACCTTGGTCCCGAGCCTTGCCGTCGTCATATCCACTCTCCAGGGATGCCGCGCGTCACACGCTTCGCGCGATGCGGCGGCTGCGACACAGTCGCCGCCGCCTCCAGACGTCTAGTCGCCGCACGAACCGGACAGGTTCAACCCGGCCATTGCAGGCACAGGCCGCGGGATCAGTACATCTGCAGCGGCAGCACGTCGCCGCTCGGACCGACCATCAGGCCCCAGGCATCGCCGGCGGCGACCGTGAGGGTCTCGCTGCGGGCCGGACGCCCGGGCGTGCGCAGCGCGTACTGGTAGGTGCCGGGCGCAAGGTCGAGCATCGGGCCTTTCGGCGATTGCGGGCCGCCGGCGCCGGCTGCGATCTTGATGGTCTGCTTGTTGATCGTGAGGGAAGCTTCCTTCGGCCCGATATTGCCGAACATCACCCGGGCCTGTCCCGGCTTGGGCATGATGTCGGCCTTGGTCGCAGCCTCCGGGTTCTTCTGTGCCAGGCTGACCGTGGTCTCGCCCCTGGCGCGGCCGAGCTTGAGCACGGCCGGGCCTTGCGGCGAAGTGAAGTCGATCTGCGCGCGTTCCGCGGAGACGACCGCGCCGTCGGTCTTTTCCTGCCAGCCGAGCTTGCCAAGCTCGGTGCGGTAGAATGCCAGCACGTCGCCGAGCGGGGCCGGGATGCTCGCTTCCAGCTCGCGGCGGAACGGCATCTCCGTGCCCGGCAGCTTGGTGGTGGCGAGCGAGGTCGACGAGCGCTGCGTCGGCACGGGCAATTGGGATTCGGTGTCGGGCTTGAGCGGCTCGGACGCTTTGGCCTGCACCTCCGGGCTCGCCGCAGGTTTGGCCGCGGCCATCACCAGCCCCGACCCGTTGGCGCTGACATTCACCTTCGGACCCATCTGCATCACGGTCATCGAGATCGATTTGCCGCTTTTGGAGAACTGCATCATCGCCATGTTGGGCTGGTTGATGACGGAGGGCTGCTCCTTCCAGCCCAAAGGCTTCAGGGACGCGCGGTAGAAGGTGCTGAGCGCCTTCACGCTCGACGCTGAGGAAAATTCGAGCCGTCCGTCGCCGCCTTCGAACTTCACGCCTTCGGCGTTCTCCGGCAGCGGCACCGGCGTCTTGCTGTCGGCGAGCGCATTGAGCGGCGCATCGGACAGCGCGGCCGCCTGCACCTTGCGCCGTGCCTCGTCGGCAGTGATGAGCTGCTTGGCTGCACCCAAGGCATCGCTGAAGAATTTCTCGTCGGCTTCCTTTTTGGCCTTGAGCCGGGCCGCAAGCGCAGCTTCCGTGAGCTGGGTGGCCATGCTGACCATGGTGAAATCATATTTGCGGCCGATCCGCAGCACGCCGGTTTCCTCGGCGTTGGAGACCTTGATGGCGACCTCGTCGCCGGCGGCGAGCGGCGCGTTGCCGTTCTCCTGCCAGCCGCGTGCGGCGAGCTCACGATGGTAGAAGGCGAGCACGGCGGGCAGATCGGCCATCACCGCGGCCGACATTTCGCGCTTGGGGGATGACGCGCCGCCGAGACCTCGCGACGTCTTGGTCGAGCCCGGCCGCGGCAGGCCGGCGACATCGTCGTCGGCCTTCAGCTCGGCGGGCAGGGCGAACAGGGCTGTCCGGATCTCGACATTGGTCTTGCCGTCGTCGCGGCGCGTCATCGTCAGCATCACGGGCTTCTGCCTGTAGAAGCCGGTCACTTCGCTGTCGGGATGCTCGTAGTACACGCGCACGCCGTTCGGAACAGTCTCGTCGAGGCTGGCATGGGTCCAGCGCGCAGCCGTTTCCGGTGTGAGCTTGCGCCAGCCGATCGCGGCCATTTCCCGCGTGTAGAAATCCAGCGTTGCCTCGAGCGTCTCAGGCGCGATGCAACCGAGATAGGGCCTGGTGCCGTCGAACACGATGCCGAGCGCGCCGTCGGGGAACGGCACGTTTCCGTAGATCCGGTCGGGCGTGTAGTAGACCACGGATTGGTCGGGCCGGCCGAGGGCCTGCGTGAAGTGGACGGACAGCCCTTGCCGGCCTTTCTTGAAATTCAGCCTGCCGCTCTTCTCTTCCAGCGGCAGCACATAGGGCACCCAGCCGTCCGCGCTGAGCAGTTTCTTCACGGCCGGCGCGGTCACGGTTTCCGGCGTCGGCATGCGATATTCGACGCGGTCGCGATTTTTCAGAGACGTATCGTCCACCGCGCCCTCGAGCTGCGGCAGGGTGTGAACGTCGACGTAACCATCGTCGGCGCGCGCCGGCAGCGACGCGCTCGCCATGAGCAGAAGGCCGCAGGCAAGCACCCGCCAGCGTGCCGGGACTTGCGTCCCGCGCTTGATCGTCGACATGGCTAAAACTCCTGGATTTCGCGCGGGTCCTGATCCCTCGCGCAATTGAAGGCTGCGACATCGTCGGCGCGGCCTCGGATGAGAAGTCGCGGCAGGAACCGGACAGGTTCAACCGGGTATTCTGGTAGCGGGCGCGGAGGGCTGGCCGAGAGGCGACAGGCTCAATACAGGTGAAGCGGCGACCACGCGTCGCCGTCGCGTCCCACGGTGAGCTCCCAGGTATCGCCGGCCGCGATGACGAGGGTGTTGCTCTGGGCCGGATGGCCCGGCACCGTCACCTCGTAAGGATATTTGCCGGGCGGCAGATCCAGCGCGACGGCATTGGTGCCGCGGGTGCGCGTGATGGTTCGCGCGTCGATCGTGAGCACGGCGTCCGTCTCGGCGATGTTGCTAAACACCACCTTGGCCTGCCCGGGTTCGGGCATGACGTTCGCCCTGGTCGCCGTGTCCGCATTCTTCTGCACGAGCTCGACCGCGGTGCTGCCGTCCTTGCGGCGGAGCTCCAGCAGCGCCGGTCCCAGCGGCGAGGCGAAGGTGAGCTGCACATGATCGGCGGCGATCACCGCGCCGTCGCGCTGCTCCTGCCAGCCGAGCTTGCCGAGTTCGGTGCGGTAGAAGGCGAGCACGTCGCCGAGTTCGGCCGGCACGGTGGCCTCGAGCCTGGTGCGGAGCGGAGCCTCGATGCCGCTCACCACGGTGGTGTGCGTGCCCCTGTAGCTGAAGCGGGTCGGCGCGGGCAGCTTGGCCTCGGGATCCGGCGTGAGCTCGGCCGAGAACAGCGCCGACAGATGCCGCGCCAGGGCGCTGCTGCTTGCCGCGAACATGCAGATCCCGAGGAAAGCGAGGCCGCACGCAAACGCCCGCCATCGTGCCGGGGCGTGCGCCCCGGACCTTACCGTTCGCATTGTCACTCTCCAGGGAATCGCGCGCCTTCAAGGACGTCGCGATAGCAACGGCTGCGACACCGTCGGCGCGGCCTCTGGCAGCTAGTCGCGACGGAAAACGCTCGGGTTCAATGCGAAGTCTGGCGCCGCGCCGAAACCCGTCCGCTCTCGACGTCAAAGACTTCGCCGCCCGCGCCGATCTCGGCGAACGCGGCCGGGTCCGCACCGGTCAACCAGACCTGCGCGCCGAGCTTGCGCAGCTCGTCGAACAACGCGGCGCGCCTGTTGGGATCGAGATGGGCGACGACCTCGTCGAGCAGCAGCAGCGGCACGATGCCGGTCATCTCCGCGACCAGCGTGGCATGCGCCAGCACGAGGCCGATCAGCAGCGCCTTCTGCTCGCCCGTGGACGCATCGCGCGCCGGCATGCTCTTCGGCGCATAGACGACCTGGAGATCGGTGAGATGCGGGCCGTCGGTGGTGCGGCCGGCGATGGCATCGCGCGCGCGGTTGTCGCGCAGGACCTGGCGGTAGCGGTCCTCCACCGACGTCGCGGTCTCGCTCAGCAGCGCGTTCTCCATCCAGCCGTCGAGTGCGATGTGCGCGGACGGAAATGCGGAGGCTTGCGCGCGCGCGTTGAGCATGCCGGTCAGCCGCGCCGCGGTCTGGCCGCGCGTGGCGGCGACGGCGACGGCAAGCTCGGCGGTCTCGCGCTCGATCGCGTCACACCAATGGTCGTCGTAATTGCGGGTCTCGAGCAGGCGGTTACGCGAGCGCAAGGAGCGTTCGAGCGCGTTGATGCGGCTGGAATGGTCGCTGTCGATGGCCAGCACCAGGCGGTCGAAGAAGCGCCGGCGCTCGGAGGCCGCGCCCATGAACAGCCCGTCCATCGCCGGCGTCAGCCACACCATGCGGATGTGGTCGCCGAAGCTGGCCGCGGAATTGACCGGCTCGCGGTCGATGCGGACGCGCCGGCTCACCGGGCCGTCCGCGCGCGGCGGCTCGATGCCGGTGCCAAGCGTCGCCAGCCCCAGCGCGCCCTCGACCTGCGCCGACACCGCCCAGGAGCCGTCGCCCTGGTTGTCCGCGACGTCTTCCAGCGTGGCGCGCCGCAATCCCCGGCCCGGCGACAGGAACGAGATCGCCTCGATGCAATTGGTCTTGCCCGCCCCGTTCGGCCCGACCAGCGCCACCATGTCAGCTGCCGTCTCGAGCCCCGCCGCCCGATAATTGCGAAAATGCGTCAGCGTCAGGCGATGAATGCGGGAGGGGGTCATGAGATCCGTTTTCCGTCATGCCCGGCCTTGTGCCGGGCATCCACGTTCCTGGCTCCGAAGACGTGGATGGCCGGGACAAGCCCGGCCATGACGATGTAGTCGGTGCTTGCTGATGCCGGTAGGTCTCACACCCGCATCGGCATCAGCACGTACAGCGCGCTCTTGTCGTCCTTGTCCTGCACCAGCGTCGGCGAGCCGGGGTCGGCGAGCCTGAGCGTTGCGACGTCGCCTTCGATCTGGGCGGCGATGTCGAGCAGATAGCGGGAGTTGAAGCCGATATCGAGGGCGTCGGAGGCGTATTCGACCTCGAGCTCTTCGGTCGCGCTGCCGGAATCCGGGTTGGTGACCGACAGCACCAGCTTGCCCGCCGACAGCGACAGTTTTACCGCGCGCCCGCGCTCGCTGGAGATGGTGGAAACGCGATCGACCGCGTTCTCAAAGTCCTTCTTGTCGACGACGAGCTCCTTGTCGTTGCCTTGCGGAATGACGCGGCCATAGTCGGGGAAGGTACCGTCGATCAGCTTCGAGGTCAGCACGACGTTGCCGATCGTGAAGCGAATCTTGGCCTGCGACAGCTCGATCGTCATCTCGGCGTCGGTGTCCTCGATCAGGCGCTGCACCTCGCCGACCGTCTTGCGCGGCACGATCACGCCGGGCATGCCCTCGGCGCCCTTGGGCTGCACGAGGTCGAGCTGGGCGAGGCGATGGCCGTCGGTGGCGACGCCGCGCAAGGTCGCAGCCTTCGCGGTGCCGGCGGCGTGCAGATAGATGCCGTTGAGGTAGTAGCGCGTCTCTTCCGTCGAGATCGCGAACTGGGTGCGGTCGATCAGCCGCTTGATGTCCTTGGCGGCGAGCGAGAACGAGTGCGACATGTCGCCGGCGGCCAGGTCCGGGAAATCATTTTCCGGCAGGGTCTGCAGCGTGAAGCGCGAGCGGCCGGCGCGGATCGCCAGCACGGCGCGGTCGCCGTCGGCTTCGAGCACGATCTGCGAGCCGTCGGGCAGCTTGCGGACGATGTCGTAGAACATGTGCGCCGGCACGGTGGTGGAACCGGCGGTCGCGGTTTCCGCCGCCAGCGTCTCGGTCACCTCGAGGTCGAGGTCGGTCGCCTTCAGCGACAATTTGGCATTCTCGGCCCGCACCAGCACGTTGCCGAGGATCGGGATCGTGTTGCGGCGCTCGACCACGCGGTGGACATGGCCCAGTGACTTCAGGAGTTGCGCGCGTTCGACCGTAACCTTCATTGCACTACTCGCCCGATCCCCAAGGAAAACACAGCTTTGGAAAGGCCGGGCAGCCGAAAAGCGCCGCGGCACCGATGACCCCGTCAGGCCGGATCATCCAGCCGATATGACCAAAGCCGTCAGGGTCGCGCAAGGTGGCGCGGAAAACCATCCGTTTCAAGGGATTGCCGGGCAGTTCCCCACGATTTACCGCCCAAAAACGAAGCCGCCGCCCAAGCATGGCCGGGGCGGCGGGAGACCGGGGAAGTCGTAGGCCTTTATTCCTGAAGCTGGCGCTTCAGCGATTCCACTTCCTCCGACAGCGCGGTGTCCTTGGAGACCAGCGCCTCGATCTTGCGGACCGCGTGCAGCACCGTGGTGTGGTCGCGTCCGCCGAAGCGGCGGCCGATCTCCGGCAGCGAGCGCAGGGTCAGCGTCTTGGCGAGGTACATCGCCACCTGGCGCGGGCGGACCACGTTGGCGGTGCGGCGCGAGGAGAGCAGGTCGGAGCGGCTGACATTGTACTGCCGTGCCACCACGCGCTGGATGTCCTCGATCTTGATCCGCTTCGGCTCCTGCGGCCGGACCAGGTCGCGCACCTCGCGCTCGGCCATCTCCAGCGTCACCGGCTGGTTGTTGAGCTTGGAGTGCGCCAGCAGGCGATTGATCGCGCCTTCGAGATCGCGGCCGTTATGGGTGATGGTGCGGGCGAGATAGTGCAGCACCTCCTCCGGCACGTCGAAAGTTGCATGGTGGGCGCGGGCGGCCGCGACGCGCGACTTGAGAATGCCGTGGCGCAGCTCCTCGCCGAGCGAGCCCATCTCGACCACGAGGCCGCCGGCAAGCCGCGAGCGGACGCGATCGTCCAGGCTCTCGAGATCGGACGGCGGACGGTCGGCTGCGATCACGACCTGGCGGCCGGCGTCGATCAGCGCGTTCAGCGTGTGACAGAACTCGGCCTGCGTCGACTTGCCCTGCAGGAACTGCAGATCGTCGATGACGAGTACGTCGATGCCGCGCAGCGCTTCCTTGAAGGCGAGCGCCGTCTGCGTCTTCAGCGCGGCGACGAAGCCGTACATGAACTTCTCGGCGGTGAGATACAGCACCTTGCGCTCGTTGCCGGAATTGCCGGCCCAGGTCACGGCCTGGAGCAGATGCGTCTTGCCGAGGCCGACGCCGGCATGGATGTAGAGCGGATTGAACATGACGGGATCGCCGCGACGTCCCTCGGCGACCTGACGCGCGGCCGCATGGGCCAGCGTGTTGGAGCGGCCGACGACGAAGCTCGCAAAGGTCAGGCGCGGATCGAGCGGCGAGCCGCCGAGCGCATCATGATTGGCCGAGACCGGCGCGGTCGCGGTCGAGCGCAGCTCGGGAGCGGGCGCACGGCGTGCCTCGACCGGCGCGGGCGCTTCCTTCGCCTGCACCACCGGGCGCACTGCGGAGCGAACGGTGAGGTCGATGCGATGCACTTCGGGCATCTCGGCCTGCCAGCACGACAGCACGCGCTCGGCATAATGGGCCTGGATCCAGCTCTTCAGGAAGCGCGTGGGAACCGAGAGCCGCACGCTCTCATCCTGCACGCCTTCCAGATCCATGCGGGCAAACCAGCTTGTATAGACGTCTTCGCCAACGTTCGAGCGCAGCCGGTTCTTCACGCGCGACCAGCGATCCTGTTCCGATGTGTTCATCGTCAAAAAACTTCTCTTGAGAGATTTAGTTGCGTGGTGAGCGCCATGCAGAGTTCCTGCCATCAGGGGTTCTGTCATGGAGCGACCTCAGAGCGAGCCCATCGTCAGGCATGGCTCGACCGTTCGGCGAGAACGCCGCGTCCGGTCAGCGATGTCAGAGATGGAGGGTTCGCGAGGTCAGCGCGTACTCTGCGCTCCGTCACACACGGGAGGCTGGAGGTCGGACTGATCTAAACCGGCATCGGTCGAATGGGCGACGGTCGAATGGGCGACGTGCTTCAATACCGCGTTGAGTCCGTAAGACATGATACCTCCCCGTCCTGCCGTGATTGCTCACGGCAAGGTCCTGCGTGTCCATAAGACATCCGCGGTGTCTTGGTCTCGCGGATGCCCTGCCCGTGTACGTGCCGTCAGTTCGACTTCGCCCTCATGCGCGCCGGGGTAGCTTCGCGACATCTCTCGTTTGCGCTGGGCGCGAGCAGGATGCGAAACATCCTGCTTGGAGACATTCAGACAAAGATCTACCGTTCCCACGTGATGTGGGTTGTGAACCGACTATCGCTTGTTGATGCGTCGCCAACGTGCACACCGCCGCCGATTTGCACGCTCGCCCCGTTTCCGATACCGCGCTGGTCTCAAGATCGTGGGCGCCGCTGACGACTTAAGGAATACACTATGCGGAAAGACTCGCAACGAAATTGATTCACACTTGAGGCATCTAAAAACTTGACCAGCGTTAACGCCGCGCGGGACTTGTTCACAGGTTACGAAGCAAGTTTTTGGATTCGTGCACAGATTCGAAAACGGCGCGTCTCATGTGACAATTCTCGCTCGCCGCCAAAAATTTTTTACAAAAGCGTCACGCGCGCGACGCGCGGGGGAATTTTCCAAATGCTTGTGATCGCTATGTCGATAAGTGATTAGCGAGACACCGCTTTTTGAGTCTCGTTTCGCAGGGTAACTCCACCGGCAGTAGTGTTCCGGTGAATCTACGGTGTGCAGAACTTATGCCCGCCAGGATTCATCTTAGCCCCGCGCCGCAGGGGTTTTTCGCAACGCAGTGAAAGTTTCCGCTGTTGCAAAATCGTCCGCAGTAGAACTACGGAACGCATCATAGTGCGGACGGGGCAAATCTTCCACGCGGAGATTGCGAGGCGCATGGATGCTTGCGTGAATATGACAGGCAACAAAAAAGCCCGGCACGATGCCGGGCTCTTTGTCGTGCTGATCGGATCAACCGATCAGATGATGTCGCAACTTTACTTGGCGAGCTTGGCGATCTGCGCGGTGAGGCGCGAGACTTTGCGGCTGGCGTTGTTCTTGTGAATGATGTTGCGCTGCGCGGCACGCATCAGGGCGGGCTCGGCATTCGCCAGCGCCTTGACGGCGGCGGCGCGGTCGCCGGTCGCGATGGCTTCCTCGACAGTGCGCACGGCGCCGCGCATCTGGGTGCGGCGCGACTTGTTGACGGCGGTGCGGCGGGCGATCTTGCGCGTCGCTTTCTTGGCGGAAGTGGTATTGGCCATGGTCTCAATATCCTTTGCGGGTACCGGTCGCGTCTTGGTCGGGTAGCGCCGGCTTGCTTGACCGCGGAATCGACGCTCGGATTTAGGGTGTTCGGTTGCTGGCCATTCCCGGAACATGAGGCCTAAACAGCCTGCAACTGCTCAAAGAACAGCGGCGGCAGGATTGCGCCCGCCGCCAGTTGGCGCCCTTATAGAGAGGGTCTGTGGCACCGTCAACGCTTTCCGGGCTGGAAAACCAGCCTTAGGCGGGCTGGACGGGTGCCGTAACGCCCTGAAGAGGTTGAATTTCTGCCGCCTTGCGGCTATTGGCTGGCGGCATTTCCAGGGCTCGTCCGATCGGACGACCGCAAAGGGTGGGGCATGATCCGCGGCTTTTTTCGACTGATCGGGCTGTTGCTGCTGGCCGGCGGGTTCATCTTCATGGTCTATGACGGCGCCCGCTGGGTGGCCGACCAGACCCTCAAATTCACCCGGTTCGGCCAATTCTGGAACGACATCAACCAGGCCAGCCAGACGGCGTTCCGGACCTGGGTCGAGGCCAAGGCGCCCTGGCTCTGGACCTCGGTGATCCGCCTCGTGCTGGACCAGCCGGTGTTCGCCGTCCTCGGCATTCTCGGCATCCTGCTGATGCTGCTGTTCAGGCCGCGCAAGCCGCTGATCGGCTATTCCCGGGATTGATCTTTCAATTCCCGCCGGGATTGATCTTTCAATTTCCGCCAGGATCGAGCGTCGCGCCGGGCGCGGCGTAACAACGCTGCGGGTTCCTGCGTAGACACCTATATTCCCACCCTGATCGCGAGCACGCCGCCTGAGCAACTGGCTCACGCGACGGACCGCTCGTTTCGGAGACCCATCATGCTGTTCATGCGCAAGACCACCGCATTGCCGAGCGCAGCGGAAGCGCTGCCGGGCCGTGCGCAAGCCATTCCGACCGCAAGCATCCATTTCGTCAACGGAGCCAGGTTGAAGCCGCCTTATCCTGCCGGCCTCGAGCAGGCGGTGTTCGGCCTCGGCTGCTTCTGGGGCGCCGAGCGCAAGTTCTGGGAGCTCGGCGACGGCATCTATACGACCGCCGTCGGCTATGCCGGCGGTCACACGCCGAACCCGACTTATGAAGAGACCTGTTCGGGACGTACCGGCCACACCGAAGTGGTGCTGGTTGTGTTCGATCCGAAGAAGATCTCCTACGAGCGCCTGTTGAAGACGTTCTGGGAGAGCCACAACCCGACGCAGGGCATGCGCCAGGGCAACGACGTTGGCACGCAGTACCGAAGCGCGATCTACACTTATGGCGATGCGCAGAAGAAGGCTGCCGAGGAATCGAAGGCGCTCTATCAGAAGGCGCTTGCCGCGAAACGTCTCGGCACCATCACTACCGAGATCGCGCCGGCCGGCGAGTTCTATTTCGCCGAGGATTACCATCAGCAATATCTGGCGAAGAATCCCGCCGGCTATTGCGGCCTGGGCGGCACCGGCGTGTCCTGCCCGATCGGCGTCGGCGTGAGCGCGTAGTTGTAAGTCGTCGAAGCGAGCGGCCCTTACCCTCCCCTTGAGGGGTCCGGGACGAGCGTAGCTCGCCCGTGGGTCGGCTCACATTGAGCGCAGCGAAAATGTGAGACGGGGTGGGGTGACGGTCTCCCTACATCCAACAGCGCCCGAGTGGAGAGATCACCCCACCCCGCTCGCGCTGCGCGCGATCGACCCTCCCCCTCCAGGGGAGGGTGCGACCGTCGCCATCGTCCCCTCAACGCTTTATTAACCATAACCGGTGCATCACTGGAGCCATCTCGTTTCGAGGGATAGGTCCGGTGCCGGTTGCACGCGCGTTTCGATGGTCGATCTTGGCAGCGTCCGCCGCGCTGGCCCTGGGCGGCTGCATGCAGACGACCGGCCCCGTCGCGATGGTCCAGCCCCGCCCCGATCTCGATTCCATGGCCTATGGCCAGCCCTACGGCGCGCCGCAGCCCGTCGTCGTCGCCAACAGCGGCGGTGCCATCGCCGCGCTCAGCAATTCCTTCGCCGCTGCGCCTGCGCCGATGCCCGTCGGCTACGCCGGGCCCATGGCGGGGCCGGCGCGTTACGACGCGTCCTACCATCTCGATGCCGGCGACAAGCTTCGCGTCGTGGTCTACGGCCAGGAAGGTCTCACCAACAGCTACGCCATCGATGCCGGCGGCTCCATCACCATGCCGCTGATCGGCGCGGTGCCCGCGCGCGGCCGCACCACCGCGGGGCTCGCCGGCGAGATCGCCGCGCGCCTGCGCAACGGCTACATCCGTGAACCCTCGGTCGCCGTCGAGATCGACACCTACCGTCCATTCTTCATCCTCGGCGAAGTCTCTGCGCCCGGCCAATATCCCTATGTGCCGAACATGACGGTCGAAAGCGCCGTGGCCATCGCCGGCGGCTTCTCGCCGCGCGCCAAGCGCGACGTGGTCACCGTCACGCACACCGAAGCCGGCGGCTCCATGCGCGCCGTCGTGCCGCTCGGCACGCCTCTGGCGCCGGGCGACACCGTGTTCGTCGGCGAGCGCTGGTTCTGACGAAGTACAACGTACCTGGTCATTCCGGGATGCTGACGCATCGCCCCGGTAATAGAAGAGCGCGCTACGTCCGCACTCACCGCCTGAAATCCAGCCGCCCGTTCGGAAAACATCCGTCGATCCTGTCGGCATCGATCACGCGCCCGACCCACGGCCGCATGATCGCGGGATTGGTCAGGTTGATGTACTTGCCGACCAGCCGCGTACCCTCGCGCGCGGCATCGATCAGCCCGTGCCGCCGGCCATGGTCCCAGTCGAAGCGCAGATAGATCCGCTCGCCCTCAACCCGCACTTCGGCGCGCCCGTCTTTCCACTTGTCCGGCGTATCGCCCGCGATGGTCGGGTCGGCGCCGCCGTTCCAGCGGCTCGCCCAGAGACCGTCGAGCGGATCGGATGACGTGGGGATGGAGGCCCATCGCGCCGCGTTGAGATCGGCCGCATCGCCGGCAAGCGTTGCCGTTGCGGCATAGTCCATGACGTCTCGATCGTTCGGCTCCGGGACGTCCATGGTTCCGAACGGATTGCGGATGACGATGTTCGTATTGGCCTGCTGCATGACGATCTCCCGGCGTGAGTTGGGGTGATCGGCCAGCTCTATCGCCGGGTGTCAGGCTGCAGCCACCCGATTCCTGCTCTGCGGGGGGCGGCGCGCAAATCTCCCTTCTCGTCATTCCGGGGCGCGACGAAGTCGCGAGCCATGGTGCGCAATTGCGCACCTGAGAATCCATAACCACGATCGGGAGTATGGAGTCCGGGCCTGCGCCTTACGGCGCATCCCGGAATGACGGAGGAGAGAGCTGTGCGCGCTACTTCAAATGCTTCGCGAAAAACGCCATGCTGCGCGGCCAGGCGATGTCGGAGCTCGCCTTGTCGTAGCTCGGCCGCTCGTCGCAATGGAAGCCGTGCTGGGCGCCGGGATAGACGAAGACCTCGACGTCCGGTCGCTTCGCCTTGATCGTCTCGACATCGGTCAGCGGAATGCCGGCGTCCTTCTCGCCGAAATGCAGCTGCGTCGGCACTTTCGGCTTTTCATCGGCAAAGCGCACGACCGCGCCGCCGTAGTAGCCGATCGCGGCCTTCAGGCCGGTCAATCGTGTCGCCGCGACGAAAGCGACGCTGCCGCCAAGGCAAAAGCCGATGATACCGACCGGCCCGACGGTCTGCACCGCATCGATCGCGGCCTGGGTGTCGCGCAGCATCGCGGCCCAGTCCGGATTGGCGACGAACTTGCGGGCCTCGGCGATCTCGTCGGGCGTGTAGCCGGACTGGAAATTCGGCGTGGTGCGGTCGAAGATCGACGGTGCGATCGCGACATAGCCTTCTGTGGCGAGGCGGTCGCAGACCGAGCGGATGTGATGGTTGACGCCAAAAATCTCCTGGATCACCACCACCGCGCCCTTCGGCGTGCCTGCGGGGTCGGCACGATAGGCACCGAGCTGGAAATTGTCGGAAGCCGTCAGCTTGATGTCTTGTCCCACGCGGGTTGTCCTTTTTGGTTGGTTGTCGACTGAGAATTCTGTCGGCTCCACGAACTCGTCATGCCCTGGCATAGCCGTCTGAAGGACGGCGTCGCTTCGCTCGCTTATGTCCCGGGCATCCACGTTCTTGGCGCTGCACGAAAAATCGTGGATGGCCGGGACAAGCCCGGCCATGACGAGGTAGTAACTCTAGCGCACGACAACGCGGATGCGATCTCTTTGCGTCATGAACAGCCGCCACTACTCCCACATCCAGTTCTCGCCGTAATCCTCCTTCCATCCCGCCAGCCGTCCGTGGCGGAACTGCAGGAACAGGCGGTGGCGGTAGGGGATCAGCCCGCTGCCGCCGATGTCGCGAAGCGCGAGATAGATCTCGTTGCGGGGCCGCCCGCGCACATATCGCAGCGGCTGCCCCAGGGCGCGTGCGGTCTGCTCGGCATCCATGCCAAAGGCGAGCGGCGTGTTGTTCGACAGGGTGGAGACGAAGGGCTGGCGCGGCGGCGGCGCGCCGAACGGCTCGGCCTGCGCGGACATCGATAGCAATACGGTGCCCGCAACCACCATCGCTCGCTTCATTGCCCAGGATCCTTCTGTCTATTCCGGCAAGTTCTTCAGGAAAGGCACCACCGCGTCAACAAAAGCCTGCGGCTGATCGATGTTGACGGCGTGTCCGGCGGCGGGGATCACGACCTTTTGTGCGCCGGGGATTTTTGCCGCCATGTAGTCGGACGCAGCGAGGAACGGCGTGTCGTCGGCGCCGACCACGATCAGGCTGGGCACCCTGATGTCGGGCAAGAGCTCGATCACGCGCGCATCGCGCTGGGTCAGCATGCCGCGCGCGGCCAGCGCCAGCCCCTTGGCATTGCGATGGCTCGCGGTGGCGCGCTCGCGCGTCGCGGATTTCAGCATCGCGAGCCCCTCCTGATCGAGCTTGCCGGCGGTGGTGAGCGCCCGCGCGTTCCAGGCCTCGCGCGCATCGTCCTTCTTGAAACCCGGGCCGGTGTCGATGATCAGCAGCGCGCGGGTACGCGCCGGGTACGCGCGATAGAACGCGAGCGACATGTAGCCGCCGAGCGAGAGGCCGCCGATGATGGCGCGCGGCGCGCCGACCGCGTCGAGGATCGCCGCGATGTCGCCGACGGTCAATTCTTCGCTGTAGGCCTTGGGATCGTCGGGGTAGTCGGACTGCCCGTGGCCGCGCATGTCCCACAGGATCAGCTTGTGATCCCTCGCGAGCGCATCGACCTGGCCGTGCCACATCGCCGAGGTCGAGGAGTAGCCGTGGGTGAGCAGTAATGGCGGACCCTCGCCATGGACCTCGTAATAGATGCTGACGCCGTCCCGCTCGACCCTTGGCATTGCTGTCCGCCCTTCTTGCCTTCTTGTTTTCGCTTTCATTCTAGCCGGGATCGTTTCGATCGCGCGACAGGCCCTGGCGCATGAGCCGTATGGCGCTTGATGGCCCCGGCCGGTCGGTGCGCTCGAAAAACCCCAGCATTTACAATGGCCGGCCTACTGTGCATGGGGTTGTTTTCGTTCTTTGCTTTTGCCGGTCCTGCAGGCCGAAATCCCTAAAATTGCGTGCAGTTCCGAAGGGTTCCATTGAGCACGCCTCTTAAGGCCCGGAGAACCTGATCCGGCTTAGGCTGACGCCAAATCCCGACCCGTGCCCTCAGTGCTTTTGGGGAAGCCATGAACGTCTCTGTCAAACCCGCCGCCAAACGCCGGCTTCTGCTCGCCTCCGACCGGAGCGACGAGAGCACCGAGCTCGCCAGCATTCTGAAAGCGGTCGGCGATGTCTCGACGGTGACGACGCAGGACATCCCCGAGCAGCCCTCGCGCGATCTCTCCGGCCTCGTCGTCGATATCAACCTGCGCTCGCCCGAAAGCGTGCAGCGCGTGCGCAACAAGCTGCGCGGCGATGCCTATCGTTCGATGCCGCGCCTGTTCGTGCTTGCGGACGCCCTGCATCACGGCACCATGCAGGCCTGGGCGCTCGGCGCCACCGACACGATCTCGCGGCCACTTCGGCCCGAGGACATCCTGCAGCGCATCCGCGCCGCGTTCCCGGACACCGCGACCTATGACGCGACCGATCGCGGCAAGACGCTCAACCGCGGCGTCGAGGCGGCGCATGCGGTGCTGGCGAAGATGTTCGAGAAGCTGCCGCTCGGCGTGCCCCTCACCTTCGACGACGTCATCGCCGCCGAGAGCAAGATCCTGAAGGCGATCAAGCACTCCTCGCTGCGCGAATGGCTCACCACGGTCGGCTGCCATCACGTCGGCAGCTATCGCCATTGCCTGTTCGTCACCGGCTTTGCGGTCGCTTTCGCGCAGCATCTCGGCATGCGCGAGGACGACCAGCGCCGCCTGACCCGTGCCGCGCTGCTGCATGACGTCGGCAAGGCCTTCGTTCCCTCGAACCTGCTCGACAAGCCCGGCAAGCTCAACGACGAGGAGATGGCCGAAGTCCGCCAGCATCCGCGCCGCGGCTATGACGCGCTCGCAGCCCAAGGCGGCTTCCCGCCGGAGATGCTCGACGTCGTGCTGCATCACCACGAATTCCTCGACGGCTCCGGCTATCCCAACGGCCTGTCGTCGAACCAGATCAGCGACATCGTGCGCCTGACGACCATCGTCGACATCTACGCAGCTCTGGTGGAGAAGCGTGCGTACCGCATGCCGTTCACGCACTCGCGCGCGTTCACGATGATGGAAGGCATGGGCGGCAAGCTCGACCAGCAGCTGCTGCAGGCCTTCCGCCCGGTGGCGCTGGGGTCGTTCTAGGCGAGATGCTGTAGGGTGGGTTAGCTCGCGGTCGCGCGAAGCGCGGTCCGCTAGCGTAACCCACCTCTTTAATATCCGCAGAGACAGAAGCGGTGGGTTACGCCCAGCGGACTGCGCTTCGCGCATCCGCAAGGCTAACCCACCCTACAAAAATCACCCCACCATCTTCCGCAGCTCCGCCTTCGCCACCTTCTCCAGCGTCGAGCGCGGCATGTCCTCGACGAGGTGGATCTCGCGCGGCAGCTTGAAGTCGGCGAGACCGGCGCGGCAGGCGGCCATCACGCGGTCATGGAAATCGAGCGGCGCAGCCGCGACGCCGCCATGCGGGATGATGAACACGACCGGCACCTCGTCCAGCATCGGATGCTTCTTCGCCACGACGGCGGCCTCGCGCACGCCCGGCACCACCGCGATCACCTGCTCGATCTCGGACGCGGCGACGTTCTCGCCGCCGACCTTCAGCATGTCCTTGGCGCGGTCGCCGAACTTGATGAAGCCGTTCGCAAGCCGGTCGACGCGATCCCCCGTAAGGAAGAAACCGTGCTCGTCGAAGCTCTCGCGCGTGGCTTTCTCGTTGTGCAGATATTCGGCGAACAGCGACAGGCCGGGAATGCCCTTTATTGCAAGGTTGCCGGTGCCGCCGATTTCGGTCGGCCGTCCGTCGTCGTCGGTGATGCGAATCTGGTACTCGGGAGCGGCGCGGCCGATCGACATGGGTATGTTGGGCTGATCGACCTCGCCGACTATGCCGTGGGTGATGGTCTCGGTCATGCCCCACCAGCCGATCATCTTGACGCCGAAGGCGGCAAAGGCCGGCGGCTCGTTGATCGCCGTGCCCCACAGGCGGAACTTGTGGTCTTTCGGGATCTCCTGCTCGAGCAGCGCCTTCATGCAGAACGGAATGGTCGAGGTCCAGGTCGAGCCGTGCTCGCGCGCGACGCCCCAGAACCGGCTCGCGGAGAAGCGCGGCTGGATCACGCAGGTGGCCCCGACCCACAGCGTCGCCAGCATGGAATAGGCGAGCGCGTTGGTGTGGAATAGCGGGAGATACGCCTGGTGCACGTCGCTCGCATGCAGGTCCTCATGCGCGGCGTTGATCTTGGCGCCCCACAGCGCGTTGGCGTGGGTCCACAGCACCGCTTTGGGGCGCGACGTCGTGCCCGAGGTGTATTGCACGCTGCACGGCGCCAGCGGATCGGTCGGGCGCCGCGGACGGTCGGCGCTGTCGGCGAACAGGGATTCAAAGCTGTCGCCGCCCGAGACCGCCTGCGCAGGCGCTGCGCCCGCATCATGCGAGGTCACGGCCAGCCAACGGATGTTGCGGCAGTTCTGCGCGACGATCTCCGCATAGGCCGGCTGCGTGATCGCGGCGACGGCGCCGCAATGGTCGGCGAAGTAGGCGATCTCCGCCGGCGCCGAGCGGGTGTTGGTGGTGACCGCGATCGCCCCGAGCTCGACGCAGGCGAACCAGGCCAGCAGCGCCTCGATGCAATTGTCGAGGTGAATGAGCACATATTCGCCCGGCTTCACGCCGCGCTTGCCGAACCCCGCCGCGAGCGCTCCGACCCGCTCGTGAAATTCGCCATAGCTCCAGCGCCGCGCCGGCGCGTCGAACGGCGCCCAGATCAGGAACGCATGATCACGCCGGACCTCCGCGCGCATCCTCAGGAGCCAGGGCACGTCGAGCCCGTCGAACGGACCCACGATTCCGGCTGCGGATTGATGAACTGACATGGCTCCCCCCGTTACCAGCCTGCATCTTGCTGGCGGCTGCGTTTTGTTTATTGCGTCTTCCTGCCATCGGACGATGCGGGGTGCAAATCGGGGGAGGGCAGCTCTCTCCACGTCATTGGGAGGAGCCCGTGCGACGAAGCAATCCAGACTGCTACCGCTGAGGCGGTCTGGATTGTTTCGCTACGCTCGCAATGACGATGGGGCTGGCTCTGCCGCGCTCCCAGCCTCAATCCTCGTACGACGAGATCTCGATCAGGCTGCCATCCGGGTCCCGGCAATAGACCGAGCGCAGCGCGCCGCGGGCGCCCTGTTTGGGAACCGGGCCCTCCTCGATGGCGACGCCATGTGCCCTTAGATGCGCCACCACCTCGTCGGGCGTCGCCGAGGTGAGGAAGCACAGATCCTCGCTGCCGGCGGTCTGATGATCCGCGGTGAACCACTCGACCTTGTCGGCATCGCGCGGCCGGACGTTGATCTTCTGGTTACCGAATTGAAGGGAAGTCCGCGGCGCTTTGCCGCCGCCGGGGTCGAACACCTTGACTTCCATGCCGAGAATCCTGCCGTACCACTCGGCGGTCACGGCAACGTCGGTGACATTGATCACGAGATGATCGAGGGCTTCGACCTTGACCGGCATGCCTCATCCTTTCGTCGTGATGCGCCAGGTGCACTTTCCGCGCTCCGCAAGCTTTGTTACAACCACGCCGACGCCACTTTCAAGCTATCCGGCCTTCAAGAACAACACTGGGAGAACCCTTGAGATGATCACTCGCCGTACCGCGCTGGGCCTGCTCGCCGCCAGTCCGCTTGCAGCCACCCCGCTGTCGAAGGCCCTTGCCGCCGACTATCCGGCCCGGCCGGTGAAATGGGTGGTCGGCTATCCGCCGGGCGGCGCCACCGACATCCTGGCGCGGCTGATCGGCCAGCGTCTGTCGGAGCGGCTCGGCCAGCAATTCGTGATCGAGAACAAGCCGGGCGCCGGCAACAACATCGGCACCGAATCGGTCGTCAACGCCGAGCCCGATGGCTACACGCTGCAGCTGGTCAATCCGGCCAACTACATCAACGCCTCGCTCTACTCCAACCTCAAGTTCAACTTCGTGCGCGACATCGCGCCGGTCGCATCCTTCCAGCGCGTGCCGAACGTGATGACCGTGAACAAGGACGTGCCGGCCAAGAACGTCGCCGAGTTCATCGAGTATGTGAAGGCCAATCCCGGCAAGGTGAATATGGCTTCGTCCGGCAACGGCACCTCGGTGCATCTGTCCGGCGAGATGTTCATGGCGATGACCGGCTGCAAGATGCAGCACGTGCCCTATCGCGGCGCGGCGCCCGCGATCACCGACATGCTCGGCGGTCAGGTGCAGGTGATCTTCGACAACATGCCCTCGATCATCCAGCACATCCGTTCCGGCTCGCTTCGCGCGATCGGCGTTACCACCACGGAGCGCTCGCCGCAGCTGCCCGACGTGCAGCCGATCGCCGACACCGTGAAGGGCTACGAGGCCAGCGCGCTGTTCGGCATGGGCGCGCCGAAGAACACGCCCAAGGAGATCATCGCCAAGCTCAACAATGAGATCAACACGCTCATGAAGGAGCCCGACATGACCAAGCGTCTGGTCGAGCTCGGCGGCGAGCCGCGGGTGCAGACGCCGGAGGCGTTCGGCGAGGAGATCAAGGCCGAGACCGAGAAGTGGAAGAAGGTCGTCGAGTTCGCTGGCCTGAAGGTCGAATAGCGATCTTGTGATCACCGGAGATTGGAGCCCTGCCGTTCGGCAGGGCTTTTTTCTTGCGCGCGCTGTGTCGTTGATCTGGAATAAAACGCTGCGGCGAAACCTGATGATAGATGGCGCGTATCTCGCGCCGTGAGCAAAGGAGTCGGGATCATGTGCAAAACGCAATTGGCGCTGCTGACGTTGGGTGCGACGATCCTTGCCGGCGTTGCCACTGTCACGCCCGCCGCGGCCGGCGACTATCCCTGGTGCGCCCAGGGCGGGGAATATGACTATCCCGGCGAATGCGCCTACAGCACCTATGGGCAGTGCCTGGCCAGCGTCTCCGGCCGGCTGCTGTACTGCGGCCCCAATCCGCGTGTCGCTTATGGTCAGGCGCCGCGGCCGCAACCGCGGCCGCACCGGCGTGCCCGGCCTGTCGCGCCGTACTAGCCGAGCGCGAACGGCGCGAGACCGCGGCGGTGCCTTTTCGCGTGATCGCTCCGGAATAAATCGGCTCCGCAAGCCTTTCTCTCTGTGAGGTCGCTTGTCGCGCGGCAACATGGGAGATCGGTCATGCGGAAGGCGCAATTCGTACTGGGGATCACAGCTCTCGTATGGCTCGCCGGCGGCAGTCCGGCGCGCGCGGACTACGCGTGGTGCATCCAGGATTCGGAATACGGCTATCCCGGCGACTGCTCCTATCAGACCCGCGAGCAATGCCAGCTGAGCGCATCCGGCCGTAAAGGCTTTTGCGGACAAAACCCTGCTATGATCACGCGGCCGCCGCCGCCGGCATTGCGGGGCCGGCACGTTCCAGCCTCCTAGCCACGCCGACCGCCCTCGGCCTGATCACGCAGTCGTGCGGACCCGCGCGCGCGAGTTCCGGCTTGACGCGTTTAAGCGCGCGCCTATACTAAACCACATGGTTAAGTATCAAGACGGGACGCTGGACCGCACCTTCGCGGCGCTCTCCGACCCGACGCGGCGAGCCTTGCTCGCGCGTCTTGGGGAGCGCGACAGCCTGTCGGTGAGCGAGCTGGCCGCGCCGTTTCCGGTCTCGCTGCCGGCGATCATGAAGCATCTCGACGTGCTGACGGATGCGGGGCTGATCGCGCGGGAGAAGACCGGGCGCACGGTCTCCTGCCGGCTCACTGCGCAGCCGATGGAGCAGGCGATGAACTGGCTCAATCGTTACGCCCAGTTCTGGTCTGACAATCTCGACCGTCTTGCCGCCTTTGTGGAGGAAGAGACATGGCCAACACAGCCGTCAACGCCGCCGAGCGAAACGCGGAGCGTCCAAGCCTCACGCTCACGCGCCGGCTCCGCGCGCGGCCGGAAAAAGTCTTCGCCGCCTGGACGCAAGCCGGGCAGTTGATGCAGTGGTTCGGGCCGCCGAACATGAAGCCGGCGAGCCTTCAGGCCGAGCTCGACGTCCGCACCGGCGGCCGCTTTCGCATCAGCTTCGTCAGCGACGACGGCGAGTATTTCGAGGCGGGCGGCATCTATCGCGAGGTCGTGCCGAACGAGCGTCTGGTCTTCACCTGGGCCTGGCATTCGACGCCGGAACGCGAATCGCTGGTCACGATCTCGTTCAAGCCGGACAGTGCAGGCACCCTGATGGTGTTCCACCACGCCCAGTTCGCAGACGAGACCGCGCGCGACAACCATCTGCGCGGCTGGAGCTCGTTCCTCGACAAGCTCGATGCCTTCGTTGCCTGAATCCCCAGAGGAGGACGCGATGCCGCAACATCAGATCGTCTCGCGCGAGCAATGGATCGCTGCGCGCAAGGCCCTTCTCGCCCATGAGAAAGAATTGACGCAGGCCCGCGAGCGGCTTGCCGACGAACGCCGCGCATTGCCCTGGGTCAAGGTCGACAAGAATTACGTGTTCGCCGGACCTGATGGCGAGGTGACGCTCGGCGATCTCTTCAGGGGACGTCCGCAGCTCGTCGTCCAGCACGTGATGTTCGCACCCGACTGGGACGCCGCCTGCAAGAGCTGTTCGTTCTGGGCCGACGGTTACGAGCGGATCGTGCCGCATCTGGCAGCGCGCGACACGTCCATGGCTGCCGTCTCGCTGGCACCCAGCGCCAAGCTCGAGACCTTCAAGAAGCGGATGGGCTGGACCTTCGACTGGGTCTCATCGGGCGGCAACGGTTTCAACCGCGACTTCGGCGTGACGTTCTCGTCCGACGAGATCGCGACCGGAAAGCCGATGTACAATTTCGGCACGACGCCGATCTACGGGCCCGAGCTGCCGGGCATCAGCGTGTTCTATCGCAACGAGGCCGGCGAGATCTTCCACACCTATTCCTGCTTTGCCCGCGGCCTCGACATGATGAACGCCGCCTATCAATATCTCGACCTGACCCCGCTCGGCCGTCACGAGGAAGGCCTGCCCTATCCGATGGACTGGGTCCGCCTGCGCGACCAGTACGAGCCGCAGGCAGCGAAGGCGGCGTGCTGCCACGGATGAGGGGAGCGGCCACGCCGGATAGTCAGCAAAGGTGTCATCGCCCGGCTTGACCGGGCGATCCAGTATTCCGAGAAGGTCATGATTTATCGATAGGCCGCGGCGTACTGGATTCCCCGCCTTCGCGGGGAATGACAGCGAAGATCGACGCGCAGTTACCGCTTCGCGTCGGCCTGCTCCGTGCCGTTGCACGAGATCAGCATCGTGTAGGGCCGCGCATTGCCGGCGATGTCGGTGGTCTTGAGCTCGGCCTTCGGCTCGGCGGTCTGGTAGGGCACTACGGAGTTGTCGAGGAAGTCGCGCAGCGCGCCGGTCTTGATGGCGAAGTTGATGTTTTCGGGAATGTTGCCGGTTGCGACCGCGATCCGCAGATTGTCGAGCTTTCCCGTGACGACGCCCACGATCTGCCCGGTCGTGTCGAACAGCGGGCCTCCGCTGTTGCCGGGCTGCACGGGCGCACTGATCTGCAGAAAACGCGAATCGTTGCGCATGCCGCTGAGCGAGCTGACGATGCCGGTGGTCACGGTGAAATCCGAGCTCAGGAGGCCGTGATAGGGAAAGCCGATCGCGACGACGGAATCGCCGGAGCGAATTGAGCGGTCGCGGATTCGGGCAAACTCCTTGAACGTCACCGTCGACGGCGCCTGCAAGAGGGCGAGATCGTTGTTTGCATCGCTCGACACCACGCGCAAAACCATTGCGGCTTCGCCCGTGAGACTGCCCTTGAGGTCGCTGCAACCGTCGATCACATGGTTGTTCGTGACGATGTGCCCATTGGCGCTGACCACGAAGCCTGTGCCGCTCTTGGACTTGGCGGATTTGCCGGTCGGCGGTGGCGCCTGCTTCTCCGCCGCGGCCGCTGGCTTCGCGGTACCCTTGGTAAAATCCCCGGCCTTGCTGAGCCCGTCCGCCTTCACCCGCGTGACGCAGTTCGCCAGCGCCGCGAGAACGGGCGCTGTCGAGGTCAACGCGAATTGGAGTGGCTTGCTGCCGTTGGTCGTCACCACCATCAGGCTCGCCTTCTGGAAGGTGCGAGCGACGTTGGGGGGCAGGATGGTCGTCACCATGTTGGAGGCGCCGGCGGTCGCAAACAACCTGGCCTGCTCCTGGCCGTCGAAGATGAAGTCGACTGGCGCGGTATCGCCCTTGTTGAAGCGAAAGCTGGGGCTGGCAAAGCTGAGCAGCCAGGAGCCGGCCGCATTCTGCGCGACGACGAGACTGACCCCATTGGCGTAAGGCGCGGTGGCTGCACAATGGGAGAAGGCGCCCGTCTCGTCATTGCTGAAGGCGCCGCCGATCCAGTTGCCGACATTGACGGAGCCGAACGGCCCCGCCGCATTCGCCCCGACGACGACACCCACCTGCAACACAGACGCAACGATCAACGACTTAAGCCACATGCCAGCCCCCGGAACGCTTTGCGTGCATCTTATCTGCGGGGACGGTTGCTGCGCAACCCGCAGTTGTTCGTGCGGATCGAATCCCCCGCCGCGACTTTCGGGCTTGCCATTACTTTGCGATCCTATATACTTTGCAATACAAAGTAAGAGGGTGGTCGCCCTCGCAAATCCGGGCGGAGCGAGGTTTTGGCGTTGCCGATGCGCGATCTCGACAAGGCACTGGCAGACATCGTGGCGATCCGCAGCCAGATCGCGGCCGGCACCGCGTTTCGCGGCTATGGCCCGGCCACGATGGCGGCGACCGGCGCCGTTGCACTGCTCACCGCGAGCTTGCAATTCTGGCTACTCGGCGATGCGACGGCCGAGCCGGTCGGCTTTTTCTTCGGCTGGCTCATCGCGGCGGTGCTGTCCGGCCTGATGATCGGGATCGAGATGCGCGCGCGCTCGCGCCGTCATCATTCCGGCCTTGCCGACGCCATGATCCACCAGGCCGTCGAGCAATTCCTGCCCGCGGGCGTTGCCGGCGTACTGCTTGCGGTGGTGATGTGGAAGTTCGCGAGCGAGACGCTGTGGCTGTTGCCCGGGCTGTGGCAGATCCTGGTGTCGCTCGGCATCTTCGCCTCGGTCCGGTCGCTGCCGCGCACCGTCGCGCTCGCCGGAGCCTGGTACTTCGTGTCCGGCTTCGCGGTCGTCGTGCTCGCGAGCCGCACCCATACGCTGTCGCCATGGACCATGGGGCTGCCCTTCGTGATCGGGCAGTCGGTGATGGCGGGTATTCTGTTTTTCGCGTCCGGAGACAACGATGTCGAAGACTGAGAGCGCACCCTTCTCCTATGAAGGGCTCGACCGCGTGATCCACGAGAAGGCGAGGCTCGGGCTGCTGACCTCGCTGATGGCTCATCCCAAGGGACTGGCGTTTGCCGACCTCAAGCAGCTCTGCGGCCTCACCGACGGCAACCTCAGCCGGCATCTCGCCGTGCTCCAGGAGGCCGGCCTCGTCGAGGTCACCAAGGGCTATGAGGGTAATCGCCCGCACACCACCTGCCGCCTCACCAAGGCCGGCCGCCGCCGCTTCCTCGATTATCTGGCCGTGCTCGAACGGCTGGTGCGCGACGCCGCCAAGGCAGCCGGCCGCGAGGCGCCGCCGCTCGGCCGCCTCGGCATCGTCTCGACCTGATCCTCCCCTTTTTTGACCGGAGACTTTGCAATGCAAAGTGACATCACGTCCCGCAACGAGAAGCTTCATGTCGGCATCATCATGGACGGCAACGGCAGATGGGCGACGCGCCGCGGCCTGTCGCGCGTGCGCGGCCACGAGGCCGGGGTCGAAACCATCCGCCGCATCGTCGAGGCCGCACCGAAGCAGGGCATCGGCACGCTGACGCTCTATGCCTTCTCCACCGACAATTGGCGACGGCCCAAGGCCGAGGTCGCCGCGCTGATGACCCTGCTGCGCTTCTATCTTGCCAACGAGGTGCAGAGCCTCGTCAGGAACGGCGTACGCCTGTCCGTGATCGGCCGCCGCGACCGCCTGCCTGATGGCATCGCCACCGCGATCGCGCGCGCCGAAGCGGCGACCGCCCAGGGCGGCACGCTGCATGTGCGGATCGCCGTCGACTATTCCGCGCGCGACGCCATCCTCAACGCGGCGGCGAAGGCGGCGGCGCTGACCAGCCTGACCCGCGAGGCGTTCTCCCAGCTCGTCACCGGCGAGCCGGGCTTGCGTGATGTCGATCTCATCATCCGCACCTCGGGCGAGAAGCGGCTGTCCGACTTCCTGCTCTGGGAAGGCGCCTATGCCGAGTTGCACTTCACCGAGCGGATGTGGCCCGAATTCGATGCGGGCGATCTCGCCGAGGCGCTCGCCGCCTTCCACAATCGCGAGCGCCGCTTCGGCGGCCTGCAGGCCATCCTGGCGGACGAGGTGCCGTCGCTCTCCCGTGTGTGACTCACGGCACAGGGAATCTGTTCGTTTCCGGCCGCATGATTGGCAGCGATGTCCAAGCCTGCGGTGCACGGTCTCGGCTAGGTGTGCGGTCCACGCAACCTGCCGAGAGCGTCATGCATGTCACAGCTGTTTCCGGAAGCCGTCGCCCGGCCGGTTGAACCGGCCGAAGCGGAGGGTGAGGTCTGCATCAGGACCGCCAGCGCAACCGACGTGGAGAGCCTGTCGGTCTATTTCACCGGCCTCTCCCCCACATCGCGCAACAAGCGCTTCATGGGCGCACGTGCCGACCTCGCCGTCGTCGCGGCCCAATGCCTGGCGAAGACCGATCGTCCCGATCATTTCACTTTGTTCGCCGAGTTCAGGCACGCGGGACGGCGAACGATCATCGGCGAAACCCACTATGCCTACGATGCCGCTGCGCGGCACGGCGAGTTTGCCATCTCGGTCGCCGATGCCTTCCAGCGCATGGGCTTCGGCTTGCGGATGCTGAATGCGATGGAGACGCGGGCGATCGATCTCGGTCACGAGATGATCGCCGGCGAGACGGCGCGGACCAATGCCGAGATGCGCTGCCTGGCGAGGAAAGCCGGATTCAGCGATACCGGGCTCGGAGACTGGCAGTCGGTCCATCTCGCCAAGCGCCTCTCGCGCCAGCCGTACCGGTGTTGATTTGCCGCCTGGCACGGATCGTGCTCTAGTTCTACGCTGGGTATCACCGGTGATTGGAGCTTTCGCAAGATGCGCGCAGTCCTGGACTATTGCACCGGCGGAACGGAACGGCAGGTCGCGGCCGGCACGCTCATCGTCACCGAGGGCGGCACCAGCGGCCATCTCTACGTGCTGATGCAAGGCAAGCTCGAGGTGCTCAAGGGCGAGATGGTGGTCGCCACCGTCACCGAGCCCGGCGCGATCCTTGGCGAGATGTCCGTGCTGCTGGGCCAGCCGCATACCGCGACGGTGCGGGCCTGCTCCGATGCCGTCATCTACGAGTTCGAGGACGCCGCCTCGTTCCTCAAACGCGAGCCGGGCATCGCGCTGCTGATCGCCAAAATGCTGGCGCAGCGGCTCAACGTCGCCAACACCTATCTTGCCGACCTCAAGCGGCAATATGCCGGCCATGGCACGCACCTCGCCATGGTCGGCGAGGTGCTCCAGAGCATGATCAACCTGCCGCCACTTGAGGTCTCGCCAGGCTCGGATCGGCAATCTGATCCAAGGATGTGAGCCAGTCGGGCGGCGCCTCGATCGGAGCGGCGGGCCGCTTCAGCGGCGCGGCAAGGTCGATCCACTGCGCTTCGCCTGCCGCCAGCCAGAACGCCCTGTCCGCATCGAGATCCAGCACGATGTAGGTCGGGGGACGGCCGGGTTGCAGGCCGGTGTTGAAGACCCAGGTCTGGCCCAGCCGGTCGAACCATGATCCATTGGCGATGAAGGGCGATTGATGCACATGGCCCGAGATCACCATCGACGGCTGGTACTGCATGATCCACTGCACCAGCTCGACATCGCCGAAGAAGCGTTTGCCGCCCCAGCTCGTCGGTGATTCCGCCGGCGGTGCATGATGAGCCCAGATCCAGCGCGGCGGCCGGCCGGCGGCGGCCTCGCGCAACTGCTCGACGAGGCGCTGCTTCACCTGCGGCCCGTCCCACCACGGGCAGACCGTGAACAGGGTGTCGCCGATGGTGACGCTGTCGCCGTCGCAGGCAATGCCGAGGTCGCGCACCTCCGAGATCCAGCGCGAGATCTTCTCGCCCTCGGCATTGCGTTCGTCGAGGTCGTGATTGCCCGAGCAGAGGATCACGCGGGTCTTGGCGGCCAGCAGCGTGAGGTATTTTTTCACCACCACGATCTGCGCGCGAAAATCGACCATCGAGCCGATGTCGAGCGCGTCGCCGGCGAAGATCAGGAGGTCGAATTGCGGTGCCGCGCTGACCAGCCAGTCGAGCTGCGGCAATGAATAGTGCAGGTCGGCAACGACCAGGCAGCGCATCGGAAATCCGTCAGGTCAGAGCAATCGGTGGCTTGCGAATAGTAGAATATTGCCAAGACCAACGTCCGAAGCAAGAAACAAACCAGCCTGCGCACCGGCGCCGCGAAATTGGCCAAGCGGCTGCTGCCCGGGCCGAAGCCGTCAGTTGCCTGTGGTCCTTCCAAGGACGCCGCGATCGGCCAGAGCCTTGGCAAGCTGTTCGGTGTAGATGATCCGGCTCCATCGATGGAGATGTGACGGATAATGCGCGTACATGATGTCCAGCATCATGTCCGGGGTATCCAGAAATTGTGATCTGTCGATGCCGAGCAGAGCGGCAATCCTTTCACCTGCCTCAGCATGAAAGCTTTGCGGGCCGCCCTGGGCATAGAGGGAATTGACCGGCGTGATGACGAGATAGACCTTCGACCGGTCGAACTTCGAAAGCATCTCCGACAGGGAGCCGAGCGCCTTCTCGAACTCCGCATTCATCACGAACGGCTTGATCTTGGGATCCGGTTTGAAGAAGACGTGACCGGCCAGCGTGGCCTTGTAGGCTTCCAGCGACGGAATATCGAGCATGCGATTGGGATCGATCGCGCTGCCGTGCTCGCGCCATATGGTTGAAATGAACTGGTCCTTGCCGCCGTAATACACCGCGTAGCCACCGGGCAGTGGGTTGTAAACCGCTCGCTCCATCAGCAGGCGGATGTACTCCAGGCCTCCGGCCGGAAACGTCAGGTTGGAAGGAACTTCGAAGTGGTTGGTCCGGATGAAATTCACCCATTCGTTCCACCTCAGATCGCGCTCGTACTGAATCGGGTTGAACACCAGAACCAGCTTGCTGGGTTGGCGCCCGCGGGCGATCATCTTTTCAAGCATTGCGCCGTAGCCATCCGGACCGACGAAACCGATGGTGCAGAACGACTCGATCCCGGATCCCGGGAACGCCCGCAACAATGTCGGGACGTGAATCCCCATCAGGCAGGAGCTGTCGCCGAGAAACGCGAGATCCGCCGCGGGCAGCCGTTCCGAACGTCGAATTTGTTCCAGGACGATGTAGGTCTCGATGCCGCGCGACCATTGATACATGCCCTGCTGGTAGATGTAATTCGCAACGCTGAGGACCAGTGAAGTCAACGCGACCACGGGGCCGAATTTGCGGGCGACGATTCCAACGGCATCGGTGAGGGGCCAGCTTGCAATCGACTGGATCGGGCGCTTCAGGGGCATGAGCTAGAACTGGAAATAGATGAAGGTTGCGTTGACGTGCCCGGATGCCGCGGCCGTCACAGCCACGAGTGCCGCAAACAGCGGATACTTCATCCAAGCAGGCCAGCGCAGCAGGAAATAATCTCCGCGTGACTGGAGCTGCCACTCCAGTAACATCATCGGGCAGGTCAACGACAGAATCGCGAGTACGACGGCGCCGTGCACCGGCGCCCATTCCCAGCTCTTGAGCGCGCGGAGCATGCCTATCAGCAAGTCCCAATTGGCCGCGCGGAAGAGGAACCAGCCGACGAATACGACTAGCATGGTGAGAGCCCAGCCGGCCGCGCCGGCGGTTTTCGAGCCGGGCGCGGTTCCGCCGGAAAACTTGCGCCACATTGCAAGCGCGGTGCCGTGGAGCAGGCCCCAGAGAACGAATGTCCATGACGCGCCGTGCCAAAGGCCTCCCAGTGCCATGGTCAGCAGTAGGTTCCGGTTCGTGATCAACTCGCCGCGGCGGTTGCCGCCGAGGGGGATGTACAAATAGTCGCGCAGCCAGGTGCTAAGGCTGATGTGCCAGCGACGCCAGAACTCGTTGATCGAGACCGACCAGTAGGGATAGCGGAAATTCCAGATCAACTCGAAGCCGAAGAGCAGCGCGACGCCCTTGGCGATGAGGCTGTAGCCGTTGAAGTCGGCATAGATCTGGATGCCGAATGCGAGCGTGGCGAGCACGACCGACCAGCCGAACGGTTGCTCCGGAATGAAGAGCGTGTCGACGATGGGCGCGAGATTATCGGCTACCACGACCTTCATGGCATAGCCGTAGATCAGCAGCCAGAGCGCGCGATCGGCGTGATCGGAGGTGAAGCGCCGCGGCGCCGAGAACTGATCGAGAAGATTGCTGGCTCTTTCGATCGGTCCCGCCACGAGTTGCGGGAAGAACGCCTTGAAGGCAAGGAACTTGACAAGGTTCTTCTCGGCGACGTGCTTGCCGCGATAAACGTCAACCACATAGGCGATGCCCTGGAACGTGATGAAGGAAATTCCCAGCGGTAGGACGATGCGCAATGTCGGCAGGTTCGGGTTCAATCCCGCGTGGTGTGCGATTGCCGCGAACGAATCGACGAAGAAGTTGAAGTATTTGAATATCGCGAGAACGACCATCGCCGTCGCGACGGCGACGAACACCAGAAGCTTTCGAACTTGTTGCCGGGCGGTCGCGGCGATCAGGATGGCGGCGACATAGTTAACGATGGAAATTCCGACAAGCAGGGGCAGAAAACGCCAGTCCCACCATGCGTAGAATACGTAGCTCGCCGCGAGGATGATGAGATTCTGAACCGCCAGCCTCGAAGTGGCGTGATAAAGCAGGAACGTTGCAGGGACCAGGCAAAGGAATGCCACGGAGACGAAGGACATTGCGGCAGAAACTCTCGGGTCGGAGCGGCGGGACCGCTTACCATCCAGTTTGATCTCGACAACGAACAATCGAGGTGTACGGCGGGGGCTGACGCGGAGGGGCACGGGGCATGCACGCCATCCAATAACAACTATGGGATGAAATCAACAAAATCATCGCCTGCTCGCCGCTCGGCGATCTCGTGGGGAAGTCCGCCATATGCGGCTGGCGCGCCGGTGTCATCCACCATCACGAGGCTGGACCTGAAGAACGAATTCTGGTGTCGTGGCCGCTCCTCAACTCCCGTGTCCCACATGACCTCGTTCAAGACCATTCGTGCCCGTGCCGAGAAGCGCAAGGGCGGGCCCAAGGCGCTGGAAAAGCTGATGCCCGACAAGCCCGACCTGAAGGGTCTGGCGAAGCTCGGCGACGACCGCATCCTCGCCGAGATGACGAAGCGGGTGTTTTGCGCGGGCTTTGCCTGGAGCGTGATCGATTCCAAGTGGGACGGCTTCGAAGCGGCCTTCCTGCGTTTCCAGCCGGCCAAGCTGAGCTTCCAGCCCGAGGATTATTGGGAAGGTCTGCTGCGGGACGCCCGCATCGTGCGTAACGGCGCCAAAATCATGTCGGTGCGCGACAACGCCGCGTTCGTGCAGGAGATCGCCAGGGAGCACGGCAGCTTCGGCAAGTTTCTGGCGAAGTGGCCGGCCTCCAACGAGGTCGGCCTGCTCGACCTGCTCACCAAGCGCGGCAGCCGCTTGGGGGGCAATACCGGCCAGATGCTGCTGCGCTTCGTCGGCTGGGACGGTTTCGTCACCTCCAAGGACGTCGTCGCTTGCCTGCGCGATGCCGGCCTCGACATCGCCGAAGAGGTGAAGTCCAAGGGCGACCTCGCGAAAGTGCAGGCGCAATTCAACGCCTGGGCGGAGGAGGCCGGTCTGCCCTACACCTATCTGTCACGGATCTGCGCGTTGTCGGTCGGCGAGAACCGCAGCGAACACTAAGCCACGAAAAACCAGGAGAACAACAATGGCCAAAGCCTATTGGGTTGCCACCTACCGCGCGATCAAGAATCCCGATGCGATGGCGGCCTACGCAAAACTGTCGCGTCCGGCCATCGAAGCGGCTGGAGGCCGCGTGCTTGCGCGCGGCATGCCCGCCGCCGCTTTCGAGCATGGCCAGATGGAACGCGTCGTCCTCATCGAGTTCGACAGCGTCGCGAGCGCCAGGGCGGCCTATGAGAGCCCGGCCTACAAAGCCGCGCACGATCTGCTCGGCGACGGCGCCGATCGCGATATCCGGATCGTCGAAGCCGCCGAATAGCGCTATCCGGCGCGAGATCGTGTACTTCGTGTGGCGATCTCGTGCCGCGAGCGCGGCAGATGCAACGCGCGATCACGAAAAACATTTCATGGGAACATTTGTGCGCAGCACCCGTTCGGGAGTTTGAGCCAGGCGAACACGGGCGCAGGGAACGCTCGCTCCGGCTCATCTCAATGAAACCCGATACGACAGCAACGGAGCAGCGCATGAAGCTTACATCCGAACAGGTCAAGCAGACCGTCAACCAGCTCGGCGCCCAGGTGCTGCCCGATGAGCATCCGGCGATGCCCCAGCTCAACAGCATGTTCGGCGAGCACACCTTCTTCGTCGACGAGATGGGGCTGAAGGTCCTCGAGCCAACGCCGTCGCCTGGCGTGGATCGCCAGAGCGGCGAGGTCGTCAGTCTCGCCGACTGGAGTGATGCGGATCTGACACGCCTGATGGCGCACGAGCCCGAGCCGACCGGCGTGATCGTGGTGTTCGAGCATATGAAGCATTGAGCGGTCCACGAGGACCGGCCTGTCATCGGTGGCGGGCCTGCAGCCCGCCGCCGTCACGCTTCGACCGGGATTTCGATGGCGATCCGAGTTCCGGGACCCGTCTTGCTCTCCAGCCGCAGGCGGCCGTTGAGCGATGACGCGACCAGATTGAACGCGATGTGCAGACCGAGGCCGGCATTGCCGCGTTCGCGGCCCGTCGTGACGAACGGATCGAAGATGTGCGCCTGCAATTCTTCGGGGATGCCGACGCCGTCATCGGTGCAGAGGAGGCGAACCGATTTCGGTTCAGGCTGGCTGACCGCAATCGCAAACCTGCCGCCTTGCTTGTCCGGGTAGGCGTGCCCCGCGGTATTGAGCGCGAGGTTGCTGATGACCTGCGCGAGCGCACCCGGATAGCTGTTGAGCCTGATTCCCGGCGGACACTCGACGTCGACGGCCAGGGCATGGTGCGACAGCAGCGGCCCCAATTTGGACATCAGCTCCGACAGCCAATCCCTGAGCTCGAACGTGCGCCGGTCCTCGTCGGCCTGGTTGACAGCGACCTGCCTGAAGCTGTGCACCATCTCGGATGCGCGGTGCAGATTGTCGAAGGTCAGGTCGAGCCCCTGCCTCAGCCGGTCAATTCCCCGGGTGAGATCGGATCGCCGCACCGACGTTCCATTCAATGCGTCGGCCATGGCCTGCAGGTCGGTCTGCATCGTCGTCGAGGTCGTCAATGCGAGCCCGAGCGGGGTGCTGACTTCGTGGGCGACGCCGGCCACCAATTGCCCGAGCGAGGCGAGCTTTTCGGCCTGTACGAGGTGCCCCTGGGTCGCGCTGAGATCGCGCAGCGATTTCTCGGAGCGTTCCTTCTCCCGTTGCAGTGCCTCGGATGTCCGGAACTGCTTTCGCGCCCGGTATTCGCGCGCAGCGACCGCATAGAGCGACAGGGCGTAGGCGTTGCCGACCAGGGAGTGGTTGATGAAGCGCAGGCCCATCGGCAGCGTCGGCGCGAACGTCTCGGCGACGATCAGCGCCACCCAGGACAGCAGGCAGAAGATCGCCAGCGAGCCGATCCGCAGCGGCAGCATGGTCGAGACGAACAGGATGATCATCATCATGCCGGGCGCGGCAAAGGTGAAGCCCGACGGCAGCACCAGGTAGATGCTGGGCAGGATACAGCCGGGAATGACGCAGTAGACGAGGAAGATCGTTTCCGCCCATGGCTTCATCCACCGCCGCGAAAGCAGCGCGGTCAGCGGCAGCAGGATGAACAGGGCGGTGCCGCCGCGGATCGCCAGCGTGGTCGGGACCACTTCGGGGTAGAGCACCCAATCCCACAGCGTGTAGCCGGCATAGGTGGCGGCGCCGAGCAGCATCGCGATCTGCGTCCACCCGAGGCTGCCCCGGACATATTGGTCGACGAACCGCCGCTCCTCAATCCGGTCCTCGAAGCGCAATCCCAGGCGTATCAATAAGGCAAGCATTCCAGCATCAACGGCAAAAGAAAACGTATCCCAAAAAGCGTACCCAGTGTCTCTACGACAGGTCGGCAGCCCGCGTCGCGGACAAAGATGTCGCGTGCCGTCGAGCCCGGTTCAGATGCCCAGGGTCAGCTGCGGTTCCGCATCGTCACCGTCCTGGAGGGAGGACAGCGACACGCCCAGCAGCCTGACGCGCTTGGGTAGCGGCATCTCGATTTCGAGCAGGCCGGAAGCCAGCCGCTCCAGTTCGTCCCGGCCTGCGACCGCAGCGGTGACGGACCTGCTCCGCGTGATGATCTCGAAATCGGCGAACTTGATCTTCAGCGTGACGGTGCGGCCGCGGTTGCCGGTGGTCTCGCAATGGCGCCAGACCTTGTCGACGAGAGGCCGGAGCTCGGTGACGAGCGCGTCGAAAGCATCGAGGTCCATCGAGAACGTGGTCTCCGCACCGATCGACTTGCGGATCCGGTTGGCTCGGACCGGCCGCTCGTCGACGCCGCGCGAGATCCAGTAATAGTACGCGCCGGACTTGCCGAAATTCGCGTTCATGAACTCCAGCGTCTGGTTGCGGATGTCGAGGCCGGTGAACAGGCCGAGCGCGTTCATCTTCGCGGCCGTCGCCGGGCCGATGCCGTGAAACTTGCCGACCGGCAACGTCTCGACGAAGGCCGGGCCCATCTCCGGCGAGATCACGAACTGGCCATTGGGCTTGCGGTGATCGGAGGCGAGCTTGGCCAGAAACTTGTTGTAGGAGATGCCGGCGGAGGCGTTGAGGCCGGTCTCGGCCTTGATCTTTTCGCGGATCCGCAGCGCGACGTCCCGCGCCAGCGGGATGCCTTGCAGGTTTTCGGTCACGTCGAGATAGGCTTCGTCCAGCGACAACGGCTCGATGACGGGCGTGTGCTCGGCGAAGATCTCGCGGATTTGCCTGGAGATCGCCTTGTAGACCTCGAAGCGCGGCTTGACGAAGATCAGGTCGGGACATTGCCGCTTCGCCGTGACCGACGGCATCGCCGAGCGGACGCCGAACTTGCGGGCCTCGTAGCTGGCCGCCGCGACGACGCCGCGTTCCGCCGAGCCGCCGACCGCGACCGCCTTGCCGCGCAGCTCCGGATTGTCGCGCTGTTCCACGGACGCATAGAAGGCATCCATGTCGATATGGATGATCTTGCGCACGGGCGCGGCGTCGCCCGTGACCGTGCCGGAATCGCTCATGCAATGATGATACAATTGTGCAACGAGATGCGCGAGGTGATGGATGGTTCAGTTGCTGGTGTTCGTGGCGGGCGTGGTCGGCATCGGCTGGCTGATCGGCGCGACCAATCTGCCGGGGGCGTGGTATGCGGGCCTCGCCAAGCCGGGCTTCGTGCCGCCGAACTGGGCGTTTCCGGTGGCCTGGACCATCCTCTACATCATGATCGCCGTTGCGGGCTGGCGGACCTTCCGCCGCGACCCCAGGGGCAAGGCGATGCTGGTCTGGTTTGCGCAACTGGCGCTCAATTTCGCCTGGTCGCCGGTGATGTTCACGATGCACCAGATCGGAGCCGCGCTCGTCATCCTCGTTGGCCTGTTCATGACGATCGTGGCCTACATCGTTCTCGAGATGTCACGCGACAAGCTGGCCGCCGCGTTGTTCGCGCCCTACGCGGCGTGGGTCGCATTCGCCGGCACGCTCAATGCGGCGATCTGGCGTTTGAATTGAGGCTTCGCGTTTCGATCGGTTCAAAGCGCAGTCTCAGGCTTGTGAGTGGCAGGTCCACGCGTGCAGCGCCATATCAGTGTGCGGAGGACAGACCATGCAATACAGCTCCGAACTCGTTCAGACGATGCGCCAGGCCCTCGAAACGGTGATGGCGAGCGTGCCCGCCCATCAATCGGTGTTCGGCCTGAAGGCCGCCGTCGCCGAATGCATCCTGAACGCGGCAGCGCATGGCCACACGTCATATGACGGACTGGTGACGGTTGCCACCGACCAGATCCAGACGATCATCTCGATGCTGACATAGATGCCGGTGTGAATACGGCGAGGGGATTGGCGCACCACGGACGAGGAAGACAGGCCTGCTGCTTCTCGGCGACACGCGAACATGTCCGCACGCACGTCAGGCCGCCAATTGCCATTCACTGCCCGGCCACGGCAAAGCTTACTTGCCTCCCCCCACGTAGAGCGCGATGAACCGGTCGATCATCGGGTTGATCTGCTCCGGCACTTCCAGCGACAGGAAATGCCCGGACCCGACGGCCTTGGCCGTGACCAGTTGCGGGCAAAGCGCCGCGAAACGATCGAGATCCGCGAGCCGGTGGGCCGCTTCGATGTAGAGCACCGGGACCCGGCACGCCTCGGCGCACTCACGCGCCCGATGCACATCCCATGGGAACAGACTCGTAAACGTGGACACCAGCACGTGTTGTGGCGTCGCCAGAAAGGTCTGTTCGACATGCGGGCGGCATCGATCGGTGGGCAGACAGGAGTCCGCTACAATTTTCCGTACCTCGTCCGCAAAATCCGCGCCCTTCAAACCCTCCAGATACCCGGCGAACACCGTCCCTGCCGAGGCAGGGAAGAGCACCCCTGAATCGAGCAGCACCAGGCCTGCAGGAAAGTCCGGATAGCGGGCGGCGATTTCGAGCGCCATGTTGCCACCCATGCTCTGACCCACGATGACCGGCTTCGTGATCTGCTGGCTGTTGCAGAGAAAGACGAGATCGTCGGCGAAACCTTCGATCGAATACGCCTGCTGGGGCTTGTCGCTCTCACCATGCCCCCGCAGCTCGGCATTCAACGCCCGGCCTTGACGGGCGAAATACTCCATCTGCGGCGCGAAATGCGTGCGATCCCCGCCAAGGCCATGGACGAACAGGAATTGAAGCGGTCCCGCGCCGGCGATGTCGAAGGAAAGCCGGATGCCGTCACGCGCGAGCTTCATGGGTCATCTCCATATTCACGGACACGTCCTGGCGTCTCTGGCGAGACTCAATCTAACCGGCGCCGCGCGGCTGATAAAGATGGGCACGACGGCTGCGCCGACATCAGCCGGAAAGGTCTTTGTGCCTGCGCCAGGCTTATGCGGGGGCGAACAACGACCAGCGGTGCGACGATGTCGCCCGGCGCAGATTTGAGAGTTTTTGGGGTGCCCGGTTTCGGACAGAAGTGGCGCACCCGACACGATTCGAACGTGTGACCTTTGCCTTCGGAGGGCAACGCTCTATCCAGCTGAGCTACGGGTGCAGTCGAGGGTTCATTTAGCCGATTGGCGGGGGGCGGGCAACCGCTTCCGGCGCTTCGGTCAGGCTGATTTGCGGGCCGTTCGGCCAGGAACCAGCGCGATCTCCCGGCCGAGGCCGGCGAATTCGGCGAGCAGGCGTTCGGCGCAGATGACGCGGTTGCGGCCGAGCCGTTTGGCCGCATAGAGGGCCTGGTCGGCCGCGCCCAGCAGCCGGTCGGGACTGCCGTCGGCTTCGCCGGGAATGTGGCTGGCGACGCCGACGCTGAGCGTGACATGGTCGCCGGCCCCGCTCGCGCCATGGGCGATCTTCAGGGCCATGACAGCGGTGCGGATCTCGTCGGCGATGGCGCAGGCGGCGTCGCAATCCATCTCCGGCAGGATCAGCGCGAACTCCTCGCCGCCATAGCGGCTGGCGAGGTCGAGCGGGCGAGCCGCATGGCCGCTGACGACGGTGGCGACCTCGCGCAGGCACTCGTCGCCGCTCTGGTGGCCGTGGCGGTCGTTGAACAGCTTGAAATGATCGACGTCGACGAACAGCAGCGCCATCGGCTTCTGCGTGCGCTGCGCGCGCTCCCATTCGCTCATCAGTATCTGGTCGAAGGCGCGGCGGTTCGCAAGGCCCGTCAGCCCGTCCTTGGTGGCGAGCTCCTTCAGTGCCATCTCGGCGCGCTTCTGGTCGGTGAGGTCGCGCAGCGTCTCCACCACCGCGATCAGGTTTCCGGCCTCGTCATGGATGGGGCCGGCGTCGATGGCGAGATAGAGCTGGCTGCCGAGCTTGGGCATCACGCACCAGTTCTCCGCGGAGAAGCCGAGCCCGTTATGGCCGCGCGCTGCATACTCCGAATAGAACTCCGGCAACTGCTCGGGACGGTCGAGCGCGACCAGATCGGCGAGGCAAGGGCGTCTGGTCTCGTAGAAGGCCTGCCAGTGCCTGCTGGTGCCGATCACGTCGGCGGCGGCGACGCCCGTCAGCCGCTCGCAGGCCCTGTTCCAGATCACGACGCGTCGCTTCGGGTCGATCACGAAGGTCGGCACCACCAGATGCTGCATCAGCCGCACGGCGTAGGAGTCCGCGACGTCGACGGCCTTCGCCGGAATCTTGCCTGGCTTCGCCATCAGGCCACCGCCGCCACCGGCTGGGCGCCGCCCGCGCCGAACAGCTTGCGCACTTCGGTGGCAGGCTTCGGCGCGCTGAACAGATAGCCCTGCATCTCCGTGCAGCCGAGGCTGCGCAGCAGCTCGCGCTGCGCCTCGGTCTCGACACCCTCGGCGACCGTGGTCATGTTGCTGGCGGCGGCGATGTTCACCACCGCCTGCACGATCACGGGCGCGCCGCTCGTCTCCGCGATGTCGGCGACGAAGCAACGGTCGATCTTGATCTTGTCGAACGGGAAGCGCTTCAGATAGCTCAGCGAGGAATAGCCGGTGCCGAAATCGTCGAGCGCGATGCGCACGCCGATCGCGCGAAGCTGATGCAGGATCGAGAGCGCCGCCTCGTCGTCGCGAATCAGCACGGCCTCGGTGATCTCGAGCTCGAGCCGGCGCGGATCGAGCCCGGAGGCGGCCAGCGCCCCGGCGATCCGCAGCGCGAGCGTGTCGCATTTGAGCTGCACCGGCGAGACGTTGACGGCGACGCGGATATGCGCCGGCCAGGTCGCGGCCTCGTTGCAGGCGGTGCGCAAAACCCAGTCGCCGAGCTCGTTGATCAGGCCGGTGTCTTCGGCGATCGGAATGAACTCCGCCGGCGAGACCATGCCGCGCTCGGGATGGCGCCAGCGCAGCAGCGCTTCGCAGCCGGAGACCTCGCCGGAGCGCAGATCGACCAGCGGCTGATAGTGGATCTCGAAGCCGCCATTGACCAGCGCCTGGCGTAGATCCTGCTCCAGGGTCAGGCGCGCCTTGGCGCTCGCGTCCATCTCCGGCTCGAAGAAGCGGTGAGTGCGGCGGCCCGAAGCCTTGGCGCCGTACATCGCAAGGTCGGCATTCTTGATGAGCTGGTCGAGATCGGCTCCGTCCTGCGGCGCCAGCGCGATGCCGATGCTGGCGTCGGTGGAGAGCTGATGGCCGAGACAATGATAGGGCTGGCGGATCGCCTCGTAGATACGCGTGACGAAGGACAGCACGTCGGCAGAGGACTTGATCCCGGTCTGGATCACCGCGAATTCGTCGCCGCCGAGCCGTGCGATCAGGTCGCCCGATTTGAGGCAGCCGCGCAGGCGGGTGGCGATCGCCTTCAGCAGCTCGTCGCCGACGTGATGGCCGAGCGAATCGTTGATGCCCTTGAACTCGTCGACGTCGATGTAGAGCAGCGCGAATTGCTCGCCGCCGGCGACCTTCGCCAGCTCGCGCTCGATCTGCTCGCGGAACAGCGTGCGGTTCGGCAGGTCGGTCAGCGCATCGTAATGCGCCATATGCGCGATCTTCTCGTGCGCGCGCCGCCGTTCGGTGACGTCCTCGACGACGCTGATGAGGTAGCGCGGCTCGCCCGACTTGTCGGGGATCCCGATCCGGGTCGAGGTGATGTAGCGCAGTCCCTTGGTCTGGCTCTGCCAGGCATGCTCATCCATGAACAGCCCGTTCGTGGCCTGCAGTGCCCTGCTGTCGTCCTCGGTGACGATCCTGGCGGCCTCGGGCGGGTACATCTCGGCTGGAGTCTTGCCGACGATGTCCTCGCGCGACTGGCCGAACTGCTCCTCGGCGGTCCGGTTGACCAGCAGATATTGCCGCGTCCGGGCGTCCTTCACCGTGATCTGCGAGGGGATGTGATCGATGATCTCGCGCAGGAACATGTAGTTGCGGTCGCGTTCCTGCTCCAGGTTGCGCCGCTCGGTGATCTCCTCGATCGTGGCGACCCATCCGCCCTGCGCGAGCGGGGTGTTGATGACCTGGAAGGCGCGGCCGTTGGGCAGCTCGTGGATCCTGGTGGAGACCGTGCCCTCGGCGACGACGCGCATCACGTCGGCGCAGAATGCCTCGACGTCGCCGCCGAACGCGTCGCGATCCCAGCGATGCTGCATGGCCTCGCGGATATGGCAGCCGGGCTTGATGACGTCATGGGAGAGCCCGAACATTTCGGCATAGCGGCGGTTGCAGGTGACGATGTAGCCGTTGGCGTCGTATAGGATCAGGCCCTGCGACATGTTGTTGAGGGCGGTGTCGAGCCGCAGGCGCTCCGCTTCGATCCGCTGCTGTGCCTCGCGGTTCTGCCGGTGGATCTGGCGGATGATCAGGTAGAGGATCAGCGCGATCACAGTGGCCGAAAGCGCGGCGGTCGTGACCATGAAGCCGGTCTGCTGCCGCCAGTCGGCAAGCGCTGCTTCCGTGGTGCTGGTGGCGACGATGACGAGAGGGAAATGCGTCAGCGAGGCCGCCGAGCCGAGGCGATCCTCGCCGTCGATGGGGCCTTTGACGCGGAGCGTGTGCCGGCCGCCGTCGCGCAGCATCTTGCGCATGAGCGGCGCGTCCTTGAAATTCCTGCCGATCAGCTCTTCGACATGCGGATAGCGCGCCAGCATCTTGCCTTCGCGGTCGAACAGCGAGATCGCCGTGCCCTCGGCCAGCACGACGGACGCGAAATATTGCCGGTAGCTGTCCGGATCGATGCGCCGGACCATCGCGCCGAGGAAGGTGCCGTCGGCGCCAGTCAGCCGCCGCGCGACGATCGTGGTCCACTTGCCGATGATGAAGCTGCGGACGGACTCCAGCAGCACCGGCTCGGACATCGGGTCCGACTTGAGTGTCTGGAAGTAGGTGCGCGAGGACACGCTGATCTTGGGCAGCGGCTGGCTCCGCGACCAGTTGATCAGCTCTCCGTCGGCGTCATAGATCGCGATGTCGCCGAGATAGGAGACCGAGCTGATCTTGCTGCGCAGCATCTGGTTCGCGGCCGGCCCCGACATGCGCTCGCGGAACATCTGGGCCGAGGTGATCTCCGGCAGGTTCATCTGCCCGATCAGGTCGGCGGCGACGACGTCGGAATCAACGAACTGCTGGTCGAAGTGCCGCGCGATCAGCTGCACCGTGTTTTCCAGCTCGCGCTCGCGGTTGGACAGCGTACGCTCGCGAAACTCGCCGACGGCCATCGCGGTCACGGCGAAGATCCCGGCGACCAGCAGCACGCCGCAGAGGGTCAGCCACAGCACCGGTCCGCGGCGAATCGCTGCCTCCCAGCCGCCTCTGGCGACTAGGGATATTCCAGCTGCGATCCTTGCAAAGACCCGGCGCATTCCCCCCTCCCTGGAGGGACATGAATACACCCCACAAATGGCGCAAACCTTAGGAAAACCAGTTACCTAAGCATTAATCCGGTTGCACGGAGACGCGCTCGTACAGCGGGGCGGGAATCATGCGCAGGTTGTGCGATGCGCGCAGCAATCGCTGCACTGCATCGTTAATCGGACCTTAATGCGAGGCGCCCTTGCTCTTGTCGCCGCCGCCACTGCGCAGGCGTCCGACCACGCCGGTCGGAAAGAAGTAGACGCTGGCGATGAAGAGCAGCCCGAGCCACAGCAGCCAGCGGTCGGGATGCAGCAGTCCCGGCAGCAGCGGCAGGCCGGCTTCGCTCGCCGCCTTCGAGGCGACACCCATCAGCGACTGCAGATAGTTCTGCGCGAGGATGAAGATGGTGGCGCCGATGATGGCGCCGTAGATCGTGCCCATGCCGCCGATCACGACCATCAGCAGGATGTCCAGCATGATGGAGAAGCTCAGCGAGGTGTCCGGACCCGCATAGCGCAGCCATAGCGCATTCAGGATGCCGGCACCGGCGGCAACCAGTGCCGCGAGGCAATTGGCATAGGTCAGGTGGAACACGGTGCGGAAGCCGAGCGCCTCGGCGCGGAAACGATTTTCGCGGATCGCCTGCAGCACACGCCCGAACGGCGAGTTCACGACGCGCAGCAGACCGAGGATCATCAGCGCCGAGATCGCGAACACCAGGTAGAAGGTCAGGATGCGGCCGTTGATCTCGAAGCCGAACAGGTTCTTGGAGATCAGCACCGTGCCGGGGCGGAGCAATTCGGGCAGCTGGAAGCTGCGGCCGTCCTCGCCGCCGGTCAGCCAGGACAGCTGCGAGGCCAGCACCTGGAAGGCGGAGGCGACCGCGAGCGTGATCATGGCGAAGAAGATCGCAGCGACCCGCAGCGAGAACAGGCCGATCGCGAGCGCCAGCAGCGCGGCGAGCGGCAGGCCGGCGACGATGCCGGTTGCGACGGCCGCCCAGTTCGGACCCATCCCGTACAGCGCGATCGCGATGGCGTAGCTGCCGATGCCGTAGAACATGGTGTGCGCGAACGACACCGAGCCGGTGTAGCCGAGCAGCAGATCGTAGGAGGCGACCAGCGCGGCGAAGACGCAGATCTTCGCCGCGACGTTCAGCGCCTTGGCGCCAGGAAACAGGAACGGCGTCGCCGCCAGCGCCAGGATGATGACGAGGAGAACAAGCGTGAGGACGCGGCTCTTCGGCGTATCGCCCGAGAGAATCATCATCGGCTGGTCACCGCATAGAGGCCGCGCGGCCGCCACATCAGAATGGCGACCATCAGCAGGATGTTGGAGACGAGGGCGAGTTTCGGTACCAGGAAGCCGCCGTAATTGGCGACCATGGCGACGAGGATCGCGCCGATGAAGCAGCCGCCGATCGAGCCGAGGCCGCCGATGATGACGACGATGAAGATCAGCACGGTGAGATCGTCGCTCATGGAGGCGTGGACCTGCTCGCGATACAGCGCCCACATCACGCCGCCGAGGCCGGCCAGCGCCGATCCCGTCATGAACACGCCGAGGAACAGGCGGCGGATGCGATAGCCGAGTGCCTCGACCATCTCGCGATTCTCGACGCCGGCGCGGATCAGGAGGCCGAGCTTGGTGCGGTTGAGCACGAGCTGGATCGCGATGAAGACGGCAAGGCCGATCAGCATCGCCAGCACGCGGTATTTGGCGATCGCGACGTCGCCGAGGATGAACGAGCCGCGCAGCGAGGCCGGCAGCGGCATCGGGATGATCTGCGGCCCCCACAGCGCATAGAGCGTCTGTTCCGCAACGATGAGCCCGCCCGTCGTCATCAGGATCTGCTTCAGGTGCTGGCCGTAGACCGGCAGGATCAGCACGCGCTCGACGACGAGGCCAAGCGCACCAGAGACCGCCATCGACAGCAGCGCCGCCGGGGCCAGCACGGCAAGGTTTATCCAGAGCGAATCCGCCTGGATGGAGGCCGCGAACGGCGCAAGCACCAGGGTTGCGACATAGGCGCCGACGGCGATGAAGGCGCCGTGGCCGAAATTCAGCACGTCCATCAGGCCGAACACCAGCGTGAGGCCCGAGGCCATGATGAAGATCATCATGCCCATGGCAAGGCTCGCGGCGGTCAGCGTCAGCCAGGAGGAGGTCGAGCCGATCAGCGGGATCATCAGCAGGGCGACTGCGATCGGCAGCAGGATCGGCGCGATATCGCGCTTCGGCTTCGGCAGCGGATCGTTTGCGGCGATTTCTGTCACTGATGCGCCTCCAGGCTCAGCCCGAGCAACCGTTCCTGCAGCGGCACGTCTTCGGCGAGCGCCGCCATGTCGCCGCGATGGACGATCTTTCCGTTGTCCATGACGAGCACGTTGTCGCCGAGCTCGCGGGCGGCAAAGAAATTCTGTTCGACCAGGAGGATCGTGGCGCCCTTGCGCTTGATCTCCTTCAGGCACTCGATCAGCGCCATCACGATGGCGGGCGCCAGGCCCTTGGTCGGCTCGTCGATCAGCAGCAGCTTGCGCGGCTCGACGATGGCGCGGGCGATGGACAGCATCTGCTTCTGTCCGCCGGAGAGGCTTCCCGCGCGTGACAGCCAGAACCGGCGCAGCGCCGGGAAGAAGCCGAAAATCCATTCCAGCTGCTTGTCGTCCATCGGCGCGTCGCGAGCGGCGAGGACGAGATTCTCTTTCACCGTGAGATCGGAGAACACCGCCATGCTTTCCGGCACATAGCCGACGCCGAGCCGGGCGATGTCGGGCGTGGCGCGGCTTTCGATGCGCATCCCGGCAAGGCTGATCTCGCCCGACGAGGCCTGCCACAGGCCCATGATGGTGCGCAGCGTCGTGGTCTTGCCGGCCCCGTTGCGGCCGAGCAGCATCGTGACCTGTCCCTGCGGAACCGCGAGATCGATGCCCTGCAGGATGTGATAGCGGCCGATATGGGTGTGTACGCCGGAGAGTTTCAGGAGATCGGTCATGCGGCGCTCTTCGGTGCGACGCCGAGATAGGCCTCCTGCACGATCGGCGAGGCGATCACCTCGGCCGGCGGGCCATCGGCGACGAGTTGCCCGTTATGCAGCACGATGATGCGGTCGGCGAGCGAGCGCACCACGTCCATCTTGTGCTCGACCAGAAGGATGATCTTGCTCCTGTCCTGCTTGAGCTGCGCGATCAGGTTGAGGACAACAGGGACCTCGTCGATGCTCATGCCGGCGGTCGGCTCGTCGAACATGAACACCTTCGGCTCCAGCGCGATCATCAGCGCCACCTCGAGCTTGCGCTGGTCGCCATGCGACAGCGCGGTCGCGGCGACGCCGCGGCGATTGCCGAGCGCGACCTGGTCGAGAATGGCATCGGCGCGGGCGATCAGGTCGCGGCGTACCATCCACGGCCGCAGCATGTCGTAATGGGTGCCATCAGCCGCCTGCACCGCGAGGCGGACGTTCTCTTCGACCGTCAGATTCGGAAACAGGTTTGTCAGCTGGAACGCGCGTCCGAGACCCGCACGGGTCCGCAGCGGCGCGGAGTGCTGGGTGATGTCGGTGCCGTCGAACAGGATACTGCCGTGTGAAGCGCGCAGCTGGCCCGAGATCAGGTTGAAATAGGTGGTCTTGCCGGCGCCGTTCGGTCCGACGATGGCGGTGAGCTCGCCCGGGCGGAACGTGCAGGTGACGTTGTTGACCGCGACATGGCCGCCGAAGCGGATCGTGAGGTCGCGGGTTTCGAGGGTGAGGGACATTCGGTGTTTCGATCGAGTTAGGATGGAGCTGTATCCGCGATCACGGTGGGCTCCCTCTCCCGCTTGCGGGAGAGGGGTGGGGAGAGGGTGTTTCCACGACGAAGGCTCCCCAAGAGGAGAGAGCCCTCTCCCGGCCTCTCCCGCATCCGCCTTCGCCAAGGCTTCGGCGGACAAGAGCGGGAGAGGTGAAGGAAGAACGATCAGCGCTTGTTCTTGACCGGCACGTCCATGTCCTCGATCTTCAGCTCGCGCACCGGCTCGAGCACGGCCCAGGCGACGTTCGGATCGACTTTGACCTTGAAGTGATACATGCTCTGCAGCGCCTGATGGTCTTCCTTCCGGAACACCATCTTGCCCTTCGGCGTGTCGAACTCCAGGCCTTCCATCGCGGTGATCAGCTTCTCGGTGTCGGTCGATTTCGCCTTGGTGACGGCGGCGACGACGGACATCGCGGCGGCGAAACCACCCGCGGTGAAGAAGTCCGGCGGTGCGTTGAAGCGCTTCTGGTGCTCGGCGACGAACCAGTCGTTCACCGGGTTCTTCGGAATGTCATAGTAGTAGTAGGTCGCGCCTTCCATGCCGGGCAGGCCCTTGTACGCCGCGAGCGCCGGCAGGATGTTGCCGCCGGTGGAGAGCTCGATGCCGTAGCGCTTCGGGTCCATGTCCTGGAGCTTTGCCAGCGGATTGCCGGCACCCGCCCAGATCACCCAGATCACCTTGCGGCCGGGCTTGTCCTTCAGCGCGTCGAACAGGCGCTGGCCCACCGCGGTGAAGTCGGTGGTCGAGGTCGGAGCATATTCCTCCGCAGCGAGCGTCGCGCCGGTCTTGGAGAGCGCTTCCTTGAACGCGGCGACGCCGTCACGGCCGAACGCATAGTCCTGCGCCAGCGTCGCAACGGTGACGCCCTGCTTGCCGATCGCGACCGCGTTGGAGATCGCGTCCTGCGAGGAGTTGCGCGCGGTGCGGAAGATGTAGCGATTCCATTTCTCGCCGGTAATCTGGTCCGCGACGGCGGGCTCGACGATCAGGATCTTCTTGTTCTCTTCGGCGACCGGGAGAATGGCCAGCGCCGCGGCCGACGAGGTCGTGCCGATCGCGATGTCGGCCTTGTCGTCCTGATAGGCTTCGGCGAGCGCGGCCTTCGACAGGTCCGGCTTGCCCTGGTCGTCCTTGGTGATGACGACGATCTTGCGGCCGTCGAGCGTCATGGTGCCCTTGGTGGCGTATTCAAAGCCCATCTGCAGGCCGGTCTCGGTCTGCTTGGCGTAGGCTTCCAGCGGCCCGGTCTTGCCGTAGATCAGCGCGACCTTGAGGTCGTCGGCCCGCGCGGAGGTACTCGCGGCGAGGGCGAGGATGGTTGTTGTTATGATGAATGATCGACGCACGATGGTCCCTCCTGATTCAAAGTTTCTCGGCAACAGCGATTTGCACAACGCTACGAACATTGCAATTACACCTTCCGGCAAAGTGTCTCGGCATTCGGGCATGCATCATTTTTGGGCTTGCCGCATGGTGCGCGATACGTCGGCCCCTTCGGCCTGACGTCGATCCGACTGCGCTTCCTCCGCGCTCTCGAAGATATGCGGCGCGACGCCGCGCCTCTCCAGCGCTTCGCCGAGCTTGATGCGCAGGAAGCCCGACGTGGTGTAGCGCGAGACGCCGGAATAGAAGCGGTCGACCAGGCTGCGCACCATGGCCGAGTAATCGTCCATCAGCTCCGGCAGGATAGAGAAATTGTCATAATTGACGATGGCGTAGACCCTGCGGCCGAGCGGCGCCAGCTTTGCCTCGACGATCGCAGCGATTGTGTCGATATCCGCCTTGCTGCGCAGCGGATAGCGTTCCAGATTGACGAAGAACATGTTCTGCTGCTCGTCCAGCGTGAAACGCTGGTCGAGCGGGATGGTGAGCAGGCGCTCGCGAAGCTCCATCAGGCCGTCGCCGAAGATGCGGGCGTCCATCGTTGCGGGATCGCGCGGGATCAGCGGCTTGAAATCCATCAGGCGCAGGATGTCGCGCTCGATGTCGATGCCTGGCGCGATCTCCGTGAGCTCGAGCCCGTCGGGCCTGAGCTCGAACACGCAGCGCTCGGTGACATAGAGCGTGCGCTGCCGCCGCGCGGCGGCGAACGGGCCGCTGAAGGTGACGTGCTCGACCTTGTCGACGAATTTGCGGGATTTCGCCTCGTCGAGAATGACCAGCTTGCCGTCATTCACCGCGATGCGCTGCCGGCCCGCGCCGAAGGTGCCGACGAAGACGACCTCCTTGGCGTTCTGGCTGATGTTGATGAAGCCACCCGCGCCGGCAAGCTTCGGTCCGAACTTGCTGACATTGAGGTTGCCGGCGCGGTCGACCTGGGCCAGCCCGAGGAAGGCCGCGTCGAGACCGCCGCCGTCGTAGAAGTCGAACTGATAGGGCTGGTCGATCACGGCCTGGGTGTTGATCGCTGCGCCGAAATCGATGCCGCTTGCGGGGATGCCGCCGATCACCCCCGGCTCCGCCGTCAGCGTGATGAGGTCGATGATCCGCTCCTCATTGGCGACCGAAGCGATGCCCTCGGGCATGCCGATGCCGAGATTGACGACGCTGTTGGCCTTGAGCTCGAGAGCGGCGCGGCGGGCAATGATCTTGCGCTCGCTCACCGGCATGACCGGCAGGGAGGCGGCGCGGACGCGGATCTCGCTGCTGAAGGCCGGGTTATATTGTGTGCCGAAGGTCTGCCAATGGTTCTCGGGCCTCGCCACCACGACACAGTCGACGAGGATGCCGGGGATCTTGACCTGGCGTGGATTGAGGCTGCCGCTCTCGGCGACGCGCTCGACCTGCGCGATGACGATGCCGCCGGAATTATGCGCCGCCATGGCGATGGCGAGCGCCTCCAGCGTCAGAGCCTCCTTCTCCATGGTGAGATTGCCGTCGGGATCGCCCGTCGTGGCGCGGATGATCCCGACGTGGATCGGGAACGTCCTGTAGAGCAGGCATTCCTCGCCGCGCAGCGTGATCAGCTCGACCATGTCCTCGGTGGTGCGCGCATTCAGCCTGCCGCCGCCGTGCCGGGGATCGACGAAGGTACCCATACCGACGCGGGTGATGTGGCCGGGCCGGCGCGCCGCGATGTCCCGGAACAGGTGGGTGATCACGCCCTGCGGCAGGTTATAGGCTTCGATCTGGTTGGCGATCGCGAGCTGCTGCAGCTTGGGTGCAAGGCCCCAGTGCCCGCCGATCACCCGCCGGACCAGGCCTTCATGTGCGAAATGGTTGAGGCCGCGGTGCTTGCCGTCGCCCTGGCCGGCCGCATAGACCAGCGTCAGATTGCGCGGCTTGCCTTGCGTGTAGGGCGCATCGCCCTCATTGGAGAGATAGAGCTCCTCCAGCGCGATCGCGATCTCCTCGGCAAAGCCGATGCCGACGAAGCCGCCGGTCGCCACCGTGTCGCCGTCGCGGATCAGCATGACCGCTTCGGCCGCCGTGACGACCTTGCCTTTCTCGGAGTTGCGCAAATAGGGCAAGGCAGGATGCTGGCTCATGGCATTCCCTCCCATGTCTGTTGCGGACCGCATGCCGGCTCTTCTTGCTTGGCTCTATTCGTATCGCGTGGAGCGGCCGGCGACCAGCCGCTCCGGTGTCGCGGACGCGCGCCTGGTCCGGTCAGGACTGCACTATTTTGCGTGTTTCGGTGGCGAAATAGACCGACACGATGGTGATGATCGCGAGCGCGATCATGTAGAGCGAGATCGGCCAGGTCGCCGGCGCATAGGCCGTCATCAATCCCGTCGCGATCAGCGGCGACAGCGCGCCGGCGAAGATCGAGGCGAGGTTGTAGCCGAGCGAGACGCCGCTATAGCGCACCTTGGTGCCGAACAGCTCCGACAGGAAGCTCGCCTGCGGCCCGTACATCGCGGCATGGCCGATGGCGAGGCCCAGCACGATCGCGATCCAGGCATATTGCGGGTTCTTGGTCGCCAGCAGCATGAACAGCGGGAACGACATCAGCGCCGAGAACACCGCGCCGAAGATGTAGACCGGCCGCCGTCCGATGCGGTCGGAGAGCGCGCCGAAGGCGGGGATGGTGAAGGTCTCGATCGCCGCGCCGATCAGCACCCCGTTGAGCATGTCCTGCTTGTTCATGCCGAGCGACTGCGTGGCATAAGCGAGCACGAAGGTCGCGTAGATGTAGAAGAAGCCGTTCTCGGCGAAGCGCGCGCCCATCGCGAGCAGGATGTTCTTGGGATACATCCTGATCGCTTCGAGGATCGGCATCTTCACTTCCTGCTTGGTGTCCTTGACCTTCTGGAACTCCGGCGATTCCGCGATGGTGAAGCGGATCCACAGGCCGACCAGCACCAGCGCGATCGAGAACAGGAACGGGATGCGCCAGCCCCAGGCATAGAGCTGCGCGTCGGTCAGCAGCGCCGAGACCACCGAGAACACCAGCGTGCCGAGCACGAGGCCGAGCGGCGCCCCGAGCTGCGGCCAGCTGCCATAGAAGCCCTTCTTGTCCGCGGGCGCGTGCTCGACCGCCATCAGCACCGCGCCGCCCCATTCGCCGCCAAGGCCGAAGCCCTGGATCAGGCGGCAGGTGACCAGCAGAATCGCGGCCCAGATGCCGGCCGTCTCGTAAGTCGGCAGGAAGCCGATCGCCGCGGTCGCCGCGCCCATGATCAGCAGCGTCAGATAGAGCATGGTCTTGCGGCCGATCTTGTCGCCGTAGTGCCCGAACACGACGCCGCCGAGCGGGCGCGCGATGAAGCCGAGCGCGTAGGTCGCGAATGCCAGCAACGTTCCCATCATGGGGTCGAAGGTCGGAAAGAACAGCTTGTTGAAGATCAACGCCGCGGCGGTGCCGTAGAGGAAGAAGTCGTACCACTCGATCGCCGTGCCGATCAGGCTCGCGGTGGCGACCGTGACGTGCGAGGGCTGTCTCGTCTGAAGCTGATGGACCGAGATCGCTTCACTCATCTTGCGTCCTCCCTGGTTGCGAATGCGCGTGTGCAGCACGCGTCATTGTGCAAAGCGAAGAGCAATCTCCGCGCCAGATGCCGCGGGTTTGCGCAAAATGCCGGAAAACGCAGCAGATTCAGCGAAACGGCGTGCGATGACTCGCAAAATGCCGTGTCAGGAATCCGAGACTCCGGACAGTTCGAGTCTCGAAACTCAGACGGCGGCCGGTCCCGCGGCGAGGCCGAACTTGGCGAGCTTCTTGTAGAAGGTCGCGCGCGAGATCTGCAGCATCCTGGCGGCCTCGGTGATCTGGCCGTTGCTGGCGGCGAGCGCCTGCTCGAGCGTGTGCTTCTCGAACTCGGCCTCCGCCTCGGCATAGGGCACGACGAGACCGGCCGGCCGCACCAGGGCCGCCGGCCTGATGTCGGTGCCGACGGGGAGGATGCGGATGAAATCGTCGCCGGTGAGGCGTCCGGAATCGCTGAGGATCAGCGCGCGCTCGAGGATGTTGCGGAGCTCGCGGACATTGCCCGGCCAGTCGTAGCGGGCGAGCGCGGCCAGCGCGCTCGGCGTGATCTTGGCCTTGAAATAGTCGCCGGAGGCGCTGATGTCGTCGAGCAGCCGGGCGCAGATATCGGGAAGATCGTCCAGGCACTGGCGCAGCGGCGGCAAATCGACCGAGAGCACGTTGAGGCGGTAATAGAGATCCGGCCGGAACGCGCCGTCGCTGACGCGCTTGCGCAAATCGACATTGGTCGCGGCGATGACGCGGACGTCGACCTTGCTGATCTTGTCCGAGCCGAGCGGCTCGATCTCGCGCTCTTGCAGCACGCGGAGCAGCTTGGCCTGGAGCTGCAGCGGCATCTCGCCGATCTCGTCGAGGAACAGCGTGCCGCCGTCGGCGATGCGGAATTTTCCCTCGCGTCCCCTGCGGTCGGCGCCGGTATAGGCGCCGGGCGCGGTGCCGAAGAATTCGGACTCGATCAAGGTCTCGGGGATCGCGGCGACATTGACGCTGACGAACGGCTTGTCGGCGCGGGAGGAAGCGTTGTGGATCGCCTGCGCCAGCATCTCCTTGCCCGTGCCGGTCTCGCCGGTGAGCAGCACGGTGACGCTCTGCCGCGCCGCGCGGCCGGCGAGCTCCTTGGCTTGCGCGATGGCGGGCGTGGTGCCGACGAAATCGGCGAAGGTGAAGCGCGCCGCGCGGGCGTTGGACAATTGCCGCCGTGCCAGCCGCAGATCGCTCTCGAGCTGGGTGACACGGGCGAGCAGCGGCTTGAGGCTCTCCAGATGGTCATAGAGCACGAAGCCGATCGCGCCGATGACCGTCCGGTTCTCGTCCTCGATCGGCATGCGCGTCACCACCAGCTGCTCGCCGCCGAGCTCCATGATGTCGAGCAGGATCGGCTCGCCGGTCTCGGCCACCTTCCGCATCAGGCTGTTCGGGATGATCTCCTCGATCGGCCGGCCGATCGCGTCCGCGGTGTGCTCGAGGCCGAGCGAGGCCAGGTATTTCTCGTTGACGTAGACGACACGCCCGCCGCGATCGATCGCGATCGCGCCCTCGCAGAGGTTCTCCAGCCGCTCGAACAACGTCTCCATCGCGCGCGCACGGAGATAGGCGGGATCGCTGATGGAGGAAGGGATCGACATGGCGTGCCTCGCGGGAAGCCCGCCTGTGTATTACCAAAAGGGCAGCGATTTCAAAGGGGAGAATTGAGGGCTTGCTTCGCGACTCATTCTCGGTGTCGTCCCGGCGAAGGCCGGGACCCATACTCCGCAGCAGTCGTCGTGGGTCGAGCTGGCGACTGCTTGCCTTCGCCAAACCTCACCCTGGGGTTATGGGTCCCGGCCTTCGCCGGGACGACGGCGGAGATTGTGGAGCGGTCGCCTACCTCCGATACCCGCTCGCGCGCGAATAGCCCTGGCGGTTCTGCTGCATCGGGCGGTTCGCGACGCCGGGGCGGGATTCGCTGGAGACCGGCGTTGCCAGCTTCAGCTCCTCCAGGAAGATCGGCCGCGAGAAGTAATAGCCCTGCGCGTAGCGGATCTTGGTCGCGGCCTGCAAATACGCCAGCTCCTCGTAGGATTCGAGGCCTTCGGCGATCACGGTCATGCCGAGCGCCTCGCTCAGGGATTCGATCGCGCGCAAAATGCCCTGGCTGCGCGGGCGCTTATGGATGTCGGTGATGAAGGAGCGGTCGATCTTGATCTCGTCGGCGGTGATGTCGGCGAGCGCGGAGAGCGAGGAATAACCGGTGCCGAAATCGTCGATCGAGATGCCGACGCCGAGCTTGCGGAACATCGGCAGGATCTCGGCCTGGAAATGATTCTTGGCGACGAAGGCGTCCTCGGTCACCTCGATCATGAAGCGCTGCGGAAAGCCGGTATTGTCCAGCGCCTGCGCGAAGCTGCGCATGAACTCGGGGTTGCCGGCTTGCTTGGCGGCGACGTTGATGCTGATCGTCGCTTCCGCGCCGAATGTATCGTTGATCAGGTCGACCGACTTGACGATCTCGGCGAGCACGAGATGGGTCAGCTCGTCGATCAGCCCGAGCTCGCCGGCGAGGTTGATGAACGAGCCGGGCGCCTGGATCACGCCTTCGTCGTCGCGCAGGCGCACCAGGGCCTCGATGCCCTTCACGGCCTGGGTGCGGATGTCGACCTTGGACTGGAACGCGCAGCAGAAGCGCTTCTCCAGGATGGCGAGCCGCAGCGACTGCTCGATCTTGCTCCGCGCCAGCGCCTCGCGCTCCATGCTGGCATCGAAGAACGCGGCCAGTCCCTTGCCGTTGTTCTTGATACGGTACATTGCGATGTCGGCGTTCTGCCGCAGCGTCTCGAAGCTGCGTCCGTGGTCGGGATAGAGGCTGATGCCGACCGAGGTCGAGGCGAAGACTTCCGAATGATCGATGAAGAACGGCGCGGTCAGCCGCTCCAGCGTCGATTGCATGAACTCGGCCACTTCCTCCTGGCTCTGGATCGGGGAGAGCAGCAGCAGGAATTCGTCGCCGGAGATGCGCGACAGCATGTCGGAATCGCGCAGGTCCCGCCCGAGCCGCTTCGACAGCTCGACCAGCAGCGCATCGCCGACGGCGTGGCCGTAATAGTCGTTGATGTGCTTGAAATTGTCGACGTCGAGAAAGGCGAGCGCGAAGGGCTCGCCGCCGCGATCGCGCGCCAGCAGGCTGTTGGCGCGATGTTCGATCACGCGCCGCGAGGGCAGGCCGGTCAGCTCGTCGAAATAGGCCGAGCGGAACAGCTGGTCCTCGAAATTCTTCTGCTCGGTGATGTCGGACGAGGCCGAGATCAGGAGTTCGCGTCCGCCGAAGCTGACCGGGCGATGAGTGGTGAGCAGCACCTGCCGCGCGGCGCCCTCGTGCAGGGCTTCCTCGGTGACGACGGCCTGGCCGGCGCTCAGCGCCTGGCGGCAGGCTTCGCGGCGCGGCGCCAGATCCGGCGAGGGACGGCTGCCGTCCATGCCGAGCTGTGCGGCGGCGGCATCGTTAACCAGCAGAAGCTGTCCTTGCGCGTCCTGCACGGTCAGGCCGGCAGGCAGCATTCTAACGATTTCCTTGAGGAATCCGAGTTCGGCTTCGTTCGCGCCGGAATATTTGTTGTCGTTCATAGAAGTCATGAATCTTGTTGTTTCAGCGCGCCTTTGCAATGCACGCGATCATGCGCAGTTCCCTCTTAAGTTTGGTTAAGGGGTCCGGAGAAATACGGGGGTGTTTTGCGGCGATCAGACGCGCGCAGAAAATCGTCATTAACAGAGGGTCAACGCGGCAAGCGAAAATGCGCGCGGAGCGCGCGTGTGGCTTTCGCTTGTTTCGAATCTTGTTGCGCGATCACAGGTCGTCATGCCCGGGCATAGCCGTCCGCAGGACGGCGTCGCTTCCGTTTGCTTATGTCCCCGGGTATCCACGCTCTTGGCTGCCGCAAACAAAGATCGTGGATGGCCGGGACAGGCCCCGCTATGACGCTGCGGAGGCTGCAGTGATCCGGCTAGGCAGAGTCTCGCCTGTCCGTCACCCGTTCTTCGGGATCCGGCACTGCATGATGCAATGGAGTCCGGTCTTCAGGTACGAGATCTCGGTCCTGCCGTCGAAAGCCGAGAGCGCCGACTTCAGCAGCTTGGTGCCGAAGCCGGGCTCGGAGACCTTGTCCACGCTCGGCCCCTCGGTTTCGTCCCAGGTAATGGTCAGGCGATCGTCGCTGACGGTCCATGACACCTGCAGCAGCCCGCGCGGCGCGGAGAACGCGCCGTATTTGCCGGCGTTGGTGGCGAGCTCGTGAAACATCAATGACAGCGTGACCGCCAGCTTCGGCGGCAGGAACAGGCGGTCGCCATTCAGGGTGAAGCGTACATGGCCGTACGGCCCGAGCTCGGAGATCAGGAGATCGCGGATGTCGCAGCCAGACTTGTCGATCCGCGAGATCAGGTCGTCGGTTGTGGCCAGCGACCGCAGCCGCGGATCGATCCGGGCCCAGACCTGCGGCTGGTCGTGCAGCACCTGATGGATCACGGCATGCACCGTCGAGAGCTTGTTCTTCAGCCGGTGCTGCAGCTCGTCGACCAGCAGCTTGCGATAGTCTTCCTCCTCGATCAGGCGTTTCGAGATCCGCCGCTGCTCGACGAGGAGCGAGCGATAGTGCTCGACGCCCCAGATGGTGAGCGCGCAGACCGCCCAATAGAGCGCCAGCAGGGCGAATCGTGCGTTATCGGCGATGATATCGCTGAAATTGACGACGACGCCGAGCACGCCGCCGACGATCGCGGTGATGATGCCGATGCGGAAGCCGCCGAACGCGGCCGCAAAGAACACGGCCGGAAAATACGGGGTGAAATAGACGTCGGGCCGGACATGCGCGAGGCCCCAGCGCGCCAGCGTCGCAACCAGCAGGCAGGCGACCGCAAAGGCGATGCTCAGCCCGAGCGATGGCGGTGCCACGCCCTGCCAGCCCTTGCGAAACTCCTCGATCAATTTCTCCATGAACGGCCCGGTTGCGACGTGCGTTCGCCCTGAATGTTACGCATCTCGGGCGCGCAAGCAAAGCTTGCCTTGTCGGCAGCCGGCAGGAATAGTGGCCGTCGCGGCGTCGGCTGTAACAGCACCGTCATGGATCGGTGTGCGCCGCTTGGCAGCGAAGGGTTCGAAAGCAGGGGCATCAAATGGGCAGGCTTGACGGCAAGGTGGCGGTGATCACGGGCGCGACGAGCGGCATCGGATTGCGGACTGCGGAAGTCTTCGTTGCCGAAGGTGCCAAAATTGTGATCGCCGGGCGGCGCATACCGGAAGGCGAGGCGCTGGCAAAGCAGCTCGGGGCCGCCTGCGTCTTCCGCCAGACCGACGTGACGGTCGAAGCCCAGATGCAGGCGCTGATCGCGCTGGCGGTGGAGAAATTCGGCCGCATCGACTGCCTGTTCAACAATGCCGGCGGCCCGGCGCAGACCGGCGGCATCGAAGGCCTCGAGGTCGAGCGCTTCGACGCGGCCATGGCGACCCTGGTGCGCAGCGTCATGCTGGGCATGAAGCACGCCGCGCCCTACATGAAGAAGCAGGGATCCGGCAGCATCATCAACAATGGCAGCATCGCAGGCCGTCTTGCCGGCTTTTCGTCGTCGGTGGTGTACGGCGCGGCCAAGGCCGCGGTGATCCATCTCACCAAATGCGTGGCGATGGAACTCGGCGAGTCCAACATCCGCGTCAACTCGATCTCGCCCGGCGCGATCGCAACCGGCATCTTCGGCAAGGCGCTGGGTCTGTCGACCGAAGCCGCCGAGAAGACGCCGGCGGTGATGCGCGACGTCTACAAGACCGCCCAGCCGATCCCGCGCGCTGGTCTTCCCGACGACATCGCCCATGCCGCGGTGTTCCTGGCCAGCGACGAGGCCAGCTTCATCAACGGCCACGACCTCGTCATCGACGGCGCCATGACCAGCGGCCGCAACTGGACCCAGCAGCAGCAGGGCCTGGCCGCCTTGCGCAACGCGTTCGATCAGGGGGCGTAGGAGCGGCAGGGAGAGGCGCCGTAGGGTGGGCAAAGGCGCGCCCTTCGCGCGCCGTGACCACCAAATGCCCCGCGTGAAGATCGTGGGCACGGCGCTCCGCGCCTTTCCCACCCTGCGAGACCTGAGATCGTAGAGGCTCATGCCCCGGACGCAGCGCAGCGCTTCTTCAGCGGTGCGCTGCAGAGCCGGGGCCCATCTCTCCGAACTGGAAATGCCGCAAGATGCTGGGTCCCGGCTCTGCGCAACAACGCTCCGCGTTGCAGCGCGTCCGGGACACGGGAGTGGCCGCTAAACCGCCTTCACCATGACCTTCAGCCCGTCCCGGGGCTTCGGGATCGGCCACATCTGCCAGTCGGGCTTGTAGCCGGGCGCCAGCGACACCTCGATGTTCTGCAGGAAGTGCCGGGCAAAGCATTTCGCCTGCATGTAGGCGAAGTGCAGGCCGAGGCACATATGCGCGCCGCCGCCGAACGGGACCCAGGCGAAGCGGTGACGGTTGCGTTGCGCCTCCTCGGTGAAGCGCAGCGGATCGAAGCGGTCCGGCTCCGGCCAGATGTCCTTCATGTGATGCGTAAAGAGCGGATTGACGCCGACCGCGGTGCCGGCGGGAATCGTGAATCCCTTGAAGGTGAAATCGCGCATCGCGCGGCGCGGCATCGACGGCACCGGCGGCTTGATCCGCAGCGCCTCCTTGAACGCCATCTCCGACAGCGGCATCTTGGCGAGGTCGTCGAAGGTGGTGGGCGCATCCGGAGCGAGCCCGAGCGCCAGGACCTCGGCGCGCAGCCGGTCCTGCCAGTCCCGATTTGCGGCGAGCTCGCCGATGAAGGACGTCAGCGACGAGGTCAGCGTGTCGTGCGCGGCCATCATCAGGAAGCTCATATGGTCGATGATGTCCTGCTCGGAGAGCAGCGCGCCGTCCTCGTGGGTGGCGCGGCAGAGCTGCGAGAACAAATCGTCGCCGCCGTGATTGCCGCGGCGGAGCGGAATCTGCTCGCGGAAATAGGCGACGATGCGCTTGCGCCCCCTCACGCCCGCGGCCATCTGCGTGCCGGGCAGGGGCTTACGGATCGGAGCGACGGCGGCCGCGACCATGTCGACGAAGGCGCGGTTGATCTCGTCGACCTCCGGCCCGATGTCGGCGCCGAGGAAGGAGGCGGCGGCCAAGTCCAGCGTGAGCTGCTTCATCGCCGGATAAAGCTGCATCTCGCCGGGCTTCGCCTTCCACTGCGCGACGCGCGCGGAGATGCCGCGATCGAGATCGCTGAGATAGGATTTCATCGGTCCGGACTTGAACGCGACCGACAGCGTCTTGCGGTGCAGCCGATGCTCGTCGAAATCGAGCAGCATCAGTCCGCGCGGAAACAACAGGCCAAGCACCTTGTTCCAGCCATGCGTCGACGAGAACAGCTTTTGCTGGTCGAACATCACGAGCTCGTTGGCTTCGGGCCCGAGCATCACGACGTTGGTCTCGCCGAACACATGGGTGCGATAGACCGGGCCGTATTTGGCGCCGTTGGCCTCGATATGTCCCTTGGGATCGGCCAGCACCTGAAAGGTCTTGCCGATGACCGGCCAGCCTTCGTCGCCGGGGATGTGCGTCAGCTCGTTACGCCGGGGCGCGGTGAACGGCAGCGCAGGGGCGACATTCTGCATCGACATGACGATTGCTCCGGTAGGCCGCGCCTACATAGCACAATCCGGGGAGGATGACGCGACAGTCGTCTTGCGCGCAAATCACAACATGCACCATCGTCGTCCCGGCCTAGTGCGCAATTGCGCACGGGGGCCGGGACCTATACTCCCAGGAGGCAGTTTGAGGCCGACTGTTAATGACCAATCTTCGCCAAATAAAATTCGGTGGCTATGGGTCCCGGCTTTCGCCGGGACGACAAAGCCTATCCCTTCGCCGCCTTCTGCAGATCCGGTGCGTTGACGGCGGGAATGGCGACGCGGCCGGGGCCGGTGACCTTCAGCGCCTCGGCGGCCTTCTCGTTCTCCATGATCTTGGCCATCACGGCCTGTCCCGCGCGCTCGAAGATCGCGCGGTTCTCGATCACGAATTTTTGCGACCTGCGCAGGCCGTCGATATAGCCGTTGATCTCCGGCACCACGTAGCGCGCCACCATGTCCCAGCTCCGGCGCGTGTTTTCCGGATTGGCCCAGTCGTGCACGAAACCGATGATGGCGCCGACGCCGCCGGACACCTCCATCACGTTCTTGATGGTTTTGACGAGATCTTCGGGCGTGCCGATGGTGGACGCCGCGCCCTCGACGAAAGCGGTCTTGTCCACGGCTTCATCCGGCGAGGAGAATGCGGTGAGGCCCGGCCGCTGCAGCGTGCCGACATTATATTCGTTGTGCCAGCGCATCAGTCCGGCGCCGGCCTCGCGGCGGGCCTGCTCGCGGGTCTCGGCGACGTGGAAGGTCAGCAGCACGCGCCAGTCGGCGCGGTTCACCTTGGTGCCGTGCTTCTTGGCGGAATCCTCGGCGAACTGCCATTGCTGCTGCAGCGACATCAGGCCCTGCGTCGTCATCGATCCCAGCGAGATGATGCCGCAACCATATTTGCCGGCGAGCGTCATGCCCGACGGCGAGATCTGCGAGGCCACCACGAACGGCATTTCCTCCTGCAGCGGCAGGATCTGCAGCGCGGCGTCGTTCATGGTGAACCAGTCGCTCTTCGCCGTCACGCGCTCGCCGTTGAACAGGCGGCGGATGACGCCGATCGCCTCGTCCTGGCGGTCGCGCTGTGTCATCGGGTCGATGCCGAGCGTGTGCGCGTCCGAGGCCAGCGCGCCGGGACCGGAGCCGAAGATGGCGCGGCCGCCGGTCATGTGGTCGAGCTGCACCATGCGCTGGGCGACGTTGAAGGGATGGTGATAGGGCAGCGACACCACGCCGGTGCCGAGCTTGATCCGCTTGGTGCGTTCGCCGGCCGCGGCCAAAAACATCTCGGGCGAGGCGATCATCTCCCAGCCCGAGGAATGATGCTCGCCGCACCAGAACTCGTCATAGCCGAGTTCGTCGAGCTGCTCGACGAGATCCAGATCGCGCCGGAACTGGAGCATCGGATGCTCCCCGATCGGGTGATGCGGGGCAAGAAAGGCTCCGAACTTCAGGCGCGCCATGGCGTTCTCTCCGGCTGAATTTTCTGTTTGTTGAGGCCGTGAGGCTACGTGCTGAAACCAGCGAACGCAATCGCGCGATGTCCCGCGCGACGGAATGCAGGCATGCGTGATTCTTCTCCCTCTCGCGCGACTTGCGTTCAGACGCTTCGACGCCGTCATGGCCGGGCTCGTCCCGGCCATCCACGATCTGCTGCCACCGGACTAAGAACGTGGATGCCCGGGACAAGCCCGGGCATGACGAAAATAGTGCGGGGTGACGCTTCGGAGGTGAACGCCGCCGCGACTTGCTCGGCCTGCATGGTTCGATGCCCGCTTTGCGGGCTCCTCACGATGAGGTCCAGCACCTCGCCGCGCAGCAAGACTCATCCTGAGGAGACCGCGCAGCGGTCGTCTCGAAGGATGGCCGCAACGAGACTGCGCGCCAGCTTCGCTACCGCGTCATCCTGTTCCACGCGTCCAGGCCGGCGATCTTGTACGCCTCCGCAAGGGTCGGATAGTTGAACGTGTTCTGGATGAAATAGTCGATCGTGCCTTTGAGGTTGAGCACGGCCTGGCCGATATGGATCAGCTCGGTCGCGCCTTCGCCGAGGATGTGCACGCCGAGCAGGCGGCGGGTCTTGGTCGAGAAGATCATCTTCATCATGCCGCTGTTCAGCCCCATGATGTGGCCGCGCGAGGTCTCGCGGAAGCGGGCGATGCCGACCTCGTAGGGAATGCCGCGCGTGCGCACCTCTTCCTCAGTGAGGCCCGCGGTCGAGATCTCCGGCACCGAATAGATGCCGTAGGGAAAGAATTCCGGCGGCGCCAGCGGCTCCATGCCGAGCGCGTGGCAGGCCGCGACGCGGCCCTGCTCCATCGAGGTCGAGGCAAGGCTCGGAAAGCCGATCACGTCGCCGGCGGCGTAGATGTGCGGCACGCTGGTCTGCAGGGTCACGGGATCGACATTGATGCGGCCGCGATGGTCGACGGCGATGCCGGCGGCTTCGAGGTTGAGCCGGTCGGTGGCGCCGACGCGGCCGGCCGCGAACAGCAGCATCTCCGTGGTGACGTGCCGGCCGTCCGACAGATGCGTGACGATGTGGCCCTGCGCATTCTTCTCGATCGACGTCACCTTGGAGCCGAGCCGCAGCGCGACGTTGCGGTCGCGCAGTTCGTGCATGAACTCGTCGATCAGTTCCTTGTCGATGAAATCGAGGAAGGTCGGCCGCGGCTCGATCAGCGTCACGGGCACGTCGAGCGCGCTGAAGATGGTGGCGTACTCGACGCCGATCACGCCGGCGCCGATCACAGCGAGGCTCCTCGGCAGTTTCGGCAGCTCGATGATCTCGTCGCTGTCGAGCACGGTGGTGCCGTCGAACGGCACATAATCGGGCCGGAACGGGCGCGTGCCGCAGGCGATCAGGATGAAGGCGGCGGACACGGTCCTGGTCTCGCCGATTGAGCTGGTGATCTCGACCTCGTGCGGCGAGACGAGGCGCGCCTCGCCATTGGCGGTGCGCACGAGGTTACGGCTGAACTGGTGCTCGAGAACCTCGACCTCGTGGTCGAGCGTCTTCTGCAGCCGGGTCATGAGGTCGCTGGCCGCGATGTCCTGCTTCACCCGGTAGGAGCGGCCATAGAAGCCGCGCTCGCGCCAGCCGGAGAGGTTGAGCACGGTCTCGCGCAGCGTCTTCGACGGAATGGTGCCGGTGTGGACCGAGACGCCGCCGACCCGCCGGCCTTTCTCCACCACCAGCACGGACTTGCCGAGCTTGGCACATTGCACCGCGGCCCGGCGCCCCGACGGGCCCGAGCCGATCACCACCATGTCGTAGTCGTACATCCGGAAGACTTCCGAGCCCGCAGAAACCAGCGGGAATTGCCATGCAGCAATCGGGCCAAGGCAGCAAGTCCTACCTCCGAGGTAATCGCGCGGATGACGCCGATCTGCGAGCCTTGCGCGCAAATAAATCGCGGAAGGCTCGCGCGGAAATGCATCAAACCGTCACAAAACAGGTCGATTCGACCCGCCGCTGGTGGGTATTGGCCATCGTCGTCGCCGCACAGTTCATGTTCGGGGTCGACGCCTTCATCGTGAACGTCGCCATTCCCACCATCGCCGTCAACCTGCAGGCGACGCCGGCGCAGATCGAATCCGTCATCGCGATCTATCTGATCGCCTATGCGACGCTGGTCGTCACCGGGGGGCGGCTCGGTGACATCCACGGCACCAAGACCATCTTCCTGGCCGGCGTGCTCGGCTTCACGGCGACCTCGCTGTGGTGCGGCCTCGCGCAGTCCGGCGTCGAACTGATCGTCGCGCGGCTGGCGCAGGGCGCGACCGCAGCGCTGATGGTGCCGCAGGTGCTGGCGACGCTGCATCTGCTCTTCACCGACGAGACACGCAATCGCGCCTTCGCCGTCTACGGCATCGTGCTCGGGCTTGCCGGCGCGGCGGGCTTCCTGCTCGGCGGCCTTCTGGTAACGCTGGATCTCGCCGGCACCGGCTGGCGTTCGGTGTTCTTGGTCAACGTGCCTTGCGGCCTCGTCATCGCGCTGGCTGCCTGGCGCATCATGCCGTCGGTGCCGAGACGGGCCGCGACCAGGCTCGACATCAAGGGCAGTGCCGTGCTGTTCGCGGGATTGCTGTGTCTGATCGGGCCGCTGCTGTTCGGCCACGATGCCGGCTGGGCGCCGTGGTTGTGGGCGACGATGGTGGTCGGGGCTGCGATCCTCGTCGCATTCCTGAAGCTCGAACACGCGGTTGCGCGCGCCGGCGGGATGCCGTTGATCGACCTCTCGCTGATGTCGGATGCGACCTTTCTGCGCGGGCTCGGCGCAGCGTTCTTCTTCTTCCTTGCCAATCTCTCGTTCTATCTGGTCATGACGCTGTTCATGCAGCGCGGGCTGAAGATTCCGCCGCTCACGGCCGGCCTCGCCTGCATTCCGCTTGCCGTCGCCTTCGTCGTGGCGTCACGCCACAGCGGCGCACGTGCGCGGCATCGCGGCACCAAGGTCTTGATCGAAGGCTGCGCACTGCAGATCGTGGGCCTCGCGGCGCTCGGGGGTCTTGCGTTCTATGTGGAAGCGCCGACGCCGATGGCGCTCGCGTTGACCATGGGCATCTTCGGATACGGCCAGGGTCTGGTGATGGCGCCGCTCTCCGGCGCGGTGCTCTCGACCGTCAAGCCTGTCGCCGCGGGCTCCGCTTCCGGCATCTACGGCACCACGGCGCAGATCGGAAATGCGGCCGGAGTGGCCGCAATCGGCGCGGTATTCTTCGCGATCGAGCCGGTGCAATCAGCGCGCGCAGGATTTCTCGTTTCGCTCGCGCTGTTTGTGACGTTAATCATGACCTGCATCGCATTTCTGACGTGGATGCGCCGCGCATCTGCATCAAGTTGAGGCTTTGCGGTTAATACGTGCGGATTTCCGCTGGATTTCCAGTGATTTTCGCGAGGTCGACAGCACACGGCCTTTTTATTTTGCAACGCAGCAACTATCTGGTGGTGCTTAACGTTGAAAGCCGCCCACCAGGAACTTGCCGTGTCGTTAGCCAGAAATGTCGATCTGTTGAGACGTCTGCCAAAGCTGGACGGTCTGCGCCTTGCCGAGTTCGGCCGGAGCCCCGATTCATCCAGCCCGCTGGAAGAGGTCACGGGCTTCGGTGACAATCCCGGAGCCTTGCGCATGTTCGCGTTCGTGCCGGCGCAACTGCAGAAGCAGCGTGCGTTGGTCGTCGTGCTGCACGGCTGCGGACAGACGGCGGCCGGTTACGATCTCGGCGCCGGCTGGTCGACGCTCGCGCGGCATTACGGCTTCGCGCTGCTGATGCCCGAGCAGCAGCGCGTCAACAACGGCAACACCTGCTTCAACTGGTTCAATCCGGAAGACACCGCGCGCGACAGCGGCGAAGCGCGCTCGATCCGCGAGATGATCGCGCATATGGCCGAGACGCATCGCATCGATCCCCGGCGCGTCTTCATCACCGGCCTGTCCGCGGGCGGCGGCATGACGTCGGTGATGCTCGCGACCTATCCGGAAGTCTTCGCGGCCGGCGCGATCATTGCCGGCTTGCCCTACGGCATCGCGTCGAATCTGCGCGAGGCGCTCGACGGCATGTTTCATTCGCCGCAGCGGCCCGAGCGCGAGCTCGGCGATTTCGTGCGGCGCGCCTCGGATCATCGCGGGCCATGGCCGCGGGTCTCGGTGTGGCACGGCAGCGCCGACCGCACCGTCAATCCCGGCAATGCCAACGAGATCGTCAAGCAGTGGCTCGACCTGCACGATCTGCCCGCCCTGCCGATGGCGGAGACCAATGTCGACGGTTATCCGCGCCAGGCCTGGTGGAACAAGGACGGCGAGACGCTGGTCGAGTCCTACGCCATCACCGACATGGCGCACGGCACGCCGCTTGGCCTTGCCGACAACGACCAGCGCTACGGCATGGAAGGCGCGTTCCTGATCGAGGCCGGCATCTCCTCGTCCTACCACATCGCCAAGTTCTTCGGCCTCACCGGCTGGATTCCGGACGCCGCGAAGAAGGTCGAGGCAAAGCCGGCCGCCGCCGGCAAGCCGAGCCGTTCGCCCGCGCCGCATCTCGCCCGCTCGATCCGTGCGAAGGTCGCCGAGCCGGCCGAGCCGAAGCCGGAAGCTCGCGGCTTCGACCTCGGCCAGATCATCACCCGCGCGCTCACGGCCGCGGGGTTGATGAAGTAGTGGTGTGTCGTCCCGGGGCGCGACTCAGTCGCGAGCCCGGGACCCATAACCACAGGACAGCATTGAGCGCGAAGGCGTCACTCCGAGTCGTCGTAACCACATCGTCCTGTGGCTATGGATTCCGGGCTCGCGACTTCGTCGCGCCCCGGAATGAGGGTGGAGTTTGCGGCGGCGCTAGGCCGTCTGATCGATCCACTCGATCGGCGTCGCCGTCACCTCGCCGCCGGCGACCTGTCGCGTCATGGCCTGATAGGCCTTGAAGAACTCCCGCGACTGCAGCGCTTTCTGCGCGTCCTCGTCGGCGACGCCGGCGAGGTGGAAATAGCTGCTGCCGTCGCGAACCTTCAGGACGCGATAGGAAATCCGTCCCTTCAGCTCCGGATCGCCGTCGATCGCCTTGATGAAGCGGCCGACCTCGCGATGCCATTCCTCCGTCGTGCCGTTCTTGAACTCGTACCGGATCATGAAGTGCTTCATGTGACGCTCCCTGTTCGTCATGTGCGTCATCATCTGCGGCTTGCGCGAGATCCTGCAAGTATGGACAAAATTGATAGTATGGACTTTTTCGCCGTCGCTCCTATCCTGATCCCGCACATGGAGGAAACGACATGGCGAAGACGTCTCCCGCGCGCACCTGTCCGGTTGCGGCGTTTCAGAAAATGATCAGCGGCAAGTACAAGCTCCGCATCGTCTGGGATTTGAAGGACGGCCCCCGCCGCTATGGCGAGATCAGGAGCGGCCTCTTGCGCGGCGCGAGCGGCAGCGCGGAGATCACCCCGCGTGTGCTCAGCCGCGAATTGAAGGCGCTGACCGAGAGCGGCCTGATCGACCGCAAGGATTTCGGCGAGGTGCCGCCCAAGGTCGAGTATCGCCTGACGCGGAAAGGAAAGAGCTTCGTGCCCGTCGTCGCCGCCATTCGCGAGTGGGGCGAGCGTAATCTGAGCGAAACGGCGGCGCTGGTGGACGCCGCCGAGTAGAGCATGATCCGGAAAAGTGTGAAGCGGTTTTCTCTCGCGACGAACGCGGAACGCGTTCGCGCGGAGATCATGCGCAAACAATAAAGTCCTACATCTCGCCGGTGATGAACGGATTGGTCAACCGCTCCTGGCCGATGCTCGAGCCGGCGCCGTGGCCGCAGATGAAGCCGACATCGTCGCCGAGCGGCAGCAGCTTGGTCAGGATCGAATTGATCAGCGTCGCGTGACTGCCGCCGGGCAGGTCCGTGCGTCCCACCGAGCCCGCGAACAGCACGTCGCCGACATGGGCAAAGCGCAGGTCCTTGTTGAAGAACACCACGCTGCCGGGCGAGTGGCCGGGGCAGTGCAGGATGTCGAACTGGAGGTCGCCGATCGATACGGTGTCGCCTTCCTCGAGCCAGCGGTCCGGCGCGAAATTGCGCACGCCGGTCATGCCGAAGCGCGCGCCGCTCTCGACCACGTTGTCGAGCAGGAACTTGTCGGCCTGATGCGGACCCTCGATCGGCACCTTCAGCGCATCGCGCAAATCCGCCGCGCCGCCGACATGGTCGATATGGCCGTGGGTCAGCCAGATCTTCTCCACGGTGACGCCGGTCTGCTTGATCGCCTCCAGGATCTTCGGCACGTCGCCGCCGGGATCGATCACCACGGCCTTCTTGCTGGGCTCGTCCCAGATGATGGTGCAGTTCTGCTCGAACAGCGTCACGGGAACGATGATCGCGCCCGCCTTGGGTTTGTTGTCATTTTGCTCGGTCATGGCGCCACAATGCCGATTTTTGTCATGCCGCCAAGCAAAAGATTCGTGCGAGGGCCGGGAGCGGTCCGTTCGGACCGGACCGTTCCCGGGCGCGCCTGTTACCGCGCGATCTGCGCCTTCAGCGTCTCCCGGACGACCCCGTCGAAAGAGGACGTCTTGGGGGACTTCACGGCCTGATCGGCGATGTACTTGTCACGCTTGGCGACCAGCGCGGCGAGCTTCTCGCTCAGGGCCTTGCGTTGCTCGACCTGTTTGGCGACCTCGGCCTCGCGCTGCTCGGGCTTCATGGCGCGCAGCCTTTCGGGCAGGTCGGCCTCGGCCACAGTGGCGACGCTGGTTTTGCCCTTGGCGGCATCGGCGACGAGATCGCCGCCGCCGGTGACGGCTTCCGAGGTCGAGGCAGACCGTTTGCTGATATAGCTCGCCATGTCGGTGGCCGTCGACGGTGCGGACGCCGCCACGCTGGCCTGCTGCTGCACCTTCATCTCGGTCCGCTTCTGCATCTCGCGCGGGCCGTACGGAATCACGGTGCCGTTGAGCTGCTGCTGCAGGATGATGATGTCCTGGTCGTACGGCGTCTCGATGATCACGACCTGGCCGCCATCCTGCGGGATCGGGATGAAGCGGCCCTGGCCGATCTGCGCGATGTCGCGCCACACCCGTTCGGTATCGCGGGCATCGCCAGCGAGCACGGCGTTGACGATGATGTCCTTCTGCCGGGCGACGCCGAGCGTCGTCGGATATTTGGTGTCCTGCGCATAGTCCATGTGCGGCGGCGCGTCGCCGACCAGGAACACGATGTGCCTAACATCGCCGCCGGGCGTCCATTGCAGCTTGTTGACGGCGACGTCGAGCGCCTCGTTGACGCTTTCGGGCCAGTCGCCGCCGCCGCGCGCCTTCAGCTCCAGCAGATTGGCGTAGAGATCCTGGATGTCGCGGGTGAGCTCGATCTTCGACGTCACGTAATCGTCGCCGATGTCGCGATAGGCGACGAGGCCCATGCGGATGTCGGCGTCCGGATTGGAATCGACGATCGTTGTCGCGATCGACCAGATCTTGCGCTTGGCGCCTTCGATCAGGCGCGCCATCGAGCCCGTGGTGTCGAGCACGAAGGCGACCTCGACGGTCGGCTTGGCGGAGGCGGGGGAGAGTCCGGCCGAGAGTGGCAGGGCGGCGAGAGCGAAGGCGAGCGAGCACAGTGTGATGCGTGACCTCATGGGGTCCCTCCAGTGGTTTCGTCCCTCGGAACCGAGGTTCCACTGGCATCGCGGTCGGCTGAAGCCGGAACAATGGCTGCACTCGCCCGGAATTGCGGCGTTTCCGCGCGGAATCGCGCTTTGCGGCTCCGGGCGACATGATCGCCGCCGCCGACGTCACAGAGCCGTCCCAAAGCCCTGATGGTCTCGATCTCCAGCGGGAACTTTTTTGTGAACCGTTAGCGCGATCCCGCGTTGCTTCCGGCGCGAAGCGCATTCGGGGGACGATCTTGGCTCAGAGCGACGACAATTGGTGGCGCGACGGCATCTTCTATCAGATCTATCCGCGCTCCTATCAGGATAGCGACGGCGACGGCGTCGGCGATCTCGCCGGCATCCTGCGGCGTCTGCCTTACGTCAAGTCGCTCGGCGTCGACGCGATCTGGCTGTCGCCGATCTTTCCCTCGCCGATGGCCGATTTCGGCTACGACATTTCCGACTACACCGGCATCGAGCCGCTGTTCGGCACGATGGCGGATTTCGACGCGCTGATCGCGGCCGCGCACGACAACGGCCTCAAGCTGATCCTCGACCTCGTGCCCAACCATACCTCGGATCAGCATCCCTGGTTCGTCGAGAGCCGCGCCTCGCGCGACAATCCCAGGCGCGACTGGTACATCTGGCGCGATCCGGCGCCGGACGGCGGGGTGCCGAACAACTGGCTGTCCGAGTTCGGCGGCAGCGCGTGGCAATTCGACGAGACCACGGGCCAATATTATTACCACGCCTTCCTCGCCCAGCAGCCGGACCTCAACTGGCGCAATCCCGATGTCCGCGCCGCGATCTACGATGCGATGCGGTTCTGGCTCGACAAGGGCGTCGACGGCTTTCGCGTCGACGTGATCTGGCACCTGATCAAGGACGCCGAATTCCGCGACAATCCGCCGAACCCGCATTACGTCGAGGGCCGCCCGCCCAACGAGAAGATCCTCACGCAATATTCCACCGACCAGGACGAGGTGCATGACGTCATCGCCGAGATGCGGCGCGTTACCGATGCATATGCTGCCCGCGTGCTGATCGGCGAGATCTATCTGCCGCTGCATCGTCTCATGGCGTATTACGGCAACGACCTCACCGGCGCGCAGATGCCGTTCAACTTCGCGCTGCTCTCGACCTTCTGGAGCGCGCGCTCGATCGAAAAAATCGTCGAGGACTATGAGAAGGCGCTGCCGCGCGGCGCCTGGCCGAACTGGGTGCTCGGCAACCACGACCGGCCGCGCGTGGCGAGCCGTGTCGGGCCCGAGCAGGCCCGCGTCGCCGCCATGCTGCTGCTGACCTTGCGCGGCACGCCGACGCTTTATTACGGCGATGAGATCGGCATGCACCAGCTCGCGATCGCGCCGGAGGATGTGCGCGATCCCTTCGAAAAGAACGTGCCCGGCATCGGCGTCGGGCGCGACGGCTGCCGCACGCCGATGCAATGGGACGCCTCGACCTTCGCCGGCTTCTCGCAGGCGAGGCCATGGCTGCCGCTGCCCGAGGACCACATCCGCGAGAACGTCGCCCATCTCGAAGCCGATCCGCGTTCGATCCTCAGCCTCTACAAGCGCCTGATTGCGCTGCGGCGCGATTGCCCGCCGCTGGTCGCGGGCGACTATCACCCGATCTCGGCGCAAGGCGATCTCTTGATCTATCGCCGCGAGGCCGCAGGCAAGTCGGTGATCGCAGTGCTCAATCTCGGCCCCGATCCGATCGCGGTGACCACCAGCGCGATCAGGTTCGGCAGCGAGCTCCTGCTGTCGACGTTCCTTGATCGCGAGGGCGAGAAGCTGGAAGGCGTGCTGGATCTGCGCGGCAATGAGGGCGTGATCGTCAGGCTGCCCTGAGTGCCGCTTTCGTCTGCCGAACGGCGGAGCCGATGGCCACCGCTATCTCCCCGTCATTGCGAGCGCAGCGAAGCAATCCAGACTGTTGCCGCGGAAAGATTCCGGATTGCTTCGCTGCGCTCGCAATGACGACCGCTGAAACGGTGGAGTGAACGACGGCAACTCGATGTCACCCCGGATGCTTATTCCCCGCCTTGTTCTCGTCGATGTCGCTTCGCTTCAACAGATAATCCAGCCCGCCGACGCGGTACCAGCGATAGCCGTAGGGCTCCAGCACGACGCGGTGCTGGCCGCGTTTGTCGGTGCGGCTGTGGTCTTCCGCGAGCAGGTTGATCAGATACGCGCCGGCGTCCCCGGGCAGCCCCGTCGAGAACGCGGTCTCGCGCGGCTTCTCGTCGAGATTGTGCACGAACAGCACGGAATTGTTGCGCCAGTCGTAGCGCATGATGAACACGGCGGGATCGCGCGTCGGGATCACGGTGAAATCGCCCCAGCCGATCTCGGGCACCTCTTTGCGCATGCGCACGATGCGCTCGGTCCAGTTCAGCATCGAGTTGGGATCGCGCCGCTGTTTCGCGACGTTGACATGCGGATAGCCGTAGGGCCCCTTGTCGATGACGGGGCAGGCCGGCTTGTCGCTTTTGGTGAAGCCGCCATGCGGCTCGGTCGACCATTGCATCGGCGTGCGCGCGCAATTGCGCTCGGGCAGCGAGAGATCGTCGCCCATCGCGATCTCGTCGCCATAGCGGATCACAGGCGTTCCCGGCAGCGTGCACATCAGGCTGTAGGCGAGCTCGAGCCGCCTGCGGTCGCCGCCCAGCATCGGCGCGAGGCGGCGGCGGATGCCGCGATCGTAGAGCTGCATGTCCTTGTCGGGGCCGAACGATTTGAACACGGTGTCGCGCTGCGCTTTCGTCAGCCGCCCGAGATCGAGCTCGTCGTGATTGCGCAGGAACAGGCCCCATTGCGCCGTCGCCGGCCGCGGCTTGGTCGCCTTCAGCGCCTTGGCGAGGGGGCGGGAATCCGCGGACGCCAGCGCATAGAACAGATGCTGGTTGACGTGGAAATTGAACATCATGTGCATGCGGTCGGCGTCGCGGCCGAAATATTCCATGTCGGTTTCCGGCAGCACATTGGCTTCGGCGAGAATGATGGCATCGCCCTGCCGCCATTGCAGGAATTCGCGGAACGCGCGCAGCATGTCGTATTGCTCGACCGGCTTCTTCACCTTGGCGCCCTTGGTGGAGATCACGAAGGGGACGGCATCCATGCGGAAGCCGGACACGCCGAGCTGGATCCAGAAACCCATGATCTTGAGAATTTCCGCCTGCACATGCGGGTTCGAGGTGTTGAGATCGGGCTGGAAGTCATAGAAGCGGTGGAAGTAATAGGCGCCGGCTTCCTTGTCCCGCGTCCAGGTCGATTTCTGCACGCCGGGAAACACCATGCCCTTGTTGGCTCCGGCGGGCTTCTTGTCGGACCACACATACCAGTCGCGATAGGGCGAGTTCTTGTCGCGCCGCGCCTCTTTGAACCAGTGGTGCTGGTCGGAGGTGTGGTTGACCACGAGGTCGATGATGACGCGGATGCCGCGCTGCTGGCAGCCATGTGTGAACTCGACGAAATCGCCGAGCGTGCCGTAGCGGGCATCGACGCTGTAATAATCGGCGATGTCGTAGCCGTCGTCGCGGCCGGGCGAGGTCTGGAACGGCATCAGCCAGATCGTGGTGATGCCGAGCCCGTGCAGATAGTCGAGCCGGCGGAGCAGGCCCTTGAAATCGCCGATGCCGTCGCCGTTGGCGTCCATGTAGGAGCCGACGGAGAGGCAGTAGATCACGCCGTTCTTGTACCAGAGATCGTCGATCATGCGCGCGTTGCCTCGGTGGTTCCGCCGAGGTGCGGCGGCTGCGTGATAAGCGATTGGGGGAGGGGAGGTTCCCGCCCCCTCCGCGCACTCGCTGTCGTCCCGGGGCGCGCCACTTGGCGCGAGCCCGGGACCCATAACCACAGGAAGCAGTTTTGCGAAGATTCGGAGTTGCCGCCTCCGCTCCACAACCCCTCCCTGTGGTTATGGATTCCGGGCTCGCGCTGCGCGCGCCCCGGAATGACGGGCGAAACGGAATCGGCTATCCTCCCCGCCATGGACAGCACCGCCCGCATCGCCCTCGTGCCGCCGCCGGATCGGCGCCAGTCGGAAACGGCGCTCGCCATCGCGCGCGGAACGTCGCGGCTGCTGCGCTCGCTCGGCTTTTCCTGCATCAGCGAATTGCCGCTGCCATCGGGCCGGCGTGCCGATCTGGTGGCGCTGAACGAGCGCGGCGAGATCTGGATCGTCGAGATCAAATCGTCGGTGGAGGATTTGCGCGCCGACCAGAAATGGCACGAATACCGCGCCCATTGCGACCGGCTGTTCTTTGCCTTTACGCAGGATTTGCCCTGCGAGATCTTTCCGCAGGACACCGGCCTGATCGTCGCCGACGCCTACGGCGCGCACCTGCAGTGCGAGGCGCCCGAGCACAAGCTGCCCGCACCGACACGCAAGCAGATGACGGTGCGCTTTGCGATGGCAGCGGCCTTGCGGATCAACCGCCTGGTCGATCCGCAAGGCCACGCGGAATTCTGGGAGTAGGATAGTCTCGTGTCCCGGACGCGCTGCAACGCGTAGCGTTGCTGCGCAGAGCCGGGACCCAGAAAGCGGCGATTCAAGCTGAGGCATGGGCCCCGGCTCTGCAGCGTGTCACTTCGTGCTGCGCAGCGTCCGGGGCACGCAGCCGTAGGGTGGGTAGAGCGAAGCGAAACCCATCACTTTGATACACGCTGCGAAGAAGGTGGGTTTCGCTTCGCTCTACCCACCCTCCGACGCCGTTACCTCGGCGCGCGCTTGGCCAGAATCCGCTGCAGCGTCCTGCGGTGCATGTTGAGGCGGCGTGCCGTTTCCGAGACGTTGCGGTTGCACATCTCGTAGATGCGCTGGATGTGCTCCCAGCGGACCCGGTCGGCCGACATCGGGTTGGTCGGCAGCTCGGATTTCTCCGCGCTGGTCGACAGCAGCGCGGCGACGACGTCGTCGGCATCCGCGGGCTTCGAGAGATAGTCGATCGCGCCCATCTTCACCGCGGTCACGGCGGTTGCGATGTTGCCATAGCCGGTCAGCACGATCGCGCGCGCATCCGGGCGCTTCTTCTTCAGCGCCGAGACCACGTCGAGGCCATTGCCGTCACCGAGCCTGAGGTCCACCACCGCGAATGCGGGCGCTGCCTTGCCGATCTGCGCGAGGCCGTCCGAGACGGTGTCGCACGATGTCACCGCGAAGCCGCGTGTCTCCATCGCGCGCGACAGGCGCTCCAGAAACGGCTTGTCGTCCTCCACGATGAGAAGCGAGCGGTCGGTCTGTTCATTCAGTTCGGCGATGGCGTTCAAGGTTTTTTCCTCTCTCCTGCACATCTACATATGGCGCCGCAATCGGGCGCCGCCAAGGCCGCCAATAGTCGATCGGGGCCTTCGTGCGACGCAAGGTCGCGGGCTATCCTATTGTTTCTTCGAGCGTCTCGATAGCCTCAAAACGCTGCCTGGGCCAACTGATCTGCACCACCGCGCCGTGTTCCGGGAAGATCCGGTTGGTAAACGAGACCTTGGCGCCGGTGCGCTCGAGCAGGGTGCGGGCGATGAACACGCCCAATCCGAGGCCGCGCCGTTCGCCGCCGCCGTCATCCAGGGTGCGCCGCCGCGACAGATAAGGCTCGCCGATCCGGTTGAGGATATCTGGGGGAATGCCGGGGCCGTCGTCGGAGATCAGGAGCTCGATCGTGTCCTTATTCCACCAGGCGTTCACCTCGACGGTGGTGTGGGCGAAATCGACCGCGTTCTCGACGATGTTGCCGACGCCGTAGAGGATCGCCGGGTTGCGCGAGCCGACCGGCTCGGCCGCCGCGGCGACCGCGATCCGCACCTTGATCTCGACGCCGAAATCGCGGTGCGGGGCCACCACCTCCTCGATCAGCTCCGACAGCTTCATGCGGTCGAACGGCGCGTCGGTGGAGAGCTGGGTGATCTTGCTGAGGATGTCGCGGCAGCGCTGGGTCTGCTCGCGCAGCGTCTTCAGGTCCGCGGCAAAGCTCGGATCCTTCACCGTCTTCTCCAGCTCGCGCGAGATCAGGAAGATCGTCGCGAGCGGCGTGCCGAGCTCGTGCGCGGCCGCAGCCGCGAGGCCGTCGAGCTGGGTCAGGTGCTGCTCGCGCGTCAGCACCAGCTCGGTCGCGGCCAGCGCGTCCGCAAGCTTGCGCGCCTCCTCGGTCACCTGGAAGGAGTAGAGGCTGGTGACGCCGATCGCGAGCACGATCGAGAGCCAGACGCCGACGAGATAGATCGGCGGCAGCACCAGGGGATCGTCGGAATCCCAGGGCAGCGGCAGGTGGAAGAAGAACAGGATCGAGGCGCAGGCGACGGCCAGAAGGCCGAGGCCGAAGGTGAAGCGGGCCGGCAGCGCCGTGGCCGAGATCAGCACGGGCGCGAGGAACAGGAACGAGAACGGGTTCTGCAGGCCGCCGGTGAAGAACAGCAGGCCGGCCAGCTCGACGATGTTCAGCGCCAGCAGGCCGGCCGCCTGCATCGGCTCGAGCCGCTGCATCGGATTGGCCGCGGTCTGCAGGCCCAGATTGAGCGCGGCCGACAGCGCGATGATGCTGACGCAGGGCACGATCTCGACATTGAATTCCAGCCCCTGCGCCACGATGAAGATCGCGGCGAGCTGGCCCAGCACCGCGAGCCAGCGCAGCCGCAGGATGGTGTCGAGGCGGATATGCCGCTGCGCAGGGCGGAAGTCGGAAGCGGCAATTTCGGTCATATCGGCCAATGTGGCGGTGCCTTCTGGATCACAAACGCTGGGCTCGCGGAACCACCCCGATTACAAGCCTTGCGCTATCAGCTGCAATAGCAGAAGAACGCCCAGCATGACCGAGAATGAGCAGGCTTCAAGTCGGCCGACTGTCGCGGAGCGCGCCTCCTCCGCGGCGATTGCGGTCGATCATCTCGTCAAGGTCTACAAGCAGACCCGCGCCGTCGACGATATCTCCTTTTCGCTGCCGCGCGGCAGCATCACCGGGCTGCTCGGCGGCAACGGCGCCGGCAAGACCACGACAATCGCGATGATCATGGGCCTGGTGCTGCCGACCTCCGGCCGCGTGCAGGTGCTCGGGCATCGCATGCCCGAGGAAAGCGCGGCCGTGCTGGGGCGGATGAATTTCGAGAGCCCCTATGTCGACATGCCGATGCGGCTCACGGTGCGGCAAAATCTCACCATCTTCGGCAAGCTCTACGCGGTGAAGAACCTCGCGGGCCGCATCGCCGAACTCGCCGACGATCTCGACCTCACCGATTTCATCGACCGCGCCAACGGAAAGCTCTCTGCGGGACAGAAGACCCGCGTCGCACTGGCGAAGGCGCTGATCAACCAGCCGGAATTGCTGCTGCTGGACGAGCCGACCGCCTCGCTCGACCCCGATACGGCCGACTGGGTGCGGGGCCATCTGGAGCGCTACCGCCGCGACAACAACGCCACCATTCTTCTCGCTTCGCACAACATGCTCGAGGTCGAGCGGCTCTGCGACCGCGTCATCATCATGAAGCGCGGCCGCATCGAGGACGACGACACGCCTGCGGCCATCATGACGCGCTACAACCGCACGACGCTGGAAGAGGTGTTCCTGGACGTTGCCCGCGGCCGGGTGAACGGTGCGACGGAGGCGGCGAAATGAGGGAGCCCGGATGTCTCGGCCGTAGCCCGGATGGAGCCCCGTCATTCCGGGGCGCGCGGAGCGCGAGCCCGGAATCCATAACCACAGGCGGCCGATTTAGGGCGAGACTGGTAACTCCGGGTCTTCGCCAAATTCAATCCTGTGGTTATGGATCCCGGGCTCGCGACGATGTCGCGCCCCGGGATGACAAGTTTGATCCGGGCTACGGGAGGCAGCCATGACCGAAATCTCCCTTCACCGCGGCATCGCCCCGCACCGCATCGGCGCGATGATCCTGCGCTACTGGTACCTGCTGCTGTCGTCCTGGCCGCGGCTGCTCGAGCTGCTGTACTGGCCGGCGCTGCAGGTCATCACCTGGGGTTTCATCCAGTATTACATCGCGGAAAACGCCAGCTTCTTCGCACGTGCCGGCGGCACGCTGATCGGCGCCGTCATCCTCTGGGACATCCTGTTCCGCGGCCAGCTCGGCTTCTCCATCTCCTTCCTGGAGGAGATGTGGGCGCGCAACCTCGGCAACCTCATGATGAGCCCGTTGAAGCCCATCGAGTTTCTGCTCTCGCTGATGGTCATGAGCCTGATCCGGCTCGCCATCGGCATCATCCCGATGACGCTGATCGCGCTGCTGCTGTTTCACTTCAACGTCTATGCGCTCGGCCTGCCGCTGATCGCCTTCTTCTGCAATCTGATCTTCACCAGCTGGTCGGTCGGCATCTTCGTGTCGGGGCTGGTGTTGCGGAACGGTCTCGGCGCGGAGAGCATCGTCTGGACGCTGATGTTCGCGGTCATGCCGCTGGCCTGCATCTACTATCCCGTCAGCGTGCTGCCGGTCTGGCTGCAATATGCCGCCTGGGCGCTGCCGCCGACCTACGTGTTCGAGGGCATGCGAGCGCTGCTGATCGAGAACACCTTCCGGATCGATTTGATGCTGCAGGCGTTGGCCATCAACGCGGTGCTTCTGGCTGCTTCATTTTGGGCATTCCTTGCCCTTTTGCGCAGCGCCAGGAAGCACGGCTCGCTGCTGTCGGGCGGCGAATAACGTCACTTTCCCGTGGATTCAGGCCGATTTAACCGTCTCCGCTACGTAGATGTACGGAACGGTGCATTGACGCAATATTACGCATTCGGCAGTATGCTGCGATGCGAAGAGGAATATAGCGATGCCTATTGGTGAGTTTGGCGGCGCGCCGCCCCTGGCTGCAGAAGGCAGTCCGGTCCTGACGACGCCGATGTACTGGATGTACGAGCTGGCCCAAGCCTCTCTCAATCCGGCACGTGCCGTCACCGACGCGACCAAGCTGCTGTTTCAGAATCCCCTCAATCCCTGGGCCCGCACCGAGGTCGGCAAATCGGTCGCCGCGGCCTGCGAGCTGTTCGAGCGCACCACCCGCCGCTACGGCAAGCCGGAATGGGGCCTCAACGACACCGAAGTGAACGGCATCCGCGTCCCCGTCGAGGTCCGCCCGGTCTGGGAGAAGCCGTTCTGCAAGCTGCTCTACTTCGATCGCAAGTTCGCCCGTCCGCTGCGCAGCCCGCAGCCGCGCGTTCTGATCGTGGCGCCGATGTCCGGCCATTATGCGACGCTGCTGCGTGGCACGGTCGAGGCCTTCCTGCCGGCGCATGAGGTCTACATCACCGATTGGGCCGACGCCCGCATGGTGCCGCTCAGCGAAGGCCGTTTCGATCTCGACGATTACATCGACTACATCATCGAGATGCTGCACGTCCTCGGCGGCAACACCCACGTGATGGCGGTGTGCCAGCCCTCCGTGCCCGTCGTCGCGGCCGTTTCCATCATGGAAGCGCGGCGCGATCCGTTCGTGCCGACCTCGATGACGCTGATGGGCGGCCCGATCGACACCCGCCGTAATCCGACCGGGGTGAACGACCTCGCCCAGCAGCGCGGCATCGACTGGTTCCGCAACCACGTCATCACCAAGGTGCCGTTCCCGCATCCCGGCATGATGCGCGACGTTTATCCCGGCTTCCTGCAGCTCAACGGGTTCATCAGCATGAACCTCGACCGGCACATGGACGCCCACAAGCAGCTGTTCGCCAATCTGGTGAAGGGCGACGGCGACCTCGTCGACAAGCATCGCGACTTCTACGACGAATATCTCGCGGTGATGGATCTCTCGGCAGAGTATTACCTGCAGACCGTCGACACCGTGTTCGTGAAGCACTCGCTGCCGAAGGGCGAGATGACCCATCGCGGAACTCTCGTGGATCCTTCCAAGGTCACGCGCGTTGCGTTGATGACGGTCGAAGGCGAGAACGACGACATCTCAGGTCTCGGTCAGACCGAAGCGACGCACGGTCTGTGCAGCAGGATTCCCGATCATCGCCGCGTTCATTACGTCCAGAAGGGCGTTGGACATTACGGCGTGTTCAACGGATCGCGTTTCAAGTCGGAGATCGTGCCGCGGATTCACGACTTCATGGTTTCGGCTGCGAATCCGAGCTCGTTGCAGGCTCTCGCGGCTGAATAACCGCCGATTTCGGCTTTCCCGTCGAAAAATCGGCCCCTGTCGGAGCCTCCGGCAGGGGCAAGTTCCCTCCAGATTCGCGGTATTTAGGTAGCGTTATAGGAGTGAGTCACCCCTCAGCCCTTGGGGGTGTTGCATGCGTCCAGCGGGGGCGAAAAAAGCCGGTTCCAACCCCAGTCTGTAGGGTCTCCCGGACGTTTGACCGCTGTATATTGGGCAAATGATTTGTTTTTGCGCCGAGCGCTTTCCCTGGCGGCGGTTATGGCAGAATCCGGGCGAACTCCTGCTCCCCGGACTGACAGACATGGCCACACGCGCGCTCCTTTATCGGCGGCCCCACGAACCGAAGACCCTCGTCATCACCCACGGATCGCAATTCTTTGCGATTCGCCTGCGAAGACACCGCCGAGCGCGGCGTTACACGCTCAGAATCCATCCGAGTGATCGCGAAGCCATCCTCACGATCCCGCCGCGCGGCACGCTCGCTGAAGCCAAGGACTTCGCATCGCGTCACGGTGCGTGGATCGCTGCGCGTCTCGGCCGCCTGCCGAAGGCCGCGCCGTTCCAGCCTGGCACAGTGATACCGCTTCGCGGCACGCCGCATCGCATCGTTCATCGCGCCGGACAGCGAGGCACGGTGTGGACCGAGACGCGCGACAGCGGCGAGCGCATTCTTTGCGTTGCCGGCGGTGTCGAGCATGTCGATCGCCGCGTCAGCGACTTCCTCAAGCGTGAAGCGCGCAAGGATCTGCAGCGTTCGGCGGAGGCCTACGCGGTCGAGCTCGGCGTCAGGGTCAAGCGCCTCTCGATCCGCGACCAGTCCAGCCGCTGGGGCTCCTGCACCTCGGCCGGCTCGCTGTCGTTCTCCTGGCGCCTGATCCTCGCGCCGCCCTTCGTGCTCGACTACCTCGCCGCCCACGAGGTCGCCCATCTCGTCGAGATGAACCACTCGGCGCGCTTCTGGCGTGTCTGCGGCAAGGTGTGTCCCTCGATGGAACGCGCCAAGAAGTGGCTCGACACCTACGGCAACGACCTGCACCGTTACGGCGTCGAGGATTAGGCACGGCCTGACCACGCTCTCAGTGTCGTCCCGGCGAAAGCCGGGACCCATAACCACAGGGCGTCGTTTAACGAAGACCAGTCGTTCGGTACGCCGACCTTCCGCAATCGCTAGATCACGCGGTATGGGTCCCGGCCTTCGCCGGGATGACACCCTGTGTGGCGTAATAAATCATCCCCCCGCTCACGCACTCACATCCGCGTTCGTCCCCGCCTGCGCGCGTGAGGACAGATAGCGCGCCTGCTGCCGCGCGGTCGCCCTTTGCCCCTCCGCCAGCATCGCCTGGAACGCGGCGTCGAGCTGTTCGCGGCTATAGGTCGTGGACCAGCTTTCACGCGGCGTCCATTGTGATTGCGTGATGGCGGTGGAGGCCTTCTCGACGGTGCCGCCAAGCCGCGCGGCGTATTGGTCGGCCCGCCACTGCGCCAGATCGGGCCCGCTCAAGCCGGGAGGATCCTCGAGCTTGCCGATCTTCGCGGCGGCCTCGTTGGTCATCATCGACGACCCGCCATTGTACAGCGTGGCGACCACTTTGCCGCCGACCTTCACCTGAGCATAGGTGTTCTCAGGTGCATCGTCCGAGACGGAAGGTTGACTGGCGCTCGCGCCGTGGGTGGTCAGCCAGTTCGTAGCCATGAGGTCGCGCACGACCGGATTGTCCGCCACCGATATCAGCTTGGCACCCAGCAGCGGCTTGAGTTGGGAGACGCTGATTCCGGGGCTGTCGGTCGCAGCATCAGTTGCAGTCGACTCCACCGGTTTGAGACCCGACGTCGATGCCGCACTGGAACCGGACGTCGATGCAGGACGCAGATGGGGCAACGCCGCGTTGGACAGGCCTGAAATCATGGAACGCTCCTTCCCACTAAACCCGAATTTTCGGGACTCAACCTAGGAGAGCAAATCCCGGGCCGATGTCGGAAGCTTGAAGAGACTGGCGTTTTGGCGTTCGGCGATGTTCCGGCCTCGGAGATTCTTGCCGCGCTGGGCAGGATTTGCCGAAGCGGTGATGCGGGCGATACGAGGATGCGGCAGGAGCTATCAGCTCAGCAAGAACTGTCATCGCCCGCCTTGTGCGCACTTGCGCACTGGGGCGGGCGATCCAGTATCCCAGCGGCCTTAGCGGTTCAATCGAGACGCTGCGGCGTACTGGATTCCCCGCCTTCGCGGGGAATGACAGCAGAGCGTGGGGCAACCTCCAACGCACTCGCTCGATTTTCGCCACACTTCGCGACGATTGCGCGTCTCGCTCGATTAGCCCCGCCGCATCAAACGCTTCACATCATCAGCCGCGCGTCGCGCCGGCGATCACGTCCTACTGTGCATGGGGTTGTTTTCGCAGTTTTGTTTGTGAGGCCTCCCGGGCCTCACATCGAAGCTTACCGATTCCCGCCGAACAGCCGGTCCATCAGCCAGCCATCCAGGCCTGCCGCAGCCTCCGGCCGCGCATTGGCGCGCGTGGGCGGCGGCGGGCGATAGCCGCCATTGCCGACCGGCGCCGGTCCGGGCGCGGCCGGCGTCGGCGGCGACACTTGCGATGCCGCCTGCGCGAGGTTCGACAGGCCCCAGCCGCCGGGTGAGCTCGGCAGGTTCGCGACCGGCACGCCTTCGTGTGCCGTCTTCATGAAGCGCGACCAGACTTCCACGGGCAGGCCGCCGCCGGTGGCCTTCTTGGTCGGCGAGTTGTCGTCATTGCCGAGCCAGACGCCGGTGACGAGGTTGGCGGTGTAGCCGATGAACCAGGCGTCGCGATAATCCTGGCTGGTGCCGGTCTTGCCGGCCGCCGGCCAGCCGGGGATCTCCGCCTTCTTGGCGGTGCCCGAGATCAGCGTCTCCCGCATCATCGTGTTCATCATGCCGACATAGCGGGGATCGATGACCTGGCTGCGCTCCTCGGGCTGGCGCATGTAGAGCAGCTTGCCGCTGAGCGTCCTGATCCGCGTCACGACATGCGGCGCGACCGCGAAGCCGCCATTGGCGAAGGGCGCATAGGCGCCGACCAGCTCGACCACCGAGACCTCGGACGTGCCCAGCGCGATCGAGGCATTGGGCTCGAGCCTGGAGGAGATGCCGAGCCGGTGCGCGGTGCGCACCACGTTCTTCGGCCCGACCTCGAGGCCGAGGCGGATCGCGACCGTGTTGAGCGACATCGCCAGCGCCTGGGTCAGCGTCACCGCGCCGAAATATTCATGGGTGTAGTTCTCGGGCTTCCAGCCCTTGACCTCGATCGGTGCGTCCTGGCGCATGGTGTCGGGCGTCAGGCCCTGCTCGAGCGCGGTCAGGTACACGAACGGCTTGAACGAGGAGCCCGGCTGGCGCTTTGCCGTGACCGCGCGGTTGTACTGGCTCTCGGAATAGTTCCGTCCGCCGACCATGGCGCGCACGGCCCCGTCAGGCGTCATCGCCACCAGCGCGCCCTGGCTGACGTTGAACTTCACGCTCTTGGCTGCGAGCTCGTCGATGATGGCGGCTTCGGCGACGCTCTGCAGCTTCGGATCGATCGTGGTCTCGACCTTGATGCTCTCGTCGATCTGGCCGACCAGATCGTCCAGCACCTCGCCGATCCAGTCGGCGACGTAATTGACCGTGCCGGCGCCGGCCGGCTTCACGTTGTAGGAGGGGTGGCCGATCGAGGCCTGCGCCTGCGCATCCGTGATGAACTTCGCATCCGCCATCGCCGTGAGCACGATTTGCGCGCGCGCTTCGGCGCCCTCGGGGTTGCGGTTCGGGGCAAGGCGCGAGGGCGATTTGACGAGGCCGGCCAGCATCGCGGCTTCGGCGACGGTGACGTTCCTCGCCGACTTGCCGAAATATTTCTGCGCGGCAGCTTCGACGCCGTAGGCGCCAGAGCCGAAATAGACGCGGTTGAGATAGAGCTCCAGGATCTCGTCCTTGGAGTGCTTGCGCTCCAGCCAGATCGCCAGCTCCGCCTCCTGCAGCTTGCGCTGCATGGTGCGCTCCTGGGTCAGGAACAGGTTCTTGGCGAGCTGCTGCGTCAGGGTCGAGCCGCCCTGCGACACACCGCGGTGAAGCACGTTGGTGACGAGGGCACGCAGGATGCCGACGGGATCGATGCCGAAATGCGAATAGAAGCGGCGGTCCTCGATGGCGATGAAGGCCTTCGGCAGATAAGGCGGCAGATCCTTCAGCGCGATGTTGGCGCCGGCCATCTCGCCGCGCTGCGCCAGCATGCTGCCGTCGATGCCGACGATCTGGATCGTCGGCGGGCGTTTTGGAATCTCCAGCGACTGGATCGGCGGCAAATGGGCGCCGACATAGATCACGACGCCGATCACGGCGATGACGCCCCACAGGCTCAGCACCGCGCCCCAATAGACGAGGCGGCCGAGACCGAACCCGCCCCCGGATTTGGCGCGCCGCTTGGCGCCGCTACGGCTGGGCTGCGCCTTGCGTTCGCGCGGCGCCGGCTCGTCGCCGGCATCCTCGCTCTTGCGCTTGGCGGATGATTTCGCTGATTTCTTCGGCTTGTCGTCGCCGCCGCCGGGAATGCGGTCCGCGGCCGTCAGGCGCAGATCGGCGAGCGCAGCAGGCAAGCCGAACAACGGCTCCTTCCGCCCACCCCTCTTCTTTCCCCACGCCATACGCAAATACGCCCGGTCAGCCCGCCCCGCCGCACGCTAGCGGTCGCTGTTTAAGGCCGGGTTACCCCGGTGTTAACGCGCGATTAGGAGATGCGGCATTCGCCTGCCGCAGTTCCGCTTCGCAGGTCGCGGGGCTAGGATCGCGCCATAAAACAGAGGGAACACCACGCATGGGCCACATCGATCCGACCAAGGAGATTTTCGCGCAGTTCCGGGAGAACGACCGCCCGGGTCCGATCAACATGCTCAACCTGGTGCGCCTGCGCAAGGAAGCCGCCTATCCGGACGGCCGCAAGGCCAGCGGCGCCGAAGCCTATGCCGCCTATGGCCGCGAGAGCGGCCCGGTGTTCGAACGCCTCGGCGGCCGTATCGTCTGGCAGGGCAAATTCGAGCTGATGCTGATCGGCCCGCAGGACGAGCGCTGGGACCATTGCTTCATCGCGGAGTATCCGAGCGTCGCCGCCTTCGTCGAGATGATCCGCGACCCCATCTATCGCGAAGCCGTGAAGCACCGGCAGGCCGCGGTGGAGGACTCGCGCCTGATCCGGCATGCGGTGCTGCCGGTGGGGAAGAATTTCGGGGAGATACCGGCTTGAGTTCTTAGGGTGGGTTAGCCTGGCGGCTGCGCGAAGCGCAGTCCGCTGGGCGTAACCCACCTCTTCTCTTTCCCGTGTGTCGGCAGAAGTGGTGGGTTACGCCTTCGGCTAACCCACCCTACGAGATCACCACTAACCCGCCGGACCCGAATCCTCCAGGATCGGGCCGAACAGCTCCCAGCGCTCACCGTTGAACTTCATCATCTGAAGCTGCTTGTTGACGCGGTAGTCGGTCGGCGAGGTGTTGGCCTTGATGCCGGGCAGGGCGGTGTCGCTGACGACGTCCTTGAGCGAGGCGGCCTGCTTCATGACGTTCTCGCGCGTCAGATCATCGCCGCACTGCTTCAGCACATGCACCAGAAGCTGCGCGGTGCTGTAGCCGTAGGTGTTGAAGTTCGAGTCCTTGTCGCCATCGGGATAGTACTTCGCCATGAAGTCGAAATACCGCTTCATGCCGGCGTCGTCCTTCCAGGTCGGATCGAGCGGCTCCTTGCCGTAATTGACGCTGATCAGGCCCTTGGCGGCATCGAGGCCGGCCGGCTTCAGCACCGCGCCGACCGAGGTGGCGTTGATGTCGACGATCTGCACCGGATGCCAGCCCATCTCGGCGATCTTCTTGATCGCCTGCGCGGCCTGCTTCGGCGTCGTCGCGCTGAAGAACAGGTCGGCACCGGCGTCTTTGATCTTGAGGACCTGCGAATCGACGGTCGGATCGGAGACTTCGTAGGACGCTTCGGTCACGATCATCTTGGCGGCCTTGTCGCCGAGGCCGGCCTTGAGCCCGTTCAGATAGTCCTTGCCGAGGTCATCGTTCTGATAGAGCACGCCGATCTTGGCGTTCGGATGCTCCTTCAGGACGTACTGGCCGTAGATGCGGCCTTCGACGAAGTAGTTGGGATTGAAGCCCATGGTCCACGGGAAGTTCTTCGGATCCGTGAATCTGGAGGCGCCCGTCGCCGCGAACAGCTGCGGCACCTTCTTGGCGTTGAGATATTTCTGGACGGCCGCGTTCACGGGCGTGCCGATGATCTGGAAGGTCAGCAGCACCTCGTCGCTCTCGACCAGCTTGCGGATCTGCTCCACCGCCTTGGGCGGGGAGTAGGCGTCGTCATACTGGATCAGGTTGATCTTGCGGCCGTTGATGCCGCCCTGGTCGTTGATCATCTTGAAATAGGCGGCCTGCGTCTTGCCGATCGACGAATAGGCCGACGCCGGTCCCGAGAACGGCATGGTCTGTCCGACCTTGATCTCGGTGTCGCTGGCGCCCGGATCATATTTTTTCTGGGCACTGGCCGCAGAGATCGACAGCGCCAGGGTCAGCGCCGTTGCCGTGGCCAAGTGCAAGATTCCAGTCCTCATTCGCAATTTCCTCAGTTTGTTATTGCAGGTGATCTGCCGGGCGCTTGTGCGAACCGGACGTCACCGCTGAGGACGAGTGTGGAGGAGGCGTTGCTGCGACGCAAGGTGGGCGGAGACACGCCGTTCGTAGGGTGGGTTAGCCCCGCGGGCTGCGTACAGCGCAGCCCGCGGGGCATAACCCACCGCTTCCGTGTCCGCGGATAGAGACAGAGGTGGGTTACGCTGACGCTAACCCACCCTACAAAGCGTCTAACCCGACGGGCCGGTGTCCTCGATGATCGGTCCGAACAGCTCCCAGCGTTCGCCGTTGAACTTCATCATCTGCATCTGCTTGTTGACGCGGAAGTCGTTCGGCCCGGTGTTGATCTTGATGCCGGGCAAAGCGAAGCTCGGGGTGAAGTCCTTGATGCTGGCGACCTGCCTCATGATGTTCTCACGCGTCAGATCGTCGCCGCATTGCTTGAGCACCTGCACCAGCAGCTCGGCCACCGAATAGGCGTAGGTATTGACGGTGTTGAGCTTGTCGCCTTCGGGGAAATACTTGTCCATGAAGGCGAAGAAGGCCTTCACGCCGGGATCGTCCTTCCACTGGGGATCGCTGGGCTCCTTGCCGTATTGCGTCGAGATGATGCCCTTGGAGATGTCGAGGCCGGCCGGCTTCAGCGTTGCCGAGATCGGGCTCGCATTGATGTCGAGGATGTGCACCGGCGTCCAGCCGAGGTCGGCGAGCTTCTTGATCGCCTGTGCTGCGAACTTCGGCGTCGAGGCGTCGAAGAACACGTCGACGCCCATGGATTTCAGCTTCACGACCTGCGAATCCACCGTGGGATCGGTGACCTCGTAGGAGACTTCGCCGACGATCATGCTGGCGGCCTTGTCGCCGAGGCCGCTCTTGAGGCCCGCGAGATAGTCGCGGCCCATGTCGTCGTTCTGGTAGAGCACGCCGATCTTGGCGTTGGGGTGCTCCTTCAGAATGTACTTGGCGTAGATGCGTCCCTCGGACACGTAGTTCGGATTGTAGGCGATGGTCCAGGGATAGTTCTGCGGATCGTTGAAGCGCGCAGCGCCGGTGGACGCCAGAAGCTGCGGCACCTTCTTGCCGTTGAGATATTTCTGCACGGCGGCGTTGGCCGCGGTGCCGATCAGCTGGAACGTGAACAGCACCTCGTCGCCTTCGACGAGCTTGCGCACCTGCTCCACCGTCTTCGGCGGCGAATAGGCGTCGTCATACTGGATCAGGTTGATCTTGCGGCCGTTGATGCCGCCCTGATCGTTGATCATCTTGAAGTAGGCGGCCTGGGTCTTGCCGATATTGGCATAGACCGAGTAGGCCCCGGAGAACGGCACGGTCTGGCCGATCTTGATCTCGGTGTCGCTCGCGCCGGTGTCGTATTTCTTCTGGGCGAGGGCTTGGCTGGCGGTGAGCGTAAGGGTGAGCGCCGCCGTGGCAGCTAAGAAGGCTCTGCGATTGGTCATGTTGGGTTGTTCCTCCTGACGGAATTTCCGGTCGACGGTCTTTTCCCGTTGATTGCAACGGTCGCCATCGCTGCCGAAGATTGTGGAGGAAGGGCAGCGGCCGCGCAAGGCGCGCGGCGCTGCGCCGAAGCGTCTCAGGCGAGAAGCAAGGCAACCAGCGCGAGCGCCGCCGGCAGCGCCTGCACGATCAGGATCCGCACGCTGAAGGTCGCCGCGCCATAGGCGCCGGCCACGATCACGCAGAGCAGGAAAAACACCTTGATCTGGAACGCGAAGGCCGGATTGCCGTGGAGCAGGCCCCAGACCAGGCCGGCGACCAGGAAGCCGTTATAGAGCCCCTGGTTGGCGGCCATCACTTTCGTGATCGCGGCTTTCTCCGGCGAATTGCGGAATATCTTCAGGCCTATCGGCTTTTCCCAGAGGACCATCTCCAGGACCAGGAACAGGATGTGCAGTGCGGCGACCAGCGCCACCAGGACATTGGCGATCAGGTTCAAGTTGAGCTCCCCCAAAGCGTCAGCTTTCGGGTGGACGGTAGCACATCCGGCGTGGCAAACGCGATGGGTGTGTTTCGACTGCTTGGGTCCCCGCAATGCCCGCTCGATCAATCAAGATGCCCGAACGCTTCGGCCTCGATCGCCTGCCGACGCCGATCGGGACCGCGCTGCTGGTCACCGATGCCGACGGCCATCTGCGCGCGCTCGACTGGGACGACTACGAGCGCCGCATGCGCGAGCTGCTGCGCCTGCATTATGGCGCGGTGGAGCTTGGCGATCGGCCTGCGCCGACGCAAATGCGGACTGCGCTGTCGCGCTATTTCGACGGCGATCTCGGCGAGCTCTCGCGCGTCGCATGGCGTGTCGCCGGCACGCCGTTCCAGCAGAAGGTCTGGACCGCGCTGGCGCATATCCCGGCCGGCACGACGATGAGCTATGGCGCGATGGCGGCAAGGATCGACATGCCCAAGGCCATTCGCGCCGTCGGCCATGCCAACGGCTCCAACCCGATCAGCGTGGTGCTGCCGTGCCATCGCCTGATCGGCGCGGACGGCTCGCTGGTGAAGTACGGCGGCGGGCTGGAGCGCAAGCGCTGGCTGCTGCGGCACGAGGGCGTGGAAGTTTGAGTTCGTTCGCGAAGTGTGAGGGATTGATCCCGAATCCGTCAGACTTTCGACGTCATCACTTTCTGCACGATCTTCCAGGATCCGTTCACCTTCAGGCATGACAGCAGGTCGGTGACCGAGCGCGGCGGAATCTGCAAAGTCACCTTCAGCAGCGCGAGCTCTCTTTCAACGTCGATCGACACGATCCGGTCATCCCGCTCGAAGCCCTGTTGCTTCGGAGCCTTGATGTTGCGGACTGCCGCCAGCCAGGTCGCAATCGGCGTCACGTCCACGGTGCCGTCCTCGGCGACCTTCGTCACGGAACTCGAGGGGTGAAATATGGACGCAAATTTATCGGCATCCATTTCATAGGCCGCATCGAAATAAGTTTGCGCAAGCGAGCGCAAGGCGTGAGCGTCCGTATCCATTGTCATCCTCAAAGCTGTCCTGCCGAGCTCGTTCGAGCGGGTCGGCACGCACGTGCCGAGCCTCACGTGCTGAAGGTGGGCCGTCTGCTTGCCCGCGCAAAGACCTACGGCAAGCCGGCTTATGAGACTAGACGCCTTGAACGGCACAGGCTCATGAGCGATATTCATGAACGATGACGAACGAAATGAACGAGCTCGCGACGTTTGCAGCCGTTGCCAGCGAACGAAGCTTTACCCGCGCCGCCATAAAGCTGGGCGTCTCTCAGTCTGCCCTAAGCCATACGATCCGGAGGCTGGAGCAGCGCCTCGAACTGCAGCTGCTCGCTCGGACGACCAAGAGCGTTGCACCGACCGCTGCCGGGGCAGCTCTCCTGGCCGACCTTTCTCCGGCGCTTGAGCAGATTCGCCATGCCCTCGACAAGGCCCGAAGCGTTCGGCACCGGCCCCAAGGCCGTCTTCGGATCGTCATGTCACGGTCGGCTGCCGTGATGGTGCTGCTGCCGCGGCTCAGAGCGTTTGCCGAGACCTACCCTGACATCGTTCTGGACGTTGTCACCGTCACCGGCCCCGTGGACCTTGTCGCAGGCGAGTTCGATGCGGGCATTCAGCTTGGCGAGTACATTCAAAAGGACATGATCGCGGTTCGCGTCACACCCGAACTGCGGTTGGCGGTGGTGGGATCGCCACGTTATTTCGCTTCACGGCGCATCCCCGAGAAGCCGAAGGACCTCAGCGATCATCGGTGTATCACCCTGCGTCTTGCGGGCGGGCCATATCGGTGGGAGTTCGAGCAGGGACGAAAGTCGGTCACGATCAATGTGAACGGTCCGCTCGTCATTGACGATACGCACCTGGTGATTCAGGCGGCGCTCGCCGGAATTGGTATCGGACTAGCCTATGAAGAGCAGGTCGCCGGGCATATTGCGAAGGGACGCCTCGTCAGGGTGCTGGAGGACTGGACCCCGCCGATCCCCGGCTTCTACATGTACTATCCCAGTCGTCAACACCAACCCGTCGCGCTGTCCGCCCTGGTGAACGCACTGCGATACTCCGAACGAAAGCCGGCGCGATGAGGCCGGGGTGGCGGAAGAAAGTCACGCCGCCGGTTGAACCGCCTTGTCGCCGGCCATCACATGGGTCAGCGCGCTCTTGATCGCGGACTGCCGCGTCGGCGCATTGATCTGTGCGCCCAGGAGGTCGGTGACGTAGAACACGTCGCGGGCGCGCTCGCCGAAGGTCGCGACATGGGCCGAGGCGATGTTGAGGTTGAGCTTCGAGATCGCGGTGGTCAGCTCATAGAGCAGGCCGGGGCGGTCGAGGCCGGAGACCTCGATCACGGTGTAGCGGTCGGACCATTGGTTGTTGATGGTCACCTCCGGCTCGATCACGAACGGCCGCGCCTTGCTGCGCACGGTGCGCCGCGCCACCACCTCGGGCAGGCGCAACTTGCCTTCCAGCACGTCCTCGATCATCTCGCCGATGCGCGTGGCGCGGCGGCCCTCGTCCTCGTCGCGGTCGTACTCGCGCGAGATCGAGATCGTGTCGAGCGCGCGGCCGTCGGTCGTGGTGTAGATCTGCGCGTCGACGATGTTGGCGCCGGCCGAGGCGCAGGCGCCCGCGATGATCGAGAGCAGCCAGGGATGGTCGGCGGCGAAGATCGTCAGCTCGGTGACGCCGCGCACCTCGTCGAAGCCGACATTGATCGCGAGCTTGTGGCCGGCCTGCTCGCTGGAGCGGACGAAACGGGCGTGGCGGATTTTTCGCGGCAGCTCGACCTTGAGCCAGTAGGCCGGATAGTGCCGGCCGATATAGGCGTCGAGCTCGTCCGCCGGCCACTCGGCGAAAGCGTTGCGGAATTCGGCATAGGCGGCCGTGAGGCGCTTGCCGCGATCGACTTCCGAGAAGCCCCCGGTGAGCACCGGCTCGGTCTCGTAATACAGCGAGCGCAAGAGTTGCGCCTTCCAGCCATTCCACACGCCGGGACCGACGCCGCGGATGTCGGCGGTGGTCAGGATCGTCAGCAGCTTCATCTGCTCGACCGACTGCACCACGGCGGCAAAGTTCTCGATGGTCTTGCGGTCCGACAGGTCGCGCGACTGCGCGACCGTGGACATCGTGAGATGTTCTTCGATCAGCCAAGCCACCAGCTCGGTGTCGGCAGCGCTGAACCCGAGACGCGGGCACAGCCGCCGCGCCACCTTGGCGCCGGCGATCGAATGGTCCTCGGGCCGGCCCTTGGCGATGTCGTGCAGCAGCGTCGTGATGTAGATCACCGCGCGGTGCTCGGGACGCGTTTTGCGCATCAGGTCGCTGGCGAGCGCGAACTCCTCGATACCGCCGCGCTCGATGTCCTGGAGAAAGCCGACGCAGCGGATCAGATGCTCGTCCACGGTGTAGTGATGATACATGTTGAACTGCATCATCGAGACGATCTTGCCGAAGGCGCGGATGAAGTGCCCGAGCACGCCGGTCTCGTTCATCCGCCGCAGCACGATCTCGGCGTTGTCGGAGGTCAGGATCTCCATGAAGAGGCGGTTGGCTTCCGGATTCTCGCGCATCTGCGCGTTGATCAGGTTGAGCGAGCGCGTCACGTCGCGCATCGCATCCGGATGGAAGGCGAGGTTGTTCTTCTGCGCGAGGCGGAAGATACGGATCAGATTGACCGGGTCGTGCTTGAAGATGTCGGGCGCGGCGACGTTGATGCGGTTGTTGTCGACGATGAAGTCGTCGCTGTCGGGCACGCGCCGCTTCACGGCGGTGGGGCGCAGCCGCGCCATCATCCGGCTCAGCACCGGCGCGGGCTTGGCCTGCTGGTCCTCGAGCTTGGCGCAGAGGATGGCGGTGAGGTTGCCGACTTCCTTGGCGACCAGGAAGTAGTGCTTCATGAAGCGCTCGACATCCTGCATGCCCGGATGCGAGGTGTAGCCGAGCCGCACGGCGATCTCGCGCTGGAGGTCGAAGGAGAGGCGCTCCTCGGCGCGGCCCGAGTAGAAATGCAGGTTGCAGCGCACCGACCAGAGGAAGTCGGCGCAGCGGCGGAAGCTGCGATATTCCTGCGCGTCGAACACGCCGCGCTCGACCAGCTCGTCGGTGTCACGGACGCGGTAGACGTATTTCGCGATCCAGAACAGCGTGTGCAGGTCGCGCAGCGCGCCCTTGCCGTCCTTGACGTTGGGCTCGACCAGATAACGCGACTGGCCGCCGCGGCGATGCCGCTCCTCGCGTTCGGCGAGCTTTGCGGTGACGAATTCGGACGCGGTGCCCTGCACCACTTCCTTGTCGAAGCGCTCGACCAGCTCGTCATAGAGCGGCTGGTCGCCGGTGAGGAAGCGCGTCTCCAGGATCGCGGTGCGGATGGTCATGTCGCCGCGCGCCTGCCGGATCGATTCGTCGACCGAGCGCGTGGCATGACCGACCTTCAGCCCCATGTCCCAGAGGCAATAGAGGATGGCTTCGGCGACCTGCTCGCCCCAGGCGGTCTGCTTGTAGGGCAGGATGAACAACAGATCGATGTCGGACTCCGGCGCCATCAGGCCGCGGCCATAGCCGCCGGTCGCGACCACCGCCATACGCTCGGCGCCGCTCGGGATCGGCGAGCGGTAGAGATGGCGGGTCGCCGCAGAATAGAGGATGCGGATGATCTCGTCCTGCACGTGGCAGAGCCGCTCGGCGCAGCGGCGGCCGTGACGGTCCTTGAGCAGGATCGCCTGCGCCGCCGCGCGGGCCGCGATCAGCTCGGCCTTGAGCAATTGCGCCATGGCGGTGCGGAACGCGTCCTCGCGTCCCTCGTGCTTCCCGGCAAGCGCATCGACCGCGGCGGTGATCCGCGCGGTGTCGAAGCGGTCGTCCACCTCAGCCTTGTGTTCAGTCGCGACGCTGTCCATGTCTCACCGGATATAAGAGGTGACAGGCGCTGTCACCCGTCATTCACAGGCAATAGTCGTTCCGTGCTGGAAAAGGCCGGCTTCGGGCAAATCTGTTCTCGGCCGGCGCCCTTTCAAGGGGCGGATTTTCTCGTTGACCTCTAGATATAACTCATTGAAAAACAATGAAGTTTTGGAGGAGGCTGGGCATGACCAGGATTACACGACGCATTCTGCTGGCGGGCGCGATGACGCTTGCCTTGATCCCCGCGGCGCAGGCCGCCGATCCGCTCAAGGAAATCCGCATCGATTGGGCGACCTACAACCCGGTGTCGATGGTCCTGAAGCAGAAGGGGCTGCTGGAGAAGGAGTTCGCCAAGGACGGTGTCACCATCACCTGGGTGCAGTCGGCCGGCTCCAACAAGGCGCTCGAATTCCTCAATGCCGGCTCGATCGATTTCGGCTCGACCGCCGGCTCGGCGGCGCTGGTGGCGAAGATCAACGGCAACCCGATCAAGTCGATCTATGTCTATTCGCGCCCCGAATGGACCGCGCTGGTCACGGGCAAGGATTCCAAGATCGCCGGCGTTGCCGACCTCAAGGGCAAGCGTGTCGCGGTGACGCGCGGCACTGATCCGCACATCTTCCTGGTGCGCGCGCTGCTTGGCGCCGGCCTGACTGAAAAGGACATCACGCCGGTGCTGCTCCAGCACGCCGACGGCAAGACCGCTTTGATTCGCGGCGACGTCGATGCCTGGGCCGGTCTCGACCCCATGATGGCGCAGGCCGAGGTCGAGGAGGGCGCAAAACTGTTCTATCGCAAGGCCGATGCCAACACCTGGGGCATCCTCAATGTGCGCGAGCAGTTCCTGAAGGACTATCCGGACGCCGCACGCCGCGTGCTCGCGGTGTATGAGGAAGCGCGCAAATATTCGCTGGCGAATTACGACGAGCTGAAGAAGACCTTCATCGCGGTCACCAAGCTGCCCGAGGCCGTCGTCGACAAGCAGCTCAAGGAGCGCACCGAGCTCACCCATAGCCGCATCGGCGCGCCCCAGCGCGAGTCGATCCTCGCCGCCGGCCTCGCGCTCCAGCAGGCCGGCGTCGTGGACGCCAAGGTCGACGTGAAGGCGACGCTGGATGCGTTGATCGACGACCAGGTCCCGTTGCCGACGAATTAGTGGGCGCGCGCGGCAAACTCCATTGTCGTCCCGGCGAAGGGCCGGCAACTGTTACGTTGGTTCGGCCTGCAGGTACGGTTTCCTGTCGCGCATCATGGCGTTGAGGACGGTCAGTAGCTTCCTGGCGACGGCAATGAGGGCGAGCTTGGCTGGTTTACCGGCCTGTCG